>Ga0208334_100002_pt1 | contig 392802 bp, 372 predicted proteins | sample DeeseametaMP0900_FD_184201 | JGI IMG/M metagenome (GOLD analysis project Ga0208334, IMG submission 184201) | Marine microbial communities from the Deep Indian Ocean - MP0900 (SPAdes) | ecosystem: Environmental > Aquatic > Marine > Oceanic | place: East of Durban, South Africa, South Indian...
AAGGCAAACGTTTTTGCTTCGATGGCCTTCTTCCGAAAGATCTTTGACGAGATTGCGCCGGAGTTTCCGCATATTCCGACCGGTTATCAATATGTCGACGCGCAGGCGCTTCACCTCGTCCGAGCGCCTTGGGAGGCCGATGTGCTGGTGATGGAGAATATGTTCGGCGACATCCTGTCCGATCTCGCCGGCGGGCTGGTCGGAGGGATGGGCATGGCCGCCTGCGCCGAGATCGGCGACGAGACCGGGTTGTTCCAGCCGGCCCATGGCTCGGCGCCCGACATCATCGGGCAGGACAAGGCCAACCCGCTGGCCGCCGTACTCTCGGGGGCGCTGATGTTGGATTACCTGGCCGAGAAATCAAACGACGCATCATATGCCCGCGCCGCCACGTTGATTGAAGGCGCGGTCGATGCGGGGTTTGCGGCCAACCGCCTGCGTCCGATGGAATTCGGCGGCGACATGGGCACCCGTGCCATGACCGACGCACTGCTCGAATGCGTCGCCGCCAAAGATCTGGCCGCCGGATAGGAGGCATCGAAATGCCCGTTTGCCTTGGCGCCATCGCCGAGGATTTCACCGGCGCGACCGATCTGGCCAACACCTGGGTCAAGGCGGGCGTGCGGGTCGCGCAGATCATCGGCGTGCCCGACGGTTCATCCGCTCACCCGATGCGCGAGGCGCGGCTGATGACGTTGATGGCGGCACAGAGCATCCAAGCGGCGGGACGTGTCACGCATCAGGCCGTGCGGCAGGGCGCTGCCGCGATCCGGGCGGCCATCGCGGCCTTTGCGGAGCCGGGCTGTCCCTATCCGGTGATCGACGCGCTGAGCGATGATGACCTGCGCGCCATCGGCCGCGGCGCGGGGCATGCCGCTGGTCACCGGCGGCTCGGGCCTTGGTATGGGCTTGCCCGAGGCCCTGCGGGAGGAAGGCCTGCTGGGCGCAGCCGCCGCGGCCAGCCTGCCCGACATCGAGGGAAGCGCGCTGGTGACTGCGAGCAGCTGCTCTGCCGCGACGCGGACGCGGATCGCCGAGGTGTCGGGCAAATGGCCGCTGCGCAACCTGTCGCCGGAGCGGCTTGCCGAAGGCAGTGCAGATAGAAATTGCCCGAGGGGCGTTTTTCGAAGTAGGGGGGGTGTGCGGCTCCGGCCATGGTATGTGCTCCGGAACGGGTTCCAGGGCATCAGGGAGTCGCGCTTGCGTACCGATGAGTGCACGGGTCTGTGCACCATTCTGGGCACGTGCACTTGTCGCTCCGACGCCGGTCGGGGCTCAACCAATGAAATCGACCCCTTAGGGAATTTTGGCTCCGGCGGTAGGGATCGAACCTACGACCAATTGATTAACAGTCAACTGCTCTACCGCTGAGCTACGCCGGAACACGAGGGGTGATATAACGAGGCCGGTTGGGGGCGTCCAGAGGGTTTTGGCAGAAAATTGCAGAAAAATTCATGACCCCGCGGAAAGGGTGAAACCACCGTCGAAGCCCAGCTCAGATACCGGCGCCACGCGGGTTTTGCCGGTCAGATCAACGAGGTGCGCAAAGACATTGCGGCTGGCGGCGGGCAGCAGGGCGGCGGGGGTGTCGCGGTATATCCGCGCGGCAAGCTCGGTCGCGGTCAACGCGCCATCGGCCAGGGCGGCGAGGATTTCGGCCTCGCGGGCGTGGCGGTGCGATATCAGCCAGGCGAGCCGGCCGGCGGGATCGGCGATCGGGGCGCCGTGGCCGGGGTAGAACCGCTGCCAGTGGCGACTGGCGAGCCGCGCGCAGGAAGCCATGAAATCGGTCAGGTCGCCATCGGGCGGCGAAACCAGCGACGAGGCCCAGCCCATCACGTGATCGCCGGAAAACAGCGCGTCGCCCCAGGCCAGGCAGATGTGATTGCCCATGTGTCCGGGCGTGTGCAGCGCGGTCAGCTCCCATTCGCTTGTGCGGAGGCCGGCGCCGTCGGTCAGGATCTCATCCGGCACAAAGCCGCGGTCGACGCCTTCGCCGCCGCCGCTCAGCCCGCTGTCGGCCAGGGCGGCCATCACGGCGCTGCGGCCGGAGGTGGCGGGGCCGAAGGCATGAACGGGCGCGCCGGTGGCCTCGGCCAACGGCCGGGCCAGGGGCGAATGATCGCGATGCGCATGGGTGACGATGATATGGCGGACCCGCGCACCGGCGGGCAAGGCGCGCAGAAGCGCCTCGAGATGCGCCGGATCGTCGGGGCCGGGATCGATCACCGCGATCTCGCGGCGGCCGAGCAGATAGCTGTTGGTGCCCCAGAAGGTCATCGGCGAGGGATTGGGCGCAAGCACGCGAAGCAGACCGGGGGCAAGCGGCTCTGCAAGCCCCGGAACGGGCGGGTTTTCCTCGGCGGCCATGCGGGTTTTCCTTCTATGCGGCGGATTGTGCGGCTAAGCCTTACCCATGTCGTTCGAATGGCTCAAACGTTATATGCCGCGCAGCCTCTATGGCCGCGCCGCCTTGATTCTGGTGCTGCCGGTGGTGACCTTGCAGCTGGTGGTGACGGTGATCTTTGTTCAGCGTCACTTCGAAGGCGTGACCGAACAGCTCACCCGTTCGGTCCGCGACGAGATACGGCTGATCGTGGCGCAGGTCGAGACCGGAGACAGCCGCGATGCCGCGACGGCGGCCATGCAGCCGCTGGCCGAGGCGCTGGATTACACGCTGAGCTGGCAGGAAATCGCGCCGGAGCAGGACACCCGCCGCTGGTTCGATTTGTCGGGTCTGGTGGTGATCCGGGAATTGCGCAGCGAACTCGAGGGGATCGCCGCCATCGCGCTGCCCAATGATCGCGACACGCTGGTCTATATCGATCTGCCGCAGGGGGTGCTGGAGCTGCGGTTCGATCGCAAGGGGGTCTCGGCCTCGAACCCGCATCAATTGATTCTCAACATGATCCTGTTCAGCCTGATCATGACGCCGATTGCCTATATCTACCTGCGCAACCAGTTGCGGCCGATCACCCGGCTGGCGGATGCGGCCTCGGCTTTCGGCCGCGGACGGGTGGTGCCATATTCGCCTTCCGGCGCGGTCGAGGTGCGGGCGGCGGGGCATGCCTTTCTCGATATGCGCGCCCGGATCGAGCGGCAGATCGAACAGCGCACGCTGCTGCTCTCGGGGGTCAGCCACGATCTGCGCACGCCGCTGACGCGGTTGAAGCTGGGGCTGTCGATGCTGGAGGACGACGAGGTGACCGATCTTCAGCGCGACGTGCGCGAGATGGAGCGGATGCTGGACGAATTCCTCGATTTCGTGCGCGGCAATGCCGAAGAGAGCACGCCGGACCTGATCGATCCGATGCGGCTGATCCGACGGATCGTCGAGGATGCGCAGCGGGCGGAAAAACCGGTGACCCTGGGCCAGATCGAGGGGGAGGGACAGATCGCGCTGAGGCCGATTGCAATCCGGCGCGCAGTGGAGAATCTCATCGAAAATTCAACACGTTACGGGACGAAGTGCGAGTTGAGCGCGAGCTTGACGGCGACGTCCTTGCGCATTCGGGTCGAAGATGACGGCCCGGGCATTCCCGAAGACATGCGGCTGTCGGCGACGCGGGCCTTCGTGCGGCTCGACAGTTCCCGCAACCAGAACCGGGCGCCCGGGGTCGGGCTGGGGCTGGCCATTGCGACCGATATCGCCCGCGCCCATGGCGGGGTGCTGCGACTGGGGCACTCAGAGCGGCTTGGCGGGCTTCAGGCCGACATCGTGGTGGCAAGGTAGTATTCATTTCATAGGGATGCCGGGCAAACTTCACGCATTGCCTCAGCCTGATTCATTGTGGGGCCCGGCGGGTCTGTGCCGTCTTTTGCCAGGCCGCGGGGTCTTCGATCAGAAGGCCCATTTCAGGCAGATCGACCGGAGAAGAAACTGCCTCGGATGCGGGCGCAGGCGCGTCGTCAGGGGCGGTTTCCAACTCGCTGGTGGCGCGGGGCAGGAACATCTCGACCTGTGTGCCATGCCCCGGCTGGCTCTTGAGCGTGATATGGCCGCCGGATTGGATCACGAACCCATAGACCATCGGCAGCCCGAGCCCCGAACCCTTGTCGATTGGCTTCGTTGTATAAAACGGTTCGAACACCCGCTCCAGCGCCGTTTCCGAGATGCCGGTTCCTGTGTCGGCGACCGAAATGACGACATAGGTGCCCGCCTCCAATCCCGCGGTTGGCTCGGCCTCGGTGATCGTCTGGCTGCGGGTTGTCACAATAAGCTCGCCGCCGTCGGGCATGGCGTCGCGCGCATTGATAGCAAGGTTCAACAGCGCGCTTTCGAGCTGGGTGCGATCGGCCTTGACCGGGCCCAGATCGCGCCCCAACTGGGTTTCAACGCGGATCGTCGAAGGCAGGGTGCGCCGGAACAGCCCATCCAGCCGGTTGATCACGCGATTGGCGTCCAGCGCTTCTGGCGCCAGCACGGAACGGCGGCCAAAGGCCAGAAGCTGTTTCGTGAGCTTGGCCCCGCGGGCGGTAGCGTCAAGCGCCTGGGTCAGGAGCTCGCGTTGATCAGCGCTGTCGCTCTCCAGGCGGCACAGTTCGACGTTTCCTGTAACAACGGTCAGTATGTTATTGAAGTCATGGGCAATTCCAGCCGTCAAACGCCCGACGGCATCAAGCCGTTGCGCCTCGGCAAAAATGCGTTCGTTGGTCTTTTGCTCGGTAATGTCGAGCGAGGCGCAGACCTCTCGTACGACATTGCCGCAGTCGTCTGTCTGCGGTTCCACGCTGGCCCGGATCCATCGCGTCTCGTCGCCGACGGGAACACGGTATTCCAGCGTCACCGGCACGCCTTTCAATACCTCGCGGCAGCCTTCCTTCACCCGCTGCCGGTCGTCTGGATGCACCAGGCCGATTGCGCCCCCGACAGAGGCCGCGGTGGCCAGGAAGGCTTCGACGCTGGCGCCGTGATTGCGGGCGTGCTGTTCGGAGACCACCACCGGCAGGTCGTTTACGGTGTCCCAGATGTAATAGCCCATCCCGGCGACCTTGGCGGCCAGCAACAGGGGCTGTTCCTGGTCGCGGCGCTGCGCCTCCAGGCGTTTTTCCATCAGCGCATCGCGTTGATCGGCGATGCGGCCGACGAAATAGCCCATGGTAGCGAAAATCGCGATCGAGGCCAGGGTGAGCGGTAGCGAGGCGATGATCATCTGCGGTCCAAAGCCGCTGACATGCCCGTGCAGCAGCATCACGCTACAGATCGCCGCCGACAGCATGCCGCCGATCCGGCCTCCGGTGGTGCCGGCGTACATCATGCTTGCGATCAAGAGCAGAAACGGGATCGGCAACTGAAAATTGCCAAGGTGACCGACCTCGATCGCCGCTGCCGTGGCCAGCGTCGGCGCCACGGACGGCAGGCGTTGGCGGATAATTGCGAGTTTCATGAAACGACAAACATCGTGCAAACCGCTTTGAGATGGTGCGGATGAATATATCAATCAGGAGGAGAAAAGGGAAAAAATCGTGCACGTCACGCGATTGACGTTACGTCAATTCAGGCCACTCGCGAAAGCAAATATGGCAGCAGCAGGGGATCGGCGAAGGCATGTCCATCAGCAAGACGGCTTGGTAGGCCCGGCAGGACTTGAACCCGCAACCAAAGCGTTATGAGCGCTCTGCTCTAACCAATTGAGCTACAGGCCCGCCTTGCGCTTGGAGTATCCAGCCACGCCGGCAGGGTCAAGGCTTTCAGATTGCGCCTGTCGACGCGATGTTTTAACCGGGCGCAGACCAAGTGACAGGACGGAGCGGGCGATGAGCGCTGAGACGGGTAAGAGCGGGCTGACCTACAGCCAGGCCGGTGTGGATATCGATGCGGGCAATGCCCTTGTCGAGCGGATCAAACCCGCCGCCAAGCGCACGGCGCGGCCCGGCGTGATGTCGGGGCTGGGCGGTTTTGGCGCGCTCTTCGATCTCAAGGCTGCGGGCTACGAAGATCCGATCCTTGTCGGCGCCACCGACGGCGTGGGCACCAAGCTGCGCATTGCCATCGACACCGGCGAGGTGGATGGCGTCGGCATCGACCTCGTTGCCATGTGTGTCAACGATCTGGTGTGCCAGGGGGCCGAGCCGCTGTTTTTCCTCGACTACTTCGCCACCGGCAAGCTCGAGACCGAAACCGCCGCGCGGATCATCGAAGGCATCGCCGAGGGCTGCGCGCTTTCGGGCTGCGCGCTGATCGGCGGCGAGACGGCGGAAATGCCCGGCATGTATCCAGAAGGCGATTTCGATCTCGCCGGCTTCTCGGTCGGCGCGATGGAGCGTGGCACGGCCTTGCCCGAGGGGGTAAAAGCGGGCGATGTGTTGCTGGGCCTGGCCAGCGACGGCGTCCATTCCAACGGCTATAGCCTGGTGCGCAAGATCGTCGAGGTCTCCGGTCTGGGTTGGGACGACGATTGCCCCTGGGGCGAGGGCACGCTGGGCGCGGCGCTGCTGCGGCCGACGCGGCTCTATGTCAAACAGGCGCTGGCGGCGGTGCGCGCGGGCGGCGTGCATGCGCTGGCGCATATCACCGGCGGCGGGCTGACGGAAAATCTGCCACGGGTGCTGAACGAGGGGCAGGGCGCCGAGATCGATCTCGATTCCTGGGATCTGCCGCCGGTGTTCAATTGGCTGGCCGAGACCGGCGGTCTGGCCGAGGCCGAGATGCTCAAGACCTTCAATTCCGGCATTGGCATGGTGCTGGTGGTCGAGGCCGACCGCGCCAGCGAGATCATCAAGGTGCTGATCGAGGCCGGCGAACAGGTGCATGCGCTGGGCCACGTCACCGAGGGCGCCGGCGTGACCTATCGCGGGGCGCTTGCATGAGCCTGCGCGTCGCCATCCTGATTTCCGGTGGCGGATCGAACATGGTGACGCTGGTCGACAGCATGACGGGCGATCATCCGGCGCGGCCCTGCCTTGTGCTGTCGAACCGGCCGGATGCCGGCGGGCTCGACAAGGCGCGGGCGCGCGGGATCGAGGTGGCGGTGGTCGATCATCGTCCCTTCGGCAAGGACCGGGCCGGATTCGAGACCGAGCTTCAGGCGGCGCTGGAGGCGGCCCGCCCCGACATCCTCTGCCTGGCGGGCTTCATGCGGGTGCTGACGGCGGAGTTCGTCACCCGCTGGCAGGGCCGGATGCTCAATATCCACCCTTCGTTGCTGCCGAAATACAAGGGGCTCGACACCCATGCGCGGGCGCTGGCCGCCGGCGATGCCGAGGCCGGCTGTTCGGTGCATCTGGTGACGCCAGAGCTTGATGACGGGCCGGTCCTGGGCCAGACAGAGGTCTCGATCGCGCCGGACGACACGCCCGAGAGCCTTGCGGCGCGCGTTTTGGTAGAGGAACACAGGCTTTATCCGGCGGTATTGCGCCAATTCTGCACGCAATTCCGTCGCGTATAAGCCGTCGCACGCTCTTTTCATCCCGGTTTTTAGCTCATATGCTGGCTTTGAGGGAGCGCGATAAAATAAAAAAGGGCGCCTATGCGTATTATTACGACGACCGCGGAATTGGCCGAATTCTGCACCGCCGCGCGTCAGGAACCGTATGTCACCGTGGATACGGAGTTCCTCCGGGAACGGACCTATTATTCCAAGCTGTGTCTTGTGCAGATGGCCATGCCGGGCAAGGACGACAGCAATGCCGTGCTGATCGATCCTCTGGTCGAGGGGCTGTCGCTCGATCCAATGTACGAACTGTTCCGGGATGGCAATGTCGTCAAGGTGTTCCACGCCGCACGGCAGGATCTCGAGATCTTCTTTGTCGATGCCGGGGTGATCCCGCATCCGCTGTTCGACACCCAGGTCGCCGCCATGGTCTGCGGCTTCGGCGAACAGGTGGGCTATGAAAAGCTGGTGCGGGCGATTGCCCGCAAGGGGCTGGACAAGACCTCGCGGTTTACTGATTGGTCGCGCCGGCCATTGACGGAGGCGCAGCAGAAATACGCGCTGGCCGACGTCACGCATTTGCGCACGATCTACGAATTCCTCGCCGCCAAACTGGAAAAGACCGGCCGGGCCCATTGGGTGGAAGAGGAAATGTCGATCCTGGAAGACCCGGAAACCTATATCATGCGGCCGGAAGAGGCCTGGCAGCGGGTGCGCACCCGCACCACGACGCCCAAATTCCTGGCCATCGTGCGCGAGCTGGCGCGGTTTCGCGAATCCTATGCCCAGACCAAGGACATTCCGCGCAACCGGGTGTTCAAGGACGATGCCATGCTCGAGCTGGCCTCGACCAAGCCGAGCTCGGTCGCCGATCTGGGCCGGTCCCGGCTGCTGCTGCGCGAGGCGCGGCGGGGCGAGATTGCCGAAGGCATCCTGGCCGCGGTGCAGGCCGGGTTGAACTGTCCGCCCGACAAGATGCCGCAGATCGATCGCTCGCGCGAAAAGCTGCAAGTCAATCCGGCGCTGGCTGATCTGTTGCGGGTGCTGCTCAAGGCCAAGACCGAGGCCAGCGACGTGGCTTCGCGGCTGGTGGCGCCATCGGCGGATCTCGACGCACTTGCCGCCGGGCTGCGCGACGTCCAGGCGCTGCGCGGCTGGCGGCACGAGGTCTTTGGCCGGGATGCGCTGCGGCTGTGCGCCGGTCAGGTCGCGCTGACGGTGCGCGGCAACGATGTGCAGATCGTCGAACTCTGACAATCACCGGGCAAGGGGGCGGCGCCCCCTGATCCCGTGACCCCCCGGGATTAACGGCTGGCGCTGCGGATGTTGTCGCGGGCCACCACGCGGATTGTCCGAATGCCGGCAAGCTCTTGTTCCGTCAGGCGAATGGCGGCGGTGACGGCGCGCGCATGGGCATTGCCCACGCCCTCGCCATAGCGCGGCTGGACGGCGCGGAACTCATAGCTCAGGCTGCCGGCTTCGGCCTCCTCGAGCGCGACGAGACGCACATCATAGCCTTCGATCGAGGTCAGCACGCCCGAAACTTCGACCACGGCGCCACCCGCCACCTGGCGGATATGCAACTCGGTCACCTGTTCCACCAGCGCGCCTTCATAGGGCGGTGCGTCGCGTTTGCCAAAGAACGCCCGCCGCTCGGGGATCAGCGTGTTCACCTCGCTCTCGGCCGGCGGGGTGGCGACGGTCTCGCTGCGCCCGAACCAATTGGCCGGATTCACCCGGGAGTCGCGCACCGCGGCACAGCCCGCCAGCGACGTCGCCACCACCAGTGATGCCAGAACCAGTTTGCGCATGGGCCACTCCCTTTGTCGTTGCCTTGGGTTAGCGCATTGGCCGCGGGTTGAAAAGCGATTGCGACTGGACCTTTGGCATTTGGCTGCATAGGTGAGGAACAGTTGCATCGGAGGGGTTATGGCCAGCGCTGCATTTGAAGAGATTGTCGAGGATTTTGAATTCCTCGAGGACTGGGAAGACCGGTATCGCTACGTCATCGAGAAGGGCCGCGACATGGCCCCGCTCGACGAAGCGCTCAAGGTGCCCGCCACCAAGGTCGAGGGCTGCGCCAGCCAGGTCTGGCTGCACATCCGCCCCGAGGGCGGGGCGTTTCATTTCGATGGCGACAGCGATGCGATGATCGTGCGCGGTCTGATTGCCGTGCTGCGGTCGCTTTACAATGGGCTGCCGGTGTCCGAGGTGCCGGGCGTCGACGCCGGAGGCGAGCTGGCGCGGCTGGGGCTGAACGATCACCTGTCGGCGCAGCGCTCGAACGGGCTGCGGGCGATGGTGGAGCGTATCCGGGACCGGGCGGCGGAAGTCGCCTGAGACACCGGCGGCGGTTTGCCCGCCGGAACGCCGCGGGCGCTCGGTCGGAAGCGCGGTGCAGGCGGCCGAGACTGCTGCAAAAGAAGCTGCAAAAGAAAAGGGCCGGCGCTTGGCCGGCCCCGGTGTCAGAACGGGATTTCGTCGTCGATGTCGCGGCTGGGCGGGTTTCCGCCGCCCTGGCTGCCGCCACCGCCATAGCCCTGATCCTGCGGGCCGCTGTCATAGCCGCCGCCGTAGTTGCCCTGGCCGCCGCCACCAAAGCCGCCGCCACCGCCGCCGCCCTCGCGACCGTCGAGCATGGTCAGGGTGCTGCCAAAGCCCTGCAATACCACCTCGGTGGAATAGCGGTCCTGGCCGGATTGGTCCTGCCATTTGCGGGTCTGGAGCTGACCTTCGAGGTAAACCTTTGATCCCTTGCGCAGATATTGCTCTGCGACGCGCACCAGCCCTTCGTTGAAGATCGCGACCGAATGCCATTCGGTGCGCTCGCGGCGTTCACCGGTGTTGCGATCCTTCCAGGTTTCGGAGGTCGCGATGCGCAGATTGCAGACCTTACCGCCATTCTGAAAGGTCCGCACTTCCGGGTCGCGCCCGAGATTTCCGATGAGAATGACTTTGTTGACTGACCCGGCCATATTGCCCCCAAATTGCACGTTCTGATTGCGCCGAATTCCGAATCCGGCGGCGAAGTTCGGCGGAGCCTACCTCACCTGATCATGATTGATAAATGGCAAACGGGTGCCGGTCTGGCCGAATCCGGAATTTTGGGTATATTGCGCCAAAACGACGTGGGGACAGTGTGTATGCGCAAGGTGCTATGCGTAGCTTTTGCGGCGGCTCTTCTGCCGCTCGCCGGCCAGGCCGAAACGATCTCGACCAAGGGCCAGGCCAATCTCTTCAAATCCAAGACCGGCGTGCTCGACCGTCGCGCCGCCCAGCAATACAACAATTCGGTCAGGTTGCAGCCGCCCAAGGTGGTGACCCCGACCAAATGGGATGACGCGGGGCAGGGACCGAACCAGCGCTACACCGGCACGTACAAGGGGGTCTATTCCGGCTTGGCCCGCGATGCGGCGCGCGCCCATGGCGTCCCCGAGGATCTGTTCCTGCGGCTGGTGCAGCAGGAAAGCGGCTGGAACCCCGAGGCACTGAGCCACAAGGGCGCCTATGGGCTGGCGCAGCTGATGCCCGGCACCGCCCGCAGGCTCGGCGTGAACCGCGAGGATCCGGCGCAAAACCTCAGCGGCGGCGCGCGCTATCTCAAGCAGCAATATGATGCCTTTGGCTCCTGGCGGCTGGCGCTCGCCGCTTATAACGCCGGGCCGGGTGCGGTGCTGAAATACGGCGGCGTTCCGCCCTACCGGGAAACCCGGAACTACGTGAAAGTGATCTGGGGCAGCTGAGTGCCTCAGAGATCGGCCCAGCCGTCGGGCAGGGGCCGGAAGGGATAGACGGCCAGATCGTCATAGACCGGCGCGCCGCCGCCCAGGGTCGACCGGGTGAGGGTGATGCCCTGCGCCACAAAACCCGGGATCTCGGCCCGCGCTGTGTCTGACAGGTAGCGCTGCACCTCGTCGGCCAGCCCGGCGGGCGGTCGCGCGCCAAAGCGCGCCAGCGTCACATGCGGCTTGAACTTCTGGCGCTCGGGGCGAAGCCCGGCCAGCCGCGCCGCGCCCTGCACCGCGCGGTGCAGCGTTTCCAGCTCTGGCGAAGGCCGCACCATGGCGGCCACAAGGCGCGGTTTGCTGCCGCCAAAGATATCCACCCCGGAAAACGCCACGTCGAAGGGCCAGGCGCGGATCTCCTCGAGCGCCGCGTCCAGATCGGCGAGCTGCTGCGGCGCGACCTCGGCAAAGAAGGCCAGGGTGACGTGAAACTGATCCGCCCCCACCTGCCGGCCCACCCGCAGGCCCGTTTGCAGATCGCTCAGCGCATCGCGGGCCTCCCCGGGCAGGGGCAGTGCCACGAACAGCCGCATCGGCGGCTCAGCCTCCGCCGCTGTGGTGACGGAACAGCGGCCCCGGCGCCGGTTTCGGACGCGAGCCGCCCTCGTGCAGCGCGGTGCGGCGCAGCGCCGACGGCGGCTGCCCGGTGTGATGCTGGATGAAGCGCGAGAAATAGGCGGCGGAGCCAAAGCCAAGATGTCCGGCCACGTTCTGCACCGGCGGCTCCGGCCGCATCAGCAGCATCCGCGCCTCATGCAGCACCCGCTGGGTTATCATGTCGGCGGCGGTCAGCCCGGCATTTTCGCGGCAGACCCGGGTCAGATGGGTGGGCGTCACCTCGAGCAGGGTGGCGTAATCGGCCATGTTGCGACCGCTGCGGAATTCGGCCTCGAGCAGATCGGCAAAGCGGCGCGACAGGCGCTGCCCGGCGGTTTCGCGCCCCATCAGCGCCGGCGAGACCTTGTCGCCCTCGTCGTACATCGCCAGCATCTGCCGCCGCAGCCAGACGGCCGCCAGATTGAAGCGGGCAACCAGCGCCTCGGCCTGTAGCGGCTGCTGCGAGGCCAGCTCGCGTTGCAGCATTTCGACGATGCCCGTCAGATCGCCCTGCGCCTGGACATCGCGGAGCCGCAGGTGCTGCGGCGCGTCGGGTAGAAGCGGATAGTCGCCATCTTCGATCAGGATTGCCTGGCCGAAACACTGCGGCCCGGTTTCCAGCGCGAATTGCGTGCCACGCGGCAGATACAGCACGTTGTTGGCGCCGATGCCGCGACGGATGCCGCGGATCGTGGCGCGGCCCTGACCGCGGGTGATCCAGACCAGCAGGTGATCGTCGCGCGCATGGGGCAGGCTGGCCTGCCAGCTGCCGCCCGGTGTCATCTGGGCAAGCGTCACCACGCGAAGCGGCAGGGCCGGCTTCGCGGTCTGCGCCTCGACAGGCTCTGATCGTTGCATCGTCACGCCACGCCGGTCCTTTCGGTCACTGGAGGCTTTCAGGTCAGACACCTGTTGATGCCGCGCCGCAGCGCCATTCGCAAGGGAAATCCCGTTTCTCAGCACAAAGCCGCCGCCTCCACTCCCTGCCACGCTTTCATGCGCGAGCGTAGCCATGTGCGCTGGCGTTTTGCAAACTGACAGGTGGCGATTGTGGCCTTTTCCCGCGCATCTTCCAGCGGAATTTCGCCGTGCAGATGCGCAATCAGCTCCGGGGCGCCAATCGCCTTGAAGCTGAGCAGCGCCGGATCCCAGCGGGCCAGGTTGGCGCGGGCCTCGTCAAGCGCCCCCTGCGCGAGCATCAGGTCGAAACGCCGCGCGATGCGGGCATTGAGCCAGTCACGTTCGACATCGACGCGCAGCGCCTGGGCCTGCGCCAAGGGCAGCAGCGGCTCCGGCGTGGCGTCCTGCCAGCTTGCCAACCCCCGGCCGGTGGCTCGCTGCACCTCCCAGGCGCGCTGCACCCGCATCGGGTTGCGGGTATCGAGCCGCGCACGGGTCTCGGGATCGATCTCGGGCAGGAGCGCGTCATGCCCCTGGTCCAGACGTCGGGCATCGGCTTCGGCGCGCACCTCGGGCGGGGTGGCGGGAATCTCGGCCAGCCCCTCGGTCAGCGCCGCGAAATAGAGCCCGGTGCCGCCGATGATGATCGCCCGTTCGGGCCCGCTCAGCAGGGGCGCCACCTCGCGCAGCCAGTGGCCGACGGAATAGGCCGCGTCCCAGGCGACATGGCCGTATAGCACATGCCGGGCACGGGCCAGATCCTCGGCCCCCGGGCGCGCGGTCAGCACGCGCCAGTTCTCGAACACCTGAATCGCATCAGCATTGACGATCACGCCGCCCTGGCGCTCGGCGATCTCCAGCGCCAGGGCCGATTTGCCGCTGGCGGTGGGGCCGGCGATCAGAACCGAGCGCTCGGGCGAGAGATTGGCAAGGTCAAGGCGCATGCAAGGGCCCCGCTGATGCAAGAGAGGTGCAAGGGATCTGTCTTTCCCCCGAATGCTGCATTGAACTGCCCCGTGTTTTCCGACATTTTGCCGCCAATTTAGCCAGCCGCCTCACCGGAGTACACCATGTCTGCTGCCACCGACACCGATGCCCGCGCCACCAAGTACAAACGCGTCCTTCTGAAAATTTCCGGCGAGGCGCTGATGGGCGACCAGGGCTACGGGTTGCACCCGCCCACCGTCGAACGGATCGCCCGCGAGGTGCAATCGGTCCATGCCCTGGGGGTCGAGATCTGCATGGTGATCGGCGGCGGCAACATTTTCCGCGGGTTGCAGGGAAGCGCCCAGGGGATGGAACGGACCACGGCCGATTACATGGGCATGCTGGCGACGGTGATGAACGCCCTGGCGATGCAATCGGCGCTCGAGGGTCTCGGCGTCTTTACCCGCGTCATCTCGGCGATTCCGATGGATCAGGTCTGCGAGCCCTACATCCGCCGCCGCGCCGTGCGCCACCTCGAGAAGAAGCGGGTCTGCATCTTTGCCGCCGGCACCGGCAACCCCTATTTCACCACCGACACCGCCGCCACCCTGCGCGCCAACGAGATGTCCTGCCAGGCGATCTTCAAGGGCACCAAGGTCGATGGCGTCTATGACAAGGATCCGGTCAAGCACGACGACGCGGTGCGCTATGACCAGGTGAGCTATGACGAGGTGCTGCAAAAACATCTCGGCGTGATGGATGCCTCGGCAATCGCGCTGGCACGCGACAACTCGCTGCCGATCATCGTCTTTTCGCTGGACGAGCCGGGCGGCTTCCGCGGCATCCTCGCGGGCGAGGGCACCTATACCAAGGTCGGCCCCTGAGGCCGGCGCCGACATGCGGCGGGGGGCCGGGACAGCCCCCCTTGCAGCTCACGCCCAGGACCAGCCAAAGATCTCGCTGCTGACGTCGTCGATCGAGAAATCCTCGAGCACGATCCTCTGGGTGAACCGCTGGTCCGGTTCCCAGACGTCGGTCCATTCCAGGGTCAGAACCACGTCGTCGCCCACCTGCGCGGCCCGGTCGAGCGTGCCGCCGACATAACCGGTGAACTCGTCATACCGCAGGTGAATCTGGTCTTCGCCGAGCTCGAAATCGGTGATCACAGAGGTGCCGGTGCCAAAGCCGAAATAGAAATGATCTTCGCCGGTGCCGCCCGAGGCGGTATCGCTGTCGCCGACATAGAGGCTGTCGTCGCCGGAAAAACCGCTCAGGTAGTCGGCGCCGCCGCCACCCGAGAGATCGTCGTCGCCGCTGTTGCCGTAAAGCGAGTCGTCGCCCCAGTCGCCGGTGATCGTGTCGTTGCCGAGACCGCCCAGCACGAAATCATCGCCATAGCCGGCATTGATGGAATCATCCAGCGATCCGCCGTTGATCCAGTCGTCGCCGGCATGGCCGTAGATCCGGTCGTTGCCACGCCCGCCCAGGATGGTGTCGTCGCCGCTGTGGCCGAGTAGCAGGTCGTGGCCGTAATGCCCGCTGATGTAATCGTCGCCGGCGCCGGCTTCGATGGTGTCGCGGCCGGTATTGCCATACAGCGTATCGTTGCCGAAGCCGCCTGACAAAAAGTCGTTGTCGCGCCCACCAGAGAGCCAGTCGTGATCGTCGCCGCCAGACAGATCGTCGGCCCCGTCGCCGCCCCGCAGGGTGTCATTTCCGGCCGCGCCGAATATCTCGTCGAATCCGGAATAGCCGCTCAGGAAATCGTTCCCTGGACCGCCAAACAGCGTGTCGTTGCCGCTGTTGCCGTACAGGTTGTCGTTGCCGCCAAGGCCGTAGAGCATGTCATCGCCCAGCCCTCCGGCATAGGTGTTGTCATAGCCGTTGCCGGTCCAGGTGGTATTCCCGGGGCCGCCGACATGCGCATACGGAAGAGGGGAAAATTGAAACAGCCCGTCAAGGCCAATTGACTCGGTTGCGAATATCGTCGCCATTGGAGACCTCAAATTGTCAAAACAAGGGATAATAGAAATTCGGTGTCGTGCCGGAATAATGCGGAGCCGGGTCCGACCTGTCAATCGCGCCGGCGGTGCCGGGCGCGTCGCGATGGCCGGCCAAGAGCGCTATACATCGGCGATCCAATGTCTTATGACCCGGGAAATATCGCCTGAACCCAAGGGGAATGAGCAGAATGTCCGATGATTTCATTCTTGATACCGACGATCTCGAGCGCCGCATGGACGGTGCCATGGCCAATCTCAGGACCGAGTTCGCCTCGCTGCGCACCGGTCGGGCCTCGGCCTCGATGCTGGAGCCGGTGATGGTCGATGCCTATGGCAGCCCGACCCCGATCAACCAGGTCGGCACCGTCAACGTGCCCGAGCCGCGCATGGTGACGATCAACGTCTGGGACAAGGGCCTTGTCGGCAAGGTCGAAAAGGCCATCCGCGAAAGCGGCCTCGGCATCAATCCGCAGCTCAACGGCACCATCATCATGCTGCCGATCCCCGAGCTCAACGAGGAACGCCGCCGGGATCTGACCAAGGTGGCCGGCCAATATGCCGAACATGCCCGCGTCTCGATCCGCAACGTGCGCCGTGACGGCATGGAGCAGATCAAGAAGGCCAAGACCGACGGTATTTCGGAAGACGACCAGAAATTCTGGGAAAATGCCGTTCAGGAGCTGACGGACACCTATGTTAAGAAGGTGGACGAAGCGCTTGAGACCAAGCAAGCCGAGATCATGCAGGTCTGAGCGACCTTGCCGCCTCGTCACCGGGGCCGGTTTGACACCGACGGAGGATCAATGGCGCGCGACGCAAACCATTCGGAGACGCACCGCGGCCCGCGCCATGTGGCGATCATCATGGACGGCAACGGCCGCTGGGCGCAATTGCGCCACCGGCCGCGGCTGTTCGGTCACCAGGCAGGCGCCCGCCGGGTGCGCGAGATTGTCGAGGCCTGCCCGGAATTCGGGGTGAAATACGTCACCATCTTTGCCTTCTCGACCGAGAACTGGAAGCGGACCCAGACCGAGGTGGCCGGGCTGATGAGCCTGTTCCGGCGCTACATCCACAAAGAGATGGAGGCCTTCCGGCGCGACAATGTCCAGGTTCGCTTCATCGGCGACCGGGTGCGGCTTGATGCCAAGCTGCGCGCGCTGATGGACGAGGCTGAAGAGACGACGCGGGAATGCACCGGCACCAATCTGACCATCGCGCTGAATTACGGCGGCCGCGACGAGGTGGCCCGCGCCACCAAGCGGCTGGCCCGTGACGTGCGTGACGGCAAGCTCGATCCCGAGAGCGTCGATGAGGAAACCCTGCCGAGATACCTCGATACCTGCGTGCTGCCCGATCCCGATCTTGTGATCCGCACCAGCGGCGAGGCCCGGGTGTCGAATTTCCTGCTCTGGCAGTCGGCCTATGCGGAATATGAATTCATCGACACGCTTTGGCCGGATTTCACTCGCGAGGAATTTGGACGGCTGGTCGGGGCCTATGGCAAACGCGAGCGCCGGTTCGGCGCGGTAAAGGTCTGAGTGCATGGCAGGCAGCAGCGGCAAATGGGATGATCTGATTGTCCGCCTGGTCTCGGCGGTGGTGATGATCGGCGTCGGGCTGGTGGCGATCTGGTTCGGCGGCTGGGTCTTTGGCGGTCTGGTGGCGCTGATCGGCGGCGCCATGATCTGGGAACTGGTGCGGCTGATCGGCGGCGGGTCGCAACAGGCGCTTTTGCTGGCCGGGTTGGCCGGGCTGTGCCTGTTGATCGGCACGCTGATCCCGCCGGGCTTTGCCCTGCCGCTGATGATGGCGCCGGCGTTTGTCGGGCTGAGCCGGCTCAAGGCGCATCGCACGGTTTTCATGACATTTTCGGCGGCGATCCTGCTGGCCTCCTATGGCATGGTGGCGCTGCGGCAGGATTACGGCATGGCCTGGCTGATGTGGCTGGTGCTGGTCGTGGTGGTGACCGATGTGGCGGGCTATTTCGCCGGGCGGATGATCGGCGGGCCGAAATTTTGGCCCCGCGTCAGCCCCAAGAAGACCTGGTCGGGCACGGTTGCCGGCTGGTTCGGGGCCGGGAGTGTCGGCGCGATCTACTGGCTCTCGGGCGCCTCGGGGCCGGATGTGATCGGCGTCAGCATCGCCGTTTCCATGGCCTCGCAGATGGGCGACATTGCCGAAAGCGCGGTCAAGCGGCGGGTGGGCGTCAAGGACGCCTCGACGCTGATCCCGGGCCATGGCGGGCTGCTCGACCGGTTTGACGGCATGCTGGGCGGGGCGTTGTTTCTGCTGCTGGTGGCGCAGGTGCTGGTATTCCCCGCCGGGGGAACGCCATGACCCGACGCGTCTCCATTCTTGGCGCGACCGGTTCTATCGGACAGAACACCATCGACCTGATTGCCCGCGATCCACAGGGCTATCAGGTCGAAGTGCTGACAGGCGGCCACAATATAGCACAATTGGCGGTCGACGCCCGGCGTCTGGGCGCCCGGCTGGCGGTGACGGCGCATGACGACAAGCTCGGCGCGCTGCGCGATGCGCTGGCGGGCTCCGGTATCGAAGCGGCCGCCGGCGAGACCGCGCTGATCGAGGCGGCGGCGCGGCCGGTCGATTGGGTGATGTCGGCGATTGTCGGCGCGGCGGGGCTGGCGCCCGGGCTCAAAGCGCTGGAGCACGGCGCGACACTGGCGCTGGCCAACAAGGAAAGCATGGTCTGCGCCGGCGCGCTGGTCAGCGCCACGGCCAAGGCCCACGGTGGCCGGGTGCTGCCGGTGGACAGCGAGCATTCGGCGGTATTCCAGGCGCTGATCGGCGAGGATATCGAGGCCGTCGAACGGGTGATCATCACCGCCTCGGGCGGCGCCTTCCGCGACTGGCCGCTGGAGCGGCTGCGTGAGGCCACGCCGGAACAGGCGGCCACCCATCCCAACTGGGACATGGGCCAGCGGATCACCATCGACAGCGCGTCCATGTTCAACAAGGCGTTGGAGGTCGTTGAAACAAAAGAGTTCTTCGGGTTGTCACCTGACAAGATCGAGGTGCTGGTGCATCCCGAAAGCCTCGTTCACGCGCTGGTGGGGTTCTGCGACGGCGGCTTGATGGCGCATGTCGGCCCGGCGGACATGCGCCACGCCATCGGCTTCGCGCTACATTACCCCGAGCGCGGCGCGGTGCCGGTCGAACGCCTCGATCTGGCCCAGATCGCCACGCTCAGCTTCCGCGCGCCGGACGAGACCCGTTGGCCGGCGCTGCGGCTGGCGCGCGAGGTGATGGAGACGGGCGGGCTGTCGGGTGCGGCCTTCAACGCCGCCAAGGAACGCAGCCTCGACCGGTTCATCGCGCGGGACATCGGTTTTACCGAGATGGCCGAGGTGGTCGAAGAGGTGCTCACCCGATTGTCAGGCCAGCCGGGCCTCATTGACGCCGCAATGACCCTTGATAACGTCGCGCGCGTAGACCATTTGGCACGGGAAGAAGCAGACCGGGTCATCCGGGACAGATCAAAAAGGTAGGGCGGCTTGGAAATTTCGCAGTTGATTCCGCAATTTGGCGGTACGTTGTTCACATTGGCGGCCTTTGTGGTGGCGCTGTCGATCATCGTCGCCATCCACGAATACGGCCATTACATCGTGGGCCGCTGGTCGGGGATCAAGGCGGATGTCTTCTCGCTCGGTTTCGGGCCGGTGCTGTTCAAGCGCACCGACAAGCACGGCACCGTCTGGCAGGTCGCGGCGCTGCCGCTGGGCGGCTACGTCAAGTTCCGCGGCGATGCCGATGCGGCCTCTGCCGGCACCGACGAGGCAGCGATTGAGGGGCTTTCCGAAGACGAGAAACGCACCACCATGGCCGGCGCGCCGCTCTGGGCGCGCACCGCCACGGTCGCGGCCGGGCCGATGTTCAACTTCGTGCTGGCCTTCGTGCTGTTTTCGGCGCTGTTCCTGACCCGCGGCGTGATCTCCGAGCCGCTGACGGTGGGTGAGCTGCGCCCGATGCCCAGCGTGCAGGAATTGCAGGAAGGCGATGTGCTGCTGTCGATCGCCGGGCAGGAGGTGCCGGATTTCAGCGACGCCGAGGGATTTGCCGCCTTTGCCGAGGCGCTGCCGCCGGAGAACGATCTCGATTACCGCATCCTGCGCGACGGCCAGGAACTGACCGTCACAGGGCCTTATCCCTATCCGCCGAATGTCACCCGGCTGGTGCCGCGCTCGGCCGCCTATGACGTCGGGCTTGCGCCCGGCGACGTGATCCTGAGCGTTGATGGCAATGAGATCGCGACCTTCGACCAGATCAAGGAAGCGGTGGAAACCTCGGAGGGCAGGGCGCTGCTGCTCGACGTCTGGCGCGATGGCGAGGTGCTGGAATTTGCCCTGGCGCCGCGCCGGGTGGACGAGCCCGGCGCCGAGGGTGGCTTTGTCACTTATTGGCGGGTCGGCGTGGTTGGCGGGCTGTTCTTTGAACCCGCCACCTCGACCCCGGGGTTCGGCCAGGCACTTCAGGGCGGGGTGCGACAGACCTGGGCGATCATGGAGGGCTCGGTCTCCGGGTTGTGGCACATCATCACCGGCCAGATCTCGAGCTGCAATCTCTCGGGCCCGGTGGGCATCGCAGAAACGTCGGGCCAGATGGCGGCGCAGGGCACTTCGAATTTCCTGTGGTTCGTGGCAGTGCTCTCTGCGGCGGTGGGGCTGCTCAATCTGTTTCCGATCCCGGTGCTCGATGGCGGCCACCTGGTGTTTTATGCCTATGAGGCCGTGGTCGGCCGGCCGCCGCATGACAAGGTGCTGGGCGTGCTGATGACCATCGGGCTTGGCATCGTGCTCTCCGTCATGGTGTTCTCGCTCTCGAACGATCTGATCCTCTGCCCGTAGGCAGAGGATCGCCGATTGCGCGCGCCCGGCGGAAAATTTTGCGGCCCCGGGGCGCCCGCCGGCCCGGGCAGTTGCCCTAATCTTGCCAAGATCCGCTGCTAGGTTGATCTGCGTAACGCCCGATAAAGAGCGAGAAAATGCAGACACTGACAGATGGATACCGCGGCCTGCGCCTGATCGCGCACCTCAATTCCGACCGGATTCTGTTTGTCGGCACGATGGCGGGCGCCTTGGTGCTGAGCGGATATCTGGCGACTTTCCTCTGAACACTCCCATATTTTGTGGCCACACCCGAAAAATTCCTGCTTTTGCGGGCTTGCATGGTTTTGACAACCCGGCATGATCCCGATACTCACCAAGGCGTGGGAAGATAACGGATTGGCTCATGAAAAATCGAGTGGGAACGCGCGACAATGAACGTGCGGCAGTAAAAGCGGTCAAATCTGTCCTGTTTGCCAGCGCGGCGGCCCTTGCGGTTCAGGCGGCGGTTCTGCCGCAGCCGGCCCTGGCGCAGAGCTATACTTTCACCGAAGTTTCCATCGAGGGCTCGCAGCGTATCGAGCCGGCCACGATCCTGAGCTACGCCGGCATTGCCCGCGGCCAGACGGTCACCGCCGCCGAATTGAACGATGCCTATCAGCGCATCCTGGCCTCCGGCCTCTTCGAAGAGGTCGAGATCGTGCCGGTTGGCAACAAGCTGGTGATCCGCGTGGTGGAATATCCCACCATCAACCGCGTGGTGTTCGAGGGCAACCGCCGGATCAAGGATGAGGATCTGGCCGGGCTGGTGACCTCTGAATCGCGGCGGGTGTTCAACCCCGCCACCGCTGAACGCGACGCCGGGATCATCGTGCAGGCCTATGCCGAGCAGGGCCGCGCCGCTGCCCGGGTGACGCCCAAGCTGATCCGCCGTTCCGACAACCGCGTCGATCTCGCCTTCGAGATCCTCGAGGGCGGGGTGATCGAGGTCGAGCGGGTGTCGATCGTCGGCAACAACGTCTATTCCGACCGCCGGTTGCGCCGGGTGCTGGGCACCAAGCAGGCCGGTCTGTTTCGTGCCATCATCCGCCGCGACAGCTTTGTCGAGGATCGTATCGAATTCGACAAGCAAGTGCTGACCGATTTCTATCAGTCGCGCGGCTATGTCGACTTCCGCATCAACTCGGTCAATGCCGAGATCGCCGAAGAGCGTGACGGCTATTTCGTCACCTTCAACGTGCAGGAAGGCCAGCAGTTCACCTTTGGCGAAGTCACCGCCACCTCCGATCTGGCGGATGTCGATCCGGCCGAATTCGCCGAGATTCTACGCGTGCGTCCCGGCGTGGTCTATTCGCCGGCGCTGGTCGAGAACGAGATTGCGCGGATGGAGCGGCTGGCCAACCGCCGGGGGCTGAATTTCATCCGCGTCGAGCCGCGGATCACCCGCAACGACCGGACGCTCGAACTGGATGTGGAATTCGTGCTGTCGCGCGGGCCGCGGATCTTCATCGAGCGGATCGATATCGAAGGCAACACCACCACGCTCGACCGGGTGATCCGGCGCCAGTTCAAGGTGGTCGAAGGCGATCCCTTCAACCCGCGCGAGATCCGGCAATCGGCCGAACGCATCCGCGCGCTGGGCTTTTTCGGCAATGCCGATGTCAACGCCCGCGAAGGTTCGACGCCGCAGCAGGTGATCGTGGATGTCGATGTCGAAGAGGCGCCCACCGGCTCGATCGGCTTTGGCGGCACCTATTCGACCGACGGCGGCTTTGGCCTCAACCTGTCGTTCAACGAGCGCAATTTCCTGGGCCGTGGCCAGGCACTCGGGGTCGAGCTTTCGACCGCCTCGGGCACCCGGAGCTACGGGTTCACCTTCGCCGAGCCGGCCTTTCTCAACCGCGATCTGCGGTTCGGCATCGGGCTGAACTATTCGGAAACCGACAACCAGTACGACGACAGCTATGACACGGCGATTGGCCGGTTCACCACCAGCCTGACCTTTCCGGTGGCCGAATACAGCACGCTTCAGGGCCGCTATACCGCGCGCTATTCCGAGATGCTCAACGCCGGCAGCGATCTGGGCGATATCCTGACCGCCGAGGTCGATCAGGGCGCGCTGTTCTCCAGCGGGCTGGGCTATACCTATACCTTTGACACGATCGACACCGGGCTTGATCCGACCGCCGGCGTGCGGCTGCAATTCAGCCAGGATTTCGCCGGCCTGGGCGGGGATGTCACCTCGGTCACCACGGTGGCCCGCGCGGTGGGCCAGAAGAAGGTGCGCAACGAGGAAGTCACCCTGCGCGCGGTTGTCGAGGGCGGCGCGCTCTGGACCGGCAGCAACGACAGCCGGGTGATCGACCGCTTCAACCTCGGGTCGTCGCGGATGCGCGGTTTTGAGCCCGGCGGCATCGGCCCGCGCGAAATCGGCAGCGGTGGCGTCAATGATGCGCTCGGCGGCAATTACTTTGCCGTCGCCCGTTTCGAGGCGGAATTCCCGCTTGGTCTGCCCGAGGAATACGGCCTGACCGGCGGTCTGTTTTACGACGTCGGCTCGCTCTGGGGGCTCGACAATACCTCGACCACCACCGCCGGCAATTCGGTGGTGCAGGACGACCCGGCGGCGCGCCACGTGATCGGCGCCTCGCTGTTCTGGACGACCGCCATCGGCCCGCTGCGGTTCAACTTCACCAAGGCGCTGCAAAAAGAAGAGCATGACGAAGACCGCTTCTTCGAATTCACACTTGCCACAGATTTCTGATCCGGGCCGGCTTGGCCGGGGTCTGAGACAGGCCCTGGCGCGCGGGCTTCTGGCCCTCTTGCTGGTCTTGCCCGGCGCGCTTGCGGCGCAGGATCAGGCGCCGCGCAGCCCGGTGCTTGTGGTGGATTTCGATGAGGTCTTTCGCCTGTCGCAACGCGGCCAGGAAATCCTGGAGGAATTCGAGCTTCGAAGCCGCGAACTGGCCGATGAAATCGCCCGGATCGATCTCGAGATGGCGGCCGAGGAAAAGGCGCTGACCGACAAGCGCGCGACGCTCTCGGCCACGGAATTCCGCAAGCTGGCCGATGCCTTCGACGACAAGGTGCAAGCGCTGCGCGCCGAGCAGGACCAGCGCGCCCAGGCGCTGAACCGCGATCAGGCCAATGCCCGGCTCGAATTTCGCCAGACCGCCTTTCCGATCCTGGGGCAGCTGATGCTCGACGCCGGCGCCGTGCTGGTGGTGGAAAAGCGCAATGTCCTGGTTTTCAACGATGCCATCGACGTCAGCGGCCTGACCGCGCAACTGCTCGACGCGAATTATGCCGAGCGTGACGCCGCCGATCAGCCCGCGCCGGATGCCCCGCAGGAGACCCCGGCTCGGCCCGAGCCCGCGCCTGATACCGGCGACGCGCCGGAAGCGGCGCCCGTGACGCCCGTGACGCCAGGGCCAGAGCCCGAGTGAGCGGCTGCGGAACGCTTGCCGTGGCGCGCCCCGGTTGCTAGGGACAAGACAACAGCCGCGCGTCAAGGCCCGCACGGGACGGAAGAAGGACAAGAGCAATGACCGAGCCACTCAAAACTGCGGATATCCAGCTGATTCAGCGGATTTTGCCGCATCGCTATCCGTTCCTGCTGGTCGACAAGGTGGTCGATATCGATGGCTATTCCTCGGCCAAAGGTATCAAGAACGTCACCATGAACGAGCCGCATTTTCAGGGCCATTTCCCCGGCACACCGATCATGCCCGGCGTGACCATCGTCGAGGCGATGGCGCAGACTTCGGGGGTGATGATCGGCGTGGCGATGGATCTGGCCGACAAGGATCTGCTGATCTATTTCATGGCGATCGACAAGTGCAAGTTCCGCCGCAAGGTGATCCCCGGCGACGTGCTCGAGATGAACGTCAAAACCGAACGCGGCAAACCCGGCGGCAAGGTCTGGAAGTTCTCGGGCGTGGCCACGGTCGATGGCGAGATGGCGGCGGAATGCGAGTTCACCGCGATGATGGATCTCTGATGGCTGACACCTTCATTCACCCCAGCGCGGTGATCGAGGATGGCGCCGAAATCGGCATCGGCTGCCGGATCGGCCCGTTCTGTCATGTCGGCCCCAAGGTGGTGCTGGGCCCGCGGGTCGAGCTCAAGAGCCATGTGGTGGTCTCCGGTCAGACCGAGATCGGCGAAGAGACGGTGATCTTTCCCTTCGCGGTGATTGGCGAGATCCCGCAAGACCTCAAGTTCGCCGGCGAAGAGACCCGGCTGGTGATCGGCAAGCGCAACCGCATCCGCGAACATGTGACGATGAACACCGGCACCGCCGGCGGCGGCGGTGTGACCCGGGTGGGCGATGACGGGCTGTTCATGGCCGGCTGTCACGTCGCGCATGACGTCCAGGTCGGCAACAAGGTGATCGTGGTCAACAATGCCGCGCTGGCCGGCCATTGCATCATCGAGGACGAGGTGATCATCGGCGGGCTCGCCGGCGTGCATCAGTTTGTCCGCATCGGCCACGGTGCGATCATCGGCGCGGTGACCATGGTGACCAATGACGTGATCCCGCATGGTCTGGTACAGGCGCCGCGCGGCAAGCTCGACGGGCTCAACCTCGTCGGTCTCAAACGTCGGGGTGTGGCCCGCGCCGATATCACCGCACTGCGCGCGGCCTTTCAGATGCTGGCCCAGGGCGAGGGCGCCTTTGTCGAACGCGCCAAACGGCTGGGCGCCGAGACCCAGAGCGCCTATGTGCGCGAGATCGTCGATTTCATCCTCGGCGACAGCGATCGCCACTACCTGACCCCCGGAGGCTGAGCGCCATGACCGGAAAACTGGCGATCCTGGCCGGGCGCGGCGCCATGCCCAAGGCGCTGGCCGAGGCCTATCCCGACGCGGTCTGCGTCTCCTTCGACGGCGTCGAGACACCGGTGCCGCGGGTTGATGCCCATCACCGCTTCGAGGCCTTCGGCGCGCTGCTCGACGATCTCAAGGAACGCGGCGTGGAACGGCTGGTGCTGGCCGGTGGTGTCGGCCGGCCGCCGCTCGATCCGCAGAGCTTCGATCCTTTCATGCAGTCGCTGGCGCCTCGGCTGCTCGCCGCGCTTCAGGGCGGCGACGATGCGCTGGTGCGGCTGGTGGTCTCGATCTTCGAAGAGGCCGGGTTTGCGGTGATCGGGGCGCATGAGCTGCTGCCCGAGCTGACCGCCGCGCCGGGCCTGCTGGCCGGCGACGCACCCGATGCGGCGGCCCGCGCCGACATCACCCGGGCGAAACAGATCCTGACCGCGCTCTCGCCGCTCGATGTCGGGCAGGCGGCGGTGGTCGACACCGGCATCGCCCTTGGCATCGAGACCCAGCAGGGCACCGACGAGATGCTGCGCTTTGTCTCCGAGGCGTCGCAGACGCTGCGCGGTAAGGGCGGCGTTCTGGTCAAACGCCCCAAGATCGGCCAGGATCTGCGCGTCGACATGCCCGCGATCGGCCCAGAGACGGTGCGCGCCGCCGCCAGGGCCGGGCTGCAAGGCATCGTGATTGCCGCAAATCAGGTGGTATTGATCGACCGCGCGGCGCTGATCGCGGCGGCCGGCGAGACCGGGGTGTTCCTTCTCGCGGAAGCGGAGTGATGCGGGTCTTCGTCATTGCCGGCGAACCATCCGGCGACAAACTCGGTGCGGCGTTGATGGCGGGCCTGCGCAGCCTTCTGCCCGATACCGAGGTCGAGTTCATCGGCATCGGTGGGCCGCGAATGACGGAAGAGGGGCTCTCGAGCATCTTTCCCATGGACGACATCAGCGTCATGGGGCTGACCGAGATCCTGAAGCAATATCCCGCGCTGAAACGCCGGGTGACCGAGGCTGCCGAGGCGGTGATCGCGGCGCGGCCGGACGTGCTGATCACCATCGACCTGCCGGAGTTCTGTCTGCGGGTGGCGAAGATCGTCAAGGCGCGCAGCAACATCCGCACGGTGCATTACGTCGCCCCCACGGTCTGGGCCTGGCGCCCCGGCCGCGCCGCCAAAATGGCGCGGCACATCGATCAGGTGCTGGCGCTGCTGCCTTTCGAGCCGCCTTATATGGAAGCCGCCGGCATGCGCTGCGATTTTGTCGGCCATCCGGTGGTGACCGATCCTCAGGCCAGCGCGGCCGAGGCTCTGGCGTTCCGGTCCCGTCACGGTCTGGCCGATGCGCCGCTGCTGCTGGTGCTGCCCGGATCGCGGCGCAGCGAGGTCACGCGCATGGGGCCGATCTTTGGCGAGGTCTTGCGCGAGGTCTGTGCCCGTCGCCCGGACATGCGGCTGGTGGTGCCCGCGGCGGGCCCGGTGGTGCCCCTGGTTCAGCAGGCGGTGGCGGATTGGCCCGGCGCGCCGCTGGTGCTCGACGGTGCGGCCGAGGGCGCCCAGGCCGAAAAGCGCGCGGCTTTTCGTGCCGGAGACCTGGCGCTGGCGGCCTCGGGCACGGTCTCGCTCGAATTGGCGGCGGCGGGCACGCCGATGGTGATCGCCTATGACATGAACTGGCTGTCGCGGACCCTGATCATGCACCTGCTGCGGGTCGATACGGTGACGCTGGTCAACCTGGTGTCCGACACCCGCGTCGTGCCGGAATATGTCGCCAAGGCCTGTGTGCCGGCTGACATCGCCGCGGCGGTGTTGCGGCTGGCGGAGGCGCCAGAGAGCCAGAAGGCCGCCATGGCGCTGGTCATGGAGCGGCTGGGGCAGGGGCAGGAGCCGCCGGGCATCCGGGCCGCCCGTGCCGTGCTTGACGGATTGGCCCGGTCCTGAAGCGAAAAACGCCGCCCCTGTGAGGGCGGCGTCTTGGTGTTCGGGCCTGGTGCGGCGCTTACTGGTTGATCACGCTGGCCTTGTCATAGCCGGCGGTGAAGCCGGTCAGCGACATGGTGGAGGTCACCACCTGATCGGGGGCCGCGAAGGGGCGGATCATCACCTTGGCTTCGGCGCCGCGCTTGAAGGCGGCGATATCCTCGGCGGTCAGGCCGATCCGCGCGTAACAGCCCTGGCGGTTGCAGAAGGAAAACGGATAGCTCTTGGGCTGGCCGCCATCGACCGAAATGCCCAGTTGGCCGGTAAGCAGCGTCTCGAGCGGCACGATCACCGTGGCGCCGGCCGGCAGCTTGGCTTCTTCCGGCAGACGGAACAGCGAGATCTCGGCCAGCGCGTTGCCGTCGCCTTCCTTGAGCAGCTGGTACAGCTGACAGGGATCGTCGGCGGGCGTTTCGGTGCGGATGCAGCGCAGCTCCCAGTCGCCAACCTCTTCCTTTACATAGGTCTGGCCAAGCGCCGGTTCGCCGTCGGACGGCACCGTATCGCCGGTGGCGGGTTCTGCGGTTTCCCCAGCCGGCGTTTCGCTCTCGGTCGCGGCGGCGTCGCCGTCTGCGGTCTCCTGTGCCATGACCGGGGCCGCCAGGGCCAACAGGGCGATCACGGGCATGAAGGAAAGAAATCTGGGCATCTTGCCCCCCTCTGATTGAGATGTCATCGGTCGGATGGTTCGGCTTCATCCTCGGTGCAGCGCTTAGCACGCCCGTCCGGGCCTGTCAGGCGATCTTCGCCATCCGTTTGGCCCATATCGTGCATATATCCGTGAAGGGATGTCAACGCACCGGAGGCAAGCCTTTGGCGGAAAAAGAAAAGAGGCCGGGAAACCGGCCTCTCCTCGAATTTTTTTGCTCCCCGTCGGACTGGCCGACTTAGTCATTGACGGGACGCTACGAAGAATTTTGCCTTCGGTCAACAGGCAAGTTTTCACTTTTTCGGGGTTGGCTTCGAAAGCGCTTTGACCCCGCAAGGTCCAAGACTCGAAAAAAGGGCCGCACCTTCTCAGGCACGGCCAGTCTGACAGGGAGGAAGTCAATCCGGCCGCCAGGCAAGAGCCCTGCGCCGGACATTGCCGAGACTGATACAGAAAGGTTAAGTTAGGGTTGCCCGGCGCGATTTTTTTCGCGCCGGGCGTGGTTTTACCGGGGCGGAGCAGGGCATGATAGAGATTTTCATCGGCGGCGGCGGGCCAGAGTATGGCGCGCGTCAGGGCCTCAGGCTGGGCTATGCCAACCGCCATGGTCTGATCGCCGGCGCCACCGGCACCGGCAAGACGGTGACGCTGCAAATCCTCGCCGAAGGGTTTGCCAAGGCCGGGGTTCCGGTGTTCCTGTCGGACGTCAAGGGCGACCTGTCCGGGCTGGCCGCCGCCGGGCGCGCGGATTTCAAGCTGCACGCGGCGTTCATGGAGCGCGCCGCCCGGATCGGCCTTGACGATTACACCTATGAAAGTTTCCCGGTCACCTTCTGGGATCTGTTCGGCGATCAGGGCCATCCGGTGCGCACCACGGTCTCCGAGATGGGGCCGCTGCTGCTGGCCCGGTTGCTTGAGCTGACCGAGGCGCAGGAGGGCGTACTCAACATCGCCTTCCGGTTGGCCGACGAAGAGGGGCTGCCGCTGCTCGATCTCAAGGATCTGCAAGCGTTGCTGGTCTGGGTCGGTGAGAGCCGCAGGGATCTGTCGCTGCGGTACGGCAATATCTCCACCGCCTCGATCGGCGCGATCCAGCGCCGCCTGCTGGTGCTCGAGAACCAGGGCGGCGCGCGGCTCTTTGGCGAACCGGCGCTTGATCTCGGCGATCTGATGACCCGTGATGCCGAAGGCCGGGGGCGGATCAACATTCTCGCCGCCGACCGGCTGATGGGGGCGCCGCGGCTCTATGCCACTTTCCTGCTCTGGTTGCTGTCGGAGCTTTTCGAAGAGCTGCCCGAGGTCGGCGACCCCGACAAGCCGAAACTGGCGTTCTTCTTCGACGAGGCCCATCTCCTGTTCGACGGCGCACCGCCGGCGCTGGTCGACAAGGTCGAACAGGTCGCCCGGCTGATCCGCTCCAAGGGGGTCGGCGTGTACTTCATCACCCAGAACCCCGATGACGTGCCCGAGGATATCCTCGGCCAGCTCGGCAACCGCATCCAGCACGCGCTGCGCGCCTTTACCGCCCGCGACCGCAAGGCGCTGCGGATGGCGGCCGAAACCTACCGCGACAACCCCCGTTTCGACATCGAAGCGGCGATCCGCGAGGTCGGCGTCGGCGAGGCGGTGACCTCCTTGCTGGAGAACAAGGGCGTGCCGGGCATGGCGGAACGCACGCTGATCCGCCCGCCTTCGTCCCGGCTCGGGCCGATCGACGCCGCGACCCGGGCGCAGGTGATGGCCGCCTCGCCGGTGGCCGGCAAATACGAACATGCGCAGGACCGCCAGTCGGCTTATGAAATCCTCGCCCAACGCGCCGAAGAGGCGGCAACCGCCGCCGAAGCGGCCGAGCGCCGGGAGGAAGAGGCCGAGGTGGCAGAGCGGGAATACCGGGCGGGCCGGCGCTATTCCGGCACCCGGGTGCCCCGCTCGACCGCGCGCCGGCAATATTCACCGGGCGCGCGCATCGGCGAGGCGATGACCCAGGCCGTGATCAAGGAGCTCAAGGGCACCACCGGCCGCCGCATCGTCCGTGGCATCCTCGGCGGGCTGTTCAAGGGGCGTTAGGCAGGCGCCCCGGACAGCAGGCCCGAAGCCCGTCTGGCCTACCGTTCCGGCAGCAAGCCCCGCGGCGCAAACCGCAGCACCAAGAGCAGGATCACCCCCATGGTCAACAGCCGCATGTGCTGGACCGAGCCTTGCAGATGCGCCTTGAGCCAGGACCCGTCGGCCATCCCGGAGGTCACCAGATCGATCACCGCCGCGCCGATCGGCTCGACCTGCACCCAGAGGAACCAGATCAGGAAGCCGCCCAGCACCGCACCGAAATTATTGCCCGATCCGCCGACGATCACCATCACCCAGATCAGAAAGGTATAGCGCAGCGGCTGGTAGGAGGCCGGCGTCAGCTGGCCGTCCAGCGTCGTCATCATCGCCCCCGCGACGCCGCAGATAGCCGATCCCAGGACAAAGACCTGCAAGTGCCGCGCGGTCACATCCTTGCCCATGGCCCGCGCCGCCACCTCGTTGTCGCGGATGGCACGCATCATCCGTCCCCAGGGCGAGCTCAGCGCCAGTTGCGCCAGCACCAGCACGCCGATCAGCACCACGGCAAACATCAGCCCGTAGCCCAGCTTGACATAAAGCGTCGAGGCGGTGGTCACGTCGATCCCCAGCCCGGTGGCGCGCTCAACAAAGGCCGGATCGTTTTGCAGATCGATCTCATAAGGCACCGGCCGCGGCAGGCCGATCACGTTCTTGACGCCGCGCGCCAGCCAATCCTCGTTCTTGAGCACGGCGATGATGATCTCGGCAATGCCCAGCGTCGCAATCGCCAGGTAGTCCGAGCGCAACCCCAGCGCGGTCTTGCCGATCACCCAGGCCGCGCCGGCGGCCAGCAGCCCGCCCACCGGCCAGGCCAGCACCACCGGCAGGCCCAGCCCGCCGAGATAGCCGGTCAGCGCCGGGTCGATCCGCTCGATCTCCGCCACCGCCGGATCGAACAGCGCCCGGTAGATCACGAAGCCCGCCACCAGCACACTCAGCGACACCAGGGCGCGCGGCCAGCCCCGGGCCATCCTGCGCGTCACCCAGACCGCCAGCGCCAGCGTCAGAGCGCCCACCGCCAGCGCCGCCAGAACACCGCTGGCGCCGGCCGCCCAGGCTGCGCGCACCGGCGGCATGGCGATCACCACGGTTGCCAGCCCGCCCAGCGCCACGAAGCCCATAACACCGACGTTGAACAGCCCGGCAAAGCCCCATTGCAGGTTGACCCCCAGCGCCATCAGCGCCGAAACCAGCCCCATGTTGAGAATGAGCAGCGCCGAATTCCAGCTCTGGACAAAGCCGGTGCCAAGGATCAGCAAGGCCACAAGGCCTAACAGGCCGAAGGTTTTCACGGATTGGCTCATACCGATTTCCCCTTGAAGAGCCCGGTGGGCCGGATCAGCAGCACGATCACCAGAATGACAAAGCTCACCGCGAATTTGTAATCCGTGCCCAGAAGTTGCAGCAGGCTGTCAGGCTCCCAGGCCTCGGGCAGCAGGTATTCCGCCACTTTCTTCCAGGCATAGGTGATGCCGACCTCGGAAAAGGCGATGACAAAGCCGCCGGCAATCGCGCCCAGCGGGCTGCCCAGACCGCCGACGATGGCGCTGGCAAAGACCGGCAGCAGCAGCTGGAAATAGGTGAAGGGCTTGAAGGTCTTGTCGAGCCCGTAAAGCGTGCCGGCGATGGTCGCCAGGGTCGCCACCAGCAGCCAGGTGATCATCACCACCCGTTCCGGATTGATGCCCGAGAGCAGGGCGAGATCCTCGTTGTCGGAATAGGCCCGCATCGACTTGCCGGTGCGGGTGCGGTTGAGGAACCAGAACAGCAGCGCCACGGTGATCACCGCCGTCACCACCGTCAGCCCCTGGGTCGTGCGGATCCCCAGGCCTTCCTCCAGCCCGGTCAGCGCCTTGAAATCCCGGACCGAGATGATGAACCGCTCGCCATCGGCAAAACGCTGGTCGTCGGCGCCGATGACAAAGCGCACCACGCCGTTATAGACGAACATCACCCCCATCGAGACGATCACCAGGATCACCGGCTTGACCCGCTGCGCCCGGTAGAAGCGATAGACCAGGCGGTCGGTCAGCAGCACCAGCGCCATGCAGCCGAGAATGCCGAAGGGCAGGGCGAGCAGCGCGGTGGGCAGCGGCCCGAGGCTCACGCCCCAGCCCTGCAAGGCCCAGGTGACCAGAATGGTGACCATGGCGCCAAAGGCCATGGTGTCGCCATGGGCAAAATTGGAAAACCGCAGGATACCATAGATCAGCGTCACCCCCAGCGCGCCCAGCGCCAGCTGCGCGCCATAGGCGATGGCCGGGATCAGGACAAAATTGGCCAGCACCACCAATGCGTTCAGAATGTCCATCTCAGCCCCCCAGAAAACTGCGCCGGACCTCGGGGTCGGCCAGCAGGTCCTTGCCGCTGCCGGTATGGGCATTGCGCCCCTGCACCAGCACATAGCCCTTGTCGGCGATCTCGAGCGCCTGGCGGGCGTTCTGCTCCACCATCAGGATGGAGATGCCGGTGCGCGCCACCTCGATGATCCGGTCGAACAGCTCGTCCATCACGATCGGGCTCACCCCGGCGGTCGGCTCGTCGAGCATCAGGACCTGCGGCTGGGTCATCAGCGCCCGGCCCACCGCCACCTGCTGGCGCTGCCCGCCCGACAATTCGCCCGCCGCCTGGTGACGCTTGTCGCGCAGGATCGGAAACAGGTCATAGACCTGCTCCATGGTGCCGCGGATGTCGTCGCGCCGGATGAAGGCGCCCATCTCGAGGTTTTCCTCGACCGACATCGCGCCAAAGATATTGCTGGTCTGCGGCACGAAGCCCATGCCGCGGGCCACCCGGTCCTGTGGGCTGAGCGCGGTGATCTCGCGTCCGTCCAGCCGCACCGCGCCGGAGCGCACGTCGAGCATGCCGAAGACCGCCTTCATCGCGGTCGACTTGCCGGCGCCGTTCGGCCCGACGATCACCGCGATCTCGCCCTTGTCGACCGCGATGGTGCACTCGTGCAGGATGTCCGGCCCCTTGCCATAGCCGCCGGTCATCGCCTCGCCGATCAGAAAGGGGTCAGCCATGCGCCGCTCCTTCCTCTTGCTGGAAATACCGCGGGGGTGTGGGGGCTGGCCCCCACCTGCGCAGCGCTGCCGCCATCACACCGTTTCCTTGTTCTTCAGACCGGTGCCGAGATAGGCCTCGATCACCTGGTCATCGGCCTTGATCTCGTCGATCGTGCCCTGGGCCAGCTTCTTGCCCTCGGCCATGACGATCACCGGATCGCAGAGCCGGGCGATGAAATCCATGTCGTGCTCGATCACGCAGAAGGTATAGCCGCGTTCCTTGTTGAGCCGCAGGATCGCGTCGGCAATGGTGTTCAGAAGCGTCCGGTTCACCCCGGCGCCGACCTCGTCGAGAAAGACGATGCGCGCGTCGACCATCATCGTGCGGCCCAGTTCGAGCAGTTTCTTCTGCCCGCCCGAGATGGCCCCGGCCGGGTGATCGGCCAGATGCGAGATGGTCAGGAATTCCAGCACCTGATCGGCCAGGGCGCGCAGGGCGCGTTCCTCCTCGGCAATCCGCCTGCGGCCGAACCAGGTGTTCCAGAGCGTTTCGCCGGATTGCCCGCCGGGCACCATCATCAGGTTCTCGCGGCAGGTCATCGAGCCGAATTCATGGGCGACCTGAAAGGTCCGCAACAGACCCTTGGAAAACAGCACATGCGGCGCCAGGCCGGTGATGTCCTCATCCTCCATGAAGACCTTGCCCGAGGTCGGCGGCAGCACGCCGGCGATCACGTTGAACAGCGTCGTCTTGCCGGCGCCGTTGGGGCCGACCAATGCGGTGACCGAGCCTTTCTCGATCTCCAGCGTCGCGCCGTCCACGGCGTGAAATCCGCCGAAATGTCTGTGCAGGTTCTCAACCCGGATCACGCCATCTGCCCCCCTTTTGGCAAAACAGCCCGGGACCGCCGGGCTGTTTCCATCTCATGACTGCAAAGCTCTTATCAGCGGTAACCGATCGCTTCCAGCTTGCCGTTCTTCATTTCCATCTCGGCATAGCCGCCCGAGGCTTCGCCCGGCTCGATCAACTCTACCGAAGAGGCGCCGACATAATCGATGTCGGTGCCGGCCGCGATCAGTTCGATCGCCTTGGCCAGTTCGCCGGCATAGATCTTCTCGCCCGGGGCATTGGCCAGCTCCATCACCTTGGCCGCCGCATCGGCGCCATTGGTCGACCCCGCCGCCGCCATCGACAGCAGGATCAGCGCCATCGAATCATAGGCTTCCTTGGCATAGACCGATGTGCCGTCGAAACCGGCCGCTTCGGCCATGGCCAGGAACTCGTCGCCGCGTTCATTCTCGACGCTGGGGTTCTGCCCAAAGCTGCCGTCGATGTCGCTGCCGAAGTTGTTTTCAAGCGCGGTGCCGATCATGCCGTCGGGCAGCACGAAGGTCTCGAACGCCCCGGTGTCGAGCGCCGCCTGGATCACGCCGGAGCCGCCCTGGTCGACATAGCCGATCACCACCAGCGCATCGCCGCCGGCCGAGGCCAGCGAGCCGACTTCGGCCGAGTAATCCGCCTTGCCGTCCTCATGGCTGGCCGAAAGGGTGACGCTGCCGCCGGCCGCCTCGAAGGCCTGCTGGAACGACGAGGCGAGGCCCGAGCCGTAATCGTTGTTGGTATAGGTCACGGCGACCTCGTCGATGCCGCGTTCCATGATGATCTCGGCTATCACCTCGCCTTGACGCGCGTCGGAGGGCGCCATGCGGAAGAACAGCCCGTTGTCCTCGATCGACGACAGGCCCGGCGAGGTCGCCGACGGCGAGATTTGCAGGATGCCATTGGGCAGCGACACATTGGTCAGCACCGCGCCGGTCGCGCCCGAGCACATCGCGCCCAGGATGGCCGAGACGCCGTCCGAGGTGACCAGACGTTCGGCCGCAGCGGTAGCTGCTGCCGCATCGGCACAGGTGCCGTCGCCGCGCACCGCTTCGGCCATCATGCCGTCGAGAATGCCGCCGGCCTCGTTGACCTCGGCCAGCGCCATTTCGCCACTGTCCGCCATCGCCGGAGCAAGGGTTTCGAGCGGGCCGGTAAAGCCCAGGATGATTCCCACCTTGACCATCTCGGAGTGGCTCGCCGCTTGAGCGGTCATTGCCCCCAGGCCGGTCAGCGCTGTTGCCAGCAAAAACTTTTTCATCGTGATGTCTCCCTGATTGGATAACACTATCCGGCGGCCAGCCTATGCGCGGTTTCTGGCAAAGAAAAGACCGATTGCCGCCGGGTCAGGGGTGGTTGATCACGAAAACATCAGGCGGATGGCCGGCCGGTCCTGGTGCACTATCGTATTGACGGCAAACAGGAGGATCCCATGCTGCGTCTCGTTCTGACATTCCTGCTGGCCGCGAGCGGGCTGGCGGCCGCGCCGCTCGACACATCCGTTGGCCGGGTCGAGGTGGCCCCGGTAGTGCGCGGTCTCGACGAGCCCTGGTCGGTGGGCTTCCTGCCCGGTGGCGGGCTGCTGATCACCGAGCGCGACGGCAGGCTGCTGCATGTGGGCCGGGGCGGCAAGCATTCCGAAGTCGCCGGGCTGCCGCCGATCGCGGCGGTGGGCCAGGGCGGGCTGCTCGACGTGCTGGTGCCGCGCGATTTCCGCCAGAGACGCGAAATCTTCCTCTCTTACGCCAGGCCCGAGGGCCGCAGCGCCGGCACTGCGGTAATGCGCGGCCGGCTGAGCGAGGACGGCGGGCAGCTTACCCAGGTCAAGACGATCTTTTCGATGACCGCGCCCAGCCGCAAAGGCCAGCATTTCGGCTCGCGGCTGGTCGAGGCCCGCGACGGCACGCTGTTTCTGACCATCGGCGACCGGGGCGACCGGCCGTCGGCGCAGGATGTGACACGCCACAACGGATCTGTCCTGCATCTCACCCGCGACGGCGCCCCGGCGCCGGGCAACCCCGATCTCGGCCCCGATGCGCAGCCCGAGATCTGGTCTTATGGCCACCGCAACCCGCAGGGCGCGGCGCTCGATCTGCAAGGCGACCTCTGGGTCAACGAACATGGCGCGCGCGGCGGAGACGAGGTCAACCGGATCCGGCGCGGCGCCAATTACGGCTGGCCGGTCATCGCCTATGGCCGGCATTATTCCGGGGCCAAGATCGGCGAAGGCACCGCCAAGCCCGGCATGGAACAGCCCGAGCATTACTGGGATCCCTCGATCGCCCCCTCGGGCATGATGTTCTATTCCGGCAAGCTCTGGCCCGCATGGCGCGGCGATCTCTTTGTCGGCTCGCTGAAGTTCGATTACATCTCGCGGCTCGATGGCGAGCCTTTGCGCGAGCGCGAGCAGATCAAATCCGCCGCCACCGAACGGGTACGTGACATCCGCGAAGCGCCGGACGGCTCGATCTGGTTTCTCAGCGTTGGGCAGGGGACGCTCTATCGCATGACGCCGGCCAACTGAGGCCTCTGGACGCAACGCCCGCAAGCCGCCAAACTCCCGGTATCACCCGGGAGTTTTTCCATGACCCTCTTGCACCGCCTTGCCCTCTGCCTCGCGCTGCTGCTGCCGATCGCGGCGCCGGCCCAGAACGCGTAGGCTTTTTTTGACAATTACCTCGCGATGCGCGCCCGTCTCGACACGCTGGTCAAGAACCGCGATTTCGCCGAGGTCATGCCGGTTTTTGGGGATCAGACCGATCCGGCCGAGCTGGAGGCGCTGGAACGGCGCGTGCGCGAGATCTATCCGCGCGATTTCGAAAATGTCGCCCTGATCCGCCGGCAGGACATGGATCACGGCTTCCGGCAAGAGCTCATCGCCTATTGGGAAGGCACGCAATACATCTACATCTATATCGTGCTGCATGACCGCGACGACGGCATCGTCGCGCTGGTATTCAACTTCAACAGCGAATTCGACGAGCTGAACGCCAAGTTCTAGGATCCCTGGCGCGAGCCATGGGTGCCGCGCTCGCGATAAGGCGTGGTGTCGTAATGCGCGCGGTAGCATTTCGAGAAATGCGACGGCGAGGCAAATCCGCAGGCCAGCGCCACGTTGATCACGCTCATGTCGGTCTGCATCAGCAGGTTGCGCGCCTTTTCCAGCCGCAGCTCCATGTAATAGCGCTTGGGGCTCCGGTTGAGATAGCGCCGGAACAGCCGCTCGAGCTGACGGGTCGACATGCCCACATCCTTGGCCAGGATCGACGGGCTGATCGGCTCTTCGATATTGGCCTCCATCTTCTGGATCACCATGCTCAGCTTGGGATGGCGCACGCCGATGCGGGTGGGCACCGAAAGCCGCTGGCTGTCCTGATCGGTGCGGATCGAGGAATAGATCATCTGGTCCGCCACCGCATTCGCCAGCTCGGGCCCGTGATCGTCGGCCAGCACCTTGAGCATCATGTCGAGCGACGAGGTGCCGCCGGCGGTGGTGATGCGCGGGCCGTCGATGGCAAAGATCATCTTCGACAGGCCGACATCCTCGAATTCCTCGGAGAAGCTGTCGTAGTTTTCCCAGTGGATCGTCGCGCGCCGCCCGTCCAGAAGCCCGGCGCGCGCCAGAACATAGCTGCCGGTGCAGAGCCCGCCGATCACCGGCCCCTTGCGCGCCTCGCGGCGCAGCCAGTTGAGCAAGCGCTTGGTAGTGGCATGCTGGATCTCGATGCCGCCGCAGACCAGGATTACGTCGTCGCGCTGCATATCCTCGAGATCGCCCTGAAGCTGGAAAGAAGTGCCGGCCGAGCAGGTCTGGCTTTCGCCGCCTTCGCCGAGAATGCGCCACGAATACAGCGCCTTGCCCGACATGCGGTTGGCCAGCCGCAGGCATTCGAGGGCCGCCGAGAAAGGCAGCAGCGAGAAGTTCTCGAGCAGGACAAAGACAAACCGGCGCGGTTTGGCCGGTGCGGTCACCTGAACGTCTTCGGTCTTGGAATTCATAAGCAGCGGACCCTTGAAGTGGAGGTCTCTTTTCGACTTTCCCTGTGTCGCAAAAGGACAGATGGCGCCAGTTGGACCCAAGCCCCCGGCAAGGTCAAGCCCCGCCGCAAATCGCATATGGTCACTCTGGGCCCGAGTTTGTATAAGCGGGCCGTTCCGATATCGCTAACCACCGGAGATGAGAGATGAGCGAGTGGCAAAAATCTGACTGGCGCAACAAGCCCCGGATTCAGATGCCGGAGTATACCGACGCGGAGGCCCTGCATGCCGTCGAGGCGCAACTGGCCAAATATCCGCCGCTCGTCTTTGCCGGCGAGGCCCGCACGCTGAAGGCCCGGCTGGCCGATGCCTCGCGCGGCGAGGCCTTTTTGTTGCAGGGCGGCGATTGCGCCGAGAGCTTTCAGCAGTTTTCGGCCGACGGCATCCGCGACACGTTCAAGGTGATGTTGCAGATGGCGATGGTGCTGACCTTTGGCGCCAAGGTGCCGGTGGTCAAGGTCGGCCGCATGGCCGGCCAGTTCGCCAAACCGCGCTCGGCGCCGACCGAGGTCAAGGATGGTCAGGAGCTGCCCAGCTACCGTGGCGACATCATCAACGAGCTTGAGTTCACCCCCGAAAGCCGCATCCCCGATCCGTCGAAGATGCTTCAGGCCTACACCCAGGCGGCGGCAACGCTGAACCTGCTGCGCGCCTTTTCGACCGGCGGCTATGCCGATGTGCATCAGGTCCACCAGTGGACGCTGGGCTTTACCGACCGCGAGGAGAGCGAGAAATACCGCGCCATGGCCGGGCGGATCACCGATGCGCTCGACTTCATGATTGCCGCCGGCGTCACCAGCGACAACAACCATGCGCTTCAGACGGTGGATTTCTACACCAGCCACGAAAGCCTTCTGCTGGAGTACGAAGAGGCGCTGACCCGCAAGGACAGCACGTCGGGCAAATGGCTCGCAGGCTCCGGCCACATGCTCTGGATCGGCGACCGCACGCGCCAGCCTGATGGTGCGCATGTGGAATTTGCCAGCGGCGTGCAGAACCCGATCGGGTTGAAATGCGGCCCGACCACAACGGCCGAGGATCTCAAGGTGCTGATGTCCAAGCTGAACCCGGAGAACGAGGCCGGCAAGCTGACGCTGATCGCGCGTTTCGGCGCCGGTTCGGTGGGCGAGCACCTGCCGCGGCTGATCAAGGCGGTGCAGGAAGAGGGCGCTAATGTGGTCTGGTCCTGCGATCCGATGCACGGCAACACGATCAAATCGGCCACCGGCTACAAGACCCGGCCGTTCGACAGCGTGCTGCGCGAGGTCAAGGAATTCTTTGCGGTGCACAAGGCCGAGGGCACGATCCCCGGCGGCGTGCATTTCGAGATGACCGGCCAGGACGTGACCGAATGCACCGGCGGCGTGCGGGCGGTGACAGAAGAGGATCTATCTGACCGCTACCACACCGCCTGCGACCCGCGGCTGAACGCCTCGCAGTCGCTCGAACTGGCCTTCCTCGTGGCCGAGGAACTGGTGGCGCGGCGCGATGCAAACGCCTCGAGCCTGGCGGGCTGATCGTCCGACATCGCCGGTGACACATCAACGCCCTCGCGCAACTTCGCGGGGGCGTATTTTTTGGGGGCACGCTGTTGCGGCCCGCCAAGCGCCGTCAGCGGTCGCTTTTGACCACCCGCAGATGCGGCACCTTGTGCGGCCGGAACCCGGCCCGAGGATCACCAAAGCCCGCCACGGGCTGAGGCTGGGTTGGCTGGCGCGGGCGGTCGGCGAGCGCCGAGATATCCGCCTGCACGATCTCGAAGCGGCGCGGAGCGCGGCCGATCGGGCCATCGGTGACAAAACACCCGAGAGCCCGGTTCACATCGCCGAAATCATCGGCCAGCGGCAAGAGCAGCAGCCGCCCGCTCAGCGCGGGCTTGCCCAGCCGTTTTTCCGCGATGAGCGAAAGCTCGGCCCGCGCGGGCGTGGCAAAGACCTCTTCCAGCGCGGGGGCCAGACGTGCGCGCGAGACCGGGACGATCATCGCCGAAAGCGGCATGCCGCGCACCTCCATGCCCATCAGATCACACAGATGGGTGCCGCCGATCCGAAGCCGGGCATGGGTCGGCGCCACCTGTTCGGCGATAAAGGCAAACTCCAACGCGGTCTCGATGCCGCGCGGATCGATCTCTGATCGCGGCGGCACGGTGCGCCCACCGCGCATCGCCTCCCAATAGGCCTCGACCTGTTGCAGGGGTCGGCACCACTTGGCGCGCAGTTTGTCGGCCAACGGCAGAATGTCCGCCGGGCCGCCAAGATCCCGGAATGCCCCGAGGGTGACCCCGGGCTTTCTGTCACCTGAAGACATGGTTTCTCCCTCAATCGCCGCCCTTTCATTGTCGCCCGAAAGGTTACGCCTCTCACTCTGCGCGACAATGGTTACCCAATTCCTAATATGTCACGGTTATCTAGAATTGTGGGGATTTTCGGCCCGGTTGGTTAACCCGGAGCCCGTTGGCCGGTCGCGCTCCGCATGGCATTTCGGCTTGCCCGGACCGCGGGGATTGCCTATTCCGGTTGATAAATCATGCGGATAAGGGCCCTTGCGTTGCAAGATATTGTGCGTCCGGGACGGGGGAATGTGATGCTGCAATCGATGACGGGTTTCGCCGCCGGGCAAGGCGCCAAAGGCGACTTCAGCTGGACCTGGGAAATCCGGAGCGTCAACGCCAAGGGCCTCGACCTGCGCATTCGCGTGCCTGACTGGATCGAGGGGTTGGAAGCCGAGTTGCGCAAGCAGGTCTCCGGCGCGTTGAAGCGGGGCAATGTGACGGTCAATCTGCGCCTCTCGCGCGAGGACATCGCCGGCGCCCAGCGGCTCAACAGCCAGCAGCTGGACCAGGTGCTCACCGCGCTGGCCGAGATCGAACAACAGGCGATCACCCGCCACGTATCGCTCGCGCCGTCGACCGCCGCCGAGATCATCGCCTTGCGCGGCATGATGGAACAGGACGAGGAGGCCACCGATACCGCGCAGCTCCGAACCGCACTTGTCGAGGATTTTCAAGCAGTTCTGGCTTCTTTCTGCGACATGAGGTCAGGTGAGGGCGCGACGCTTCGGAGCGTTCTTGCCGCCCATCTCGACGAGATCGAAACGCTGGTCATCGCCGCCCAGGCCGCAGCCGAGGCGCGTCGGCCCAAGGCCCGCGAAACACTCATGCTGGCGCTGGCCGCAGTGCTGGACGGCGCCGCCGAGGTCGACGAAGACCGGATTGCCCAAGAGCTTGCGCTTCTGGCTGTAAAATCGGATATAACAGAAGAAATCAATCGCTTGCACGCCCATGTAAAGGCAGCGCGTGAGCTTGTGGCCGCGCAATCGAGCGTCGGGCGCAAGCTCGATTTCCTGATGCAAGAGTTCAACCGCGAGGCCAATACGCTCTGCTCGAAATCCGGCGACAGCGCGCTCACCTCCGTGGGGCTCGACCTCAAGGCGGTGATCGACCAGATGCGTGAGCAGGTTCAGAACGTGGAGTGAGAAACATGGCGGACAGCAAGCGACGCGGGCTCTTGATCATCCTGTCCTCGCCGTCGGGCGCGGGCAAATCGACGCTCGCCAAACGGCTGCGGGCCTGGGACAATTCGATTGTCTTCTCGGTGTCGGCCACGACCCGAAAACCGCGCCCGGGCGAGGTGAATGGCGTCGATTATCACTTTGTTTCGGAAGCGGAATTCAAGAAAACCGTGGCCGAGGGCGGGATGCTCGAACATGCCCATGTCTTCGGCAATTTCTACGGCTCGCCCAAGGCGGCGGTGGAAGAGGCGATCAACGCCGGCAAGGATGTGCTGTTCGACATCGACTGGCAGGGCGCGCAGCTGATCGAGAATTCCGATCTCGGCCGCCACACGCTTTCGGTCTTTCTGCTGCCGCCCTCGATCACCGAGCTGCGCCGCCGGCTCGAGACCCGCGCCCAGGACAGCGAAGAGGTGATCTCGAAGCGGATGCAGAAAAGCTGGGACGAGATAAGCCATTGGGGCAGTTACGATTTCGTTCTGGTAAATGACGATCTGGATCACACCGAAGCCAAGCTCAAGACCATCGTGACCGCCACTCGCCTGCGCCGGCTGCAACAGCCCGATCTGACAGATCACGTGCGCAAACTGCAATCGGAATTCGAGGATTTGCCATGACGCTTTATGCCCTTGACGGCCTTCGCCCGGAGATCGCCGAAGACACCTGGATCGCCCCCGATGCCAATCTGATCGGCCGGATCGTGGTCGAGACGGGCGGTTCTGTCTGGTTTGGCTGCACCCTGCGCGGCGACAACGAGGAAATCCGCGTCGGCGCCGGCAGCAATGTGCAGGAAAACGTTGTATGTCATACGGATCCGGGCTTTCCCTTGCGTATCGGATCAGGCTGCACCATCGGCCACAAGGCGATGCTGCATGGCTGTGTGATCGGCGAAAACTCCCTGATCGGCATGGGGGCCACGGTGCTCAACGGCGCCCGGATCGGGCGCAACTGTCTGATCGGGGCCGGCGCGCTGATCACCGAAGGCAAGGAGATCCCCGACGGCAGCCTGGTAATGGGCACGCCGGGCAAGGTGGTGCGCCAGCTTGACGATTCGGCGATCGAAGGCCTGCGGAAATCGGCGCGGCATTATCAGGACAACATGCGCAGGTTCCGCGCCGGGCTGGAGGCGCTCTAGATGCGCAATGACAAGGGCACTTTGATCCGCCCCGAGATCCTGTCCGAAGGCATCAGCCGGCCGGTGGTAACACCTCTTTCACCTTCCGTGGTCTATGCTTCGGACACGCCCGATACGCTGGATTCGCAATATGAGGGGCGGGCGCAGGGCTATACTTACGCGCGTGAGGGGCATCCCAACGCCGATCTTCTGGCGCGGCGGATTGCGGCGATGGAGGGTGTTGACGACGGGCTGATGCTGGGCTCGGGCATGGCGGCGGTGACGGCGGTGCTGCTGGGGCTGTGCAAGAGTGGCGACCATGTGATTGGCGGCGATCAGCTTTACGGTCGCTCGCTGCGCATGATGCGGGAGGATCTGCCGCGGCTGGGCATCGCCACCAGCCTCGCCGATCCGACCGACCCGGAGGCCTTTCGCAAGGCGCTGCGGCCGGAAACGCGGCTGATCCTGCTCGAGGTGGTGTCGAACCCGACCTTGCGGGTCGCCGATGTCCGGGGCATTGCCGCGGTGGCGAAAGAGGCGGGCGTGCTGCTGGTGGTCGACAACACCTTTACCACCCCGAGCGGCATCCGGCCGTTCGAGCTGGGCGCGGATGTGGTGCTGCATTCGGTGACCAAGCTTCTGGCCGGGCATTCCGACGTGACCCTGGGCTGGGTCGCGGCACGCGATGCCGCGCTGCAAAAGGCGATGTATGATTTCGCGGTGACCACCGGCATGACGCCGAGCCCATTCGACTGCTGGCTGGCCGAACGCGGGATGATGACCTTCGATCTCCGCTTCGAAAGGGCGCAGGCCACGGCGGCGGCGCTGGCCGAGGCGCTGGCCGGCATGGAGGGCGTGCGGCGGGTGCTCTATCCGACGCGCGCCGATCACCCCGATCGCGCGCTGGCCGGGACATTGCTGACCGGCGGCTGCAACATGGTCTCGTTCGAGATCGCGGGCGGACGGGCGCAGGCGAATGCGCTGACCGAGGCCGCAAGGGGCGTGGCCTTTGCGCCGACTCTGGGCGATGTCGGCACGACATTGTCGCATCCGGCCTCGTCCTCGCATCGCGGCCTGAGCGAAGAGGCCCGTGCGGCATTGGGCATCACCGAAGGCTTCTTCCGGGTCTCGGTCGGGCTCGAGGAACCGGGGGCGCTGATTGCGGAATTCACCCGCGCGGTGGCAGCGGCGCGGGCGATCTGACGATGACGGATGCGCGCGAACTCCTGCAATCGGTGGTCGATGCCTTGCCGCAGCCGATGGTTGTGATTGGAGACGACGAGCGCATCCATCACGTCAATGGGCCGGCCCTCCGATTGGTCGGCAACAATGCGGTGGGCCGGCATTTCATCACCGCGCTGCGCCAGCCGTCGCTGCTGGATACGGTCGAGGCAACGCTGCGCGACCACGCGCCGCGCCAGACCAGTTTCCTGACGCGCGAAGACGGGCAGGACGTGACCTATGCGATCCGCTGCGCCGCGATACACCGCGGCGACCGGCATGGTGTGCTGCTCAGCTTCGAGGACGTCACCGACGTGGAGGCGGCCAGCCAGATGCGGCGCGATTTCGTGGCCAATGTCAGCCACGAGCTGAAAACCCCGCTGACCGCGCTCTTGGGCTTTATCGAGACCATACTGCATGGCCCGGCGCGCGAGGATGCCGCCGCCCGCGACCGGTTTCTCGGCATCATGGAGGCCGAGGCCGAACGGATGAACCGGCTGGTGGGCGATCTGCTGTCGCTCAACCGTGTCGAGGCGACCGAGCGGATGCGGCCGACCAGCCGGATCGACCTGGCGGTATTGCTGACTTCGGTGGTCAAGAGCCTGAGCGGGATCGCCGGGGATGCCGGGCTCGAGATCCGGGCGGATGTGCCCGAGCCGCCGGTGTCAGTGCCGGGCGACGCCGATCAGCTGCGGCAGGTGCTGACCAACCTGATCGAGAACGCGATCAAATATGGCGCCGAGGGCAAGCGGATCGATGTGCGCCTGACGCCGCCGGCCTATCATCCGCGCATGCGCTGCGATGCGGTGGAACTCGTGGTGCGCGATTTCGGGCCGGGCTTTGACCCGGTGCATATTCCACGGCTGACCGAACGGTTCTATCGCGTCGACAGCCACCGGTCGCGCCAGATGGGCGGCACCGGGTTGGGGCTGGCGATCGTCAAACACATCATCGGCCGGCATCGCGGCCGCATCCAGATCGAATCCGAGCCGGGGCAGGGCGCGGCCTTCCGGGTGCTTCTGCCCGCCTGACCCTGCGTGACGTAACAGCCTGGCGAATCTCCGGGTGTCACAATCGGCGGACAAGCCGGTTTTGGCCCCGTGGGTGCAGCGCTGCGCCCTGGCTGATAGTGCTCTGCAAACCAGATAGTCGCCAGACACATGCCGATTTTTTATTAAGCAATATCAGATAGATATTTTCTTATCTTCGGGAGAGCTCCGCGAATGTGGCCGGGATACTGCACTGTCTTCTGCACTGTCATAAAACCGTTACGTAAGTGTCACAAAAGCATTGCCGACGGCCTCTAGCAGTGCCCGCAGCGGACGCCACGACGCTGTAACCCCGGCGTCCCGATACGAGACAACAGGAGCTCTTCCATGAACTTTGTGAAACTGACCGCCTCTACCCTGGCGATCGCTGCCGTTTCCGCAACTGCCGCTTCCGCGCGCGACCAGATCCGCATCGTCGGTTCGTCGACCGTGTTTCCGTTCTCCACCGCCGTGGCAGAGCAATTCGGCAAATCCACCGATTTCGCCACGCCGGTCGTTGAATCCACCGGCTCGGGCGGTGGCGTGAAGCTCTTCTGCGCAGGCGTCGGCGAAGAGCATCCTGACATCACCAACGCATCGCGTCGCATCAAGCAGTCCGAAGTCGAGACCTGCATCGAGAACGGTGTGAGCCTGACCGAGGTTGTCGCCGGTTACGACGGCATCGTCATCGCCAACGCCAAGTCCGGCCCCGACTTTGAACTGACCCTCGGGCAGGTCTGGGAAGCGCTGGCGGCCAATGGCCCGATGCCCACCACCTGGGACGAGATCGACCCGGCGCTGCCCGCCGTCGAAATCGAGGTTCTCGGCCCCCCGCCGACCTCCGGCACCCGCGACGCCTTTGAAGAGCTGGCGATGGCGGCTGGCTGTGAAGAGGCCGGTGGCGACGATTGCGAAGGCGAAGGCCTGCACATCCGCGAAGACGGCAAATACATCGAATCCGGCGAAAACGACAACCTGATCGTGTCGAAGCTGGAAGCCAACGATCGCGCCCTGGGCGTCTTCGGCTTCTCCTTCCTCGACCAGAATGCCGACGCCCTGAAAGGCGCCGTCGTCAATGACGTCGAGCCGACCTTCGAAGCCATCGCCGCCGGTGACTATCCGGTGTCGCGTTCGATGTATTTCTACATCAAGCACGCGCATGTCGGCGTGATCCCCGGCGTGATCGAATATGCCACCGAGTTCGTGAACGCCAATGGCGACGACGGCTACCTGATCGATCTCGGCCTGATCCCGGTCGACGAAGACCTGATGGCCAAGAACCAGGACGCCGTTGCAAACCTGCCCGAGCTGACCGCGGAAAACTACTGATCGCTTTTGGCGATTGACGATACACCGGGGGCGGGTTACCGCCCTCGGTTCATTTTTCCGGGCAGGGAGCGATCCCGTCAGGCCCGGAGCGACCCGCCGTATCCCGGAGCCTGACTGATGGTATTCACCCTGACACTGGCCATTTTCGCGCTGGCAATCGCGGCCTATCTGCTGTCCAGCCGCCGCGCCGCCAAGGTGGCCGCAACCGATGACGTGCATTTGCATTCCCGCCCGTCCTACCACGGTCTGCACAGCTTCCTCTGGGTGCTGATCAGCGGCTGGGGCATTCTTCTTTTCCTTGTCATCTTCGGCAACTGGTGGGTCACCTCCAGCCTGATGTCCCAGATCGCCGAGGCCGCGCCCGACGCCGCGATCATCGAACGCCAGCTGATCCTGTCCGACGCCCGCGCCATCGCCGAAGGGCGGATTTCCTCGGAAAGCGGCGAATTGCGCCAGGCGCTGGCCCTGCGGTTCGCGCGGCTCGATGCCATCCACAGCTGGGCGCTGATCGTGCTTGGCCTGGGCGGCGCCTTTCTCGCCGGACTTTATTCCTATGGCCGTGTGGCGCCGGAATGGCGCGCCCGCAACCATTCGGAAAAGGTGATCCGCGCGGTGCTTCTGGTGATGGCCGGGATCGCCATCCTGACCACCATCGGCATCGTGCTGTCGCTGATCTTCGAGACGATGCGCTTTTTCAGCGCCATCGACTGGCAGATCCACAAATATCTCTTCGGCACCACCTGGAGCCCGCTCTCGGGTGTCTTCGAGGGCAAGATGGACGCCGACAAGGTGGGGGCGCTGCCGCTCTTTGCTGGCACGCTGCTGATCACCCTGATCGCCATGATCGTGGCGGTGCCGGTGGGATTGTTCGCGGCGATCTATCTGTCGGATTTCGCCTCGGCGCGGGTGCGTGCCTTTGCCAAGCCGATGCTGGAAATTCTCGCCGGCATTCCGACGGTGGTCTACGGCTTCTTTGCCGCGATCACCTTGGCGCCCTTGCTGCGCGACGGCGGCGAGGCGATCGGTATCCGCGTCGCCTCGGAATCGGCCTTGGCGGCGGGGATCGTGATGGGGGTGATGATCATTCCCTTCATCTCGTCGCTGTCGGACGACGTCATCAACTCGGTGCCGCAATCGCTGCGCGACGCCTCGCTCGGCCTCGGCGCGACCAAGGCGGAAACCATGCAGCAAGTGGTTCTGCCGGCGGCGCTGCCGGGGATCGTCTCGGCGGTTCTGCTGGCGGTGAGCCGCGCCATCGGCGAGACGATGATCGTGGTGATGGCGGCCGGGCAGGGCGCCAACCTGACGGCCAACCCGCTCGAGGCGGTGACCACCGTGACGGTGCAGATCGTGGCGCTGATCACCGGCGACACCGAGGCCGAAACCGCGGCCGGTCCGGCCTTTACCCTGGGGTTCACGCTCTTCGTGCTGACCCTGATCATGAACATGGCGGCGCAGCGGCTTGTCGCGAAGTACCGTGAAAAGTACGACTGAGAAGGCATTGAGACATGGCTGATATCTCCACCAATCCCCAAGGCGGTCGCGGCTTCGATCACGGCAGCATCACCGCCGGCTCGTCGCGCCTGAAACGTCGGCGCTGGGCCGAACTGCGGCTCAAGGCCTACGGCATCGCCGCCATCGGCATCGCCGGCTTCGCCCTCGTCGCGCTGCTCAGCTCGGTCGTGGCCCAGGCTTCCCGGGCAATGACCGAACATTACATCACCGCCGAGGTGACGCTCGACCCCGAGGCGCTTGGCATTTCCGCAGACGCCACCGGTAACGAGATCCTGCGCGCGGATTTCGACGGGCTGACCACACAGGTCATGCGCGACGCCTTTCCCGAGGCCAGCGGCCGCACCGAACGGCGGGCCCTGGGCAACCTGATCTCCGGCGGTGCGCCCTTTGAGCTTGCCGACAAGATCACCGCCGAACCCGGGCTTCTGGGCGAGACGATCACCTATGATTTCCTCGCCTCCGACGTGACCGATCTCTATCTCAAGGACGAATACGGCACGCTGAACCAGGAGCCGGTCAGCGGCAGCCTGAGCGTGCAGGAGAGCGACGATGGCGATCTGATCCTGACCAGCACCGCCGAGGATTTCTCGGGTGCGCTGACGCAGGTGAAGGCGCGGCTGTTTACCGACGCCGAGGATCTGCGCGTCAAGGCGGCGCGTCAGACCAATGCCGTGGCGGTCTATACCGAACGCGCCGCGGCGGCCGAAACCGAAGAGGATCGCACCGAACAGCTTGAAAAGGCCGAAAAGGCCCGAGCCAACGAACAGGAGCTGCTGGACGAAGCCGCCGCCATCGAGGCGCGGGCCCGTGCAGCAGGCGGCACGGAAGAGGTGGACGACGAGAACATCTCGCTTCTGGTCAAGGCCGGCGGCGGCTGGATCCGGCTGACCGAAGTCAGCCTGACCCAAGCGCGTGGCGAGGTCATGACCCGGACCGCGCTGCCGATCGAGGCCAGCACCGACTGGGGGTTCTATACCACCAGCCAGCCGGAATCCTCGCGCAAGGTCTCGGATCACCAGATCGTCTGGATCGAGACGCTCAAGGACCGGGGCCAGATCAAGGAAACCTTCAACTGGCGCTTCTTTACCTCGGCCGACAGCCGGGCGCCGGAACTGGCCGGTATCCGCGGTGCGCTGGTGGGCTCGCTGCTGACCATGGCCGTGACCTTCGGGCTGGCCTTTCCGATCGGCGTGCTGGGCGCGATCTATCTTGAGGAATTCGCCCCCAAGAACCGCTTCACCAACTTCCTCGAGGTGAATATCAACAACCTCGCTGCGGTGCCCTCGATCGTCTTTGGCCTGCTGGGTCTGGCGGTCTTTCTCAACGTCTTCGGCGTGCCACGCTCGGCGCCCTTGGCCGGCGGGATCGTGCTGGCGCTGATGACCCTGCCGACGATCATCATCGCCGCCCGCGCCGCCATTCAGGCGGTGCCGCCCTCGATCCGCGAAGCCGCCCTGGGTGTGGGTGCCTCCAACGTGCAGGCCAGCTTTCACCATGTTCTGCCGCTGGCGATGCCCGGCATCCTGACCGGCACCATCATCGGCATGGCGCAGGCGCTGGGGGAAACCGCACCGCTGATCATGATCGGCATGGTGGCCTTCATCGTCGACGTGCCCACCGGCATCACCGACAGCGCGACCGTTCTGCCGGTGCAGGTCTACCGCTGGTCCGACTTTCCCGAACGCGCGTTCGAGGCGCGCACAGCGGCGGCGATCTGCGTCCTGCTTCTCTTCCTGGTCCTCATGAACCTTCTGGCCATTGTCCTGCGCCGCCGGTTCGAGCGCCGCTGGTAACGAAAGGAACCCCGATGTACGATACCCCGAAAGCGGAGACCGCAGTGACGAGCAACGAGATCAAGTTCTCGGCGAACAATGTCGACGTCTATTACGGCGACACCCACGCCATCAAGAATGTCGACGTCCAGATCGAAGCCAATACCGTGACCGCCTTCATCGGCCCGTCAGGCTGCGGCAAGTCGACCTTCCTGCGGTGCCTCAACCGGATGAACGACACCATCGACATCTGCCGCGTCGAAGGCGATATCCGTCTCGATGGCGAAGACATCTACGACAAGAAGGTCGATCCGGTGCAGCTGCGCGCCAAGGTGGGCATGGTGTTCCAGAAGCCGAACCCCTTCCCGAAGTCGATCTACGACAATATCGCTTATGGCCCGCGCATCCACGGCCTGGCCAAGAACAAGGCCGATCTCGACGTGATCGTCGAAAAATCGCTCCGCCGCGGCGCCATCTGGGATGAGGTCAAGGATCGGCTGCATGCACCCGGCACCGGGCTTTCCGGCGGCCAGCAGCAGCGGCTCTGCATCGCCCGCGCGGTGGCGACGGAACCGGAAGTCCTGTTGATGGACGAACCCTGTTCGGCGCTTGACCCGATTGCCACCGCCCAGGTCGAAGAACTGATCGACGAGCTGCGCTCGCAATATTCGGTGGTGATCGTGACCCACTCGATGCAGCAGGCCGCGCGGGTCAGCCAGAAGACCGCCTTTTTCCACCTCGGCAACCTGGTGGAATTCGGCGATACCTCGAAAATCTTTACCAACCCCGAAGATCCCCGCACCGAAAGCTACATCACCGGTCGGATCGGGTAAGGAGCATATCATGCAAGAGCACATCGTAAGTTCCTTCGACCGCGATCTCGAAGGCATCCAGGCGCGGATCATGAAGATGGGCGGGCTGGTCGAACAGGCGATCCTCGACGCCGCCGAAGCGCTCGAGACCCGCGACGAAGAGCTCAGCGACAAGGTGCGCCGTGGCGACAAGGTGATCGACGAGCTTGACGAGCTGATCCACGAAGAGGCCGCCCGGGTGATCGCCCTGCGCGCGCCGACGGCGGTCGACCTGCGGGTGATCCTCTCGGTGATGAAGACCTCGAACGATCTGGAGCGGATCGGCGATCTGGCCAAGAACATGGCCAAGCGCAATTCGGTCCTGATGCAACTGACCCAGATCGACGGCGCCACCGCCGCCCTGCGCCGCATGGCCCGCGCGGTCGAGGTGATGCTCAAGGATGCGCTGGACAGCTATATCCAGCGCGACGCGGCACTGGCCCGCGACGTCATCCTGCGCGACCGCGACGTCGACCAGATGTACAATGCCACCTTCCGCGAATTCCTCACCTTCATGATGGAGGATCCGCGCAACATCACCGCCTGCATGCACCTGCATTTCATCGCCAAGAACCTCGAGCGGATGGGCGACCATGTGACCTCGGTGGCCGAGCAGGTGGTGTTCCTCGTCGAAGGTGCCATGCCCGACGAACGGCAGAAAGGTGACAAGACGTCCTTTGACAAGTCGCTTTCGCCGGAGCCGGGAGCCTGAGCCATGTCGGTCGAACAACCCACGGTGCTGGTCGTCGAGGACGAGCCGGCCCAGCGTGAAGTGCTGTCCTACAATCTCGAGGCCGAAGGCTTTCGGGTGAGCCGCGCCGAGGATGGCGAACAGGCGCTGCTGCTGGCCGAAGAGGAATCGCCGGACATCATCGTTCTGGACTGGATGCTGCCCAATGTGTCGGGCATCGAAGTATGCCGCCGGCTCAAATCCCGGCCCGAAACCCGCGCGGTGCCGGTCATCATGCTTTCGGCCCGAGCCGAAGAGGTGGACCGGGTGCGGGGGCTGGAAACCGGCGCCGACGATTATGTGGTGAAACCCTATTCGGTGGTCGAACTGATGGCCCGGGTGCGCGCGCAATTGCGCCGCACGCGGCCGGCCAGCGTCGGCGAGCGGCTGGAGTACGAGGACATCGTGCTCGACAGCGAGACCCACCGGGTGACCCGCGCCGAACAGCCGCTGAAGCTGGGGCCGACCGAGTTTCGTCTGCTGACCACCTTCATGGAGAAACCCGGCCGGGTCTGGACGCGCGAGCAGCTGCTTGATCGGGTCTGGGGCCGCGACATCTATGTCGACACCCGCACCGTCGATGTCCACATCGGCCGGCTGCGCAAGGCGCTTTGCCAGCATGGCGGCGGAGATCCGCTGCGCACCGTGCGCGGCGCGGGCTACGCGCTGGGCTGACGGGCCTGTGCCGGGGCAGGGCGGTCGCGCCTGCCCCGGAGTATATTCGCGAGATCATTTGATCAAATCGCGGTTTCCTTCTTCCCCGGCGATGCGGTACTCTTTGCGCAATTCACCGGGAACTACGGGAGGCCCGCCGATGTCTGCACTAGATGTGACCCCACTGAAGCCCAAGGATGCGCCCGATCTTGGCCGGTTCGACTGGTCCGATCCGCTGCGCCTGTCAGATCAGCTTACCGAGGAGGAGCGCATGGTGGCCGAGGCCGCCCGCGCATACGCCGACGAGAAGCTCGCGCCACGGGTGATCGACGCCTATGAAAACGAGACCGTCGCGCCGGAGCTTTTTGCCGAGATGGGCGAGATGGGCCTGCTTGGCACCACCATCCCCGAGACCTATGGCGGCATCGGCGCCGGCTATGTGACCTACGGCCTCGTCGCGCGCGAGATCGAGCGGATCGACAGCGGCTATCGTTCGATGATGTCGGTGCAATCCAGTCTGGTGATGTATCCGATCTATGCCTACGGCACCGAGGAGCAACGGCGCAAGTACCTGCCGGGGCTTGCAAAAGGCGAGCTGATCGGCTGTTTCGGCCTGACCGAGCCGGACGCCGGCTCCGACCCCGGCGGCATGAAGACCCGGGCGCAGAAGATCGACGGGGGCTATCGGCTGACCGGCTCCAAAATGTGGATTTCGAATGCGCCGATCGCCGATGTCTTTGTCGTCTGGGCCAAATCCGATGCCCATGACGGCAAGATCAAGGGCTTTGTGCTCGAGAAAAGCGCCAAGGGGCTTTCGGCCCCGAAAATCGGCAACAAGCTGTCGTTGCGCACCTCGGTCACCGGCGAGATTGTGCTTGATGGTGTCGAGGTCGGCGAAGACGCGCTTCTGCCCAATGTCTCGGGCCTCAAGGGGCCGTTCGGCTGCCTCAACCGGGCGCGCTATGGCATTGCCTGGGGCGCCATGGGGGCGGCCGAGTTCTGCTGGCACGCGGCGCGGGGCTACGGACTCGACCGCAGCCAGTTCGGCAAGCCGATTGCCGGCACCCAGCTTTTCCAGAAAAAGCTGGCCGACATGCAGACCGAGATCACCCTCGGCCTTCAGGCCGCGCTTCAGGTCGGACGGTTGATGGACGAGGCCAATGCCGCGCCCGAGATGATCAGCCTGATCAAACGCAACAACTGCGGCAAGGCGCTGGATATCGCGCGTCTGGCCCGCGACATGCACGGCGGCAACGGCATCTCCGGCGAATTCCAGGTGATCCGCCACATGGTCAACCTCGAGACGGTGAACACCTACGAGGGCACCCATGACGTGCATGCGCTGATCCTCGGACGGGCACAGACCGGGCTTCAGGCGTTTTTCTGAACCACGGCCCGGCGATCACCGCCGGGCGCGCTGTGCCGGCCCGTCAAAAGTCGAGGAAGTCAAAAGTCGAGGAACTTGGCGCTGGCAAAACCGGTCTCGCCCGCGGGACCGGTGATCTCCCACCACATCCAGTTCTCGTCCACGCAGGTGGCAAGCGCCGCGCGGTCGAAGCTCGTGCCGGCATTGGCGGCAACACAGAGCGCGGCACAAGCCGCGTGATCGTCATGATCGGTATTGGCGGCAAAGCTGTCGCCGATCGCAAAGGTCGCGCCCAGGGGAAGCTCGTCGATCTTTTCAGCCTCTACCGTAGGTTCGGCGCGCAAGGATGTGTAATTGTTGACGTTTACAACCTCTGCCTCACCATCTATGGACCGGCAGGGCGTGGGTCTTGTCAAGTGGCCATTGTCGGCAGAGGCGGGCAGGGCCCGGCCTTCGGCCAGCGCGGTCAGGCTGGTGTCAGCCGGCACCATCGCCAGCGCGGGGATCGGCGCCCAGAGGTACATCAGGTCCGGATCGCCGCAATCCTCGGGCCCGATGCCGGTGTTTTCGGAACCATCTATGCCACAGATCAGCGGCAAGGGCGTGCCATCGCTTATGGCGGTCACGGTGGCAGCGCATTCATGCACGTCCTCGCTGGCGAATTGCAGCTCGTAGCGGTCGCGCACGGCGCCGCCCGCCGTCCAGCTCGAGACCGAAAGCTGAAAGACATCATCGTTGCGCTCGAACGCGACCTGACTTTGCGCAAGACGTGAGGGCCATGCGGTAAGATTCTGACATGCATGGAAAAAGCCGCGATCCGATAACGCCGGAGCATCGAAGCCCGTGAGGCCGATATCCCAGCGTCCAGCCTTGTTTACCGTATCGATCGTCAGATTTGCCGACGCGCCGCGCAGCGCCGCCACCAGATCGGCGTCAAGGAAGGGCCGCGGCACATCGGGACGTGGTTGCGCCGCGAGGGCATAGAAGCCAAGAAGAAGATCGCTGGTGGCGGTATCGCCGATCTCGGGCGCGTCAAAGCGCAATGTGCCGCCGACATGCAGAATACGATGCGTCAGCCCCGGCGCCGCACCCTGGGCGGCGGTGCCGAACATGAAGATCAGGCCGCAGGTGCCGGTACAGGCCGCATCTCCGGCAATCGCCGTTCCGATCCTGTTATCAAGCAGATATCGCGCAATCTGAAGGCTTTCGGTGAAGTCTCCGCCGGCGCTGTCGAGGCAGAGCGTCTTCCAGCGTCCGTCCTCGTTCGATGGCCAGGGCAGCGGCTGCTCGAGCGTCAGCGTGCTGAGCAAGTCGGCATCGCCGGGCGCAATCTCACCGCGCAGCGTGGCCTGGCAAAGACCCAGCGTGCCTGAGGTAATCTCCAGTGCCGCCGCGGGCGGTGCCAGAAACGTCGCCGTCAGAAGCGCGGCACTGCATCTCTTGAGGTAACCGGTCACTGGAAACACTCCCGAGTGGTCCTTGAGCCAAGCCTACAGTGAGAGGAAGGCATCGATCAAGGGCGGATCAAGGGGGTGGAATCGCGGCAGGTCAATATTCGTATAATCGGTATTATGTATAAACTTGACAAGTATCCATCCACCGAACACGGGGATTTGCCCAGGCCGCTCTTGCCTTTGCCGGCTGAATATTGTTCCTGTTCACAAAGGAAAAGGAAGCCGATATGCCACATTACCGATCCAGAACTTCGACCCATGGACGCAATATGGCCGGCGCGCGCGGGCTCTGGCGCGCAACGGGCATGACTGACGATGATTTCGGCAAGCCGATCGTCGCCATCGTCAACTCCTTTACCCAGTTCGTGCCCGGTCACGTGCACCTCAAAGACCTCGGCCAGATGGTCGCCCGCGAGGTCGAGGCCGCCGGTGGCGTTGCCAAGGAATTCAACACCATCGCCGTCGACGACGGGATTGCCATGGGCCACGACGGCATGCTCTACAGCCTGCCGTCGCGCGAAGTGATTGCCGACAGCGTCGAATACATGGTCAACGCCCATTGCGCCGATGCCATGGTCTGCATCTCGAACTGCGACAAGATCACCCCCGGCATGCTGATGGCCGCGATGCGGCTCAACATCCCGGCGATCTTTGTCTCTGGCGGTCCGATGGAAGCCGGCAAGATCGACATCGAAGAACTCGACATGAAGAAGATCGACCTTGTCGATGCCATGGTCGCCGCGGCCAGCGATACGATGACCGACGAACAGGTCCAGCATATCGAGGAAAACGCCTGCCCGACTTGCGGCAGCTGCTCGGGCATGTTCACTGCCAACTCGATGAACTGCCTCGCCGAAGCGCTGGGCCTGGCGCTGCCGGGCAATGGCTCGACCCTGGCCACCCATGCCGACCGAAAGAACCTGTTCCTGCAAGCCGGCCGCCAGATCGTCGAGATCACAAAGCGCCACTATCAGCTTGAAGAAAAAGGCTTTCTCCCGCGTGAGATTGCCACGTTCGAAGCGTTTGAGAACGCCATGAGCCTCGATATTGCCATGGGCGGATCGACCAATACGGTGCTGCACCTGCTGGCCATCGCCCATGAAGGCGGCGTCGATTTTACCATGCAGGACATCGACCGGCTGAGCCGCAAGGTGCCGTGCCTGTGCAAGGTGGCGCCCAATATCGAGAATGTCCACATGGAGGACGTGCACCGCGCTGGCGGGATTTTCTCAATCCTCGGAGAGCTTTACAGGGCGAACCTCCTGCATGGCGAGACCTGCACCGTGCACAGTTCGACCATGGCCGAGGCGATTGGCCATTGGGACATCAAGATCGCCAACAACCCCGAGGCCGAGCAGCTGTTCAAGGCCGCGCCCGGTGGCGTGCGCACGACCCAGGCCTTCAGCCAGTCGAACCGCTTCAAGGATCTCGACACCGACCGCCAAGGCGGTGTGATCCGATCGAAGGAACATGCCTTCAGCCAGGACGGCGGGCTTGCGGTGCTGTTCGGCAATATCGCCGAGGACGGCTGTATCGTGAAAACCGCCGGCGTCGATGCCAGCATCCTGAAATTCACCGGCAACGCCTATGTCTGCGAAAGCCAGGACCAGGCGGTCAGCGACATCCTGACCGGCAAGGTCAAGGCCGGCGATGTGGTGGTGATCCGCTATGAAGGCCCGCGCGGCGGCCCCGGCATGCAGGAAATGCTCTATCCGACGAGCTATCTGAAATCCAAGGGTCTGGGCAAGGATTGCGCCCTGCTGACCGATGGTCGCTTTTCCGGCGGCACCTCGGGGCTTTCGATCGGCCACGTCTCGCCCGAAGCGGCCGAAGGCGGCACCATCGGCCTGGTCGAACAGGGCGACAAGATCGAGATCGACATCCCGAACCGCACCATTCACCTGGCGGTCGACGATGCCGAACTGGCGGCGCGGCGCGAAACCCGCGAGGCCGAAGGCTGGAAGCCAGCCCAGCCGCGCAAGCGCAAGATCTCGACGGCGCTCAAGGCCTATGCGGCGCTGACCACCTCGGCCGCGCGCGGCGCGGTGCGCATGGTCGATTAATCACGGCGGGGCCGGCCTCCGGCCCCTGCCCGTCTATTTTTCTGGACAGAAATGCCCGATGCTGTCTAATTCATCAGACAGTTGTTATGTTGCCTGTCCGGCCCGGCCCGCTGCTTCCAGTTCCGGATGGCACTGAAGGAGCCCGCCCAATGAGCCGTAACCGCAACAGATACCTGTTGGATCTGACCAACGCGCCATCAATCGAAGCGCTGTGGGACATGCACAGCCGCAAGATGGCGGACTACGGGTTCGACCGGCTGCTCTACGGGTTCACCTATTACCGCACCGCGACCTCGCTGGGCGATCCCAACGATTTCCTTCTGCTGACCAATCACGATCCGAGCTACACCGACGCCTTCCTGGGCGGCGAACTCTACAAGAACGCACCGATGACCCGTTGGGCCATGGGGCACGAAGGTGTCTCGAGCTGGCGGCTGGTGGACGATCTCGCCCGGCAAGGCGCGCTGAGCGATGCCGAGCTGGCGGTTGTCGAGTTCAATCGCAAGATGGGCGTGACCGTCGGCTACACGATCTCCTTCAAGGCGGTGTCGCAACGTTCGAAAGGGGCGATTGCCCTGACGGCGCGCAACGGCATCAGCCAGGACGAGGCCGATGCGATCTGGGCCGAACATGGCGACGACATCATCACGATGAACAATGTGGCCCATCTCAAGATTCTCACCCTGCCCTTCATCGGTCTTCCCAAACCGCTGACCCCGCGCCAGCGCGAGGCGCTCGAATGGGTTGGCGATGGCAAGACAACCCAGGACATCGCGCTGTTGATGGGGCTCACCGCCGCGACGGTAGAGAAACACCTTCGCCTTGCGCGTGAGGCACTTAACGTCGAGACGACGGCCCAGGCGGTGCTCAAGGCCGCGTTTCAGAACCAGATGTTCGTTCTCGATCTCTGATCCGTCGGTCTCGTTTACCGCTTTACGTTTTTTTCACGTTCCAAAGCGATTTGAATGAGACGGATTCCGCTTAGTATGGAAAACCCCACTTCATTACCCTGCGGAAATGGGGCACTCTGAAGACGTTCCGTGAGTGGTGGCAATTCAGCCAGGGAACGTCAGGACAGCGCCCCTTGTGATTTCTAGGCTCCGCTGTTCTGCCCGGGTAACCGGAGGTCGGTTTGAGGCGAATTTCGCGTCTCAAATCGGCCACTCGGGCCACACCGTCTCATCCCCATTAGTCCGGGGTGGTCCGTAAAAAAGCGGAGCTGGCCGTCGCAGCCAGCTCCGCATTTTTTTGCAGCGATGCTGCGCGTGGCCCCGCGCGCGGCGGGGCCGAACAAGATCAGCCCTGAGCGGCCTTGGCCACTTCGGCGGCGAAATCTTCTTCCTTCTTCTCGATGCCTTCGCCCACTTCCAGACGGACATAGCCGGTGATCTCGACACCTGCGTCCTTGGCGGCTTCGGCAACGGTCTTGTCGGGATCGACGACAAAGGCCTGGCCCAGCAGGGTGACTTCGCTCATGAATTTCTTCATCCGGCCGACGATCATCTTTTCGATCACGGCATCGGGCTTGCCCGATTCCTTGGCGATGTCGATCTGCACCGAGCGCTCTTTCTCGACCACGGCCGGGTCGAGATCGGCTTCGGACAGGGCCGCCGGGTTGGCCGCCGCGATGTGCATCGCGACCTGCTTGCCAAAGGCGTCGTTCTCACCCGAAAGCGCGACCAGAACACCGATCTTGCCCATGCCGGGGGCGGCGGCATTGTGCACGTAAGACACCACCGAAGCGCCTTCGAGGCGCGCCATGCGGCGCAGCGACATGTTCTCGCCGATGGTGGCGATCTTGTCGGTGATCGTGTCGGCCACGGTCTTGCCGCCCAGATCGGCAGCAGCCAGCTCATCCAGGCTCGAGGCGCCAAGCGCTGCCTTGGAGATATCGGAGACCATGCCCTGGAATTCGGCGTTCTTGCCGACAAAGTCGGTTTCCGAGTTCACTTCGATGGCAACACCAGTGCCACCGTCGACATTCACGGCCACCAGGCCTTCGGCGGCGGTACGGCCGGATTTCTTGGCCGCCTTGGCCAAACCCTTGGTGCGCAGCCAGTCGATCGCCGCTTCGATGTCACCGTCGGTCTCGGTCAGCGCCTTCTTGGCGTCCATCATGCCTGCGCCGGTCATTTCGCGCAGTTCTTTCACCTGCTTGGCAGAAATCGCCATGTTGGCTCTCCTTGAAAGATTTGGGCCGGGGGCAACCCGGAAAGTTCGGGGCCGGGAGCGGCCGGGAAAGTTAGGGGCCGGGGGCAGCCCGGGCCGCCCCCTCCTGTCTCAAAAGCGTGACGCTGGCGTGACGCTCAGCTGTCGGCTTTCTCGGTCTTGGCTTCCGGCTGGTCGAGATCGTAGGGCGCGTCCTTGGCGATCGCGTCGTCCTTGGCGGTCTCGGTCGAGGCGTCGCCGACCGCGGTCTCGGTCACGGCGTCCTCTTCCGGGGCTTCTTCCATGGCGCCGATGTCGACACCGGCGGCGCCGAGCTGGGCGGACATGCCGTCAAGCGCCGCGCGCGAGGCCAGGTCGCAGTACAGCGCGATGGCCCGGGCCGCGTCGTCGTTGCCGGGGATGATGTAGTCGACGCCATCGGGCGAGCAGTTGGTGTCGACGATCGCCACGACCGGGATGCCCAGCTTGTTGGCTTCGGCCACGGCCAGCGCTTCTTTCTTGACGTCGATGACAAACAGCAGGTCGGGCACGCCGCCCATTTCGCGGATCCCGCCGAGCGAGGCCTGAAGCTTCTGCTGGTCACGTTCCATGCCGAGGCGCTCTTTCTTGGTGAGGCCTTCGAAGCCGCCTTCCATCTGCTCGTCGATGTTCTTCAGACGGCTGATCGATTGCGAAACGGTTTTCCAGTTGGTGAGCGTGCCGCCCAGCCAGCGGTGGTTCATGTAATATTGCGCGCAGCGCTCGGCGGCGTCCGCCACCGGTTGCGCCGCCTGGCGCTTGGTGCCGACAAACAGAACCCGGCCGCCCTTGGCGACGGTTTCGCGGATCACGTTCAGAGCCTGATCCAGCATCGGGACGGTCTGGGTGAGGTCCATGATGTGGATGCCGTTGCGCGCGCCATAGATGAACTCGCCCATGCGGGGGTTCCAGCGTTGCGTCTGGTGGCCAAAGTGAACGCCAGCTTCAAGCAGCTGACGCATGGAGAACTCGGGAAGAGCCATGCTTCTTTTCCTTTCCGGTTTACGCCTCGGTGCGGGGTGAGAAGCTCTTGCTTCAACCGGTGGACGCCCGGGGATGTCTCCCCCGAAAGGCCCGCCCACACCTGCGGATTAGTGGCGCGCGTATAAACGGGTTGCCTTCCGGGCACAAGCGCTTTTTCCCGGCACGCCCCCGCGCCTGCTTCCTTTTGTCGGAAATACCCTCGGGGGAGGCCGCAGGCCGGGGGCAGCGCCCCCTGCCCCGCCGGCCCCGCGCTCAGCGATAGAGCAACGAGACCCCGTTGGCAAAGAGATGCACCTTGGCGGGATCGGCGGTCAGCCGCACCGCCTGGCCGCGCACATCGGTGTGGATGCCCTGCAACTTGCCGATCACCGCATCGGCCGCGCCCTGCTTCTCGAAATAGAGCAGCGTGACCTCGCCCAGGGCCTCGATGATGTCCACCTTGCCCTCGAAAATCGCCGCGTCCTCGGTCTCGACGAAATCCTCCGGCCGCACACCGACATTGACCATCATGCCCATGTCGGCCTCCTGGGTCGGGTAATCCGACAGCGCCATGCCGCCATCGGCCATCTGCACCCGGGTCTGCGCCCCGGTGCCCACCACCTGCCCCGGCAGGAGGTTCATGGCCGGCGAGCCGATGAACTGCGCCACGAACTCGCTGTTGGGCCGTTCATAGAGCTCGAGCGGGCTGCCAACCTGGGCAATGCCCTTGTTGGCCAGCACCACGATCCGGCTGGCCAGCGTCATCGCCTCCACCTGATCGTGGGTGACATAGATCATCGTCGAGTTGGGCATCTGCTCCTTGAGCTTGGCGATCTCGATCCGGGTTGCCACCCGCAGCGCGGCGTCGAGGTTCGACAGCGGCTCGTCGAACAGATAGACCTTGGGGTCGCGCACGATCGAGCGGCCAATCGCCACCCGCTGCCGCTGGCCGCCCGACAGCGCCTTGGGCAGCCGGTCGAGATAGGCATCGAGCTGCAACAGCTTGGCGGCGCGATCCACCGCCGCGTCGATCTCGGCCTGCGGCTTCTTGGCGATCCTGAGCGCAAAGGACATGTTCTCGCGCACCGTCATATGCGGATAAAGCGCATAGGACTGGAACACCATGGCAATGCCGCGCTGGCTCGGCGGCACGTCATTGACCACCTGGCCGTCGATCTCGAGCGTGCCGCCGGTGATCTTTTCCAGCCCGGCGATCATCCGCAAGAGCGTGGACTTGCCACAGCCCGACGGTCCGACAAAGACAACCAGTTCGCCGGTCTGAATATCGAGGTCGATGTGGTTGAGCACGTTGACGGCGCCCGCATAGGTCTTTTCCACATCGGTCAACTTGAGATTGGCCATCGGTCGGTTTCCTTTCGGGCGTTAGTGGTGAAGCGCCAGGGCAGATTGCCACGGCCCCAGGTGCAGCTTGCCGTCCGCCTGCGGCGCCGCCGCGCCAAGCTCGGCGCCGATCTGCCGCCAGTCGCCCTCGGGCATGTCGATCACCGCCGGCGTGTCGCTCAGGTTGAAGGCACAGAATACCGTCTCGTCCGCGTGACTGCGTTCGAAACTCAGCACTTCCCCCTCGGCGCGCAGCTTGCCATGGGCGCCTTTCATCAGCGCCTTGTGGCTGTGGCGGAAGGACAGCGCCTTGCGGTAATGGTGCAACAGCGCCTCCGGCGCGTCCTCCTGCGCCGCCACCGACAGCTGAAAATGCCCGCGACTCACCGGCAGCCAGGGCGTGCCCTCGGAAAAGCCGCCGTTCCGGTTCGCCCCGTCCCAGACCATCGGCGTGCGGCAGCCGTCCCGGCCCTTGAATTCGGGCCAGAACTCGATGCCATACGGATCCTGCAAGTCCTCGAAGGCAACTTCGGCCTCGGGCAGCCCCAACTCCTCGCCCTGATACAGACAGACCGAGCCGCGCAGGCAGTGGATCAGCGTGGCATAGGCCTTGGCGGCCTGCGGCGTCAGCCCCCAGCGGCTGACATGGCGCGGAACGTCGTGATTGGAAAACGCCCAGCAGGGCCAGCCATCCGGCGCCGCCGCATCGACGGCGGTCAGCACGTCGACCACCCGCTGCGCTGTCAGATCCTTGCCCGAAAGGAAATCGAAGGCGTAACACATATGCGCCTTGTCGCCGCCCGAAGTGTATTCGCCCATGATCTCGAGCCCGCGCTGCGCATCGCCGACCTCGCCCACCGAGGTGGTGCCGGGGTATTCGTTCAGAAGCGCGCGGAACCGTTGCAGGAATTCGAGGTTCTCGGGCTGGTTCTTGGAATGGATGTGAAGCTGATAATTGTAGGGGTTCACCGACGGCGCGATCGAGGCGTTGCGCATCTCTTTCGGCAGCGGCGGGTTGTCGCGCAACTGCTTGTCGTGGATGTAGAAATTGATCGTATCCAGGCGGAACCCGTCGACCCCGCGGTCCAGCCAGAAGCGCACCGTTTCGAGCAGCGCATCCTGCACCGCCGGGCAGTGGAAATTCAGGTCGGGCTGCGTCGTCAGGAAATTGTGCAGGTAATATTGCTCGCGCCGCGTGTCCCATTGCCAGCCCGAGCCGCCGAAGATCGACAGCCAGTTGTTCGGCGGCGTGCCGTCATCCTTGGGATCGGCCCAGACATACCAGTCGGCCTTGGGATTGTCGCGGCTGGCGCGGCTTTCCTGAAACCAGGCATGCTGGTCGGAGGAATGCGACAGCACCTGATCGATCATCACCTTGAGACCCAGCGCATGCGCCGTCTCGATCAGCGTGTCGAAATCCGCCAGCGTGCCGAACATCGGATCGACATCGCAGTAATCGGCGACGTCATAGCCGAAATCCTTCATCGGCGAGGTAAAGAACGGCGAGATCCAGATGCCATCCACCCCCAGCGAGGCGATATGCGGCAGGCGCTGGGTGATACCGTTGAGATCGCCGATGCCGTCGCCGTTGCTGTCCTGGTACGAGCGCGGATAGATCTGGTAGATCACCCCGCCGCGCCACCAGTCCTGATCCTGTTCCCGAGAGGGTTTCATAGCGATGTCCGTATGTTGGTTCATTATTTCACCGATCCGGCCAGGAGGCCGCGTACGAGGTATTTCTGCATTGCGAAGAAGACGATCAGCGGCACCACGATCGAGACGAAGGCCGATGTCGCGAGGATTTCCCACTGCCCGCCGCGCGAGCCCATCAGATTGACGAGCCGGCCGGTCAGCACCAGCGTCTCGTCATCGGTGCCGAGGAAGACCAGCGCCACCAGCAGGTCGTTCCAGGTCCAGAGAAACTGGAAGATGGCGAAGGAGGCCAGCGCCGGAAAACTGAGCGGCAGGATGATCTTGACGAAGATCTGAAACTCCGAGGCGCCATCGACCCGCGCGTTTTCGATGATGTCGCGCGGCAGGCCGACCATGTAGTTTCTGAGCAGGTAGATCGCCAAAGGCAGGCCAAAGCCGGTATGCGCCAGCCAGACCCCGAGATAGCCCTTGCCGATGCCGATCTGGTTGTGCAGCTGCAACAGCGGGATCAGCGCAAGCTGCAAGGGCACAACCAGCAGCCCCACCACCGCCGCGATCAGCAGCGAGCGGCCGGGAAAATCCATCCAGGCCAGGGCATAGGCGGCAAAGGCGGCGACAAGGATCGGGATCACCGTCGCCGGGATCGCCACGGTCAGCGTGTTGATGAAGGAGCGGCCGATCCCTGCCCCGGCGGTGTCCGAAGTCAGCACGTTGACATAATTGCCCAGGGTAAATTCCGGCGGCGAGGAGGCGGTGGTAAAGACCCGCGGCAGGCGCTTGCCGTCCCAGCTTTCCGGCCCGGAAAGACGGAAATTGCCTGTTTCGTCCAGGCTCAGCGTCTCGCCGTCGCCGAGATCGGCGGTATGGCCCGCCTCAAAGGCCTCCGGTGCCCGCGACGAGGTGCCCCATGCGGTGACCGTGCTTTCGCTCTCGGGAAAGAGGTTGCCCTCGATCACGTAGAGATCGGCGTCCCGGAACTCGTCTCCCGACAGGCGGATGGCAGGCAATTGCCGCTCCTGGGTGGTGAGCGAGGCCCACCAGCCCGACGACGAGATCTGATCCGAGGTGCGGAACGAGCTGACGAACAGCCCCAGCGTCGGAAACACCCATGCCAGTACCAGCACCAGCACCGAGATATGCACGGCCCATGTCAGGGTCGATTTCTGTCCTGCGATATTGTCCATGACGTGGCCCCCTCAGCGCATTTCGCGGCGCGCATTGCGCACGTTCCAGACCAGGATCGGTGTCACCAGCAGCATGATCACCATCGCCGAGGCCGAGCCGACACCCCAGTCGAAGGCGCGGAACAGCTTGTCGTACATGTAATTGGCCAGCACCTGTGTCTCCCACTGGCCGTTGGTCATGGCGAGCACGATGTCAAAGACCTTGAGCACCACCAGCGTGATCGTCGTCCAGACCACCACGATGGTCGGCATGATCTGCGGCACCTTGATCTTGAAGAAGATCTGCGTCGGGCTGGCGCCATCGATGATCGCCGCCTCGATGGTTTCCTCGGGGATGCCGCGCAGCGCCGCCGACAGGATCACCATGGCAAAGCCGGTCTGGATCCAGACCAGCACGATCATCAGCAGAAAGTTGTTCCACGGGATGATCGTCAGCCATTGCTGCGGTGCGCCGCCCATCGACACCCAGAGCGCGTTGAGCACGCCGATCTGGTCGGTGCCTTCGGGGCGGGTGTCATAGATCAATTTCCAGATCACCGAGGCGCCGACAAAAGAGATCGCCATCGGCATGAAGATCAGCGACTTGGCGAAATTGCCCCAGGAGATCCGGTCGGTGAGCTGCGCCGCCAACAGGCCGAACCCGGTCGACATCGCCGGCACCACCACCAGCCAGAACATGTTGTTGCGCATCGCCTCCCAGAACTTGTCTTCCGACATCATCTGGCGGTAATTCGCGAGGCCCACGAAGGCGCCGCCCTGGTCGCGGTCGGTCAGCGACAGCCAGAGCGTGGCAAAGACCGGATAGGCGAGATAGAGGCCGAGCGCGAAGAGTGCCGGAAACAGAAACAGCCAGGGCCGGATCATGTTGGCCCGGTTGATGTTGCGCCCCGCGTTCGGGCCGCTGGGCGGAAACAGCACCTTGTCGAGCAGCATGTTCGAGAAATAGAAGTAGCCGATACACCCCCCGACACCCACAACGATGGTAATCAACCCCATGATGGCTGGATGCATCTCCGCCTCCCTCTCCCGACGTGACTTTGGTTGCGCATATTCAATGGGTGCCCGGCCGGTCCGGCCGGGCACCGGGGTCGCCTATTTCAGCGCGTTCCAGCTGTCCTGGATGGACTTGGCCACATCCTCGGCCGAGGTGCCGCCGGCGTAATCCACCATGCCGGTCCAGAACGACCCGGCGCCAACCCCCGTGGGCATCAGATCGGAGCCGTCGAAACGGAAGGTGGTGGCGTCGAGCAGGATGTCGCCCTGCTTCTTGAGCACGTCATTGGCATAAAGCCCGGTGTCGACACCCGTGTGCGGCGTCAGGAAACCGGATTGCGCCATCCACAGCTCATGCGCGATCGGGGTCTTCAGAAACTCGATGAAGGCCTGCGCGCCGGGGCTGTCCTTGGTGATGAAGGCCAGGGTGCCCGCGCCCAGAACCGGCTTGCCCAGGTCCTTTTCCTCATAGGCCGGGAAATAGAAGAAATCGGCGTCCACGCCCAACTGAATGCCTTCGGGAAAGAAGGTCGGGATGAACGAGGCCTGACGGTGCATGTAGCACTGCGGCGGCGAGGCAAAGATGCCATCGGGGCTGTCACGGAAGTCGGTCGAGGCCACGGCCCCTGCTCCGCCGGCAACCTTGGCGTCATCGCGGGCGAAATAGCCGAATTCCTCGATCGCGCCGATCACCGCCGGATCGTCGAACTTGATTTCGTTCGACACCCATTTGTCATAGGTCTCGGGCGGTTGCGTGCGCAGCATCAGGTCTTCGACCCAGTCGGTCGCCGGCCAGCCGGTGGCGCCACCCGATCCCAGTCCGATGCACCAGGGGGTTTCGCCGTCGGCCACGATCTGTTCGGTCAGCGCCTTCAGTTCTTCCATGGTCTCGGGCACTTCATAGCCCGCGTCATCGAAGTTGTCGGGCGAATACCAGACCAGCGATTTCAGGTCGATCTTGTAGGGAAAGGCATAAAGCCGGTCTTCGCCGTCAGGCCCGGTAAAGGTGCCAAGCGAGACCCAGCTTTCGCCGGCGGCGTAATTCTCTTTCAGCCAGGCCTGGGTGTCATCGCTCAGCGGCTCGACAAAGCCCTTGGACACCAGGTCCTGGATCAGGCCGGGCTGCGGCAGAACGGCGACATTGGGCGGCGAGCCGGCCTCAGTGTCGATCACGATCTGCTGTTCGTAGGATTCCGACGAGGCATAGCTGACCTCGGCGCCGGTGGCCTCTTCGAAATAATCGATGATGCTCTCGACCAGCCCCTGGTCATCGCCGCGCCAGGGCCCGAAGATGCTGATCTCTTCACCGTTGAGATCGTGCTCGGCGGCAAAGGCGTCGAGGCTCTCCCAGTTGAAATCCCCCTCGCCCTTGGCAAAGGGCAAATGGGCCTCGGCCTGCGCCAGCGATGCCGTCATGGCAAAGGCGGCAACACTCGCATAAAGCGAAAACTTCATTTCTTATTCCTCCCGGTGCGTTTGTTCGCACGTTCCATCGAACACCTTGCGGCTTACCATTGCAAGAGCCTCCTCCGGCCTTGCCAAAGCGCTTTGGTAGCGCTAACCTTGACCTAAGGGACGCTAAAAGTCAATCGGAGAATATTTAACAAAACCAGTGATTTCGCCGCGGCGCAGAAAGTCGGCCCCGTGCAAATGGAAGTTTGCCTTGGCTCGCAGTACATGTAAAACAATATCGCCCGGTGCCACCTGAAAGGCCAAAGACTGTCATGAACCTAAAGCAGCTATCCGAACAATTGGGACTCTCGCAAACAACGGTCAGCCGGGCGCTAAACGGCTACCCGGAGGTGAGCGAGAAAACCCGCGAGCGGGTGCGCCAGGCGGCGCTGGATTTCAACTACAAGCCGAACACCCGGGCGCGCTCGCTGGCCACCGGACGGGCCATGGCGATCGGTCATGTGATCCCGGTCTCGACCCAGCAGGAGATGGTCAACCCGATCTTCGGCGATTTCGTCACCGGCGCCGGCGAGGTCTATTCCGAACATGGCTATGACATGATGCTGTCGCTGGTGCCCGACAGCGACGAGGAATCCTTTTACCGCGATCTCAAGATCAAGGGGAACGTCGACGGCATCGTGGTGCATAGCCCCAGCATGGACGATACCCGCATCGCCCTGCTCAACGAATTGCAACTGCCCTACGTGGTGCATGGCCGCGCCAGCGCGATCGAGGCGCCATATTCCTGGGTCGACGTGGCCAATGTCAGGGCCTTCGAGGCGCTGACCGGCCATCTGACCGGTCTGGGCCACCGCCGCATCGCGCTGTTCAACGGGATCGAATCTCTGGATTTCGCCCATCGCCGGCGGACCGGTTTTCTGAATGCGCTGACCGAAGCCGGGCTCGAGGCCGATCCCGAGCTGATGCTGTCCTGGGACATGACCGAGAGCTACGGCTTCGACGAAGCCAGCCGCATGCTGGCCCGGTCCGAGCCGCCGACCGCCTTTGCCGTCTCGTCGCTGATCACCGCGCTTGGCGTGCGCCGCGCGGTCGAACAGGCCAGGCTGACCGTCGGCCGCGATGTTTCGGTTGCCACTTTCGACGACGACCTGTCCTACCTGCGCAACGGCACCCCGGAGGCGCCGGTGTTCTCCGGCGTGCGCAGTTCGGTGCGCGAGGCCGGTCGCCGCGTCGGTGCGATCCTGCTGTCGCAGATCTCCACCCCCGGGGCGCCGCCCGCCTCCGAGATGATCCCCTTCGAACTCGTCGTCGGCACCACCAGCGGCCCGGCCCGCATCTGACACCCCCATCCCATTTCCCCGGCGCACCGCTCGGGTGCGCCCAGAGAGACCGTTATGACCCAGACCCTCGACCTCACCCTCGTTGCCGACATCGGTGGAACGAACACCCGCGTGGCGCTTGCCTCCGGGCCCACGTTGCAGCCCGGTTCGATCCGGCGCTACCGCAATGCCGAGGCCGGGTCGCTCTCGGAGGTGTTTCAGAGCTATCTGGTCGAGACCGGTGCGCGCCCTGTCGCCGCCTGCGTCGCCGGGGCAGGCCCGGTGATGGACGGTGTGCTGCGGATGACCAACCTCTCCTGGGTGATCGACGAGGCCTGCGTGCGCGAGGCCTCCGGCGTCGGCCGGGTGGCGGTGCTCAACGATCTTCAGGCCCAGGGCCATGCGCTCAGCCATCTGGGGGGCGACGATCTGCGCCCGCTGCTCAATGAAGATCAGGGCGCGGGCAGCACCCGGCTGGTGATCGGGCTGGGTACCGGCATGAACATCGCGATGGTCTTCGAACACGGCGGCATCACCCTTGTCCCGCCCTCAGAGGCCGGGCACATGAGCCTCGCCTTGCGCCGGCCCGACGAGCTGGGGCTGGCGGAGTTTCTGCGCAGCGAAGGCGAGTTTGCCTCGGTGGAAGAGGCGCTGTCGGGGCGCGGCTTGCAGGCGCTCTATCGCTGGCGTCGCGCCGAGGCCGGCGATCCCGGTGCCAAACCGCCGGCCGAGATCATGGCGGGCGTGGCCGATGGCAGCGATGCCCAAGCGGTTGAGGCGGCGGAATATTACGTTCGTTTCACCGGCCGTGTGGCGGGCGATCTGGCGCTGGCGCAACTGCCTTTTGGCGGCATCTATTTCATTGGCGGGGTCAGCCGCTCGCTGGCGCCCTATTTCGACAAGATGGGCTTTGGCGCCTCGTTTCGCGACAAGGGCCGGTTTTCCGAGTTCATGGACCAGTTTCCGGTCTGGCTGATCGAGAATGACGAGGCCGCGCTCCTAGGCTGCGCCTCGCATATGGCCGAGATCATGGCTCTGGCCCCGGCCTGACATTCGGCGGCAATTCTGCCCCCATGGCGCGATTTCATTTGACCGCCGGGCGGCTTCTCTTCGAGATGACGGCAGGCGATCACGGGAGAACGGCGGAATGAACATCGGGTTTGTCGGACTGGGCAATGTCGGCAGCAAATTGAGCGGCAGCCTGCTGCGCAATGGTCATGACCTGGCGGTGCATGATCTCAACGGCGCGCTGGTGGCCGGGTTCACGGCGCGCGGCGCACGTGACGGCGGCTCGCCCGAGCAGATCATGCGAAGCTGCGACACGGTGATCACCTGCCTGCCCTCGCCCGCCGCCTCGGCCGCTGTGGTGCAGCAGATGCTGCCCGAGGTCGGCCCCGGCAAGGTCTGGATGGAGATGTCGACCACCGACGAGGCCGAGGTCAAGCGGCTTGGCGCCGAGGTCATCGCGCGCGGCGGCGCGGCGGTGGATTGCCCGGTTTCGGGCGGCTGTCACCGCGCCGACACCGGCAATATCTCGATCTTCGCCGGCTGTGACCGCGCCACCTTTGACCGGGTTCTGCCGCTTCTGACGACAATGGGCCGGCGGGTGCTGCACACCGGCGATCTGGGCTCGGCCTCGGTGCTGAAGGTGGTGACAAACTACCTGGCCACCGCCAACCTGATCTCCTGCGCCGAGGCGCTGGTGACCTGCAAGGGCGCCGGCATGGACCTGGCCACCGCCTATGAGGCGATCGCCATCAGCTCGGGCACCAGCTTCGTGCATGAGACCGAAAGCCAGGTGATCCTCAACGGCTCGCGCGACATTTCCTTTACCATGGACCTGGTGAAGAAGGACATCGGGCTGTTTCAGGAGGTGGCCGACCGCGCCGGGGTGCCGCTCGAGGTCAATCCGCTGATGATGCGCATCATCGACGACGGCATCGCGCGGTTCGGTCCGCGCGAATTGTCGCCCAACATCATCCGGCGGCTGGAAGAGGCCACCGGGCTGGAGATCCGCGCGCCGGGCTTCCCGGCCGAGATGTGTGACGAAGAACCGGAAGAGCCGGGCTACGAGGTGGTGCCGCGCGGAAGGTGAGCCGGCCCCGTCGCCCCGCTGGAAGATCCGCGCGCCGGACCTGATCCGGCGCCTCGTTCTCGAGGTTCTCCGAGAGGTCCCGGGTCAGGCCCGGGACGGATGCCACCGGAGCCCGGAACAAGGGCGCAGCCCGCCGGGACGGCGGAGGACGCAAGGAATATCCGCCCGATCCGCCGCCGCATCAAAGGAAATATTTCCTAACCCCAAGCTTTTATGCCAACGTCCTTCCTGAATCGCACAGAGGTCAGGACACAGCGCATGATAGGCAGCCCCGAGATCGAGACCAGCGCCCCCGTCGGCGACGAGATGAAGCAGACCACCTGCTACATGTGCGCCTGCCGCTGCGGGATCAACGTGCATCTCAAGACCGGCCCCGACGGCAAACAGGTGGTCCGCTACATCGAGGGCAATCGCAACCACCCGGTCAACAAGGGCGTGCTCTGCGGCAAGGGCAGCGCCGGGATCATGCAGCATTATTCCCCGGCCCGGCTGCGCGCGCCGATGAAACGCGTGGGCCCGCGCGGCTCCGGCCAGTTCGAGGAGATTTCCTGGGACGAGGCGCTGGAGATCGCCACCGGCTGGCTCGGCAAGGTGCGCAAGACCGATCCCAAGAAACTCGCCTTCTTCACCGGCCGCGACCAGAGCCAGAGCCTGACCGGCTTCTGGGCGATGAAATACGGCACCCCGAATTTCGCCGCTCACGGCGGTTTCTGCTCGGTCAATATGGCCGCCGGCGGGCTGTACACCTTTGGCGGGGCGTTCTGGGAATTCGGCGATCCGGATTGGGATCTGACCAAGTATTTCATGCTCTTCGGCGTCGCCGAGGACCATGCCTCGAACCCGATCAAGATCGGCATCGGCAAGCTCAAGAAACGCGGCGCCAAGGTGGTCTCGGTCAACCCGGTGCGCACCGGCTACAACGCCGTGGCCGACGAATGGGTCGGCATCCGCCCCGGCACCGACGGGCTGTTTGTCGGCGCGCTGATCCACGAGCTGTTCCGCACCCAGCAGATCGACCTCGACTACCTGGTGCGCTACACCAACGCCCCCTGGCTGGTGATCAAAGACCCCGGCGCGGCCGATGACGGGCTGTTCGCCCGCGACGGCGACGGCAATCCCATGGTCTGGGATGAGGCGGCGGGCGCCTTCGGCAATGGCAAGGCCGCCGAAATCCGGCCGGCGCTCACCGGCACCCGCGAGTTGCCCGACGGCCGCACGGCGCGGCCGGTCTTCGAGCTGATGGCCGAGCGCTACCTTGGCGACAACTACGCCCCCGAGGCGGTGGCCGAGCGCACCGGCGTGCCCACCGAGCAGATCCGCCAGATCGCGGCGGAACTGGCGCATGTCGCCTTCAAGGAGGAGATCGTGCTCGACCGCCCCTGGACCGACTGGGCCGGGCGCAAGCATGACAAGATGATCGGCCGCCCGGTCTCGATGCACGCCATGCGCGGCATCTCGGCCCATTCCAACGGCTTCCAGACCTGCCGGATGATCCATATCTTGCAAATCCTGCTGGGTTCGATCGATACGCCCGGCGGCTTTCGCTACAAGCCGCCCTACCCCAAGCAGACCCCACCAAACCTGCTGCCCCACGGCGCCGCCGGTGACATCAAGCCCGAACTGCCGCTGGGCGGCCCGCATCTGGGCTTTCCGCATGGGCCCGAGCATCTGTTGCTGGATGGCGAGGGCCAGCCCAACCGGCTCGACAAGGGGTTTTCCTGGGATGCGCCGATCTCGGCCCATGGGCTGATGCATATGGTGATCAACAACGCAGCCACCAAGGATCCCTACGGCATCGACGTGCTCTTCATGTATATGGCCAACATGGCCTGGAACTCGTCGATGAACGTACCGGGCACGCTGGATGCGCTGACCGCCAAGGACGACAACGGCGATTACGTGATCCCCAAGATCATCTATTCCGACGCCTATTATTCTGAAACCGTGCCCTTTGCCGACCTGATCCTGCCGGACACCACCTATCTTGAGCGTTACGATTGCATCTCGCTGCTGGACCGCCCGATCTCCGAGCCGGAATTGGTGGCCGATGGCATCCGCCATCCCGTGGTCAAGCCCGATCGCGACGTGCGCGGTTTTCAGGAGGTGCTGATCGATCTTGGCGCGCGGCTGAAACTGCCGGGGTTCGTCAAGGAGGATGGCAGCCCGATGTATCCCGGCGGCTATCCCGACTACATCACCAACCACGAGCGCAAGCCCGGCATCGGCCCGCTCGCCGGCTGGCGCGGCGAGGACGGTGACAAGTCCTGCGTCGGCGCGCCCAACTCCGACCAGATCGACCGCTATATCGAGAACGGCGCATTCTTCGGCCTGCATCTCGACCCGAGCCATGCCTATTTCCGTTTCGCCAATCGCGGCTATCTCGACTGGGGCATCGAAAAGGGCATCCGCCTGTCGCCGGAGCCGACGATAATGCAGCTCTATTCCGAACCGATGCAGAAGTTCCGCCTGGCCGCCCTGGGCCATGGCGAACGCCAGCCGCCGGATCGCGCGCGCGACCGGATCAAGACGCACTTCGATCCGCTGCCCTTCTGGTACGCGCCCTTCGAGGAACAGCTGACCACAGGCTTCCCGCTGCACGCGATCACCCAGCGGCCAATGCACATGTATCATTCCTGGGGCTCGCAGAACGCCTGGCTGCGCCAGATCACCGCGCAGAACCGGCTTTACGTGCATACCTCGGTGGGGGTCGAGATCGGGGTGCAGGATGATGATTGGGTCTGGCTGACCTCGCATATCGGACGGGTGAAATGCCAGATCAGGCTGATGGAGGGGGTCAACCGGCACACGGTCTGGACCTGGAACGCCATCGGCAAGCGGCGCGGCGCCTGGGGGCTGTCGCATGACGCGCCCGAGGTGAAGGAGGGCTTCCTGCTCAACCACCTGATTTCCGAACTCTTGCCAAAGGGCGGCGGCGGCTATCGCTATTCCAACTCCGATCCGCTGACCGGCCAGGCGGCCTGGTTCGACCTGCGGGTGAAGATCGAGAAAGCCGAGAGCGCCGGAACCTCGCCGCTGTTCGAGCCGCTGGGCGAGGATGCCTGGCCGGAACGACCCGAGACGCTGGCCTTTGGCAGGCAGTGGAAGGAGCCGGCGGAATGAGCGCGCGACATCAGCCCCGGAGGGCGCGCCGCCTGGCTCCCGCCGCCCCGCAACACCCGACCCAGGGAGACATAGAATGACCACCCTCCCCGAAAAGACCGACAAGAGCCTCGGCCTGGTCATCGACCTCGACATCTGCGTCGGCTGCCATGCCTGCGTCACTTCCTGCAAGGAGTGGAACACCGGCGGCTATTCCGCGCCGCTCACCGATCAGGAGCCTTACGGCGCCGATCCGCACGGCGCCTTCCTGAACCGCGTCCACAGTTACGAGGTCGACAACGACCACTGGAAAGGCACCGTCCATTTCCCCCGCTCCTGCCTGCATTGCGAGACACCCGATTGCGTCACCGTCTGCCCCACCGGCGCCAGCTACAAGCGCGAGGAGGACGGCATCGTTCTGGTCAACCCGGATACCTGCATCGGCTGCAAGCTCTGCTCCTGGGCCTGCCCCTATGGCGCGCGGGAATACGATTACGACGAAGGCGTGATGAAGAAATGCACGCTCTGCGTAGACCGGATCTATAACGAGACCATCCCCGAGGAGGATCGGGTGCCGGCCTGCGTCAAGGCCTGCCCCACCGGCGCCCGCGCCTTTGGCGATCTTGCCGATCCCAACAGCGCGGTGTCGCAGAACGTCGCCGCGCGCGACGGCTTCAACCTGCTCGACGAGTTTGGCTACAAGCCGGTCAACAAGTACCTGCCGCCGCGCAAGGCCTCGGACCGCACGCCGCAGATCGCCGCCGAACCGCAGGCCGAAACCACCGGCTCCGCCCTCGAGAAACTCTTTGCCTGGGCCGACCGCGCCCTCAGCCGCTAAGGACGAACATGCATCCCGCCTATTCGGTCATCCTCTTCACCACCTCCTCCGGCGCCGGATACGGCCTGCTGTTCTGGCTCAGCCTGGCCCATGTCATCGGCGCCCAGCCGGTCGCCGGCTGGGGCTTCTTCGCCGGCCTGTTCATCGCGCTCGGGCTGATTACGCTGGGGCTGCTCAGTTCCACCTTTCACCTCGGCCGCCCCGAGCGCGCCTGGCGGGCGCTGTCGCAATGGCGCTCGTCCTGGCTCTCGCGGGAGGGCGTGGCGGCCCTGGCCACCTATGTGCCGGCCGGGGTGCTCTGGCTGATGTCGCTCCTCGGGATCGCGGGCTGGCTGACCCTGCCGCTGGCCCTGCTCAGCGCCATCGGCGCCGTGGCGACGGTCTGGTGCACCGGCATGATCTATGCCTCGCTGCGCACCATCCGCGAATGGCATATGCCGCAGGTGCCTTATGTCTATCTTGCCAATGCCGCCGCCTCGGGCGCGCTGCTGCTGGTGCTGCTGCATGCCTTCGCCGGTCGCGACATCCGCCTTGTCAGCCTGATCGCGCTGCTGGCGCTGGGTCTGGCCGGCGCGCTCAAGCTGATCTACTGGCGCCGGATCGACGCCGAGCCGGGCGCTTATACCGCCGACATGGCGCTGGGCCTCAAGGGCGTCAAACGCCAGCTCGAGCCGCCGCATAGCCGGCCGAACTACGTGATGCGCGAAATGGGCTATGACGTCGCCCGCAGACACGCCGAGACGCTGCGCCGCTCGGTGCTGCTCTGGGGCTTCCTGCTGCCCGGGCTGATGCTGGCCTTTCAGGCACTGACCGGCGGGCTCGGGCCGGTCTTGATGCCGGTCGCGGTCACCGCCGCCGCCGCCGGGCTGGTGACGGAACGCTGGCTGTTCTTCGCCGAGGCAACGCATCTCTCGACGCTCTACTACGGCAACCAGCGCGCCTGAGCCGGGCCGCGCGGGTGACGCCTATTCCGCGAAGTGACAGGCCACCCGGGTGCCGCCGATCTGCCGCAGTCGTGGCCGATCGCGCTTGCAGATATCCTGCGCCAGCGGACAACGCGGATGAAAGGCGCAGCCGGGCGGCGGATTGATCGGATCGGGGATCTCGCCTTCGGGGGGCTGGATCTCGCGGCCAAAGGCATCCATTTTCGGCGCCGCTTCCAGCAGCATCTGGGTATAGGGGTGCTTCGGATCGTCGAACAGCCGCCCCGGCACCGCCTCTTCCACCAGCCGGCCCAGGTAAAGCACGCCGATCACATCGGCCATGTGCCGCACCACGGTCAGATCGTGGCTGATAAAGACATAGGTCAGCCCGAAATTTTCCTTCAGGTCGCTCATCAGGTTGAGCACCTGCGCCTGAACCGAGACATCCAGCGCCGAGGTCGGCTCGTCACAGACGATCAGCCGTGGCTCGCTGGCCAGCGCCCGGGCAATGCAGATCCGCTGACGCTGGCCGCCCGAGAATTCATGCGGGAACTTGCCCGCGTCCTTGACCGACAGCCCGACCTGTTCCAGCAGCTTCTCGGCCATCCCCTCGGTCTTGCCGCCGCGCGAGGCGACCGGCTCGACGATGATGTCCTTGACCCGCCAGCGTGGGTTGAGCGAGGCATAGGGATCCTGAAAGATCATCTGGATGTCGGCGCGCACCGCGTCGACCTTGGCGGCATCCGGCTCATTGGCCAGATCGATCCCCTCGATCTCGACATGGCCATCCGAAGGTGACAGCAACCCCACCAGCATCTTGCCGATGGTCGATTTGCCGGAGCCGCTTTCGCCCACCAGCGCGTAGGTCGAGCGTTCGGCGACGTCGAAACTCACCTCTGACACCGCCGTCAGATATTCCTTTTCCCGCCGCTCCAGCACCCGGTTCAGCCAGGGTTTCGAGACGTCGAACACGCGGCTGAGATTATCGACTTTGACCAGCGCCATTCAGGAAACCTTTTCTTCGACGTCTTCGACAAGCGGGTGCCAGCAGGCGGCCATGCCGTCCTTGACCCTGGGCGGCGGCGGCGTGCGGCAGACCTCGGTGGCGCGCGGACAGCGCGGGTTGAAGGCACAGCCATCGGGCACCGCATCCAGCCGCGGCATGGCGCCGGGGATCTGGTGCAGCCGCGCCTTGCCCTCCGAGGCCAGCGGGGTCGAGGCCATCAGCCCGTGGGTATAGGGGTGCTGCGGCCGGGTCAGCACCTGTTCGACGGCACCAAGCTCGGCCAGGCGACCGGCATACATCACCGCCACGCGGTCGGTCGCCTCGGCGATCACCCCCATGTCGTGGGTGATCAGCATGACCGCGGTGCCCCGCTCGCGGCAGAGCCGCTTCAAAAGCGCGATGATCTGCGCCTGGACCGAGACATCGAGCGCGGTGGTCGGCTCGTCGGCGATCACCAGCGAAGGTTCGGCGCAGAGCGCCAGCGCAATCACCACCCGCTGCCGCATGCCGCCGGAGAACTCGTGCGGGTAGGAATTCACCCGGCTTGCCGCACCGGGAATGCCGACCTCTTCCAGCGCCGCCACGGCGCGTTTCTCGGCCTCTTTCTCGCTGATCTTCAGATGCGTGCGCATGGTCTCGACCAGTTGATCGCCGATCCTGAGAAGCGGATTGAGCGAGGTCAGCGGATCCTGAAAGACCATGCCGATCTCCTTGCCGCGCAGCCGGCGCATCGCCTCGCCGCGCAGCTGGTCGATCCGCTTGCCGTTCAGCCAGATCTCGCCCGAGGCGATATGCGCCGGCGGGCTCAACAGGCCGATTACCGCGTTGCCGGCCATTGATTTGCCGGCGCCGCTTTCTCCGACCACGCCAAGGATCTCGCCGGCGCGGATGTCATAACTCACCCCGTCGACCGGCTTGACGATACCGTGGCGGGTGGGAATCTCGACCGAGAGGTCGCGGATGGAAAGCACGGGTTCAGCCATCAGCGCAGCCTCGGGTTCAATGCATCGCGCAGCCAGTCGCCCAGCAGGTTGACGGAAAGCGCCAGCGCCAGAAGCGTGCAGGCGGGAAAGAACAGGATCCACCACTCACCCGAGAACAGGAAGCCCTGGCCGATACGGATCAGCGTGCCCAGCGACGGCTGGGTCGGCGGCGCGCCGACGCCCAGGAACGACAGCGTCGCCTCGGCGATGATCGCCAGCGCCAGCGAGATCGTGGCGATCACCAGCACCGGCGACAGCACATTGGGCAGGATGTGGCGCAGCATGATGGCGCCGGGTTTCCGCCCGATCAACCGCGCCGCCTGAACGTATTCCTTGTTTTTCTCAACCAGCGTGGCGCCGCGCACCACCCGCGCGAATTGCACCCAGTCCGACAGGCCGATGGCGAGGATCAGCACCCAGATCGCCATCTGGTCGCGATACTCCACCGGCGTGATCCCCTTGGCGATGCCAAAGATCAGCATGGCCACCAGGATCGAGGGAAAGGTGAGCTGCACGTCGGCGACGCGCATGATGATGGTTTCGACCCAGCCACCAACATAGCCCGAAATCAGCCCCAGCGTGATGCCCAGCACCATGGCAAAGGCCACCGCCGCCACCCCGACAAAAAGCGAGATGCGCATGCCGTAGAGGATGGTGGAAAACACGTCGCGGCCCTGATCGTCGGTGCCCAGCAGGAAGCTGTCGCCGGTAAAGGCATTGGGCTCCAGCGGCGGGGTGAAACCGTTCATCAGATTGAGCGAGGCCGGGTCGAAGGGGTTGGTCGAGGCGATCCAGGGCGCGAAGATCGCCGAGACCAGCAGCACCAGCACCACCAGCGCCGAGATCACCGCAACCGGCGAGCGGCGGAAGGTGTAGAAGACATCGCTTTCCAGCGCCAGACGAAGCCGCGATTTCGGCGGCGGCGCGACGGGGATATCGGTCATCAGTGGCCTCCCGTGCGGTCCGCGCGCAGGCGCGGATCAATGAAGAAATAAAGGATGTCCACGGCCAGGTTGATCCCCACGAACATCACCGAGATCAGCATCAGGTAGGCCGCCATCACCGGGATGTCGACGAACTGGATCGCGTTGATGAACAGCAGGCCGACGCCCGGCCACTGGAACACCGTCTCGGTGATGATGGCAAAGGCAATGATCGCGCCAAGCTGAAGCCCGATCACGGTGATCACCGGCACCATGGTGTTTTTCAGCGCGTGGCGGAAGTTCACCGCCCGGTCCCTGAGCCCGCGCGCGCGGGCGAAACGGATGTAATCCTGCCGCAGAACCTCGAGCATTTCCGAGCGTACCAGCCGCATGATCAGCGTCATCTGATAGAGCCCCAGGGTGATCGACGGCAGGATCAGTGCCTTGAGGCCGCTTTCGGTCAGAAAGCCGGTCTTCCAGCCGCCGACCGTCACCACATCGCCGCGCCCGAAACTGGGCAGCCAGCCGAGTTCGACCGAGAAGACATAGATCAGCAGGATGCCGATCAGGAAGGTCGGCAGCGAGACGCCGATCAACGAGGCCGACATGATCGCATGCGCCCAGATGCCATCGCGGCGGATCGCGGTGAACACGCCAAGCGCGATGCCGAAGAGGATGGCCAGCACCCCCGAAACCGCCGCCAGCTCCAGCGTCGCCGGCGCGCGTTCCAGCAGGATGTCGGTCACCGGACGACCCTGACGATAGCTGACGCCGAAGTTGCCCTGAAGCGCCTCTTGCAGGAAGCGGAAGTATTGCACGAAGAACGACCGGTCGAGGCCGAGCTGCTCGCGCAATCGCGCGATATCTTCGGCGGTGCGTTCCTGACCGAGCATGTTGTCGATCGGGTCACCCACGAAATTGAACATCGAAAAGGCGACAAGCCCCACGATCAGCAGGACAAGCAGGGATTGGCCGACACGGCGGATGATGAAAGCAAGCATGCCCGCCAAGAGATAACGGCGGGTTTTTCGGGTCAAGGGCAAAAGCGTTCGGGTGACGTGCCGTTCAAGGGCTTTACACCCCCGACTCTCAAGGCAAATCGGGCCCAAGGGCCCGGCGCGGCCCCGCGTCAACCGGGGGTCGCGGGCTGCCGTCGGGGCCGGCATCCTCTGCCGGCCCCGACATGTCTCAGCTCACTGTCACCCAGCGCAGGATGAAGAAATTGTCGGGCCGCTGGGTCAGCTCGATATTTGCCCGTGTGCCCCAGACCAGCGGCTGCACATAAAGCGGCACGTAAGCCTGCTCGTCCGCCATGATCTGCGCCACCTCGTCAAGCATCGCCTGACGCTCGGCCGGATCGATCTCGGACTGGATCATTGGCAGCAGCGTGTCGATGCGCGCGTTGGAAAAGCCGCCGAAGTTCCAGCTTCCCAGCTTCTTCTCCTCGTTCGGGGTGGCGACAAGAAACCGGATCGGGTGTTCGGCGTCGAAGGTGCCGGGCGACCAGCCCAGCAGATACATGTCGAAATTGTCGGCCCTGAGCTCGGGCCAGTAGTTGTTGACTGGCATTGCCTCCAGAGTCGCATCGATGCCGACCTGCGCCAGCATCCCGGTCACCGCCTGACAGACCGCCTCGTCGTTGAGATAGCGGTTGTTGGGGCATTTCAGGCCAAAAGAGAACCCGTCGGCATACCCCGCTTCGGCCAGCAGCGCGCGGGCCTTCTCAGGGTCATAGGCCGGGGCCGCGCCAAGCGCCTCGGAATAGCCGCTCATGGCCGCGCTGACCAGTTGGTTCACCGGTTCGGCATTGCCGCGCATGATGGTCTGAAGGATCGCCGGCACATTGATCGCATGCGCCACGGCCTGGCGTACGCGGACATCGGCAAAGGGGTTTTCGCCGTCGATGTCGGACGAGAACTTCAGCGCCTCCGCCTCATGCGGAAAGCCCAGCATGATGACTCGCGCCTCGATACCCTGCACCACCTTCACGTCGGGGTTCGAGGCCAACCGCGCCACATCCTGGATCGGCACAGGGTTGATGAAATCCACGTCGCCCGAGAGCAGCGCCGCCAGCGCCGTCGCCGGATTCTGGATCGGCGTCAGCTCGGCGCGGGTGATGTTGTGCTCGGCCTCGCCCCACCAGCCCTCGAAGGGTTCGAGCACGGTGCGCAGCCCGGGCTCGCGTGTGGTGACCTTGAAAGCACCGGTGCCATTTGCGTTGAGCGTGGCGTGATTGCCGGCCTCCTTGTCGGGACGGGTGGCATTGTTGGCCTCGGCCCAGCCGCTGTCCATGATCATCCAGTTGGCGATCGACGAGGGAAACAGCGGGTTGGGTGCGGTGGTCATGAAATCGACGGTATAGGCGTCGATCACCTTGACCTCCGACACCGGCGCGAACCAGCTCGCGGTGTCCGACTCCGGGCTCGAGGCACGCTGGTAGGAAAACAGCACATCCTCGGCGTCAAAGCTGCTGCCGTCGTGGAAGGTCACGCCCTCGCGCAGGGTAAAGCGCCAGCCCTCGCCTTCGCCGATCGGCTCCCATCCCGTGGCGAGCGCCGGCTCCACCGACATGTTCTTGCCCCGGCGCACCAGCCCTTCGTAGGTATTGTTGAGAAAGCCCAGCACCGGCGTCGAATTGACCGCATGGGGGTCCATCGTCTGGGGATCGGTGGTCACCGCCCATTTGAATTCTTCGGCCGCCGCGGGCGCGGCAAGGGCCACCCCGAGCGCGGCTGTGGCCGCCCATATCATTCGTGACATTGGATAATCTCCCCTGTTGGATTTGGCTCAGCCTAGCACATGCGGGCACAGGGTCCATTCACAAGCCTCTGTGCGGGGATGCGCAGACCGAGCATCTCACCCTGAGCCCGATCTACGGAATTCCGCATCTGGATTGGATGCGCGCAATGAGAGACATTGACGACCACTCGGGGTATGGGTCGCTTTATGGAGAATCAATTCAACGCAGCATTGTTCCAACCGCTCGAATTGCCTTGCGGGACTGTCTTGAAGAACCGGGTTGCCAAGTCGGCCATGTCGGATTCGCTGGGCAATGGTCGCGGCGATCCCACGGATGCACAAATCCGGCTCTACGAGCGCTGGGCAGAAGGCGGATTGGCCGTGTCGATTGTGGGCGAGGTGCAGGGCAATCCCTGTTTCGCCGAAAAGCCCGGAAATCTTGTTCTGAGAGCGGATTCCGATCTGCGCCGTTTCCGAACGCTCGCCCACCGGGGATCCGCCAATGGCGCGCAGCTGTGGCTACAGCTTGGCCATGCCGGCGCAATGGCACATCCTCCGATCAGTGATCCAAAAGGTCCGAGCGCGCTCGATATTCCCGGCCTGATCTGTTCGGCCCTGACCCGGGACGAGCTGCGCGCCCTGCCGTCCGAGTTTGCCCGGACAGCGCGCCTCGCCATGGATCTTGGTTTCGGCGGCGTTCAGATCCACGCAGCCCACGGATTCCTGTTGAGCCAGTTTCTCTCGCCTCTGTTCAACAAACGGGACGACGAGTATGGCGGGTCCATAACGAACCGGATGCGGCTGTTGCTTGACGTCGTTGATGAGGTGCGCGGCGCAGTCGGCCCCGGCATTCCAATCGCCATCAAGCTGAACGCCACCGACCAGTTGGAAGGGGGCCTTGACAGGCAAGACGCCCTTGCAGTGATTGCCGCGTTGGACGGGACCGCGATCGATCTGATCGACATCAGCGGCGGAACCTACTTTCCCGGTGCACGATCCGCCTCAGACAGTGCTGGAACGGGGCCCTATTTCCTGGATTTTGCCGAACATGCCCGGCCCCTGACCCGCAAGCCGCTGATGGTGACCGGTGGGTTCAAGACCCTTCAGCACGCGGCGGATGCCCTTGCCCGCGGAAACGTTGACATGGTCGGCCTCGCGCGGGCACTCGTCCTCGACCCCGCGCTTCCGAATGGCTGGCGGTCGGGCACGGGGAATGACCCCAAGTTCCCGAAGTTCGCCAATCCGCCCGAAGGCGGGGTCACGGCATGGTACACGATGCGTTTGACAGCGCTGGGCGAAGACCGTGCCCCATCAGACTCGACGGAACTTGAGGCGTCGATCAGAGAATACGAGGAGCGGGACAGCGACCGCATTTCCATATGGAACGCCCGTTTTCGCCCATAAAACGAGCCTCGACCCCAGGTCCGGCCAAGCAAAGGACCGGTCATCCAGCTTGCTCAATGAAAGCCCGCCCCGGCGCATATTGCGAGGGCATTCGTGATGTTTGAGGTCTATCGTGTGGCTCCTCTTCCCACCGCGACCGACTCCCGAAAAAAAGGGCGGCCCTCGCAGGACCGCCCCCCTTCATTTCCTGAGCAACCACCTCAGTTCATGGTGAAATATTTCACCTTCGGCTGATCTTCCGGGTCGACTTCGATGCCGACGTTTTCGGCCATGCCCCAGTTCAGCACCTGGTGGTGGATCGGGATGTAGAGCTGTTCATCCTGCACCACCCGCCAGATATCGGCGATGTCCTGGTTGCGGGCTTCGAGATCGGTGTTCGAGGCCAGCGACTCGATCTTGGCATCCAGCTCGTCATTGTCGAAACCGGTGCCGTTCCAGGTGCCGATGTCGGATTCGCGGCCGTGCACAAGGAAGTTGAAGATATACTCGGAATCGTAGGTCGGCACGCCCCAGCCCAGCATGTAGAAATCGGTCTTGCTGTCGGTGATCAGCGGGAAGTGCTGCGCCTTGGGCTTGGCGTCGAGGTTCACGGTCACACCGATCTGGCCCAGCATGCCGACGGCCGCCTGACAGATCGCTTCATCGTTGATGTAGCGGTCGTTCGGGCAGTCGAGACGGATCGAGAAACCGTCGCCGTAGCCGGCCTCTTCCATCAGCGCCTTGGCGCCTTCGATGTCGGTGGCGCTTTCGGCGTCCATCGCCTCGGTCCAGCCGTTGACAAAGGGCGGCGCGATCATGCCGGCCGGGATCGACTGGCCACGCATCACCACCTGCTGGATCGCATCGCGGTTGATCGCCATCGACATCGCCTTGCGCACGCGCACGTCGGCGAGCGGGTTCTTGCCCTCGACATTGTCGGCCTCGATGTCATCGGCGCCCTGGTTCATGCCGAAAAAGATCACCCGGTTCTGCGGCGCCTTCTTGACGGTCAGACCGTCGGCATTATTGACCCGCTCGAGATCCTGCACCGGCATGTCCTGAAGGAAATCGACCTCGCCCGAGAGCATGGCGGCCACCCGGGTGGCCGCGTTCTGGATCGGGGTATAGACGATCTCGGTCACTTCCATCGGGAACTGGTCGCGGCCCCAATACTCCTCGTTGATCTCCATCACCGTCTTGACGTCGGGCTCGCGGCTGACCAGCTTGTAGGGCCCGGTGCCGTTGGCGTTGGTGGTGGCATAGGTGATCTCGCCGCCTTCGAAATCCTGCACGTTGACGGTGTCGTTTGCCTCGGCCCAGCCCTTGTCAAGGACGAACAGGTTGGTGAGGTTCGACGGCAGGATCGGGTTCGGGCCGTCGGTGACCATCTCGATGGTGTAATCGTCGACCGCGCGGACCTCGGTGATCGAGCCGATAAGCTCTTTCATGTCCGAGTTCGGTTGTTTGGCGCGCTCGAAGCTGAACACCACGTCCTCGGCGGTGAAATCGGCGCCATCGTGGAATTTCACGCCTTGGCGCAGGTTGAAGACCCAGACGTTCGGGTCGTCTTCCTTCGGCGCCCAGTCGGTGGCCAGCGCGGCCTCGAATTCGCCGGTCACGTCGCGGATGATCAGCGGCTCGTACATCTGGTGGCGGATGGTGTGGGTCGGGCCCTCGTTCTGGGCATGCGGATCAAGCGTCAGCGCGTCACCGGCGCGCGCCCAGCGAAGGGTTTCGGCACTCAGCGACGCTGTGGTAGCCAACAGCGCACCGATCACTGACAAAGCGAATGTCGTCTTCATTGGTTTTCCCTGTCTTTTGTGTGATTGTCGTTTTCGACATGGCGCCAGTCTTTGACACCTTTGGCAAAATGACAAGGCCCGACTTGGCATTACGTCGCGGGGGCAGTTTGGCGGCTAAGCCATGCCGGCCGCTCGATAATTTCTTGCAGCGCTAACGCCGCACCGCAGTATCCGTATCCGCGCGCCGGGCCCGGCGCAGTGCCCCGGGCGGGGTGCCGAACCACCGGCGGCAGGCCCGCGAGAGCGCCGATTGTTCCGGAAAACCAAGCATGCCAGCCAGTTGATCCAGCGTCACATCTGTCTCGGTCAGATGTTTCAGCGCCAGATCGCGGCGCGCGCTGTCCTTGATCTCCTGAAAGCTGGTGCCTTCGGCCCGCAACTGCCGGTGCAATGTCCGCGGTTCGATTGCCAGCATATGCGCGATATCGGCGCGGTTGGCCTGCGGCGTGCCGATCAGCGGCCGCAGCGCGGCGCGCACCCGGTCGCTGAGCCGCTGCGCCGGGACCGGAAAATTGCGCTCCAGGTGATCCTCCATCAGGCGCTGAAACCGCGGATGGCTGTTGGGGTCCGGCACATGCCAATCGCGCGCATCCATGTGCAGCGCCGCAGATGTCTGGTTTTCATGCACCGGCACGGCGAAGAACCTGCGATGCGGCTCGCCGGCGGTGCCTAGCCCATGCGGCAGCGATACAGCCCGCACCTTGTGGGCCCAGGGATCGCGCATCCGGCCGACCTGAAACCCCATGCCGAGGATCAACTCGATGATCTGCCGCTGCCGGTTCGGGGCGATGCCGTCGATCTCGAGCACCATGGCCACTGTATCGGGCACCAGCCGTCCCGGCACCTCGGCCCGCATCCGAAGCGCGGTGCCCTGAAGAAAGATGAAGCGCGAGATGATCTTGGAGGCCTCCGCCGGGGTAGCGGCGGTCTGGATGGCGAGGCCCAGAATGCCCAGCACCGCCAGATCCTGATGCCGCGCGATGCGCAGCCCGAGGTCGGGGCATTGCGCCGCCAGGCTCGAGGCCTCGAGCAATCCGCAGACCGCCTCCATCGGCAACAGCGCATCGTCATCCGCCAGGTCCTCGGGGCTCAGCCCGTGGTCTGCCAGCAAGGGGCGCGCCGGAACCCCGCAATCGCGCATCACCTCCTGATAACCTTTGAGCGCGGCGGCGCGGATCACATGGGTCATGTCCTCAAATGACAAATTTTTGTCCTCTAATGTCAAGACATCATCTGGCAACGCCCATAGGTAAGCGACCCGTGCCGATGTTGCAGCGCAGCAAAACGGCATCTCCGAATATCAGATCAAGGAATTGGCACAGGTGAAACGTCAACTGGTCCGCATGCTCGCATTGGTTCTCTCAGCCGCAGCAGTCCTGCCGCAGGCCGCGATGGCCGAGGCGCCGATCGTCAAACTCGAAACGGCGAAGAGCACGGCCGGCGGGCTGAGCCGCGTGTTCTTTGGCCATGTGGTGGCGCGCGAAACCGTCGACCTGGCTTTCCAGGTCTCTGGCCAGATCGTCGAGTTTCCGGTCGAGGAAGGCGCCATCGTGCCCCGCACCGGGCTTGTCGCCAGGCTCGATCAGGAACCTTTCGAGCTCTCGCTCGAAGAGGCGCGTGCGCGCAGTGAACAGGCGGTGCGCACGGTTGACCGCTATCGCCAGCTTCAGGGCAGCGCGGTCAGCCAGACCGCGGTGCAGGACGCCGAAACCGATGTCGAACTGACCCGCGTTGCCCTGCGCAATGCCGAACGCGCGCTTGACAAGGCAACGCTCTTTGCGCCTTTCGATGCGCTGGTGGCGTCGCGGCTGGTGCCGAATTACTCCACCATCAACGCCGGAACGCCGGTGGTGCGCCTGCACGACATGTCCGAGCTTCGGATCGAGATCGACGTGCCCGAGGTGCTTTTCCATCAGGCCGGCCAGAAACCCGATCTGGAGATTCTCGCGCAGTTCCCGGCCAGCCCCAGGACCTATCCGGTGGAGCTGCGGGAATTCAACGCCGAGACGGCATCGGTCGGCCAGACCTATTCGATCACTCTGGGAATGTTTCCGCCCAAGGATCTGACCGTCCTGCCCGGCTCCTCGGCCAAGGTGACGGCCACGCTGGACACCGGCGACAGCCGCATCGAAGTGCCGGCTTCGGCGATTGTCACCGGCAATGATGGCGCGACCTACCTGATGATCTTCACGCCCACCGGCGGGCGCGAGGGCACGGTGACCCGCACCCCGGTCGAGATCAGGCCGACCGAAAGAGGCAAGGTCGAGGTGATCGCGGGCCTCGAAGCCGGACAGGAATACGTCGTTGTCGGCGCCTCGACCCTCACCGACGGCGAAGACGTGCGCCGCTTTACCGGCTTCGGCAACTGAAGGCCCCGACGATGGACATTGCGCGCTTTTCGATCAACCGCCCGATCTACACCTGGATCGTGATCCTGACCTGCCTTCTGGGCGGCATCTGGGGCTTTTCCTCGCTGGGCCGGCTGGAAGACCCGGCCTTTACCATCAAGATGGCCGTCGTGGTCACGCAATACCCCGGCGCCACCGCCCAGGAAGTGGCGACCGAGGTCTCCGAACCGATCGAATCCGCGATCCAGAAGATGGGCGAGGTCAAGCGCATCGAGACCATGAACCAGCCCGGCCTGTCCTGGATCACGGTCGAGATGCAGGACACCTATGACGGCACCGAGCTGCCGGCGATCTGGACCAAGCTGCGCAACCGCGTGGGCGAGGCCGCCCTGCCCTCCGGCTCCACCGAGCCGTTCATCAACGACAGTTTCGGCGATGTCTACGGGCTTTATTACGCCGTCACCGCGCCCGGTTTCTCGGACAGCGAAGTCAACGACCTGGCCGACTTCCTGCGCCGCGAGGTGTTGTCGGTCGATGGCGTGGCCGATGCGGTGATCTCGGGCCAGCCGAACGAACGCATCTATGTCGAGCCGGACCTCGCCCTGACCAATTCGCTCGGCATCTCGCCGGGCATCATGCAGGCCGCGATCGCCACCGCCGACGAGATCGTCGACGGTGGCTCGATCCAGAATGAAAACGGCCGGACGCTGGTGCAGCGGCCGGCGGGGTCCGACACAGTGTCGGCGATTGCCGCGCTCTCGGTGGGGGTCGGCGGACAGGTGGTGAACCTGGCCGATTTCGCCGATGTCTACCGTGGCCGCGAGGCCAATCCAGACCTGATCCTGCGCCACAATGGCGTCGAGGCCTTCAGCCTCGGCGTTGCCGGCCTGTCGACCGAGAACATCGTCGAGGTCGGCAAGGCGGTCGATGCCAAGATCGAAACGCTGAAGACGGCAATCCCGGTCGGTGTCACGATCGCGCCGATCTATCAGCAACATGTGGTGGTCGAAGAGGCGTCGAACGCCTTTCTCGTCAACCTCGCCATGTCGGTCAGCATCGTGATCGTGGTGCTCGCCGTCTTCATGGGCTGGCGCGCTGCGGTGGTGGTGGGGGCGACCCTGCTGCTCACGGTGGTGGGCACGCTCTTTTTCATGGCGCTGGGCTCGATCGAGATGGAGCGCATCTCGCTCGGCGCGCTGATCATCGCCATGGGCATGCTGGTGGACAATGCCATCGTGGTCGCCGAGGGTATGCAGATCAACATGAGGCGCGGCCAGACCTCGCGCGAAGCCGCGACGGAGGCGGCCAGCAAGACGCAGATCCCGCTGCTTGGCGCCACCATCATCGGCATTATGGCTTTTGCCGGCATCGGTCTCAGCCCGGATGCCACCGGTGAATTCCTGTTCTCGCTCTTTGCGGTGATCGCGATTTCGCTGTTGTTGTCCTGGGTGCTGGCCATCACCGCCACGCCGCTGCTGGGCCATTACTTCTTCCGCCAGGGCACCACGGGGGACGCCGACGGCTATGACGGCTTTCTGTTCCGTGGCTATGCCGGCCTGCTGAGGATCAGCCTGCGCCTGCGCTGGCTGGTGATCGTGGCGCTGATCGGGGTGACCGTTATCTGTTATGGCCTCTTCGGCCAGATCAAGCAGCAGTTCTTCCCCGACAGCAACACGCCGCTCTATTTCGTCAACTACAAGCTGCCGCAGGGTGCGTCGATCCACCAGACCTCGGAGGATCTGACGGTGCTCGAAGACTGGCTGGCCGGGCGCGACGAGGTGGTGGCCTTTACCGCCTATGCCGGCATGGGCGCCTCGCGGTTCATGCTGACCTACGAAAGCGAAGACCCGAACCCGAGCTATGGCCATTTGATCGTGCGCACCTCGTCGCTTGCGGTGATCGAGGACGAGATGAACGCGCTCGAGGAATTCGCGCTCGAGGCGGTGCCGCAAGGCGAGTTCCGCGTCAAGCGGTTGGCCTTTGGCCCCGGCGGCGGCGCCCCGATCGAGGTCCGCTTCTCGGGCAGCAACCCCGAGGTGCTGCGCGATCTCGCCGACGAGGCGATGGCGCGGATGGCGGCGGTCTCCGACAATGTGGTCTCGCTGCGCAACGACTGGCGCGAAAAGGAACTAGTGCTGCGGCCGATCTATGCCGAGGACCGCGCCCAGGAGGCCGGAATCTCGCGCACGCAGATCACCGAAACCCTGCAATTCGCCACCGAAGGCACCACCGCCGGGGTGTTCCGCGAAGGCGACCGGCAGATCCCCATCGTGCTGCGCGCCGCACCCGATGCCGATCTTTCCCTGGTCGATCACGTGATCTACTCCGACAGCGGCGGCGGCCTGGTGCCGATGGCGCAGATGATCGACGGCTTCCGCTTCGAACCGCAGGACACGCTGGTGCATCGCCGCGACCGGGCCAATGTGATCACTGTCGGCGCCGACATTCCGCGCGGCATGACCGCCACCGAGGTGCTGACCGAGGTACGCGGCACCATCGAAGAGATGACGATCCCCGAAGGCTACACCATGGCTTGGGGCGGCGAATACGAAAGCTCGACCGATGCCCAGGCCTCGCTCGGCGGGCAATTGCCGCTCAGCCTGATCGTGATGGTGCTGATTTCAGTGCTGCTCTTCAACGCTCTGCGCCAGCCGGTCATCATCTGGCTGCTGGTGCCGATGTCGGTCAACGGTGTCAGCCTGGCCCTGCTGGGCGCCGGCCTGCCCTTTACCTTCACCGCGTTGCTGGGCCTCTTGTCGCTCTCGGGGATGCTGATCAAGAACGGCATCGTGCTGGTCGAAGAGATCGACCTGACCCGCGAGGCCAACCCCGACATGCCGCTGGAAGAGGCCATCGTCAGTGCCTCGACCTCGCGTCTGCGGCCGGTGTTCCTGGCGGCGGCGACCACGATCCTCGGCATGTTGCCGTTGCTGTCGGACGCCTTCTTTCAGTCGATGGCGGCGACGATCATGGGCGGTCTGGCCTTTGCCTCGGTGCTGACCCTGATCGCGGCCCCGGTGCTCTACTACCTGTTCTTCAAACGCACGGCGCGCCGGGCCCAGGCCGCCCTGCCCGCCACCGCCTGACGACAAAGAAAGGGCCGCGCGGCAATCAGCCACGCGGCCCTTTCATATGGGGTCAGGGCGCGCTCAGCGGCCGATGAGGTAGTCCGCCGCGACATAGCCGGTGACACCGGGCGCATCCGCCAGGGCCACCCGGCACCAGAGCTGGCCCAGCTCGGTCACACAATCCTTTTGCCGCAGCTGCGTGCCATCGGGCAGCCCCAGGATCACCCGAAACCCCAGGCCCGGTCCGGCCCGCAGCTTCAGAAACTCGCCCTCATCGACCCGATCCACCGTGGTCGGCGTGCCCGTGACGCTGCCACATGCGGCGAGCAGAAGGAGCGAGAGGAAAACGGAATGAGTGGTACGGCGCATGGTCTGCCCCCGGCTGTTTCTGGAGCCGCCTGTGTCGCAGAGCCAAGGGTCCGAGTGAAGAAAAATCTGGCCCTGTCCCCGGGTCTTGTGCGGGCGGCTGGGGATATGGGGGGTGGCGGACAGTGAGGGATTCGAACCCTCGAGACGGTCTCCCGCCTACACACTTTCCAGGCGTGCGCCTTCGACCACTCGGCCAACTGTCCGTGCGCGGGTGTTTAGCCCCGACCTTCACCGGGTTTCAAGGGCAAATCGAAGTCATTCGCACAATTGATGTATTCCGGTGTCAACAGGTCGATTCTCAGCTGTCGAGGATCACGTTCAGCCGCCGGTTCTGGCGGCCCTTCTTCTCGATCTTGCCCAGCCGGATGGCGCCGATCTCGCCGGTGCGTGCCACATGGGTGCCGCCGCAGGGCTGAAGATCGACCTGGTCGCCGCCCTTGCCGATCCGCACCAGACGCACCCGGCCCTGGCCGCGCGGCGGCTTGACCGACATGGTCTTGACCAGCTCGGGCGTCGCCTCGAGCACGGCATCGGTGACCCAGGTCTCCGACACCGGCAGATCGCGCTCGATCAGCAGTTGCAGCGCCTCTTCGATGATGTCGCGGTCTGCCGGGGCCTCGGGCATGTCGAAATCGAGCCGGCCCTTCTCGCTGGTGATCGCCCCGCCGGTCACCGGCAGCGGCACCACGACCGACAGCAGGTGCAGCGCGGTATGCACCCGCATGTGGCGGTGGCGGCGCTCCCAGTCGAGGTATTGCATCACATGGGTGCCGGTGCCCGGCAGCGGCATCGGTTCCGCCGGGACAAGCACCACCGCCCCGCCCTCGCCCTTGACGGTGGTGGCGATGGGCATCTCGATCCCGTCCCAGACCAGCAGGCCGCTGTCGCCGGGCTGGCCGCCGCCGGTGGGATAGAACACCGATCGGTCAAGCACGATGCCTCCTTCGGGCGTGTGGCCGGTCACCCTGGCCGGGGCCTCGCGGAGATAGGGGTCTTCGCGAAACAGCAGCGCTGTCATCGCTCGCCCCCGGCGTCTCCGGTCACATCGCCGGTGCCGTCGCCCGGCGAAGGCTCGCGCTGGGGCGCGGCGCCGGTGTCCTCACGGGCCGGGGCGTCCTCTTCTGACGCCTTCGGCGCCTCCTGCGGGCGCAGCGCCTCGGGGTTGCGCAGCCAGATGTCGCGCTGAGCATAGGGGATCTCGATGCCTTCCTTGGCAAAGACCTCGACGATCTGATGGCGCATCTCGGTACGCACGCCCATGCCTTCGCCAATGTCGCGCAGCACGGCCCGGATCCGGAAATCGAGCGAATCCGCCCCGAAGCCCATGAAATCCACTGCCGGCTCGGGGTTCATCAGCACCTGATCGTGGTGCCGGGCGACCTTGAGCAGCAGGTCTTGCACCTTGCGGGTGTCCGAGCCGTAAGCCACGCCGACATCGATGATGATCCGGCCGATCGAATTGCCGCGGGTATAATTGGCCACCCGGCCCGAGACGAAATCGGCGTTGGGGATGATCACGTCGTAGCGGTCGAAGGTTTCGAGCTTGGTCGAGCGCACCGAGATCCGCTTGACCGTGCCGTGGATGCCGCCGACCTCGATCCAGTCGCCTTCGGCGATCGGCCGTTCGATCAGCAGGATGATCCCCGAGACAAAGTTCGACACGATATTCTGAAGCCCGAAACCGATCCCGACCGAGAGCGCACCGGCGACGATGGCAAGCGACGACAGGTCGAGCCCGGCCGAGGTGATCGCCACCAGCGCGGCAATGAAGATACCGACGTAGCCGATGCCCGAGATGATGGCGTTCTGCCCGCCGGTGTCGATCTTGGTCTTGGGCAGGATCGAGTTCTTGAGCGCGCCCTGAAGCAGCCGGGTCGCCATGTAGCCGGCGACAAAGACCAGCAGCAGCACCAGGAAATCCATCGGTGAAATGCGGCTGTCGCCAATCGCAAAGCCTTCGCCGATCTGGGTCCAGAGCTCGGTCAGGTCGGCCACCCGCGCGCCCCAGAGCAGCGCCAGGAAAGGCAGCGCCGCGAGCGCGAGGGTAAACCCGATCAGCACCGTGATCAGGCTGTCGGCCTCTTCCTCGGACTGGCGCATCACGTAGCGGTAAAGATCGTTGGTAAAGCGTTGCAGCACCACGATCAGCCCGAGCAGGCCCAGCGTCGCGATGGTCGGAAAGATCAGCCGCGAGGCGGCGGTGCCATAGCCGGTGGCCGCCAGCACCGGGCCGACGATCGACACCAGGATGACGATCCGGCCGAGAAAGCTGACCACCCGGGCGCGCACCAGGCGTTCGGTGTTGGCACTGTCGAACTTGATATGGGTGATCATCAGCTGCCCGAGGCGGAACAGGATCAGCGCCGTCACCACCAGCAGCGGGAATTCGAGCACCGAGACCGTGGCCTCGTCATAGCTCTCGATCTGGGCAAATTCATGGATCGCGTCGCGCAGCACCAACAGGATCGCAAGGGTGCTGGCATAGGTCCGCGCCTCGCGCCGCTGGCTCCGTGCCATCGGCAACATGCGGTCGCCGTCGTGCTGTGAAAACAGCCGGTCGACCAGCCAACGCAGCCCGAGGATCACCAAGCCCCAGGCCGGAAGATTGTCGAGCAGCAGGGTGGTCAGCGCGCCCGGCGTGCCGGTGGCAAAGATCGCCTCGGTCAGCGCATAAAGGCCGATCAGCGGAAGCGCGATCTGGCCGACCGAGACAAGGAAGCTGAAAACCGCGCCGCCGCGGGCCGAATTCTTTCGCATCCAGTTGCCGCCGTCGCGCGCCCAGGCCCGGCCGCGCAGCACGAGCACGCCCCCCACGACCAGCAGCAGCAGCACCATCGGCAGGTTGCGGCGCAGTTCAGCCTGGCCGATGTCGGAGCTCCAGGACTTGTCGATCTCGCTGCCGATGGCGGTCCAGGTCTGGCCCAGGTCGCCCAGGGCAATCGCCCAGTTCTCCGGCATCAGCGGGATCGGCCCGAGCTCGAACAGCGCGTCGGTCTGGCGGGCGCGGATCAGCGCGTCGATTTCCCGGATGATGCCGTCGGCGCGGTTATAGGCCTCTTCCGCGGCGCGGATCGGGGCGCGCAGCTCGGCAAGCTGTTCGTTCAGCTCGACCCGGCGATTTGCCACCTCTTCGGGCTCGGTCTCGCCCTCGGCCGGGGCCTCGCCCAGGGCATCGAGCTGCGACTGGATGGTGCGGATCCGCGATTGGTTGGTGTCCTGCGCCGTCAGAAAGCGCGCACGCCAATCCGCCAGCTCGCGGCGCAGCGTCTCGAAGGCGCTGTCAGAGGCGCGGCCGGCGGCCAGTGCGCTCTCGGCGCGCCGCGCCAGCTCGTTCCAGGCCTCGAAATCGATCGGCTCGTCAGCGGCGGCCAGCGACATTCCGACTTGAAGATCCGGCTCGATGTCTCCGACCGAGATATCTTGCGCATGCAACGCACGCGTGGAGAGAACAAGGCTCGCGAACAGGGCCAGCAACAGCGCCGGCAGAAAGGCAGGCATACGCATCAGCTGTCCTCGAACACGCCGGGGATCGAGGCCGGTGCGCGGGTCAGCCAATCGGGTGTCGGCAGGCCCTTGTCGCGCAGGAACTCGGGGTTGAACAGCTTGGACTGATAGCGCGTGCCATAGTCGCAGAGGACGGTGACAATGGTGTGCCCCGGCCCCATTTCCCTGGCCAGCCGGATCGCGCCCGCGACGTTGATGCCGGACGACCCGCCAAGGCAGAGCCCTTCGTTCTTGAGCAGGTCAAAGACGATGGGCAGCGCCTCGCTGTCCGGGATGTTGTAGCTGAAATCCGGGGTGAAGCCTTCGAGGTTGGCGGTGATCCGCCCCTGGCCGATGCCCTCGGTGATCGAGCTGCCTTCGGCCTTGTGCTCGCCGTGATTGTAGAAATGGTTCAGCGTCGCGCCATCGGGATCGGCCAGTGCCATCTTGACGCCCTTGGGTTGCAGCGCCATGCCGACACCGGCCAGCGTGCCGCCCGAGCCCACCGCCGCGACAAAGCCGTCGACCTTGCCACCGGTCTGCTCCCAGATCTCGGGGCCGGTGGTTTCGACATGCGCCTGACGGTTGGCGACATTGTCGAACTGGTTGGCCCAGATCACGCCCTTGTCCGAGCTCTCGTTCATCTTCTCGGCCAGGCGACCGGAATAGCGCACGTAGTTGTTGGGGTTGCGATAGGGCGCCGCCGGCACCTGCACCAGCTCGGCACCGGCCAGACGGATCATGTCCTTCTTTTCCTGGCTTTGGGTCTCGGGGATGACGATCACCGTCTTGAAGCCCATCGAGGCCCCCACCAGCGCCAGACCGATACCGGTGTTGCCCGCCGTCCCCTCGACGATCGTGCCGCCGGGTTTGAGCAGACCTTTCTCCACCGCGTCCTTGATGATGTAGAGCGCGGCGCGGTCCTTGACCGACTGGCCGGGGTTCATGAACTCGGCCTTGCCCAGGATGGTACAGCCGGTTTCTTCGCTGGCCTGCTTCAGCTTGATCAACGGGGTTTTGCCAACGGCGTCGGCCAGATCGGATGCAATGCGCATAATGTCCGCTCTCCTCTAAGGATTTGTCGTTGTGTATGCGCCGTGCGGCGTGAACTCAAGGGCGCGCAACAAGCCCGCCCCGGCGCAATTCCTCACGATGCCGTGCAAGCCAGAGCAGCATCATCGCCAGAGGCCCGGCATTGGCCTCGCCGCTTTCAACCAGCGTCATGGCCCGATCAAAGGAAATCACATGGCTGCGGATGTCTTCGTTTTCATGTGCCAGCCCGGCCAGACGGCCCTCCTCGGCCGAAAGATCGCAGAGCCCGAGATAGCAATGAAAGAACTCGGTCGAATAACCCGGCGAGGGATATACCCGCGTCATCAGCCGCAGGTCGCCCAGCTCCAGCCCCGCCTCCTCCATCGCTTCTCGCCGGGCGCAATCGGCCGGGCGTTCGCCGGCGTCGACCAGCCCGGCGATGGGTTCCAGCATCCAGGGCACCGGATCACGCCGCCAGACCGGGCCAAAGCGGAATTGCTCGACCAGCATCACCTGATCCTGCACCGGGTCATACGGCAGCACCAGCGCCGCATCATAGGCCTGAAACGCCTCGCGCCCGATGGTGGCGCTGCGGGCGCCGTCGAACCGGCGGAAAGAGATATCAAAGGCGCGCAGGCGGAAAAAGCCGTCATAGCCCGGCCGCGTCGCTTCGATCCGGTAATCGTCCGGCGCCGGCGCCCGGCGCACCGTCGTCGGCGCCGCCTCCTGCGCCAGGCATTGCGCCCAGCCGCGCGCCCGGATCCAGGGAAACAGCCGGTCGATGTCCTGCGGCGTGGTCACGCCGAACCGCTCCATCACCTCATCCGCCGCCGCCAGCGTCAACGGGCCGAAGCGCGCCACCCAATCGGCCAGCCGCCAAGGCGCGCCCGCCGGCCAGCGCGCGCCCTCGGGCAGATAGACCAGCGCCTGGCAGGCGCCCTCCGGCGTCGTCACCTCGAGCGGTTCGAGCGCATAGCCGAACCCGCCTTCGTAGTGATCGAGCCGCGCCAGCGCCTCTTCATCCAGATCGAGCAACAGCAGGCCTTCGGCGCGCCCGCGGGCTTCGGCCCGGATGGTCGGAAAACATTCGCCCGCCGCCCAATAGACCGCCCAGCCCGGCAGCACCGCCGGGCTCAGCGCGATCTCGGCCGCGGGCCGGCCCAGCACCCGCTCCAACAGCGGCACATGGCACAGAGTGCCGTAGAAAAACAGATCGGCCATCGGCTCAGTTCCAGCGCAGCGAGGCAAGGTAGGTCAGCAGCCCGGCCAGCACCCCGCCCACCGCCAGGGTCAGGATCACGTCGAGCGTGAAGACCTGCGCGCCGAAATCGACGCCGATCTGAAACACCGCCGCAATCGCCTCGATCGGCCCGTCATAGCGGTGCCGCATGGCCAGCCGGGTCATTTCATTGGCCGACTGCGCGAACAGTGCCACGAAGGTGAGGATCGCCGCGCCGGTCAGGCCAAAGCTGATCGCATCGGCCAGCCGCGTCGTCGACAAGGGCCCGGTATAGAACCAGCCGGTGAGAAAGCCGATTGCCATGTTGAGCGGCAGGAATATCCCGAAATCCGTCGCCTCGGGCATCACGTCCATGACCATCTTGGACACGACATAGGCCAGAACCGAGAGCACGATCGCGGCAACGAGCTTGGGGATGGTGGGCATCAGGCGGCGGGCCTCCGAACGGTGATCTGCGTTACGTCGCAGTTACCGCTGTGAAAGGTCGCCGCGCAAGAGGTGAGATAGAAGTTCCACATCCGCCGGAACCTCTGGTCAAAGCCCAGCCGGGCCACCTCGTCCCAGCGGGCATTGAAGGTTTCGTGCCAGCGGCGCAGGGTCTGGCTGTAGCTCTCGCCGAATTCGACCGAGCGCAGCACCCCCAGACCCGCCTGCTCGATCTCGTCCAGCAGCGCCTTGCGCGAAGGCAGCATGCCGCCGGGAAAGATGTATTTCTGGATGAAATCGACCCCGCGTCGATAGACCTCCCAGCGCTTGTCCTGCACGGTGATGATCTGAAGCGTCGCCGATTTTCCGGGCCGCAGCCGTTCGCGCACTGTGTCGAAATAGACCGGCCAGTATTTCTCGCCCACCGCCTCGAACATCTCGATGCTGGCGATGCCGTCGTATTGCCCACGCTCGTCGCGATAATCCTGCAACTTGAACTCCACCTGCCCGGCCAACCCCGCCCGCGCGATCCGGTCCCGGGCATAGTTGAACTGCTCCTTGCTGATCGTCAGCCCGGTCACCCGCAGCCCGCGCTCGCGCGCGGCATATTCGGCAAACCCGCCCCAGCCACAGCCGATCTCGAGCACATGATCGCCGGGCTGCACCTCCATCTGATCGACCATCGAGGCATATTTGGCGATCTGCGCGTTTTCCAGGCTTTCCTGACCGGTTTCGAACAGCGCCGAGGAATAGGTCATCGTGTCATCGAGCCAGAGGCCGTAGAATTCATTCCCCAGATCGTAGTGATACGAGATATTCCTGCGCGCCTGCCGCCGCGAATTGCTGTTGAGCCAGAACCGCAGCCGTTCATAGGCGCGCACCAGCGACATGCCGGGAAAGCCGTCATACAGATCGTCATTGTCGGCATGCACCAGATCGAGAAAGGCCATCAGGTCGGGCGTGTCCCACCAGCCATCGAGGTAGGCATCGCAAAACCCCAGATCGCCCTCGCGGATCAGCCGGGCAAAGACATCGGTGTTGTGAATGGCCAGCTCGGCCACCGGCCCGGCGGCCCGGCCCTCGGCACGAAACCGCCGCCCGTCGGGCAGCACGAAATCGAGCCGGCCATGGTTCATCTCGCTGGTGGCCGCGAAGACCTGGCTGAAATACCGCGGCAGGTTGGCCTGCCCATGCGTCGATGTGAGATACATTGCCCACTTCTTCCCTGTTATATGAATAGTTTAGGCGCGATTTTCATCATCTGGCAAGTCGCGGATCAGAAGCCTCTGTTCTCATAGGCGGTCAGCGCCCTTTGCCGGCCTTCGTCGAGCCTGACGACCGGCTCGGGATAGGGATCGTCGGGCGACATGTTCCAGCGCCGGGGGATCGCCTCGAAAAAGGCCAGCGCGGTCTCCGGCGGATCGTCCTGCCCCTCGGCGATCCAACGGGTCACATAGGCGCGCCGGGGATCGAATTTCTCGCGCTGGGTGACCGGGTTGAAGACCCGGAAATAGGGCGCGGCATCCGGCCCCGACCCCGCCACCCATTGCCAGCCCATGGCATTCGACGCCGGATCCCAATCGGTAAGGCAATCCTCGAACCAGCGCAGCCCCACCTTCCAATGGGTCATCAGGTGCTTGGTCAGGTAGGAGGCGACGATCATCCGCACGCGGTTGTGCATCCGCCCGGTGACATACATCTCGCGCAGCCCGGCATCGACCAGCGGAATGCCGGTGCGCGCCTGTTTCCACGCCTTGATCTCGGCGGCGCGTTCGTCATCCCGCCAGGGAAAGCCGTCCCATTCCTCGCGCCAGTTGTCCGTCAGAATGCGCGGCATGTTGACCATCAGGTGATAGGCAAACTCGCGCCAGCCCAGCTCGCGCAGAAAGGCCTCAGCGCCCGGCTTGCCTTCGTGGCGCGCTCTCTGGCCCGCGTGCCAGCACTGGCGCGGGCTGATCTCGCCATAGGTCAGATATTCCGACAGGCCCGAGGTGGCATCGTCGGCCGGAAAATCGCGCCGGTCCTTGTAACCGGCGACATCTTCGTCGATGAACCGCGCCAGCCGCGCCTGCGCCGCCGCCTCGCCGGGATCGGTGTAACGGCGCACCACCTCCGCCCCGCACCGCATCGCTTGGCCCAGGTTCCAGTCATTCAGGTTTTCGCTTGTAACCCATTGACTTGGTGTCGGAATCTTATCCGGCGCTTTAAGACTGGCGCCCACATCGCGGCCTTTGACCGCCTTCCAATATGGTGAAAACACCTTGTATGGCCCGCCGCTCTTGGTCTCGACCGAGCGCGGATCGAAGATGACATGCCCTTCATGCATCTCAAATTCAATATCTTGCGCGTCGAACTTCTCCTTTAACTTGAAGTCACGACGCTCGATCTCTGGGTGATAGCTCCGGGAACAGAGGATGCGGGTCGCCCCGGTGTCCTGCACCAGGTCAGTCAGAACCTCTGACGATTTTCCCGAACGCAGGATCAGTCTGCTGCCCTTGTCCTCCAACATGCTGGCCAGCGCCTCGAGGGACAGGCCCAGCCGCCATTTCGGAGTGGCGCCAAGCCTGTCGACGCTGGCGTCTCGGATAAAGACCGGCACCACCGGGCCCCGCTTGCAGGCCGCCGTCAAAGCCGGGTGATCAGAGAGCCGCAGATCGCGGCGGAACCAGAGAAGTGTTGTCACGAATGCCCCCTTTTTCACTGATACGCAGCCCGGCAACCCCCGGATCACACGAGATGTTCTGAGCTGACGCAAAGGTATGGCGAAATCCTTTCCTGCCAAGCCGCGCAGGTCTAGTCTGGCCGCACCGAAGTTTTCGAAAGGTGCCTGTGTGACCTGCGCCCTGATCCTGCCCGCCGCCGGCCGCTCCAGCCGGATGCGCGGCGCCGACAAGCTGCTTGAGGACGTGGGCGGCATGCCCTGCCTGCGCGCCATGGCCCTGCGCGGGCTCAGCGCCGGGCTGTCGGTGATCGTTACCCTGCCCGGCGCCGATCATCCGCGCGCCCAGGCCTTGGCGGAAACCCCGGTGCGGCGCGTTCTGGTGCCAGACGCCGCCGAAGGCATGGCCGCCTCGCTGCGCGCCGCCGTGGCGGCCCTGCCCGAGGGCACTGACGCCGCGCTCGTCCTGCCGCCCGACATGCCCGATATCACCAGCGCCGATCTGCGCGCGCTGGTCCGCGCGGCCGAGGCCGACCCGGAGGCGCTGATATTTCAAGCCACGACCCGGGACGGCGCGCCAGGCCATCCGATCCTGTTTCGCAACGCCTTGTTCGACGCGTTTCACCAGCTCACCGGCGACACCGGCGCGCGGAGCATCCTTCAGGCGCACAAGGCGGCGCGCCGGCTTGTCGCCCTGCCGGGCGACCGCGCCCGGCTCGATCTCGACACGCCCGAGGCCTGGGCGGCCTGGCGTCAGCGCAAGACGGCCTAACCGGCAAACAGCACCCGCGCCTGATGCGCCTTGAGCGTGGCGCGGGCGGCAGGATAGACCTGATGCAGGTTGTCGCGCGCAGCCAGCTCTGGGAACAGCGTCAAAAGCTCGGCCCGCTGATCGCCGTCAAGCGCGGCCAGGGTCATGTCGCCGGGCTGAAAGCTCTCGGTCCAGATTCCGTCGCTCAGCACCACTTCGTGCTGGTCGAAAAGGATGTGGACATAGGTCACCGGCGCTTCGGCCCCGACCACCTCGACCCCGTCGAGACAGGTCAGATGGGTGGCCGCGACAAGCACCTCTTCCTCGCCAAACCACATCTGCATCGCGGCATTGCCCACCAGAACCCGGTGTTGCGGCGAAACCTTCATGTCGCGGTCGGGCATCTCGGGGCCAAGCGCGCCACGGCGGATGTGGATCGGCCGCAATGCCGGCGCCCCGGCCAGCTGGCTGGCGTCGAGCCGGCGCGCCCCGACCCAGCGGATCATCTGATAGCCATTGTCGCGGGTCAGCACCCGGTCGCCCACGCGCAGCGCCTCGACCGGCACCTCTCCCCTTAAGGTCTTGATTAAGGTTCCCGGCGTAAAGCACGGTATATAATCAACATTCTCGATTTCCGAAAAGGTCAGGGAACCGCCGTCAAGCCAGGTGACCGTGCCGCTTTCCAGATCGGTCTCGTCATAGGTGATGACGGCCGGGCCGGTGATCACCAGCGTGTCGTCGTCCTCCCCTCCAGACCCGCCGTCAACCACGTCGCCGCGGCCGCCGTGGATGATATCGGCACCGTCGCCACCAAGAATGGAATCCGCGCCCTCGCCACCATCGATCAGATCGTTGTCAGCGCCGCCGTCGATGGTGTCGGCCGCCTCGCCACCGTTGATCGTGTCGTCGCCGGCGTAGCCATGGATCGTGTCGGCGGTGCCGTCGCTGCCATCGGTCTGGTCGCCTTCGGCATCGACGTAATCCACCCCCATGGCATCGCCGGCCGACGTGCCGTCAACGATCCGGTTCGACGGAATGCCGATGGCCACCAGGAAATCGAGATCGGCGGCGGTGTCCGGCGCGATGCCTACAAGCGTGATGCTTTCACCGCCCGGAAAGGTCAGCACGGCATTGCCGGTGCCATCGTCGCTCACCACCACGTCGCGGGCAGAGACCGGGGTCACACCGCCATCCGTGGTAAGCCCGCTGACATCCAGCGTGTCATTGGCGCTGAGCGTACCGTCGGCCCCCACACTCGGCGCCGCAAAGCCCTCAACGATGTCCGCGCCACCGAAATCGGCCAGGGTCAGCGTGTCATTGCCGCCGCCCAGAATGATGTTTTCGATATCGGTAAAGGTGGCGGTCGCGGTGCCGTCGGAAAAACTGCCGTTCTCGGGGTTCACGTCGGTCAGATCGATGCTCAGCCCGGTGGTGGTGCCGCTCAGGTCGAGCGTGTCGCCCGACGTCTCGGCCGAGGCATCGCCATCGATCGTGTCATTGCCGAAATTGTCCTCGATGACAAAGGTGTCGTCGTTGTAGCCGCCCCAGATCGAATCGTCCCCGGCTCCGCCATAGAGAACATCCTCGCCAAAGGAGCCGCGCAGGAAATCATTGCCGTCACCGCCGAAAAGCGTGTCATTGCCGGTGTTGCCATAAACGGTGTCGTCACCGGTGCCGCCATGTTGCAGATCGTCGCCAGAGCCGCCGTCAAGCGTGTCGGACCCGGCGCCGCCGCGCAGCGTATCGTCGTTCTCGTCGCCAAAAAGCGAGTCGTTGCCGCCGCCGCCGTCCAGGCTGTCGTGGCCGGTGCCGGCATACAGCGTATCGCCGCCTTCGCCGCCGTCCAGCGTATCGGCGCCCTGTCCGCCATGCAGAAGATCGTCACCGGCGCCGCCGGAGAGGCTGTCATTGCCAAGGCCGCCCTCCACCGTATCATTGCCGAGCCCGGCAACCACCACGTCATCGCCGGCGCCGGCATCGACGGAATCGGCATTGCTGCCGTCGCTGTGGTCCAGCGCATCGATCCGGTCGCCCTCGGGGTCGGCCAGATAGCCGGCATCGATGGTGTCATTGCCGGCGGTGCCCTCGACAACGAAGTTTCGCGCAACATCCAGAGACAGATTGTCGAGCGCGATGCCGGTCAGCGTCTGGGCGCCGGGATCATTGTCGGTCGCGATGGTGAAATCCGAAGCGCTCTCGGTCGGGGTGAAGGTAAAGCTCACCTCCTGCCAATAAGGCGCCGTCACCCCGGTGCTGTCGATCGGAATGCTGAACGTCTGGCTGCCGATGGTCACGTTCAGATTGGTCGCGCCCGGCTGGTTGACCGAGCCATCGGAGTCGTTGACGTAATAGTCGAAGGTAAAGGTGTAGGTCTTGCCCGCTTCAACCGGCGCGGCCAACGTGGTGGTCAGCCCCTCGTTGTAGCTCTCGTTGGAATACATCGTGATGTAGCCAGTGCCATCCGCCGCATCGAGATCGGCGGGCATCCAGCTTCCGGCCCATTCAAAACCGCCATCGGTCTGAAGATCGGGCGAGCCTTCGGTGCGGGTCCAGCCTGCCGGGGCCTGATTGCTGCCCGAGGCGGTATTGGTCTCGAAGACACCGTTCGCAATGAGATTTGCCATCGATCAGCCCCCCGCGATCCGGGTGCGGTCTGTCGGCTTGCGGTTTGACGGGCTGGCCTTGGCCCGGCCTTCGGTGATCCGTGGGCGAATTCTTCCCCGGCGGCGCAATTCTTGCATCTGTAACTGGTTACCCCCTTCACTTGCCTCCGGCGCACACCGAAGACCACACCGGATGCGCCGGCGTGCAGGCCCAGATGTGACCGGACTTTGGGTCAGCGATGTGGTGGCTTGCGGGAAAGATCATGGAGCGTTGGCCCGGCGAGGCAAAAGCCAAAGCGGTTCAAACTTTGACGCCGCGGGCGATGTTTCCAAAGTGGAAACACTGTAATTGCATGAAAATTTTTGATAAATTCCGGCCGACGTGGACTGGCCCCGCCGCCCGCGCTGACGACAGCGCGCGACACGCTCAAAACGCGCCGCTGAAATGTGGCGATTTCGCGGCGAGATCGGCGAAGATGCGGCCAGAGCCGGTCCTGCCGCCCCTGGCCATGATAGACAGGCGCCCCCCGTAAAGAGGGACGCCCGTGCGCTGCATACTCAGAACCTAGCGGACCAGAAGCTTGGCTTCGTGCTTCTTCAGCGACCGGCGGGCGGCCGCGTAGTCTTGCAGGCCTTCGGCGGTCTGAAGCTCGGGGAAGAGTTCGAAGATTTCCGCCTTGGCTCCGGCGCCCATGCTGTCCATGGTCTGATCGCCGGGCTGGAAGCTTTCGGTCCAGACGCCGTTCGACAGAACCACTTCGTGTTGATCGAACATGAAGTGGATGTAGGTGACGCCCAGGGTGCCCACTTCGTCGACGCCATCGAGATCGGTCAGGTGTTTGGCCGCCGCCAGAACCTCGCGTTCCTCGAAGAAGAGCTGCGCCTTCTCGCCGCTCATCAGGATGCGGTGCTGCGGGCTGACCAGAATGTCCTGCTCGGGCAGGTTCGGGCCAAGGCTGCCGGCCTGGATCAGGATCGGGCGCAGATGCGGCGCGCGCGCCAGCTTGTGCCCGGTCAGCTCGGTGGTGCCGATCCAGCGGATTTCCTGCAACCCGTTGTCACGGGTGATGATCCGGTCGCCCTCGCGCAGATCCTCGATCAGACGCTCGCCGGTGGGTGTGGCGATGGTCGTGCCGGGGGTAAAGCAGGGAATGACGTTCTCGATGTCCTCGAAAGTCGAGCTGCCGAGCAGCGCGCCGGTGTCGTCGAAATATTCGACAAAGCCGTCTTCGCGGTCGGCCGTGGTATAGGTCACCGAGAGGCTGCCGCCCGCCGGCGCCGAGCCGGTCAGATCGAGCGTGTCATAATCGTTGGGCAGACCGTCCGCGCCGTCGCCGGCCGGGCCGTCGCCGCCATCGACGCTGTCGCCGACGTTCGAGCCGATGATGGTGTCGCGTCCGTCGCCGCCAAGGACGGTATCGGCGCCCGCGCCACCTTCGAGCAGGTCTTCGTCGATCCCGCCATCGATCACGTCGTCGCCTTCACCGCCCAGGAGCGTGTCGTCGTCGTCACCACCGAAGATGGTGTCGTTGCCCATTTCGCCATCGACGAAATCACGATCATTGTCCGGCACCGGATCGGTGGCGTCGGGTTCGTTGTTGAACAGCATCGAACTGGTCTGCGAGCTGGCGTCGATCGAATCGTCGCCGTCATAGCCCAGGATGGTATCCGAACCATGGCCGCCGATCAGGCTGTCGTCGCCGGTCCAGCCGTCGATGTAATCGTCGTCGATGCCGCCGTCGATGGTATCGGCGCCGTCGCCGCCATCGATGGTATCGGCATCGTCGCCGGTCGCGATCAGATCGTCGCCCGCGCCGCCCATGACGGAATCGCGGCCGTCGTCGGTGTTGGGATCGGACAGGATTCCGCCGATCGGCAGGTTCGGATCGTCGCCTTCATAATCCGAGAAGGTGTCGATCCCGGCGATGATCGTGTCATTGCCGTCGCCGCCATCGATGGTGTCGGCGCCCTGAATATCGTTGATGCTGTCGTTGCCGCCGCCGCCGGTCACCAGGTCGTCGTCGATGCCGGGGGTGATGACGTCATCCCCTTCGCCGCCGTCGATGGTGTCGCGGTCATCGCCGGTCGAGATGGTGTCGTCGCCCGCGCCGCCCGACACGCTGTCGCGGTCGTTCTCCGGGTCGTCGTCGACCGGCACGCCGGGAAAGGTCGGCACGTCGATCGCCTCGTCATTGGCGTCGGACATCAGCTCGTCATTGCCGGCGCCGCCGTTGAGCGTGTCGCTGCCGTCGCCCGCGCGCACGGTATCATGGCCATCGCCGGCATCGACAGAATCGTCGCCATCGCCGGCGAGGACGGAATCGTTGCCCTCGTAGGCTTCGATGATGTCGTCTTCGGCATCGGCCGGATCGGTCGAGAAGATATTGTCGCTGAAATCGACGCGGTCGCCCTCGGGATCGCCGGTATACCCCGCGTCGATGGTATCGTCGCCGGAGGTGCCTTCGACAATGCCGTCGAGACCGCTCGAGGGGCCGCCGTCATTGCCGCTTTGCTGCGTGGTGGGCGGGGTGTTGTTGTTGTTCTCTGATACGGGCACGTTAGGAACGCCTCCCTTCGTCAATGCTGTTGAAATATGTTTCGATCTGCATCATCGCTTCGCGGATGCCAAAAACGATCCGCCAAGACGGCGGTTGAAGGTCACCACTAGTCTTTCTGGTCTCAGGCATCGCGCCCCCTTTACCTTTTAACGCTCGGATCACCGTGCAGACTGAAAACGCCCGGATCACGCGCCGCTCTTGAAAGTGCCATACGAACTGGGATGCAGACAGGATCTCGGGTCCGGCAAAATCCGCCGGATGCCTTCGGATGCAGTGCAATCGCACCCGTCCAACTGATCGTGTCCGTCATCAGAAGTATGACTGTTTAGCGGCCGCCCCCGTGGCCAGCAGTTACCCCCCAGTGGGCAGGATTGAGAGTATGGCGAGGCGTTGCTCAAACAAAGCAGAAATTGTTCGGAAAACAGACCGTCTCTTGCGGGGAAACGGGTTGAGCCGGGCCCGCGGCACCTGTCGTTTCGCCACGTCCGGTCAGAGCGTTCCTGCAAATTTCCCCATATTTTTAGGGAAATTAATGAATTGTTAACCGGTACGCTGCCGCGGGCCTGGCTTCGTCCGGGATGGTTTTTCCGGCCCGGAGCCCCCCGCATTTTCCCATGGCGCCACGAAAATTGTGCAATAACAACGCCGAGGATTGTTGGCGTTCTGTCGCCAATGGCCTGTTTTCCGGGGGACTGATTACAACTGAACGATGAGCCGAATAGCTCGAATTGATTCGAAATATCGGCGGGTTAAGCTCCGAATGGCTGTTTGGTGCCGTCACGGCAGGTAAAATGATACTGCTTTTCGCGCCAATTGCGCTGCCTTTCTCCGCCGAATTCCGCGCTTTCGACCCTAGCGAAAGTCGTCGTTCCTGTCGCCGGACATTCCGCAGTGCTGACCTGTGCATAGGGATAGGCCGCAATCGCCGGCCGCGTCCATTGCCAATCGGGTCACGGCCGGAACGACCGTGGCGGTCGGCCGTATTGCGCCACGAAGGCCCGCGTCATTGCCGCCGCGCTGGCATAGCCGCAGCGCAGGGCGATCTCGGTGATGGAATAATCCGATTGCTCTGCATACCGCCGCGCCGCCGCCAGCCGCAGCCACTTGTAGACCGCTTTCGGCGCCGCCCCCAGATCGGCCTGAAACGCCCGTGTCAGGGTGCGCTGCGTGGTCTGCAAGCGCGCCGCCAGGGTGGCAATCGGCAGCGGCGTCTCGAGCGCGCCGGACATCAGGGTGATCGCCTGTTCCACCAGCGGCGAGGCAGGGCCGCGAAACATCCGGTCGACCGGAGGCTCGGCGGTGCGATGCAGGAAAAACGCCGAGACTTCGAGCCCCAGCGCCTCGCCATGGGCGGCGCGGATCATCGCCAGCACCGTGTCGAAGGCCGCCATCGCCCCGCCCGACGTGGTGCGGTTGCCGCAGGTCACCACCCGGTCAGAGACCGTCTCGATCGTGTCGAACCGTTCGGAAAACGCCGTCATCTCGGCCCAGTGGATTGTCGCCCGCGCGCCATCGAGCAACCCGGCCTGCGCCAGAAGCCAGGCGCCGGTGTCCATCCCCACCACATGGCCGAACCGGCGGGCCGCGGATTTCAACGCGGCCGCCGCCGGGGTGGCGTGGTGGCGCACGTCGTAGCTGGACAGAACCACCAGGTGATCGCCGCCGGGATGGTCGCGCAGCGGCCCATGCGGCAGCACCGGCAATCCGCTCGAGGATTCCACCGTCTCTCCGTCGAGCGTAACGAAGCGCCAGCGATAGGCCTCGCGCATCAGGATTTCATTGGCGGCGCGCAGCGGCTCGACCGCATTGGCCAGACAGAGGTTGGAGAACCTCGGAAAGAGGAGAACCGCCACCTCCTGCGGCGCGACGGCCGGATTTGTCCAGTTTCGCATGTTTTCTGTCTAGAAGCGCATCCTGCCGGGCGTCAAGCCAGATAGCTCTGGGGCAACGCAGCACCGGGAGAGCGCCATGCAGTTCGGACTGACCGCGGAACAGGAGATGATCGTCTCCACCGTCCGCAGCTTTGTCGAGAAAGAGATCTATCCGCATGAGGCCGAGGTCGAGCGCAGCGGACAGGTGCCGCCGGAGCTTGCCGCCGAGATCAAGCGCAAGTGCCGCGCGCTCGGGTTCTATGCCTGCAATTTCCCCGAAGAGGTTGGCGGCGCCGGGCTGAGCCAGCTGGATTTCACCCTGGTCGAGCGCGAACTGGGGCGCGGCTCGATGGCGCTGACGCATTTCTTTGGCCGGCCGCAGAACATCCTGATGGCCTGCGACAGTGCCCAGCGCGAACGCTACCTGCTTCCGGCGGTACGCGGCGAGAAAATGGATGCCCTTGCGATGACCGAGCCCGACGCCGGGTCGGACGTGCGGGGGATGAAATGCACCGCGGTGCGCGAGGGCGGCGACTGGCTGGTAAACGGCTCCAAGCATTTCATCTCGGGCGCCGAACACGCGGATTTCTTTATCGTTTTCGTGGCCACCGGCGAGGACGAGACGCCGAAGGGGCCCAAGAAGCGGATCACCACCTTCCTCGTCGATCGCGGCACGCCGGGGTTCGAGGTGCGCGAGGGCTATGCCTCGGTCAGCCATCGCGGCTATCGCAACTCCATTCTGGATTTCGACAATTGCCGCCTGCCCGACGCCCAGGTTCTGGGCGCGGTCGACGGCGGCTTCGAGGTGATGAACACCTGGCTCTATGCCACCCGGCTGACGGTGGCGGCCTTTTGCGTCGGTCGGGCGCGGCGCTGTTTCGATCTGGCGCTGACCCAGGCCGCCGAGCGCCGGCAATTCGGCCAGCCGATCGGCAGGTTTCAGGGCGTGGGCTTCCAGATCGCCGACATGGTGACCGAGATCGACGCCGCCGACTGGCTGACCCTGGCGGCGGCCTGGCGGCTCGATCAGGGCTTGCCGGCAAACCGCGAGATCGCTTCGGCCAAGCTCTACGCCTCGGAAATGCTGGCACGGGTAACCGACAGCAGCTTGCAGATTTTCGGCGGCATGGGGCTGATGGACGACTTTCCCATCGAGCGGTTCTGGCGGGATGCGCGGGTGGAGCGGATCTGGGACGGAACATCGGAGATCCAGCGACACATCATCAGCCGCGATCTGCTTCGGCCCTTGGGGGCGTGATGGCCGGGCGTGACACATGCCGGGATCAGGGCGGCTCCTCGGGGCTGGAGCGGCTGTTGCGGCCGCGTTCGATCGCGGTGATCGGCGGCGGAAGCTGGTGCAGGAATGTCATCGAGCAATGCCGCAAGATCGGGTTTGGCGGCGAGATCTGGCCGGTTCATCCGACACGCGCGACGGTTGGCGGGGTGGCGTGCTTCCCGGATGTCGGCGCCCTGCCCGGCGTGCCGGATGCGGCCTTTGTCGGGGTCAACCGCGAAGCGACCGTCGCGGTGGTGCGGGCGCTGGCGGCGCGGGGCGCGGGCGGCGCGGTCTGTTTCGCCTCGGGCTTTCGCGAGGCCCGGGGCGAGACCGCGGATGGCGCCCGGTTGCAGGCGGCCTTGCTGGAGGCGGCGGGCGGCATGACGCTGCTCGGGCCGAATTGTTACGGCTTTCTCAATTACCTCGACGGCGCGGCGCTCTGGCCCGATCAGCATGGCGGCCTGCCGGTGGCGCGCGGCGTGGCGATTGTCACCCAATCGTCGAACATCGCCATCAACCTGACCATGCAGGCGCGCGGGCTGCCGCTGGCCTATGTGGTGACCGTCGGCAACCAGGCGCAGACCGGCCTGTCGGACGTGTCACAGACGCTGTTGCGCGACCCGAGGGTGACGGCGCTGGGGCTGCATATCGAAGGGATCGACGATCTGCGGGCCTTCGAGGCGATGGCGGCCGAGGCGCAGGCGCTGGGCAAACCGGTGGTGGCGCTCAAGATCGGTCGATCCGATCAGGCGCGCGCGGCCACGGTAACTCATACCGCGTCGCTGGCCGGCAGCGACGCCGGCGCGCGGGCGCTGTTGCACCGGCTGGGGATCGGCCAGGTGGCTTCCCTGCCGGTCCTGCTCGAAACGCTCAAGCTCCTGCATGTGACCGGGCCGCTGACCTCCAACCGCATCGCCTCGATGTCCTGTTCCGGCGGCGAAGCCAGCCTGATGGCGGATATGGCGGAAGGCTCCGGGCTGGTCTTTCCGCCGCTCGACGCCACCCGGCGGGCGGCCTTGCGGCGCGTGCTCGGGCCCAGGGTGGCGCTGGCCAACCCGTTGGATTACCACACCTATATCTGGGGCGACATCCCGGCGATGACCACGGTGTTCAGCGCGATGACGGGCGGCGATCTGGCACTGGGCTGCGTGGTGCTGGATCTTCCCCGCGCCGATCGCTGCGACCCGGGTGCCTGGACGCCGGTGATCACCGCGATGGAACGCGCCCGGGATGCGACCGGCACCCCCCTGGCGCTGGTCAGTTCCCTGCCCGAGACCTTGCCGGAAGAGGTTGCTTTGCGGTTGATGGACAACGGCATCCTGTCTTTCGGCGGCATGGCCGAGGCGATCGCCGCCCTTTCCGCCGCCGTCCGGATGCGCCCGGCCGAGGGCGCGCCGCTGCTGGCGCCGCCGGTCGCGCCGCAGGGCCGAACGTTGAGCGAGGCCGAGGCCAAGGCGGCCCTGGCCGCCGACGGGCTGCGCATCCCGGCTTCGGCGCCGGCCGAAACCCCCGCGAGCGCCGCCGCCGCAGCGGCGCGCATCGGATGCCCGGTGGTGCTCAAGGGCTGCGGCATCGCGCACAAGACCGAGGCCGGGGCGGTGGTGCTGGGGCTGGCCACGCCCGACGCCGTGGCCCGGGCGGCGGCGGACATGCCGGCGCAGAGCTTTCTGGTCGAGGAGATGGTGACCGACGGCCTCGCCGAAGTGTTGATCGGCGTCGTCGCCGATCCGGCGCATGGCTATGTCCTCACCCTGGCCGCGGGTGGTACGCTGACCGAAATCCTCGAGGATCGGGTCTCGCTGCTGGTGCCTGCCAGCCGCGCGGATTTGCGCCAGGCGCTCTCGCAACTCAGGATCGCGGCGCTGCTCCAAGGCTATCGCGGGCGCCCCGCCGCCGACATCGACTCCCTGCTTGACGCGGTGATGGCGGTGCAGGCCCATGTAGCCAGAACCTTGCCGCAGGAACTTGAAATCAACCCGCTGATCTGCACCGCCACCGGCGCGGTGGCGGCGGACGCATTGATCCGAACCGGAGAGGAATGATGACCGAAAGCCCGATCAAGACCCACCGCCGCGGCCATGTGCTGGAAGTGACGCTGGACCGGCCCAAGGCCAATGCCATCGATCTGGCCACCAGCCGGATCATGGGCGATGTCTTTGCCGCGTTTCGCGACGATCCCGATCTGCGGGTGGCGCTGCTGACCGCGGCCGGCGAAAAGTTCTTTTGCCCCGGATGGGATCTCAAGGCCGCCGCCGAAGGCGACGCGGTGGACGGCGACTATGGGGTCGGCGGCTTTGGCGGCTTGCAGGAGCTGCGCGGGTTGAACAAGCCGGTGATTGCCGCGATCAACGGCATCTGCTGTGGTGGCGGGCTGGAACTGGCGCTGTCGGCCGATATCATCCTCGCCGCCGATCACGCCAGCTTTGCCCTGCCCGAGATCCGCTCGGGCACCGTCGCCGATGCCGCCTCGGTCAAGCTGCCCAAGCGCATTCCCTATCATATTGCGATGGAAATGCTGCTGACCGGCCGCTGGCTCGACACCGCAGAGGCGGCGCGCTGGGGGCTGATCAACCACGTCTATCCGGCCGGCGAACTGATGGCAGAAGCCCGCAAACTGGCCGATCTGCTGGCCGCCGGTCCGCCACTGGTCCAGGCGGCGATCAAGGAAGTGGTGCGCGAGGCCGAGGACATGAAATTCCAGGACGCGATGAACCGCATCACCAAGAGCCAGTTCGCCACGGTCGAGCGGCTCTATCGCTCTGAGGACCAGAAGGAAGGCGCCCGTGCCTTTGCCGAAAAACGCGATCCCGATTGGAAGGGGAAATAGATGCCATTGAACATGAACCGCAACGTCTTCATCACCTGCGCGGTGACCGGATCGGGCGGCACGCAGGACAGAAGCCCGCATGTGCCGCGCAGCCCGGCCGAGATCGCCGAGAGCGCCATTGACGCCGCCAAGGCCGGCGCGGCGGTGGTGCATTGCCATGTCCGCGACCCCGAGACCGGCGCGCCCTCGCGCCGTCTGGAGCTCTACCGCGAAGTGACCGAACGCATCCGCGCCGCCGAAGTCGACGTGGTGCTGAACCTGACGGCGGGCATGGGCGGCGACATGGTTTTTGGCGCGCCCGAGGCGCCGCTGCCGCTGAACGAGACCGGCACCGACATGATCGGCGCGGGTGAACGCATGGCGCATATCCGCGCCTGCCTGCCCGAAATCTGCACGCTCGATTGCGGCACGATGAACTTTGCCGAGGCCGACTACGTGATGACCAACACGCCCGGCATGCTGCGCGCCATGGGCGGGATGATGACCGACCTGGGGGTGAAGCCCGAGATCGAAGCTTTCGACACCGGCCATCTCTGGTTTGCCAAGGAGCTGGTGCGCGAGGGCACCCTGGCGCCGCAGGCGCTGGTGCAGCTCTGCATGGGGGTGCCCTGGGGCGCGCCCAATGATCTCAACACCCTGATGGCGATGGTCAACAACATCCCCGAGGATTGGACCTGGTCGGCGTTTTCGCTGGGCCGCGATCAGATGCCCTATGCCGCCGCCGCGGTGCTGGCCGGCGGCAATGTGCGCGTCGGGCTGGAGGACAACCTCTTTCTCGACAAGGGCGTGCTGGCCACCAACGCGCAGCTGGTCGACCGCGCGGTGACGATTGTCGAGAACATGGGGGCAAAGGTGATCGGCGCGGCAGAGGTCCGCGACAGGCTGGGGCTGGTGAAACGCGCGCCGCAAGGAGGTGCCGCATGACCCGCAAGGCAGCGATCATCGGCGGCGGCGTCATCGGCGGCGGCTGGGCCGCGCGCTTTCTGCTCAATGGCTGGGACGTGGCGATTTTCGACCCCGACCCCGAGGCGCGGCGCAAGATCGACGAGGTGCTGGCCAACGCCCGCCGCGCCCTGCCCGCGCTTTATGACAAGGCGCTGCCACCCGAGGGAAATCTGAGCTATCACTCGGATTTGCACGCGGCCGTGGCCGGCGCGCTCTGGGTGCAGGAGAGCGTGCCCGAACGGCTCGACCTCAAGCACCGGGTGCATAACGCGATCACCCGGGCCGCCGATGCCGAGGCGGTGATCGGCTCGTCGACCTCGGGCTTCCGCCCCTCGCAGTTGACCGCCGAGGGCGCGCGGGTGATCGTCGCCCATCCGTTCAACCCGGTGTACCTGCTGCCCCTGGTCGAACTGGTGGGCGAGGCCGGGCATTGCGCGCGGGCGGCAGAGGTGCTGCGCGAGATCGGTATGTCTCCCTTGACGCTGCGCAAGGAGATCGACGCCCATATCGCCGACCGGCTGCTCGAGGCGGTCTGGCGCGAGAGCCTCTGGCTGGTCAAGGACGGCATCGCCACCACCGAAGAAATCGACGAGGCGATCCGCATGGGCTTCGGGTTGCGCTGGGCGCAGATGGGGCTGTTCGAGACCTATCGCATCGCCGGCGGCGAGGCCGGGATGAAGCATTTCCTGGCGCAGTTCGGCCCGGCGCTGCAATGGCCCTGGACCAAGCTGATGGATGTGCCCGAGTTCACGCCCGAGCTGGTCGACCTGATCGCCGGGCAATCGGAGGCGCAATCCGGGCATCTCTCTATCCGCGATCTCGAGCGGCTGCGCGACGACAACCTTGTCGGCATGATGCGGGCCCTGCGCAAGTCCGGCAGCGGCGCCGGCGGCACGATCACCGCGCATGAGGCGGCCTTGCCCGATGCCGCGCCCGCCGACCTGCCGGTGACGGTGGACCGGGTGATCCCGCAGAGCTGGACCGACTACAACGGCCACATGAACGAGGCGCATTATGTCGAGGTCTCCTGCCAGGCCACCGACCGTTTCATGGAGATGATCGGCGCCGATGCCGCCTATGTGGCGGCGGGCGGCAGCTATTTCACGGTCGAGAACCACGTCCGCTACCTGGCCGAAATGCGCGCCGGCGGGCGGGTGACTGTGACGACCCAGGTGCTCGCGGGTGCCGGCAAGAAGATGCATCTGTTCCACCGTCTGCTGATGGCGGACGGCACATTGGCCGCCACGGTCGAAACGCTGCTCCTGCATGTCGACATGACCACCCGCCGCAGCGCGCCGCCGTCGGCGGAGGTCGCCGGAGCGCTCGGCCGCTTTGCCGAGGCCCATGCCGGCCTGCCGAAGCCGAAGGGGGTCGGGCTTGCGGTGGGTCACCGGGGCTGAGCCACGCGCGGCCCCGAGGCCGGGCGTTCGTGCGGACCGGGCGTTCGTGCCGGCCAGGAGGTCCCGGATCGGGGTCCGGGACGCGACAGGCTGTTGCCCGTCGATTCTCTCGCGCGTCCCGGCCACCGCGCCGGGGCCTCACCCTGCCCCGTGCCCCCGCCCGCGCCGCAAAACCCGCACAGATCGCCCCGCTCCGACTTCCCGCTTGTTCCTCTTGAATAATCTCTGCCGAAAGATACGGTGGCAGGCATAAATCAAACGGGAGGAACAATAACATGAAACTTGCCAGATACTTTGCCATTGCCACACTGGTCGCCGCCACCCCGGCGCTGTCGCAGATGCAGCTCTCGATCGCCACCGGCGGCACCGGCGGCGTCTATTACCCGATGGGCGGCGGCTTGGCCGAGGTGATCAACAATCACGTCGACGGCTACAGCGCGACCGCCGAGGTCACCGGCGCCTCGGTCGAGAACATGGGGCTGATCGCGACCGGCGACGCCGATTTCGCCATCGGCCTCGCCGACACCGTGCAGCAGGCCTATACCGGCACTGGCCGTTTCGAGGGCCAGCAGCTGCCGATGATCCGCGCCGTGGGCTCGCTTTATGCCAATATGGTGCAGATCGTGACCTTGGCCGACAGCGGCATTGAGGGGCTCGACGATCTCAAGGGCAAGCGCGTCTCGGTCGGTGCACCGGGCTCGGGCACCGAGGTCAACGCCCGCACCCTGCTCGAGGCCAATGGCATCAGCTTCGATGATTTCGACGCCCAGAGGCTGAACTTCAACGAAACCGCCGATGCGCTCAACAACGGCGATATCGACGCCGGCTTCTGGAGCGTCGGCGCGCCGACCTCGTCGATCCTCAACCTCGCCACCACCAACTCGATCCGCATGATCGGCCTCAATGACGAACAGCTCGCGGCGGCCGATGCGGCCGACGAGACCTTTGCCCCGCTGAAGCTCGCGGGCGGCGTTTATCAGGGCGTCGATGATGAAGTGTCCACCGTGGGCGTGCCCAACGTGCTGGTGGTGTCGTCCGAGATGGACGCGGACACCGTCTATCAGATCACCAAGGCGATGTACGAGAACATTGCCGACATGCAGGCGGTGCACCCGGCGGCGAACGAGACCACGATCGAATTCTCGATGAACGCCACCCCGGTGCCGCTGCACCCCGGTGCGCTGCGCTATTTCGAGGAAGCCGGCGCCACCGTTCCCGACCATCTGCGCCCGTGATCGGCGCTTTCGGAAGAGGGCTTGCGGCCCTCTTCCTCACCGTTTCGACCGTCCAGGCCGGCGTTCTGACCGCCACCCTGCCCGACGGCACCGAGATCGGCCGCATTGCCGTCGCCGAGGGCGGTGGATGGTGCGTGCTGTGGAACCATTCGGTGCAGGGCTTTCCGGTGCAGGATTGTTACCAGAACCGCCAGGGCCGCATGGTGCTCACGCGCTCGCACCAGCCCGATTTCGCCGCCGGTCTCGGCCATCTGCCCGGCCGGGGGCGGCAGGTCTCCGACGGCGCCGGCGGCTATTGGATCGAAGACATCGACGAGCCGGTCCCGGGGGATGCCTATGTGCTCCGCCCCGGCCGCGCTGCCGTCAATCACAGGATCGTTGCAGGTAACGCCGAAATCCCGCTTTCGGCCCGCGCCGCGCGCCAGCGGGTCCGGATCGCTCTGCAACCGGGAGACCCCGAATGACCGACACCTATGAAGTCAAGGCGCCCGGCGCCGACCGCCAGCCGCGCTCGGTGCTGATGGCGATCGCCATCGTCGCCATCACCCTGTCGCTGTTCCAGCTCTATGCCGCCGGCATCCAGCCGCTGGGGCTGTTCTTTCAGCGGCCGATCCACCTGGGCTTCATTCTGGTACTCTGTTTCCTGATGTATCCGGTCACCGGCAACCGGCCGCGCGGGCTGGTCGGCTGGGCCATCGACGGGCCGCTGATCGCCTGTGGCGTGCTGGTCGGCTATTGGGTGCCGGCCAATATCGACGCCATCGCCAATGCCATCATCCCGCGGCAGCAGGATGTCGTCGTCGGCGTCATCACCACCCTCGTGGTGCTCGAGGCGGCGCGGCGCGCCATCGGCCTCGGCATGACGATCATCGGCGCCATGTTCATTCTCTACGCCTTTGCCGGGTCGCGCGGCGAACTGCCCTGGCTGGCCGACTGGATGCCCGGCATCCTCAACCACCGGGGCTATACGCTGGACCGGCTGGCCAGCCAGATGACCCTCGGCGCCGAGGGCATCTTCGGCCTGCCGCTGGGCGTGGCCGCCACCTTCATCTTTGTCTTCGTGCTGTTCGGCGCCTTCCTCGAAGTCACCGGCGCCGGCAAGTTCTTCATCGACCTGGCCTATGCCGCCACCGGCCGCCAGCGCGGCGGCCCGGCCAAGGCGGCGGTGATCGCCTCGGCCGGCATGGGGTCGATTTCGGGCTCGGCGATCGCCAATGTGGTGACGACCGGCGCCTTTACCATCCCGCTGATGAAACGCCTCGGCTACCGCCCGGCTCAGGCCGGCGGCATCGAGGCCGCGGCCTCGACCGGCGGCCAGATCATGCCGCCGCTGATGGGGGCCGGCGCCTTCCTGATGAGCGAATTCACCCGCGTGCCGTATATCGAGATCGTGCTGGTCTCGATCTTTCCGGCCGTCCTCTATTTCGGCGCGGTCTATCTGCTGGTGCATATCGCCGCCGTCAAACAGGGCATGAAGGGCCTTCCCTCGGCCGATCTGCCCCGGGTGCGCGAGGTGCTGGCCGAGGGTTGGCATTTCCTCTTGCCGCTGGTGGCGCTGGTCTGGCTGCTGGTGGTCGGCTATTCGCCGATGCGCGTCGGCTTTTACGCCATCCTCGCGGTGATCGGCGCCGCGGTGCTGCGCGGGCTGATGCAATATTTCGCCGCCGGCCCGACGCTGGCCGGACTGGTGGCGCTGGCCAGGGCAGGCTTTGCCAAGACGCTCGAGGCGCTGGAGCTGGGCGCGCGTAATGCCGTTGCCGTCTCGATGGCCTGCGCCGTGGCCGGGATCGTCGTCGGCGTCGTCGGCCTGACCGGGCTGGGGCTGAAGTTCTCGGCGATGATGCTGGCCTTTTCCAATGGCAACCTGCTGCTGGCGCTGCTTTTGGTGGTGATCGCCTCGCTGATCCTCGGCATGGGGCTGCCGGTGACCGCGGCCTATATCGTGCTGATCATCCTCGTCGGCCCGGCGCTGACCGAGGAATTCGGCATCCCGCTGCTGATCTCGCATCTGGTGGTCTTCTGGTGGAGCCAGGACAGCAACGTCACGCCACCGGTGGCGCTCGCCGGCTTTGCCGGCGCGGCGATTGCCAATGCCTCGCCGATGGAGACCTCGGTGCAGGCGTGGAAATACGCCAAGGGGCTCTACCTGATCCCGCTTTTCATGGTCTACAACCCGTCGATCATCGAAGGCGGGCCGGTGCCGCTGGTGCTCTGGAACGGCTTTATCGCGATCCTGGCGCTGACCGCCTTTGCCGCCGCGCTCGAGGCCTATCTCTTCGGCCCGATGCCGCATTGGGCACGGCTGCTGGTGGTGCCGGGAATGATCGCAGTGTTCTGGCCCAGCCTCCAGATCGAGATCGCGGGCGCCCTGCTGCTCTGCGCGCTGCTGGCGATGAACTGGTTCGGCGCGCGCGGCCACAGGCAACCGGCACCGGGATGAGACGGCACATGAAATCCGGCTGATTGATTGCGGTTGCGGGCGTCCCGGCCGATAAAGGCGCCGATACCCAGTTGCCGGAGTGTGCCGCCATGACCCTGCGCTTCATCCATGCGTCCGACCTGCATATCGGGCGCAAGTTCGCCAATATCCCACAGCCCGAAGACGGCAACATTCGCGGCCGGTTGATGGAGGCCCGCCATGGCGCGATCGCCCGGCTAACCGAGGTGGCGCAGTCCCGCGATGCCGGCCATGTTCTGCTGGCCGGCGACACCTTTGACACGGCCACGCCCTCGCCTGCGGTGATCCGGCAGGCGCTGGCGGCGATGGGCGAAGCCGGCGGCGTGACCTGGTGGCTCCTGCCCGGCAACCACGACAACCTGCGCGATGCCGAGCCGCTCTGGGAGGCGATCCGCCGCGACGCACCCGCCAATGTCGTGGCGCTCACCGAGGCGGACCCGCAACCACTGGGCGACGTGGCCACGCTGCTGCCGGCACCGGTGGCCTTTCGCGCCGGGGCCAGCGATCCGACCGAGCCGCTGGTGCGCATGGAAAGCGAGGCCGGCCGGATGCGCGTGGGGCTGGCCCATGGCGGCGTCACCGATTTCACCGGCTCGGGCGAGGCCATCGCCCCCGACCGCGACCGCAGCGCGCGGCTCGACTACCTGGCACTGGGCGACTGGCACGGGCGGCTGCCGGTCTCGGACCGGGTGCACTATTGCGGCAGCCCCGAGCAGGACCGTTTCAAGCATGGCCGGCGCGGCGTCTGCCTTGCGGTCACGCTTGAGGGCCCCGGCGCCCCGCCGCAGGTCGAAGAAGTCGAGACCGGCGCCTTTCTCTGGACCGAGCGCCCGCTGGCGCTGCACCCGCGGCAGGACGCGGCGCAGGCGCTGGCGACGATCCTGCCCGAAACCGGGCGGCGCGACGTGCTGTTGCGGGTGCGGGCCAATGGCTGGGCCGGGCTGTCGGATCAGGCCGATCTGCGCCACGCGGCGGATCGGGTCGCCCCCGATTTCGCGCATTTCGAGCTGCTGACCGACGAACTCGGCACGCAATACGATGCCGGCGACCTCGACGAGATCGACCGCGCCGGCGCCTTGCGGCTGGCCGCCGAGAGCTTGCAGGAGGCGGCGCAATCCGAAACCCTGTCGCACCAGGATCGGCAGGTGGCCGGGGATGCGCTTGCCCGGCTCTACGCCTATGTTCGGGAGGACGCGCAATGAAGCTCCGCGCCATCACCGTCAACAATGTCCGCCGTTTCACCGATCCGGTGGCGATCGATGCCATCGACGACGGGCTCAACCTGCTCTGTGCACCGAATGAACACGGTAAATCCACGCTGTTCGACGCGATACAGGCGCTGTTTTTCAAACCGCATGGCTCGCGTGACAAGGAGGTCACCGCGCTGCGGCCCCATGCCGGCGGATCGCCCGAGGTCAGCGTCACGGTCGAGACCGAGGCGGGGCGCTTCACCCTGTTCAAACGCTGGCTTGGCAAGGCCGCCGCGACGGTGCACCGCGACGGCACGCTGATCGCCCAGGCCGATGAGGCCGAGGCCTGGATCGCCGAACTTCTGGGCGGTGACGGGGGTGGGCCTTCGGGGTTGATCTGGGTGCGGCAGGGCATGACCGAGCTGACGGGCGGCACCACCAAGGAGCAGAAGCTGGCGCTCGAGGCACGGCGCGATCTGATGACCTCGGTCGGCGAAGAGGTCGAGCAAATGACCGGCGGGCGGCGCATGGACATGGCGCTGGCCAGATGCCGCGCCGAACTCGACGATCTTGCCACCGGCAAGAACCGCAATCCGCGCAAGGGCGGCCCATGGCGCGCCGCGCTCGACCGGGTGGAAACGCTGACCGAGCGGCGCGACAGTCTCGCTGCAACGGCGGAGGCGCTGCACGCGGCCCTTGCCGAGCGCAAGCGAGCCCGGCGCGAGCTGCATGCCTGGGAGGCGCCCGAGGCGGTGGAAGAACGCCGCGCCCGGCTCGAGGCGGCCGAGGCGGCACATACCGCCGCCAAACGCCATGCCGAAGATGTCGCCGCCGAGGCGCAGAAGCTCCAGACCGCCCGGCTCACCGCAGAGACCACCCGCGCCCGCCTGAATACCCTGCGCGAAACGCTGGCCGAACATGACGAGGCGGCCAGGCTCCTTGCGGCGGCCGAGCAGGAAGCGGCGCAGGCCCGTGCCACGGCCGAGACCGCCCGCGCGGCCCGGGAGGCCGCCGAAGGTGATCTTGCCACCGCGCAAGAGGCTTTGACCGAAGCGGAAACACAGCGCGCCGCCGCCCTGCGCGCCCAGGCGGCGCGCGACGGTGCCGACCGCAGGCGCGCCCTCACCGCGCGCATCGCCGAGGCCGAAAAGACCCGCAGCGCCATGGAAGACGCCGCCGCCGCCGCGCGTCAGGGCCCCGACGACACGGCGTTGCGCCGGCTCGAAACCCTCGCCACCGCCCATGCCACGGCCAAGGCCGCGCGCGAAGCTACGGCCACTCAGGTCATTGCCCGCTACGCCCCGGGACAGGCCGGCGCCATATCGCTGGGCGACCGCGCCTTGGCCGAGGGCACGGCCACCGCCCTGCCCCGCGCCACGCAACTGACCATCGCCGGCATCGGCACGCTCGAAGTGCGCCCGGGCGAAGGCCAGCACGACGATACCTCGGTCGAGGCGGCGGCGCAGGCGCTGCGCAATGCGCTCGAGGCACTGGATGTCGAGACCCTCGAGGCCGCCCGCGCCGCGGGCGAAACCCGCGTCGCCGCCGAACGCCGGGCCGGCGAGGCCCGCGCGGTCCTGGCCAGTCTCGCGCCCGATGGCATCGATCAATTGCGCGCGGCGCTGGCCGCCATTCCGCAGCCCGAAGACCGGGCCGAGGCGCCCGATCCCGAGGCGGCGGAACAGGCGTTGAGCGCCGCGAGACAGGCCTTTGACGCCGCCCGCATCGCACATCAGACCGCCGCCGACCACTTCGCCGATGCCCGCAACGAAGCGACCCGCAGCGACACCACGCTGACCTCTCTGCAAGACCGGCTGGCCCGCGCCGAAACAGCCCGCGCCCGGCTGGACGACAGCGCCGAAGTGACGCTGGCCGCAGAACTGCATCAGGCGGAAACGGCGCTGCGCGCGGCTGAGACCCGCCATGCCGACAAGGCCCGCGGCGCCCCCGATCTGGCCAGCACCGAAGCGGCGCTGAGCCGCGCCACATCGGTCGAACGGAACGCGCGGGAAGAGATCACCCGGCTGAAGCCGCTGCTGGCCCGGCTCGACGAACGCATCGGCCGCTCCTCCGGCGAGGCGGTCGAGGAACGGCTGGAGGAAACCCGGCAGGAACTTGAAATCGCCGAGGCCGCGCTGGCGCGGATCGCGCATGAAAAGGATGTGCTGATCCGGCTCGAGGGGGCGCTCGAAGCCGCCCGCACCGAAGCGCGGGAACGCTATTTCAGCCCCATCGCCCGCGAGTTGAAGCCGCTGCTGCACCTGCTCTGGCCAGAGGCCGAACTGACCTGGGGCGACAGCTCGCTGCTGCCCGACGCGCTGGTGCGCGATGGCCGGGAAGAGCCGATCACCATCCTTTCGGGCGGCACCCAGGAACAGGTGGCGTTGCTGGTGCGGCTGGCCTTTGCCCGGCTGCTGGCGGCAACCGGGCGGACGGCGCCGGTGATCCTCGACGATGCGCTGGTCTTTACCGATGACGACCGGATCGAGCGCATGTTCGACGCGCTGCACCGCCAGGCCGGCGATCTTCAGATCATCGTGCTGAGCTGTCGCCAGCGGGCGTTTCGCGGGCTCGGCGGCAACAGTCTGCATCTCACGCCGGTCCCCGCTGCCAAGGCCGCCGAGTAAGGCTCAGCGAAAAATTGCCGCCCGCCGGCGGCCACGCGACGTCAACCAGAGCATGAAAGTTCTCAGCTCTGGACTATCGACACGATCTTGGTGATGTTTGGCGTCTGTCTCACGGGCCCGCGACAAAAGAGGCCCGGACGCAATCGCGAGAAAGGGAGATCTCGACAATGACACGCCATCTTTTGCTGACAACGGCCGCCGCAGTCCTGCTGGCCGCCAGCGGCACCACGCTTGCCGCACAGGATACGCACCCCGAAACCGGCGAACCCCTGGCTGAAACCCAGGTGTTCAAATATCGTCTGCTCGACCAGTTCCCGACCATCGATCCGCAACTGATCGAGGAAACCGCCGGCGGTCATGTGGCGCGTCAGATCTTCGAAGGGCTGCTGACCCAGAATGCCGACGGCACCCTGCGCCCCGGCGTCGCCACCGAATGGTCGAGCGAGGACAACCAGACCTGGACCTTCACGCTGCGCGACAATGCCAAGTGGTCGAACGGCGATCCGGTCACCGCCCATGACTTCGTCTATGCCTGGCGCCGGGCCGCCGATCCGGCCACCGCCTCGGAATATGCCTGGTATGTCGAGCTGACCCAGATGCAGGGCGCCAAGGAGATCATCGCCGGAGAGGCCGCCACCGACACGCTGGGCGTGCGCGCCGTGGATGACCATACGCTCGAGGTCACGCTGACCCAGCCGCTGCCCTATTTCCCGCAGATGGCGGTGCATTACACCCTGATGCCGGCGCATCAGCCCACCATCGAGGCGCATGGCGCCGATTGGACCGACCCCGAGAACATCGTGGTCAATGGCGCCTATACCCTGGCCGAAATCAGGGTCAACGAATTCTTCCGGCTCGAGCGGAACCCGGAATACTGGGGCGCCGAGGATGTCATCATCGACGAGGTCTATGGCTATGTCATCAATGACGCCAATCAGGCGCTGAGCCGCTTTCAGGCCGGCGAATTCGACATGATGGACGACCTGCCCGCCGGCTCCTATCCCGATCTCGAAGAGGAAAGCCCCGAGACCGCCCATGCGGTGCCGCGGCTCTGTTCCTACTACTACACTTTCAACCAGTCCGAGAGTGGGCACGAGGCGCTCAAGGATCCCAAGGTCCGCAAGGCGCTGAGCTATGCGGTGCGCCGCAATGTGATCACCGACCAGATCCTACAGGCCGGTCAGAAGCCCGCCTACAGCTTTACCCATTGGGCGACCGCCGATTTCGAACTGCCGACCATCGATTATTCGCAGATGTCGCAGGACGCGCGGATGGAAAAGGCCATGGAGCTGATGCAGGAGGCGGGCTATGGCCCCGACAACCCGCTTGATCTCGACCTGATCTACAACACTTCGGAAAACCACAAGCAGATCGCCATCGCGGTCAGCCAGATGTGGAAACCGCTGGGCGTCAACATCACCCTGTCGAACTATGAATGGCAGTCCTACCTCGACATTCGCGGCAATCAGCAATTCGACATCGCCCGCTCGGCCTGGTGCGCGGATTACAACGAAGCCTCGACCTTCCTGGACCTGCTGACCTCGAACAATGCCAACAACGACGGCAAATACATCTCGGAAGAGTTCGACCAGCTGATGGACGAGGCCGCCAAGGCCGATGATCCGCAGCCGCTTTACACCCAGGCGGAAGAGGTGCTCGCCCGCGACATGGCGATCATCCCGATCTACCACTACACCCAGAACTTCGTGCTGAACCCGGAGGTCAGGAACTGGCCGATGGAGAACGCCGAGAACAACTGGTACGTGCGCGATCTCTACCGCGCCGCGGCCGAGTAACAGGTGCGCGCCGGGGCGGGCTGAGCTTGCCTGCCCTGGCGCCACACACTCCGCATGACAGCCTTCATCCTTCGCCGCCTTCTGTTCGCGATCCCGGTCCTTTTGATCCTGATCGTGCTCACCTTTGTCCTGATGTACACCGCGCCGGGCAGCCCCTTTGCCTCGGATCGCGGGGTGCCGCCGGCCGTGCTGGCCAATCTCGAGCGGGAATACGGCCTCGACCGGCCGTTCCTCGCCCAGATCGGCACCTATATCTGGAACATCGTCACCCAGTTCGATTTCGGCCCCTCGTTCCAATACCGCGATCAGGACGTGAACGACCTGATCGAACAGGGATTTCCGGTCACCCTGACCTATGGTTTCTGGAGCTTCCTTGTCGCCGTTGTCGTCGGCGGCACGCTGGGCGTTGTCGCGGCGATCCGGCAGAACACCTGGCTCGATTACTTCGCCGTCGGCATTTCCATCGGCGCGCAGGTGCTGCCCAACTTCGTGATGGCGCCGATCCTGGTGCTCGTCTTCACCCTCTGGCTGGGCTGGCTGCCCGGCGGCGGCTGGCAGGGCGGGCAGATCGAATACCTGATCATGCCGGTGATCGCGCTCTCGACCTCCTTCATGGCCTCGATCGCGCGGATCGCGCGGGCCTCGATGCTCGAAGTGATGACCTCGAACTTCATCCGCACCGCCCGCGCCAAGGGCCTGCCGGGACGCACCATCGTGCTGCGTCATGCGCTGAAACCGGCGCTCTTGCCGGTGATCTCCTACCTTGGGCCGGCTTTCGTGGGCATGATCACGGGCTCGGTGGTGATCGATCTCTATTTCTCCACCGGCGGCATCGGCCAGTTCTTTGTCGCCTCGGCGCTGAACCGCGATTACGGCGTGATGATGGGGATCACGGTGCTGCTGGGCGCGCTGACGATCCTGTTCAACCTCTTGGTCGATATCCTCTACGCGTGGATCGACCCCAAGATCCGGTACTGACGCAATGGTTGTCTCCCATTCCCAATCGGCGGCTCTGACCGCCGCGGCCCCCATGGGGCCGCCCCGCTCGCTCTGGGCCGATGCCCGGGCGCGCTTCTTCCGCAACCGCGCCGCCGTTGGCGGGCTGGTGGTTCTGGGCCTTGTGGCCGGTTTTGCGATCTTCGGCCCCTTCGTGGCGCAGCATTCCATCGAGGAAATCAATTGGTCGATCCTCGGCAAGGTCGATGACGCCGGCGGCCCCTGTTTCCTGTCAGGCCCCGACAACGAGATCCCGCCCTGTTCCGAGACCGGCCATTGGTTCGGCACCGATGCCCAGGCCCGCGATCTCTTTGCCCGCACCGTGCAGGGCACACAGATCAGCCTGATGGTCGGCGTGGTCGGTGCGTTGATCGCGGTGCTGGTCGGCACGATCTATGGCGCGGTCTCCGGCTATTTCGGCGGCAGGCTCGACAACATGATGATGCGCGTGGTCGATGTGCTGATGTCGGTGCCCTACATGTTCGTTCTGATCCTTCTGCTGGTGGTCTTCGGCCGGTCGATCCTGATGCTTTTCATCGGCATCGGCCTGATCTCCTGGCTCGACATGGCGCGGATCGCCCGCGGCCAGACGCTGAGTCTTCGTGGCCGCGATTTCATCGAAGCCGCGATCGCCACCGGCGTGCACCCCTTCCGCATCATCCTGCGCCATATCGTGCCCAACCTGCTTGGCGTGGTGATCGTCTATGCGACGCTGCTGGTGCCCTCGATGATCATCTACGAAAGCTTCATCTCCTTCCTCGGGCTCGGCGTGCAGGAGCCGCTGACCTCCTGGGGGGCGCTGATCAACGAAGGCGCAGACCAGATGCGCCAGGGACTTTGGATGCTACTGATTCCACTTGCTTTCTTTGTCGTCTCGCTGTTCGGCTTCTTCTTTGTCGGCGACGGGCTGCGCGACGCGCTTGACCCGAAGGACCGCTGAGATGACAAAGCACCTTCTCTCCGTCCGCGACCTCTCGGTCAGCTTCGACACGCCCGATGGCACGGTGCGCGCGGTCAACGGCATTTCGCTCGATCTGGCGAAACGCGACACGCTGGCGATTGTCGGCGAAAGCGGCTCGGGCAAGACGCAGCTGGCCTTTGCCATGTTGGGGCTGCTCGCGCGCAATGGCCGTTCGGAAGGTTCGGTCAAGATCGAGGGCCAGGAGATCCTCAACCTGCCCGAGGCCAAGCTGAACAAGGTCCGCGCCGAACGGGTGGCAATGATCTTTCAGGATCCGATGACCTCGCTGAACCCCTATCTCAAGATCGGCACCCAGATGGCCGAGGTGCTGCAACTGCACCTCGGAAAGTCGAAGCGCGCGGCAATGGAAGATGCCGCGAGGATGCTCGACGCGGTGCGCATTCCCGATGCCAAACGCCGGCTGGGCATGTACCCGCACGAGTTTTCCGGCGGCATGCGGCAGCGGATCATGATCGCCATGGCGCTGCTCTGCCGTCCGGCGCTGCTGATCGCCGACGAGCCGACCACCGCGCTCGACGTCACCGTGCAAGCGCAGATCATGGAGCTTCTGACCGAGGTGCGCGAGGAATTCGGCACCGCGATCATCCTGATCACCCATGACCTCGGCATTGTCGCCGGCTCTTGCGAGCGAACCATGGTGATGTACGGCGGCCGGGTGATGGAAACCGGCCCCACGGACAAGCTCTTCGAAGCGCCCTCGCACCCCTATACGCTAGGCCTTCTGGCGGCCGTGCCCCGGCTGGATATCCCGCAGGAGGACTTGCTGACCATTCCCGGCGATCCGCCGGACCTGCTGGGCCTTGCGGGCGGCTGCCCCTTCACCCCGCGCTGCCCGCTGGCGCATGAGCCCTGCCCGCAGCGGATGCCCGATCTGTTGTCTTTCGACACCGACCGCAAGCGCGCCTGCCACGCCGCAAGGGAGGATGTTCACCGATGACCGACGTGTTGCTGGAAACCCGCGATCTCGACGTCACCTTCGACATTGCCAAACGCGGCGCCATGCCCTGGACCCGGCCCGACGCGCTTCAGGCGGTGTCAAAGGCCAATCTGACGGTGCACCGGGGCGAGACCCTCGGCCTTGTCGGCGAAAGCGGATCGGGCAAGTCGACGCTGGCGCGCGCCATCGTCGGCACGGTCAGGCCCACCGGCGGCCGGGTGTTGTGGAAAGGCCGCGACATCACCGCCCTGAAGCCGGCCGAACGCCGCGCCCATGGCCGCCATGTGCAGATGGTGTTTCAGGATCCGCTGGCGGCGCTCGATCCCCGGATGAACGTCGGCCAGATCATCGCCGAACCGCTGAAAACCCATCGCGGCGACCTCGACGCCAAGGAACAGCGCCGCCGCGTCGGCGAGATGATGGAACGCGTGGGCCTCCTGCCCAACCTGCAAAACCGCTATCCGCATGAATTCTCCGGCGGCCAATGTCAGCGCATCGGCATCGCCCGCGCGCTGATCACCGAGCCGGAACTGGTGATTTGTGACGAGCCGGTCTCGGCGCTTGACGTCTCGGTTCAGGCGCAGGTGGTCAACCTGTTGAAAGGGCTGCAAAAGGACATGGGGCTGAGCCTGATGTTCATCGCCCATGACCTCTCGGTGGTGCGCCATATCTCGAGCCGCATCGACGTACTCTACCTTGGCCGCATCGTCGAGACCGGCACCGCGGCAGAGGTCACCGGCGCGCCGAAACACCCCTATACCCGCGCGCTGATCTCCTCGGTGCCGATCCCCGATCCACGGCTGGAACGGACGCGCCACCGGCCGGTGCTCAAGGGCGAGCTGCCCTCGCCGATGGACCCACCGTCGGGCTGCGTGTTTCGCACCCGCTGCCCGATCGCCCGCGAAAGCTGTGCCGAGGCCCGGCCGCCGCTTCTCGAGGCCGCGCCGGGCCATTGTGTCGCCTGCCCGTTTTACGAGGATGCCGGGGCCATGGGCGGCGCGGTTTCAGCCTGAGCAGTCAGAGAATGGCGCCGATGCGGTCGATGGCCTTGCGGATGTTCGCCTCGGAATTGGCGTAGGAAAAGCGCAGATAGTCTTCGCCCATGGCGCCAAAGGAGGTGCCGGCGACGGTCGCGACCCCGGCCTCGTCGAGAAAGCGGTTCTGCGCTTCCATCGCGCTCATTCCGGTGCCTTCGATATTCGGGAAGGCATAAAATGCTCCACCCGGATCGGAACAGCGCACGCCGGGCAGATCGTTCAGCGCCGCGACGATCACCGCGCGGCGGCTGTCGAATTCGGCCACCATGTCGCGCACCGCGTCCTGCGGCCCGGTCAGAGCGGCGAGACCGGCATATTGCGCCGCGGCGTTGACGCAGGAATGGTCGTTGATGCAGAGCCGGGTGACATGATCGACCGCCGCGTCGGGCCAGACCGCGAAGCCCAGCCGCCAGCCGGTCATCGCATAGGTCTTGGACCAGCCGTCGAGCAGGATCAGCCGGTCGCGGATCTCGGGATATTGCAGCAGGCTGACATGCTCCTGCCCGTGATAGAGCATCTGGGAATAGATCTCGTCCGACAAAAGCGCCACCTGCGGATGCTCCATCAACCCGGCGACCAGCTTGTCGATCTCTTCGCGCGGGGTGACGCCGCCGGTGGGATTGGCGGGCGAATTGATGATGATCAGCCGGGTCCTGTCGGTGATCTGGCCCAGCACCTCTTCGGCGGAAAAGGCAAAGCCGTTCTCTTCGCGCAGGCGGATCGGCACCGGGGTCGCACCGGAATACTTGATGACGGACTCATAGATCGGAAACCCGGGGTTGGGGTACATGATTTCCGTGCCCGGCTGGCCGAACATCAGCACGGCAAAGAACATCGTCGGCTTGCCGCCCGGCACAACCACCACGTTGTCGGGGTTGACCTCGGCACCGTGCCGGTGATGCAGATCGGCCGCCACCGCCTCGCGCAGAACCGGCAACCCGTTGGCGGGGGTATAGCCGTGATGGCCGTCGCGCAGCGCCTTGATCCCGGCCTCGACGATATGTTCGGGTGTCTGGAAATCCGGCTGGCCGATGCCCAGGTTGATGATCTCGCGGCCCTCTGCCGCCAGTTTCGAGGCGCGCGCCAGCACCATGAAGGCGCTTTCGGTTCCCAGCCGCGAGAGGCTGTCGGCAAAGATCAAGTCGGACATCGGGGAGCTTTCGTACTGGTGTCGGGGAGCGGTTTCGCGCGGATGCTACACCGCGGCGCCGGGAATGGAAAACCGGGTTTCGTGCGGCGGTCGTGCGGCCGTGGCTGCCCGATTTTCCGCCCCGTGCGGCCGCTGCCCGGCCGATTTCAGCCCAGCCGGGTTTGCCGCCTTGCCGCCGGCGTCAAAATAACGGTCATACTTGCCGGATAGACTGACGCCGAGACATCCGGGATTCGCCCATGCCCAATCCGCTTGCCAATGTCACCGTGCTCGACTTGACCCATGTGCTGGCCGGGCCCTTCGCCACCATGACGCTGGCCGATCTGGGCGCGCGGGTGATCAAGGTTGAACGGCCCCGCAGCGGCGATGACACCCGCGCCTTTCCCCCCTTCAAGGATGGCAAGAGCGCCTATTTCTCGGCTCTCAACCACTCCAAGAAAAGCATCGCGCTCGATCTCAAGGCCGAGGACGACCGCGCGGTCTTTCACCGGCTGCTGGCGCGCGCCGACGTGATTGTCGAGAATTTCCGCCCCGGGGTGATGGAGCGGCTGGGATACGGCTGGCGCGATCTGCACGCCGCCTATCCCCGGTTGATCTACGGCGCGGTCTCGGGCTTTGGCCACACCGGGCCGGATGCCCGGCGTCCGGCCTATGACATGGTGGCCCAGGCGCGTGGCGGGGTGATGTCGATCACCGGCGAAGCCGGCGGCGACCCGGTGCGCGTCGGCGCCTCGATCGGCGACATCGTGGCCGGCATGTATCTGACCCAGGGCGTGCTGGCGGCGCTGTTCGACCGCGAGACCACCGGCAAGGGCCGCAAGATCGATGTCGCCATGCTCGACAGCCAGCTCGCCATTCTCGAACATGCCATTGCCATCACCACCGCCACCGGCACACCGCCGGGGCGGACCGGCGCACGCCACCCGTCGATCACCCCGTTCGAGACCTTTCATGCTTCTGACGGGCTGTTTGTGATCGCCGCCGGCAACGACCAGCTCTTCGAGCGGCTCTGCGTCTGCCTCGCCCTGCCGATCGCCGAGGATCCGCGTTTTGCCACTAACCCGGCGCGCTGTAAAAACGCCCGCCTTCTCAAACGTTTGATCGAGGCGGTGACGCTCGACAATACCGCCGCCTTCTGGATCGCCAAGCTCGGCGCCGCCGGCATTCCGACCGCCCCGATCCAGGATGTGGCCCAGGTGCTCAAGGATCCGCAGATCGAGGCGCGCAGGATGGTTGTCGACGTGCTCGACCGCAACGGTCGCCACGCCTTTACCGCCGCCGGCAACCCGATCAAGCTCTCCGGCATGGAGGACCGCACCACAAGACGCCCGGCCCCCGATCTCGACGGCAATCGCGGCGAAATCCTGCATTGGCTGGAGGACGACACCGGCGGCTGACGTATCCGCGGCGGCGCTTGCCGCTTGTGGGCCTTTTACTCAGCCCTGTCGTGCCTATAGTCGCGCCAAACGCGCGAAAGAGAATCCCATGTCCTCCCAAGATCCCCTTGTCGTCTTTACCCCCTCCGGCAAACGCGGCCGCTTTGCCGCCGGCACACCGATCCTGACCGCCGCCCGGCAGCTGGGCGTCGATCTGGATTCGGTCTGCGGCGGGCGCGGCATCTGCTCCAAGTGCCAGATCACCCCGGGGGTGGGCGAATTTTCCAAACATGGCGTGACCGTGGCGCCCGATGCGCTGTCGGCGTGGAACGCCGTCGAAGAGCGCTATGACCAGAAGCGCGGGCTGAAACCGGGGCGACGGCTGGGCTGTCAGGCGACGGTGCAGAGCGACGTGGTGATCGACGTGCCGCCCGAAAGCCAGGTGCACAAGCAGGTGGTGCGCAAAGCGGCAAGCGCCCGCGCCATCCTCATGGATCCGGCCACCCGGCTGTTCTTCGTGGAGGTCGAAGAGCCCGACATGCATGAACCCACCGGCGATTTCGAGCGGCTGGAACGCGCGCTCGAAAAGCAATGGGATATCAAGGGCCTGCGCGCCGACCTCAGCCTGATAGGCAAACTTCAGAAGGTTCTGCGCAAGGGCGACTGGCGGGTGACCGTGGCGCTGCATCACGATCATCGGGCCGCGCGATCCACCGTCATCGACATCTGGCCGGGGCTGCATGAGGCCGGGCTTTACGGGCTGGCGATCGACCTTGGCTCCACCACCGTGGCGGCGCATCTGACCGATCTCGAGACCGGCGAGGTCAAGGCATCCTCGGGCATCATGAACCCGCAAATTCGCTTTGGCGAAGACCTGATGAGCCGGGTGTCCTACGCGATGATGAATCCCGGCGGCGAGGTCGAGATGACCGCCGCCGTGCGCGAGGCGCTGAACACGCTGGCCGAGGAAATCGCCAAAGAGGCCGAGATCGACGCCAGCCTGATTGTCGAGACGGTCTTTGTCTGCAACCCGGTGATGCACCACCTGCTGCTGGGCATCGACCCGGTCGAGCTGGGACAAGCGCCCTTTGCGCTGGCGACGTCTGAGGCATTGCGGATTGACGCCAAGGAACTCGACCTGACCGCCATCAACCCGCGCGCCAAGACCTATGTGCTGCCCTGCATCGCCGGCCATGTCGGCGCCGATGCGGCTGCCGTGGCGCTGTCGGAGGAGCCGGGCAAATCCGAGGATCTGGCGCTGATGGTCGACGTTGGCACCAATGCCGAGATCCTGCTGGGCGACAAGAGCCGGGTTCTGGCCTGTTCCTCGCCCACCGGGCCGGCCTTTGAGGGCGCACAAATCTCTTCCGGCCAACGTGCCGCCCCCGGCGCGATCGAGGCGATCCGCATCGACCCCGAGACCAAGGAACCGCGGTTCCGCGTCATCGGCTGCGATCTCTGGTCCGACGAGGAAGGGTTCGCCGAAGCCACGGCGGCCACTGGCATCACCGGCATCTGCGGCTCAGGCATCATCGAGGCGGTGGCCGAGATGCGGCTGGCGGGCCTTGTCGATCCCTCGGGGCTGATTGGCGGCGCCGAAAAGACCGGCACCCCGCGTTCGGTCCCCGAGGGCCGCACCCATGCCTATCTGATCCATGACGCCAGCGCCGAGGGCGGGCCACGCATCACCGTGACCCAGGGCGACATCCGCGCGATTCAGCTTGCGAAGTCAGCGCTTTATGCCGGGGCGCGGCTGTTGATGGACACCCGCGGCGTGGACAAGGTGGATCGGGTGGTGCTGGCCGGGGCCTTTGGCGCGCATATTTCGCCGCTGCATGCCATGGTGCTGGGGATGATCCCCGACGTGCCGCTCGACAAGGTGACCAGCGCCGGCAACGCCGCCGGCACCGGCGCCCGGATCGCGCTCTGCAATATCGCCGCGCGCAAGGAGATCGAGCGGGTGGTGCGCCAGATCACCAAGGTCGAGACCGCCATCGAGCCGAAATTCCAGGAGCATTTCGTCAACGCCAATGCCATCCCGCATGCCACCGATCCGTTCCCTGAACTGCTCAAGCACGTCACCCTGCCTGACGTGAGCTTCAACACCGGCGGCGACGATGGGGAAAGCGGTGGCCGCCGGCGGCGCCGGCGGCGCGGCTGATCCCGGGGGCCGGCGCAACAGGAGAATGCAGATGTCCGACAACGACGCCCAGGCCGATTATTGGAGCAGCGACGCGGGCCGCAAGTGGATCACCCATGAGGCGGCAATGGACGCCTCGATGACAGCGGTGCTCGACCGCGTTCTCGCCCTGGCCGCGCTGGCGCCGGGCCAGCGGGTGCTCGATATCGGCTGTGGCGCCGGGGCGACAACCGGAGCGGCGGCGGCCCGTGTCGGGCCGACCGGTCATGTTACCGGGGCGGATATCTCCGCGCCGCTGCTGGCACGGGCACGCGAACGTTTCGCCGGCGCGGACAGGATCGATTTTCTGCGGGCCGATGCGCAGACGCATGACTTTGGCGGCGCGCGGTTCGACCGGGTGATTTCCCGGTTCGGCGTGATGTTCTTTGCCGATCCCGAGACCGCCTTTGCCAATATCCGCCGCGCCATGCTGCCCGGTGCGCGTCTGGCCTTTGCCTGCTGGGGCGATCCGGCGCATATCCCCTGGTTCGCGATCCCCGCCGGGATCGCCGCCGCCCGCCTCGGCCCGGCCCCCGAGGCCGAGCCGACCGCCCCCGGCCCCACGGCCTTTCGCGATGCGGCGCGGGTGCGGGATATCCTCTCCGCCGCGGGGTTTTCCGACGTGGGGTCTGTCACCGAAAATATCCCGATCCGCCCGCCCGGTACGCTGCGCGACGTGGCCGAACTGGCCGGCAATCTTGGGCCTGCATCGTTTCTGTTGCGCCACCACGAAGGTGACGCCGAGGATCGCCGGTTCATCGTCGACGGCATCGCGGCGGCGCTGCCCCCCTATGAGACCGAAACCGGCATTACCCTGCCCTGTGAGGTTCACCTGATCACTGCCACCGCCTGAGCTGCCCCGACACACGGGCGGGTGAGAAATCGTGACAGGGTCCGACCGGCCGAAAGCGCTAGATTATCTGTGCAATCAAAAGGGAGGACACTGAGATGACCAAACATATTTTCGCTCTGGCGCTCGCAGCGGCCGCGGCCACCGCCAACGCGCAGGATGCGCCGTTCGGCACCGAGGCCGACGCGGCCTATGCCGCCGATCTCTGGAGCGTGATGGAAGAGCTGCGGATGGTCGGCGACGGCATGATCCACGCGATCCCCTATGAGGGCATCGAACCGCATGGCCTGATGCTCGAGACGTTTTTCACCGAAGGCACCGTCGATGGCCATACCGGCACGCTGATCGTCAAGCGCAACTACGGCCCGGCGGGCGTCTCGGCCGACGAGGTGCAGGCCGCGCCCGAAGAGCATCTCGGATCGATCACCGTCATGTTCCGCCGCGAGCAAGGGTATGACGCGGACAATCAGGATTGGTTCTGGGTGAAATACCTGCCCGACGGCACGCTTGATCAGAACCCGGCCGGGATGCAATTGGCGGGACGGGTGGCCAAGGGCGCCGATGCAGGCTGCATCGCCTGTCACTCCGGCTCGGACAACTATCTCTTTACCAATGCGGCGATTACCCCGTAACTCCGCGCCAGCGCGGTCTCGCGGCGTCACGCTGCGGGACACGCGGCATCACGTAACCGTGATCCAGGTAAACTAATTCGTTGGTGATCCCGTACTTCCTTGCATCCCGCGCCGATGACGGTGCGGCGACTTCAAAGGGAGACACCTTCATGACACGTATTCTTTCCGCGACCGCGCTCGCCGCCAGCATGGCGACTGCCGGCTTCGCCGCAAGCCATTCCGAAACCGAAAATCCGATGGTTGGCGGCGCCGCGATGTTTGCCGACAAGACGATTGTCGAAAACGCCGTCAATTCCGCCGATCACACCACGCTTGTCGCCGCCGTCAAGGCCGCCGGGCTGGTCGAAACGCTGTCCGGCGAAGGCCCATTCACCGTCTTTGCGCCCACCAACGACGCCTTTGCCGCCCTGCCCGACGGCACCGTCGAGGCGCTGCTGCAACCTGGCATGAAGGACGAATTGACCGAGGTGCTGACCTGCCACGTGGTGGCCGCCGATGCGATGTCGATGGCGATCAAGGGCATGATCGACGACGATGGTGGCACCCATCCGGTGTCGACGGTGGGCGGCTGCACCCTGCAAGCCACCTATATGGGTGACAAGATCATGATCGAGGACGAACAGGGCCGGACCGCGACCGTCACCATCGCCGACGTCAAGCAATCGAACGGCGTGATCCATGTCATCGATACCGTACTTCTGCCCGCCGAGGACGCGGCGATGGAAAGTGACGCCGCTATGGAAACCGATGCGGCGATGGAAATGGCGGACGCCGATGTTCCGATGGTGGGCGGCGCCAAGATGTTCCCCAACAGAACCATCGTCGAAAACGCGGTGAACTCGGCCGATCACACCACCCTGGTCGCCGCCGTGAAGGCCGCCGGTCTGGTCGAAACCCTGTCGGGCCCCGGCCCCTTCACCGTCTTTGCCCCCACCAATGACGCCTTTGCCGCCCTGCCCGACGGCACCGTCGAGACCCTGCTGAAACCCGAGAACAAGGACCAGCTGACCAAGATCCTGACCGCGCATGTGGTGGCCGGCAGCTGGACCGCCGAAGACATCATCCGCGAGGCACGCAAGAGCCGCGACAACTTCTATCACTTTGCAGCGGTCTCGGGCGATGCGCTCTCGGCCAAGGTGACGGCCGGCAATCGGGTGTTCATCTTTGACGAAAACGGCAATGCCTACGAGGTGACCCAGGCCGATGTCATGCAATCGAACGGTGTCATCCATGTGGTCGAAGGCGTGCTCCTGCCGCGCTGATCTCCGATCTTGCCACCCACAGAGCACAAAGGGCCGCCCCGCAACGCCGGGGCGGCTTTTTCGTGCCGGCTGCCGGATGCGGATCCTGCGCCATGGCTCTTGCAGAGCGTCGCGCTCTGCGCTATTTCGACGATCCAGAGCGCGGGTATGGTGAAAAGGTATCACGCGAGCTTCCCAAGCTTAAGTTACGGGTTCAATTCCCGTTACCCGCTCCAATCCATCAAGAAAAAATCAGATTAGGTTTCAGCACCTTACGTCGCACTAGGGCGAGTTTCGCGCAAACCACTCAAGAGCCGACATGGGAAAAACCGGGAACGTCTGGGGGTATTCTGGAGCCCGACCCCCAGAGAAATCCCCAGAGTGCCACCCATTAGACAGAGCCGCACTCACTCTCCATCCCGCGCCCCATCCAGCGCATTGGCCCCGGCGTTCCAGTACCGTCGCATATCCGACGCCCCGACATGGCCGCAGCGCCGACACTTGCAGCGCCGCAGGATTTCGTCCCGCGTCATGGCGTGGCTCTCCGGCGGCGCGGCGATGTCGTTCTCGAAGCCGCAGGCGGCGCACTGGAAATAGAGGATGAGCATAGTGCGCAGATAGTGCCGCGGGACGGCGAGGCCAATGGGTCCCGCGCTACCTCTGCCCCTGCCGATTACGTCTTACGATAATCAAACCCAGGCCCACCGCCAGAATGGCCTTGGACACCACGATAGGCCATTCCACCGGTACGCCCAGATTGCGCGCCAGCAGCGTAAACAGCGTGCTCAGTCCCAAGAGCGAGAACGCCGCGGCGATAGCCCGCCCCGGCGGCTTCACCCGTGAATACTGATGTGCCAGCCACCAGCAAGACAGCACCATTGCCACGCTCGTGAGGTTGTTCGCGATCAGCAGCCAATTCATTCCCGAGGATCCTTCAAGACGAGTTTGCGCACGCCACGGACGGCGGCGATCCCGCCCTCACCCATGACGAAACCGGCAGCGAGATAGGCCCAGGTGCCTGCGTCCGTCAGCCGGTCCATCAGGTGCCCCACCAGGCCGCCGAGGAAAATCGCACTGAGCGCGCCGGCAAAGCCTTCGGCCAGACGTCGCCGCCACGACGACTGCGGCGCGAAGACCGCTCGCACGTAGGCCCCAGCCGCGCCACTGAGACACAACGCGCTGATTTGTTCGGGTGCTGATGCGAGGATTTGCCGCATCCAGTCCAAAGCCGTCATTGCAGAATCGTTCCCGTCGCTCGAATTGTGTTTTCAGCCATGCGAGTTTCCATCTTATCGTGTGGTCAGGCACCGGGTGCGGGCGGCAACCCTGCCCGGTGCCGCAGGTTGGGCGCTATTACAGCACCGGCTCGTCAGGGCGGCGCGGCATTGTTGTCGCATCGCCGATCTGCAGTCGGGCCATCTGCCCCTCAATCACGCTGACGAGCCCCGGTGTGCTGGCCTTGATCTTCTTCACACTGTCGCCAGCCCCCGCCCCCAGGACGTGGTTCAAAGCCTCTCGCACCATCTCGGTGCGTTGATCTGCGGTCGTGTCCGAGAGGGTCAGGTTGTGCTTTGCGAGGTAGCTGAGGATTTTAGTGGCGGCGGCGCGTTTGATCTTTGCCTCGCTGGCTTCGGAGACTTCGATGCCGGTTTTGCGTTCGAAGACGGTGATCGCCCAGCCAATTGCTGCCATGATCGCCAGCTCGAGGGCAACCGTAAGCGGTCCCGCCATCTCGGCGAGGATTTCGGTGATGATGTTCATGGGAGGATCCTTTCAGGAAGCGGCAGACCGCCGCGAGAAACAGCGCCAGGCGCCAATCAGTGACGGGGATCATGCGACGGCCAGATCGGTCCAGTCGCGGTCGATGACGTCGAAACCGGGGCAGAGCTTGGCCGCGACCTCGCGGTGGCCGAGGAGCCGCTTGAACTGCGTCTGCTGGCCAAACTCGGCGATGCTTTCGCGCGCTGCCGCCAGCTGCTCGGGGTAGTAGAGCTGCTCGGGGCGATAGGTCCGGTCGATCGTCTTGCGTTCGATCATCAGCACGTGCTTGACGCCGCGGTTGTGACCGATGGCGCCCGCGCCGTAGCGCTCAAGCGGGCGGGCTGCGATCCGCTCACCATCCGGGCAGATGATCTCGTGATAGCCGATCATAGACCAGCCGCGCCCGCCCTGGCTCTTCGGAGCGGTGTGCATGCGGTGAACCGCGGCAACGATCTCCGCGTTGCTCTTGTCGACGTGCCAGTCGCCCGGCAGGGCGCCGCAGTGGAGCATGAAGGTGTCGATCACCGTGCCGGCCGAGCCTTGGCGCAGAACGCGGTCGTGGGCGACCGGCAGCTCTGGCTTGTCAGGTTCCAGCACCTTGGTCGGATCGGCCACGCTCGCCGCCGGGGCGCCGTCATTGTCGATGACCTCGCCAAGGGCATGTTTCTCCATGGCGTCGAAGCCACCCTCAGCAGGGCCTGAGAGATAGCCCAGACCGATCAGGCCCCGGCGCAGCGTGACCAGCGCCCATTCCGAGCTCTTGACCGGCCCCTGCCAGTAGAGACCGTCGGCGGCGCGAGCGGTGTTGCGGCCATACCAGCCGTCGATCTGGCCAGGATCGTAGCCGAGGGACCGAAGCCCCAGCTGCAGGTATCGGATTGCGGGGTGCATCATTAGTGGTCTCCCATAAAAAAAGCCCGCGCGTGGCGGGCGGGTGATCAGTGGATCAGGGCTTTGGTTCAGTGCGGGCTACTGCAGGGCGACCTCGCGCACTTGACAGAAGCCATGGCGGCTGCAAGTACCGATGCATTCGGGCCGAGGTTTTTTTCATGCTGCCATATCGCATTGCGTTTTTCTTCGCCGTGATTGCCGCCTACGCTGTCGGGAGCTCCAGCACGCCCGACGCTATCGGAATTCCAGAGGTCATCATTGCGGGTTGCCTCGTCGGTATGATCGGCGTGACTGGCGGCCTGTCCGCCCTCATTCCTCAGCGCTCAGACACGATATTCATTGCCGCATCCCGCGCAGCCCTCGCCTACCTGATCGCGGTGCCGCTCATGGCTGGCGCGATTCGAGGCAGCAGCACCGGGGCAATCATCCGCGACGTGATTCCCCTGCTCTACATGTTCCTGTTTTTGTTCATGGCCCGAGCTATCCGTCGCGATCCCACGCGCTGGCTTTCGCTTGCAGCGCATGGCCTCCTGTTCATCGGTGTCTGCTTTTCAGTGCGCTTCTACATGCTGCCGAATACTGATTTCCTGCAAATCGGGCGTCAGGTGCAATTCGGTGATATGCGATATTTCCCGCAAGACCCTGCCGTGACCTTCGCCAGCGTTTTCGGGATGCTTGAGGCGTTTCGGGCATTCGAGCGCCGCCGCTATTTTGCCGGGGTGATTTATGCGGCTGCGGCCTTTGTCGCCTTCGCGGCCCTCGCGGGAATGATGGTCCGAGCGGCGATCCTGCTAACGTTGCTGGTGCTGGTTGCCCGCGTTGCCGTCATGCGCGCGAGCGGAGCGCTCGGGTTTATTGTCAAGGGCGCGGCGCTGTCCGTTGTTGCCTATGCGATTATCTCTGCACTGCCCGTCCTGTCTCTCGTCGCCGCGAAATTCGAGGCAGTGGGGACCAATTCGAAAACCGAAGAAATGACCGTGCTCTGGGAGTGGTCGGGCGCGTCCTTTGCAAATCTCGTCTTCGGCACCGGCTGGGGCGGGGAGTTCGAAACGCCCACCTATCTGGAGCCGGTGCGATACGTGCACAACCTGCCGGGATACCTGCTGCTCAAGGCCGGACTCGTCGGCGGTCTGTTTGGCCTGCTGATTGTCTTTCGGGCCTTCCTCGTCCCGCTCGTGATGTGGCCCGCCAGCACATTCGGGCGCGGCGCGGAGGATATGCGCGCCGCTGTCCTTGGCGCAGGGCTGGCAACATTTTCGTCGGCGCTGTTTCTGCAACCGACGTTCAAGTCCCTCTCTTTTGGCCTGATCCTGCTCGCCGTTATTCTGGCAAGCAGGAAGGAGCGGAGGCTAAGCCACTCGGACAGCTTTGAGCGTGAGGTCCTTGGAGCCACCGCCGTTGTTGGTGATCGTGAAGGCAAGGCCGCTGCTGCCCGCAGTTACTGACGTGCTGCTATGCGTCGTCAGCGCCAGCGCGCTGTTGCTGCCGACGACGACGACACCAGTCCAATACTGCTGGTCCGTGCGGATGAACGTGCCCTGATCGACCGTGACGAGATAAACCCCGTCATCCGTGAAGGTGTAAAGCGTCTCGGTCGCCGCCGCCGCCACCGTGACCGCAGAGCCAGTGACAGACTTGTAAAGCGCCGCCGTCGCATTGCCGGTAATGTCTGCGTCGTCTTCGACCGTCAGCGCCTTGGCGGCAAGAGGTGCCGCTGCCGCTTGGCGGTAGCGTTCAGTCACCGCAACATCCTGGTCGGTCAGCAGGATTGTATCAACCTCAACGGTGCCCGTGCTGCCGCCGGTCGTCTGGAACACGAAATACGGATCGGAGCCATTCGAGGCCGCGTGGAAATAGCTGTATTGCCAGTCACTGTCCGTCGCGCTGTTGTGGTCCCGCGAATATGCGTGTGATGCGCCGCCAAGTGTCAGGCGGTTATCACCCGCCGTCGAGCGCCATTTGATGAAGCCCGAAATATACCCGGCCCCGACCAGCCTCATACCGCTGCGCTGCGTCGAGGCAGTGAAAGCGATTTCGACGTTGCTTGAGCCGTTGATCGACTTGGCTCCATGCGCGCCGGTCGGGGAATAGCTCAGGTCGTCAGTTGCAGCGGTGGTCGTGCAGTCCGGGTCCGCAAACACGTTGGTATACGGCCCGACCTCCGGCATCCCTTGGCCGTGATAGTCAGTGATTTCCACGCCGCCGCTGTCGGTCGCCGTGATGTTGGGGCGGATACCACGCCACTTTTCAGCCGACGCCTTGTCAACGTTGAATTTCGTGGCCGACTTGAATAGCGTGCCTTGAACAGAGATCGACGTATCGACCAGCGTAAGCGCGGGGACGTCGTATGCCTCCCAATAGCCGCCGATGAGCGAGATTGACGCGCAGGTGTCAAAGCGCATCCCCTGGTTCTGGACCTGACAGCCTGCAAACGTGATCCCGTCCGAGAACTTCACATCGACCGAGTGCCCGACGCCCGGAAGGGTCGGGTCGTAGTGATAGAACGTGCAATTTGTAAACGCGATGGCATTCGCGTCCTCGCCGGATGCCGGGATATTCCGGAAGCCGGTCTTGTTGTCCCGAAACACGCAATCCGTGAACTGCGACCAGTAGAACGCCTGATCGACGTCAATGGCGATGTCGGAATCACCGAACCACACGCGCTCGAACGACGCGAAGTAGCTCGCGGAGGTCATGGTGATCATTGTCGCGCCGGTGGATTTGAGACGCATGTCGCTCAGGGTCACGTAATCATCGACCGCCGCGTTCAGGTCCATGATCGTGCTGCCGCCGCCGTCGAGGATCGTGCGCCGCTTGCCCGCGCCCCGCCACGTCAGGGCGCTGCTAACCGACTTGCCAGAGAGCGAGACCGTGCCAGCGCCGAAGCCGTCAAGAGCGTACAACTTCACCCCGCCCAATGTGACCAGGTCGTGATCGGTTGCGCCGGATGGCGCGACCTCGAAGCGGCGACCGACGGCTTCGATAATGTCGCCATCCGCGACGGAGTAGACACTGCCAGAGGTGTAGGTCAGCAGCGCATCGCCGGCCATGTCGGTGACCGCCTCGAAGCGCCGCGCCAGCGCCATGAGCGCACTGTCCATCTGCGTCTGCGTCGGGACAGTCGCAAGCTCGGTGGCGCTACCGCCATCATTGAGATAGGCCGCAAGCTGGTTTGACGCCGCGACCATGAACGTATCGCCGTTGGACGTGTCAGCGAGGCCCGCAGCCGTTGATTGGTAAACGGTCCCGGTGCCGATAGCCCCAGCCAGCGCCGTGGTATCGATGCTGTCTTGGAGGGCATCGAATCCCGCCTGCACGGCCTGCTCAAGCGTGCTTTTGGTCGTGGTCTTGGGATCGCTGCCCGTCGTGGTCAGCGAGAAAGTAGGTGCAGCCATCTTGCTACCTCGATTTTATGTGACTGTGAGAGAGCCGAGGGACGTTGCGGTCCCGTTCGTTCCGGTGGTGGAATAGGGCACGATCCAGAAGTCCGCCGTGCCGAGCGGGATGTCGTCAGAATCGACCTTGTGGATCACCAGCAAATCGACGCTGAGGGCCTTGTCGGTCGCCGCGTAGATGCCCGCGTCAGTGACGCCAGCAGGGGCAACGAGGTCTTGCCGGGTCATGCCGGTGCTGCCGAGATTGTCGCCGCTGACGGTGGTGGAGCCGATCAGTTGCACATGCCCGGTGCTTGCGCCGTCCGTCGCTGCGACGGTGGTGCTAAAGCGGTACGTGTCGCCTGCGGTAAGCTCAGCGATGGTCTGCGTGATCGTGCCCTCAAGGCCGGGGTTGGGGTGCTGCGCTTGGCTGCTGGCAACGACCCATGCGCCTGTCATCGTATGCGAGCCGCTGGCGTCAAAGCCGCCATCCGAATACAGGTTCCCCGGTGCCGGGTCGCCAAACTCGATGGAATGCGCGGTGTTCTTCGCGCAAGGCATGTCGTCGCCCACCTGCGTTGCAGACGAGAACGGCTGGCCGGTCGCCGCGCGATAAAGCCGCACGCCCTCGAAATAGTCGCTGTCGGGCGATGTGAAATCTACCGTCACCGTCCCCGTGCCGCTGCCTGCGACTGCGGATGTGCCGGAGACCTCAAGCCCCGCCACGATGCCCAGGGCATAGCTATAGAGCCCCGCAGAGGTCGGTCCATTGGCAGCCACGCGCATGTCGTAGGGATCATCAAAGACCACCGGTCCGAATGATCCGACCATACGCCCCGAGCCGTTGACGTTCTCCGGGTAGAGGATCAGGCGATTGACGTAATCGCTGTCAGCCGCCTCCTTCCACTCGACGTCATAGCTGTCGACCACGTAATCGGTGATGTGGTCGAAGCCGAACTCGATCATCGTCACGAAGGCGCCGCCGGTATCGACCTCGACGGTGGTCGCCGTCAGGTTGGTCACCGTGCCGAGCGCCACGCCTTCCGCCGAAAGATCGGCCGTCAGGATCTCCTGTTCGTCGGTGGCCGGGTCCCAGTCGTAGATCGTGCTGCCATACTCGTTGAGCTCGACCTCGACCCGCAACGCCACCTTGCCGTTCTCATCGTCCTGCAGCCAGACCGAGGGGTTGACCCGAGCGGCCCGCCACTCGCCGTTCAGCCGCGTGAAAGGCGAGGGGCAGTTCCCGGTCACCGTGGACCCCGGTTTGAGCTTGATCGCCGAAGGCGGCAGGACGCAGCTCAAGGTCTTCTGCAGGCCGCGCCGCTTGGCTTCCATCGCGGTCAGGCGTTGGGCCTGTGTCCCCGAGGGAACCAAGGGCAGATCGAAGGCCTCGATATCGTCTGTGTTGGGCGATCCGTTCGGCACCAGATAGGGCGCCAGCGCGGCCTTCTCGAAGTAGCGCTCCTCCGAGGTCCAGGTCCCGACCAGCGCATAGGGCACCTCCCGCCGGCTGCCGTAGCGCTGCAGGTCGATGTCGGCATCGGTCAACACCGAGTCCATGGTGTAGACCGGCGCCTGATATGCGCCCGGCACGTAGCTCAACTGACCCTGAGTGATACAGAGTTCACCGCCGCCGGCCTGCGCCAAGGGTTCGAGCAGGTCGAGCAGTTCCCCCTTGGTCCAGTCAACCACCCCGCCGACGCGATACCGGTCCTCGTAGACATCCGAGCCCGCGTCCTGCGTCTCGTAATATTTCAGCACTTGTTCGTCGGCCAGGGTCACCCCGTCGATGAAGCCGTCGAGATCGAGGTAGTCATCGTCATAGACCCTGACCGGGTTTTGCCTGGCGGCATCCAAGAGACAGCGCGCCTGATTTGCCGAATAGGTCCAGGTATCGGGATCGTCCTTGTCCTGCGTGACGTCGGTCGGATCCCAGACATAGGACCAGTCCATCGTCAGCTTGAACTGCGGCGGGACGCTCGGCCAGCGGGTGTGACGGTGGCTTTCCGAGCCGGCATTGCAACGGACCCAGAGAACGGTGCAGCCCTGCCAGCCATCGGTTGCCTGCACGTACTGAGGGATCTCCGTCAGAAACCGATCCGGCGGGCTGGTCTCGTCGCCGAGCGACAGCCAGGCCACGCAGAGATCATTGTTCGGACCCCAGTTGAATTTCTCGGCCTTGATGTGCTGCCCGTCAGAGGTCCAGTCGAACAGGTCGCTGCTGTCACCGGGGGTCGGATTGACCACCGGGTTGCCGGTCGCCCTCGACACGAACTCAGCTGTCCGATCATCCAGCGTGATCGACAGGTTCGTGCCAGCCGAGGGCCGCGAATTGAACAGGATCGCGCCATAGAGCGTCCAGCGATCGACTCGCCAGAACAGCGGCGTCCCGGTGACTTCCGTGTGGCCGTAGACAAAGCGCTTCGCGGGCGTCGACGTGGGCTGCGAGAGGTCGCGCTTGATGTCGGCCTGCTCGGGTTTGACAGGCTTGTTGAGCGCCTGCGACAGCAGCAGCCCGGCGCCCAGCTGGATCGCCGCCTGCGTCAGGGCCGAGAGGCTGCCCCACCACCCGGCCACCGCGGACAGGGCGCCGAGAATGACACCTGCCTCGGCCGGTGCCGGTGCGAAGGTCACGCAGGCCGCCAGAGCGGTGGTCAGCAGCAGTTTACGCATTCCAGCAGCTCTCCGAATTGATGCGTGTGAGGATCAGGCCCCTGCGGGCCTTGGCGGCCCAGAGGCCCGGTTCGATGCAGAGCGCGAGAACGCGCCAGCGAGGACAGATGATGCCGAGGGCGCCGGGCCGCTCTCCCGCCGATATGAGGCCGGCAGCGCGCGCCTGGGACTGCCACATGGGCGTGAAGCCGCCCCGCGCCCGGATCAGTGCCAGCGCGCTCCTGCGGTCGTGGTACTGGCCGCGCAGCCCCACCATCAGGTCAAGGCCGGTCAGCGCTTCGAAGGCGGCACAGGCGGTCACGCTGCAGTCGCTTGCGCCCTCCCAGCCGAAACGCCCCGCCATCGCCTCCGCCGCCGCCTCGAAGGCCGCGTCAGGGGTTATTCCGGCCACCTCAGCCGCCCGGCTTCGCGCTCGGAATTGACCAGCAGTCGACCACCCGTATCGCCCGGGTAGGCCGCGCTCTGGTCCTCGTGGCTGTGGCTCGCCGAGAAGGTGGACCGCTGCGACGGCCCGGAGATCAGCGGCAGCTGCACCCCCCGCGAGTATCCCAGCGCCATGAACTCGGTGACATCGCGCGCCCCGTTGATCACCCCGGAAAAGATCCGGAACGGCTCGCCGATCAGCGTGTTGCCGTCGCGCTCGGTCACCACCCCAAAATAGAAGGTGGCCTCGGCCCCCCGGCCATCGGTCTCGAGATAGGTGTCGAGATCATCCCCGAGGCCCAGAAGCGCAAAGGACGCCTCCTGCGCGGCCATGCCGAACTCGTCAGAGGGCAACCGGATGTCGGAGACATTACCGATCCCGGTCCAGCTCTGGCTGTTCCAGCTGATCGTGCCCCGGTTGCCGTGGGCGTAGATCGGATCGCCCGGCCAGTCGATGAAGTACATCACCACCGGGTTGAAGCCGGCCGGGTCGCAGATCTCGGCGTAGGTGTCCGGGTGGATATCCCGCTCTACCACGGATCGACCTCGACGAAGCCGCCAACCTCATCGGCGAAAACCTCGCGGAAAGACCACTTGTATGACCAGCCTCCAGAGACCGGCTGCACCGCGCGGGGAAGCTCACCGACCGGGAGAAAGACGCCTGTGTCGCGCGTCCCGATATTTACGCGGGCGGAGGTGTAGGATTGCGTCAGCTCATCGCCGAAAATTCGGATGTCTGCCGCGCCATCGCCATCCGTGATGGCCTCGGTCATGACCATCACGGTTTCTCCAGTGACGTCATCCACGTCGGCAAAGAGGGTCAGGAACTGGCCTGGCAAAGCGATCCGCGTATTGGCAGGCGCACCAGTGATCGAGACGACATCAAATCCGTCGGCGTCCGTACCGGTGGTGCCCCAGATCAGCCTTCCGGTGTACCAGTAGAGGTCTGTGCCACCCGCCGTCCAATCCAGATCAATTTCATCATCGGTCCAAGTCAGCCGGGTCGATCTCGCCTGATCCGCGATGGCATTTTGATGCACGAAGTAATTGACAGGGTAACTTTGCAGACGCACCGCATGCCGCCCCGCCAGCAACCGCTTCAGCACCTCCATGTAGCCGGCACCATCCTGCCCCGTACCGAGACCAGGCACCACCAGAGTGGCCAGCCGCCGCGATCGGCCGGCCGCAGATCGGAACACGGCCCCGGTAATGGCAGAGCGACTCTCCTGCACCGGATCGTCGCGCGTCCATTCGGCACCAACGACGTCGACGGGTGGCCAGTTATAGACGTTGATGCTCATCGAATTGGCACCTCGCCCGCCCGCTTGTATGTGGCTCCCACCGACGCCTTGACGATGCCAGGCGTGGCCCGGCGAACCTCGCTCTTGGCAGATTGCGCACTGACGCGCTCGATCTTGGCATCGAGATTGCCGTTGTCGTCAAAGAAGACCCGCACGTTCGTCTCACCCCCTGCCATCGCCCGGTTGGGGATGATCCGCGCCGGGCCCACGACAGGCTCTGGACCCGCTTCACCCGCGATGCCCCACTGACCTGCGCCCAGAACGCCGCCATCGGCGAAGAACCCCTTGAACGCGCCAAAGAGCCCGCTGAGCAAGCCGCCGCCGCTTCCGCCGCCAGTAAAGAGCCCGGAGATCAGTTGCTTGATGCCGCTGGAAATCAGGTCCTGCGCGATTTGCTGGAAGACACCGCGCAGCGCCTCTCCCATGTTGCGCCCCTGGACGATCGCGCCCGCCAGTGCACCGGAGATGCTGTCAATCGCCTGGGTGACCTTCTGGAACACCGGCGACTTCGTTTCCTTGTCGAAGGCTCCCGTGACCTGCGCAGCCGCTTCCTCGGCAGCGGACACCGCGGCACCAACATTGCCCGAGATGCCCACTGCGGCACCGGCCATCAGCTCATGACCGATCTCGGCGAAGACCCGGGAAGGCGACTTGACACCGAACACGCCCTTGGTGGCGTCAATCAGACCGGTCATCTTGGCCATCACGTCGGCCTTGAAGGTTTCCCACCGCTCGGCGATGCCTGCCTTGATGCCCTCGATGAGCTGGGTGCCGATCTCCTTCGCCTTCTCCAGAGCCTGCGCCGCTACATCCTTGATCGCCACCCAGAGCTTCGACCCGAGATCGGCAATCACCGCAGGGATCTCGAACAACATCGACCGGATGCCGGCCGCGATCGACTTCATCACCGCCATGCCGGCTGAGACGAACTCAGGCAGCATCGTCTTGATCGCCTGGACCGCAAAACCGAGGTTCTGGGAGATCATCTCGCCAAGGGTGGAAAAGACCGTCTTGATGCTTTCCAGGGCTCCGGCAAGATCACCGTTAAACAGCGCCGTGATGGCGTTGATGGTCTCGGTCACCACCGTCTTGATCTGGCCGAACCGCTCGGTGGCCAATGTCTTCAGACCGTCCCAGGCCTGGCCGAGCAGATTCGCCGCATCGGCCAGGATCGGAAAGCGGGACTTGAGCGTGTCCCAGTTCGCCACGACATAGGCCGCAGCCCCCGCCAGCGCAGAAAATCCCAGCACCACCAACCCCACCGGAGAGGCCAGCGCGGCAAGCCCGGTCGCGATAAAGCCCAACGCGATCGCGAGCGGCCCGATCGCCGCCGCCACCGTCGCCGCAGCGGCGGCAAAGCGCTGCTGCTGCGGGGTGAGCTGGCTGAACCAGGCACCCATGTCGGCGATGGCTTCCGCGACCCGTTTCAGTGTGGGCGCCAGCGCGACGGCAAGCTGGTTGCCGAGACCCTTGACCACCAGGCCAATGGCGCTCAGCGCATCGTTGGCCTCTTCGATCTGGTCGGCCTCGATTTCGGTGACCGCCAGCCCGAACCGTTCGATCTCGGCATTCGCCGCTGCGATGGTCGCGGGATCGAGGCGCGCCGCCACCAGCCCCGCCCGGTCGCCGAAGATGGTGGCAGCCACTGCCGCCTGTTCGGCCACCGGGATGTTCTCGGCGATGGCCGTGTTGATCGCGGAGATGCGCTCATCGAGATTCATCTCGGACAGGGTCTCAGCCGACAGCCCGAGGCGCGCCAGCGACTTGGCCGCGGGGCCCGCGCCGGTGGCCGCCTGGCTCAACCGCTTGGTCAGCTGCCGACCGATCTGCTCAAGCTCGCCGGTCGAGACGCCCGCCCGGTCGGCCGCACGGGCCAGAACCTGCATCGACTTGGTCGAGGTCCCGAGCGACTGCGCCATCTTGGATTGCGCGTCGATCGTTTGCATCGAAGACCGCAACGCTGCCCCGCCCATCGCCACGATCGGCAGGGTCGCGCGGGTGGTCATCTTCTTGCCCACCGACTGCATCTTGGCAGCCGCGCGCGAGAGCGACCGCTGCAGCCCGCTCATCGAAGCCTGAGCCCGCTTCGCCCCCTTTTCGAATGCCGCGCTGTCGAGCGACAGCAGGGCGCGCAGGGCGCCGATCTCAATTGCCATTGGCCGTCCTCGCTGCCATTGCCTTCATCCAGGCCCGCACATAGGCGCGGTCCGCCTCCCCGCCCCGCGCTGAACCCGCCTCGGCAACACCGGGATCATCGGGCATGTCGTTCGGATCGTGATAGGCGTAACGGGTGTATTGCGCGTTGAGCCAGGCCAGCCGCGCATCGCGCCGCATCGCCGCGCCGATAATGATCGTGGCCTCGCGCAGGGTGACCCGCGCGAAGGCCTCAGGGTCCTGACCCGCCAGGACCCACTCGCCCAGCCGGGCAGACCAGTCTATTTTTTCCGGCCTGCCCGCGGGCGGTTTTTTGCCGCGCTTCCGGGCTCTGCCTTTGCTTCGGGAAAAGCCTTTTCAGCGGCCTCACCGATGGCATCGCCGGCGGCTTCGAGACCGATCTCGTCGATCAGCGCCGCCGCATCAGCGTCCGACGCGCCGGCGCCGTCATCCATCATTTCAGCAAGGATGCGTACCAGCACCGAAACCCGGGGGTTGCCTTCCAGACCCGAGAAAATCTCCTGCAGGGACTGATCGAAGCGATCCTCGAGCGCCATCATTGCGCGGGTGGTCAGACGAAGACGCTGGCCACCCGCGCCGGCTTTGAGTTCCACCGAACTGATCATGCCGCGGCGGTCCCCTTGGTGAAGGTCACGCCACCGCTGGTGCGTACCACAAGGTTGAGGGCGATGATGTCACCGACCGAGTTGGTCTCGAGTTGGGGCGTGACATAGCCTGTGAAGGCAAAGACGTCGCCAGAGCTCTGACCGCTTTCGAGCGGCATCGTGGTCTGGAAATAGACGAGCGTGCCGTTGGTCTTGTAGCCATTGGCCGTCTCGTATGCGTCGCTGGAATAGCCGCAGGGGATGGTGATCTCGCCGGCATCCTTCAGGCCCGGAATGTACTCACGATAGCCATTCGGGCTTTCCAGGTGGGTGGCCTCCTGGAACTCGACCTGGTCCTCGGGCACGGCGATGGCCTTGCACTCGGGAATGTCGGCCCAGGTCGAGCCGTCGGTGCCCCATTCGCTGGTGGCCCCGTAGACAATACGCTGGTTTGTCGCCATGGCGATTACTCCTTTTCAGCGATTTCGGTAAGCCGGGTGCCCCGGCAGTCAGTCCCGATGGGTGATCGAGAAGGTCAGCGAGACGCGCTGCAACAGCTCCGCGTCCCGGTCGTTCGTGTCGCGCACGGCCTCAAGAAAGGCGCCCTGGATGGTGCCACCCTGGTAGCCTTCGAGAGCCTCGCGAATGTCATCGGCAGCGCCCCCGGCTTGGGAAGCTGTGCGCCCGTAGCAGTCGATCTGCACCCGGCTTTGCATCAGCCCGGTGCCTTCGAGGTGCATGTCGCGGATGCCGGAGACCCGGAAGAGCGCGGCCCTGGGCAAGCCGTCATCGTCGCCCAGTGTCCCCCAGGTCACCGGGAAGCTCACCGAGGCCTGCAACAGGGTGATGATCTCCGCTCTCATTCCGCTTTCACCAAGCGATAGCCGTGCGCATCTGCTGCGGCTTCAAGCGTGGTCAAGTCCAGCAAGGGATGGGCCAGGACATCCACAACCTGAGTCATCACCGAAATCTCGGCGACCACTACAGCATTGGGCTCCATCCTCAGGTTCAGAGACGTGACGCCCTCAATGGGCTCGCCGGTTTCAGTCGTGATCGCCACGCCCGAACTCATGATGCTCTCGCCTTTGATCCGGATCATGCCTTACCCCTTGGCTGCTTTCTTGGCGCGCCGCGCCATGGTTTTCTCGATCTCATCCCAGAGCCGCTGCCCGAGGCTTTCGAGCATCTGGCCCTTTCGCGCATCCCACGCGGGCTGCAGCATTGGCGTCGGCGAAACCGCCCCGACGTATTTGCCGGACTTGTGGGCGCGCGGCCCGGTCCCGAACTCGATAAGGTGCGCTTCCGGCGTGCCACCACGGCCGCCGGGCGCACCGACGAACATGTTGACGATCGAACGCCCCTTGGCGGGTTGCGGCTGGCTGCGCGAGAGGCTCGACGTGATCCGGAACACGTCGTCAGCGCCGCCCGGCCAGAACACGTTTGCCAAGTCGGCCACCGGCTGCAGCTCCTTCTTCAGAGCACGCCGCGCCACCCCCTTCGCCGTTCCGGCGGGGATCTGCGCCAGGGCCTTTTCGATCTCTCGCAGCCCGGTTACCTTCATCGTCACAGACATTTCAGGAGCCCCATTTGCGACATCTTGCTTTCCTTGCAGTCCTGGCCACGCCGGTCGCTGCCGACTATTCGGACCACCCGCTGGTCGAGCTTTTCACCGTCGCCCCTTGCACCGAGGCAATCGCCACGATCGACCAAGACGTCGGAGCCGCCGGAGACTTCAAGGCGGTTGGCCTCGCGATCGGCCGTCAAGGCGCCGCTTGGGGCACCGTGCTCGGCTTCGATACCGCGCTTGGCGGTCTGCAGGGCGATGAAGAAACCACGCTGATCCGCCTTCGCAAGGCCTGCGCCGAATCTCCGGAAACCCCGGCGGCGGACTTGCTGATGTCCTTTAACTGACCACCGGCCCCTCGACCGTGAGCCAGACGTTGCCGCGATCGGTGATCGCGTCGACGTTGGTGATGTTGTACCGCGTACCTGGCAAGCTGTCGGCTCCCTCGCCCGAGGGCCAGCCACGGCGAACGTCTCGCATCCGGTAGCCTGTCGTGATCGCGCGCGCCGCTTCGCATTGACGGATGCGGATCTTGAATACCTGCCGCCCGGCATTCCGCGCGGCCTGCACCACCTCGTCGCCCTTCTGGAAGATGAACTCTGCCATGGCGAGGTGCGCCTCGGAGTACGCCGTCACCGGCTCGCCGAGATCGTTGCGCGTCACCGTCGGTTCATCAAAGGCCACCTTTTGCGCCAGTGCCGCCGCACCCGAGCCGCGCGCTCTCACAACATCCTCCGGTAGCGGGCCAGCAGCGCCGAGATCGTCAACGGCACTTCGCTCATTCCGCCAGCAACGACCGCAGGGCGGTTGTCAAACCAATGGCCGGCCAGCATGATCATCGCGGTGCGCAGCCCCTTGGGAACGGCCCCGGCCGTCGCGCCGCCGCCGGTCATCGTGATGGTCACCGGGTAGAGCTCCGTGCCCAGCTCCGGCAGGGTCACCCCGTCGGCCCAGGTCAGCTCAGGCCGTGCCGATCCGGCACCGAGATCGCCCAAGCCCTCGAGGTCATAGGCATCGGCGGACAGCGCCTGACTGTCGCCCGCGGTATCCGTGTAGCTGATCGAGACCGCGCTCAGCGGCTCAAGTGGCAACGCCAGCCCGCCAGTTGGCCAGGACGCAAGCTCGAGCGTCCAGACCTGCTCGCAGATCACCCGGCCGAGGATCCCCGAGGGACCGTCGAGAAACTCGGTCACCGCGCCGATCAGCATCGCGATCAGGTTATCGCGCTCGGTGTCGTCGCCGAGGATCGACAGGTATGCCTTCACTTCGGCCGTCGTGATCGCCTCGATCTCCGGCTCGGTGACCCGTGTCAGACGCATGTCAGGCGTTCACCTCGGCGCTGGCCTGCATCAACGACCAGACGGCATCTCGCTCGGCAGCCGTCACTGGCTCACGCTGCATTCCCGCGGGAATGCCTTCGAGCATCAGTGCATTGATGGCATCGACTTCGGGCTTGCCCGACTGGGTGAAGTCATCTTCGCCCAGCTCGGCGATGACAGCCGCGATGACTTCCTTGCGCTCGCTCAGTTCAAGCACTTGGTCCGTTTCGTCCTCGGGCGCCGGGGCTTGATCCTCGATCGGCACAGCGTCGGGATCGACGGCGAAGCCTTGCGCGATCAGCGCGTCAGCCTCGGCCTTCGCAAAACCAGCCCGCTCACCGGGCTGGTACATGCGATAGGTCTTCAGGAAGCGGACCACCTTCATTGCGGCAGGCGATCCATGCCGCCGCAGACGACGACAGCTGCCAGAGCCGCCGTATCGGTGCCCGACGCGCTGAGATCGGGCGTCAGGTCGGCGCGCACGTAGCGCCCTGCCGCCAGGAGGTTCAGGTCGATCTCCGCGATCCCGGCTTCGGTCGAGCCGCCGGTGTCGCCGGTGGCCAGCACCACAGTGCCGGTCTTCAGGACGGTGGCGTCGGACAGGTCCGATTCCGCACCGCTCTCGACCGAATAGGTCAGAGACAGCGTCTCGTCTTCGGCGAGGGTGGCGGTATAGCTCACCGCCAGCACGCCGCTTGTCGGCGAACCGATCGAGAGCCGGTCGAAGATCGTGCCGGTCACCTCGGTTGCATCGCCGGAGCCCCCGGCGGTGGCGGCGATATTTGCGCCGACGCGCATCACCTTGATCACATCGCCGATATTGCGAATGTCCATGTCGTTTCTCCTCAGGGAAAGGCGGCGGGCCCCGCGGCCCGCCGGGTCAGGTCAATGCGCGGATCAGGCGCCCCAGGTGACGCCGGTCAGCCAGGCGGCGGCGGCGAGGTGACGCAGGCCGAGATCGTGCTGCATGATCAGGCGCAGCAGCGTCTCGTCGCGCGAGAACGCGGCCTGCATGGTGCCGGACGAATCCTTGTAGGCCGCCTGGCTCGACATCGCGATCTCGATGCCCATGTGCTCGCCGACGATGACGTGGCTCGGATGGACCAGGCCGATCTCCGACTCGGTGCCGCCGCCCAGGTTGTCCGGGATCTCGGTCGACTGATGCACCGGCTTCTTGCGCAGCCTGCCGTCCGACATTTCGGGATAGACCTTGTTGCCGTTGCCGTCGCGCAGGTTGGTCAGAAACATCGCCGAGCGCGGCGACATCACCCAATGCGCCCCCGAGTAGTCCAGGTTGGCATTGCCGAGTGCCAGCTCGAGGCGCCCGAGGTCGTTGTCGACTTTCTGCACGTCGGGCGAGGCCGTCATGGTCAGGATGTGGGTGCTCTCGAAAGAGGTGCCCACCGCCTGGTAGCGAAGACCCTTCGGCGCGTACTCTGTACCGACGCCCCGGAGAAAGAACCGGTCCTCGATTTGGGCCGCATCCTCAACAGCATCGTCCCGCACCAGCCGGTCGACCGCAGTGGACGCAGCCCGCAGCAGATCGTTCGACATCGGGATGATGCCGCGCAGCTTCTTGGCCGAAAGGCGAACCTGCCCGAAGGTCACGCCGGTCGCCGGCGCATCGGTCTGTTCGCCGCCATACTCGAAGGTGGCTCCGCTGGCGCGACGGTTCATGGTCAAGTTGCCATTGGGCATCGGCACGATGCGCGGGCCCATCGCCGTCACCACGGCCTTGGGGCGCAGCAGCTCGATCACCTCTTCCGAGACATCCTCGGGGATCAGGAAACCGCCCTCGGGACCGGTGCCCGCCGACTGGTTGGCGAAGAGACCGCTGTCGCCGTTGGCCTCGGCGATCTGCTGCGCCACGTAGGGGATGCCCCCGGCCGCGGCGATAGTACGTGCCATGCGCGCGAAGCGCAGGCCCTTCTCCGCAGGCTGGGCAGGTGCGCCCCCGGCGGCCGGCTGGGCACCGGGCAGTGCCGGCGTCGGCATGGCGGCCGCGGCGCGACGGCGTTCAAGGTCTTCGAGACGGCCGATCTCGGCCGCGACCTGGTCATCCTGCGCCTTGAGGTCATCGTATTTGGCCTGGGCCTCTTCGGTCCAGTCACCGTCCTCGCCCTCGGCATCAGCCGAAACCAGCGCCTGCATATCGGCCAGAAGCGCCTCGCGGCGGGCCTTCAATTCAAGGATCTTGTCCATCCTCAGTTCCTTTCTGCGGCCCGACGCCGCGTTTCGAGATCGGCAGAGGCGCGTGCGCGCCCTCCTGCCCGTGTTGCCCGGGTCTGTCCGGGATGCTTTGACAGCTCGCCTTCGAGCGTGCCGATACGGTTCGCCATCCCCGCCTCTATGGCGGCAGCGGCGGTCTTCATTGCGCCCTGGCCGAAGTCAGCCCGGACGCGCGTCGCGCTGACGCCACGTCCCGCTGCCACGTCGGCGACAAAGACGGCTTCAATGGCGTCGAGTTCTTCCTGAATGGCGGCCCGGCCCTCTTCGGTCGCGGGGTCCGGCCGCTTCATCGGCGCGCCGGAGCTGACCACCTCGTAGGCCCGGCGCCCGTTGGAATCGGGACCTTCTTGCCGCGACATCGAGGCCACGACCCCGATCGAGCCGACGCGCGCCGAGCGGTCGAGAACGATCTCGCCCGCCTGACTTGCCAGCCAATAGGCCGCCGAGGCGCCCATGCCGGTGACAAAGGCAGTGATCGGCTTAGGCGCAGCGCGCAGCGCCTCAGCCGCCTCGCCCAGCCCCGAGACCACGCCGCCTGGGCTGTCGACCAGCATCACGACGCGCTCGACATCATCGTTTGCCCAAGCCACGCGCATGTCGTGCATGATGGTGGACAGTGCCGTGCCGCCGGTCGACGCGCCGACCATCGAAGCGCGCGGAAAGATCGTGCCCACCACCGGGATCACCGCCGTCGCGCCCCGCAGCGTCGAGACCTGCGCGCCTTCGAGACGCCGGCCCACCGCTGCCACCGCGGCGCGCGAGGCGGCCATCATCGCCTCGTGCCCATCGGCCGAGACCTTGGCCAGAACGTCATCATCGAGCGCCCGGGCGGCGATGGCCTCGATCGCATCGAGGTACTCCGGCACGATGGCCCAGGGCTGGGCGCGGATTGCCGCGACCAGGGCGGAAAGATCAGGTTTCATCGTCGGTGTCCTCCGGTTGATCGCCGCGCGGCGCGCCCGCGATTTCCATGTTGCTGGGGCGCCAGTAGGCCTCGCCGGCATCGCCAGGCACGTTCGGCAGGTTTTCCTTGGCGCGCAGCTCGTTGCCGTTGACCATGCCCATCTGACGCTGCTGCCAGTAGGCTTCCATCCGGCTCTTCAGATCGCTCTTCACCAGGGCGTCGGTCAGGTGCTCGTAATAGTGGCCTGTGCGGGCGAAGGCCTTGGTGAGCGCCTGCGCCACCCGCGCGTAATGCGGCCCGAGGTGGTAGATCACGAACTCGAGGCTCTGCTGTTCGATGTTCGTGAAGGTCGCGCGCGAAAGATCGAAGATCAGGTGCGGCGGCACCCCCCAGATGCGCGCGAGGTCGACCACCTGGAACTGCCGGGTCTCGATGAACTGGCTCGACTTCATGTCATGCGTCAGGAAAGCCGCCTTCAGGTCCTGATCGAGCACCGCAACGCGGCTCCCGTCGTTGCCGGAGTAGAGCCGCTCCCAGTCGGTGCGGATCCGGGTCTTGTCCTCGGTTCCGACCTTCTGCGCGGTGGTCAGTACCGTCGAAGGCCGGCCCCCCTTTGACCAGAAACTCGCCGCGTGCTCGCTGGTGGCGATGGTCGATCCCAAGGCATCGCGGGCATAGCGGATCGGGTTGAGGCCGTTAACGCCGTCCCGGCTGAAGCCAGGGATATGGAGGATGTCCCGTGCCGGGAACCGCTCATGCGTGCCGTCCGGCAGGGTGGCGTCATAGAACAGCGTCTTGCCGTCCAGCCGGTCGAAATGCTCGACCACGGTGACGCTGCCCGGCGTGAGCCTGGTCAAGGCCCGCTCCCGCCCGGCCGGGCCGCGGCTGATGTAGGCCGAGAAGCTGCCCGAAAGCATCAGGTCCGCCATTACCAGTTCGAAGAAGGCAAAAGGCGTCTGATGCGAGTTCGGAGCCGTCCTGAACAGCTGGCCCTCGGCACGGTGATCCGCATTTTCGCGACCCGAGGCTGCCCGCTCGTAATAGTGCACCGGCGTCATCGCGAAGACCCCGGTGAGGATCCGCAGCGCCTGAAGCGTTGCCGGGATCGACAGCGCGGTGCGCTCGCTGACCGCCACCCCGGCGCGCGACGACACACCCGAGGTCACGAAGCCGTTCGACCACTGGCTCGCGCTCTCGACGTTGCTGCCCGCCGAGGCTGTGACCGGCGGTTCGGCACGCGTCATCGGCGCGGCGGCGCGGCCGCTGCGGAAAAGGTCCATCAATCCCAAGGTCTCACATCCCCGTGTATTCGAATGCCTTGGCGCCACCCGCGACCGGGTTCCAGCTCATCAGCATCACGGCATTGAACAGCGCCATCAGCGGATCGATCTTGGCCGATCCGCTCTTGGCCTTTGTCACCAGCACGGCATTGCCGCGCGTCTCAGTCTTCGCGTTGCCCACACACCAGCGCATGATCCGCTGATCGCAGTGCTGCAGCGTCCGGTTCTTCAGCTTCACCGGCGTGCCCTTGATCGCCGCGTTCAGCTTGTAGCCTTGGCTGATCGCCCGGATGTCCTCGATGTCGAACTCCGCCTCGATCAGCGCGTCGACGATCGAGGCCACGCCCTCGGGGTCCATCCCGATCCCGTCTTCGTCAGGCAGCAGCCCGGCGTCTTCCAGCTCCCGGCAGATCGCCACGATTTCCGGATGTGCCTCGGCGTCGAGGTTATCGACAAGCGTCAGGTCACCGGCATCGACCAGCTCCTGCAGCTCGGTTGCGATTCCCGGGCGCAGTTTCAGGACGCCCTTGTCTGCCCAGGCCTTGCCCCAGTGCAGCCAGTTCTTCGTATCGGCATGTCGGCCCAGGACCGCCAGCCCCAAAAGGTCATCGAGGCCGCCGCCATCGAGGCCGACGACGCAGACGTCCGAGACCGCCTTGATCTCGGCCAGCGTCATGTCCGGGCGGGCCGCCCTGCCCCAGTGATCGGCCCCGATCCAGCGCTCCGAGTGCAGCCCCAGCCCGATCTCGATATTGAGATGCTGGCTCATCCAGATTTGCTCGGCCTCGGGGCTGACCGCGCCGTTGTTCACATAGTCGTCTTCCAGCCGCTGCCGGCTGATCGACCGGCCCAGGTTCGGCAGCACCAGCGGCCAGTTATCCTTGTTGCGCCAGTAGCGCTCCTGCTTCTGCAGCTTCTCCGGGAACTCGTAGAGCACCGGCAGCATGATCGGGCTGTTGCCCGCCTTGCCGTCCCGGATCGCCCGGGCCTTCTGGATCTCCGCCTTCCAGATCCCCGCCGGTTCCTTGTCCGACTGCGTCGTGATCATCAGCAGCTGGCCGCCGGTCATCGTGATCCCGCCGCCCCTGATCTGCTGCATGACCTGCTGGGCGCCGTTCTTCTTCCCCAGCTCGTGCAGCTCGTCGATGATCGTCATGATCGGGATTTCCCCGGTAACGATCGAGGTGTCGAAGGTCTTCACCTCGAGCTCGGTGCCGGTCTTGTACCGCGTGATGGTCTTCACGTGGTCCTGGATGCGAAACACCTTCTGCAGCCGCTCATCCAGCCGGATCATCCCCTGCGCCTGGTCGAACAGGCGGTTCGAGATGTTCTGCGACGGGCCGATTAGCAGCATCTGCCCGTTCGGCGTGTCGATCATGTAAAGCGCAGTCAGCGCCAGGCCGGCCGCGTAGGTCGTTTTCGACGACTTCTTCGGAACCATGGTCAGGCATTCCCAGACCAGCCGCTCCCTTGTCGCCGGGTCCTCGCTGGCGAGGAAGGCGATCAGCACGTCGCGAAACCAATCGCCGCAGGCCTCGCTCATTGGCGGGTTGCCGGCCACGTCCGGAAGTCGAAGCCGGTTGAAGAACGCCAGCGCCTTCTTGGCCTTGGCCTCATTGACCGGCACATCGGCCATCGGCGTCTCGCGCCGCTTGAGCCTGTCCCACCAGTCCGGGCAGGCAAACCGCGGCAAAACCTCAGTGCACTCGGCCATCGGCTTCCTGCATCAACTCCCGTTCGAGATCGTCATCGGCCTCATGGCCCATCAGCTCGCGCTGGCGCTTGACGCCCTGCGATTTCTCGCGCGGCGCATCGGCGCCGACCTCACGCTCGATGAGGTCGCGCTCCGCCTTTTCGATCAGTGGCTCCAGCGCCCGCATTGCCGAGACGTTGCCCTTGTCGGCTTCCTTGTCGAGCCGCAGGATGTTGCGCGCCCGCATTTCCGCGATCGCCATTTCCCGCGCCAGCCGCGCGTTGATCTTGCCGCTCTGAAAATAATGCTTCCGCAGGGTCGGCACGCTGATGCCCAACTCGCGAGCGATCTGCTGGTTCTTCATTCCGGCCACCAGCAAGGCCCTGATCTTACGCGCATTTTCGACAGTCGGGATATGTCCCGTCCGCCCCGGCTCCCCGCGCCCGTCCGGGATCGGATCGCCCAGCAGGTCAAACTTCCGATCCACCAGAAAAAAATCTCCAAATGGGGGAGCTGCCGGTTTCCGTTGTTGGCGGGTTGCAGGGATTTACCCCCCCCACCCCCGGCGCTCCTGTTTCTGTTTGTCGCTGTCGTGGCATGCCTTGCAAAGGCACTGCAGGTTGTCGCGGTCCCAGAACTTCGCCGGGTCACCGCGATGCGGGTCGATGTGGTCCGCCACCAGCTTCGACGTGTCGGCCTCGATACGGCCACAGCCGGGCCGCTCGCAGGTGAAGTCGGCGGCCGTGAGAACATCCCACCGCAGCCTGCGCCACCGCGCGAGGTAGTACCAGTTATGCCAGGGCGATCGCTGACCCTCAGCCTTGACCGGCTCCCGCCGCTCAGCTCTCAGCCGCGAGACCGGCTTGCCGATCCGCGCCACGTTGCCACGTCCAGCCAGTCGGCCCATCGTTCCTGCCCTTGCTTCACCACTGGTCGGGGGACCGATCCACCCCCGACCCCGGCCCGCGTCATCCCTCGGGATGTCTGCTCGCGCAGGCCGGAACGCAAAGCGCCCGGCGGTGGGGTCTCCACGGCCGGGCGCATTTCGGTTCGCAGGCACTATGTCAACGGGGGGCAGATTTCGTCAACTGTTTTTTTGACGACGCGGCGCCCAGGGCGTCCGCTCAGGCATGACATCGGTAACCTCATGCGAGGTCAAGTTGCTGTAAATATTGAAGGTCTCACGCAACTCCCAGAGCGCATCCCACCAGCGCAAATAATCGCGCCGGGCGCTCGCGATCTCCCAGGCAGCAGGCCGAATGACCACCGGGCAGCACATCACCTTGTCACGAACGATCACGCCCTTGCGGTTGCGACGAGGCTGCGGTGGCCAGCCTTCGGCCCCCAGCTGCCCCGCGTCGATCGTGCCGGCACGAACGCCGTGCTGGTTGGTGTGGGTCACCTCGGGGCGCACCGACGGCGTGGCATCCTGCATCCAGTCCGGCACCCGTCCGACGCGCGCCAGGTCAGCGATCCAGAGCGCCATCCGCAGCCCGCCACGCGCATCAGGCAGATGTGCCAGAGCATCGGCCACCAACTCGGCATCGTGGTGCGGCAGCGAATGCCCGCCGCCGTCAACGCGCCCAACCTCGAGCTGCGCCATGACGTAGCCGGTGCCCGAGAGCGTCTTCCGCCCGCCGATCTCGATGCGCGCGCATTCCGCCCGGAAGGCCCATTGCACCAGATCCCAGATCGCGATCGGCTTGCGCACCCGCGTCACGCCGGCCTCTGCCGTCACACGCACCGCCATCATGCCGCACCCGCCTGCCGGCCGTCGCCGATCAGCGCCTCGGCCCGCTCGGTGAGTTGCTGGTACCACGCGACGAACTGGGCATCGTCGGGATAGGCCCGGCCCCGCGCCACGCGCTCCCGCGCCTCGACATCGCGGCGGGCCAGATTGGCGGCTTCCTGTGCCACGTCGCGCCGGTCCTTCGGCGTGTACGGCGGGCGGATGTTGCGCTCGATGAAGCGCATGGTGGCGACCAGCGTGCCCTCTTCCCGAGCCTTCGGCCCTTCGATCGATGCGAACCAGCTGGCGCATTCCGGCCAGGTCTCGATCGGGCGTGGCCGTGCCGCCTGGGCGAAGAACACCACCGTGGCGCGCGGCGGCCAGAAACAACGCTTGGCCCCGTCGCCATGGGCCGAGAGGCAGGCGCGCAGCCGCTTGAGCTCTTCGTCGCCGAGATAGCCCAGCCAGTCGGCCATCCAGTCGAGGTAGCTGCGTTGCTTCTTCTCGTCGGTGCCCTTCGGAAAGCGAAAGCCCATGCCGCCGTATCCGCTCGCCAGCGGATCGATCAACAAGCGGCGCACCCGGCCGCGTTTCGTCTCGACGTCAGTCATCTGCACGATCCTCATTCTCAGCCTGTGACCAGCCCGCCTCGATCACCTCCGCATCGGTCAGCATCCCGGCGGCGAGGATGTGATCTCGGACCCAGGGCTGCGCATCGAGCAGCTCGTCCCGACGGCCGCCACGAAAGGCGGCGACAGCGCGCTCGGCGCTTCGGTGGACCAACGGATTTTCGGAGAGCTTCCCGCGCGTATGCGCGCTCGCGCGCGTGTCTGCGCGCGCTATGGTTTTTCCATGGTTTATATCATTATTATAGGCAGTTGCAGTTTTGCTACCTTTTGGTTGCAAATCTGCTACCTTTTGCGAGGCCGAAAGGGTCGCAGTTTTGCTACCTTTTGAGGGTGCATTTTTGCTACCTTTTAGGGGGATGATTTCGGCCCGGGTCAGGAAGCCATAGCCCCGCGAAACGCCCCGGCCGCACCCGCCTTCGGTCACGATCCAGCCGGCCTGATAGAGCTGCCCGACTGCCCGGCGCACCGAGTGTTTGGACGTGCCGAGCACGTTCCCGATCTCCTCATAGGAAGGATCACAGCGCAGGGTGTCGCGGTTTACGAAGTCCAACACCAGCGCATGCGCGACCATGCGCGCGGTCATCGTAAGGCTGGTGTCACGCCGCACGCTTTCGAGCCACCCCCATTTCAGGCGGCGCCACGTGGCGGGATCACCGATAAGCCGCGGCCCGTCGTCTTTCTGCACTGCAATAACCTGCTCTGGCCGCATGAAGCCGCCTCTCCTGATGCCTGTTTCGCGCGCGTGTGATCACGTCGCGCGGATGTGTGCCGGGTGCATTGCCGGCGGACCTGCCTCGACCCGCGGAACCGGGCTCAGGGCGGCGCGCGCGGGGCCTGCGACGCCAACCAATCGGCCAGCACCGTTAGTTCCCAGGGCGCAAGCGTGATCGAGACGCCGGCCGCCCCCAGCCGTCTTGCCTTGGCCTCGAAGAGGAGGAGCGCACAGGGCGTCATGGGCTGGCCTCCTCGGGTGCGTCGTCCCAGGGCGGGTGCCGCGCCTCGCTGTCGCGCCGGCGACGGCACATCTGGACGCGGTCGACGCCCGCCAACCGCGCCGCCGCGGCCCTGTTGCCGCCAGCCAATGCCAGCGCGTCGGCGTCATAGAGCGCATTGAAGAGCGCGCGGGCGTCCCGTAGGCGCAGATCGGCATTGGCACAACGGCGCGCAAGTTTCTGGATCTCGGTCAGGTTCGACATGAATTGTCCTTTGTCAAAACAGAGCACCTTGCCGGCCGTCAGGCCCATCTCGAAACAGCCGTCGCAGAACTGTCTCGCCCTGCCAGTCCGCATCCCAGACCAGCCAGCCGTTGCGCTGCGGAGGCGATCCGCCGCCTCGGAAGTCGATTTTCCAGCAGCAGACGTAGGCCCGGCTCACAGGAAAGCGGGCATGCAGATCGTCCATGCCGTTGATGCGCGCAGCGATCCAATCCCAGTTGAGCAGCATCGCGGCATAGCGGACGCCGAGGTCCTCGATATGCCGCAGCCACCGGCCATGGCCATCGCGGGCGCTGACCTCGCAATAGGGCGGATTGGTGATCAGGATGTCTGCCGGCGGCGCGGCGAAGTCGTAAAAGCTCTGCAAGCGCACCCCGGACCAACCACGGTCAACCAGATCGGAGCCGATGACTTCGAACCCGTGGCGGGCCAGTTCGTCAGCCATGTGACCGCCGCCGACTGCAGGCTCCCAGACCGGACCACCGATTTCACGCAACCGCGCGCCTTCTGCTGCGAGGAAAGCGGACGTGGCCTCAGGCGGCGTTGGGTCATAGTCCAGTGGATCCCGTGCCTCTGAGGGCTTCACCTGGTCCGGGAAGTCGCCGAGCAGCTTCTGCGCCGGGTGGCGGCGACGTGGCTTCGTGGCGCGGAACAGTGCCTTTGTCGACGCAGCACTCATGCCGCCGCCCTCCGGTCGATCTGCGCCACCACACGCGCCGCGCGCTCCCAGGCTGCCACGTCGCCGAGATACAGGTCACCGGTGCGACTGCAGTCCGCCAGGAACCGATAGAACCTCAACCGCTCCGGAATGTCGTCGAACCTGAAGGCCTCGACCCTCCCGCGCCCGGCCATGGTCACCCGGCGGATGGCGGGGCGCAGGGTGACGGTGAACGCGCCCACACGATGCGTGATGACGCCGCTCATGCCGCCCTCCGATCCTGCTGCGGGCGATCGATTCGCCAATAGCGGCGCATGTCGAAGGCGTCATCTGCGGCCCGCGCCGCAACCTGCTGGCGCACCACGTCAGGGTCAAAGCCCGCCCAGGTGCAGACGATCTCGAAATCAACCGTCCCGATCCAGACGCGCGCCGCGGCGGCGTCATCGGCATGCGCAGCGAGATAGGCCAGCCGGTTGGCGCCACCCAAAGCGAGCTTCAGCTGCTCACCCAGCACCGCCCGCCAGAGGCGGCGCAGCGCCAGGCGATGGCCCACCGGCTCGGTGATCGAGGTGTCCCACGCGCTCATGCGACACCCCCGGACATGGGAAAAGCCCCGCCGCCCCGAAGGGCAGCGGGGAAGTCGGGCGCGGCGACGAACTTGCCGCGCCCGTGGCGGCCGCGGGCAGTAATCGCCGACCGACAGGGAAAGAGGGATGCACCTGCGGTCATGTGACGTCACCGATGCCGAATTTCGCGAGCAGAGCGAGGAAGTCGCGGCTGGCCTCGGCCCGCACCACGCCACCTTCGAGATGCATGTCGAGCAGGCGGCGCTCGTCGACCAGGTGGTCGAAATCCGCCTCGAAGGCCGCGCGCCGGGCTTGCGGCCAATCGCGCACCGCAGCGCAAACCACCTTGACCATCGCCACCAGGTCGGAATTGTCGCACCTCAGCTGAAGGATGCTCATACCGTCACCCCGCCATAAGGCACGCCGAGCTGCGGCTCCCAGACCTCGCGCAGGCGGCGCACGTAGGCCGCGCCGCAATCCTCGCCATCGGTCTGGCCGGGCGCGTCATAGAAGCGGCGCGCGAGATCATCGGTGAGCAGAAAGCCATGCGCAATGAACGTTTGCCAGACCCGCCAATAGGCCGCGCGGCGCCGGAACTGCCAGGAGCGAGGCCGCTCAAGCCGGCAGGTCCAGTCGAACGGGTTTTCAAGCGTGTCGCAGAGATCGAAATAGAGCCGCGTGAAGACCACGTCATAGGCCTCTTCAAGCGCCCAATCCGCGTGTTCATCCGCGCCGGATGTCGCTGCGGACAAACCTGCGGAGAAAAGTCCGGACAAAAGTCCGCCGGGAAATCCGGTGCCTGCCGCCCTCATGCCGCTTCATCCCCAACCAACATGTCCCAGGCCTCGCGACCGTGCTGGCGCAGCGCCATGGCGACATGTGCGCCGCGCGCGCCGGTCTCACCCTCGAACCACTTGCGCGCCGTGCGCTCGCAGACGCCGAAGGCGCTCTGGATCGAGGCATAATCGCGGAAATGCGCCCGGATGTAGCGTTGCCACCTGTCAGGGAACTCGCGCGCCTCGCGGTGCGGATCGAGCGCCCCGCCCCGGGTGAGGATCTCGGCATGAGCGGCATGCGGAAAGTCGGGCAAAGCTCCGCTCGCCTGGACCTGCGGCGCCGGTCCATCCTGCTGGGGCAGGCCACCATTCACGTAGATCACGACAGGAGCTTTCATGCCCCATCCTCCTCTGAAACAACTGGTGCCGGCGCATCGCCTAAGGCAGCTTCGACCAGGCCGATCCCGGCAACAGCCAGGACGAACAGCACGGTCAGAGATGCCAGGAGGAGAATGCCGGAGACGATCATGCGGCGTCCTCGCTTGGCGCATGAAGCTCAACGAGCAGTTCGGCGCTGACCGGAAATTCTCTGGCACGCGCGGCCAATAGGAGTGGGTGATGATACTTGGCCGGAATACACCCTTTTTCCGCCCATTTATGGACTTGATGCACCGTCACGCTGAGACGAGGAGACGATGCATTGAGGTCTGCAGCGAGTGCGGCTCGTGTCGGCCACAGGTTCACCAAGGCCTTAATCGTGGGGATCAACTGGCTCATGGAATACCAATAATCGACGTTTCTTCGATGTGTCAACGCTCGACAAAACTTCGATAGACGTTTTTTCGATTCTGGCGCTCTAACGAAGGCTCAGATGCAGAAGGAGGCCCAATGGAAGACCACACACCTTTCCACCCGCAGGCTGTTGGCCGCAGGCTCCAAGCTCTTCGTGAACACCGCGGTAAGACCCGCGCCGATTTTGCAGCCTCTGTGGGCATCGACGCGACGAGTTACGGCAGGATCGAGAAGGGCTTGAAACCGTTAAAAGCCGAGATGGCTTACAGAATTTCCGAGCGGTGGGGCGTCACGATGGACTTCCTCTACCGGGGTCGATTGACGGAACTTCCGGAGGCTTTGGCCAACAAGCTCATCCATGCCCGGACCAGCGGCCAAGAATAGGCGGTATCAACTGGCACCTGGAAAAGTCTCGCAATCAGAAACAAAAACCGCTCTTCCGGGTCATAACGCATCGTAAAAAGTCCTATTCAGGCCCCCACCGGTCTTTTTCAGCACTTTACTTGGGCCACCGTCAATCGACGTTTCTTCGATTTTTTAACTTGACCATCGACGTTTTGTCGATCTACCAATGACCCCATCATCCGATGGAGGTCACCATGCACCACGCTCCCCACCTCACCGCCGCCTATCAGGTGGTCGCGAACCCCGATCTGCGCACACCGCTCTCGGTGCGCCAGACCGCCTGGGAGACCCTCATGGCCGCCAAGGGCCATCGCTGCGACTTCACCCGCCGGGCAACAGGCCCCGCCACCGTCGCCATCCTCGACGCCGCCCGCCGCACCCGCCTTTCGGCCCGGATCGCCGCGCATTGCGCGGCCCAGGGCTACCCCTACGGCGGCCCCTTCGGCGGTGACGCCGCATGAGCGTGACGCCCAACCTTATTGCAGATCGCGACACCGAGTGCCGCGTTATGGCGCTCCTGCAGTGTACTCACGCGATGATCATGGAGACAGATCGCCTCGCAAGCCTGATCGCTGAACTGATCGGCGTCGAACCCTCCGACGATGCAATCACCGAAGCCGTCTACAACGCGCAAAGCCCGCACGAAGCCGTCATGTTTCTCAACGGTTCTCTGCCACACGCGGGGAACTCGCAATGAGCACCCCGAGCAACCTGCCCCAGCGCGCCGGCATCCTGTGCAACGATGACCAGTTCCGCGCGTTCGCCGCCACCCGCTGCGGCCTGCCCGGGCATCAGTTCGGGGCCGAGGCGACGGCGGTCTATCTTCGCCAGGTCTGCCAAATCCGCTCGCGCCGGGAGCTGGCCGAGAACCACGCCGCGCAGGAGCGTTTCGAGCGCCTGCGCACCGAATTCGACGCCTGGCGCGGCCGCATTGCGGCGCAGCGGTAGGCGTGCAGCAAGGAGCAGCCGCCATGTCGAAGATCGACACCAAGGACTTCGGATTGATGACCCACGCGGACAGCCCGAAATCGAAGGACAACCGCCATCGCAGCAAATGGCGCATTCGCTTCGACACCGGCGTGGAGATGCTGGTGCCCGGGCCAATGATGGATGTCATGACCTTTCATCTGGAAGAGAGCGACCCAAAGCCGCCGCAGAGCTAAGAGGAGCTTTTACATGGCCGATCTGCCCCATTTGCCCGCTTCTGGATGGTCTGCCGCAAGCCGACCGGCCCGGGTGCCAAGACCGAACCGCGTCAGCGCTACTCGAGCTTCGAGGATGCCATGGCCGCCGCGCGCAAGCTCGCCAGCGAGCATGACGCCCAGTTCCACATCCTCGAAACGGTCGCCACCGCGCGACCCGGCGAGGCCAGCGAAAGGACCCTGTTGTGAGCCCTGATAACTTGCATTCCATGGTGGCCCCCGCCACCGACCAGCTGGCCGCGCAGCAGGTGTTTCTGCGCGCCGCGCTGGCCCGCCACGTCTCTGCCCGGATCGAGGAGATCGCGGCAGAGGACGGCCTCAGCCCGCCCGCCGCCGGCCTCACGCTCTGCGAACGGCTCGAGGCCATGGGGCTGGCCTATGTCGCCACCCGCGGCCCATCTCTCACCCTGGCCATGCACGGCCTCGAGGTCCGGGCCCAGACCCGCGCTCGCGCGCTCGAGACCTGGGCGGCCGAGGTCCAGGCGGTGACACCATGAGCCCGATGACGCGCACCAACACACCGGCCCCCGCGCAGTCTTGCCGGCGTCCGGCCCCGCCCTGCGCCCCTCCCGCGCCGGGCGGGGCCACAGACGAGATCGAGGATGACGGGTTCATCACCGTCCATCCCCCGCTGCCGCGCCCGAGGGCCGATTTCACCGCCCGCCGTCTGGCCGCCGCCCGCGCCGCCCTGGCTGCGCCGAGCGACCACAACGACGCCGTGCTTTACGAGGCCTGCTGGATCGTCGGCGCCTACAGCATGGATCCGCCCGAGATCGCCGACGCCGCCGCCCTGGCCGCGCGGCTGGCCCGCCAGATGGAGGCCGCGGCGTGAGTGCGCCGCTGATCATCGATAGCTTTGCCGGCGGCGGCGGAGCCAGCACCGGCATCGAGCTGGCGCTGGGCCGCAGCCCGGACATCGCCATCAACCACTCCGCCGCAGCGCTGGCCCTGCATGAGGCAAACCATCCCGAGACGTTGCACCTCGACAGCAACATCTGGGACGTCGACCCCCGCACCGTGACGTCCGGCAAACCTGTCGCTCTGCTTTGGGCCAGCCCCGACTGCAAGCATTTCTCCAAGGCTAAGGGCGGTGCCGTCCGCGACCGCAACATCCGAGACCTCGCCTGGGTCGTGGTCAAATGGGCCGAGGACGTGAAGCCCGATGTGATCATCATGGAGAACGTCGAGGAATTCGTGACATGGGGCCCGATTTGCGAGGAAGGCAAGCCCATCAAGGAATTCGCGGGCGTCACCTATGAGGCCTGGCTGAAACGCCTGAAATCGGCCGGATACAAGGTCCAGTCACGCGAGTTGCGCGCCTGCGACTATGGCGCACCGACGATCCGCAAGCGCTGGTTCCTGATCGCGCGCCGTGACGGCCTGCCGATCACCTGGCCGAAGCCGACCCACGGCAACCCGAAGTCCAAGGCTGTGAAGCGAGGCAAGCTGCAGCCGTGGCGTACCGCCGCCGAATGCATCGACTGGTCGATCCCCTGCCCGTCGATCTTTGACACGTCCGACGTCATCAAGGCGAAGCACGGGTTGCGGGCGATCCGGCCACTGGCAAAGAACACGCTGGCCCGCGTGGCCCGCGGCATGAAGCGCTATGTGCTGGAGGCAGACCAGCCGTTTCTGGTCAACCTCACCCACGGCGCGCGCACCGAAAGCGCCGCTGAACCGTTCCGCACCATCACCGGGGCCAACCGAGGCGAAAAGGCGGCGGTCTGCCCGAGCCTCATGTCGCTCAAGGGCACCGCCCGCCGCGCCAGTGCCGCCACCGCACCGCACCCGACCGTGTTGGCCGGCGGCGGGCATTCGGCGCTGGTTGCCGCTAGCCTGACCCGATTCAATACCGGCGCGACAGGCCAGGACGCCCGCGATCCACTGGCGACGATCACCGCGAATAGCTGGATCAAGAAACCCGGCGGCTGCGCGCCGCTCGGCATTGTCGCGCCCTTCCTCGCAACCATGCGCAACAGCCAGAAGCCATGGCAGGGAGCAGGTGAGCCAACCCACACGATCACCGCCGGTGGCGCGGGCCTGTCCCTCTGCGCCCCAGTCCTCACCTACGCCCAGCACGGCGGTGCCAACCGTCCCGCGACCGCACCGCACCACACCATCTGCGCCAACCAGAAAGACCAGAACAGCCTGATGGCCGCGACCATGATCCACGTCGGAAACGGCGAACGGGCGGGCCAGCAGCCCCGCGCCCTCGACATCGCCGCGCCTCTGAATACCGTCGTCGCGGGCGGCGTGAAGCAATACCCCGTGGCGGCGTTCCTTGCCCAGCAGAACGGCGGGCCGAGAATGGAGTCGCACGCCGGCCACGATCCGCGCGAGCCGCTCAGCACCGTTGCCGCGACGGGCAGCCACCAGACACCTGTCGCCGCCTTCTTTGCCAAGTACTACGGCACCGGCGACGGCGCCCGCACTTCGGACCCGTTCCACACGATCACCGTGAAGGATCGCTTTGCCCACACCCAGGCAGAGCTCAGCGCCCCACCGTTCGCAGCCGAGCATCACGCCCGGGCGCGCGAGGTGGCCGAGTTCCTGCGCGAGCATGACGCGTGGGATGGCGGCGAGTACGTGACGCTGACCATCGACGGCCAGACCTTCGTGGTGGTCGACATCGGCCTTCGGATGCTGACCCCGCGCGAACTATTCAACGCCCAGGGCTTTCCACCCGATTACGTCATCGACGGCATCTGGACCGAGAGCGCCGGCGAATGGGCTTTCGAGCCCTTCACCAAGAACGTGCAAGTGAGCTGCTGCGGGAATTCCGTCTGCCCGCCGATCGCCGAGGCGCTGGTGCGAGCAAATGCGCCAGCATCCCTTGCCCGTGAAGCCGCTGCCTAACCCCGCCCAACCATGAAAGGACCCTTGACGTGATGACCCAACAGAAACCGCCAGAGACCGGCCTCCCGGAACAGCATGATCCCTACAAGCTCCGGTCCCTGGAACAGATCCTCGCCCTCTTCGACGGCGGCGACTTCATGACCGAGGTGATGGACGGCCACCGCAAGCTGCAGATCGAGCTGCTGGAGCATGCCGCCGAACATGGCTCGAAAGGCTGCGACGGCACCATGACGATCAAGATCGGCTACGCCCTGGGCAAGTCCGGCGACGTGTCGATGTCGGCCAAGGCCGAGTTCAAGGGCCCGAAGAAACCGCCGTCGAGCGCCGCGGCCTATATCACCGACCGGGGCGAGCTGACGCTCTACTCGCCCTTCCTCGCCCGCATGCACCAGCCGGTGCGCGATGCCACCCCGCATGACCCGGACACCGGCGAAGTGCGCGACGTCTAACCCCTGACACAAGAGGATCGAGCAATGTCAGACACCCCCACCATCCCCGCCGGCGAGAACCCGGCCGAAACCATGCGCAAGGCAATGGAAGCCTTGGGCAAGACCGAACACATCGAGTTCGCGCCGGACCAGACCCAGACCCTGCCGCTCTTCGTGTCCGTACCGCAGGGCCGCAGGATCGAGGACCTCGGACCCAAGATCCGAGAGGCCGCTGCCTTCGTGAAACCGTTCCACCGCAAGGGCACGGCCCGGCTCGAAACACTGGTGAGCCTGATCGACTGGGCAAACCGGTTCAAGGGCAGCAGCTCGACCCTCTTCGCCAATCCCGACATGACCGCGCCCTCGCTGACATGCATCGCCGACTACCATGCCGAGGGCGCGCCGAAGATCGACGGTGAGTTCGGTGACGACAGCGCCCGGCACTGCCATCACCGCGGCGTCTACAAGTTCCCGCTCTCCGACGAATGGAAGGCCTGGATGACCGTCTCCGGCAAGCCGCTCGAGAAAGACGAGATGGGCGAGTTCATCGAGGCCAACGCCAAGGACGTGATGGACCCGACCCCCGGCATCATCGACGGCCAGGAAAGCGATGCGCTGCAGCCCTGGGAAAACCGCTTGATCCGCACCGCGCGGCAGATCGAGGGCCGGTTCGGCCAGCTGCATCAGCTGCTGACCATGTCCAAGCGCTTCCAGGTCTATGAGACCAGCGACCTCAAGGTCACCACCAACCGCGACAGCGGCGAGGCCGAGATCCAGTTCCTGAACGAACACAAGGACGCCGACGGCAAGCCGCTGAACATCCCGAACCTGATCATCATCACGATCCCGGTGTTCCGCGGCGGTGCGCCCTACCGCATGCCGGTGCGCTTCCGCTACCGCAAGAGCGGCGCCAGCGTGAAGTTCATCCTGACCGTCTACAATCCCGAGAAGGCCTTCGAGGCCGCCTTCGAGGAAGCGGCCGTCGAGGCCCAGCAAAAGACCGACCTGCCGCTGTTCTACGGCGCGCCGGAAAGCTGAGTTCAGGCCCTCATCTCAACGCCCCGCCGGTCAGCAACATGGGCCCCTGCGCAGCCGGCGTCACAACATGGACCCTCTGGTCGAAAGCCCCGGTATCCCGCAGCCCTGGGCAAGCTACGGGACCACACCCCACCTCGGAAAGAACCCTTATGCCGAACCCGATCATGAAATTCTTCGAATACGCTCACCTGCCCGCGCACCTCCAAGCGGTCAGCAAGCCCTTCGGTGACATGGCCGCACAGCTGAACGATCAGCTTCCCGATGGGCCTGAAAAGAGCGCCGGCCTACGCAAGCTGCTCGAAGCGAAGGACTGCATGGTCCGCGCGGCCTTGGCCAGCTGATCCCGGAGGCGCACCGATGAGCCCTTTGACCGAACCGCTGCGCGATGCCCGCCGCGTCCCGCGCCCTCTCGACGAGTGGCACGAAGATGACGGCGACGTGCTCTGGTGGTGCTGGGACGGCAACGGATGGCTGGGCGAATCGCCCTACGTTGGTTCGCCTCTCGACCTCGGCCACACCGTCGAATGCCATACGCACCGGGAGACCGGCGAGAACCCCGCCGCCCGCTTCGATGTTGGCGGCTGGCCCGGCTACCACACCCACTGGACGCCGCTTCCCGCGTGGCCCTACCCGCCAGATCAACCTGGAGACGCCAATGGCTGAACAGACCAAAATCGAATGGACGGACGCGACGTGGAATCCGATCACCGGCTGCACTCTGGTCGATGATGGGTGCCGCAACTGCTATGCCGCCGAGCTGGCCGCGACCCGCCTCAAGACCCACCCCAGCCGCGCCGGGCTGGCCCGGAAGAATGCCTCCGGCGTTGCCAAGTTCACCGGCGAGGTCAGGTTCAATGACCAATGGCTGGCGCAGCCTCTGGGCTGGAGGAAGCCGCGCATGGTCTTCGTTTGCGCCCATGGCGACCTGTTTCACGAGAGCGTTCCGGATCAGTGGATCGACCAGGTGTTCGCCGTCATGGCGCTGTCGCCCCAGCACACGTTTCAGGTGCTGACCAAACGCCCCGATCGGGCGCGGGAGTATCTCTCACACCTTCAAGCGCGGATTTACTGGAATGACATCGCAGTGAAGGCCCGCGCGGCTGGTATAACCCTCTTGGGCGACATGTCGTATCTCAGGCAACATGAGCTTGGTCCCCTCCCCAACGTCTGGCTTGGCACCAGCATCAGCGATCAGGCCAGCGCCGATGCGCGGATCCCCGAGCTGCTTGCCACCCCGGCGGCGGTGCGCTTCCTCAGCGCCGAGCCGCTGCTGGGGCCAGTGGACTTGGAGCCGTATGTTAGCCCCGCATGGTCCGCCGACGACGCCGAGTGGCCGAAACTCGGAAACCTCGACTGGATCATCGTCGGCGGCGAGTCCGGCCGCAACGCCCGGCCCATGCACCCGGACTGGGCGCGCTCGCTGAGGGATCAGTGCCAGCAAGCGAGCGTGGCGTTCTTCTTCAAACAGGCCGGCGCCTGGACTGCCTGGGAGTTCGCCAGCCCACCCTATCTGCGCAACGCCTTCACGGGCGAAGAGCAGGATCGTCACGCGCTTCTGCCGGACCGCGAGACCTTCGACTGCGGCCGTGATTGGGATGACGGGTTGGAATTCGTGCCTGAGAGCAGCCATGCGGTTTTCCAGCGCATCGGCAAGAAAGCCGCCGGTCGCCTGCTGGATGGCCGAGAATGGAGCGAGGTGCCGGGATGCCTATGATCCTGAAACAGGGCGCGACCCGGAAAACATCCCCGTTGATGCGCGCCACGCCTAAAGACCGCAAGCGCCTGATCGCGCGTGAACGCAAGCTTCGGCGAACTGGGGACTGGGGCACATGGGAACGACTCGAGAACCCGTATCGGTTTCAGCCGGGTTGGCTTGGCGAAGTTGACCACGTGCGCAAGAACCAGGTGTTCTCGGTCTTGGTGCGCGATGTTGGCACCGCGATCCACCTGGGCATCTCCAGCCTCACCGGTGACCGTCCAACCTTCCACGAGATGCAACGCATCAAGAATGACCTGGCGGGTGAGAACGCCACCGGCGTCGAGGTCTACCCCCCGGCCGGTGAATTGGTTGACGAAGCCGAGATGTTTCATTTGTGGATCATCTTCGGCGGCCTGCCGTTCTCGCTATACCGCGGACACTGACCCATGCCGGACGCCACCCTCCACCTGCACCCTCCCGCCTTCCCCCGCACTTTCGAGCCGTTCAACTGTGTCCATGAGCCAGCTATGCAAATCTGCGACGCATCGATCCGCTGGAAGCCGAACGGCGGTGGCCATATCGAGGTACCGCACGCACGTTGCCTCGCATGTGGCGCACCAGTTAAAAAGACCAAGCCCGGCAACATCTTCGTCGACATCGCCTGTCTCCTGAAGGTCGAGGTTTTTCAGATCGGCGCGATCCGCGCCCGGCTGAACGCCATGCAGGACATCTACCTTCGCCGCGCCGAAATCCTCTTTGGTCCGGACGGATGGCTGGGTGACGAAAGCTGGCGAGGCCTGGCCGAGATCATCGACCCCAACCTGACAATGCGTGTAGAGCACGCCGGCGCACATGGGGACGGCACACGCTTCCTCCGGCTGGGCGTAGACGAGGAATACTGGCCCGATCCGGAAACGATGGCCGCCGCACAGCTTGACCTGTTCGGAGCGACCTGACCCATGTCCGTCGCCGTGACACGCTTACTGAAACCCGCCGAGGCCGCCGAAGTGCTGGGGGTCTGTGAAAAGACCTTGCAGCAATGCCGCGCGCGCGGGTTAAGGTACGTGACAGTCACGCGCGGCGCGATCCGCTATCGGGCGGACGATCTGGAAGCTTACATCGAGGCTCAGACATGCCGTTCAGAACCGCCAAAACCAAAATCTGGCAATATGACATCCAGGTCCGGGGTCGTCGACTTCGCGGAAGCACTGGCACAGACGACTACGAGGAAGCGAAGGCAATAGAGGCCGAGGTCAGGGCCCGGGCCAAGACCAGCCAGCCCGACCGCGCCGCCTGTACGCTCTCGCAAGCCTTCGGCACCTATCACGTCGACATCTGCCAGCACCAGCCCAGCGGCGCCACCAGCGCCTCGCAGGCCAAGGCCATCCTGAAGCACATCCCGGGCCAGACACGCCTCGACGAACTCACCAATGCCGACCTGATGAAGATGGTGAACCAGATGCGCGCGAGCTGCTCGAACGCGACGGTGAACCGCCGCTTGCAGTACATGGGTCGCGCATGCCGGCACATGGTGAAGTTCTACGGTGCCGAGCTTGGCGATCTCAACTTCAAGGCGCCGGAGGTCAGAGAGGCTCAGGAGCGCATCAGGGAACTGTCGCAGGACGAACAGCGGCGCCTCTTCGAGAAGCTGCCAACCGACCTGCATGCACCGGTCACATTCTGCCTGATGACCGGCTGCCGGATCAGCACCATGGCAGGCCTGCTTTGGAGCGACATCGGCGACAACGAGATCATCTTCCGGCTCAAGGGCGGCACGACGATGACCTTTCCGATCAGCCGGGAGATGCGGGCATTCCTGTCAGCCCTGCCGAAGTCCAACGTGATCGAGGCCCGTCGCTATGTCTTCACCAGGATCGACAAGCAGACGATGGAACGGACGCGCATTGTGCCGAAGGGCGGCGTCTTCAACGCGGAATTCCGCGAGGCCGTGGCGGAAGCGAGGATCCCCGATTTCCGGTTCCACGATCTGCGACACACCTTTGCGACTCGCATGCTGCGCCAGACCCGAAACCTCAAGTTGGTGTCGCAGCTGCTGGGTCACAAGGACATCACCACGACCGCGCGATACGCTCATGTCCTGGTCGATGACATGCGTGCCGCGCTGGATGAATTCAGCCCGGTTTCGGGCGGCGACCCCCAGAATTTCCCCCAGAGCATCACCCTAAGTAATTGATATTGTTGTACTGAATGGCGGCTTCCCAAGCTTAAGTTACGGGTTCAATTCCCGTTACCCGCTCCATTTTCCCCACTCCAGGCCCAGTGTCGGGCCCGCTTTGCCGCCGCCTCTGCCAGCTCGCCGACCTCGGGTCTGACCGGCCCCGGGCGCGCCGCATCCTGCAACGTGGTGGTGAGATAGGCGGGCACCGGGCCGCGCTGTCGCACCCAGGTCAGGTCGCGCAGGATCGCAGAGGCCGCGCCGCCCAGCCTGTCGGGCAGTTCCTGCCCGCTCAGCACGCCCCAGACCCCGGTCCAGAGCCGCCCGACACTCCAGGGGTTGTAGCCACCGCCACCAAGCACCAGAAGCCGCGGCGCTGCGCCGTGCAGCCGCGCCACGAGGTCGAAATGCGCCCGGTTCGACAGTTCCAGTCGCGCCAGCGGATCTTCGGCCACCGCATCCGCGCCGCATTGCAAAACGATCGCCTGCGGATCGAGCCGGTCGATGGCGGGCAGGATCACCCGGTCGCGCAGCACGGCGAATTCGCTGTCATTCAGCCCGCGCGGCACCGGAAGGTTGAGCGCCGCACCGCCGGCCCGGTCCGCAAAGGCGCCAGTAAACGGCCAGCGCTGCGCCTCATGCACCGAGATCATGCGGATGTCGCCGGCGCCGGCCAGCGCCGCCTCGACCCCGTCGCAATGATGCGCATCGATATCGATATAGAGAATGCGCCGCAGCCCCTGCGCGCGGAACGCCAGCAAGGCCAGCACCGGATCGTTGAGATAGCAGAACCCGGCCGCCCGGTCGGCCATGCCGTGATGGGTGCCGCCCCCGGGATTGAACACCACGCCGCCGTCGCGCAGCAATGCCGCGGCCAGCAGCGACCCGCCGGCGGCCGTGGCCGGCCGGCGGTACATCTCGGCATAGACCGGGTTCGACAGGGTGCCCAGCCCGTGCAGCGCGCGCATCTCATGGCTCACCGCCTGCGCCGCCTCGGCCGCCAGCAGCGCCGCGATATACCCCGGCGTGTGAAAGGCCTGAAGGGCCACCGGCTTGGCCCGGGGCGAGACCCGGTAGCGATCCGGCGGCAACCAGCCCAGCGCGCGCGACAGGTCGATCACCGTCGGCACCCGCGGTATGCTCAGCGGATGACGCCGGCCGTAGGTCGAGCCGCGATAGATGCCCGAACCGATGAAAACTGCCTCTGTCATGCCGCCAGTCTGACCGGTTTTCACGCTGAGCGCGAGCCCATCGCAAGTTCGGCCGGCCCGGCCTTCACCTCCCTGACGTCGCGGTATAGAACGCCGGCAATGACTTTTCGCACTGTCTGTCTTACCTGTCTCCTGCTTCTGGCCTGCGGTCTGTTCGGCGCGCTGGCCGCGGCCCTCGGGCTGCCGATGCCCTGGATGATCGGCGCGCTGATCGGCTCGGCGCTGGCGGTGGCGGTGTTTCAGAACGGGCCGCTGGCCAGTTACGACTTCCCGATGCGGCTGCGCACCGGGTTCATCACCCTGATCGGCGTGATGATCGGCACCCAGGCCACGCCCGACCTGCTGTCCCAGCTGCAATATCTGCCGCTGACCCTGGCCGCGCTCATCGTCTTTATCGCCTGCGCCCATGCCGGCAATGTCGTGATCTTCCGTCGTCTCGGCGGCTACGACCGCACGACCGCCTTCTTCAGCGGCACCCCCGGCGGGCTGATGGAGAGCATTCTGCTGGGCGAAAGCGCCGGGGCCGATCTGCGCCTGCTGACGATCCAGCAGTTCCTGCGGATCATTGTCGTGGTCTCGCTGGTGCCCGCCGGTCTTTCGCTCTGGCTCGGCCACCCGGTGGGCAGCGCCGCGGGCGCGCTTCCCGGCGAGACGGCGCAGATCACCGCGGGCGAGCTGCTTCTGGTGCTGATCGCCGCCGCTGTCGGTCTGGCGCTGGCGCGCCTGCTGCGCCTGCCTGCGGGCCAGATCACCGGCCCTTTGTTTCTCACCGCCGGGCTGTCGATGGCGGGTTATATCGATCTGCATGTGCCGTTCTGGATGATCGCCACCGCGCAGGTCGTCGTCGGCGCCAGCCTCGGGCTGCGGTTCAAGGGGGTCACGGCGCGGATGCTGCGCCGCTCGGTCTGGCTGGCGCTGCTCTCGGTGGGCTTCATGCTGATCCTCGGCGCCGGGCTGGCCACCGGCCTGCATATTGCCACCGGTCTGCCCTTCCTGGTGCTGCTGATCAGCTTTGCCCCGGGCGGCGTGACCGAAATGTCGATCATCGCCCTCAGCCTCGCCGCCAGCCCGGCGCTGGTCAGCCTGCACCACGTGCTGCGCATCCTGCTGACGGTGGTGGAGCTGACCCTGCTGACCCGCGTGCAAACGACCAGACAGACCGCAAAAGTCCCGTCCGAGAACGACCCGCCCCGGCGGTGATCCAGCGGGCGTCCCGGCCACCGGGCGGACCCGGCGCAAAGACCGGGACGCGCGCCAGACGGTCAGGCCCGCCCCGGGGCCACGCGCCCAACCCGCCTCAGCCGGCCTTTTCTTCCAGCGTCAGCCATTCCTCCTCGGCCGCCTCAAGCTTGTCCTGGCGTTCGACCAGCGCCTCGGTGGCCTTCTTGAACTTCACCGGTTCGCGGGTGAACAGCGCCGGGTCGGCCAGGAGCCCCTCGAGCTTGCCGATTTCCGCCTCCAGCCGTTCGATCACCGCCGGCAATTCCTCGAGCCGGTGCTTCTCGGTAAAGCTGAGCCCGCCGGCGGGTGCCTTCATCTGCCGCTTCACCTTCGGCTTCGACGGCTTTGGCGTCTCGGCCTTTTCCACCACCGCCTCCGGCTGGCGCTGCGACTGGTAATCGCTCCAGCCGCCGGCATAGGCGGTCACCTTGCCATTGCCCTCCATGGCGATGGTCGTGGCCGCCACCCGATCAAGGAAATCCCGGTCGTGGCTGACCAGCAGCACCGTGCCGTCGTAATCGCCCAGCAGGTCCTGGAGCAGGTCCAGCGTCTCGACGTCGAGATCGTTGGTCGGCTCGTCGAGCACCAGCAGGTTGCTTTCCCGCGCCATGATCTTGGCCAGCAGCAGCCGCGCCCGTTCGCCACCGGAAAGCGAGGAAATCGGCGCCCGCGCCTGGCGCTCGTCGAACAGGAATTCCTTGAGATAGCCCACCACATGCTTGGGCTGGCCACGCACCATGATCTGATCGGCCTTGCCGGAAACCCGCATCTCGGGATCGCCGGTCAGATTGTCCCAGAGCGTCGCCTCCAGATCGAGCCGCGCCCGCGCCTGATCGAAGACCACCGGCATCAGGTTGGTGCCCAGGGTGACACGCCCGGCATCCGGCGCGATCTCGCCCAGCAGGATCTCCAGCAGCGTCGTCTTGCCCACGCCATTGGGGCCGACAAAGGCCACCCGGTCACCGCGTTGGATCCGCAACGAGAAATCGCGGCAGATCGGCTTGTCGCCAAAGGTCTTGGAGATCGCCTCGGCCTCGATCACCTTGCGGCCCGATTTCGGCCCCGCCTCCAGCGCCATCGCCGCCGTGCCGGCGCGTTTGATCATCGAGGCGCGTTCCGCCCGCAGATCGCCGAGCGCACGCACCCGGCCCATGTTGCGCTTGCGCCGCGCGCTGATGCCCTCGACCGCCCAGCGGGCCTCGCTCTTGATCTTGCGGTCGAGCTTGTGGCGCGCCTGGTCCTCTTCTTCCCAGGTCTTGTCGCGCCAGGCCTCGAAATCGGCAAACCCCTTTTCCTGCCGGCGGGTCATGCCCCGGTCGATCCAGAGCGTCGCCCGGGTCAGCGCATTGAGAAACGCCCGGTCGTGCGAGATCAGCACAAAGGCGGCGCGCGGCGCCTTCAACTCGCGCTCCAGCCAGCCGATCGCCTGGATATCCAGATGGTTGGTCGGCTCGTCGAGCAGCATCAGGTCGGGCGCCTCGGCCATCAGCTTGGCCAGCGCCGCGCGCCGCCGCTCGCCGCCCGAGGCGGTCGCCACCGGCCGCGCCGGATCGAACTTCAGCCCCTCGCCGGCGCGCTCCACCTTGTAAAGCTCGCCCGGCTCCAGCCCGCTGGCCGCGAAATCGCCCAAGGTGGCAAAGCCCGAGAGGTCGGGCTCCTGCTCCATGTAGCCCACCGAAACGCCCGGCGGCACCACGCGGCTGCCGCGGTCGGGCTCGACCAGCCCGGCCATCACCTTCATCAGCGTCGACTTGCCCGAGCCGTTGCGCCCGACCAGCGCCACCCGGTCGCGCTCCTGCACCACCAGGTCGAGAGAATCGAACACCGGATCGCCGCCGAAGGTCAGGGAAATGCCGGAAAGTTGCAAAAGGGGTATCTGTGCCATGGCTCGCAGCTAGAGGCGCCACGCCCGATGGTCAAGGCCCGACACCGCTGCTTCCTCTTGCCGAAAATACCTTCTGCGCCGGCCAGATCGCGCGGTCGGCGCCGGCCTCCCGACACCGCCGCAAGCCGGGGCCGCGGGCCCGCACCCGATCCCGGCCGCCACCCGAACCGGCAGCTATCCCGCCACCGCCCGGAGCAGCTTCTTGCGGGCCGGCGGAATCGCCCCGATTTCCACCCCGGTAAAGACATGCAGCGTGTTCATCTGCCGGTCCACCACCGCATGATCCGACACCCAGCCGCCCATCATCAGATAGGTGCGCAGCAGGGGCGGCATCCGCCGCATGGCGAGCTTCATGTCGGGTTTGCGGCGCAGCCGGGCGGCAAAGCGAAAGACATTCGGCGCCTTGACCTTGGGCAGCCAGCGTTTCGGCCCGAGGTGGCGCTCCTTGAGCATGGCGAAGGCGTCGTAGTATTCGCCGGCCTCGGTGCCCCGGAACGAGGCGCAGCCAAACAGCAGCTCGACCGCATTGTCATCGACATAGGCGGTCATCGCCCCCCAGGCGACGCGCAGCACATCGGCGTCGGCCACCTCGGGATGCACGCAGAACCGGCCCATTTCGACCATCCGTCCCTGATAGGCGGAAAGCGCCGAAAGCTCGTAATATTGCGCCGAATAGCTGCGCGCGATCTCCGAGCCGCCGGTCAGCGGCAGGATGCGGAAACAGCAGACCAGCCTGTTGTCGCGCCGGTCCTCGACAAGCAGATGGGTGCAGTCGGCATCGAATTCATCGGCGTCGCGGCCCGGGCGGCCGTGAAAGGCCAGATGGCGCAGCGCCTGGGCGGCCGCGACATCCTCGGCGGTCTCGGCGATCCGCGACATATACCGGCCCTTGATCAGTGCTTTCATCAGAATGTTCCGCCTGGCAATGACCAACAGCTGGTCGGCCTCCTGCTGTCAGACAAGTATGACGGATTGATGACCACACGTCACGCCGCACCCGCGCTGTGGCGCCGCGGCCCGGCTCAGCCGCCGTCGCCGATGCCACCGAGGTTGATGCCGCCGATGTTGCCAAAGAGCTGGCGGATGAAGCCGATGTCGCCATCGCCGGTCACCGTCACCCGGCGTGTCAGCGCGACCACGCGACCATCCTCGAGCCCGTAGCGGGTGATATTGCGCACCACGCCATCGGCATCGAATTCCACCGCCACGATCTCGCGTTCGACGATTTCCGGCGGAAAGGCGCCGTAGTGGCGCACCCGGCTGCCGACGTAATAATAATTGCCCTGATCCAGAACGCCGCTGGTTCCGGGCACGCCGATGGTCTCGGCCACGGTGTCGCGGGTGTCGACGCCGACGATCACATCGGACAGTTCGCTGTCGCTGGGCAGGTAGCCGTGATTGCGGTATTGTGCCACGCAGGCCGACAGGACGGCGGCGCAGGCCAAGGCAACCACCATGCGCATGGCTTTGGTTCTGCCTGTCATTTCTGCCCTCTTGCTTTGCACCTGCCGTACTTTATATCCCGCTTACAGAAGGTTGGCCCGTGGTTCAAGAAAGGATGCGCTCAGGTTCATGTCACAAGAGATCGATTACAGCCGCCATGCGCTGGTGGTCACCGCCCTGCCGCAGAACCGGCCGCATCGGTTCGCCCTCGCCCCGACCGAGCCCGAACGCCGGGCGCTGGCGGCCGATTTCGACCTGAGCGCGCTGCGCAAGCTGCGCTTCGAGGGCGAGATCCGCAGCGCCGGAAAACGCGACTTCGTGCTGACCGGACGGCTTGGCGCGACGGTGGTGCAGCCCTGCGTGCAGACGCTCGAGCCGGTGACCACGCGGATCGAGGCCGATGTCGAACGCCGTTATGTCTCGGACTGGCAGGAGACCGTGCAAGAAGGCGCCGAGACCGAGATGCCCGAGGATGACACCGCCGAGCCGCTGGCCAGCCATATCGACCCTCATGCGGTGATGCTCGAGGCGTTGGCGCTGCATATCCCCGACTATCCGCGCGCCGAGACTGCGCCGCCTCTGGGCGAAATGGTGGTGACCGAGCCGGGCAAGACACCGCTGCGCGACAAGGACACCAAACCCTTTGCCGCCCTGGCGGCCCTCAAGGGCAAGCTGGAAAACGGCGAGGGCGAGGTCTGAGCCATGCCCGCCCGCGCGCCCCGGACCCCGATCCGGGGCCTCCTGGCCGCCACAGCCACCGGGCCCGGGACGCGGGTTGCCTGCGACAAAGGAATCGCTTGCAAGGGGGCCGAAAAGTCGTATTTTCGCGCCCTCTGAGAGATTTGGGGTTGTATATACCGCACATGTGCGCGTATCTGCCCGGAACCATCCGAAACCGCGGGCGCGGCTGACGTGCCCCCCGAGAAAGACTTGAGATTGAGCCATGGCTGTTCAGCAGAATAAAGTGTCCAAATCGCGCCGGAACAACCGCCGTGCGCATGATTCCCTGGTCGCTGCCAACCCCAACGAATGCGACAACTGCGGTGAGCTGAAGCGCCCGCACCATGTCTGCCCGTCCTGCGGCCATTACGCGGAACGTGAAGTCGTTGCCGTGGCAGACGAAATCGAGCTGGACGAAGACGCAGCCTAAGGCTTCCTCTGGCAAGGCCTCTCCCTCATGACCGCACCCACGAGACAGACTGCGGCAGAGGCCGGGCCGGGTGACAGGCGTGTTGTCTTGTCGATCGACGCGATGGGCGGGGACCGAGGTCCCGGCCCCGTTGTCGCGGGATGTGACCGCTCGGCACGCAAAAACCCCGATCTGGGCTTTATCCTGCACGGTCCCGAGGACGAACTGCGCGCGCTTGTCGCCAAGCGCAAGACGCTGCGCGGCCGCTGCGAGATTCGCAATGCCGAGGGCGTTGTCGCGATGACCGACAAGCCCAGCCAGGTGATGCGCCGTGGCAAGGGCACCTCGATGTGGTCGGCGCTGGAATCGGTGCGCGACGGCGAGGCGGCCGTGGCGGTCTCCTGTGGCAATACCGGCGCGCTGATGGCGCTCTCCATGGTGCGTCTGCGCAAGCTGCCGGGGGTGAACCGCCCGGCCATCGGTGTGCTCTGGCCCTCGCGCAACAAACAGGGGTTCAACGTCATGCTCGACGTCGGGGCGGATGTCCGCGCCGATGCGCATGATCTGTTCCAATACGCGCTGATGGGCGCTTCTTATGCGCGCAACGGCCTGCATGTCGATCCGCCGCGCATCGGGTTGCTCAACGTCGGCACCGAGGAACACAAGGGGCGGCAGGAGCTGCGTGAGGCGCATGACCTGATCCGCAACCACGCCCAGAACGGTCGCTATGAATTCGTGGGCTTCGTCGAAGGCGGTGACATCCCCGGCAACCGCGCCGACGTGATCGTGACCGACGGCTTCACCGGCAATGTCGCGCTCAAGACTGGCGAAGGCACCGCCAGCCTGATCGGCGACTTTCTCAAGGAAGCCTTCAAATACACCCCGCTGTCGCGGCTGGCGGCGCTTCTCGCCCTGCCCTCGCTGCGCCGGTTGCAAAAACGCATCGATCCGCGCCGGGTCAATGGCGGGGTTTTTCTCGGATTGAACGGAACTGTGGTAAAATCCCACGGATCGGCCGATGCCATGGCGGTGAGCGCCGCGGTCAAGCTGGCGTTCAAGCTGGCCAATGCCGGGTTCAACCAAAAAGTGGCTGCCCATATCGCGGCAGCCGCGCAGGTCGCCGAACAAGCCAGGGAAGACAACGCCCAGGGTGACGGAGCGACCACAGGAGAGCATATATGACGCGACGCGCGGTTGTTATCGGTGCAGGTCATTACCTGCCCGAACGGGTGGTCGAAAACGCCGAATTCGAAAAGACGCTGGATACCTCCGATGAATGGATCCGCTCGCGATCCGGCATCGAACGTCGCCACTTCGCCGCCGAGGGCGAAACCACCTCCGATCTTGCCACCAAGGCAGCCCAGCGCGCGCTGGACCAGGCCGGGCTCGCGGCCAATGACATCGACGCCATCGTCCTGGCTACCTCCACCGCCGATCTGACCTTTCCCTCCGCCGCCAGCATGGTGCAGGCCAAGCTGGGCATGGACCACGGCTTTGCCTTCGATCTTCAAGCAGTCTGTGCCGGCTTTGCCTATGCGCTGACCAACGCCAATGCGCTGATCCTCTCGGGCCAGGCCAGCCGGGTGCTGGTGATCGGTGCCGAGACCTTCAGCCGGATCATGGACTGGAACGACCGCTCGACCTGCGTGCTGTTCGGCGATGGCGCCGGCGCGCTGGTGCTTGAGGCGCAGGAGGGGAACGGCACCCCGGAGGATCGCGGCATCCTGGCCACCGATCTCAATTCCGACGGCCGCCACAAGGACATTCTCTATGTCGATGGCGGCATCTCGACCCAGACCACCGGCTTTCTGCGCATGCAGGGCAAGGAGGTCTTTCGCCATGCCGTCGAAAAGCTGGCCGCCACCGCCGTCAAGGCGATGGACATCGCCGGCGTGTCCTCGGAGGATGTCGATTGGGTGGTGCCGCATCAGGCCAACATCCGCATCATCCAGGGGACCGCGCGCAAGATGGGCCTGCCGATGGACAAGGTGGTTGTCACCGTTCAGGACCACGGCAACACTTCGGCGGCATCGATTCCTCTTGCCCTCTCCGTCGGCGTCGAGCGCGGGCAGATCAAAAAGGGCGATCTCATCGTGACCGAGGCAATCGGCGGCGGCCTGGCCTGGGGAGCGGTGGTTCTGCGCTGGTAATCGCCGGTTTTTGCACGGGTTTTTCGCCTTTGCCCCGGTCGTTCATATTGACTCGGATTTGCTCCCCCGCCTAAGCTGTGGAAAATCTGGGGAGATTTCTGATGAGCGACAAGACACTGACACGTATGGACCTCAGCGAAGCGGTGTTTCGCGAAGTCGGGCTTTCGCGCAACGAAAGCGCCGAACTCGTCGAACGTGTGCTCAGCCTGATGTCCGATGCGCTGGTCGCCGGTGAGCAGGTCAAGATCTCGTCCTTCGGCACCTTTTCCGTGCGTGACAAGGCCGCGCGCGTCGGCCGCAACCCCAAGACCGGGCAGGAAGTGCCGATCGAGCCGCGCCGCGTCCTGACGTTCCGGCCATCGCACCTGATGAAAGACCGGGTCGCCGCGGGCAACCGGCGCTAAAGGGCGCGGGCGATGCCGAGCAAATCCCCCGACGCCTTTCGCACCATTTCCGAGGTCGCCGATTGGCTGAACACCCCGGCGCATGTGCTGCGCTTCTGGGAAAGCAAGTTCAGCCAGGTCAAGCCGGTCAAACGCGCCGGCGGACGGCGCTATTACCGCCCCGCCGACATGACGCTGCTCGGCGGCATCAAGAAGCTGCTGCATGACGACGGCATGACCATCAAGGGCGTGCAGAAGATCCTGCGTGAACAGGGGATTAAACACGTTTCGGCCATGTCGCCGCCACTCGAGGAAGATCTCGAGGCGATGATCGAGGCGACTCCACAGGCCACGCCGGCGCCCATGGCACCGGAAACCGGTCAGGTGCTGGATTTCACCAGTCGCAGCGGCCCGGGCGACGCCCCGCCGGACACGCCCGCCCCGAGCGAGCCCGAATCCGCCGTGCCCCTGTCCGCGCCGAGCGAGACACTTCGCGAGGCGACGCCCGAGATCACCGATCTCTTTGCGCCCGAAGGCACCGGCAGCGACAATGCCTTTGCCTCGCCGGAGGAAGCCACACCCGCCCCGAGCGCGCCGGACAGCCCGGCCGAAACGGCCGACACCGAGGATCTGCCGGACTTCTTGCAAAAACCGATGTCGGAACGTCTGGCCGAGACGCCCGGCGGCCCGTCGGCGACACCGCTGCCCGAAGAGGCGCTCGACAATCCGCCGCCGGCTGATCCGGCCGAGACCACGAAGGCCGCCGAAGATGCGCCGCAGGCGCCCTCGGAGCCGGAGCCAGACCCGCTGTCTCATGCCCTGCCCGACCCGGCGCCGGAAGCCACGGCACCGGTCCCGTCACAGGTGTCGCCCGAAGACGACGCCGCGCTGTTGGCCGCCGTCCTGCGCGACTCCGAGGCCGAGGAGGAGGACGACGACGATGATGCACCGCGCGTCCGCGACATCGATGTCCCGCCCGATCCGAGCGACCACGAGGTTGCCGCTGCCCCTGGCCTGCTGACCCTGCTCACCGCACCGAAAACCCGCGACCTGGGGCTGAGTGCCGAGCAGATCGAGACGCTGATCGTGCGGGTCCGCGACCATGCGCGCGCAATGAGTCACGCCGCCAGAAACTGACTTTGAAAATGTTGGCAATTACCTCTTGCCCCGCCGCCGAAAACAGGTATGTAGGCACTCCAGTCGGGCTATGGCGCAGCCTGGTAGCGCGTCCGTCTGGGGGACGGAAGGTCGCAGGTTCGAGTCCTGCTAGCCCGACCATTATACTCCTCCCCCAAAAGACACCCTGCGGTGTGTCGGGTCCTTGTTCGAAAGGAAACCGCACATGACAGGTGTACTCGCAAGCCAGCACATCAGCGATCTGATCGCCCAGGGGGCCCTTACCGGCAATCCCGAGATCATCGAGGCGCAGATTCAGCCCGCCAGTCTCGATCTGCGGCTGGGTCACAAGGCCTATCGCGTGCGCGCCTCGTTCCTCGCCGGACAAAATCGCAAGGTCTCGGATCGGCTGGAAGAATTCGGCATGCACGAGATCGACCTCAGCGCCGGCGCGGTGCTGGAAAAGGGCGCGGTCTATGTGGTGCCGCTGATGGAATCGCTCGCCCTGCCCGCAGGTATCCAGGCGGTGGCCAATGCCAAGAGCTCGACCGGCCGGCTCGACTTGCTGACCCGGCTGATCACAGATCAGGGCACCGAGTTCGACCGCATCCCCGATGGCTATACTGGCCCGCTTTATGCCGAGATCTGCCCGCGGTCATTCTCCGTGCTTGTCCGCCCCGGCATGCGGCTCAACCAGATCCGTTTTCGCAAGGGTCAGGCGGTGCTGGACGACGCCACCCTGCGCGCTGTCCACGCCGAGACACCGCTTGTCGACAGCGAGGCGGTGATCGACGGCGGCCTCGGCTTTTCCGTCGATCTGGAGCCGGCAGAGGGCACGCTGGTGGGCTATCGCGCCAAGCCCCATACCGGGGTGATCGATCTAGACCGGATCGGCCATTACGATCCGCTGGAGTTCTGGGAAGAGCTGCACAGCACCAGCGGTCACCTGATCCTCGACCCCGGCGCCTTCTATATTCTGGTCAGCCGCGAGGCCGTGCATATCCCGCCCGCCTACGCCGCCGAGATGGCGCCCTATATCGCCATGGTAGGCGAGTTCCGGGTGCATTACGCCGGCTTCTTCGATCCCGGATTCGGCCATGATGCCGCCGGCGGTCAAGGCGCGCGCGGCGTGCTCGAGGTCCGCTGTCACGAGGCGCCCTTCGTGCTGGAACATGGCCAGATCGTCGGCCGGCTGGTCTATGAGCGGATGCAGGCACAGCCCGACGTGCTGTATGGCGCCGGCTTGCAGTCGAATTACCAGGGCCAGGGGTTGAAGTTGTCAAAGCACTTCAAGTAAGTCGCTTTTCAATTTCGAAACAATCCCTTACGTGGTGACCGTAACGCAAAGCCATAAGCCGGACGGGAGGGTTCACCCATCACATGAAGTTAAGGCGTTACCTTAACTTCATGCATTACCTTAAGTGAATGTATCGCGTTAAATTTATGCAGCACATGAAGAGACGCTTACAACCGACCAGCCCGCCGCGCCATGCGGATTGCGCGCTTGGCCTGTTGCGCCTGAGCCTTGGTCTGCTTTGGGCTGGTCCCCCGCGCGCCGCTGCGTTTGGCGACCCGGTCGATTCCGGCATCGATGCCGCGGCTCATCGCCTTTTTCAGAAACATCCGCACGACCATGTTGATCAGTTGATTGGCGTTCATCGCCCGCTCTCCCGTATGATGTGCCCATGGAATACCAGCAAATCGTGCCAGAATATGGACGCTCCTGCGGTCAGTCTTCGAAAAGCTCGCTTTGTCCCGCTTCCGCCTCGGGTTCGTCCTCGCCTTCGCCGAATTGCGGCGTGCCGGGCAGCGGCCGGCTCTCCAGCAGGCCCGCCTGGCGCAGTTCCTTGAGCCCCGGCAGGTCGCGCGCGCTTTCCAGCCCGAAATGATCGAGGAATTCCGGCGTGACAACGAAGGTCACCGGCCGCCCCGGCGTCATCTTGCGGCGGCCAAAGCGGATCCACTCCATTTCCAAAAGCTGATCCACCGTACCGCGCGACACGCTCACACCACGAATTTCCTCGATCTCGGCGCGGGTGACCGGCTGGTGATACGCAATGATCGCCAGCGTCTCGATGGCGGCGCGTGACAGCTTGCGGGTCTCGACCGTTTCCTTCTGCATCAGAAAGGCCAGGTCGGCGGCGGTGCGCATCGCCCAGGCCTCGCCGACCTTGATGACCTGCACGCCGCGCCCCTCGTACCGCCGGCGCAGATGCACCAGCGCCTCGGCGGCATCGCAACCATGCGGCATTCGGGCCTCGAGATCCCTGACCGTCACCGGCTCGGCGCTCGCAAAGAGCACGGCTTCGACCATCCGCTCCTGTTCCGCCATGGGCGGGGCCGCGAAGAGGCTTTTCTCTTCGGTGTCAGTCGATTGCACGTCGTCGCTCATCTATTTATCCGTGATCCGGCGAAGCTCGATCGCCTCGAATGTGCCTTGCTGGCGCAATTCCGCCTTGCCCTCCTTGACCAGTTGCAACGAGGCCGCAAAGGTCGCCGCGGTGGCCGAACGGAGCCGCACCGGGTCTGCCGCCCAACCTTCTGGAAGATATAGGGAAATATCGGTCCAGGTGCCGGCGAACCCGATCATGCCCCGCATCCGCTCCAGCGCCTCTTCCATGGTAAAGACCGAGTCGCGGTCCATCACGAAGGGACGGAATTCGTCGCGCGTGCGGATCCGGGCATAGCCCTGCATTAAGTCCAGCAAGGTCGCCGTGTAAGTCACTGACTTCACGCGCTCAACCGTCTCCGGCACCCCGCGCGCGAATACATCGCGCCCAAGCCGGTTGCGGGCCATGAGCTGGGCGGCGGCGGTGCGCATCGCCTGCAAACGTTCGAGCTGGAACGCCAGATGCGCCGCCAGATCCTCGCCCGACGGGCCTTCTTCCTCGGGATCGGGCGGCAACAGCAGCCGCGATTTGAGAAAGGCCAGCCAGGCCGCCATGACCAGGTAATCCGCCGCCAGCTCGATCCTGAGCGCCTTGGCCTTTTCGACAAAGGCCAGGTATTGCCGCGCCAGTTCCAGCACCGAGATCTTGCGCAGATCGACCTTTTGCGTGCGCGACAGCATCAGAAGCAGGTCGAGCGGCCCTTCGAAACCGTCGACATCGACGATCAGCGCCTCGGCCGCCAGGCGGTCGGCAACGCTTTGCGGCTCTTGCGGTGTCTCGTCGAATTCGATTTCGTCCATAGCCTAGCGCCCTGCCAGAAGCGCCTCAAACTGCGCATCCAGAGCCTCGGTGTCAACCTCTCCGGCCGGCTGGCGCAGCGACAGCGCGGCGCGGCCACGCAAAGACGCGCCCTCGCTCATCGGCCCGGCGTTGTCGGCCACGTCGCGCATCTCGTCGAGATAGCCGTTGCAATGCAGCACCAGGTCACAGCCGGCGGCGATCGCCGCTTTGGCGCGGTCGCCCGGCGTGCCGCTCAGCGCCTCCATCGAGATGTCGTCGGTCATCAGCAATCCGGCAAAGCCGATCTCTTCACGGATCAGGTTGATCATCGCACCGGATTGCGTGGCCGGGAAATGCGGATCGACCGCCTCGAAGATCATATGCGCGGTCATGCCCATCGGCACATCGCTCAGCGCGGCAAATGGCACCCAATCGACCGCCCGCAGCTCATGCACCGAGGCCTGCGTATGCGGCAGCTCGAGATGGCTGTCGACACGGCCCCGGCCATGGCCCGGGATGTGTTTCATCACCGGCAGCACGCCACCATCGAGCAGTCCGCGCACCACCGCGCGGCCGACGTCGGTCACCTGGTCGGGGGTTTCGCCGTAGCAGCGGTTGCGCAGGAACTCATGCGTGCCTTCACCCGCCACATCCAGCGTCGGGATGCAATTGACGTCGATGCCAAAGCCGCGCAGCTCTTCGGCCATGATCCGGGCGCGCAGGTACATGCCCTCGGGCGCTCTCGCGCCGAGCCGCGCCACATCGGTCAGCGGCGGACGCCAGCGCCGTGCCAGAGGCGGCAGGATGCGCTGCACCCGGCCGCCTTCCTGATCGATCAGGATCGCGGCGTCGCGGCCCACGGTTGCGCGCAGATCATCGCACAGCGCGCGGATCTGCGCCGCATCGCCAATGTTGCGGGCGAACAGGATAAAGCCCCAGGGGTCCACATCGCGAAAGAATTGCCGTTCAACGCCGGTCAGCTTCTCCCCGCGCGGGGCGAAAATCGCGGCGGTGGCGGTCATTTCACCACGACCGGAATGCAATCGGCCCGTTCCGCCACCAGCGCGGCACAGAACCGGCGGGCCTCGGCCAGATCGCCAAAGCCATGGGCGCGCAGACGATAGAAGGTGCGGCCGCCGCTCTTGGCTTTCTGGATCACCCGCGCCTTGCCGTCAAAGAAGCTGTCGAACCGGCCCGAAATCCGGCCCCATTCCTGCTCGGCGACCTCGGCGCTCTCATAGGCGCCCAGTTGCACAAGGCGGGTGCCGGTGGCCAGATCCGCGGCGGCCAGCGTCGCCACCTCGGCCACGGCGGGGGTGGCGGCCACCGGGGTGACGGCGGACACCTGGCTGGCGCGGACAAGCTCGGCGGGGCGGTTGCGCGGGCGCGGGCTGCGACGTACGCCGGGCCCGGTGACCACCGGCGCCTGTTCTTCCGCCACCGGTTTCAGCGCGGTCTTGACCGGCTGTCCCGCGGCAGGCGCGTCATCGCCCAGCGGCATGGCATCCGCGACCACCTGATCGACCACCGCCTGGATCGTGGCATCGCCGTCCGGTTTGGGGGCGGTGCCCCCCTCGACCCGGTTGGTCATGATCGCCAGGGACGCGGGCACCGGCGCGGCCTCATCGGTGTCGGGCAAAGTGGCCAGTTCGGTCTGCGCTGCGGCCTCCTGGCTGCGCAGGCGCGGCGCTTCGCGCGGGACGTCTTCTTCTTCCAGCCCCACCGGTTGCGGCGCCAGCGCCACCCGGTCGACCGGGCCCGAGGCGGTGCCACGGCCGGCCACCTCATTGACGGCCAGGCCCTGGTGATCGGCGGCTTCGCCGCCGGGGTTTTCCGGCGCCACGCGCCAGGGCCCTGAGGTTGCCTTGACCACCGGCACGCCGGACACATCTCGCACCAGTAGCTGGTAGCCCCAGATGCCCACGCCCAGCAATAGCGCCAGCGACACCGCCGCCCCCGCCACATTGGCATAGGTGCCCATGCCGGCGCCCTTGCGACCGGGTTCAGGGGTATGTGTCTGGAATCCGCCTTGCCCACCGTATCCCACCGGGGATCCGGACATCTGGTAATCTGCCATTTTCGCCTCTCCGCTCCCCGCGATACGCGCCGCGGGGTTATGCTACTGACTGCTCTATTGACCGGCGACCAGATGTCTTAGCGCATCTCCTCCACCGGGGTCACGCCAAGGATACCAAGACCGGCGGAAATAACAACCGACACGGCCCGCGCCAATGCGATTTTCGCCAGCGATGTGTCCCGGTCACCCTCTTGCAGGAAACGCAGCTCGGGCAGATCGTTGCCCCGGTTCCAGAGCGTGTGGAATTCGCCAGCAAGTTCATAGAGATAGAAAGCAACGCGATGCGGCTCATGGGTGCGCGCCGCGATCTCGACAAGGCGCGGCCATTCGGCCAGTTTCTTGGCCACCGCCAGTTCCGCCGCATGGTCCAGCTTGGCCAGATCGGCCCGGCTCGGCGCGCCGGCCTCGGGCGCCATGCCTGCGTCGCGGGCCTTGCGCAGCACCGAATGCACCCGGGCATTGGCATATTGCACGTAGAACACCGGGTTTTCGCGGCTCTGTTCCAGCACCTTGTCGAAATCGAAATCCAGCGGCGCATCGTTCTTGCGCGTGAGCATGACAAAGCGGGTCACGTCGGGCCCGACCTGATCGACGACATCGCGCAGGGTGACGAAAGTGCCGGCGCGTTTCGACATCTTGAAAGGCGCGCCGTTCTTGTAGAGCTTGACCAGCTGCGTCAGCTTGATGTCGAGCGGCGTCTTGCCGTCCGACAGCGCCGAAACGGCCGCCTTCATGCGCTTGACATAGCCGCCGTGATCGGCGCCGAAGACATCGATAAGGCCGTCGAAGCCTCTGGATATCTTGTCATAGTGATAGGCGATGTCCGGCGCGAAATAGGTCCAGCTGCCGTCGGATTTCTTGATCGGCCGGTCCACGTCATCGCCATGGGCGGTGGATTTGAACAGGGTCTGCTCCCGCGGTTCCCAATCCTCGGGCTTTTTGCCCTTGGGCGGCTCGAGCGTGCCGCGATAGATCAGCCCCTTGGCGTCGAGGTCCTGGATCGCGGCTTCGATCCGGCCGGTGCCATAAAGCGATTTCTCGGAATAGAAATGATCCATCTGCACGCCCAGCAGGCCCAGATCGGCGCGGATCAGTTCCATCATCGCCTCGGTGGCATAGTCGCGCACCTCGGCCAGCCAGACCTCTTCGCCCTGGTCGACATAGGCGTCGCCGACCTTGTCCTTGAGCGCCTCGCCCACCGGGATCAGGTAATCGCCGGGATAGGTGCCGTCTTCGAAGGCGACTTCCTGACCATGTGCCTCGAGATACCGGAGATAGACCGAGCGGGCCAGCACATCGACCTGTGCGCCGCCGTCATTGATGTAATATTCGCGGGTCACCGTATGGCCGGAATAATCCAGCAGGCTGGCCAGCGCGTCGCCAAAGACCGCGCCCCGGGTGTGGCCCACGTGCAGCGGGCCGGTGGGGTTGGCCGAGACATATTCGACGTTGATCTTCTGGCCCTGCCCCATGTCGGAGCGGCCGAAATCCCTGCCCTGCGTCAGGACCGTGCCGACCACGCCCTGCCAGACGGCGGGCGACAGCCGCATGTTGAGAAAGCCGGGGCCGGCAACATCGGCCTCGGTGATCCGATCGTCGGCGCGCAGCTTATCGGCCAGCGCCTCGGCGATGTCGCGGGGCTTTTTCTGCGCCGGTTTGGCCAGCACCATCGCGGCATTGGTGGCCATGTCGCCGTGCAGCGGATCGCGCGGCGGTTCCACCGCCACATTGGCGAAATCGAGGCCCTCGGGCAGCAAGCCCTCGGCGGTCATCTGGTCGAGCGCGGCAATCACCGTCCCGCGCAGGTCGGAAAAGAGGTTCATCGTCTGGTCCTTCAAGCTTGCCCGGGGTTTATCATGCCGCGCGCGGGCGTCAATCGAAGCCTAGGGCCGAGGCCCGGCCCGCCGGCGGCACGCGCCGGCCTGTCAGCCGTCGCCCGTCGACCCGCCGCAGAGCTGTCGGTTCGATTGCAGGGCGAAGCGATCGGTCATGCCCGCGATGTAATCCGACACGCTGCGCGCGCGTCTGACCATGTCATCGGGCGCCTGTCGCAACTCGGCGTGCCAGGCTTCGGGCAGCAAATCGGGGCTTTTCATGTAGATCGCAAAGAGGTTTTCCACCGCCTGCCCGACCTCGCGGCGCACCTCCATCACACCCGGCGCCCGGTACATGCGCTGGAACAGGAAGCTGCGGATCGCCTGAATGTCCTGCCAGAGCGGCGTCGAAAACCGGACCACCGGGCCGGAATGCTCGCGGATGTCCTGAGCCGAGGTGGCGCCGGTCTCCTGCAAAAGCGCCGCAGACGTGTCGATCACATCTGCAACCATCACACCAAAGACGCGCCGCAAGCCTTCGTGGCGCCTGCGTTTTTCCTCCAATCCGGGATATCTCGCATCAACCTCGGCGAAACAGGCGCCGACAATCGGCAGATCGCAGATATCCGCCTCGGTAAAGAGCCCGGCGCGCAGCCCGTCGTGCAGATCGTGGTTGTTGTAAGCGACGTCATCGGCAATGGCCGCAACCTGTGCCTCGGCGCTGGCGTGGGTGTGCAATTCAAGGTCGTGCCGGGCATCATATGCGGCCAGGGCCCAGGGCAGATCGCCCACCACGGGACCGTTATGTTTGGCAATGCCTTCAAGGGTTTCCCAAGTGAGGTTCAACCCGTCGAACTCGGCGTAGTGCTGCTCGAGCCTGGTGACGATGCGCAACGCCTGGGCGTTGTGGTCAAAGCCGCCGTATGGCGTCATCAAGGCGTCGAGCACATCCTCGCCGGTGTGACCGAACGGCGTATGCCCGAGGTCATGCGCCAGGGCCACCGCCTCGGTCAGTTCCTGGTTGAGCCCCAGCGCGCCCGAGATCGTCCGCGCCACCTGGGCCACCTCGATCGAATGGGTCAGCCGGGTACGGTAATAATCGCCTTCGTGCTCGACAAAAACCTGGGTCTTGTGTTTGAGCCTGCGAAAGGCGCTGGAATGGATGATCCGGTCGCGATCGCGTTGAAAACACGAGCGAAAATGGCTCTCTTCTTCCGGTTTGAGACGTCCGCGCGAAGTTTCGGGTCGGGACGCATAAGGCGCGATCATCGCAGCCTCCTTGTTGACGGCCTGCGCCGCTTCTATATTGCACCATGGAAGACGATAAAACCGCCCGGCAGGGCGTTTGTGCAGGAAAACCGGAGATTTGTCATGCAGTTGCCGCCGAAAGTGACCGAGCGCGCCTTTGAACGCCTGGCCGAGATCGGCGCCAGTGCCGAGGGCAAGGCCCTTCGCGTGGCCGTGGAGGGCGGCGGATGCTCGGGCTTTCAGTACGATATCCGGCTCGACAACCCGTCCGACGATGACCTCGTGCTTGAAAGCAAAGGCGAAAAGGTTGTGGTAGACGCGGTGTCGCTGCCGTTTCTGACCGAGGCGGTCATCGATTTCAGCGAAGAGCTGATCGGCGCGCGTTTCGTGATCGAGAACCCCAATGCCACCAGCGCCTGCGGCTGCGGCACGTCATTTTCGATCTGAGGTTGGATCAGCCCCGTGCCAAGACGGGCTTGCGAAAGCTGACCGGCATCGCATGGTCCGGCGCGGTTTCCGCCTGGGATTGATCGAATACCAGGTAAGCGCCTGAAACCATGACGATAATCGCGCCGATCAGCGTGCTGGCCTGGGGCACTTCGTTGAACACGACCAGCCCGATCAGCACCATCCAGACGAATTGCAGATTCATCAGCGGTGTGACCGCATAGGCGGTGAGATGGCGCAGCGCGATCACCAGAAGCAGCCGCGCCGAAAACAGCACCACCGCGCAGAGCACCGCCATCATCAGATCGAACAGCGGCATCGGCTGCCAGCCCAGAGGCGCCAGAAGCAGCATCGACAGAAAGACCGCGAGCTGCGGATAGAAGACCTGGGCCAGCGGCGTGTTCTCGCGCCGCCCGATGTAGCGCGACAGCACGATCGAACCGGTGCCCGAGACCGCGCCGACAAAGGCCGCGATGTGGCCTGTGGTAATCGTCGACAGGCGAATCTCGACCATGCACAGCACCCCGAGAAAGCCGCATCCCAGCGCGACCCAGGCAGCCGGGCGCACCCGTTCCCCAAGAATCGGCCCCGACATCAGCGCCGAAAGCAGCGGCACCAGCGCGACAAAGAGAAAGACCTGCGCCAGCGCCAAGGTTGCCAGCGCATAAAAGAACATCACCGTCGCAACCACCGTCAGCGCGGCGCGCATCGCCATCACGCCGGGGAAATTGGTGCGCAGGGTCACCTTTTCGCCGCGCACCCGGCTGCTGCCGAGCGACATCAGCGCGATCAGCAGCGCAATGATGCTCAGAAGCTGCGGCGCGCCATAGGATTGCGCCAGGTATTTCGTGATCGCATCGGAAAAGGTGATCAGCAGCGTATAGATCAGCACCAGCCCGGTGCCGAAAGTCGTGATACTGATCCCTGCCGGCCCCGCCCGCATCAGGCGCTAACCTTTTGTGCGCGGGCGAATTCTTCGAAAAACGCCTCGAAATGCCCGGTCGAGGCCTCGGCTTGCGCCAGTCGCGCGCGGGCGGTGTCGGTCAGGTTGGCGCCGATCTGGCTGCGCATCGCGGCCCAGGCGTCAGAGCGGTCGTCCATGCGGAACAGCTGAACCGAGATTTCCCGCAGTGCCGCCGATCCGGCGCGCGGCCGGTGAATGGCCAAGGCCCCCGACTGGCCCCTGCGGCGCAACGGCACTTCGCCAAAGGGCGTTTTTCCCTGAACGCCGGCAAGCCAGGACGAGGTCAGATATTCGTGATAGACATCGGCCACGGGCCGCTGCCCCGGCTGGCCTGCATCCAATTCTGAAATCTCAAATTCGCTCATCTTGCAATTGATCCACTCTTCCCAAATCCCCGAGGGGTTGAAACCTGCATAGCGCATTGCCACGCAAATCTCAGCAAGAAGATCCAGGTTTCCGTCAAGAAAAGCCAAAAGCCCTGCATTCTCCAGCGACCGCAGCTCATTCGGCCCCAGATCCGGGTCTTTCCGCCCATACTCCGAGAGGTAGAATACGATGTGCGTCAGCTCGAAGGCAGCCTTTTTGTTGGGCAATGCAAAGCGTTCCGGACGCGCAATGAAGTCACGCAGACGCGCTTCAGCGGCACCCTGGTCGCCAAGTGGATCCATTCCGCGCCGTTGCATCAGCCGAAAAGCCTCGGCACGTTGGATGTCAGAGGTCTCTCCGCCGACCAGATCCTGCCGCAGCGCCCAGACGCACATCGATTCGGCATGATCACCCGGCATCCCGAGCGCCTCGAGATCGAGGGTCAGCGAGAGGATGAAGCGATAATATTGGGGAAAGAACGCCAGCTTTTCGCGGGCGTTGTCATAGAAGGCGCCATAAGGCTCCAGCAGCGTCGCCGGAACCTCCTGGCCGGTGCATTCGAGGATGTTCAGCAGCTCGGCGTTTTCCTTGAGCCAGAACACATCCTCGGGGCCGCGCCGATGCGCGGCGAATGAGCGGATGAGCGCGCCGGAACGCGCCGCTCGCCGCTCCCTGGGGCCGGGCACATTCAAATAGACAACGTTCGACATGATTGGGTCCTCCGATGAATATCAAATGCGCCCGGTCCGAGCGTGTTCAGTCCTGCGCGCCGCTCAGGACACGCACATCATCGCCTGGACCTGGTCACCGTCGAACATGTCGGTGCCGGTTTCGATCGACACGCACATCATCGTGTCGACGTGATCGCCGGCCGAGATCTCGGTGGTCTCGATGACCAGTTCTTCGGTTTTGGTTTCGTTAAGGGTTTCTTGAACAAGTGCGAGCATCGTGTGTCTCCGTGTTGAATGTTTTCGACACGGCCAGATTTCTCCACCCTTCCGAGCATTTCAAAACATTTTTCAACTATACCTTGTGGATAAGTCTTTTATCCACACAAGATATGGTATGCAGGCATTTGCCAATATTACATAAAACCTAAATCGCACAAATTTATAGCACGGCCCGAAAATCCCCGAAAATCGCGGGTTGCGGCAGTAAATTCCATCGAATCAACTATAGCTTATGCGCATTTCGTCGCTGGACCCGGCGCAATTTTGCGCTTGTCCCCTGACCCTATCGAAAGGATATTGGCCTCCGATCAAGGAGGCCGCGATGAAGATTGCCACTTTCAACATTAATGGCATCAAGGCGCGAATCAATGCGCTGACCGATTGGCTTGGCGATGCCGCGCCGGATGTCGCCGTACTTCAGGAGATCAAGTCGGTCGACGAAGGCTTTCCCCGAGAACATTTCGAGGACATGGGGTACAATGTTGAAACCCATGGTCAAAAAGGCTTCAACGGGGTCGCCCTGCTTTCGCGCCTGCCGCTCGAGGATGTGACCCGTGGCCTGCCCGGCGATGACAGTGACGAACAGGCGCGCTGGATCGAAGCCACTGTAATGGGATCGCAGCACGCAATCCGGATCTGCGGGCTTTACTTACCTAACGGCAACCCGGTCCCCGGCCCCAAGTACGATTATAAACTTGCCTGGATGGAACGGCTGAAAATCCGCGCCGAAACCTTAATGGCAGAAGAGCTCCCCACACTTATAACGGGAGATTTTAATATAATTCCTCAATCAGAAGATGCAGAAACGCCCGCGCAATGGAAAGACGACGCGCTTTTCCTTCCGGCGAGCCGCGCCGCTTTCCGTCGGATCGAGAATCTGGGCTATACCGAGGCCTTTCGCGCGCGGGTTCAGGGGCCCGGGCATTACACCTTCTGGGATTACCAGGCCGGCGCCTGGCAGCGCAACAACGGCATCCGGATCGATCACTTCCTGCTGTCGCCGGAATGCGCGGATCTAATGCAGGATTGCCAGATCGACGCCGCCGTGCGCGGCGGCGAAAAGCCTTCGGATCACGTGCCGGTCTGGGTCGATCTCGCCGCTTGAGACCGGCGGATGCGCGGTGGGTTGAGAACCCACTCTATAAAGCCGCGCATCCCCTCATCGTGCCGTATCGTTCACCCGACAACGCCGCAGTTCAGATCACCCGTTCGACAAACCAATAGGCGCCGACCAGCGCGATCACCGCCGAGGCCGGCACCGCGATGGCGGGCCGATACCAGCTCTTGCGGCCAAACCAGAGCCCGACCGCAAGAAAGGCCATGGCAATCACGGTAAGCTGGCCCAGCTCGACCCCGACGTTGAACCCCAGAAGCGCCGGGATAAATTGCCCCTGCGGAAGACCGAATTCGCTCAGCACCGAGGCAAAACCCAGCCCGTGCAGCAGCCCGAAGCCAAAGACCACAAGCGGCCGCCATGCGTGCATCCGGGGCGAAAAGATGTTCTCGACCGCGACATAGACTATCGAGGCGGCAATGATCGGCTCGACGATACTGCCAGGAATGGTGACGATGCCAAGCGCGCCAAGCGCCAGCGTCACCGTATGGGCGGCGGTGAACGCGGTGACCTGCCACAACAGCGGGCCAAGCCGCGTGCTGAGAAAGAACAGCCCCAACACAAACAGGATGTGATCCAGCCCCTTGGGCAGGATATGGTCAAAGCCGACCGGGATATATTCGGCAAAGACCGCAAACCCGGATTTCGGCGTCTGTCCGGTCGGCAGGATGCTGTCGCTCATGTCGCCGCCCTCGATTATGCCGGTATAGCCCGTCTCGAGCCCCAACTGCCGCAACACCAGGGTGCCGTAGCCGTCGGGCCAGTGCAGCACCAGCGGCGCGGTGCTGTTCGACAGATCCGCGCGCAGCGACAACGTGCTTTCGCGCGCAAACGTCGGATTGCCGATTTCGCCCGGTGCAAAGCCGGTCACCGCCAGCGGCACCGCCGTCCCGCCGCTTTCCAGCCGGATCGCCTCGGCCATGGTGTCGGCCGTCGGTGCCATGCGCTCGGCCAGGTCTTCGGGCGGCAGCGCGCGCAGGGCGTCGTAGACATCGGAGCGGTCGGTGGTGTTGGTGTCTTCGAGCCCGTCAAGATCGATCCCGGCGATGAACGCCTCGGCATTCAGCCGCAGCTCGATCTGCGCCGCACCCTCGGTCACCGTGAGATCGCCAATCGTCGGCATCACCTCATGCGCCCCGGCCGCGCCCGCCCAAAGGCCCAATACACTCAACAAAATCCGCTTCATCACAATCTCACCCTGTTTGCCTGGCGGCAGAATGCCGCGATCCGTCCCAGCTGCAACCCCAAGCTACGGCTTGCGGCGAAAAAAGTTTCGCGCCATGAAGGGCTTCGATGGGGAATGTTCTTTGCATAGGGTCCGTGCTCTGGGACGTGATCGGCCGGTCGGCCTCGGTGATGCGCCAGGGCTCCGACGTGCCCGGCCGGATCACCCAGATCCCCGGCGGCGTGGCGCTCAATATCGCCATGACCCTGGTGCGTTTCGGCATGAAACCGGCGCTTCTGAGCGCGGTGGGCCGCGATGTGCTGGGCGATGTGCTGATCGCCGAATGCGAGGGCATGGGCCTGGATTGCACCTGGCTCTATCGCTCCGAGGATCTGCCGACCGATCGCTACATGGCAATCGAAGGCGCCAATGGTCTGATTGCCGCCATCGCCGATGCGCATTCGCTGGAAGCCGCCGATGACAAGATCCTGCGACCGCTGAAAGACGGCCGGCTGGGCAGCGCCGAGGCGCCCTATGCCGGACTGATCGCGCTTGACGGCAACCTGACCGAAACCCTGCTGTCGAAGATTTCCCGCGATCCGGCCTTTGCCGCCGCCGATCTGCGTGTCGCCCCCGCCTCGCCCGGCAAGGCCGAGCGGTTGCAGCCCTTTGTCACCCGCCCCGGCGCGGTGCTCTACGTGAACCGCGAAGAGGCCGGCATCCTGTGCCAGAGCGATTTTGCCGACGCCCCCGGCGCGGCCGCGGCGCTGGTTGCCCGGGGGGCGAAACGTGCGGTGGTGACCGATGGCGGCAACGCCTGTGCCGATGCCTCGGCCGAGGGGCTGGTGTCGGAACGCCCGCCCGAGGTGTTGGTGACACGGGTCACCGGCGCGGGCGATACCTTCATGGCGGCGCATATGGCCGCCGAAGCCGCCGGCCAGGACCGCGAGGCCGCACTCAGCCGCGCCCTGACCGCCGCCGCACGATATGTCTCCGGAGAAACACCCCATGATTGAGATCCGCTATTCCGCCGAAGTGAACAAGGCCCGCGCCGAGAACATCCCGCTGGTCGCGCTGGAAAGCACGATCATCACCCATGGCATGCCCTGGCCCAAGAACCTCGAGATGGCGCGCGGGGTCGAACAGGTGATCCGCGACAATGGCGCCATCCCGGCGACGATCGCGGTGATCGAGGGTCAGCTCTGCATCGGGCTCGACGATGCCCAGCTCGAAGGGCTGGCGCAGACCAAGGGCGCGGCCAAACTGTCGCGCGCCGACATGGCGGCCTGCATGGCCACCGGCGGCACCGGCGCCACCACCGTGGCGGCGACGATGATCGGCGCGGCGCAGGCCGGGATCGGCGTCTTTGCCACCGGTGGCATTGGCGGGGTGCATCGCGGCGCCGAACAGAGCTTTGACATCTCGGCCGACCTGCAAGAGCTGTCGCGCACCGCCGTCACCGTGGTGGCGGCCGGCGCCAAGGCGATCCTCGACCTGTCGAAGACGCTGGAGGTGCTGGAAACCCTGGGCGTGCCGGTGATCGCCTATGGCCAACAGGCCTTTCCGGCCTTCTGGTCGGCGACCTCGGCTTACCGTGCGCCGCTGAGAATGGACGATCCCGAAACCATCGCCCGCGCCCACCTGGCGCGCGGCGCGCTGGGCCTCTCGGGTGGCCAGTTGGTGGCCAATCCGATCCCGGCCGAGGCCGAAATCCCTCGCAGCGAGATCGACCCGGTGATCGCCCGCGCCCTGGCCGACGCCCAGACCCACAACATCGGCGGCAAGGATGTGACGCCCTATCTGCTGCAACGGATCTACGAGTTGACCGAAGGCCGTTCGCTCACCGCAAATATCGCGCTGGTCCGCAACAATGCCCGCCTCGGGGCCGAGATCGCCTGCGCTTTGGGCAAAATCGTTACCTGAACAGGTTATTCACGTCCCAAGCCATTGAGGTTGGCATGCAAAATGCATAGCTTGGCCGACGGGGATGACCACGGGATCACGGACCTGAATGACCACGCCATTTGATGAAGATCCACTGCCGCGGCCGCGGTCGGGGTGGATGGCAAGCCGGATGGCCAGTCTGCGCGCCTCTTTCCTGACCGGGATCGTGGTGATTGCGCCCGTCGGCCTGACGGTCTGGCTGATCTGGACGGTAATCGGCTGGGTCGATGGCTTTGTCTGGCCGTTCGTGCCGCAGGCCTATCAACCCGAAGCCCTGCTCAACCGCTTTCTCGGCATCCGCGATGCCTCTGATCCCGATTGGATCAGCGTCAACGTGCGCGGCGTCGGCGTCATCGTCTTTCTGCTCTTTACCCTGCTGGTCGGCTGGATCGCCAAGGGGCTGATCGGCCGCTCGCTGGTGCGCTATGCCGAGAGCCTGGTCGAGCGGGTGCCGGTGGTGCGTTCGATCTATTCCGGGGTCAAGCAGATCGCCGAGACGGTGTTCAACCAGGAGGACCGGTCGTTCGAGAAAGCCTGCCTGATCCAGTATCCGCGCAAGGGGATCTGGGCGATCGGCTTCATCTCGACCACCGCCAAGGGCGAGATTTCGCGCCGCGCCGAAACCGGCGGGCGGCTGATGTCGATCTTTGTGCCGACCACGCCGAACCCGACCTCGGGGTTTCTGCTGTTCTTTCCCGAGGAAGACGTGATCGAGCTCGACATGACCGTCGAACAGGCGGCCAAACTGGTGATCTCGGCCGGGCTGGTCTATCCCAACGGCGACGACCCGACCAAGCCGCCGCGAAAATGATCCGGCGCCGGGTCGGCGCAGCAAGTCCATACAGAAGAAACACGTCCCGGACACGATCCGGGACCCAGGGCTGCACCCCATAACCCCAGCGCAGCTCCGGGGCGGTGGACATTGCGCCGCAGATGCGCGGTGATCTCCGGCGGGATATTGGCGATATGGTTGACCGCGGCGGCGGGTTCGAAAAACGCGAGCTCCGGCTTGGCGACGTCGCATCCCATCTTGGCATGAGGTCGGGTCATGGGGCCTGATCCTGTGATGCAAAGTACGCGTGAACAGCCTCGCGCAACGGAGCAGCTTGCGGGCGTCGGGACGGGATCACGGATAGCGTCCGTATGTGCCGGGCAATTGTCGCGCTCTCGACAGTGGTATCCCGGGTGGGCGTCGCGGTTGGGGCCGAGCCGGAGACGCCAGCCGGAAAAGCCGGCGCGTACCTGGAACTTTGTCACGCAGGTTTTGCAATGATCCGGCACAGTTGCCGACAGGTCTTTCGCCACATGATGCCCTGTACCGCCCGGCGCGGGAGGGCTATGACGAAGACCGTGATTGGCCCGGTTCCGGGCGGCAAAGACAGGCAAGGCATGACCCCGACACCTTCCGAGATGCTCAGCGCCTTCGGGCGGATCGGGCTTTTGTCTTTTGGCGGCCCGGCGGCGCAGATCGCGGTGATGCACCGCGAGCTGGTCGACGACCGCAAGTGGATGACCGAGGCCCAGTTCCTGCGCGCGCTCAGTTTCTGCATGATGTTGCCCGGCCCCGAGGCGATGCAGCTTGCCACCTATGCCGGTTGGCGGTTGCGCGGCACCTTCGGCGGCGTGCTGGCCGGGCTGCTCTTTGTCCTGCCGGGGGCCGTGGTCATCACCGCGCTGGCCGCGATCTACATCAGCTATGGCGAAGTGCCGCTGGTGCAGACGCTGTTTCTGGGCGTCAAGGCAACGGTGATCGTCATCGTCGCCCAGGCGCTGGCGCGGCTATCGGGCAAGGCGCTGAAAGGCGCGGGCGACGTGGCGCTGGCGGTGGCGGCATTCGTGGCGCTCTTTGCCCTGCACCTGCCGTTTCCGCTGATCATCGCGCTGGCGGCGCTGATCGGCGCGCTGCGCGCGCCTGTGGTGCCGGACGAGGCCCTGCCGCCGCGCCGGGGCCGCGCACCCTGGCTGGCGGTTCCGGTCTGGGGCGGGCTCTGGCTGCTGCCGCTGGTGGTCCTCTGGACGCTCAACATGCCCTTCCTGCTCGATCTGGCGCTGTTCTTCGGCAAGCTGGCGCTGGTCACCTTCGGTGGCGCCTATGCGGTGCTGGCTTATATGACCCAGGAGGTGGTGCAGGCCCAGGGCTGGATCACCACCGCCGAGATGATCGACGCGCTGGGCCTGGCCGAGACCACCCCCGGCCCGCTGATCCTGGTGACACAATTCGTCGGCCACCTGGCCGGCTTCAACGAGACCGGCTGGGCCGGGTTTGCCCTGGCCGGGGCGCTGACCCTCTGGATGACCTTCACCCCCTGTTTCCTGTGGATCTTCGCCGGCGCGCCCTATCTCGAACAGATCACCGCCCGGCCGCGGATCGGCGCCGCGCTCTCGGCGGTGACGGCGGCGGTGGTCGGTGTGATCGCCAATCTCTCGGTCTGGTTCGCCATCGGCGTGCTGTTTGCCCAGAGCGTCACATGGGCGGTCGGGCCGGTCCGCCTCACCCTGCCCGCCCCGGCCAGCCTCGATCCGACGGCGCTGCTGCTCACCGCATTTGCCGGCGGTCTGATCTTTGTTCTGCGCCTCGCGGTGCCGCTGACGCTGCTCTGCACGGCCCTGGCGGCGGTGGTGCTGATGTGGATCACCGGAATGTGACAAACGGCGGCCTGAGCCCCTTTTGTTTCGGCTCGAATCCCGTATGATCCAAGGACGAATTCCGGGGACCCTCAATGAAGACCAGTATCGACTACGGCAATCTCATGCACCGCGCCATGCGCGGGCTCATCCGCGAAGTGCTTGAGGATGTGGCAGAACACGGGTTGCCCGGCGATCACCACTTCTTCATCACCTTCGACACCACCCACCCGGATGTCGAGCTCGCGCAGTGGCTGACCGACCGCTACCCCACCGACATGACAGTGGTGATGCAGCATTGGTATGAAAACCTCGATGTCGGCGAAGACGGCTTCTCGGTGACGCTGAATTTCGGCGATGCGCCGGAGCCGCTCTACATCCCCTACGATGCGATCAAGACCTTCGTCGATCCCTCGGTGGAATTCGGCCTGCGGTTCGAGACCCAGGAAGAGGACGAGCAATCTCTCGCCGCGCTGCCGGACGAGGATGACACCCCCGACACCGAAGCCGACGGCGCCGAGGACAAGCACGACGCCGAGGTGGTGAGCCTCGACAGCTTCCGCAAGTGATCCCGCCCCGGACCTGATCCGGGGTCTCCCCCACAGCTGGCCAAGAGGTCCCGGATCAGGTCCGGGGCGCGGCGCTCCCATCGCGGGGTCCGGCCCGCATGTTAACGCCGAAGGTCGCGGTATTCCGTCGTATACATCATTGATCTTGGCCGCGGTTCTTGTATTGAAGGGGCAAACCGTCAAGGAGTGTCCCGATGACCGAAACCCGCACTGAAACCGACAGCTTCGGCCCGCTGGAAGTCCCTTCGGACAAGTATTGGGGCGCCCAGACCCAGCGTTCGATCCAGAACTTCCCGATCGGCTGGGAAAAGCAGCCGGTGGCCATCGTTCGCGCGCTCGGCGTGATCAAGAAGGCCTGTGCCATGGCCAACAAGGATCTGGGCAAGCTCGACGCGCCGATCGCCGATGCGATCATCCAGGCCGCCGGCGAGGTCTATGAGGGCAAGTTCGACGACAATTTCCCGCTGGTGGTCTGGCAGACCGGTTCGGGCACCCAGTCAAACATGAATTCCAACGAGGTGATCGGCAACCGCGCCATCGAGATCCTCGGCGGCCAGCTCGGTTCCAAGGATCCGGTTCACCCCAACGATCACTGCAACATGGGGCAAAGCTCCAACGACACCTTCCCCACCGCCATGCATATCGCCACCGCGATGACCGCGCATGACGTGCTGCTGCCCGGACTGGAGAAGCTCCATGCCGCGATGCAGAAGAAAGTCGAGGAATTCGACGGCATCATCAAGATCGGCCGCACCCACACCCAGGATGCGACACCGCTGACGCTCTCCCAAGAATTCGGCGGCTATACCCATCAGATCGCCATGGGCATCCAGCGGGTCAAGGATGGCCTCGGCCGGATCTACGAGCTGGCGCAGGGCGGCACCGCCGTCGGCACTGGCCTCAACACGCCGGAAGGCTGGGGCGAGAAGGTCGCCGCCAACATGGCCGAGATCACCGGCCTGCCCTTTGTCACCGCGCCCAACAAGTTCGAAGCGCTGGCCGCGCATGACGCCATGGTCGAGATCTCCGGCCAGCTCAAGGTGGTTGCCGCCTCGCTGTTCAAGATCGCCAATGACATCCGCCTGCTGGGCTCCGGCCCGCGCTGCGGTTTGGGCGAGCTGATCCTGCCGGAAAACGAGCCCGGCTCCTCGATCATGCCGGGCAAGGTCAATCCGACGCAATGCGAGGCGCTGACCCAGGTCTGCGCCCATGTCATGGGCAATGACGCGGCCGTCGGGTTTGCCGGTTCGCAGGGGCATTTCGAGCTCAATGTCTACAAGCCGATGATGGCCTATAACGTGCTTCAATCGATGCAACTTCTGGGCGACGCCGCCTCGGCCTTCACCGACAATCTTGTGGTCGGCCTCCAGGCCGATCGCGACCGGATCGAAAAGCTGATGCGCGAGAGCCTGATGCTGGTGACCGCGCTGGCGCCGGAAATCGGCTATGACAATGCCACCACCGTCGCCAAGACCGCGCACAAGAACAAGACCACGTTGAAGGAAGAGGCCATAAAACTGGGCTTCGTCGACGAAGAGACCTTTGAACGGGTGGTCCGCCCGGAAGACATGGTCGGCCCCAGGTAAGCCGGCCCTTCGAGCCCAGGAAACGCCCGGCACGCGCTTGCCGGGCGTTTTTCTTGACCTATGTCCATGCCTAGTTAAGGTTGTTTCGGCAGAACAGGCGAAGAATGGCCAAGATCATCAATCTCAAGACCGCGCGCAAGCAGATGGCGCGCAAGAAAAAAGCCGCACAAGCTTCTGAAAACGCCGCGAAGTTTGGCCGGACATCCGGGCAGAAAGAGGCCGAGGCCGCGGCTGCGGAGCGCCAGCGCCGCAGGTTGGATCAGGCCGAGATTGAATCGCCCCCTTCCGGTGCCAATGATGACACGAATTCGCCTTAAAGTTTTGTAGAACTCGAAAAAATTGCGTAGTCTGCGGGCCGCACCAGGTAAGGTTTCTGCCAGAACCTTCTGATAAGCCATGTTTTACAATCTCTGCCTGTACCGGTGGCGAAGCGTTCTGGCCAAAAGAGTCCGGTCCTGGGTGTGGCTTGCTGTTGTGGGGAAGCTTGTCATGAACGGACGGCCCAAAAAACGATCACTGACGCTGCGGGGCCACCGCACGTCGGTCTCGCTCGAAGATGACTTCTGGCGCGCCTTTCGCGATATCGCCGATGAAAAAGGCCGGGCGATCAACGCCCTGGCCGCCGAGATCGACGAAGAGCGCGGCACCGATTGCGGGCTGGCCTCGGCCATCCGCCTGTTTGTGCTGCGCCACTATCGCAACGCCGCCTAAAAGCCCTCTTTCTGCGCCAGCGCCCAGGCGCAGATCGGAAAGTGCTCGTCATTGCTCAGGTCGTCATGGTCACGGTCCAGGACCGGCGGCCATCTGCCCACCAGGTTGCGCAGCCCCGCCGCCCGGTTGCCCCATTGGTCGGCGACCACGTTGTCCTCGGAAAACCCGGCCTCGATCAACAGGTTGGCCAGGCCCCGCGCCGACCAGCGCGAGCAATCCACCGGCGCCGCGTGATACGGCACGAAAAACGGCACGGCGAGCCAGAAATAGCCGCCCGGTCGCAGCATTTCGCGTACATGGCGAATGGCGGCATATGGCCGGTCGAGATGTTCCCAGACCTGATTGGCCAGCACGATATCGCAGGTGATCGCCGCCCCGTCCTCCTGCAACGGCCCCTGACAGATGTCATGCGCGGGATAAAAAAGCGACCGGTAAGTCCTGAAGCCCAGCGGCTTGCCCCAGGTGCCCGAAATCTCGACCGCATCGAGCCCCGCCGGCTCGAGCGTGCGGATCAGAATCCGGCTCTTCTTCTGCATGTAGACGCGGTTCAAGCTCGCCACGAATGTCCCTCTGCTCCTGTCGTCCCGGCCCGGCCTGGCGGGCCTCGGGCGCCTCTCCGCCCGCCACTCGGCCGGATCAGGGCAGCGAAATACGGCATTTCTGTGGCGTCCCGGCCCTCCGCCCGGGGTCAGGCTGGCCAGCGGTGCTCAGGCAAACATCTGGCGCAGCGCCAAGGTCTGTCTTTGCCCCAGATCCGTGCCATGGGCGTCCAGGAATCCTTCGGCCGCCGCGGCCCCGGCGTCATGCAGCTGGCCGATCACCGTCGCGAGCGGCACCAGCTTGGTGGCAACGCTGAGATCGTTCATCAGCGCGTCATCGGCGATCATGTGAATGCGGGCGTTTTTCATGCTGCCGTCTTCGATCTTGCCCTGGCCGATCAGCCGCTGGACAAAATCGATGGCGCGCAGCTCGCGCAGAAGCGAGGAATTGAAGCTGATCTCGTTGATCCGGTTCTGGATATCCTGGGCGCTGCGCGGCACTGCGCGGCGTTCGATCGGATTGATGTTGATGATCACGATGTCATCGGGCAACGCGGGGTCGAACAGCGGAAACAGCGCCGGGTTGCCGGTATAGCCGCCGTCCCAATAGGCCTCGGTGGTGCCGTCGGGCTGGGCGATCTCGACCGCCTGAAACAGCGTCGGCAGGCAGGCCGAGGCCAGGATCACGTCGGTGTTGATCTCGTCACCGGTAAAGACCTGCACCTTTCCGTCGCGCACCCGGGTGGCGCAGATGTGAAGATCCGGGCCCTGCCCCTCGTCACAGACCCGGCCATAGTCGAAATGACCGACCACCTTGGCCAGCGGATTCTGGTAGAACGGCCCATAGGCATAAGGCGAGACCACCCGGCTCAGGGTGTCGACAAAGGCAAAGGCGGGCGAGGCCTCGATCGCACGCGCGACAAAATAGGGATCGGGAACAAAGTTCTCCATCCAGGCCGGGATGCGCATGTCGCCCAGCCCGCTGACCTCGTTCCAGAGCGCGCGCAGGCTCTCGCGGGCGCCCGCGCGGCCATTGGCAACCCAGCCGGATTTCAGCGCGGCGCCATTGAGCGCCCCCGCCGAGGTGCCCGAGATGCCGGCAATCTCGATCCACTCCTCTTCGAGCAGCCGGTCGAGCACCCCCCAGGTAAAGGCGCCATGCGCGCCGCCGCCCTGCAAGGCCAGATTGATCCGCACGGTCTCGGGCAATCACCTATCCACTTCTTCTGTTTGGAAACCCCCTTGGGGGGCAGGCCGGAGGGCCCGGCAGGCCCGCCTTTCTGAACCTACGGGCAAGGCCCGCAGCCGCGCCCTCAGAGCGCGGTCCAGCCGCCGTCGACGCTGATCGTGGTGCCGGTGATCTGTGCCGCCGCGTCGGAACAAAGGAACACCGCGGTGCCGCCGATCTGTTCGGTGGTGGCAAATTCCTTCGAAGGCTGGCGCTCGAGGATGACCTTCTGCTTGGCCTCTTCCTCGGTCATGTCGTATTTCTTCGCGGTGTCGGGGATCTGGCTTTCGACCAGCGGCGTCAGCACATAGCCTGGGCAGATCGCATTGGCGGTGATCTCCTCGCGTGCGCATTCCAGCGCCACGGTCTTGGTCATGCCGACAACGCCGTGCTTGGCCGTCACATAGGCCGATTTGTACGGCGAGGCGGTCAGCCCATGGGCGCTGGCGATATTGATCACCCGGCCCCAGCCCGCCTTGCGCATCAACGGCAGCGCCACGGCGGTGGTGTGAAAGGCCGAGGACATGTTGATCGCGATGATCGCGTCCCATTTGTCCTGGGGGAATTCATCGATCGGTGCCACATGCTGGATGCCGGCGTTGTTCACCAGGATGTCGCAGACCCCGGCCTGCTCGATCAGCGCGCGGCACTCCGCGCCCTTGGACATGTCAGCTTTGATATACCTCGCGGTCACGCCGAACTCTTCGCCAAGCGCGCGCGCCAGGGCGTGATCTTCGTCGCGGTCGGTAAAGGAGTTGAGCACCACATCGGCGCCGGCCCTGGCCAACTCGCGCGCCACGCCAAGCCCGATGCCAGAATTCGATCCCGTGATAACAGCCGTCTTGCCCTTGAGCGTCATGATCCGCGTTCCCTTGATGCCGTGATTCTGCACCGCAGCCTAGTCGCTGCATTTGCAAAAGGCCAAGGGGTTGCGCCGGGCGCGCACATCGCTAAGAGGCAGATCTGCTTGGGTTTTGGGCAGAAAAAAACCCCGGCACGAAGCCGGGGTTAAGTTATTGAGGCAGGTTTCATACAGGCAAGAAACCTATCGAGCAGTGCCCCCTTTATAAGCAATCTCGCGCCGGTATCCAAGCTAAAAGTTTGAAAAGGCATAAATCCCCCGTTACGGTCCGAGGCCAATAATATAAGGCATGCGGGAGATTGTTGCCAAAATGCGTCCAGTTTTTTTCCGTCACCTCGCCGCCGCGGGTGCCGCAGCGGCACTGATGTCCGTCGCCGGATTCGCCTGGGCCGCGCCTCAGCATGGCATAGCTATGTACGGAGACCCGGCCCTTCCCCCAGATTTTGAGCATCTGCCCTATGCCAATCCCGATGCGCCCACCGGCGGGCGTATCGTCACCGGCGAGACCGGCGGCTTCGACAGCCTCAATCCGCATATCGCCAAGGGCTCGGTTCCCTGGCAGTTGCGGTTTCTGGCCTACGAGAGCCTGTTGGGCCGGAGCTGGGATGAACCCTTCTCGCTCTACGGGCTTTTGGCCGAATCGATAGAGGTCGGGCCGAATCGAGGCTGGGCGGAATTCACCCTGCGCGAAGAGGCGCGGTTCTCGGATGGCAGCCCGGTCACTGTCGAAGACGTGATGTGGTCTTACGAGACGCTCGGCACCGAGGGCCACCCGCGCTACCACGGGCTGTGGAACAAGATCGAGACCATGGAGCAGACCGGTCCGCGCAAGATCCGCTTTACCTTCGCTGAAGAGGACCGGGAACTGGCGCTGCTGGTCGGCATGCGGCCGATCCTGAAAAAGGCGCAGTGGCAGGACAAGGATTTCACCCGCTCCGGGCTCGACAATATCCCGGTCTCGACCGCGCCTTACGTGATCGAGGATTTCGAGGCTGGCCGCTTCGTCTCGCTCAAGCGCAACCCCGAGTATTGGGGCAAGGATCTGCCCTTCCGCCGCGGCACCAACGTGATCGACGAGATCCGCATGGAGTTCTACGGCGACGGCTCGGTCGCCTTCGAGGCCTTCAAGGCCGGCGAGGTCACCACCAACCGCGAATTCAACGGCGGCAAATGGGAGACGCAGTATGATTTCCCGGCCTTCGAACGCGGCGATGTGATCAAATCGGTGATCCCGCATCAGCGGCCCTCGGGCATCACCGGTTTCGTGATGAACACCCGCCGCGAGATCTTTCAGGACTGGCGGGTCCGCGACGCGCTGATCCATGCCTTCAACTTCGAATACATCAACGAGACGCTCACCGGCGGCGAACAGCCGCGCATCACCTCGTATTACTCGAATTCGGTGCTGGCGATGCGGGACGGCCCGGCCGAGGGGCTGGTGGCCGAGTTTCTCGAGCCTTTCGAGGACGAGCTGCTGCCCGGCGCGCTCGAGGGATACGCCCTGCCCCAGGCCGATGGCTCGGCCCGCAACCGCAAGAACATCGCCAAGGCAATGGACTTGCTGGAACAGGCTGGCTGGACGGTGCAGGACGGCGTGATGAAGAACGCCGAAGGCCAGCCCTTCCGCTTCGAAATCCTGCTCAGCCAGGGCGCGACCGAAGAGCAATCGATGATCGACCTCTATACCCAGGCGCTCGAACGGCTGGGCATCAGCCCGACGGTCACGGTGGTCGACAGCGCGCAGTACAAGGACCGCACCAACGACTACGACTTCGACATGACCTATTACCGGGTCGGCGTTTCGCTCAGCCCGGGCAACGAGCAGCGCCTCTACTGGGGCAGCGAGGGCGTCGAGGCGCCGGGCACCAAGAACTGGATGGGGATGAATTCGCCGGCGGCCGAGGCGATGATCGACAAGCTGGTCAATTCCGAAAGCCGCGAGCAATTCCTCGCCTCGGTACGGGCGCTTGACCGGGTGCTGACCGCCGGGCGCTATGTGATCCCGATCTATCAGTTCAACATCAGCCGGATTGCACATGTAAAGGAACTCAAGTACCCCGCGCACATCCCGATGTACGGCGACTGGATCGGCTGGCAGCCTGACGTCTGGTGGTATGAAGAGGACTGATCATTGCGTTGCATTCTCCTGATTGTCGCATGCGGCACGCTTGTCGCCTGCGGCCCGGTCAAGGCGGTCATCAAGGCGCCGGTCAACGCCGCCGACGCGGTGGTCGATACCCTGCTCTGACCAACGGAACCATGGCGGTGGCGCCACGCGCCGCCGCCCTTTCCGGTTTATATTCGAATTTTCCGACAATGACGCTTGAGGCGTTGCCGCGACATGCTAAGGTCCGTTCAGCGAGGGGCGATCTTGACATAGGGCGCCATTATGGACTGGAACGATATAAGCACGAACTGGACCGACAGCTTCAAACGGCTGAAGTCCCGCTTTCCGCGCATCGACGAACAGAAGTTCGGCGACGAGCCGGTGCGTCGTGACGTGCTTGCCGCGCATCTGGCGCATCAGCACGACCTGACCGAGCTTGAGGCCGAAGAGGAACTGCGCGACTGGGCCTATGTCCAGAGCCTCGCCCGCCAGGCCAGCGAACTCGAGGCCGGCTGAGCCCGCGCTCTGACGGCCCGCTCCGGTCTCTGACCTTCCGCTCCGGCCAACCTGTCACGCCAGCGATGTCACCCAGAGGATGGTTGCGTCATCCTGGCTGACGGAGATGACGTTGTGGCCCATGGTGGCATCGTAATAGGCGCTGTCGCCGCGGCGCATCTCGATCGGCTCGTAGAATTCGGTGTACAGCTTGATCGCCCCGGTCAGCACATACAGAAACTCTTCGCCGTCATGGCGCACCCAGCCGTCGAATTCCGCCAGGTCGCGGGCCCGGATGCGGGCGCGATACGGCAGCATCTGTTTCTTGGTCAGCCCTTCGGCCAGCAGCGCATGCTCATAGGTGGTCGTGGCATGTGCCGCGCCCTCGCCCGAACGGGTGACCGACATCCGGCCGTTGACCTTTTCGTTCTGCGGCTGAGTAAAGAGCTGCGGCACCGTGATGCCCAGCCCCTGCGCCAGCTTCTTGAGCGCGTCATAGGTGGGCGACATCTGGCCGTTTTCGATCTTGGACAGCGTCGACCGCGCCAGGCCCGCCTTCTTGGCGGCCTGTTCCAGCGTCCAGCCGTGGCCCTTGCGCAGCTCGCGCACACGCTCGCCCAGATCGAGCGGCTCGGTATGGATCGGCTCGCCTGTCTTGTCACGGGCGACGCGGATCAACTGCGCATTGTCTTCTTTCGTCATGCAAATGCTATAGGCAGGCTTGGCCGCGCTTGCAACTCTGCCTGCGCTTACCTAGGCCTTGCGCCATGATGACGCCCGATGCATCCAGCCTGTTCGATCAGGGCCCGCCGCCGCCCTGCCCCGCGCCCTTCAACCTGGCCGGTTTCGTGCTGCGCCATGCCAGCGCCCAGCCCGACAAGATCGCGCTTGCCCTGCTCGGTCCGTCACGGGCCGAACGCTGGAGCTATGCCCGGCTCGAGGGTGCGGTGCGCGGTATCGCCACCGGGCTCTTGCAGCGCGGGCTGACCCCGGGCGACCGGGTCCTGATGCGGCTGGGCAATACCCCGGATTTCCCGCTGGCCTTCCTCGGCTGCATTGCCGCCGGGCTGATCCCGGTGCCGACCTCGGCCCAGCTCTCCGACCCCGAGACCGCGCGAATCATCGACATCCTCTCTCCGGCGCTCATCCTGCGTGACACGGCGGTGGCCTGCGCCGAGACCGACGTGCCGCTGCTGCCCGCCGCCGCACTGCACGAAATGGCCGCCCTGCCGCCAGCGGATTTCGCCCTGGGGGCCCCCGACCGCCCGGCCTATATCGTCTTTACCTCCGGCACCTCCGGCGTGCCGCGCGCGGTGGTGCACGCGCATCGCGCGGTCTGGGCGCGGCAGATGATGGTGGCGGGCTGGTACGATCTGCGCGCCAGCGACCGGCTCTGCCACGCCGGTGCCTTCAACTGGACCTTCACCCTCGGCACCGGCCTGCTCGACCCCTGGGCCGCCGGGGCCACGGCGCTGATCCCGGCGCGCGGCTCCGATCCGGCGATGCTGCCGCTCCTGCTGAAACGCCACGACGCCACGCTCTTCGCCGCGGCCCCCGGCATCTTCCGCAAGCTGCTTTCGCGCCCGCTGCCGCCGCTGCCCAGGCTGCGGCATGCGCTCTCGGCCGGTGAAAAGCTGCCCGAGACCCTGCGCGGCACCTGGCGGGCCGAGACCGGAACCGAGATCTACGAGGCCTACGGCATGTCGGAATGTTCGACCTTCATATCCTCCAGCCCGGCCACGCCCGCGCGCCGCGGGCTGCTGGGCAGGCCCCAGCCCGGCCGCCGCATCGCGCTTTGCGACGGGGACGGCCCGGTGCCGCTGGGAGAACCGGGCGAGATCTGCATTGCCGACAGCGATCCCGGGCTGATGCTGGAATACCTCGGCGCCCCCGAGGCCACCGCCGCCCGGCGTCATGGCGGCTGGTTCCATACCGGCGACCTCGGGCGGATGGAGAGCGACGGCCAGATCGCCTATCTCGGCCGCGCCGACGACATGATGAACGCCGGCGGTTTCCGCGTCTCGCCGCAGGAGGTGGAACAGGCGCTGCACGATGTGCCCGGCCTGACCGGCCTCGCCGTCACCGATGTCGAGATCAAGGCCGACACCCGCGTCATCGCCGCCTTCTACACCGCCGAAACCGATCTGACCGAAGCGCTGACCCGCCGCGCCGAGGCGCAGCTTGCCCGCTACAAACAGCCCCGGCTGTTCCGCCGGCTGGACCGCCTGCCCACCGGCCCCAACGGCAAGCTGTCGCGCCGCGCCCTGCGCCGGGGGTTCACCACCTGACGGGGCCCCGGGGCGGCCCGCGTCCCGGCCCCCCGCCGGGACCTCCCCCCTCGCCATTCCGGCAACATCCTGTTAGATGCCCGGGAATTCCGCAACAAAGGTGCCTGTTCCATGGTCAAGCTCGATATCCTCTCAGACCCGATCTGTCCGTGGTGCTACATCGGCAAATCCTATCTCGACCGCGCTCTTGCGGCGGCACCCGATCACCCCTTTACCATCGAATGGCACCCCTTCCAGCTCAACCCCGAGATGCCCGCCGACGGCATGGACCGCCGCGCCTATCTCGAAGGCAAGTTCGGCGGCAAGGAGGCCGCGATCCAGGCCTATCTGCCGGTGCATGAACATGCCGAGACCGCCGGGCTGGAACTCCATCTCGACAAGATCACCCGCACGCCCAATACGCTCGACGCACATCGGCTGATCCACTGGGCCGGCATCGAGGGCAAGCAGACCGCCGCGGTCTCGGCCCTGTTCAAGGCCTATTTCGTCGAGGGCCGCGACATCGGCGATCATGACACCCTGGCCGATATCGCCGACGGGCTCGAGATCGACGCCTCGGTGATCCTGCGCCTGCTGCAAAGCGACAGCGACGCCCAGGACATCCGCGACCGCGACGCCGCCGCCCGCGACATGGGCGTGACCAGCGTGCCGACCTTCATCGTCGATGGCAAACATGCGGTGCCCGGCGCGCAACCGCCCGAACTTTGGGCAAAGGTGATCGCGGAAATTCGCGAAAAGTCCGCCTGAGCGCCACAGTCGGTATACATTTGCATACAGGGCTTCTTTTGAGACGCGGTTTGCTCTAGCACTATATCCAGTGTTCGAACCGACCTATCAAAAGAGGCCCCGATGACCCGGATCAAGGTAGACACCCCCATCGTCGAGCTCGATGGCGACGAGATGACCCGCATCATGTGGGATTTCATCAAGAAGAAGCTGATCGAGCCCTATCTCGATATCGACCTGCTGTATTACGATCTCGGTATCGAGGAGCGCGACCGCACCGACGACAAGGTGACCTTCGACGCCGCCGAAAAGATCAAGGAGATCGGCGTCGGCGTCAAATGCGCCACCATCACGCCGGATGAAGCGCGGGTCGAGGAATTCGGCCTGAAACGCATGTACCCCTCGCCCAATGGCACCATCCGCAACATTCTGGGCGGCGTGGTGTTCCGGGCGCCGATCATCTGCCGCAACGTGCCGCGCCTGGTACCGGGCTGGACCCAGCCGATCGTCGTCGGCCGCCACGCCTTCGGCGATCAGTACAAGGCCACCGATTTCCACTATCCCGGCCCCGGCAGGATCACCCTGAAATACGAAGGCGCCGATGGCACGGTGATCGAAAAAGAGGTATTTGACGCCCCCGCCGCCGGCGTCGCCATGGGCATGTACAACCTCGACGCGTCGATCCGCGATTTCGCCCGCGCGTCATTGAATTACGGGCTCAACCTCGGCTGGCCGGTCTATCTCTCGACCAAGAACACCATCCTCAAGGTCTATGACGGCCGCTTCAAGGACATCTTCGAAGAGGTCTACGAGGATGAATTCGCCGCCAGGTTCAAGGCCGCCGGCATCTGGTACGAACACCGGCTGATCGACGACATGGTGGCCAGCGCGCTGAAATGGTCGGGCGGCTTCGTCTGGGCCTGCAAGAATTACGACGGCGACGTGCAATCCGACACCGTGGCCCAGGGCTTCGGCTCGCTGGGGCTGATGACCTCGATCCTGATGACGCCCGATGGCAGGACGGTCGAGGCCGAGGCGGCCCATGGCACCGTCACCCGCCACTACCGCCAGCACCAGAAGGGCGAGGCCACCTCGACCAATTCCATCGCCTCGATCTACGCCTGGACCGGCGCGCTGAAACACCGCGCCAAGCTGGATGAAAACGTGGCCCTCCGGGCCTTTGCCGAAACGCTCGAGCGGGTGATCGTCGAAACCGTGGAATCCGGCCATATGACCAAGGATCTGGCACTGCTGGTCGGCCCCGATCAGAAGTGGCTCACCACCATGGGCTTCCTCGAAAAGATCGATCAGAACCTCGACCGCGCGCTCAAGGGGTAGGCTCGGCGAATCGCCGCGCCCGATTTCCGCCGCAATCGGGCGCGGCATTGTTTCGCCGGAGCGCGCAATCCCCCAAGGCCGCGCAGAATGGTTCCGACCAGGCAAAAGAGCCGCTGCAATTTGCTGAAAATGCGTCGTTTTTCGAGATGGAAGTTGTCAAAACAGCGGCTTGGGCTTACTCATGTCCCCATCGAATGAAAGTGGAAGACGCCCCCGGCGCAGGCCCCCACCCGCGGCCGCCCAGAGCTGGAGACGGCGGCCTCTTCCCCCCGGATCACAATTCCGCTGGACGGCTGAGGCCCTCTCAAGCGTTTCGCCCAAAGGCCGGCCCCGCTCTCACATCCGGGCCGGCCTTTCTCGTTCCCGTCTCGGTCCCGCACCACACGGGCGTCGGCCCTCACGCCTCCGGCGCGGCCCTGCCCCCCCGATAGCCCATCGCCACCACGAATTTCTCCGAGGAATCCGATCGCGAGCTCGGCGGTTTGACATGCGCCACCTTGGTGAAATTCTGCTTCAACAGCTTCTGAAGATCGCCCTCGGCCCCGCCGGCCAGCACCTTGGCGACAAAGGTTCCGCCGTCTTCCAGCACGTCAAAGGCAAAATGCGCCGCCGTCTCGCAGAGCATCATGATCCGCAAGTGGTCGGTCTGCTTGTGCCCCGAGGAGGCCGCCGCCATGTCCGACATCACCACATCCGCCGCGCCGCCCAGCCAGGTCTTCACCTTCTCGTCAGCGTCATCCTCGAGGAAATCGAGCTGATGGATCTCGGCCCCGGCAATCGGCTCGACCTCCTGGAGATCGATCCCCAGCACCGACCCCACCGCTTTGCCGCTTTTCTCGCCAAGCGCATTGACCCGTTTTACCGCCACCTGGCACCAGCCGCCCGGTGCACAGCCCAGGTCCACCACCCGCGCCCCCGGCACCAGAAAGCGGAACTTCTCGTCCAGCTCGAGGATCTTGAAGGCCGCGCGGCCGCGATAGCCCTCGGCCTGGGCCCGTTTGACATAGGGATCGTTCAACTGCCGCTGCAACCACCGCGTCGAGGACAGCTTGCGCCCCCGCGCGGTCTTGACCTTGACCTTGAGGTCGCGCTGCCCGCGCCCGGAGGTGTTCTTGCCGCTCGGTGTCTTCGCCATGGTCCAGCACTTCTTTTCTTCACAAATACCGCCGGGGGTTTGGGGGCAGAGCCCCCATTCCGGCCCGAAGGGCTCATTAAGCCTGCGCAGCAGCCATTGTCAAAGCGCCGGCCTCAGAACGGCCCGTCCTCGAGCACCCCGTCGGCCGACATCTGCGCATAAAGCAGTCCCTCGCGCAGCCCCCGGTCCGCCACCGAGAGCCGGTCGGTCGGCCAGCTCCGCAGCAGCGCCTGAAGGATCGCCGCGCCCGACATGATCAGCGCCTGCCGGTCCTGGCCGATCCGCGGATCGCGCCGCCGGCCCTCGGGGCCAAGCTCGAGATAGCGGTTGATCACCTTGTCGATCTGGTCGGAGGTCATCCGCAGCCCGTCCACCTTGGTCCGGTCATAGCGCTTCAGCCCGAGATGCGAGGCCGCCACCGTGGTCACGGTGCCGCTGGTGCCGACGATCTGGAACCCCTCGCGCGCCTGTTCGTCCTTGTAAGGCGCGAAATCGGCCAGGTTCTCCTCGAAGAACCACGACATCAGCGCATACCGCGCGGCATCGTCCTGCACGTCGTTGAACTGGTCGCGCAGCGTCGCCACGCCGAGCGGCACCGAGATCCAGTCCACCACCCGGGCCACCGGAAACGGGCTGTCGGCATTGTGAAAGCCGGCGTGCAGCCGCATGATCGCCCGCGGCCGGTCATGGTTGGGCACGGTCGAGAGATCGATCCAGACCAGCTCGGTCGAGCCGCCGCCGATATCCACCACGAGCAATTGCTCGGTTTTGGTCGAGACCAGGGGCGCGCAGGAGATCACCGCCAGCCGCGCCTCTTCCTCCGGCTCGATGATGTCGAGTTGCAGCCCGGTCTCGCGGCGGACGAATTTCACCAGGTCGCGGGCGTTCTTGGCCCGCCGACAGGCCTCCGTCGCCACCAGCCGCATGCGCGTCACCTTGTGGCGGCGCAGCTTCTGGCCGCAGATTCGCATCGCCTGAACCGTGCGCCCCATCGAGGCGCGGCTCAGCCGCCCGGAGCGTTCCAGCCCCGATCCCAGCTGCACCGACTTGGAGAAGCTGTCCACCACATGAAACTGACTGCCCTTGGGTTGGGCAATCAGCATGCGGCAGCTATTCGTGCCCAGATCCAGGGCGGCATAAAGCTCGTCCGGATTGGGCGGTTTCGGCGCGGGGCTCTCGACCGGTTTCGGGAATGCGCCCGCACCCTTGGGACGCCTGGGCGCCATCTTAACGCCCTCCGAGTATCGTGTTGCTTCCGAGGATAGGCGCGCGCCCGGCTTCGCGCAAGCCACCCTGTCATGCGATCGTCAACAAGGCGGCCTCTCGCCCGGGAAATCGGCATTGAGCCCGGCTCATCATCTGCATGAGTATTATGAGCGGGCTTCAGGGTTTCCCTTGGCGCCTCCTGCCTTTATCCAGAGTTCGGGCGCATCCGGCGTCGCTCGGACGCGGTCAATTGTCGAAATTGAGACGTGGCACCCGGCCCCCCTGATCTATTCAGGGTCCATCGGAGAAGGGGAATCGCATGGTTGATGTGACAGTGGTCTATTGGCGGGATATTCCGGCGCAGGTCATCGTCGGCAAGGGTCGCCGGGCTGCCAAGGTCCAGCTGCCGGAGCGGTTCGAACAAGCCATCGACAGGGCTGCAATGAAGGTTGGCGCCGACGGCACGGATGATTATCTGGCCGAATGGCGCAAGGCCGCCCCCTATCCGGTTGAGGGCGATGCCTCGGAGGTGGCCGCGCAGGAAGCGGCGCGGCTCGAGGCGGAGTATGATCGTGACAGGATCAAGGCTCTCATTGCCAACGACGGATGGGCAACTGCCGGCTAAGGCGGCCCGACCCGATGACGCCACACAAGCTATGGGAGGCCGCGATGGCCCTGCTCAGTTTCAAGAAGCGCGACACAGCGCCAGATCGTCCGGCCGCCGCCGAGGTCGAGGCCTTTCTGCAAGGCTATTCCATCGAGGTGATGCCCCGCACCGCCGAAAAGGTCGAGAGCTTTCGCGACCTGCTGGCACCGGGCACCCGGGTCTATATCGCCCATATCGACGGCACGCCGATCGAGGACATGGTTGCCACCGCCCGCCGGCTGGCCGACGAGGGCTATCCGGTGATGCCGCATTTCCCGGCGCGCATCATCAAGGACCGCGCGACGCTGGAAAACTGGCTGGCCATGTACCGCGGCGAGGCCGGCGTCGACCAGGCGCTGCTGCTGGCCGGGGGCGTCACGACGCCGGTCGGTGACTTCGACAGCTCGATCCAGCTCCTGGAAACCGGTCTCTTCGACAAGGCGGGCTTCAAGCGTCTGCATGTCGCGGGCCACCCCGAGGGCAACCGCGACATCGATCCCGACGGCGGCTCGGCCAATGTCGAAGCGGCGCTGCGCTGGAAGAACAAGTTCAACGAGACCACCGACGCCGAGATGGCGCTGGCCACCCAGTTCGCCTTCGAGGCCGGGCCGATCATCGCCTGGGCCGACGCGCTGCGCGAGGCCGGCATCACCCTGCCGATCCACATCGGCATCGCCGGCCCGGCCAAGCTGCAAACCCTGATCAAGTTCGCCATCGCCTGCGGTGTCGGCCCGTCGCTGAAAGTGCTGCAAAAGCGGGCGATGGATGTCTCCAAGCTGCTGCTGCCTTATGAGCCCACCGACGTCGTCACCGAGCTGGCGCTGCACAAGGCCCGCCACCCGGAATTCAACATCGAACAGGTGCATTTCTTCCCGCTGGGCGGGATCAAGGCCAATGCCACCTGGGCCATCGACCACGGCGGCGCGGCCACCCGCCCCGCCAGCCAGACCTGAGGACAGACATGCCCGCGTTGCTTTTCGATCTCGACGGAACGATGCTCAATTCGGATCCGATCCATCTTCAGGTCTACAAGGAGATGTGGGCAGCGCGTGGCATGGAGCTGGCGGACGCGGAATACATGACACATATGCACGGCCGCCTGAACGTCGATATCTATGCCGAATTCTTGCCCGACGAGCCCGACCACCAGGGCCTGTCGGACTGGAAGGAAGCGCAGTTCCGCGCGCGCCTGCCGCGGCCCTATCCGGCCATGCCGGGGGTCGAAGCGCTGGTGGCGCAGGCGGTGGCCGAGGATTGGCCGCGCGCCATCGTCACCAATGCCATGCGGCTCAATGCCGAAGCGATGCTGGGCGCGATCGGGCTGCGCCAGCATTTCGAGGTGATCGTGATCGGCGAGGAATGCCCCAGGGGCAAACCCGATCCCTATCCCTATCAGGAGGCCATGCGCCAGTTGGGCGTCACCCCTGATCAGGCGGTGGCCTTCGAAGACAGCCCCTCGGGCACCCGCGCGGCGCGCAGCTCGGGGGCCTATACCGTGGGCATCCGCTCGGGTCTGGACGACCACAGCCTGCGCCAGGCCGGGGCGCATGTCACCCTGCAAGATTTCACCGATCCCGCGCTGTCAGATGTCCTGAAGCGCTTCAAAGGAGTAGCCGCATGACGCGCACCATCGTCGAGTCGAAAACCAAAACCGCCGTCTTGGGCTTTGACGAGCCGTTCTGCGTCATTGGCGAACGGATCAACCCCACCGGCCGCAAGAAGCTGGCCGCCGAGCTGGAGGCCGGCGATTTCTCGACCGTCGAGACCGACGCGCTGGCGCAAGTCGCCGCCGGGGCCAATATCCTCGATATCAACGCCGGGGTGGTCTACAACTCCAACCCCAACCCGAACGAGACCGAGCCGCCGCTGATGACCAAGATCATCGAGCTGGTGCAGGGCCTCGTCGACGTGCCGCTCTGTATCGACAGCTCGGTGCCGGGCGCGCTCGAGGCCGGCCTGGCCGCTGCCGAAGGTCGGCCGCTGCTGAACTCGGTCACCGGCGAGGAGGAGCGGCTGGAGCTGGTGCTGCCGCTGGTCAAGAAATACAACGTGCCGGTGGTGGCGATCTCGAACGACGACACCGGCATTTCCGAGGATCCCGACGTGCGCTTTGCGGTCGCCAGGAAGATCGTCGAGCGCGCCGCCGATTTCGGCATTCCGGCGCATGACATCGTGGTCGACCCGCTGGTGATGCCGATCGGCGCCATGGCGACGGCGGGCAAGCAGGTCTTTACCCTGGTGCGCCGGTTGCGCGACGAACTGGGGGTCAACACCACCTGCGGCGCCTCGAACATCTCGTTCGGCCTGCCCAACCGGCATGGCATCAACAACGCCTTCCTGCCGATGGCCATGGGCGCCGGCATGACCAGCGCCATCATGAACCCGGTCCAGATGCCGGTAACCCAGGCCAGGATCGCCGAAAAGAAGGCGGAAGTGGCTGCCGCCGGACTCGTTCTGCCCGAGGGGATGGACGACGAGACCTTCGTGACGCTCTTTGGCCTCGGCTCGACCAAGGTGCGCCCCGGCAAGGAGATGGAGGCCATTCGCGCCGCCAACCTGCTGACCGACAACGACGCCCATGGCGGCGCCTGGATCGCGTTCAACAAGGTGGCGCCGAAAGCCGGCCAGGAAGGCCGCGGCCGGGCCGGCCGCAGCGGCGGCCGCCGGCGCCGGGCCTGAGGGCGGAGCGAGGGGCCAGCCCCTCGCGCTCCCTGAGGTATTTCGAGCAAGAGGAAATCAGGGGCGCTGGCCGAGGTCGGCGCCCCTTTCGGGTTCGGGCGGTCAGCGGCCTTCGTATTGCGCCGGGCGCTTTTCCATGAAGGCCAGAACACCCTCCTTGAAGTCGCGGGTCTGGCCGCATTTGCCTTGCAGCCGGGCCTCGAGCAGGAGCTGGTCGTCGAGCGGATTGTCGAACGAGCTGCGGATCGCGGTCTTGACGTGCCGGTAGGCTTCGGTCGGGCCCTTGGCGAGATGGGCGGCGCGGGCTTTCCAATGGGCGGCAAAGGCGTCATCCTCGACCGCTTCCCAGATCATGCCCCAATCGCTGGCCTGCTGCGCGCTGATCCGGTCGGCGAACAGCGCCGCGCCCATCGCCTTGGCGGCGCCCATCTGACGCGGCAGCCAATAGGTGCCGCCGGCGTCGGGGATCAGGCCGATGCGGGTGAAGGCCTGGAGGAAAAAGGCGCTCTCGGTGGCAATAACCACATCCGCCGCCAGCGCGAGATTGGCGCCGGCCCCGGCGGCCGGGCCGTTGACGGCGCAGATCGTCGGGATCGGGCAATCGAAGATCGCGCGCAGCATCGGCACATATTCATCGCGCAGCACCCGCTCCAGATCGAGCTTGGCGGCAGAGCTGGCATCGCCCAGATCCTGGCCAGAGCAGAAGGAGGGCCCGGCCCCGGTCATCACCAGCACGCGGGCCGTTTCGCCCGCCGCCCGCACGGCATCGGTGATCTCGGCGCGCATCTGGGTGTTGAGCGCGTTCATCACATCGGCGCGGTTCAGCGTGAGTACGGCGATGTCGTCGGAAATCTCGAGGGTGATGGCTTCGTAGTTCATGTCTCGCGGCCCTGGTGTTTGCTGTCGGCGCGAGACTGGCGCAATGGCAGGTCCGAGGCCAGAGCAAACGCGGCGTCACGCCGCCTCTCGGCGCCAGGCCTCAAGCGCCGGGTTGTCACCGGCGCCCGCAGAGGGGTCGGGCGCATCCGGCGCCTGCATGTCGTCAAGCCGGCGCAGATTGTCGACCACCTGCGGCACCTGCGCGACGGTCTGCGCCAGCTCGCGCCGGAACGCCTGGCCCTTGGCCTGGTGGCGGGCGCCGAAATAGAAGCTGACGATGGCCCCGAGCAGCCACCACAAAGGCTCTGGCACCAGGGCGATGCCCTGCATCCGGGCCGCGAACCAGATCGGATCGGCCATCGCCGCCACGAAGAGGCCCAGCGTGCCCATCGCCATCGCCGGCCGCGGCAGCCGGTTCACCGCATCCATCAGCCGGTCGAACCAGCCGCGCCGGTCGCGGCGGAACTCCTTGCCAAATTGCGCCAGCGTCGCCTGGTGCAGCGTCACCTCGCGCGCGGCGCCCTTTTCGGCATTCTCGCGAAACACCTCGACCGTTTCGACCAGGGCATTGCGGCCGCCGCCAAAGACAAGCGACAGGGCCCGTTCGATCAGCCCCATGCCGCCACCCTCCGGCCGAATTCCGCATCTGTCAGGTGATAGCGCGGCGAGATGAAATCCTCGGCCCGCCGGATCCAGCCTCCCTTGCCGCCGGCCCGCGTGCGGGCATATTTGCGGCTGGCCGGGCGCCGGTCGGCGAGACGGAAATAGTAGTTGCGCCGGGCAATGCCATAGGCGTCGGCGAAATGGCGCGGGCCGGCCCGTTCGGCCCGGGCGGCGGCGGCGGCGGTCTGCGGGCCGATCACGCCGTCGACGGCGATCTTCTGGCCCATGTCGCACAGCAGCCGCTGGAGGATCTTGACCGCATTGGCGCCGGCGTTGACATACATGTCAAAGGCGCTGGCCTGAATGCTTTCGGGCAGTTTCGCGATGCCGGGCCGAATGAAGTAATGGCGGATGAAGATATCCACCGCCTGCTCCTGGGTCAGCCGGCGGACATCGGCCGTTGTCACCGCGCCGTCACCGTCGAGATCGAGCCCGAGCCGGCGCAGGGTGTGAATGGTGACACCGTGCTTGGTAGCGCCGCCGGGATCGTCGGGGTCGTTCACATAGCCGCCCTCGCGGGCGATGATCTCATCGGCAATCTGCCGGACCGAATGTTGCAGCATCTCTGCCTCGCTTGCGCTGTTGACGCGACAAGTCTGGGCAGGACGGGGTTAACGCAGGCTCATGCCAGCGTGCGGTGCAACATCCGGCGGCCGCACACCACGCCGGATGCCGGCGCGGGCAAATCAGCCCTCCGGCTCTTGGTAGACACCTTGCTCCTTGAGCGCGTCAACCACCTCTCGCGGCATGTAGGTCTCATCGTGTTTGGCAAGGATTTCAGAGGCCTCAAAGGTTCCGTTGATGTATTTCCCGGTGCCCACCATGCCCTGATTCTCGGCAAAGAGGTCGGGCAGGATGCCCTGATAGCTGACCGGCACGACGGCGTTGCCATCGGTCACCTTGAAATCGATCCGGTTGTCCTGCCCCTGTTGCAGCGAGCCGGCTTCGACCAGCCCGCCGATGCGGAACACCTCGGTTTCGCGCGGCGGATCGGCAACCACTTGCGACGGCGAGCGGAAGAAGTTGATCCCGTCGCGCATGGCATAGCCGATCAGCCCGGTGGCCAGCACAAGCGCCACCGCTGCCACGGCGATCACCTGAATACGGCGTTGTTTTTTCAGGTTTCTCATCAGCGACCTCCCTATGGAAACAGCGGCGCCATCATCAGCCCGGCGGTTTCTTCCAGCCCAAGCATAAGATTGGCATTCTGAAGCGCTTGTCCAGAGGAGCCCTTGGTCAAATTGTCCAGTGCGACAATAAGGATCGCCCGCCCCGCGATGCGGTCGCCGGTGACACCGACATGCACGAAGTTCGAGCCGCGCACGTGATGGGTGCTCGGGGTCTGGCCAAACGGCAGCACCTCGACAAAGGGCTCATCGGCATAGGCCTTGGCAAAGGTCTCATGCACCTGGGCCGCATCGCCGCTGACATAACCGGTGGCCAGGATGCCGCGATTGGCCGGGATCAGGTGCGGGGTGAACTGAACCTTGACCTCGCGGCCGGCAAGTGCCGAGAATTCCTGATCGAATTCGCCCAGATGCCGGTGCGTGCCGCCGACCGCATAGGCATTGTACCCCTCGGACAGCTCGGCATGGAGCAGATTTTCCTTGAGACTGCGCCCGGCGCCCGAAACGGCACATTTCATGTCGAGGATGATGTCGTCCAGCCCGATCACCCCGGCGGAAATCAACGGCCGCAGGGCAAACTGGCCGGTCGCGGCATTGCAGCCGGTGCCGGCCACCAGCCGCGCGGCGCGGATGTCGTTGCGGTAGAACTCGGTAAGGCCATAGACCGCCTCGCCCTGCATCTCGACCGCGGCATGGGCGTTGCCGTACCATTTTTCATAGGCCGCCGGATCACGCAGCCGGAAATCGGCGGACAGATCGACGATCTTGAGGTCGCGCGGCAGATCGCGGATCACCTCCTGGCTGGTCTTGTGCGGCAGGGCGCAGAAACACAGGTCGATGCCGGCGAAGTCGATCTCGTCGATCCTGACCAGATCGGGCAGATCGAGATGGCGCAGATGCGGGAAGACATCGGCCATCTTCAGGCCGGCCTTGCGCTCGGCCGCAAGCGCGGCGATTTCCATGTCGGGATGGGTGGCGATCAGCCGGACCAGCTCTGCACCGGTATACCCCGACGCGCCGAGGATTGCGATTTTCTTTGTCATATCAAGGTCTCCCACAAGGGTATGAATGTGTCGCGCGAGGCCTGCGGTCAGGGCCGTCGCCGCGCGTGCATTGGATCACGGTCAGGCTTTGACGAAGTCGATCTTTCGTCGCAGAAACCGCGTGGCGCCATCGCTCACCCGGCGCGGATCGCCGGTGGTCAGAAAACGGGTTTCTCCTGCACTGCCAACCATTTGCGGATGGCGATGCAGGTAATCCGCGAGGCTCTCGGCGACGATATCGGCCTGGCTGAACACCTTGACATCGGGGCCCAGGGACTGCTGAAAAATCTCGGCCAGAAGCGGATAATGGGTGCATCCCAACACCGCCGCCTGCGGCCCAGGCATCTTACGCCTAAGCGCCTCGACATGGCTGCGCACCAGCGCTTCGGCAAGGATCAGATCGCCTTCTTCGATGGCATCGACCACGCCGCCGCAAGCCTGAGCTTCGACGTCTACCCCTATGGCGCGAAAGGCCAATTCGCGCTGAAAAGCCCGGCTCGATACGGTGGCCGGCGTGGCAAAGAGCGCCACGTGCTTGATCGCGACCTCGCGCGGCGGCGACTGGTCGCCCCAGTTTCGCTCGGTCATGGCCTCGATCAGCGGCACAAAGACGCCGAGCACCCGCTTGCCCTGCGGCACGCCGGCCTCTTGCATCCGGCGCAGCGCGGCGGCGCTGGCGGTGTTGCAGGCGAGGATCACCAGATCGCAGCCCTCATCCCAGAGACGGGTCACGCCGGCGCGCGTGAGATCGTGGATGTCATCCACGGTGCGCACGCCATAAGGCGCATGCGCCGAATCCGCATAATAGACAAAGGGCACCTCCGGCAGCCGCCTCGCCACCGCGTCCCAGACCGTCAGCCCCCCGAGGCCGCTATCGAAAATTCCAACTGCCATCAGCGCTTACGACCTGTGCCGCTCCTCGAACTCGAACCCGTAATCATAGGATTCCAAAGGTGTCGGAGACAGCTCATACGTGGCTTTGCGCAGGAAATCCATCATTGCCCGCCCATCCTTGGCGCGGGCCTGCAACTCCGCACGCGGGATCGGCTCGCCGATCGCCACCCGCACCGGGGTGTTGACCCGCCGCCGAAACTCCTGGATCAGCAGCCCCATGCGCAGGGTGTTGTGCAGATGGCTGGCCAGCTGGAACAGCCGCGAGGTGTGGCCATCGAAATAGATCGGCACCACCGCCGCATCGGATTTCGCGATCATCCGCGCGGTAAAGGTGCGCCACCCCGGATCCATCGGCCGCCTGAACGGTTTGACCGCGGTCGAAACCGTACCGCCGGGAAAGATGCCGATGGCGCCGCCCTCGGCCAGATAGGCCAGCGAGGCCTTGCGGGTCTCGATATTGGTGCGCATCGCCTCCTTGGATTCCGAGAAATCGACCGGCAGGATGATCCGGTCGAGCTCGGAGGCCTTGCGGAAAATCTTATGCGCCATGATGCGGAAATCGCCCCGCACCACCGACAGGATATGCCCCAGCATCAGCCCGTCGAGGATGCCGTAGGGATGATTGGCAATGACGATCAGCGGGCCGTCCCTGGGGATATTGTCCAGCGCGCCGCGCGTCACCTCCAGCCCCAGACCGTAACGTTCGACCATGACCTGCCAGAAATCCTCGCCATCGGCGACGGCCAGCTCATAGCCATCGGCCCGCTTGATCAGGCCAAGCCGGCCGGTGGCATTTTCCATCAGCCGGATCATGGCGCGGCCGCCACGGGTCTCGGCGGAATAGGCATAAGAGATGTCTCTGGCGACCTGCCGCTTGCTCTGCATGGCAAGACCTTTGTCAGGGGTTTTCGGCCTGTTTACATCCCTTTCCTGCCCGCTTCAAAGCAAAACCGCGTGGGCTCATTCGGCTGCCTTGCGCAGTTCGGGCCCGCCCGCGCGGATCACCGCCAGAAGCTCTTCGCGGCGCTTGGCCGCCTTGGCTTCATTGGCCGCCTTGACCGGACCAAAGCCGCGGATATCGAGCGGCAGCCGCGCCAGCGCGATGATGGCGTCGCGGGTATTGGCCGTCAGACCGGGCAGAACCTCGTCCAGGTCGCGCTCGTATTGCGTGATCAGGGCGCGTTCCAAGCGGCGATCCTCTGAATAGCCAAAGACATCCAGCGGCGTGCCCCGCAACCCTTTGAGCTTGGCGAGGATCTTCATCGGCCCAAGCAGCCATTCGCCGAACTCGCGCTTTTTCGGGCGGCCGTCAGGGCCCGCCTTGCTCAGGATCGGCGGCGCCATGTGCAGGCGCATCTTGAACTCCCCCTCAAAGGTGCCTTTGGCCTTTTCCCGGCTGTCGATCAGCAGTCGCGCCACTTCATATTCGTCCTTGTAGGCCAGCAGCTTGTGATAGCCGAGCGCCACCGCCTCACGCAGCGCCTCGTCCTCGATTGCATCGACGCGGCCGCGATAGCGCTTGGCCAGCCGCTTGCCCTGATACCGGGTCAGATGATCGGCGCGGAAGGCGATGCGCTCTTCCAGAGATTTGGGCAGCTCGACCACCCTGGGTTTGGCCATCTCGTCGGCCTCTTGCGGGTGCAGCGCAGCCCAGCGCCCGATTTCGAAAGCGCGCTGGTTGCGCTCGACCGCCTGGCCGTTCATCTCGACCGCCTGAAGGATGGACGCATGGCTGAGCGGCACGAGGCCTTTCTGCCAGGCGGCACCAAACAGGATCATGTTGGAATAGATCGAGTCGCCCATCACCGCGCGGGCCAGTTCCGACGCGTCGAACATCGTCAGCCGATCTTTGAGCCGCGCCTCAAGAGCGAGCTGCAACCTGTCGGACGGAATGGAAAATTCCGTATTTCTGGTAAAGTCGCCGGTGATGATTTCATGGCTGTTGACCACTCCGCCGGTGCGCCCGCTGCGCATCAGGCCGATGGTCTTGGCCCCGGCCGAGACCACCAGATCACCGCCGATCAGCGCATCCATCTCGCCGGTTGCGACACGGATTGCGCTGATATCAGATGGTTTTTCCGCCAGCCGACAATGGATCGCCACGGCGCCGCCCTTCTGCGCAAGGCCGGCCATTTCCATCATGCCGGCGCCCTTGCCGTCAAGCTGCGCGGCCTGGGCCATCACCGCGCCGATTGTCACTACGCCGGTGCCGCCGACGCCGGTGATCACCACGTTGTGGGTGCCGTTGATCGCCGGCAATTCGGGTTGCGGCAGGTCCGGCAGGTCAAGCTCGCGCGTGGCACCCTTTTTCACCTTGGCCCCTTCCAACGTGAGGAACGACGGGCAAAACCCTTTCAGACAAGTGAAATCCTTGTTGCAGGCCGATTGGTCGATGGCCCGTTTGCGGCCAAGTTCGGTCTCTTCCGGCACGATGGCGACGCAGTTCGACTGCACGCCGCAATCGCCGCACCCCTCGCAGACGTCGGTGTTGATGAACACCCGCCTGTCGGGATCGGGGAACTTGCCGCGCTTGCGCCGGCGGCGCTTCTCGGCAGCACAGGTCTGGATATAGACGATGGCCGACACGCCTTCGATCTCGCGGCACCGGGTCTGGACGTTCTCCATCTCGTCGCGCTCCTGAATTTCCACGCCCTTGGGAAATTTCTCGAGATCGACGTCTTCTTTCTGGTCGTAAACCACGAAAACCTTGTTCACGCCCATCGCCTGCAATTCGCGCACGATGCGATAGGGGCTGAGGTCGCCCTCGTTGGGCTGGCCGCCGGTCATGGCGACGGCGTCATTGTATAGGATCTTGTAGGTGATATTCGTCCCTGCCGCCAACGCGGCGCGGATCGCCAGCGACCCGGAGTGGTTGTAGGTGCCGTCGCCGAGGTTCTGGAACACGTGGTTGGTGTTGGAAAACGGCGCCTCGCCGATCCAGTTCGCGCCCTCGGCCCCCATATGCGTAAAGCCAGTGGTCTGGCGGTCCATCCATTGCACCATGTAGTGACAGCCGATGCCGGCATAGGCCCGGCTGCCGTCGGGCACCTTGGTCGAGGTGTTGTGCGGACAGCCGGCGCAGTAATAGGGCAGCCGCGCCGCGATCTCCTGGGCGTTGTCGCCGGCGCGGGCCTGGCGCAGCGCGTCGAGCCCGGCGCGGATGCCATCGGTGCCGCGCCCTTCTTCGATCAGGATGTCGCCCAGTTTTTCGGCAATCCAGATCGGATCGAGCGCGCCACGGGTCGGGAAAAGCTCGTCGCGGTGCATGCCGCCGGCCCCGCCCTTGTACCAGCCATAGACGCGGCGGCCCCGCCGGTCGTCGAAGATTGCTTCCTTGACCTGCACCTCGATCAACTTGCGCTTTTCCTCGACGATGACGATCAGGTCGAGCCCCTCGGCCCAGTCGTGGAAGGAATGCATGTCGAGCGGGAAGGTCTGGCCCACCTTGTAGGTGGTGATACCCAGCCGGTCGGCCTCACCCTCGTGGATGTTGAGCAGGCTCATTGCATGTTGCAGATCGAGCCAGTTCTTGCCCGCGGCGACAAAGCCGATCTTGGCGCCGGGCTTGCCCCAGACGCGCTTGTCCATCCGGTTGGCGCGGGAAAAGGCCTCGGCGGCAAACCGCTTGTAATCGATCATCCGCGCTTCCTGGGCATGCGGCGTGTCGCCTAGCCGGATGTTGAGACCGCCTTCGGGCATGTCGAAGTCAGGCAAGCGGAAGCTCAGACGGTGCGGGTCGCCATTGACCACGGCGGTGGTCTCGATGGTGTCCTTCATCGTCTTGAGGCCGACCCAGAGCCCGGCAAACCGCGACAGGGCAAAGCCGTAGAGGCCGTAATCAAGGATCTCCTGCACCCCGGCCGGCGAAACCACCGGCATATAGGCATCGACAAGCGCCCATTCCGACTGGTGCAGCACGGTCGAGCTTTCGCCGGTGTGGTCGTCGCCCATCGCCATCAGCACGCCCCCCAGCGCCGAGGTGCCCGCCATATTGGCATGGCGCATCACGTCGCCGGAGCGGTCCACCCCCGGCCCCTTGCCGTACCAGAGGCCGAAGACGCCGTCATATTTGCCCTCGCCGCGCAGCTCGGCCTGTTGCGAGCCCCAGAGCGCGGTGGCGGCCAGGTCTTCGTTCAGCCCGGGATTGAAGGTGACATCGGAGGCCCGCAGCAGCTTTTCCGCCTTGCTCATCTGAAGATCGACCGCGCCCAGAGGCGAACCGCGATAGCCGGTGACATAGCCTGCGGTATTGTGCCCGGCCGCTGCATCGCGCGCCTTTTGCGCCAGCATCAGCCGGACAAGCGCCTGGGTGCCGTTCAACAGGACAGGCGATTTCGTCAGATCGAACCGGTCGTTCAGGGAAATTTTCTGCTGGCTCATGGACCCCTCCCAAGGTGCTGCGCGTGCTAGAGTATAGCGCCATATTAGGTCATAATTGCTGACCTTACGAGGAAAATTTTTCGTGACATTGCCATGTTAGCGTTATCTAGGCGTCATAAAGGTTTTTCTTGCAAAATCAGGCGACAGGCATCACGAAAGAAACGACTATGGATTGGGATAAACTCAGAATATTTCATGCGGTTGCCGACGCCGGCAGCCTGACGCATGCGGGCGATGTGCTTCACCTGTCGCAATCGGCGGTGAGCCGGCAGATCCGTGCGCTCGAAGAAAGCCTGAACACGACGCTGTTTCACCGCCACGCGCGGGGGCTGATTCTCACCGAACAAGGCGAGCTGCTGTTCGACGCCACCTCGTCGATGAACAAACGGCTCGAAGCGGCCGCCGCGCGCATCCGTGACAGCGAGGAAGAGGTCTTTGGCAGCCTGCGGGTGACCACCACCACCGGCTTCGGCTCGCTCTGGCTGGCGCCACGTCTGGCCAAGCTTTATGAAAAATACCCCGACCTCAACATCGACCTGATGCTCGAGGAGCGCGTGCTCGACCTGCCGATGCGCGAGGCCGACGTCGCCATCCGCATGAAAGAGCCGAGCCAGGCTGATCTCGTGCGCAAGCGGCTGATGTCGGTCTGGATGCGGCTCTATGCGTCGCCGGAATATCTCGAACAGCATGGCACCCCCCAATCGCTGGATGATCTGGAAAACCACAGGTTGATCTGTCAAAGGACCGATTCTACCCAGGTAGGTGCCGGTCAAGTCTTTGTTCAGCGTTTGCTGACCTATGACGTGAAATCGACGCTCAACGTGAACAACTATTTCGGTGTGCTTCAGGCGGTGATCAACAATCTCGGCATCGGCGTTCTGCCGCATTACGTGATCGAGGATTTCCCCCGGGCCGTGCGGGTTCTGCCCGATGAAGAGAGCGGCGAAATCCCTGTTTTCCTTGCCTATCCCGAAGAGTTGCGGCAATCTCGCCGTATCGCTGCTTTCAGGGATTTCGTTCAGGAGGAAATCATCGCGCATCGCCGCCAGCTGCGTGAGAACGTCTGAGCCACAGCCAACAACCCGCCCCGACGCCCACGAATTGATCACTCGCGAGGTGAGGTATGCCTGCAACGCATACCCACTATGCTGCACATGCGGCATTAATTCCCTTGATCGACTCAGCCCTGCGACTTATTTCAGCTTCATGAAGTTTGATTGCGCATCGCGCCAGACTTCATACCTCCCTGTTGGACTTCGGCCGAGCTTAGTGCTCGGCCTTTTTTTTGGCTGCCCGGAGTTTGAGCATCCGGCGCAACAGGTTTGAGCGCGCGCGAAACCCGGATTGTACCCGTCACGCCCATGTCGTAAACGGAGCCCAAACCGGAGCCTGGGGATTTTACGGATATGCAAGAGCCTTCCATCACGCCCGATCTGATCGCCGCACACGGGCTGAGCCCCGATGAATACGATCGGATCCTCGAAATCATCGGGCGTGAGCCAAGCTTTACCGAGCTTGGCATCTTCTCCGCCATGTGGAACGAACATTGTTCCTACAAATCCTCCAAGAAGTGGCTGCGCACCCTGCCGACCGACGGCCCGCAGGTGATCTGCGGCCCCGGCGAAAACGCCGGCATCGTCGATATCGGTGACGGCCAATGCGTGGTCTTCAAGATGGAGAGCCACAACCACCCGTCTTATATCGAGCCCTACCAGGGCGCGGCCACCGGCGTCGGCGGCATCCTGCGCGATGTCTTTACCATGGGCGCCCGGCCGATCGCGGCGATGAACTCGCTCAGCTTTGGCGAGGTGGCGCACCCCAAGACCAAACAGCTGGTCAACGGTGTGGTCGAAGGTGTCGGCGGCTATGGCAATTGCTTCGGCGTGCCCACCGTCGGCGGCGAGCTGCGCTTTGACCCGGCCTACAATGGCAACTGTCTGGTCAACGCCTTTGCCGCAGGCCTGGCCGAGACCGACAGTATCTTCTACTCTGCCGCCTCGGGCGTCGGCATGCCGGTGGTCTATCTCGGCGCCAAGACCGGCCGCGACGGTGTGGGTGGCGCGACCATGGCTTCGGCCGAGTTCGACGACACCATCGAGGAAAAGCGCCCCACCGTTCAGGTCGGCGATCCGTTTACCGAAAAGCGCCTGATGGAGGCGACGCTCGAGCTGATGCAGACCGGCGCCGTGATCTCGATCCAGGACATGGGCGCCGCCGGCCTCACCTGCTCGGCAGTGGAAATGGGCGACAAAGGCAAGCTGGGCATTCGGCTCGACCTCGAGAATGTGCCGGTGCGCGAAGAGAACATGAGCGCCTACGAGATGATGCTCTCGGAAAGCCAGGAGCGCATGTTGATGGTGCTGCGCCCGGAAAAGGAGGCCGAGGCCAAGGCGGTCTTTGACAAATGGGACCTCGATTTCGCCATCGTTGGCGAGACCATTGCCGAGGACCGTTTCCTCATCATGCACAACAACGAGGCCAAGGCCGATCTGCCACTGTCGCAGCTCGCCTCGACCGCGCCGGAATACGACCGGCCCTGGGTCGAGACGCCCGCCGCAGAAGCCCTGGCCGATGTGCCCGAGATCGACGGTGTCGACGGGCTCAGGGCGCTTCTGGCCTCGCCCAACTATGCCGCGCGCAATTGGGTCTACGAACAATATGACAGCCAAGTCATGGCCGACACCATCCGCACGCCGGGCTTTGGCGCCGGGCTGATCCGGGTGCATGGCACCGCCAAGGCGCTGGCCTTCACCTCGGACGTGACGCCGCGCTATGTGCAGGCCAACCCGGTCGAAGGCGGCAAGCAGGCGGTGGCCGAAGCCTATCGCAACCTCACCGCCGTGGGTGCCAAGCCCCTGGCCACAACCGACAATCTCAACTTCGGAAACCCCGAAAAGCCCGAGATCATGGGCCAGTTCGTCGGCGCCATCAAGGGCATCGGTGCGGCCGTCGCCGCGCTCGACATGCCGATCGTCTCGGGCAATGTCTCGCTCTACAACGAAACCGACGGTGCCGCGATCCTGCCGACGCCCACCATTGGCGCGGTCGGGTTGATCGACGACGCCGAACACGCCATCACCGGCGTGCCGCGCGAGGGCCATGTGCTCTTGATGCTGGGCGCGGCCGAGGGGCATCTGGGCCGCTCGGCGCTGCTGGCAGAGGTGTTCAACCGCACCGATGGCGACGCGCCGCATGTGGATCTCGAGGCCGAGAAGGCGGCCGGCGATTTCATCCGCGACAACCGCGACTGGATCACCGCCTGCACCGATATCTCGGACGGTGGCCTGGCGCTGGCGACCTATGAGATGGCCGAGGCCGGCGACGTCGGCGCGGTACTCTCTGTCACCGACACGCCCGGGTTGTTCGGCGAGGATCAGGGCCGCTATCTGATCGCCTGCAACTTCGATCAGGCCGAGGCGCTGATGGGGGCGGCGGCCAAGGCCGATCTGCCGCTGGTCACGGTCGGCAAATTCACCGGCGGCGATCTGGTCATCGGCACTTCCAGCGCCGCTGTCGCGGAATTGCGGGAAACCTCTCGCGCCACCCTGCCCGCGCTCTTCGGCTGAGCCGATGCGGCGCCGGCTGACCTTTCTGATCGGCGCGCACAAGACCGCCTCGACCCATTTGCAACGCGCGCTGGTGGCGCAGCGCGCGGCGCTGGCCCCGGCCGGCGTCGGCGTGATCGGCCCGATGCCGATCGGCGGCACCTTGCTGCCGCTGTCCGAACTGCTGCGCGGCCGGGCCGAGCCCGACCTGCTGGCGCTGGCCTCGGAGGGGTTTCTGCACAAACATGCGGGAGACGCCGAAACCGTGGTGCTGATGAACGAGAACATCCTCAGCGCCTCTCTGGCCCCCGACATGGCCTTCAAGGACGGCCAGCTCTACAAATTCGGGCCGCAGCGGGTGAAACGGGTGCTCGACCTCTTTCCCGGCCATGACATTCAGGTCGGCATGGCCGTGCGCAACCCGGCCGGCTTTCTGGTCTCGTCCTGGCAGGAACACATGAAAGGCCATGCCTTCCGCCCCTTCCGCGATTACCTCGGCACCGCCGAGGGGGCGGAAATCGGCTGGCTCAAACTGGTCAGGCGCTTGCGCCAAGCCCTTGGCGACACGTCGATTTTCCTCTGGCGCTACGAGGATTACCCCACCATCGCATCCAAGGTTCTGCTTCAGTGCATGGGCGAGGCCAGCGCCCGCATCACCTTGCCCGAGAGCGCCGCCAATCCCGGCTTTTCGGCCCGGGCGCTCGACTATCTGGCCGAGGTGGGCCAGGTCACGCCGGAGACCACCGCCGAAGCGCTGCGCCGCTTTCCCAAGGGGCCGGAGTATCCCGCCTTTCAGCCCTGGACGCAGAGGGAAAAGACGGCAATTTCAGAGCGTTACGACCAGGATTTGCAGCGCATCGCCAGCCGCGGGCTGGCCCGGGTGCTGCATCCCTGATGCTGCGGCGGCCACTTGCCATCCCAACGCGCCACACTTACCTTTCGACCAAAGGACCAAAGGACACTCAATGCCGATCAATGCCACCGAAATCGAACAGCTGATCCGCCAGAGCTTTCCCGACGCCCAGATCATCGTTCAGGGCGATGACGGCCAGCATTTTGCGGCCGAAGTGGTGGACGAGAGCTTTCGCGGCATGAACCGCGTGCAGCAGCAACGCGCGGTCAACGCCGCCATCCGTGCCAAGCTCGACAGTGGCGAGCTGCATGCGCTGGCACTGACCACCCGCGCCCCGGACTAGGGGATGGATCTCCTCGGCATCATCGTGCTGGTTCTGGCCATCATCGGAGTGACCCTCCTGCTGGCCCGGCGCGCGATCCGCGAGGACAAGAAACAGACCGGCCGCGGCTCCGAGCCCGGCAGCGGATACCACACCCTGCATTCGCATTATTCCTCGGGCCTGGGCGGGCAAGATAGCTCTTACAAGGTGCCGCGCGATCCGCAGGAATACGCCAAACGCTTCATTCCGAAGGGAAAAGACAAATGACTGAAGTCAAAGAGAACATCCAGCAAACCGTGACCGAAAACGACGTCGTGCTGTTCATGAAGGGCACCAAGGAAATGCCGCAATGCGGCTTTTCCAGCCGGGTCGCCGGTGTGCTGAACTACATGGGCGTCAACTTCAAGGACGTGAACGTCCTGGCCGACGACGGGCTGCGTCAGGGCATCAAGGAGTTTTCCGACTGGCCGACCATCCCGCAGCTCTACGTCAAGGGCGAGTTTGTCGGCGGCTGCGACATCATCACCGAGATGACGCTGTCGGGCGAACTTGACACCATGTTCGAGCAGAACGGCGTCGCCTTCGACAAGGACGCCGCCGAGAAGATCCGCGAAGCCAACGGCTAAGCGCCGCCCGCCCTGGCCCCGCGCCGGGGCCTCCGGGCCAGCGAAAGCCCCCGGCAGGGCAAGGAGCAAGGGAGAGGTCCCGGCGCAAGGCCGGGACGCGTGGCTTGCCGACCGCCCTGTCCCGCTAGCCCGACTGACCGGCCGCGTCCGACCGGCCTTTGGCCTCGACCTGCTCGGCCACGGCCTCGGCTCGCGCGGCCAGTTCAGCCAGGGTGTCGACAACCGCGCCGGGCACCACCGGCACCTCGATGCGCTCGGGCTCCGGCGCTGGCTTGTTGCGCAGGCCCTCGGCCTCGGCCCCCAGATCGGTGATCTTGTCCTCGAGCTCGCGCACCTTGTCCTCGAGGCCGGCGGTCTTGTCGGCCAGCATCAGCCCGGCCATCAACAGCATCCGCGATTCCGGCAGGCGGCCGATCTGATCCGACAGTACCCGCGCCTCGCCGTCGAGCATACCGGCGGCGGCATGCAGGAAATGCTCTTCGCCGGGCTGGCAAGCGACGTCGAAACTGCGGCCGCCGATGGTGATCGTGACTTCGGGCATCAGGCGTCCTCCCTTGGGGAATCGTCGGGCAACAGCTGTTTGAAGGCCGCGGCGATCGCCTCAGCCTCGGCGGTTTCGGCCGAACGGGCGGCATTGAGCGCCTCGAGCTCGGCAATCATGCCGGTGTTGATCAGATGCGGATCGGCCAGCCCGGCCTTGTTGGCCTCGCGCAGGGCCTTGTTGTTGGCGCGCAGCTGCTCATTGGCCTTGCGCAGCCTTTGCAATTCGAGATCGACCTGTGCCGTGGCCTCGGATTGCGCGTCCATCCGCGCCTTCATCGTGGCTTGGGCATCTTCGAGCTTGGCATGCAGCGTCTTGATCCGTTCCTCGCGCTGCTGCCCGGCGATGCGCTCTTCCTCCAGCGCCGCCTCGGACGCGCCGAGCCTGGCCTGCAAATCCTCGATATCCACCGGATCCTCGGGCGGTTCGCTGGCCGCGTCCAGCCGCTCCACCCCTTTTCCGATCCGGTCGATCGCAGCCGTCAATCTGCGCTGCAACTCCTCGATGTCGGCCATACCGCCTGCCTTTCCTTTCTGCCACAACCGTATCGCGGTTTGCGTATCACCTGTGGCGCCTGTTGCCGGCCCCGCAGCGAATCATCGCGCAGGGTCTTTCCGGGCGAGTTTAGCCAACCCTGTGGAAAATTGCGCCCCGATTGACATCAAGCACTTACACGACACTGTTCACGCCGCCTTGAACTCTGCGGCCCGACTGCTATTCAGCTGGCAACCACAGCTCAAGAAGGAACGCTCCCTTGGACATCGACGCGCTGAAATCTGCCCATCCCGACCATTGGAAGAAAGCGGCAGCGATCCGTGCCCTGACGCTCGACGCGGTACATGCGGCCAATTCCGGGCATTCCGGCATGCCGATGGGCATGGCCGACGTGGCCACCGTGCTGTTTGAAAAGCACCTGAAATTCGACGCCGCCAACCCCGAGTGGCCCGACCGCGACCGCTTTATCCTTTCGGCCGGCCATGGTTCGATGCTGCTCTATTCGCTGCTCTACCTGACCGGCGATGCGGAAATCACCCTCGACCAGATCAAGAACTTCCGCCAGCTGGGCGCCAAGACCGCCGGCCACCCCGAGAACTTCCTCGCCAAGGCGATCGAGACCACAACCGGCCCGCTGGGTCAGGGCATCGCCAATTCCGTCGGCTTCGCCATGGCCGAAGAGATCCAGCGTGCCCGTTTCGGCGCCAAGCTGGTTGACCACCACACCTATGTCATCGCCGGCGACGGCTGCCTGATGGAAGGCGTCAGCCACGAGGCCATCGGCCTTGCCGGGCGGCAGAAGCTGTCCAAGATCACCGTTTTCTGGGATGACAACAACATCACCATCGACGGCAAGGTCGCGCTGTCGGACCGCACCGATCAGAAAGCGCGCTTCGAGGCCGCCGGCTGGCATGTGCAGGAAATCGACGGCCACAACCCCGAGGAAATCGACGCCGCCATCACCGCCGCGAAGAAATCCGATCTGCCGTCGATGATCGCCTGCAAGACCCATATCGCCCTGGGCCATGCCGCGCAGGACACCTCCAAGGGCCATGGCGCGCTGACCGATCCCGAGCAGTTGACGGCCGCCAAGGAGGCCTATGACTGGCCTTACGGCCCCTTCGAAGTGCCGGCCGAGATCAAATCCGCCTGGGAAGCGATCGGCCAGCGCGGCGCGGCGGCGCGTGGCGACTGGGAGACGCGGTTCAGCGCGGCCTCCGGCGCCAAGCAGAAAGAGTTTGAGCGCCAGCAAAACGGCGAGGCGCCCAAGAAGCTCTCGGCCACGATCAAGGCGCTGAAGAAACAGGTCAGCGAAGAAAAGCCCAAGGCGGCGACCCGCAAGAGCTCGGAAATGGTGCTCGAGGTGATCAACCCGATCATGCCCGAGACCCTTGGCGGCTCGGCCGACCTGACCGGTTCGAACAACACCAAGACCGGCGATCTCGGGGTTTTCGACGTGGACAACCGCGCCGGGCGCTATGTCTATTTCGGCATCCGCGAACACGGCATGGCCTCGGCGATGAACGGCATGGCGCTGCATGGCGGCGTGCGGCCCTATGGCGGCACCTTCATGTGCTTTACCGATTACGCCCGCCCCGCCATGCGTCTCTCGGCGCTGATGCAGCAACCGGTGGTCTATGTCATGACCCATGACAGCATCGGCCTCGGCGAAGACGGCCCGACGCACCAGCCGGTCGAGCATCTGGCGATTTCGCGCGCCACCCCCAACACGCTGGTGTTTCGCCCGGCCGACACGGTGGAAACCGCCGAGGCCTGGGAAATCGCGCTGACCCAGCAGAAGACACCGTCGGTGCTGTCGCTGACCCGCCAGGGCCTGCCCACCGTGCGCACCGAGCACAAGACCAAGAACATGGTCGCGCAGGGCGGCTATGTGCTGGCCGATGCCGAGGGCAAGCGCGAGGTCATCCTGATCGCCACCGGTTCCGAGGTCGAGATCGCCATGCAGGCGCGCGAAACCCTTCAGGCTGAGGGGATCGGCGTGCGCGTGGTGTCGATGCCCTGCATGGAGCTTTTCGCCCAGCAGGACGACGCCTATCGCAAACGTGTCCTGCCCGGCGGCCCGGTGCGTGTCGGCATCGAGGCCGGCATGCGGGCCGGCGGCTGGGATCGCTGGCTTCTGGGCGAGCGCGGCCGCGAGGCCAAGGCCGGGTTCATCGGCATGGACAGCTTTGGCGCCTCGGCCCCGGCCGGCGAGCTTTTCGAGCATTTCGGCATCACCGCCGAGGCGGTTGTCGCCAAGGTCAAGGATCTGCTGGGCTGATCGCCCGCACCTCCTCCGGCCCGCGACCCGGGCCGGTACATCTTTTGACGGGCCGGGCGCGCAGGGAACTGCCTGCGCATCCGGCCCGTTCCTTTTCCGACGGCGGCCCCGCCCGCCCGGAGCCCGCCCCGGCGCGTAACACGAGGATCGACCGATGAGCGACAGTGCCTTTTTCGGCCTCGATGGCTATCATTTTCTGCTGACCGCGCTTGGCGGTGTGATCATCCTCGCCCATTGGCTGCCCCGCTGGGTGAGCCGGCGCGAGCCGGCGGCGCCGGGGCTGATGATCCTGCTGGGGATGCTGGCCTATGCGGTGGTGCCGGGCCTGCCCGCACTGCCCGATCCGCGCATCCAGCCCCAGCCTTGGGAAATTGTCGCCGAGCTGACGGTGATCATTGCGCTCTTTGCCACCGGCATCCGGATCGACAACCTGTCGTCGTTCCGCCGCTGGGCGCCGACGATCCGCCTGCTGGCGCTGGCGATGCCTCTGACCATTCTTGCCGTGGTGGTGATGGGCCATGTCTTTGCCGGCATGACGGTCGCCGCCGCGATCCTGCTGGGCGCGGTGCTGGCGCCCACCGATCCGGTGCTGGCCGGCGGCGTCCAGGTCGGCCCGCCGCTCGAGGGCGGCGAGCATCCGGTGCGCTTTGCGCTGACCACCGAGGCGGCGATGAACGACGGGCTGGCCTTTCCCTTTGTCTATCTCGGACTGGCGGTGGCGGCACAGGGCACGCTGTTTGGCGACTGGGGGCCGCAATGGCTGGCTCAGGACGTGGCCTGGCGGATTGCGGCCGGGGTGGCCATGGGCACCGCCGGCGGCTGGGCACTGGGACAGGTGCTTTTCGTGCTGCCCCGCGGCGCGACGCTGGCCGACACCGCGTCGGGTGTCGTGGCGCTGGCCGGGGTACTCTTGTGTTACGGCAGCACCGAGCTGGTCGAGGGCTACGGCTTTATCGCCGTCGCCGTCATGGGGCTGACCCTGCGGCGGATCGAGGCCGAGCACGAGTTTCACCGCCGGCTGCACAATTTCACCCAGGCGCTGGAACATGCGCTGACGGCGGTGCTGCTGGTGGCGCTGGGGGCGGTTTTGCCGGCGCTGCTCCAGGGGCTGAGCTGGACCGATGCCGGCATCGCCCTGGCGCTGATCCTTCTGGTACGGCCGATTGCAGGCTGGCTGTCGCTGATCGGCACCGATGTGCGCGGTCGCGACCGGTGGGTGGTGGCGATCTATGGTGTCCGCGGTATCGGCTCGATCTATTACCTCGCCTATGCCGCCGGCAAGATCGAATTTCTCAACGAAGACCGGCTTTGGGCGCTGGTCGGTTTCACCATCCTGATTTCCACCCTGCTGCACGGCTTCACCTCGGCCATAGCGATCGAGGATCTGTCACAGGAAGCCGAAGGCCCCGAGGCCTGAGCCTCAGCCCCGGGCAAAGACCCGCGCCCAGAGCGGCGCGATCAGCCTGGTGCCGATCGGGATCAGCATGATCCCCAGCGCCAGCCCCAACAGCCCGTCAATCGCCGCCTTGCCGGTCCATTCCAGCGCGGCGCGCCAGCTTTCCGCGCCAAGATCGGCGACGGCCACGGCGTAGTGCTTGATCGCCTCTTCCGGCACGTGCCAGCCCATCTCGGCCAGCCCGTGCACGATGATCGACCCGCCGACCCAGAGCATCGCGGCGGTGCCGACAACCATCAGAAGCGTCATGAAGCCGGGCATGGCGGTCACGATCCCCCGGCCCAGCGCCCGGGTCAGGCCCAGCCGGCCCTTCGCCGCCATCCACAGCCCGAGGTCGTCGGCCTTCACGATCAGCGCCACCGCGCCATAGACCGCGAGCGTGATGCCCACCGCCACGGTCGCCAGCGTCGCCGCCTCGAGCCAGAAGGTGCTGGCCGGAATGGCCGCCAGGGCAATGGTCATGATCTCGGCCGACAGGATGAAATCGGTCTTGATCGCGCCCTTGATCTTCTCTTCTTCGAGATGCGCCGGATCCCGGTTGAGATGGCTGCCGTCCGGCCCGCCGTGATGGGCGCCAAAACCCAGCGCATGGGCCACCTTCTCGGCGCCCTCGAAACAGAGATAGGCACCGCCCAGCATCAACAGCGGCGCGATCAGCCAGGGCGCGAAGGCCGAAAGCGCCAGCCCCGCCGGCAGCAGGAACACCAGCTTGTTGATCAGCGAGCCCCGGGCGATGCGCCAGACGATGGGCAGTTCGCGCGCCGGCTCGAAACCGGTGAGATACTTCGGCGTCACCGCCGCATCGTCGATCACCGCGCCGGCCGCCTTGGCGCCCGCCTTGGCCGCCTGGCCGGCAATATCGTCGACCGACGCCGCCGCCACCTTGGCAATCCCCGCCACATCGTCCAGCAGCGCCAGCAAACCGCTCATGTCATTCTCCCCAGGCTGTCCGTGGGCAATGTAGAGGTCAGCTCTCCGGCTGCAAGGCCCATCGCCCCGGTCCATGCGCGGCCAGGACCAGGCACCCACCGGCAATCGCCCAGTTCTTGACAAAGATCGTCATCTGCCAGGGATCGTCGGGCAAGAAATGGAACACCGAGGTCACGCCGCAATAGAGCGCCAGCAGGACCGCCACCGCCCGCACCTGCACCCCGAACACCAACGCAAGGCCGGCCAGGGCGTTGAACCCGAGCGCCGGCCAGATCAGCCAGAGCGGAAGCTGCCAATCGGCCAGCAGGCCGGTCGTGCCGCCGGGGCTCAGCGCTTTCTGCACTGCGCCGCCGAGGAAGAGGACGGCAATCAGAAGGCGGCCGGTGAATACCGCGAGATCATCAAGTCGAGTCTTCATCGACGACTACCTAGCGCGCCCGGCGCAAAGTCCCGCCGCCGCCGTTAACGCCACCATGCGAGGATAGCGCAAACAGGTTAGCGCCACCATGCGCTCCCGCGCCACGGTTAACGCTATCACATTGGAAAACAAGGCATTTCCCTTTGACATGCTGCGCCTGCTCGGTATCACCACGGCCAAGGAAACGCGCAGGAGAAATCGGATGACTGTCACTGTCGGGATCAACGGATTTGGCCGGATCGGCCGCTGCACGCTGGCGCATATCGCCGAGGCGGCGCGCAACGATGTGCAGGTGGTCAAGATCAACGCCACCGGCCCGCTCGAGACCTCGGCGCATCTCCTGCGCTATGACAGCGTACATGGCCGCTTTCCCGGCGAGGTCAAAGTCGCCAATGGCACCATGGATCTCGGACGCGGCCCGATGGAGATGTTCTCGACCTACGATCCGTCAGAGCTCGACTGGTCGGGCTGCGACGTCGTGCTGGAATGCACCGGCCAGTTCAACGACGGCAAGAAGGCCGGCGTACACCTGGAACGTGGCGCCAAATCGGTGCTGATCTCGGCGCCGGCCAAGAACGTGCAGAAAACCGTGGTCTACGGTGTCAACCACCGCGATCTGATCCCCGGCGACACGATGATCTCGAACGGATCCTGCACCACCAACTGCCTGGCGCCGCTGGCCAAGGTGCTGGACGAGGCGATCGGCATCGAACGCGGCATCATGACAACGATCCACAGCTACACCGGCGATCAGCCGACGCTGGACCGCCGCCACAACGACCTCTATCGCGCCCGCGCCGCCGCCATGGCGATGATCCCCACCTCCACCGGTGCCGCCAAGGCGCTCGGCGAAGTGCTGCCCAACCTCAAGGGCAAGCTCGACGGCACCGCGATGCGGGTGCCGACGCCGAATGTCTCGGCCGTCGATCTGACCTTCGAAGCGGGCAAGGATGTCACCGTCGAGGACGTCAACGAGATCGTGCGCGAAGCCGCCGCCGGCCACATGGGCGCGGTGCTGGGCTATGACCCCGAACCCAAGGTGAGCATCGATTTCAACCACACGCCGCAAAGCTCGATCTTTGCCCCGGACCAGACCAAGGTCGTCGGCGGCCGCACCGTGCGGGTGCTCGCCTGGTACGACAACGAATGGGGCTTTTCGGTGCGTATGGCCGATGTCGCCGCCGCCATGGGCCGGCTGCTCCACTGAACCTTTCCGCAGCCCCACGATCCAGGCCCGCCGGTGTTCCGGCGGGCTTTTTTGCGGCGGCCGCCTGGGGATTGGCGCTGAACCAAAGTTATAGGCGGCAATTTTGCCTCTTTGGTGGATATCTCATGAAACTGTCACAGGCCAATGTCAGGGCAGACCCATGGATATCGGCCTTGTCAGAGGAAGCCCCCATGACCCACAGCCCAGGATCGGCCTGCCCCTCCGTCACCGCCGTCCGCTGCTGCGATCCGGTGCAGCTTGGCCTGCGCTGGGCCCTGGCAGTCAGCTATCTCACCGCCATCGTGACGCCAGAGGGGGGCGCGGCCCATGTCTGGGCCGGCGCGACGCTTGGCCTCTGTCTTGTCCTGCGGCTGCTCTGGGGTGTGATCGGCCCGCAGAGCGCGGCGCTTGGCGCGCTCTGGCCGGGCCGTGCCGAGATCGCATTGCAGCTGTCCGATCTGGCGCGGGGCGAGAAACGCTTCGATCTCGGGCCATCACCCCTCGGCGCGGTGCTCTCGCTTGTCCTGCTGGCCATGCTGGCGCAGGTGGTGCTCAGTGGCGCCGCCCTGGCGCTTGGCGGCGCGCGCGGCGGGACGGAGGCGATCCACGAGGCGCTGGCCCTGGGCTTTCACGTGGCGCTGGCGGCCTATCTGGCCGGCGTGGTCTGGGCCAGCCTGCACTACCGGGCCAATCTGGGTCTGACCTTGCTCACCGGTGTCAAACCCCTGCCCGATGACCTATACTGGCACAATGGCCCCGACCACGACGCAGCAACCGCGCACCCTCGCGCTGGCAATCCTGGCGCAAATCCTGAGCGCCGGGTATTTCGTCGGCGACGTCATATATGATCTTCTGACCGAAGAATGGACGGCCCCGGAAGAGGCCGACCTGATCCCCGAAGCGCTGATCACGCTGACGCTGGTGTTGGCGATCTTCTTTCAGGTGCGCTATCTGCGGATGCTCTTGCAGCGCAAAACCGCGCTGGAGCGGCAGGTCAGCATCGCGGCGGGCGAGCTGCATCAGGTGATGCAGCGGCATTTCGAGGCCTGGGCCCTGACGCCGGCCGAAAGCGACGTCGCGCTCTTTACCCTCAAGGGGCTGACCATCCCCGAGATTGCCGGCCATCGCGGCTCGGCCGAGGGGACGGTCAAATCCCAGCTCAATGCGATCTATCGCAAGGCGGGGGTGTCCGGGCGCGGCGCGCTGCTCAGCCTTCTGATCGAGGATCTGATGCGCGCACCGCTGTTGACCGGAACCGGAGCTATTGCCCCAGTGCAATCCCTTCCCGGCGCGGATCGGCCCCTCCCGTCAGAGCCTCACCCAGCGAAATCGCATGCAGGCCTGACGTAAGCCCGCGCGCATTGACCTCGAACCCCATGTCCGCAAGCGCGGTGGTCAGATCGGCGGCCGAGGTGCCCTCTTCGACGTCATAGGTGCCGAAGCGGTTGACCAGATGCGGCATGGCGACGGCCTGCTGCACATCCATGCCCCAATCGAGCACGGCGATGATCGATTGCGCCACATAGCCGATGATCCGGCTGCCGCCCGGGCTGCCGGTAACCAGCACCGGCGCCCCGTCCCGGAGCACGATGGTCGGCGCCATCGAAGAGCGCGGCCGCTTGCCGGGCTCGACCCGGTTGGCGATGGGCATCCCGTCGGAATGGGTGCGGAAGGAGAAATCGGTCAGCTCGTTGTTGAGCAGGAAGCCGCGCACGAAGAGCCGCGAACCAAAGCCGTTTTCGATTGTCGTGGTCATCGACAGCGCATTGCCCTCGGCATCGACGATCGAGATATGCGAGGTCGAAGGCAATTCGATGCTCTCGTCATCGGCCCAGAGGAAGGCGTGGTCATATTCCGGGGTGCCGGGGCTGACCTCGGGCAGCGCGTCATCGCCCGACAGCAGTTGCGACCGCTCCTCGAGATAAGGCGCGGCAACCAGCCCCTGAACCGGCACCGGCACGAAATCGCTGTCGGCCATGTAGCGGCCCCGGTCGGCGAAGGCGAGCCGCGAGGCATCGCCGATCAGCCGCCAGGCCTCTGGCGACGCCGCTCCAAGGGTGGCCAGATCGTAGTGGTCGAGCATGCCGAGGATCTGCCCCACGGTCAGCGCCCCCGACGACGGCGGCCCCATGCCGCAGACCTCATGCGCGCGATAGGGCACGCAGACCGCCGGGCGCTCCTTGACCTGGTAAAGCGCCAGATCGACCGAAGACAGCACGCCGGGATTGCCCTCGGCGCCGCGCACGGTGGCGACGATATCCTCGGCCACCGGCCCGCTGTAGAATGCCTCGCTGCCGCCCTCGGCCATCAGCCGCAGCACTTCGGCATACTCCGGGTTGGTCAGGCTGTCACCTTCGGCAATCGCCTCGCCGTCAGGAAAGAAATAGCGGGCGGTGGCGGGAAAGCGCTGGAGCCGCTCGGCATCGTCGCGCACCAGCCCCGCCAGACGCGGCGAGACGACAAAGCCGTCTTCTGCCAGCTGCGTGGCCCGGTCGAACAGCCCGGCCCAGTTGGACCGGCCCCAGCGGCGATGCGCCTCTTCCATTAGCCGGGGTGTGCCCGGCGTGCCCACCGAAAGCCCGCCGACAACCGCGTCGAAAAATTTCAGCGGTTCGCCGGTCTCATCCTGAAACAATCGCGGTGTCGCCGCCAGCGGCGCGGTTTCGCGGCCGTCGAGCGTGGTGACTTCGCCGCTCTCGGCGTCGTACCAGACCAGAAAGGCGCCACCGCCCAGCCCCGAGGATTGCGGCTCGACCAGCCCCAGCACGCTCTGCACGGCGACCATGGCGTCGGCGGCGCTGCCGCCGGCGGCCAGCACCTCGGCCCCGGCCTCGACCGCCAGCGGGTTGGCTGCGACCACCATCCACTCCTGCGCCGTGACCGGCATGCCCGCGGCCTTGGCATCCATCGCCGCCTGCGCCTGATCTGACAGCGCCTCGAAGGCAGCGGGCCGGCCGATCTCGGCCTCGGGGGCGACATCGTCGGCGGCCTGCTGCGCCAGCGCCGGCCAGGCGACCAGCGCGGCCAGCGTCATCGTGCCGGGAAAATATCTCATGACGGTATCCTCTTCTCCTGAAATCTACCTCGGAGGGTGCCACCGATCCGGCATCAGGCAAAGCGCCAATTTGCCGGTTGCCCCTTGGGTCACTCTGCGGCAGGCTGACATTAAACTGGAGCCAGCCGTCATGACGAACCGCATCGCCGTTTACCTGGGACTGGCCATTCTGGCCGCAATCACCGCAGTTTACGTCCTCTCCGGCACCGAGAACTTCCTGTTTCTGGCCAAGAAATTCCTGGAACTCCTGGAGTGGGTCGCCTTCTGGCGCTGAGGCCGGCGATTGACTCTCGGGATCAAATGAGTTTGTTAGCGATAACGGAAATCGGAATCGCCGGGCGGCTCTGGCTGCCCAGTCACTCTGCGCGAAGCTAGGAGAAGATCATGGCTGTTAAAGTTGCCATCAACGGATTTGGACGCATTGGCCGCAACGTTCTGCGCGCCATCATCGAAAGCGACCGCAAGGACATCGACGTCATTGCGATCAACGATCTGGGTCCGGTCGAAACCAATGCGCATCTGCTGCAATTCGACTCTGTGCACGGCCGCTTTCCCGCCGAAGTGACCACCGGCGACGACTGGATCGATGTCGGCCGCGGCAAGATCCGCGTCACCGCCGAGCGCAATCCCGCCGACCTGCCCTGGAAAGACGTCGATGTGGTGCTGGAATGCACCGGCATCTTCACCTCGAAAGAGGCATGCCAGGCGCATCTCGAGAACGGCTCGTCCCGCGCGCTGATCTCGGCCCCGGGCAAGGACGCCGACAAGACCATCGTCTATGGCGTCAACCATGACACGCTGACTGCCGAAGACCTGATCGTTTCGAACGCGTCCTGCACCACCAACTGCCTGTCGCCGGTGGCCAAGGTGCTGAACGACGAGATCGGCATCGCCAAGGGCTTCATGACCACGATCCACAGCTACACCGGCGACCAGCCGACGCTGGACACGATGCACAAGGATCTCTATCGCGCTCGCGCCGCGGCGCTGTCGATGATCCCTACCTCGACCGGTGCCGCCAAGGCCGTGGGTCTGGTGCTGCCCGAGCTGAACGGCAAGCTCGACGGTGTTGCGATCCGCGTCCCCACCCCGAATGTTTCGGTTGTCGACCTGACCTTCGAAGCCGCGCGCGAAACCACGGTCGAGGAGATCAACAACGCGATCCGCGCCGCGGCCGACGGCCCGCTCAAAGGCATCCTCGGCTATACCGACCGTCAGCTGGTGTCCTCGGATTTCAACCACGACCCGCATTCCTCGGTGTTCCACTGCGACCAGACCAAGGTCATGGAGGGCACCATGGTGCGCATCCTGAGCTGGTACGACAATGAATGGGGCTTCTCCAACCGCATGGCCGACACCGCCGTCGCCATGGGCAAGCTGATCTGAGCCCACGCCCGTCGAATTTGAACGAGAGCGCCCCCGCAGTCCTGCGGGGGCGTTTCTTTTTGTGGGTCACTGCGGGGAAAGCCCGTGTTTTCAGCGCTTTCAGCTGCACGCCTCATGCATGGCGGCTTTGTCGCGCCGGGCGTTGTCCGGCCGCCAAACGGGCCCATATCCCTGCTGTAACCGGCGCGAAAGCGTCAGAACACAGATCGGGAAAGGACAAACCATGACCCATGCAATGACCAACTTGCGCGACCGCCTGCAAAAACACGTTGCCTATCGCCGTACCGCGAAAGAGCTGCGCAGCCTGCCGCATGGCACCGCGCTGGACCTGGGTATCCGTCAGGGCGATGCCGACAAGATCGCGGCGCGGGCGGTCTATGGCGCCTGATGCGCCAGCCCGCACAGCCTGAGAGACCCCGCGCCCCGGCCATCCCGGGGCGTTTTTATTTGCTGAACTTCTCGGTCAGCGCCTTATGCACCGCCGGCGTGACGAATTTGCTGACATCGCCGCCGAGACGGGCGATTTCCTTGACCAGCTTCGACGCGATCGCCTGATGCCGGGCCTCGGCCATCAGAAAGACGGTCTCGATGGAATCGTCGAGCGCCCGGTTCATGCCAACCATCTGGAATTCATATTCGAAATCCGCCACCGCGCGCAGGCCACGCACGATCACCCCGGCGCCGACGTCGCGGGCACAGTCGATCAGCAGGTTCTCGAAAGGATGCGCGACGATTTCGGTGCCGGTCTGCTCGGCCAGATGGCCGCATTCCCGCTCGATCATCGCCACCCGTTCCTCGAGCGTGAACAACGGGCCCTTGTCGCGGTTGATCGCGACGCCGATGACCAGCCTGTCGACCAGGACGGTCGCCCGGCGGATGATATCGATATGACCTTCGGTGATCGGGTCGAAGGTGCCGGGATAGAGGCCGATGCGCATGAGCAAGTCCGCTTTCGGGTCGTGTCACTTGGCGGATGAATGCCGCGTTGCAGGATGCAGTGTCAAGCGCATCGTCAGAAGTTGCGTGCGATCAGGGCGTTAATGGCCCATGATCATCCCTTCAAGCGCGTCCTTTTCCATCGCCAGTTCTGAGAGGCGCGCCTTGACCACATCCCCCAGGGTGATCAGCCCGACAAGCTCGCCGCCCTCGATCACCGGCATGTGGCGAAAGCGCCCTTCGGTCATCCGCGCCAGTATGGTATCGGCCTTTTCGTCGCGGGTCGCGGTTTCCAGATCGCTGGTCATATAGGCCTCGACCTTTTCAGAGAGGCAGGCGCCGCCGGTCTTGGCGAGTTCCCGAACGATGTCGCGTTCCGACAGGATCCCCATGGCCGTCTTGCCACCATCGGCCGAGACGATCACCGTCCCGATGCGCTTTTCGGCCAGGATTTCCGCCGCTTCCGAGACCAGAGTGCCGGGGGGCACGGTAAAGACAGTTGCATCTGCCTTGGACTTGAGAATCTGCTGGACCAGCATCGCGTGCTCCTTGCCTTGCTTCTTGCGTTCAGCTTTCCCGCAAGTCCTTCGCCTGTCAACCAATCCTAAAGACTTATTCCGCCAAGTGTTCGAGACGGGCCACTTCATCGCGCATTTCCGCCACAAGCGCCGCGGCAAAGCGGTTCATGCGGTCGAGACGCCGGTCATCGGCATGCCGCACCAGATAAAAGGCCCGGGTCAGAGAGATCTCCTGCGCCAGCACCTTGCGCAACTCTGGCGCGAAGGGCAGCGCAAAATCATGCACGATGCCGATCCCCCCGCCCTGGCGCAGCCAGTTGAGCTGGACCGAGACCGAGTTCGACGCCAGGTGCACCTGGTCGAGGCCCAGTTCCGAGAGGTAGTCGAGCTCGCGGTCGAAGATCATGTCGGAGATGTAGCCGACGACTCGGTGCCCCCTGAGATCGCCCGGGGCGGCGATCGGCGATCTCGACGCCAGATAGGCCTCGGCTGCGGCGATGTGCAGGTGATAATCGGCGATCTTCTGCACGCTGAGCCGCCCGGCGGTGGGCGGACTGACCGAGATCGCCAGATCGGCCTCGCGCTTCGACAGGTTGACGACACGCGGCTGACTGAGGATCTGGATTTCCAGCTCGGGATTGTCGCGCGACAACGCCGCGCAGACCCGGGGCAGCAGGAAGTTGGCGCAGCCGTCCGGCGCCCCGATGCGGATCTGTCCGGTCAGCCCCTCGGTCGCCCCTGCCAGCGCCTCCACGGCCCCCTGGGTGGCCTGTTCGGCCTGTTCCGCATGCGGCAACAACCGCTGGCCCGCATCGGTCAGCGCATAGCCTTGCGGCGATTTGGCAAACAGCGGCTGGCCCAGCCGCTGTTCAAGCCGCGCCACGCGCCGCCCCACCGTCGCCGGATCGATCCGCAGTGCACGGCCTGCCGCTGACAGGCTTTCCTGCCGTGCCACGGCAAGAAAGACACGGAAATCATCCCAAGGGTCCATACGGGCATCCTTTGCAATAATGCAAAACCTCTTTGGCACATTGCGCCTACCCATGGCGAAATTGCAAGACTAAGCTCTGCGCAAAGAACCCCAGGAGGATCCCATGGACGTGATCAAGAATTACATCGACGGCCAGATGGTCGAGAGCAGCTCAAGCCGCACCGCCGACGTGATGAACCCGGCCACCGGCGAAGTTCAGGCGCAGGTCAGGCTCTCCAGCAAGGACGAGCTTGACGCCGCCGTCGCCAAGGCGGCCGAAGCGCAAAAGGCCTGGGGCGCGACCAACCCGCAGCGCCGCGCCCGGGTGATGATGAAATTCGGCCAGCTGATCAACCAGCACATGGACGAGCTGGCCGAGCTGGTCAGCCGCGAACACGGCAAGACCCTGCCCGACGCCAGGGGCGACGTGCAGCGCGGGCTCGAGGTGATCGAGGTCTGCATGGGCGCGCCGCATCTGCTCAAGGGCGAGCACACCAATGACGGCGGCCCCGGCATCGACCTCTATTCCATGCGCCAGCCGCTCGGTGTCGTGGCCGGTATCACGCCCTTCAACTTCCCGGCGATGATCCCGCTGTGGAAGATGGGCCCTGCCCTCGCCTCCGGCAACGCGATGATCCTGAAACCCTCCGAGCGGGTGCCCTCGACCTCGCTGCGCCTCGCCGAGCTGCTGCAAGAGGCCGGCCTGCCCGATGGTGTGCTTCAGGTGGTCAACGGCGACAAGGAGGTCGTCGACGCGATCCTCGACAATGACACCATTGCCGCCGTGGGGTTTGTCGGCTCGACCCCGATCGCGCAATACATCTATGGCCGCGCCTGCTCCAACGGCAAACGCGCCCAGTGCTTTGGCGGCGCCAAGAACCACATGATCATCATGCCCGACGCCGATCTCGACAAGGCGGCCGATGCGCTGGTGGGCGCGGGCTACGGCGCGGCGGGCGAACGCTGCATGGCGATCTCGGTCGCGGTGCCGGTGGGCGCGGAGACTGCCGACCGTCTCGTCGAGAAACTCGTGCCGCGCGTCGAAAAGCTGAAAGTCGGGCCTTATACCGCCGGCGATGACGTCGATTTCGGCCCGGTCATCACCGCCCAGGCCAAGGCACGGATCAACGGGCTGATCGACAGCGGTGTCGAGCAAGGCGCCAAGCTGGTGGTCGACGGCCGCGGCTTTCAATTGCAGGGCTATGAGTACGGCTTCTTCTGCGGGCCGTCGCTGTTTGACAATGTCACCCCCGAAATGGACATCTACCGCGAAGAGATCTTCGGTCCGGTGCTGAGCCAGGTGCGGATGGACAGCTATGAAGACGCGCTGAACCTGATCATCGAAAACGACTACGGCAATGGCACCGCGATCTATACCGCCGACGGCGACACCGCGCGCGACTTTGCCCATCGGGTCAATGTCGGCATGGTCGGTATCAACTTTCCGATCCCGGTGCCGCTGTCGTATCACACCTTTGGCGGCTGGAAAAAATCGGCCTTCGGCGACCTCAACCAATACGGCCCCGATGCCTTCCGGTTTTACACCAAGACCAAGACCGTTACCGCGCGCTGGTTTTCGGGAATCAAGGAAGGCGGCGAATTCAACTTCAAGGCGATGGATTAATCTCTCAGAGTGATAATTCCAAAAGGGCGGCCTTGCGGTCGCCCTTTTTTGCATCAAGCACTTTGGCGGGTCATTGTCCGCCCGATTAATTTACGCAAATCGGATACATCATCACAAGGCCGTGACGATGGCGTCAAATACCCCGTGCAACCACTCGTTTTTATGGAGTTTCCCGACATGTGCCGTCATGGTGATGGCAAGCTGACCCGCTTTTTCCCCTGATGTTCCATGGAACACGAAGCTTAATGGCGGCACCGCAAGGTCGGGAGAGGTAAATGCGTTACAAGTTCGATGTCGATCACGACCGGGGTTTATTTCTGCTGCGACTGGACGGGCGGATCGGCGCACAGGACATGGCTGATTTGTTCCAGGAACTCGCGGCCAGTCCCGATCGAAAGCCGGATCAGAATGTCTTTTGCGACCTGACCGGATTGGAAAGTGCCGATCTCAGCTTTACCCAGGTGATGAGCCTGACGCGTTCGCGCACAGGTTTCTATGAACAGGCCAAAGAGGTTCGGGTGGCCATCCTGGCCCCGAACGACATCGGCTTCGGCACCGCGCGGATGTATCTGGCGCTCATGCAGGGCTTTGACGGGATCACGGCGGATGTGTTCCGCGACCGCGCCGAAGCGGCAAGATTTCTCGCCGTGGCACCCGAAACGCTGCGGGTTCCCTGACGGCGCCGGGTGCTTAATATTGCGCGCTGCCAGCAGGTTATGGCAGGCTCGTCGCAATGCGCAGCAGCCGGGCGAAGGGACCGACGCAATGGCCACACCCGAGTTCACCATCGGCATCGAAGAGGAATACCTGCTGGTCGACCGCGACAGCCTCGCCCTGGTCGAGGTGCCCGACGACATGATGGCCGATTGCAAGCAGGCGCTGGCCGATCAGGTGAGCCCGGAGTACATGCAGTGCCAGATCGAGATCGGCACCGGCGTCTGCGAGGACGTCGGCCAGGCCCGCGATGACCTGCGTCACCTGCGCCGGACGATTGCCGATTGCGCCGCCAGGCACAACGCCGCGCCGATTGCCGCCTCCTGCCACCCCTTCGCCGACTGGAAAAACCAGCACCACACCGACAAGGAACGCTACAACCGGATCCGCCAGGATCTGGGCGGGGTGATGCGACGAATGCTGATCTGCGGGATGCATGTGCATGTCGGCCTGAACGACGACCCGCTGCGGGCCGACCTGCTGCGTCAGCTCAGCTATTTTCTGCCGCATCTCCTGGCGCTGTCCACTTCTTCGCCGTTCTGGCAGGGCGAGGACACGGGATTGAGCTCTTACCGCCTGTCGGTTTTCGACAATCTTCCGCGCACCGGCCTGCCGCCGCAGCTCAGCTCCTGGGACGAATACGAACGTTCCGTCAAGGCGCTGGTCGATCTTGGGCTGATCGAGGACAGCACCAAGATCTGGTGGGATCTGCGCCCCAGCCACAGCTTTCCCACGCTCGAGACGCGGATTTGTGATGTCTGCCCGCGGATGGAAGACACGCTGGCGGTGGCGGCGGTGATCCAATGCCTGCACCGCATGTTGTGGCGCCTGCGCACCCGCAACCAGCGCTGGCGGATCTACGACCGCTTCCTGATCTCGGAAAACCGCTGGCGGGCCCAGCGCTATGGCATCGAGGAAGGATTGATCGATTTCGGCCGGGGCGAGATCGTACCGATGGACGAGCTGACCAACGAATTGATCGGCCTGTTGCACGAGGACGCCGAGGCGCTGAACTGTGTCGAAGAGCTGATGCACCTGCGCACCATCCTCGACCGCGGCACCTCTGCAATGCGCCAGCGCGCGGTTCGTGTCGCGGCCGAGGCCGCCGGCGCTGATCATGACACCCAGATGCGCGCGGTGGTCAGCCATCTGATCGAGGATTTTCAGGCCGACCTGTGAAAGAAACCGATCTCTACCCCCATGTGAAGGCGCTGCTTGTGGCGCAGGGCTATGACGTGAAAGCCGAGATCGGCGCCGCCGACGTCGTGGCCCTGCGCCCCGGCGAGGACGAACCGGTGATCGTCGAGCTGAAGACCGGCTTTGCGCTGACCCTGTTTCATCAGGCCGTGGCGCGGCAGGCGATGACGGATTTTGTCTATGTCGCGGTGCCGCGCCTGCCCGGCAAGCGGTTCCTGCGGGCGCTCAAGGACAACAAGACCCTGTGCCGCCGGCTCGGGCTCGGTCTGATCACCGTGCGGCTGAGCGATGGCCATACCGAGGTCCACCTCGACCCCGCGCCTTATGCGCCGCGCAAGGTCAAGGCGCGCAAGTCCCGGCTGTTGCGCGAATTTGCCCGCCGCGAGGGCGACCCGAACCTCGGCGGTGCCGCGCGCAGTGGCCCGCTGGTCACCGCCTATCGGCAGGACGCGGTCAAGATCGCCCTGCATCTGCGGCGCCATGGCGCCTCGAAATGTGCCGAGATCCGCGCGGTCACCGGCGTCACCACAGCCACCCGCATCATGGCCGACGACCATTATGGCTGGTTCGAGCGGGTCACGCGCGGCGTCTATCAGCTTACCCCGCGCGGGACCGAGGCGATGGGCAACGGCGACGACACCGAGTTGTGACGTATTGGCCTGCATGGGCCGCGCCGCGATGCCCGCCCTGCCATCTTTTTGACCTGTTCCCCGACCTGCCCGGCCCCGACTGGCCAAAAAGTTTCTTGCAAACTGCCCCATATCTCCGCGATAATTGAACAGGCATTCAATTCACGGCAAGGGGGAGCGCCGCGACATGGACTTTGCACTCACCGAGGAACAGACCGCCATTTTCGACATGGCACATGCGTTCGGGCAGGAGCATATCGCGCCCCATGCCCGGCAATGGGAGGCCGAGGGCTCGATTCCCAAGGATCTCTGGCCGCGGATCGGCGAGCTGGGCCTGGGCGGGCTCTACGTCTCCGAAGAGAGCGGCGGCTCGGGCCTGTCGCGGCTCGACGCGACGCTGGTCTTCGAGGCGCTGAGTATGGCCTGCCCCTCGGTGGCGGCCTTCCTGTCGATCCACAACATGTGCGCCAAGATGATCGACAGCTTCGGCTCCGACGATCTCAAGGCGCGGGTGCTGCCCAAGGCGGTGTCGATGGAGACGGTGTTCTCATACTGCCTGACCGAGCCGGGCTCGGGCTCTGACGCCGCCGGGCTCAAGACCCGCGCCGCCAAGACCAACGAAGGCTATCGCCTGACCGGCACCAAGGCTTTCATCTCGGGCGGCGGCTATTCCGACGCCTATATCGTGATGTGCCGCACCGGCGATGACAGCCCGCGCGGCATCTCGGCGATGATCGTCGAAGACGGCACAGAGGGGCTGAGCTTTGGCGGGCTCGAAGACAAGATGGGCTGGAAGAGCCAGCCGACCCGCCAGGTGCAGCTCGACGATTGTCTGGTGCCGGCCGAGAACCTGCTGGGCGCGGAAGGCAGTGGCTTCAAATACGCCATGGCCGGGCTCGACGGCGGGCGGCTCAATATCTCGGCCTGTTCGCTGGGCGCGGCGCAGAGCGGGCTGAACCTGACGCTGGACTACATGGGCGAGCGCAAGGCCTTTGGCCAGCCGATCGACCAGTTCCAGGCGTTGCAGTTCCGCCTGGCAGACATGGAGATCAACCTACAGGCCGCCCGTGTCTTTCTGCGGCAGGCAGCCTGGAAACTGGATTCCGGCGCGCCTGATGCCACCCCGGCCTGCGCCATGGCGAAAAAATTTGTGACCGAGACCGGAAGCCAGGTTGTGGATCAGTGCCTTCAACTGCACGGTGGCTATGGCTATCTCGCCGATTACGGGATCGAAAAACTGGTACGCGATCTGCGCGTGCATCAGATCCTCGAAGGCACAAATGAAATCATGCGCGTGATCGTCGCGCGCCACCTGCTGAAGAACAGATGACCGATATCTCGATACGCAAGACCGGCCGCGCCGGCCGCATCACCCTCAGCCGCCCCGAGGCGCTCAACGCGCTGACGCATGACATGTGCCTGGCGATCGACGCCGCGCTCCGGGAGTGGGCCGCCGACACCGATGTCGCAATGCTGATCATCGATGCCGAGGGCGAAAAGGCGTTCTGCGCCGGTGGCGATATCGCCGAAATGTATGCCAGTGGGTTGCGCGGCGATTATGAATATGGCCGGCGGTTCTGGCGCGACGAATACCGGATGAATGCCCGGCTGTTCCAGTTTCCCAAGCCTGTGGCGAGCTTCATGCAGGGCTTCACCATGGGCGGCGGCGTCGGCGTATCCTGTCACGGCTCGCACCGGATCGTGGCGGAAAGCTCGCGCATCGCCATGCCGGAATGCGGCATCGGTCTGGTGCCGGACGTGGGCGGCAGCCTGCTGCTGGCGCAGGCGCCGGGGCGGCTTGGGGAATACCTCGGTCTCACCGGTGCACGCATGGGCCCCGGCGATGCGATCCACGCCGGATTTGCCGATTGCTACATTCCCGAGGCCGACTGGCCGGCGCTGATCGAGGTGCTGGAACGCACCGGCGAATGGACCATGATCGACCGCTCCTGTGTGACCCCGCCGGAAAGCCGGCTGGCCGCGCTCCAGCCCGAGATCGACGCCACCTTCGGCGGCGAAACCCTGCTGGACGTGGTCAATGCGCTGGATCACCACGACAGCGCATTTGCCACCGAGACGCTGAAGATGCTCGAACGCAACTGCCCGCTTTCGATGGGCGCGACGCTCGAGATGGTGCACCGGCTGCGCGGCCCCGGTGGCGACATCCGCCGCGCGCTCGAGACCGAATACCGCTTTTCCGCCCGTGCGATGGAACATGGCGACTTTCTCGAAGGCATTCGCGCGGCGATCATCGACAAGGACAAGAGCCCGAAGTGGAGCGACGATCTGCGCGGGCTGAAACCGCCGCGGGTCACGCAGATGCTGCAACCGCTGGGCAAGGACGGGCTGACATTCGGGGAGGATGCAAAATGAAGATCGGGTTTATCGGATTGGGCAACATGGGCGGGCCAATGGCCGCCAATCTGGCCAAGGCCGGCCATGAGGTCACGGGCTTCGACACTGCCGACGTCGAGATCGAGGGCGTGGCGAAGGCCGGCTCTGCCACCGAGGTGGCAAGCGGCGCGCAGGTGGTCATCACCATGCTGCCCAATGGCGCGATCCTGCGCGCCGTCGCCGATGAAATCATTCCGGCGATGGAAAAAGGCGCGGTCTTCCTCGATTGCTCGACCGTCGATGTGGAAAGCGCCCGCGTCGTGGCCGAACAGGCCCAGGCCGCCGGGCTCGAGCCGCTCGACGCGCCGGTTTCCGGCGGAGTCACCGGGGCGGCGGCGGGCACGCTGACCTTCATGGTGGGCGGCTCCGACATGGGCTTTGCCGCCGTGAAAGAGCTGTTTGACGTGATGGGCCAGAAAGCGGTGCTCTGCGGCCCCTCGGGCAATGGTCAGGCGGCCAAGATCTGCAACAACATGATCCTCGGTGTCACCATGATAGCCACCTGCGAGGCCTTTGCCCTGGCCGACAAGCTGGGCCTCGACCGGCAGGCGATGTTCGACGTGGTCTCGACCTCATCGGGGTACAGCTGGTCGATGAACGCCTATTGCCCGGCCCCCGGCATCGGCCCGAAAAGCCCCGCCGACAACGGCTATCAGCCCGGCTTCGCGGCCGAGTTGATGCTGAAAGATCTGCGACTGGCCCAGCAGGCGGCGGAAGCCGCGGATGCCGACACGCCCATGGGTCAGGCAGCGCGCGATCTCTATGCGCAATTCGTCGAAAACGAGGACGGGTCGGGCCGAGATTTCTCGGCCATGTTGCCCCGGTTCGAAACCCGGAGCCGTGGCTGAGGAACCGGGCGCAAAGCTGGGGCGTTGACGTTGCAGTTCATACTGCGAGGAACGCCATGACCCGCTTCATCTCTCCGTTCGCCCTTGCCGCCGCGCTTTCGCTGCCCTTCGCCGCCGAGGCGGCCCCGACCCAGATGCCCCGGCCGGATGTTCAGGCCAATGCCGTGGCGGGGGCCGACCTGTTGTTCGTCAAGGACAAAGACAAGAAGAAGGGCAAGAAAAAGGCCAAGCTGAAAAAGAAGAAGAAAAAGGACAAGTCGAAAGACAAGGGCAAGGTCAAAGCCAAGATCGACATCAAGGACGACAAGGCCAAGATCGAGATCAAGGATGGCAAGGCCAAGATCGAGGTCAAGGACGGCAAGTCCAAGGTCGAGATCGATGGCGACGCCGATTTTGCCCGCCGCGCGCTGTCACAGATCGCCGGGCTGGGCGTGCCGCTGGCAGTGCTTGGCACCTCGGGGCTCAGCGACATTCTGATCGATTGCCCGCCGGGGCTGGCCGGGAAAGACGTGCCCTGCGTGCCGCCCGGGCAGGCGAAAAAATCCGTTACCGCCGAGGATTGGGCCAGCCGCAACGACGAGGACGTGCACCTGCACCTGATCGAACGCCAGCGCGACATCGACCGCGAGATCGAACGGGAATATGACCTCGATATCGAGGTCGAGGACGGCGCCGACCTCGACCCGTTCGTCAATGATTTCGCCCTGACGCAAGAGCGGATCGTCGAGATTTTTGCGCTCGACCCGGCTCCCGAAGATCATGCCTATATCATCATCGACGGCCAGCCGGTGCTTCTCGACATGGAGAATTATCGCCGCATCCGCCTGCTGCGCGGGTTGCAGGATGTGCAGGTGTTCGATGTCGAGGATCTCGACCTGACGTCATTGGCGGGGCATGACCGGCTGCTGGCAACCTATGACCTGCCCGAGCCCGAGCCCGATCATTATTACGCCGCCGTCGATGGCGAAGTGCTGCTGATGCCGCTGCGCGCCTACGAGATGATCCAGCTGCTGCGGATCGCCGCCATCGCGCCCTCGTCCCTTGTCGCCGAAGGCGGCTGAACGGCGCGGCCGGACGTCAAAGCGCCCAGGAAACAGGGCCGGGCCTCGGCGCCCGGCCCTGTTTGTCATTCCGCTGCCAACTTGCGTGGTTTGAGCATCGGCGCGAGGTAATGGCCGGTGTGGCTGGCCTTGACCTTGGCCACTTTCTCGGGCGTGCCGGTCGCGACGATCTTGCCACCGCCATCACCACCCTCGGGGCCGATGTCGATGATCCAGTCAGCGGTCTTTATGACGTCGAGGTTGTGTTCGATCACCACCACGGTATTGCCGCTCTCGACCAGTTCGTGCAGCACTTCCAAAAGCTTGCGCACGTCCTCGAAATGCAGGCCCGTTGTCGGCTCGTCGAGGATGTAGAGCGTGCGGCCGGTGGAGCGTTTGGCCAGTTCCTTCGACAGTTTCACCCGCTGCGCCTCGCCGCCAGAGAGGGTCGTCGCCTGCTGGCCGACCTTGATATAGCCAAGGCCCACCCGCATCAGCGCATCCATCTTGTCGCGGATCGAGGGCACCGCCTTGAAGAACTCCTGCGCCTCTTCAACCGTCATATCAAGAACGTCGGCTATGCTCTTGCCCTTGAACTTGATTTCCAGAGTCTCTCGGTTGTAGCGCGCGCCCTTGCAGGTCTCGCATTCGACATAGACATCGGGCAGAAAGTGCATCTCGATCTTGATGACACCGTCGCCCTGACAGGCCTCGCACCGACCGCCCTTGACGTTGAACGAAAAGCGCCCGGGCTTGTAGCCGCGCGCCTTGGCCTCCGGCAGCCCGGCAAACCAGTCGCGGATCGGGGTGAAGGCGCCGGTATAGGTGGCGGGGTTCGACCGTGGGGTGCGGCCAATGGGCCGCTGGTCGATGTCGATCACCTTGTCGAGATGCTCCAGCCCCTGGATCGTCTCGCAGGGGGCGGGCGTCTGCCGCGCGCCGTTGAGCCGCATCGAGGCGGTCTTGAACAGGGTCTCGATGGTCAGGGTCGATTTGCCCCCGCCCGACACGCCCGAAACGCAGACGAATTTGCCCAGCGGAAACTCGGCGGTGACTTTGCGCAGGTTGTTGCCCGTGGCCTTGACCACGGTCACCGATTTGCCATTGCCCTCACGCCGTTCCGACGGCACCGCGATCTCGCGCTGGCCCGAGAGGTATTGGCCGGTGACCGACGACGGTTCCGCCGCCACCTGGGCCGGCGTGCCATGGGCCACCACCTGGCCGCCATGCACCCCGGCACCGGGCCCGATGTCAAAGACGTAATCCGCCTCGCGGATCGCCTCTTCGTCGTGTTCCACCACGATCACAGTATTGCCCTGGTCGCGCAGGTTCTTGAGCGTACCGAGCAGCCGGTCATTGTCGCGCTGGTGCAGCCCGATCGACGGCTCGTCGAGCACGTAGAGCACGCCGGTCAGGCCAGAGCCGATCTGCGACGCCAGCCGGATCCGCTGGCTCTCGCCACCCGAGAGCGTGCCGGCATTGCGGCTCAGCGTCAGATATTCGAGGCCGACATTGTTGAGGAACCCCAGCCGTTCGCGGATCTCCTTGAGGATGGCGCGGGCGATCTCGTTCTTCTGCGAGCTGAGGTGCTGCGGCACCTCATTGCACCAGTCAAAGGCCTCGCGGATCGACATCTGCACCACCTGGCCGATATGCAGCAGATCGTCCTCGGGCGCGCCGATCTTGACCGCCAGCGCCTCGTCCCGAAGACGGTAGCCGCCACAGGCATGGCACGACCGGTTGTTCTGGTAGCGTTCGAATTCCTCGCGAATCCAGTTGCTGTCGGTTTCGCGGTAGCGCCGTTCCATATTCGGAATGACGCCCTCGAAGACGCGGGAAATCTGATAGACCCGGCCGCCCTCGTCATAGCGAAACTCGATCTCCTCGTCGCCGGAGCCATAGAGGAAGACCTGCTGGACGTGTTTCGGCAGATCCTTCCAACGGGTGTTCTTGTCGAACTCGTAATGCTTGGCCAGCGCCTCGATGGTTTGCAGGAAATAGGGCGATTTGCCCTTGCGCCAGGGCGCCAGCGCGCCATCGTAGATCTTCAGAGTGGTGTCGGGCACCACAAGCCGTTCGTCAAAGAACAGCTCCATCCCCAGCCCGTCACATTCCGGGCAGGCGCCGAACGGCGCGTTGAAGGAAAACAGCCGCGGCTCGATCTCGGGGATAGTGAAGCCACTGACCGGACAGGCGAAATTCTCGGAAAAAGTGATCCGCTCCGGGTCTTCGTCGTCGCGCGGTGCGGTTTCCAGGATGGCGATGCCATCGGCGAGGTCGAGCGCGGTGCCGAAGCTGTCGGCCAGCCGCGTCTCCAGCCCCTCGCGCACTACGATGCGGTCGACCACCACATCGATGTCATGGCGGTATTTCTTGTCCAGCACCGGCGGCTCGTCGAGCTCGTAGAAGGCGCCGTCGACCTTGACCCGCTGAAAGCCCTGCTTGCGCAGCTCGAGGAATTCCTTGCGGTATTCGCCCTTGCGGTCGCGGATGATCGGCGCCAGCAGATAGCCGCGCGTGCCCTCTTCAAGCGTCATCACCCGGTCCACCATGTCCTGCACCTGCTGCGCCTCGATCGGCTTGCCGGTGGCGGGGGAATACGGCGTGCCGGCGCGGGCAAAGAGCAGCCGCATGTAATCGTAGATCTCGGTCACGGTGCCGACGGTTGAACGCGGGTTCTTCGATGTGGTCTTCTGCTCGATCGAAATCGCCGGCGACAGGCCGGTGATATGATCGACATCGGGCTTTTCCATCATGTCGAGGAACTGCCGCGCATAGGCCGAGAGGCTCTCGACATAGCGGCGCTGCCCTTCGGCATAGATCGTGTCAAAGGCCAGCGAGGATTTGCCCGAGCCCGACAGCCCGGTGATCACCACAAGCTGATCGCGCGGGATATCGACGTCGATGCCCTTGAGATTGTGCTCGCGCGCGCCGCGCACCTCGATATGTTTCAGTTCCGGCATTTCAGCCCCCCTTCGGCAGTGGTTAACACATAGGGGATGAGGCCGGTTTCGCCAATGGAAAAATGAGAACACAAAGCGAACATTTGCCGAGGCGAGGATTTCCCCTGTTGATCGGCGGGTCCACTTTACGCAGGGTTATCGCATTCAATTGGTCATTTGGGGGTCGGGATGTCATTTCTCCGCACATTGTTAGTTTCTCTGCTCGCGCTGCCGGGCCTGTTGTCGGCGCAGGAAAACCCGCGCACCATCCTGGTGCTCGATGGCTCTGGCTCGATGTGGGGCCAGATCGACGGCCGGGCCAAGATCGAGATCGCCCAGACGGTTATGGGTGATCTGCTGGCCGCCCTGCCCGCCGATCAGGAACTGGGGCTGACCGCCTATGGCCACCGCACCAAGGGCGATTGCAGCGACATCGAAACGCTGGTTGCCCCCGGTGCCGGCACCCGCGGCGCCATCGCCACTGCGGTCAACGGCATTCAGCCGCGCGGCAAGACGCCGATGACCGATGCGGTGACCGCCGCCGCCGAGGCGCTGCGCTACACCGAAGAAAAGGCGACGGTGATCCTGGTGTCCGACGGCATCGAGACCTGCAACCCCGATCCCTGCGCCGCCGCCCGCGCGCTGGAACAGGCCGGCGCCGAGTTCACCGTGCATGTGGTGGGCTTCGACGTGAGCGACCCCGAGGCGCTGGAGCAAATGCAATGCCTGGCCGAAGAGACCGGCGGCCGCTTTCTCACCGCCGCCAATGCCGGCGAGCTGGGCGAGGCGCTGACCGAGGTCGCCGCCGCGCCCGAGCCGATGCCGGTGACCGTCGATTTCGCCGCCACCGACGGCGAGGACGGGCCGCGGATCGCCACACCGCTGATCTGGTCCCTTTCGCGGGGCGAGACCGCAATCCTCGATTTCGAGCGTGGCGCCACCGTCAGCGCCGATCTGCTGCCGGGTGATTACCTTGTGTCGGTGTTGCGCCCCGAGGACGAGGCCAGCGCCGAGATGACCTTTGCCCAGGGCGACGCCCCGCAAACCGTCACCCTGGCCCTGCCCGCGCTGTTGCCGCCCGCCAGCCTAGAAGCGGCCGATAGCGCGCCGGCCGGATCGACCCTTCCGGTGACATGGGACGGCCCCGATGCGCAGAACGATTACATCTCTGTCGCGCGCCCCGGCGATGACGGCTATGAAACCTATGCCTATACCCGCAAGGGCAGCCCGGCAGAGTTACTGCTGCCCGCCCTGCCCGGCGACTACGAGCTGCGCTATGTCCTCTCGGACGGGCGCAAGACTCTGGCAACCCGGCCGATCGCCGTCACCGAGGTGACCGCCAGCCTCGACGCCGCCGACAGCGTCGTCGCCGGGGCGCAGTTGCCCGTCACCTGGCAAGGGCCGGATTATGCCAATGACTACATCTCGGTCGCCCGGCCCGGGGATGATGGCTATGAGAGCTATGTCTACACCCGCAAGGGCAGCCCCGGGCAGTTGCTGATGCCACCCCAGCCCGGCGACTACGAGTTGCGCTACGTGATGTCGCAGGACCGCACCGTTCTGGCGACCCGCAGGGTGACGGTGACCGAGGTCGCGGCGACACTGGCTTCCGAAGACAGCGCGCTCGCCGGCGCCACCCTGCCGGTGACCTGGGAGGGCCCGGATTACGCCAATGATTACATCTCCATCGCGCGGCTTGGCGATGACGGTTACGAGAATTACGCCTATACCCGCAAGGGCAGCCCGGCGCAGGTGGTCATGCCGACGGTGCCCGGCGACTACGAGCTGCGCTACGTGATGTCGCAGGATCGCACCGTGCTGGCGACCAGACCCATCGCGGTGGACGCAATCAGTGCCACGCTCGAGGCCCCCGCCGAGGCCGCCGCCGGCCAGCCGCTCGAGGTGCGCTGGACCGGGCCGGATTATGCCAATGATTACATCTCTGTCGCCCGGCCCGGCGACGACGGCCACGAGGCCTATACCTACACCCGCAAGGGCATGCCGCTTTCGCTCACCATGCCGCTGGTGCCGGGCCGCTACGAGCTGCGCTATGTCATGTCGCAGGACCGCACGGTTCTGGCGAGCCTGCCGATCGAGGTACAGGATGTGCAGGCGACGCTCGCTCTTCCCGAGACCGCCCGCGCCGGGGCCTCGATCGTGGTGAACTGGGAGGGCCCGGGATATGACCGCGACTATATCTCGATTTCGCGGCCCGGCGACAGCCGCCATGATGCCTATAGCTACACCCGGACCGGCTCGCCCCTCTTGCTGCGCACCCCGGCGGTGCCCGGCACCTACGAAGTGCGCTATGTGGCGGCCAGCAACGGCACCTCGGTCCTGGCCCGCAAGGAGATCACCCTGACCGAAGTAAGCGCGGATTTGCAGGCCGCCGAGCGCGGCGCCGCCGGCGGCAATCTGGCGGTGCATTGGGACGGGCCTGATTTCAGCGACGATTACGTGTCGATCGCCCGCGCCCAATCTTCGGACGATGAATACGAAACCTATGGCCGCACCAGTCAGGACAGCCCGTTGATCCTGAAACTGCCCGAACAGCCCGGCGCTTACGAGCTGCGCTATGTGGTCGGCCAGAACCGCAAGGTGATCGCCCGCAAGCCGCTGACGGTCGAATAGCCACCCCCGCCCCGGCCCCGCGCCGGGGCCTCCCCGACCGCAGCGCCGCAGCCCCGCGCGTCAGACCGCGCGGGTCACGTCATAGCCGTAGAGCCAGTCGAACTGCCGCAGCGCCCGCGCCGGGGCCAGCCGCGCGCCAAGGCGCAGCGTGGTATGCGCCGCCAGCCGCAGCGGCCCGGGCCGCAAATGGTATTTCCAGGCGTTGCCGGTGGCCGCGGCCACGATTTTCTGACAGCGCGCCATGCGCAGCGCCTGATAGGCGGCCAGCCCCGCGCCGATATCCTCATGCCCGGCCAGGCAGGCGCCGAGCGCCCAGGCATCCTCGAGCGCCATATTGGCCCCCTGCGCCAGATAGGGCAGCGTCGGATGGGCCGCGTCGCCCAGCAGAGCGCAGTGCCCCCCGACCCAGCGCGGCGCCACCCGATGGCGGAAAAGACCCCAGAGATGGACCGCCTCCACCGCGCCCAGCATCCGCTGCACCGCCGGACCGAACCCGGCAAAGGCCGCGCGCAGGTTGGCCGGATCGTCGCGGTGCTGCCAGCCTTCCTCGGCCCAGGCCGCGCGCTCCTGCGCCGCCACGAGGTTGAGCACCGAGCCGTCGCGCAGCGGATAACACACCAGATGCCGGCCCGGCCCCATGTGCACCTGCACCTCTGCACCCTGGCCGGTGACATTCGGGATTACCGCGCGCCAGGCCACCTGACCGGTGAATTGCGGACTGGCCGGGCCGATCAGCGCTTCGCGCAGCCGCGAATGCAGCCCGTCGGCACCGATCACCAGATCGGCGGTACAGGCGTCGCCATTGGCCATCACCAGTTCGGGCCCCGCGCCGGGCCGGACCTCCGCCACCTTTTGCAACAGCCGGAAGCGCACGCCGCGCGCCCGCGCCTCGGTGACCAGTAGATCGATCAGATCGGCGCGGTGGACAAAGAAATAGCGTTGATCCCGCGGCAACAGCCCGAGATCGAGCCGCGCCACCTCGTCGCCGGCGCGAAAATCGCGCAGCGACACCGCCCGGCCTTCGGCCGAGCGCGCCGCCAGCTCCGGCGCCAGCCCCAGTGCCTCGATCACCCGCAACCCGTTCGGGCTGATCTGAAGCCCGGCGCCGACCTCGCGGATCGCCTCGGCCTGTTCCAGAACTGTGACCTGTGCGCCCCGCCCGGCCAGACACAGCGCAGCGGCCAGCCCACCGATGCCCCCGCCGACGATGCGGATATCAAGACCAAGAAGGCTCATCTCTTTCCCTTCTGACAAAAACGCCGGGGCGAGCGCCCCGGCGTTTTCGGTATTTTGCAATGCAGCGCCGCGGCTCAATCGTCGCGATGCACCTTTTCGCGGCGCTCGTGACGCTCCTGCGCCTCGAGGCTCATGGTGGCGATCGGCCGCGCGTCGAGACGCTTGAGCGAGATCGGCTCGCCGGTCACCTCGCAATAGCCGTATTCCCCCTCGTCGATCCGGCGCAGGGCCGCATTGATCTTGGCGACCAGCTTGCGCTGACGGTCGCGGGTGCGCAGTTCAATGGCGCGGTCTGTCTCTTCGCTGGCGCGATCCGCAACATCGGGAATGTTGCGCGTGCTCTCCTGAAGCCCTTCGATCGTATCGCGGGTTTCGTCGAGCAATTCGTTTTTCCAGGAAATCAGCTTGCGGCGGAAATATTCAGTTTGCCGCTCGTTCATGAATGGTTCGTCCTCAGCGGGACGATAATCTTCGGGTAGAAACGATTCTTGTTTCATATCCGCTCCCTCTTTCTGGCCAGCCTCAGTTGAAATCAATTTTGAATGCTCCTTTTGACCGGCAACCCCTGCGCGCTCGGAGTACTCCCTGAGCACCGGAATGTCACTACACAAAGCGCTGTATTGCGGCGAATTCTCGGTATCGATAGGCTCCGCGCCAGAAGCCGAAACAAGGAGCAGGCATGAAATTTCAGGGCACCGAGAGCTATGTGGCGACCGAAGATCTCACGTTAGCGGTAAATGCCGCGGTAACGCTGGAACGGCCGCTGCTGGTCAAGGGCGAACCGGGCACCGGCAAGACCGAACTGGCGCGTCAGGTGGCCGATGCGCTGGGCCTGCGGATGCTGGAGTGGAACGTCAAATCCACCACCAAGGCGCAGCAGGGGCTGTATGAATACGACGCCGTTTCGCGCCTGCGCGACAGCCAGCTCGGCGAAGAGCGGGTGCATGACGTGCGCAACTACATCCGCAAGGGCAAGCTCTGGCAGGCCTTCGAGGCGGAAGAGAAGGTGGTGCTTCTGATCGACGAGATCGACAAGGCCGACATCGAGTTTCCCAACGACCTGTTGCAGGAGCTCGACAAGATGGAATTTCACGTCTACGAGACCGGCGAAACCGTCAAGGCCCGCCAGCGCCCGATCGTCATCATCACCTCGAACAATGAAAAGGAACTGCCCGACGCCTTCCTGCGCCGCTGTTTCTTTCACTACATCCGGTTCCCCGACGAGGCGACGATGCGCCAGATCGTCGAGGTTCATCATCCCGGTATCAAACAGGCGCTGCTGACCACCGCGCTGACCCAGTTCTACGAGATCCGCGAGCAGGCCGGGCTCAAGAAGAAACCCTCGACCTCCGAGGTGCTCGACTGGCTCAAGCTCCTGCTGGCCGAGGATCTCACGCCCGAGGATCTGGCCCGCGACGGGGCCAACGCCCTGCCCAAATTGCACGGCGCCCTGCTCAAGAACGAGCAGGATGTGCATCTTTTCGAACGCCTCGCCTTCATGGCCCGCCGCGGCCGCTGATCCGGGGCGGCCCGGTCCCGTTCCGGTCGAAAACCTGTGGCGGAGCGGGCCAGGGCCCATGGACGGAAAGACCGCCCTGCCCTGATCGGGAAACCGGCGCGATCGCGCGATAAAAGATCCGGCGCCCGGCGATTGACCGGGCGCCGGATGCGGCGGCCACCGACGCGCCAATCCCTGGCGGCCGGCGACGAATTTGCGGCGTGGCACGGCCAGTCGGACGGCCCCGCCCGGCATAGCCGGGCATTTGCATCCTGCCCTCGTGCATTACCTGTCGGCAAACGTCGGCAATTCACCATATCTGGTGTGATCCCGATTGCCCGCCCACAACCCAACCCCTTGATTCGGCTGAATTGCAACGCTTTCGGACGCCGGAAAAACTCGGCCGATTTACGGCTTAGGAAATCCCGGCTTTGCCGTATACTCCCCCATAAGGCGATAACGCCAAACGGGATGTCCTGATGCATCCGAAAGAGCAGGCAGACCAGAATGTCGATTGAAATGACTATCCGCGCGCTGCGGCCCGCAGATCGGGACCAATGGCAGGAGCTTTGGCGGCAATATCTCGCGTTTTATGAAACCGAGCTTCCGGCGCGGATTTATGACAGCACCTTTCATCGTTTGCTGGGAGACGACAGCCGCGATTTCAATGGCCTTGTCGCCCTTTCCGGGGACCGGCTCGTCGGGTTGACGCACTTCCTGTTTCACCGCCATGCTTGGAAAGAGGAAGAGGTCTGTTACTTGCAGGATCTCTACGCCGTGCCCGATCTGCGGGGGCGTGGCATCGGCCGCAAGCTGATCGAGGCAGTTTATGCCCGAGCCGATGCGGCGGGCGCGCCCTCGGTCTACTGGCTCACCCAGGAGTTCAACCACACCGCCCGCGATCTCTATGACCGGATCGGCGTGTTGACCCCGTTCATCAAATACCAGCGAGCCTGACACATGCGCCGCAGCCGTCTTTTCCTGCCGCTTTACATGTTGCTCTCGGCCTGCGTGCCGATGGCCTCTTCGGATATGCCGACCCGCGCCGCCAGTCTGGAATCCACATTGCCGGTGATGAAGACCTTTTCGCAGCCCCGCCCGCTGCCGGCGGCGCGGTCGAATACCGATATTGCCCGCGATTTCATCGACCTGCACTTCCAGCTTGAAAGCGGCCGCCCGCTGCCTCGGCTGACCCGGTTCGAAGGGCCGATCGGGGTGCGGGTGACCGGCGATGCCCCGGCCCAGCTCGACCGCGATCTCAAGCAGCTCCTGCATCGGCTGCGCAGCGAGGCGGCGCTGGACATTCGCCAGGTGGCGCCAGACGCGCCGGCGGCGGTGACGATCGAGGCGATCAGCTCGGCCGAGATCCGCCGCGCCCTGCCGATGGCGGCTTGTTTCGTGGTGCCCAATGTCACTTCTCTGGCCGATTACAAGCGCAAGCGCCGCTCCGGCAAATTGAATTGGGCGCAGCTGCAACAGCGCACCACGGTGGCGATCTTCGTGCCCAATGACACCACCCCGCAAGAGATGCGCGATTGCCTGCACGAAGAGCTGGCCCAGGCGCTGGGGCCGCTCAACGATCTTTATCGCCTGCCGGATTCGGTGTTCAACGACGACAATGTGCACACCGTCCTGACCGGTTTCGACATGCTGATCCTGCGGGCGACCTATGACAGCGCGCTGCGCTCCGGCATGGACCGCGCGAGTGTCGCCGCTCGCCTGCCCGCCATTCTCGCCCGGCTGAACCCGCGCGGCGCCGGCATCGGCACCAACCGGCAGTCGCGCACGCCCCGCGCCTGGATCGAGGCGGTGCAGGAGGCATTGGGGCCCGGCGCCAGGCATTCTCAACGCCGGACCGCCGCCACCCGGGCGCTCAGGATCGCCGCCGCCATGGGCTGGCAGGATCACCGCCGCGCCTTTTCGCATTACGCCATGGGCCGCATTCTTCTGATCAGCGACCCCGATCGGGCGCGCGCCGAATTCGAGGCCGCCGACCGGTTCTATCGCATGAGCCCGGCGACCGAGCTGCATCTGGCCTATGTCGCCTCGCAGCTCGGCGCGCTCGAATTGACGCGCGGCCGGCCGGACCAGACGCTGGCGCTGGTGGCACCGCATTTCGACACCGCCGCGCGCCATGAAAACGCGGCGCTGCTGAGCACGCTGCTGCTGTTGCGCGCCGAGGCGCTCGATCTGACCGGACGGGTTTCGGAAGCGCGCGAGGTGCGGATGGACTCTCTGGGATGGGCGCGCTACGGCTTTGGCGCGGATTGGGCGGTGCGCGCGAAACTGCGCGAGATTGCCGCGCTCAACCCGCTCAAGGGCCCGCGCGGGTAGTTCCGGCGGCGCCGGCGCAGACAGAAGGACAAGGAACAGATGCTGGTCATCATCGGCGCCATTATCGGCGGTATCATCGGCGGCACGATCGCCAGGCGGCGCGGCGGCAAGACGCTGGACGTGGTGCAATATGTCGGCATCTATGCGCTGGCCTTCGCGCTTCTGGGCATGTTGGCCACGCTGGTGATCCACCGCCTGGCCCTCTGAGGCGCGGCGATGTTCGTTCCCTTCTTCGAAACCCTGCGCCGCGCCGGCGTTCCGGTGTCGCTCAGGGAATATCTCACCTTTCTCGAAGGCATGAGCGCGGGTCTGGCGACCTATGACGTCGATGCCTTCTATTACCTCGCGCGCACCGCGATGGTGAAGGACGAGCGCAACCTCGACAAGTTCGACCGCGCCTTTGCGCACAGCTTCAAGGGGCTGGAAGAAATTTCGGCGCAGGACGTGCTGAGCGCCGTCGATCTGCCCGAGGACTGGCTGCGCAAGATGGCCGAGAAACACCTCAGCCCCGAGGAAATGGCCGAGATCGAGAGCCTCGGCGGTTTCGATCAACTGATGGAGACGCTGAAGAAGCGGCTCGAGGAGCAGAAAGGCCGCCATCAGGGCGGCAACAAATGGATCGGCACCGCCGGCACCTCGCCCTTCGGGGCCAATGGCTACAACCCCGAAGGCGTGCGCATCGGCCAGGAGAAAAGCCGCCACCAGCGCGCCGTCAAGGTCTGGGACAAGCGCGAGTTTCGCAATCTCGACGACCAGATCGAGCTTGGCACCCGCAACATCAAGGTGGCGCTGAAACGCCTGCGAAACTGGGCACGGACCAGTGCCAATGACGAGTTGGACCTCGACGGCACCATCCGGGCGACGGCCGAACACGGCTACCTTGACGTCAAGACCCGGCCGGAACGGCACAATGCGGTCAAGGTGGTGCTGTTTCTCGATGTCGGCGGCTCGATGGATGCGCATATCCGGGTGGTGGAAGAGCTGTTCTCGGCCGCGCGCTCCGAATTCAAGCACCTCGAATATTACTATTTCCACAATTGCCTTTACGAAGGTGTCTGGCGCGACAATCGCCGCCGCTGGTCCGAGGTAACGCCGACCTGGGAGGTGCTGCGCACCTATGGTTCGGACTACAAGTGCATCTTTGTCGGCGATGCCAGCATGTCACCCTACGAGATCGCCTTTGCCGGCGGCGCCAACGAACATTGGAACGAGGAAGCCGGCCAGGTCTGGCTGGCGCGCGCTCGCGACCAATGGCCCGACAATCTCTGGATCAACCCGGTGCCCGAACAGCAATGGAGATACACCCAGTCGATCGGCATGATCCACGAGATCTTCGAGGGTGCCATGGTGCCGATGACGCTCGAAGGGCTGGAACGCGGCATGAAGGCGCTGGCGCGTTAGCCCGCCTGTCAGCGGCGGTAATCCTCGGGCTTGATGCCATAGCGCGCGAGCTTGTCGTAAAGCGTCTTGCGCGGCAGTTTCAGCTGTTTCGCGGCCTCGGTGGCGCGTCCGTTCTGGCGGCTGAGCGCGGCGATCAGAAGCGAGCGTTCGACCTGCGCCATCTGCGCCGCCAGCCCCTGTTCGGCATTGCGCGCCACCTCTTCCGGCATGCCCAGCACAAACCGCATCGCCGCCGACATCAGCGAGCGCGCATTGCCCGGCCAGCTCTGCGCCATCAGCGCGGCAGCATGATCCGGGCTGATTTCAGGCGCGGTGATGCCGGCCTGTTCGGCGGCCTGGTCGACGTAATGGCGAAACAGCACCGGGATGTCCTCGGGCCGTTCCGACAGCGCCGGAATGCGCACCACATGGACATTGAGCCGGTAATAGAGATCGGCGGTCACCCGGCCCTCGGCAAAGGCCGCATCGATCCCGTCGACCGCCCCCGCGATCAGCCGCAACCCCTGGCCGGAGTCCAGCAGATCGAGCAGCACAAGCTGGCTGTCGGCCGAAAGATCGGCAATGCCATCGAGAAACAGCGCCCCGCCCTCGGCGCGCGAGAACACGTCGCGCAGGCCGGCGGGATCGAGGCTGCGCGCGGCGCGTTTCTCGAACGGCGTCTTGGCGCGGGGCGAGGATAGGTGAATGACCTCGGCCACCTTGGAGATGCCCGAACCCTGCGGCCCGATGATCAGCGCATCGGCGGTCGATGCCGCCACCTGACGGACCTGCGCGCGCAGCGCCTCGGCCAGCGCCGAGGTGCCGAAGATCATCCGCGCCGCCGGATCGCCGGCCTCGATCTGGCTTTTGAACCGGCGGTTTTCCAGCACCATGGCGCGGGCCTTCAGCGCCCGGTCCAGCACCTTGAGCAGATCCTCGGTGGCGCAGGGCTTTTCGAGAAAGGCGAAGGCCCCGGCGCCAAGCGCGCGCACCGCCATCGGGATGTCGCCCTCGCCGGTCAGCAGAATCACCGGCAGGTCGGGATCGACCTGCTGGGCGTGGTCGAGCAGATGAAAGCCATCGCGCCCCGGCATGCGGATATCGCTCAGGATCACCCCGTCGAAGTCCGGTGTGATATGATCCTTGGCGACCACGAAAGACCCCGCCGGAACCGGTGCATACTCTGCCAGTTCCAGCGATTGGCACAGCGCCTCGCGCAGGCCCGCGTCGTCGTCCACCAACAAGACCTGCCTCATGCCGCCGCCTCCTGCGCTTCACGCCATTGGTCGAGCTCGACGGTAAAGACCGCCCCGCCGCCGGGCGCGTTGCTGCCGCGGATGGTGCCGCCAAAGCTCTGCACCAGACCATAGGAGATCGACAGGCCAAGCCCCATGCCGTCGGGCCCGCCGACCTGTTTGGTGGAATAGAACGGGTCGAAGATACGGTCGGGATCGGCAATGCCCGGCCCGGTGTCTGCCACCGTCACCACCGGACGCGTGCCGGCGTCGAGCGTGATGGTCAGGGCGCGGCGCGGGGCGTCCTCCATGGCGTCGGCGGCGTTCGAGATCAGATTGACAAAGACCTGTCCCAGCCGCACCTCGCCGCCCCAGACCCAGACCGGCGCCGGCGGTGGCTGCCAGTCCAGCGTCACCGCGCCCTGGCGCAGCCGCGGCTCGGCCAGTTCGATGGCGCTGTCGATCACCGCGACGATATCGACCTTGCCCATCGGCTCGCTTTCGTTGCGGGCAAAGGCGCGCAGGTTCTTGATGATCCGCGCCATGCGGCGCGCCATGGCGGCGATGCGACCCAGGTTCTCGCGTGCGGTCGCGGGGCGGTCGCGGTCAAGGAAGGCCTGGGCGTTCTCGGCATAGTGCTGGATCGCCATCAGTGGCTGGTTCAGCTCGTGGCTGATGCCGGCCGACATCTGCCCCAGCGCCGAGAGCTTGCCGGCCTGCACCAGATCGGCCTGGGCGCGTTTCAGCGCCGCCTCGGCCTCCTGGCGTTCGCGCACCTCGTGGCGCAGCGCGGTGTTGGTCTGCGACAGCTGGGCGGTGCGCGCGGTGACCCGACTCTCGAGCCGTGCATTGGCCTGCGCCAGCGCCCGCCGTCGCGCCCCGGCCAGGAACAGCAGCGCGCCGAAGGTCGCCATCAGCGCCGCCACCGCCGCCGCCTGCCAGAGCGCCAGCCGCAGCGCCGGACTGGTGTCGATCAGCGCCTCGGCGCGCATTCCGATCACCGGCAGATCCTGGCTCAGATGCAAGGCGCGGCGCGGCACATAGGGCGACCAGTCGAGCCACCAGACCTCATGCGCGCCCACCTGCACCGCCCGCGGCGTTTCGCCCGCCGGCGTCTCCGGCCCCAGCGCGCCGGGCGGCTGACGCCAGTACAAGAGCTCGGAACGGTTCGAGATGAAGACCCGGCCGTCGCCGTCGACGAAATAGATCGCCGGGCGGTCGCCGCGCCAGTTCTCTTCCAGCCGGTCGATGTCGACGCCGAGGATCAGCGCCCCTCGCACCTTGCCGGCGGCATCAAAGGTCGGCGCGGCAAAGAACCAGGCGCGCACGCCGAAGGTCTCGCTCACCACATGCGCCGAGCCCAGCGCGCCCTGCATCGCCCGGCGGAAATAGGCGCTGTCGCCCAGTGCCTCCGGCGTGCGTGGCCCAGAGGCCGCCAGCACCCGGCCCGAGGCATCGACGTAATGCATGGTCAGCGCCGAGGTCTTGTCGGCCACGTCGAGCAGCAGCGCATCGGCCGGTGCGCGCTCGCCGCCATCGTGCAGCGCCGCCAGCGCCGGGTGATCGGCGGTCAGCACTGCCACCTCGGCGTGATGCTGCAATTGGGCGGTGAGTCGGTCGGCGGCCAGCGACAGCCCGGCCTCGCCGCGCCGGGCGATCTGATCGAGGCCCTGACGAAAGCCGGTGTGCCAGACGCCGGCGCTCACCGCCGCTATACATGCGATGTAGAGCGCCGCCAGACCGCGAAGTGAGGAAGATTTCGACGACATGACGATACTTTAGCGCGTCCCCCCTTGCAAAGGAAAGCCAGCCCGTCAGGATGATCTCATGGCAGAGCTTTCGCAATCTCCGACCGACCCGGGTTTTGTCCAGAATCCCTATCCGTTTTACGCCGAGGCGCGGGCCAGGGGCGCCGTGCACCAATGGCGCGACTATGGGATCCACTGCGCCTTTTCGCATGCCGCCGTCAATGCCGCCCTGCGCGACAGCCGCATGGGCCGCGAGGCACCCGACGAGCTGAAAGAGCCGCGGCCCGCGCATCTGCGCGACTTCTATGCAATCGACGACAATTCCATGCTGGAACTGGAAGCGCCGCGCCACACCCGGCTGCGCATGCTGGTGCTGCATGCCTTCACCGCTCGCGGCATTGCCGGGCTGGCGCCGGAGATCGAGGCGCTCTGTCACCACTTGATCGACGCGTTCCCCGAGGGCGATTTCGACCTGTTGCCGCAGTATGCCACCCAGGTGCCGGTGATCGTGATCGCCCGGCTGCTGGGCGTGCCCGACGACATGGCCGACCGGTTGCTGGCCTGGTCAAACGACATGGTGGCGATGTACCAGGCCCGGCGAGACCGGGCGATCGAAGACGGCGCCAATGCCGCCGCGCGCGAGTTTTCGGCCTTTCTGGCCGATTACATCGCCACCCGCCGCCGCACCCCCTCGGACGATCTGATCACCCGGCTGATCGCAGCAGAGGCCGATGGCGAAAAGCTGAGCCTGGACGAGCTGATCGCCACCTGCGTTCTGGTGCTGAACGCCGGCCATGAGGCCACGGTGCATACTCTGGGCAATGGGGTGAAGGCGATGCTCGAGACCGGCATGCGCCCCGAATGGACCTCTGATTCGATGATCGATGCGACGGTCGAGGAAATCCTGCGGTTCGATCCGCCGCTGCACATGTTCACCCGCTGGGTATACGAAGACCTCGAGATCGGGCGCAGCCCCTTGCGACGCGGCGACCGCATCGGCCTCTTGCTGGGGGCGGCCGGCCGCGATCCCGAGATGTGGGTCGACCCCGACCGTTTCGATCCGAATCGACATCTGAAGCCGCATGTGGCCTTTGGCGCCGGCCGCCATTTCTGCGTTGGCGCGCCGCTGGCCCGGCTCGAGTTACGCATTGCGCTTCAGGTGCTCTTCGCCCGCCTGCCCGGCCTGCGCCTCGCCGCGTCGCCGCGCTACGCGAACCTCTACCATTTTCACGGGCTTGAGCGTCTCATGCTGTGTGCGCAATGACCTGCCGCCGGTCTCGGGCCCACGCGACCGGGCAATGTGGCAAATTGGCCGGACGCGACGTTCCGAGTGGAAAAATGGCGGGTTTAGCGCTAACAGTACCTCAAAGAAATTGCTGTGAGCAAGCCAGATGAAAGACGAAATCCTTCACCATATCCGCTATTCGCTGGGCAAGGACGCCGAGCATTCCTCGGTTTACGACTGGCGCATCGCGCTGTCGCTGGCGCTGCGCGACCGGATGGTCGATCATTGGTATCGCTCCACGCGCGAGACCTATGCCTCGAACGCCAAACGCGTCTATTACCTCTCGCTCGAGTTTCTGATGGGCCGGCTGGTCGAGGACATGGCCGCCAACCTCGGCCTCGACCGCGAAGCCCGCCACGCCATCGAGGCGCTGGGCCAGGATTACGAGGAAATCGTGCATGACGAGCCCGATGCGGCGCTGGGCAACGGCGGCCTCGGGCGTCTTGCCGCCTGCTTCATGGACTCGCTGGCGACCCTGGGCATCCCGGCTTATGGCTACGGCATCCGCTACGAACACGGGCTGTTCGAGCAGAAGTTTTCCGACGGCAAGCAGGTCGAGACCGCCGAGACCTGGCTGACCCAGCGCCACGCCTGGGAATTCGAACGGCCGGAGGTGAAATACCGCATCCAGTTCGGCGGCCATGTCGAGCATCACGAAGGCAAGGCGCGCTGGATCTCGTCCGAGACCGTGCTGGCCACCGCCTATGACACGCCGGTGATCGGCTGGAAGGGCACCTGGGGCAACACTTTGCGGCTCTGGTCGGCCAAGGCGCCGGGGGCGTTTGACCTCGAGAGCTTCAACCGGGGCGATTACCTTGCCGCCGGCCGCTCCGAGGCGCTGGCGCGCACCATCAGCCGCGTGCTTTACCCCGATGACACCACCGACGCCGGCAAGCAGCTGCGGCTGAAGCAGGAATATTTCTTCACCGCCGCCTCGCTGATGGACCTGATGCGGCGCTACCTGAGCGATCACGACGATCTGCGCGCCCTGCCCGATCACGTGGCGATCCAGCTCAACGACACCCACCCGGCGATTGCCGGGCCGGAACTGGTGCGGCAACTGGTCGACGTGCACGGGCTCGAGATGCCCGAAGCCATCGAAATCGCCCGCAACTGCCTGGGCTACACCAACCACACGCTGCTGCCCGAGGCGCTGGAGAAATGGCACGTCGGGCTGATGGCCTATGTGTTGCCCCGGCACCTGGACATCATCCGCGCCATCGACCACGACCACCAGGAACGCCACCCCGGCAGCCCGCGCATCATCGAGCATGACCATGTGCAGATGGGCGAACTGGCCTTTATCATGGCGCACAAGGTCAATGGCGTCTCGGCGCTGCACAGCGAGCTGGTCAAGGAGACGGTGTTCGAGGATCTGCACAAGATCCACCCGACCCGGATCATCAATCAGACCAACGGCATCACCCCGCGGCGCTGGCTGTATACCTGCAACCAGCCCCTCTCCGATCTCATCACCCGCGAAATCGGCGACGGCTGGGTGGCCGATCTCGAACAGCTCAAGGCGCTGAACGAGAAATCCGGCGACAAGGCGTTCCTCGCCGAGTTCCAGGCCGCCAAGCGCGCCAACAAGGTGCAACTGGCGCAATGGATCAGGCAAACCTGCGGCACCGAGGTGAACCCCGACGCGATGTTCGACGTGCAGATCAAGCGGATCCACGAATACAAGCGCCAGTTGATGAACATCCTCGAGACCGTGGCGCTCTGGAACGAGATCCGCGACAATCCGGGCGGCGACTGGACGCCGCGCGTCAAGATCTTTGGCGGCAAGGCGGCGCCGGGCTATCACGTCGCCAAGCAGATCATCCACCTGATCAACGACGTCGCCACCCGGATCAACAACGACCCGGTGACCGGCGATCTGCTCAAGGTGGTCTATCCGCCGAACTACAATGTCACCATGGCCGAGAATCTGATCCCCGCCGCCGACCTCAGCGAACAGATCTCGACCGCCGGCAAGGAAGCCTCGGGCACCGGCAACATGAAATTCGCCCTGAACGGCGCGCTGACCATCGGCACGCTCGACGGCGCCAATGTCGAGATCCGCGAGCATGTGGGCGCCGAGAACTTCTTCCTCTTCGGTCTAACCGCGCAGGAGGTGCAGGAACGCCGCCTGCAACATGGCTTCGCCCGCGCCGCCATCGAGGCCAGCCCGCGGCTGAGCCGGGTGCTGGGCCAGATCGTCGATGGTGTGTTTTGCCCGGACGAAGTCACGCGCTACCATGAACTTGTCGGCAATCTCTACGATCACGACTACTTCCTCGTGACCTGCGATTTCGACAGCTATTTCGACGCGCAGCGCCGTGTTGATGTCGCCTATCGCAGCAAGACCGGCTGGGCGGCCATGGCGCTCAAGAACACGGCCAACATGGGCTGGTTCTCGTCGGATCGCACGATTCAGGGCTACGCGCGCGATATCTGGCATGCGGGCCCGGTCAACACTGGTGGAATGGAGAAAATTGCATGATTGACGCCCCCCTGATCCACCCCGAAGAAGCAGCCTCCCTTGCAGATGGGTCGCACGGCAATCCCTTTGCCGTGCTCGGGATGCACGAGACCGACGGCAAGCTTGTCGTGCGTGTGTTCCGCCCCGAAGCCGACAGCGTCGAACTGATCGATGCCAAGACTGGCAAGGCGGTTGTTTCGCTCGGGCGGGTCACGGGGGGCGACGGCGTTTTTGCCGCCGAGGTGCCGCGGCGCAAGAAACGCTTTGACTACAAGCTGCGGATGACCCGGGGCGGCAACGTTTGGACGGAATACGACCCCTATGCCTTTGGCAACGTGCTGGGCGAATTCGACGAATACCTGCTGGGCGAAGGCACGCACGGATATCTGTGGAAAGCGCTCGGCGCGCATGTGATGACCCATGAAGGTGTCGAGGGCACGCATTTCGCGGTCTGGGCCCCGAACGCCCGGCGGGTTTCGGTTGTCGGCGATTTCAACGGCTGGGATGGCCGCCGGTTTGTCATGCGCCGGCGGGGCGCGACCGGTGTGCACGAGATCTTTGTGCCCGACGTCGCCGATGGCACCGCCTACAAATACGAGGTGCTGGGCATCGACGGTCAGCTGATGCCGCTCAAGGCCGATCCGGTGGGCTTTGGCGCAGAGCTTCCGCCGCGCACCGCCTCGGTGGTGCGCGACCTGTCGCGCTACGACTGGCAGGACGGCGACTGGATGGCACGGCGCAGCGGCGCGCACCGCATCGACCGGCCGATCTCGATCTACGAGGTGCACCTCGAAAGCTGGCGGCGGGTGCCCGAAGAGGATGGCCGCTCGCTCACCTATCGCGAAATGGCCGACGCGCTGGTTTCTTATGTCAAGGAGATGGGGTTCACCCATATCGAGACCACGCCGATCAGCGAATATCCCTTCGGCGGCTCCTGGGGATATCAGCCGGTGGGGCTCTACGCCCCCACCTCGCGCTTCGGCACGCCCGACGATTTCCGCTATTTCGTCGATGCCTGCCACCAGGCGGGAATCGGGCTGATCATCGACTGGGTGCCGGGCCATTTCCCGACAGACGAACACGGCCTTGGCCGGTTCGACGGATCGGCGCTTTACGAACATGCCGATCCGAAAGAAGGCTATCACCCGGACTGGAACACGCTGGTCTATAACTACGGCCGGACAGAGGTGGCCAATTATCTGATCGCCAACGCGAAATTCTGGGTGCAGGAATATCACATCGACGGGCTGCGCGTTGATGCCGTGGCCTCGATGCTCTATCGCGACTATTCCCGGAAAGAGGGCGAATGGGTGCCCAACATCCACGGCGGCCGCGAGAACCTCGAAGCCATCAGCTTCATGCAGCGGATGAACGAGGCGGTCTATGCCGACCAGCCCGACATCATGACCATCGCCGAGGAAAGCACCGCCTTCCCCGGCGTCTCCGCCCCCACCGACACCGGCGGCCTTGGCTTCGGCTTCAAGTGGAACATGGGCTGGATGAACGACACCCTGCGCTACATGGGCGAAGATCCGATCCACCGGAAGTATCACCACGACAAGATGACCTTCGGGCTGCATTATGCCTTTTCCGAGAATTTCGTGCTGCCGCTGAGCCATGACGAGGTGGTGCATGGCAAGGGCTCGATCCTCGACCGGATGCCGGGCGACGATTGGCAGCGCTTTGCCAATTTGCGGGCCTATTACGGCTTCATGTGGGGCCATCCGGGCAAGAAGCTGCTCTTCATGTCCTGCGAGTTTGGCCAGTGGGATGAGTGGAACAACGAAAAGAGCCTCGACTGGCACCTGCTCGAGTATCCGACCCACAAGGGCGTGCAGTCGCTGGTCCGCGATCTCAACCACCTCTATCGCGACACCCCTGCGCTCTACGAGCTCGACAGCAAGCCCGAGGGCTTCCGCTGGATCGACGGCGGCAACGCCGGCGAGTCGGTGTTTTCCTGGCTCCGCCACGGCAAGGACGGCAGCGACCCGGTGCTGGTGGTCTGCAATTTCACGCCGGTGACACGACCGGGCTATCGCATCGGCGTGCCGCTGGCGGGAACCTGGGAGGAGGTCCTGAACACCGATGCGGCCGCCTATGCCGGCAGCAACCAGGTCAACGCCACCCCGCTGGCCACGACGGAAGAGTCGGCGCATGGCTGCGCGCAGTCGATCGAGCTGACCGTGCCGCCGCTGGCGACGACCTTCCTGCGCTATAAAGGCACATGAATTTCAACCATTTATTAGACCATCCGATCAAGTCTGGGAGGACCCGATGACACAGGCACGACACGAACTCGCGCAACAAACGATGGCCTATGTTCTGGCCGGGGGGCGCGGCAGCCGATTGAAGGAAATGACCGATATCCGGGCAAAACCGGCGGTGTTCTTTGGCGGCAAGACGCGGATCATCGACTTTGCGCTGTCGAACGCCGTCAACTCCGGCATTCGCCGTATCGGGGTCGCCACCCAGTACAAGGCGCACAGCCTGATCCGCCACCTGCAACGCGGCTGGTCCTTCTTCCGCGCGGAGCGCAACGAAAGCCTCGACATCCTGCCCGCCTCGCAACAGATGGACGAAGAGAACTGGTACAAGGGCACCGCCGACGCGGTGACGCAGAACATCAACGTGCTGCGCGGCTACGGGCCGAAATACATCCTCGTTCTGGCCGGCGACCATATCTACAAGCAGGACTATTCGGTCATGATCGAGCAGCACGTCAAGACCGGCGCCAAGGTCACGGTCGGCTGTATCGAAGTGCCGCGCGACGAGGCCAGGGCCTTTGGCGTGATGGGAGTGGACGCGAACGACAAGATCCTCGAATTCGTCGAAAAGCCGGAAAATCCCCCCGCCATGCCCGGCGACGAGAGCCGCGCGCTGGCCAGCATGGGGATCTACGTCTTCGAGGCGGAATACCTTTACGAGTTGCTGGAAAAGGACAATGACGATCCGGACTCCAGCCATGATTTCGGCAATGACATCATTCCCGATATCGTGGCCCAAGGCGGCGCCTATGCCCATCCCTTCGGGCGCTCCTGCGTGATGTCGGGGCTGGAGGACCGGCCGTACTGGCGCGATGTCGGCACCATTGACGCCTATTGGCAGGCCAATATCGACCTGACTGATTTCAAGCCCGAGCTCGACCTCTATACCCAGAACTGGCCGATCTGGACCTATTCCGAGCTGACCCCGCCGGCCAAGTTCATTCACAACGAGGAAGGCCGCCGCGGCTCTGCCACCTCGTCGATGGTTTCGGGCGGCTGTATCATCTCGGGCTCGCAACTGCATCGCTGCCTGCTGTTCACCGGCGTGCGGACCCACAGCTTCGCCGAACTTGAGGGGGTCATCGTGCTGCCCTATGCCGATATCGGCCGCAACGCCAAGCTCAAGAACTGCATCGTCGACCGCGGCGCCATGATTCCCGAGGGCCTTGTGGTGGGCGAGGATGCCGAGGCCGACGCCAAGCGGTTTCGCCGCACCGAAAACGGCATCTGCCTGATCACCCAGAAGATGATCAACAAGCTGGATGGCTGACATGAATGTCCTGATGGTCACCTCGGAATGCGCGCCCTTCATCAAGACCGGCGGGCTGGCGGATGTGGCGGGCGCGCTGCCGGGGGCGCTCGCGCCGCTTGGCATCGACCTGCGCACCATGCTGCCGGCCTATCCGGCGCTCATGCCGCTGGTGGCCCGGGGCACCGAAGTCGCCAGCTTCGGCGACCTGCCCGGCGGCCCTGGCCGCGTGGTGCAGGTCGAGGCCGAGGGGCTCACCCTGCTATTACTCGACGCGCCGCAGCTCTTTGACCGGCGCGGAGGCCCTTATTCCCACGAGGGCGGCCACGACTGGAACGACAACCACCGCCGCTTTGCCTCGCTGGCGCAGGCGGCAGCGCGGATCAGCTTTGACGGGCTGGCGGACTGGAAACCCGACATCGTGCATGCCCACGACTGGCAGGCGGGGCTGACGCCGGTCTATCTGAAACAGCCCGGCGTGCCGGCCCCCAGATCGGTGATCACCATTCACAACATCGCCTTTCAGGGCCGCTTCGCCGCGCATGAAGGCCAGCAGCTCGGGCTGCGCTGGGATTGGTTCACCCCCGATGGGTTCGAATACCACGGCGACATTTCCTTTCTAAAGGCCGGGCTGGTCTATGCCGACCGCATCAACACCGTCAGCCCGACCTATGCCCGCGAGATCCTGACGCCGCGGTTCGGCATGGGGCTCGAAGGCGTGCTGAGCGCCCGGCAGTCGGTGCTCTCGGGCATTCTCAACGGCATCGACACCGACGTCTGGAACCCGGCGACCGACCCGGCACTGGCCCGCAACTATGACGCCGACAGCCTCGCCGGCAAGGCGGCCAACCGCGCCGAAATCTGCACCCGCCTCGGCCTCGATCCGGCCCACAAGGGACCGCTGTTCTGCGTCATCAGCCGGTTGACCGAGCAAAAAGGGCTGGATGCGCTGGCCGAGGCCATTCCGCATCTTGTCGCCAACGGCGGCCAGCTCGCGGTACTGGGTTCCGGCGCGCCGGAGCTCGAGGCCGCGTTCCGCAGCGCGGCCGAAGCGCATCCCGGCAAGGTCGGCTGCCACATCGGCTATGACGAAGGCTTTTCGCATCTGCTGCAAGGGGGCAGCGATGCCATCTTGATCCCGTCGCGCTTCGAGCCTTGCGGCCTGACCCAGCTTTACGGCTTGCGCTATGGCACCTTGCCGGTGGTGGCCCGCACCGGTGGCCTGGCCGACACGGTGATCGACGGCAACCTGGCCGCACTGCGGGCAAAGACCGCGACCGGCTTCCTGTTTGATGACGTCGGGGTCGCGGGTGTCACCGAGGCGCTCGACCGCGCCATTCGCACTTATGCCAGCACCGATGACTGGCAGAGCATGCAGCGCGCCGCTATGTCTCAGGAAGTGGGCTGGGACAGCTCGGCCCGCGCCTATGCCGATCTGTACAAAGAGGTTCTGAGCGAATGAACACCCGTGCGCCGATGACGGTCGAAATCCGTCCGGGCCGCTCGCATCAACTCGGGGCGCATTTCGACGGCGAAGGCACCAACTTTGCGGTCTTTTCCGAAAATGCCACCCGGATCACCCTGTGCCTGTTCTCGCCCGACGGACGGCGCGAGGAACACCGCGTCGACCTGCCCGAGCGCAACGGCGCGGTTTGGCACGGCTATGTGCCGGGGCTGGTGCCAGGCACGCTTTACGGCTACCGCGTCGACGGCCCGTACGAACCGTCGCGCGGCCACCGCTTCAATGCCAACAAGCTGTTGATCGATCCCTATACCCGCGAGCTGCGCGGCGCCTTTTCCGACCATGACGCCACCTATGGCTATGACGCGGCGGGCGGCGGTGACGACCTGAGCTTTTCCGCCAGCGACAGCGCACCGCATGTGCCGAAATCTGTGGTCTCCGATCCGGCGCTGTTCCCGCTCGACGCAAGGACGCTGACCTGCGGCCATGACGGCGGGCTGATCTACGAGGCCCATGTCAAGGGCGCCACCATGCTGAACAAGGGCGTCGAGGAAGACTTGCGCGGCACCTATGACGGCATGGCCTCCGACGCGATGCTCGACCATCTGACCCGGCTGGGCGTCGCGGCGGTGGAGCTTCTGCCGGTGCAGGCGCTGAAATCCGAGCCGATGCTGCGCGACAAGGGGCTGGTGAATTACTGGGGCTACAACACCATTGGCTTTTTTGCGCCCGAGCCGCGCTATTTCGGGCCCAAGGGGGTGGCCGGGTTCCGCGCCATGGTCGAGAGGTTCCACAAAGCCGGGATCGAGGTCATCCTCGACGTGGTCTACAACCATTCCGCCGAGGGCGATCAGCTTGGGCCGACACTGTCGTTCAAGGGCTTCGACAACGCCGCCTATTACCGCCTGCTCGACGGTCAGCCGCGGTACTACGTCAATGACACCGGCTGCGGCAACACGCTGGATACCACCCATCCCTTCGTGCTGCGGATGATCATGGACAGCCTGCGGTTCTGGGTCCAGGCGATGGGCGTCGACGGCTTTCGCTTCGATCTGGCCACCACGCTCTGTCGGGGGCGGCAGGGTTTCGATCAGCATGGTTCCTTCCTGACCGCGCTGCGGCAGGATCCGGTGCTGGCCGGGGTCAAGATGATCGCCGAGCCCTGGGACATTGGCCCCGGCGGCTATCAGCTCGGGAATTTCCCGCCGATCTTTGCCGAGTGGAATGACCGCTACCGCGACACCGTGCGCCGTTTCTGGCGCGGTGACGGCCACAGCGCCCAGGATTTGGGATCGGCGCTGCTGGGGTCGGCCGATCTCTTCGATCAGCGTGGGCGGCGGGCCTGGTCCTCGGTGAATTTCGCCGCCGCGCATGACGGTTTCACGCTGGCCGACACCACCGCCTATGTCGAACGCCACAACGAAGCCAATGGCGAGCACAACCACGACGGCCACCACGCCAACCATTCCGACAATTTCGGCGTCGAAGGCGAGACCGACGACCCGATGATCCTGGCCGGGCGCAAGCGGCGGCAGCGCAATATCCTCGCCACGGTCATGCTGTCACAGGGCACGCCGATGATGCTGGCCGGCGACGAGGGCGGCCATTCGCAGGGCGGCAACAACAACGCCTATTGCCAGGACAATCCGACCACCTGGATCGACTGGGACAAGCTCGACCAGGAACAGATCGCCTTTACCGCAACGCTGACCAATTTCCGCAAGGCGCACCCGCTGGTGCGGCAGAAATGCTTTCTGCATGGTGCCAAACGCGCCAGCGACGGCGAACGCGACGTGGCCTGGATGGGCTTTGACGGCGGGCCGCTGAACTGGCGCGATCCGGGGCTGTCGAGCCTCTGCCTGGTGCTGCGCGGTTGTGCCGAACATCCCCTGGGCGACGCCATGGACGACACCATCCTTCTGGCCTTCAACCGTGAGGCGCGGACCGAGGTGCTTGTCCTGCCCGATCCCGGACGCCGCCAATGGGTGCGCGAGATCGACACCTCGCAGGCCGAGCAGTCAGCGGTGGTGATGCCGGTGCGGCGCACCCGCGTGGCGGCGAATTCGGTGGCGGCCTTTGTCCTGAGCAAAGAGGTTTCGGAATGAGTGACGACGGGGCGCTGCGCCAACTGGCCCAGCTTTGCGGCGTGCACCTGGACTTTCACGACCTCTCCGGCACCCGGCGGGAAACTCCGGTGCCCACCCTGCGCGCGCTGTTGCGGGCGCTGGGCGTCGAGGCCGAAAGCGCGGCCCAGGTTTCCGAGGCGCTCGCCCTGCGGCGCGCCGGCACGGCGCATCGCCATCTGCCCGACGAGATCCTGTTGCGGGCCGGCCAGCCGACCGAGATCGCGATCGCCACGCCCTGCGGCTGGCAGCTGCTGGACGAGGACGGCGCCGAACTGGCCGCCGGCAAGGCCGATGACAGCCTCGCGCTGCCGCCGCTCGAAGTCGGTTATTACAGCCTGCATCTGACCGGCGGCGGCTGGCGCGAAGAGAGCTTTCTGCTGGTGCGCCCGGCCCATGCGCCGCTTTTGTCCGAGACTTCGGGCCATTCCCGCAGCTGGGGGGTGACCACCGCGCTCTACGGTCTGCGCTCGGCCCGCAATGGCGGGCTCGGCTCTTATGACGACCTCGCGGTTGCCGCTCGCGCACTTGGTGCACAGGGCGCGCAGTTTCTCGGGATCAACCCGGTCTCGGCGCTGGGCTGGGCCGCGACCGAGACGATCAGCCCCTATTCGCCGACCCATCGCGGCTTTTTCAATGCCGATCATATTGCCGTTGCCGCCGGCCTCGGCCCCAGCCCGGACGGCGCGCTGATCGACTATGCGGCGTTTCGCGCCCGGCAGCGCCCCGCGCTGGAGGCGGATTACAAGAAGACCGCGAGGCGCAAGGATTTCAAGAGCTTCTGCGCCAAAGCCGATGCATCGCTTGAAGATTTCTCTTGCTTCGAGGCGCTCAGCGATCGCTATGGTCCGGATTGCCGCCGCTGGCCCGCCGAGTTGCAACAGCCAGGACCGGCGGCAGTGGCCGCCGCCGGCCAACGCGCCGAATTTCACCGCTGGCTGCAATGGCGTGCCGAAGCCGAGATCGACGCCGCGCAGGCGGCGGCCAGGGGCGCGGGCATGTCGCTCGGGCTTTATCTCGATCTCGCAGTCGGCGCCCGCCCGGGCGGCGCCGAGGCCTGGATGCATAACGACACCATTGCCCATGGCGTCACCATCGGCGCCCCGCCGGACCAGCTCAGCCCCCAGGGCCAGTCCTGGGATCTGGTGGCGCATGCGCCGGGCCGCCTCGCCCGGGCGCGCTACCGACCGCTGCGCCGCATGTTGCGCAAGCTGATGGAGAAATGCGGGCTGCTGCGGATCGATCATGCGCTGGGCCTGATGCGCAGCTACTGGCTGCCCGAGGATGGCAGCCCGGGCGCCTATATCTCGCAACCGTTCGACAGGCTGCTTGCGGTGATCGCCATCGAGGCCCACCGCGCCCGCTGCGTCGTCGTGGGCGAAGACCTCGGGTTAGTGCCCGCCGGGTTCCGGCAGACGATGAACGAGGCCGGGCTCTATTCTTATGCCGTCTGGCAATACGAGACATTCGACGACGGCAGCCTGCGCCCCGCAGGGGATCTGCGGCCCTTCAGCCTCGCCTGTTTCTCGACCCATGATACCCCCACCCTGCGCGGCTTCTGGTATGGCGCCGATGTCGAGGTCTGGCGCGGAATGGGCTGGCTTTCGGATGCCGGGGCCAAGCGCCGCCATGGCGACCGCAGCCACCAACGCGCCGGGTTGCGACGCGATTGCAACATTGCGCCCACCGCCGGGCCGGACGAAATCGCCGGGGTGATCCACGGCGCGCTGACCGCCGCGCCGGCGGCCATGGTCGCGGTGCAGCTCGACGATGTGCTGGGCCAGATCGACGCGCCCAACCTGCCTGGCACGATCGACGAACACCCCAACTGGCGCCGCCGCACCGGCCTCGCCGTCGAGAATTTCGAGACCTCGCCGCGCCTCGCCGAGATCGGCGCCACCATGCGGGCCGGCAACCGCCAACCGCCTGTTCCAGCAGAGAAAGGACCGATGTCATGTCCCGAGTAACCCACTCCTGCACACCCTTTGACGGCCAGAAGCCGGGCACCTCCGGTCTGCGCAAGAAGACCAGGGTCTTCATGCAGGCGCATTACCTCGAATGTTTCGTGCAATCGATCTTCAACGCCATCGGCGGCGCCAAGGGCAAGACCTTCGTGATTGGCGGCGACGGCCGTTACTTCAATGCCGAAGCGATCCAGACCATCCTGCGCATGGCCGCCGCCAATGGCGCGCATCGCGCCATCGTCGGGCAGAACGGTCTCTTGTCCACCCCCGCCGCCTCGAACCTGATCCGCCAGCGCGAGACCGACGGCGGGCTGATCCTCTCGGCCAGCCACAACCCCGGCGGCATCGACGAGGATTTCGGCCTGAAGTTCAACACTGCCAACGGCGGCCCGGCGCCGGAAAAGGTGACGGCGGCGATGTATGAAGAGACCAAGCGGATCTCGGAGTACCACACGCTCGACGCGCAGGACATCGACCTCGGCTCGATTGGCGAGACCCGCCTCGGCGAGATGACGGTCGAGATCGTCGACCCGGTCGAGGATTACACCGCTCTGATGAAGACCCTGTTCGATTTCGATGCCATCCGGGCGCATATCGCCGGCGGGTTCAGCCTGAAGTTCGACGCCATGCATGCCGTCACCGGGCCTTATGCCAAGGCGATCCTCGAAGGCGCGCTGGGCGCGCCGGCGGGCACGGTGCTGAATGGCGAGCCGAAAGTGGATTTCGGCAAGGGCCATCCCGACCCCAACCCGATCTGGGCCAAACCGCTGGTCGACATGGTGATGGCCGAGGATGGCCCGGATTTCGCCGCCGCCTCGGACGGCGATGGCGACCGCAACATGATCCTCGGCAAGCGGTGTTACGTGACCCCCTCCGACAGCCTGGCCGTTTTGGCCGCCAATGCGCATCTGGCGCCGGGCTATGACACGGGGCTGGCCGGGGTGGCGCGGTCGATGCCCACCAGCCAGGCCGCCGACCGGGTGGCCGAAAAGCTGGGTATCGAGTGTTTCGAGACGCCCACCGGCTGGAAGTTCTTCGGCAACCTGCTGGACGCCGGTCGCGCCACGCTCTGCGGCGAGGAAAGCGCCGGCACCGGATCGGACCACGTGCGCGAAAAGGACGGGCTCTGGGCGGTGCTGCTCTGGCTCAACATCCTGGCCGAGCGCAAGGCCTCGGTGGGCGAGATCCTGTTGCATCACTGGCAGACCTATGGCCGCAACTACTATTCGCGGCACGACTACGAGGCGGTCGACAGCGACACGGCCAATGCGCTGATGGCCGATCTCGAGGCCAGACTGGGTGAGCTGCCGGGCACCGAGGTGCACGGGCTGACGGTGACCAAAGCCGACCAGTTCGCCTATCATGATCCGGTCGATGGCTCGGTGAGCAAGAACCAGGGCATCCGCATCTTCTTCGAAGGCGGATCACGCGCGGTGCTGCGGCTGTCGGGCACCGGCACCGAAGGCGCGACACTGCGGGTCTATCTCGAGCGTTACATGCCCGCCGAGGGCGCTCTGACCATCGAGACCCAGACCGCGCTTCGGGAGGTGGCGGCGGCGGTCGCCAAACTCAGCGCCCTCACCGCCCGCACCGGCCGCGAGACACCGGACGTGATGACCTGATCCGATCTGTGGTTTCGGGCGGGCGTGCCGCCGGAGACGGCGGCGGGCCTGCGCGGGGTCGTTTGCGCGGTGATAGGGTTTCGGCCGGCTGCTCAGCGGGTTTATTTCCATCGCAGCGGCGCAACGCCCGCCAGCGCCCCGTCCAAGGCCCCCAACCCACAGCCCGATTATTTCACTCCGGGTGGTGGACCTCGGCCGCCGCTTCCGGCATCCATCGCATACAAGTATCCCAACGGCCTGCCCTGCCCGCCACCCCAAGGCGCGCATCCGGGGCCGCGATCTCAGGAGACATACCATGGTCTGGACCGCGTCCGACACCCGCTATGACACCATGCACTACCGCCGATGCGGGACTTCGGGCCTCATGCTGCCGGCGATCTCGCTGGGGCTGTGGCACAATTTCGGCGACGACACCCCGCATGAGACGAAACGCGCGATCACCCGCACCGCGTTCGATCACGGCATCACCCATTTCGACCTGGCCAACAACTACGGCCCGGAACCGGGCTCGGCCGAGCTGGCCTTTGGTCACTTGATGCAAGAGGATTTCGCGCCCTATCGTGACGAGATGATCATTTCGTCCAAGGCCGGCTATCGCATGTGGCCCGGCCCCTATGGCGAATGGGGCAGCCGCAAGTATCTGATCTCTTCCTGCGACCAGTCGCTCAAACGCATGGGGCTGGATTACGTCGACATCTTCTATTCGCATCGGTTCGATCCGGACACCCCGCTGGAAGAAACGATGATGGCGCTCGATCACATCGTCCGTTCGGGCCGGGCGCTTTATGTCGGGATTTCGTCCTACAACGCGCAGCGCACCCGCGAGGCGGCGGCGATCCTCAAGGAACTGGGCACCCCCTGCCTGATCCACCAGCCGTCTTATTCCATGCTCAACCGCTGGGTCGAGGAGGACGGACTGCTCGATGCGCTCGACGATCTGGGCATCGGCTCGATCGTCTTCTCGCCGCTGGCCCAGGGCATGCTGACCAGGAAATACCTCGGCGGCATCCCCGAAGGCAGCCGCGCCAGCCAGGGCAAATCGCTGCGCGAGGGGTTCCTGACCGAAGAGGCGCTGGCCAACGTCCGCGCGCTCAATGCCATCGCCGAAGAGCGCGGCCAGACGCTGGCGCAGATGGCGCTGGCCTGGGTGCTGCGCGGCGGCCGGGTCACGACGGCGCTGATCGGCGCGTCGAAACCGTCGCAGATCGAGGATTGCGCCGGCGCCGTGGCCAATCTCGACTTCACCGAGGACGAGCTGGCGCGGATCGACCAGCATGCCAAGGACGCCAACATCAACCTGTGGGCGGCCTCGGCAGAACGCGAGGGGCCGTCGCGGTGAGGGCTGGCCCGGGCGGGGCGCGCTGATGCGCGCCTCGCTCGAGATCATCGATGTCGCCAGCGGCGAAACCCGCGTGGTGCTGCAAAGCGACCGGCACATCGAGGCGCCGAACTGGACGCCGGACGGCAGCGCGCTGCTGGTCAATGCCGAGGGTGCGCTTTACCAGGTCGATCTGGCCGAACCGGCCCTGGTGGCTGTCGATACCGGCCGGCACCAAGCGCTCAACAACGACCATGGGCTTTCGCCCGATGGCCGGCTGCTGGCCTTCTGCGACAAGACCGATACGGCGGCCTCCTGCATCTATACCCTGCCCCGCGACGGTGGCCCGTCCCGGCGGATCACGCCGCTGCTGCCCAGCTGGTTTCACGGCTTTTCGCCCGACGGCACGCGGTTGACCTATGCCTGCGTGCGCGCCGGCCAGTTCGCCATTGCCACCTGCGCGCTGGATGGCAGCGACGAGCAGCTTCTGATCACCAGCCCGCATCATTATGACGGGCCGGATTACACCCCGGATGGCGGCTGGATCTGGTTCAACTCGGATCGCGGGGGCGGGATGCATCTCTGGCGGATGCGGGCGGATGGCCGGGACCCGGAGCAGATGACCTTTGGCGCCAGCGTCGACTGGTTTGCGCATCCCTCGCCGGATGGCCGCGCGGTCTGTTACCTGGCCTATGCGCCGGGAACCGAGGGGCACCCGGCGGGCTGTGATGTCGAATTGCGGCTGATGCCGGTCGCGGGTGGCATCCCGCGGACCCTGCTGGCCTTCCATGGCGGGCAAGGCTCCCTCAACGTGCCAAGCTGGGCGCCCGACGGCGGGCGGTTTGCCTTCGTGCGCTATGCCCGACACGAGGCCGGCGTACGCGCCCCAACCGCCTCCGGCACGGCGCGGCGGCCGCACCGGCGCAAATGAAAAGGCCGGGGAAACCCCCGGCCCTTTCCCATTCAGGCGGCCTTGCGACGGCGCGGCCGGCGGCGTTTGGCGCCGTTGCCCGAGGGCGCGCCGGCATTGCCTTGCGGACCCCGGCGACCGCCGCCACCGCGGCGCTGGCCGCGGTTGCCGCCGCGGGTCGGATCCTTGACCGCCGCCGGCATGGTGCCGCTGGCGACCGGGATCTCGATCTTCATCAGCTTCTGGATCTGCAACAGCAGATCGACCTCTTCCGCCGAACAGAAGGCAATCGCCTCGCCTTCACGGCCGGCCCGCGCGGTGCGGCCGATGCGGTGCACATAGCTGTCGGGCACTTCCGGCAGATCGTAGTTCACCACATAGGCCACGCCCGGAATGTCGATGCCGCGCGCCGCCACATCGGTCGCCACCAGCACCTTGATGTCCCCCTCGCGGAAGCCCTTGATTGCCCGGTCGCGCTGGCCCTGGCTCTTGTTGCCGTGGATCGAGGCGGCGTTGTAGCCATCGGCGACCAGCCCCTTCATCAGCTTTTCGGCCCCGTGCTTGGTGCGCGAGAACACCAGCGTCAGCGCCTCGGTGTCGCGCGACAGAATCTCGCGCAGCCTGGTCGGCTTGGCGGCCTTGTCGAGGAAATGCACCGACTGGGTGATCTTGTCGGCGGCCTTGCCCGGAGGCGAGACCTGCACCCTGCGCGGATCGGTCAGATAGGCGCGCGACAGCTCTTCCATCTGCTTCGGCATGGTGGCCGAGAACAGCATGGTCTGGCGCGGCGTGCCCAGCCGCGGCGCGATCTTGCGCAGGGCATGGATGAAGCCCAGGTCGAGCATCTGGTCGGCCTCGTCGAGGATCAGGTGCCGCACCTGGCCCAGATCCACGGCGCGGCGGTCCATCAGATCGATCAGCCGGCCGGGCGTGGCGACAAGGATGTCGGTGCCGCGCGCCAAGGCGTTGATCTGGCGGTTGATCGACTGGCCGCCGACCACGGTGACCACCCGGATGCGGGTGTCATGGGTCAGGTTCTTCAGGCTGTCGGCGATCTGGTTCACCAGTTCGCGGGTCGGCGCGAGGATCAGCGCCTTGGCAGTCTTGGGCGCCGGTTTGCCGGGCTCGGCCAGCATGTGGTCGATCAGCGGCAGGCCAAAGGCCAGGGTCTTGCCGGTGCCGGTCTGGGCCAGGCCCAGGATGTCGTGGCCTTCCATGGCCAGCGGAATCGCCTTGGCCTGGATCGGCGTGGGTTTGTCGAATTTTGCGCGGGTCAGCGCATCGTTGAGCGCGGGCGCCAAGCCCAGCATGTCGAAATCGAACAAGTCGTATCCTTCGGAGCCGCACCGGGGGAGACCGGCGAGCCCGTTGTTGCAGGCCGCATCCGCAGCCCTGTGAGGGTGCGCGGGGCCTCTGGACGTGCGGGCGTGTCCCGCCGCATCCGGCCGTCGCGTCAGGAACCCTGCGTGATGGGGAACTGAAAATCGCTGTCGCTGAGAGCCCCTTGCAAGGGGGCGGCATGCTCACGCGGCAGCGCAGCGACACCTCTCAGATGCGCTCTGCCGGCGGAAAAGTCAAGCGGGGTGTCGCCGGGCGCGGCAGGACAGCGCGCTTCGGGTTCAGATGTCACACCCCGCCGGTTGACCCCCGGTCGGCGCCTGTCGCAGGGTGCCGGGGCGCAACGCAGCTGTCAGGAGCCCCGATGTCCGACCCCGAAATCACCCGCGAAGAGAACGACAGCAAGGGCCGTTATATGCTCCGCCAGGAGGGCGGGACGGCAGAGCTGACCTATTCCCGCCTTGGCGGCGCGGCCATCATCATCGACCACACCGCCGTGCCCGATGCCCTGCGCGGCACCGGCGCCGGGCGCCGGCTGGTCGAGCGGGCCGTCGCCGACGCCCGCGCCGAAGGCCGCAAGATCGTGCCGCTCTGCCCCTTTACCAAGGCGCAAATCGACCGCACGCCAGAGTGGCAGGACGTGCTTCAGGGCCGCTGAGTTTTCAGAACCGGTCAATGCGATACGGCGCCATGTCGATCGGCGGCGCGGCGCCGGTGACCAGGTCGGCCATCAGCTGTGCGGTGGTCGCCGCCTGGGTCATGCCAAGGTGGCCATGGCCGGTGGCGTAAAAGACACCGGGCGCCCGCGCCGAGGACGAAATCACCGGGATGGTGTCGGGCAGCGCCGGCCGATGGCCCATCCAGCGGCTGGTTTCTTCCAGCCTGAGCCCCGGCAGGATCGTCTTTGCCCGCTGCGCGGTGATCTCGGCGCGGCGCCAGTTCGGCGGCGCCTCCAGACCGGCGAATTCCACGGTCCCGCCGATGCGGATGCCGCCGCCGGTGGGCGAAACCATGAAGGCCCGCGCCGGCCAGATCAGCGCATGGGTCAGGCTGATCCCCGGGCGGCCGATCTGGGTGTGATAGCCGCGCTCGGTCTCGAGTGGGATCGGCTCGTCCAACTGCCGCGCCAGCGCCCCGGTGTGCGCCCCGGCGGCAAGCACGACGCGGTCAGCCGCCAGCGTTTCGCCGCCGTCGAGACGCAGCCCCGTCGCGGCCGCGCCCCGGCGTTCGACCCCGGTGACGGCGGCGCGCACCAGCCGGCCGCCGCGGGCTTTCACCACCTCGGCCAGCCGGGTAACGAGGGCATGGGGGTCGCGCAATGTACGGTTGTCGGGCATCAGCACCGCCTTGTGCAGCCCCGGCCCGAGGGCGGGCTCGCGGGCGCGCAGGGTCTCGGCATCAAGCACGTCGTAGCCAAAGCCGAACCGGTCGAGCATTTCGAGCGCTTCGCGGTCGGCGGCAAATTCGGCCGGCGTGGCATAGAGCGAGAGGCAACCGGTCTCGCTCATGTGATCGGCAAGCCCGATGTCGCCGAGCAGCGCCCGGGTGTCGGCCAGGGCGCGGGCGCAGAGCGCCGCCCCCTGCCCCTGCAAGGCACGCAGCCGGCCCGGCCGCCCGGCCGAGAGAAACCGCAGCATCCAGGGCACAAGGCGCGGCGCATAGCCCGGCGCGACCCGGATCGGCCCCTTCGGATCGAGCAGCCAACCCGGCGCCTGCATCCAGACCCGCGGCCGGGAAATCGGCATGAACCCCGAAACCGCGATCGAGGCCATATTGCCGAATGAGGCGCCGCGGCCCGGCGCATCCCGGTCGATCAGCGCCACTGCATGGCCGCGCTGTTGCAACGCATGGGCGATGCTGGTGCCGATGATCCCGGCGCCCACCACGGCGGTTCTGATCTGCTCTTTGGCCTGCGTCACCCGGCGCCCCCATGGCTGCATCCGTTTCGGGGCCACTGTGCTACGACAGGCCGCCGGGTGACAGCCCCATTTTTTGGCGCGGCCCGGCGGCTAGTCGAGGATGCGCACCTCGAAGTTGACAAAGCCGCTGTCGCCCGGAGGCAGCATGCCGCTGCAATCCCATTGCAGCACCCCGGCATAGCCCGGCGCCGCGCTGGCCGGAACGACCAGCAGGCAATTGAGCTGCGACGCCACGGCCGAGGGCGAGGTCGGCGCCGCGCCGAGCACGGTATATGGCGGCGTCCGGTCGTGGATCGTCAGGTTCGAGACCGTCTCACTCGAGGTGTTGTCGAGGTAGATGCGATAGGCCAGCACATCGCCCGGCGCGCCCGCATTGGTGGTGCCCTCGGCCGAGCCGAGCGTCAGGTTGCGCACGGTCTTGCGCAGCACCACGGCGGCCTCGCTCGAAGCGGCGATCCGGTCGGTGTTGCGGGTGACATGGCTGGCGCTGGTGCGGGCAAAGCCGGTGGTGGCGATCAGATCATAGGTCAGCGCCGATCCGGCGCCGACCCCGGCCCCGGCCGAGACCCGCACAACGAGGCACAGCTCGGCCCCGGGCGAGACGCCCACCGGCGCGGACAGCGGGCTGTCGGCGGCGCCGTCGCAATCGGTGTCGCGGAAGACCGCGATCGAATAGGCGCCGGCCGGGGCCTCGGTGGTCACATTGGTCGAAAAGGCGACCGTGGCTTCCGAGCTGGCGGTGTAGCGGTGCGGCAGCGCGATCACCTGGCCGGCCATGATCGCGGCAACCTGATCCTGGGTGAGCCGCGGCGTTTCGATCACGCCGAAATCGAGATCGGTGTAGTCGCTGCCTGGATCGGGGGTGAAGGTAAAGCGCCCGTCGTTCGGATCGGCATTGCTCAGCGCGGGCAGCCCGGCGGTGCGTTCGGAAATCGCGATCCGGCCTTCGGCGGCGATCAGCTCCAGCGTGACCGCCCCGGTGACGCTGCTGGGCAGGCTGGCGCTCCAGCTGCCATCGGAGCCGATCACCGGCGCAGCGATCTCGGTTCCGGCGCTGTCGATCAGGCGCAGGGTTCCGCCGCCGACGCCGGCTTCGGCGCCGTTGACCAGCGAGTCATGGGCGCTCCCGCCGCCGGCGCCGGTGTCGAGGAAGACCCGGCCCGCCAGGCGCCGCGTATCGACGATGCGGGCCAGCGCATAGGCGGCTTCGTCGTCGTCGACGCTGCCGTCGCCGAGGTCATCGACCAGATGGCCGACATCCGGATCGCTGTCGGGATCGGGCAGCGAACTGTAGACGATTTCCGTGCGGTTGGTGGTCTCGCCGGTGTCGCGCATCCGCACGGTCACGGTCAGCGTCTCGGAGGTGCCGGCGAGGATCTCGTCGACAAACCACAGCCCGGTGGCCGGGTCGTAGGTGTCGCCGGTGTTGGGCGCGCTGTCGGAGACGTATTCATAGCCGTCGGGGATCCGGTCGATCACCTTGACGCCCGAGGGCGAGCCCGGCCCGATGTTCTCGACGGTGATCACCCAGTCGATCAGGTCGCCCGGTGTGGCCGAACTGCGCGGCGTGGCCGTGCCGGAGGCGGCGGCGAACTTGGTGATCGAGAGGTCGGCCTCGGCGGCGTCAAATCCGAAGTCCTGATCTTCGGTCGCGGCGTTGCCGCCCACCGCGACCGAGGTCAGCGGGTTCGAGGTGCCGATGGTGGCGCCGGGGCCGAGATCGGGGTCGGTCTCGTCCAGCAGGATACGGTAAGTGGTGTTGATCAGCAGGTCGCCGAACCCGTAGGTGCCATCGGGCAGTGTCTCGGTCACCGCAATTTGCAGATCGTCGCCGAAATTCGCCGGCGTGCCATTGTCGGCAAAGATCGTCAGGCCGATGCCGGCGCCGTAGTTCGGCTCGCCTGCCTCCTTGATGTCCGAGGCGTCGCGATCCTCGAAGACATTGCCCGACACCGCGCCAAAGGGGATCGGTGCCGGACCGCGACAGGAAGCGCCATCGCTTCTGTCGCCTTCGTCGAAGGGCAGCGTCATGATCAGCTGCGCCTCGCCGGTGACGGTGGAGATCAGGTAAAGATTGTTGGTCGAGTTGGAATAGCCGTACAGCCGGCCGTCCCGATCGAACCAGAGGGAGTCGAAAACACCGGAATAGATCGCGGGGCCGATCAGCTGCGGCGTGCGGGTGCCGGGCACCCCGCGGTTGACCGCGACACTGAACAGCCGGCGGCTGGAGCGGTCGATGCCGTAGACCAGTCCATCGATCGGGTTGTAGGCAAGATCATCCGGAAAGACATCGAAGCTGAGATCGATATCGCCAACCGCAGTGGCTGCGCCCGCACCGCTCAGGTCGACGATATGCCACCTGGCCTCGTCGACCTCATAGATCATCCGGCCGTTGGGCAGGATATCGCCCGCGTCCGCCGCGGTCCTGGCGCCCGAGATATTGCCGAGATCGGTGAACGTGCCGCCGCCGTCGACGCGGTAGAGCCTGCGGCGGCCCTGATCGACGCCATAGAAATAGCCGTCGAGCTCGTTGAACCCCCAGGGCCCGTCCCGGTTGGACCCGGTCGAGCCGACCGTCGTCGCCGTGACCGCATAGCTGCCGCCGGCATCCGAGAAGGTCAACCGCGACAGGGTCGTCCGCCTGGTCGAGAAGGCATAGAGCGACGCGTCGCAGATGAAGGGCGGCGGATCGGACGAGATCGTCAGCCCGTAATCCTCGACCTCGCCGTCAAAGGCGGTCTCGGCGCCGGTCAGATCGGTGGACCAGCGGAACCGGGCATGGGTGGGCAGCGTGGTGGCCCCGGCGGGCACGGTGAATTCAAAGGTGATGGCGCCATTGACCGCGCCGTCCTTGTCGAGCGTGCCACCGTCCTGAAGATCGCTGGCCACCTGTTCGCCGGCAAATGTGCCGTCACCGTCGAAATCCACGAAGGCCTGAAGGTAGGCAGTGCCGGCGGCGGGCTCGGCCACATTCACCGTCACTTCAGTCAGGCCGCCGGCGTAGAGCTGCGGCAGGGTCACGCCGTCCTCGTCGTCACTGCCGTCAAGATCGTCACCGGTGGCGCCTGCGCCCGCCTGCGACACCAGGTCGACATCCGGCGGCACGCTGCCCAGATAGATGGTCGGCGCACCCGGCCCTTCGACGACATGCTGCGGATCGCCATAGCTGGCCGGCGCATCGCCCCGGTCGGCATCGGGCGGGGTCTTGAGCGTGATCGCATGGTCCTCGACCTCGCCATCGGCGGCTGCGGCAATGGCATTCAGGCCGGCCACGCTCGACCAGCGCAGCCGCGCGAAGGTCGGGACCAGCGGCGCCGTGGGCGGCACTGCGACGGCAAAGCTGATCTGGCCATTGACCGCCCCGTCAAGATCCTGCGGCCCGCCATCGCGCAGATCGGTGCCAACCTGATCGCCGGGCGTCAGAAAGCTGCCATCGGCGCCGAAATCGACAAAGACCTGCAAGCGGCCGGTGCCCGGCGCGGGCTCGCTCACCGGGATGGTGACGGTCCGCGTCAGGCCGCCATAGAGCTGCGGCAGCATGGTTTCGTCTTCGTCGTCATTGCCGTCGAGATCGTCGCCGCTGGCATCGGCGCTGTGCTGGGCGCTGCTGTCGCCGTCGCCGTTGACCGCGCCGATGCGGTATTGCGCGGTGTCGGCATGCTGCGGATCGCCGTAACTCAGCGGCGCATCGCCCCGGTCCGGGCCAGAGCCGGCATAGATTGTCGTCGGATCGTCCCGGCCCGCCCCGGGGCCGTTCCGGGCCTCGCCATCGCCATCCGACGGGTTCTCGGAGTCCGACAGGTCCGAGACCTCGGTGCCGCCCGGCGTGGTGGCGGTGGCGCGGGCCTGATTGCTGATCGTGGTGTCGAGGTCTTCGGGCACCAGGGTGTAGGTCGCCGTATAGACCGCACGCTCGCCGGGTTCGAGCGTGCCTTCCGGCGACAATCCGGTCGCCGCCTGGAACTGGATCACCGGCGTGGCGCCCTTGCCGCTGAACTGGGTCTCGGCCAGGGTGACATTGGTCAGAGTGACATTGCCGAAATTCTCGGCGGTGAAGACATAGGCGATGGTCTCGCCCGGATCGGCATAGCCATTGACGTTGGTGTCGACCAGCGTCGCGGTCTTGAGCAGACCGAGCGCGCCGATGTCGATGGACACCCGGGCCGGGGCCGAATAGGCCACGCCGGTGGTGTTCTCGGGGCGCTGAAAGCGATAGTCGATCGGCGTCGGCACACCGAAGAAGGCGGCAAAGGGGGTGAAGGTCAGCTCGCCGGTGTCGTCGTCGTAGCTCCAGGTGCCTTCTCCGACGACGTCGAAACCGACCAGATGGCCGGAACTGTCGGTCACCTGATTGATCGCCCCGGCCGGCGCGATCAGATCCACCGCCTGGGTGCCGTAGGTGCTCGGCAAGCCGGACGCGTTGGCCGGGCCATTGTTGTTTTCGGTCGACACGGTGTCGTTGTAGAGGATGTTGAGCGTCACCGGCTGGCCCAACACCTGTTCCTTGAGGTCATCGACCAGCGTGATGGTGCGGAAATCGCCGCATTTCAGATCGAAGGTATCGGCCTCGTCATAGGTCGGGTTGGCCAGGCGCACCAGAAACCGGCTGTTGGCGGTGCGGCCGAAACGGAACACCGAGGTCTGGGGGTAATAGATCTCGAGGCCCGAGACCGGCTGATTGCTGTAATTCCGGTCGCCCGACAGCACGAAGATTTCGGTGCCCACCGGCGCCGGCCCGGCCACGAAGGAGCGGCGGGTGGTGGCGTTGCGGTCGATGCGGACGTATTCCACTTGGCCCGAACACAATTCGACATAGACCTGTTCGTTGGACGGCCCGTCGATATCGTTGATCTGGATATGCACGTCGGCGATGACCGGAACGCCGCCGCTGTCGCTGGCAAGATCATAGGTGCCGGCGCTGTAGATGTACATGTCGAGGTAATGCACGTCCTGCGCGGCCGAGGTGATCTGGATCTGGCCATTGCCGGTGGTCAGACTGTGATCGAGCGCCGCGTCGGTCATCACGCCGACGATGTCCACCGTCGCGCCGCCGACCGTGCCGGCATTGCGCCACACGGCGCGCTTGCCGGCTCCGGCGCCGGTCACCTGCGGCGCCCCCACCGGCTGAAGGATGAGCTCCTGCGCCGCCGCGACAAGCGCGGTGGTCAGCAGGAGCAAGAAGGAAACAAGGACACTTTTTACCGCCCGTGCATACGGTATCGCCAAACATACATTCATTAATTTCACCGCAGCCCGAAGAGACACATGGACAAGGCATATGTCGCACGAAAGACCGGACAGGCGCCATTGATCGCCCGGGTAGCCGGGCCGCGCATCCGGTGTGCGCCCCTATCCTTTCGAGGTAGACCGCGCCTGTCGATTCAACCGTGGCAGATCACCTGCCGAGCTGTTCCAGCAGCCAGCTTCGAAAGGCCGTGGCGGCGGCACGATGTTCTTTGACCGAGAGGAAATACCCCTCCTGACATGGGATCGAGCCCGGATGCGCGCGCTGCACCAGCCCGGTCATGACCGCATGCTGCGCCAGAAGCTCGCTCACCAGCGCCACACCGTTGCCATGTGCGGCGAGTTGCAGGGCCATTCCATAGGTATCGGCATAGAGCGTCGGATGCAGCGCGCCGCCGCCCTGTATCTCGGCCCAGGCGCGCCAGCCGCTCGACGTGCCCACCGCCTCGATCAGCGGCAGATCGGCGAGCGCCCCGGACAGACCTGGCGATTTCAGCGCCACAAGCCGGTTTGGCAGCAACAGTTCGGCATCGCTGCCCACCTGTTTGAGAGACCCGAAACGGATTTCCACATCGGCGCGGGCGGATTGGAAATCATCGGGCCAGATCGCGCTCAGGAACCGCGCCCGGATCTCGGGGTGGCGGGCAGTGAAAACCGGCAGATGCGGCGCGATCACCCATTGCGCCACGCTGACCGAGGTGGCGACGGTCAGCAGATCGGTCCCCGGCCCGGCTTCGAACCGGGCGGTGGCCGCGGCCAGTGCCTCGAGCGGCGCGCCGACCTCGGGCAGAAGCCGCCTTCCGTGATCGGTCAGCGCCAGCCCGCGCGGCTGCCGCACGAACAACGGCACCCGAAGACGCATCTCGAGCGATTTGACCTGCTGGCTGACCGCCGATTGGGTCATGCCGATCTCTTCCGCCGCGGCGGTAAAGCTCAGATGCCGCGCCGCCGCCTCGAACGAGCGGAACCAGGTCAGGGGAGGAAGTGATTTGGCCATGGGGTCAACTTAGCCATAAGTCTTGCTAATGGCTAAGGGGGGAAATCCTTCGTTTGTGAAAAAAGCCAAGGGTTTCTAGCGTTTGGTCACACGAACAGGAGTGACCATGCGCCCCGAAATCCGCAAAATCGTAACCTATGCCGAAGACGTTCTGATCGAGGGGTTTCGCCCCGCGGACCCACCTTGGCGCATGTTCGCCGTGGCCGCCGTGGTCAGCAACCCCTGGGCGGGCCGTTTCGTCGAGAACCTGAAGCCCGAGATCCAGGCCTATGGCCCAGTTCTGGGCGCTCTGCTGACCGAGCGGATGATCCGCCTTGCCGGAAGCGGCGCGGCGATCGAGGCCTATGGCAAGGCGGCGGTGGTGGGCCTTGACGGCGAGATCGAACATGCCTCCGGGCTGATCCACACGCTGCGGTTCGGCAATCACTACCGCGAGGCGGTGGCCGCGAAATCCTACCTCGCATTCACCAACACCCGTGGCCCGGCCAATGCGCCGATCATGGTGCCGCTGATGGACAAGGACGATGCCGGCCGCCGCTCGCATTATCTGACGCTCCAGTTCGCCATTCCCGACGCGCCGCGCGCCGATGAGATCGTCGTCGTGCTGGGCGCCGCCACCGGCGGCCGGCCGCATCACCGCATTGGCGACCGCTACCAAGACCTGAAGGACCTGGGCCATGACCTGGACAACCCGGCCGCGGTCTGAGATCGGCGGGCTGGCCGCGATCCGCTGCGGCGAGGGCCCGCCGGTTTTACTCCTGCATGGTGTCGGCCTGCGCGCCGAGGCCTGGAACCGGCAGATCGACGCCTTGTCCCGCCGCTACCGGGTGACCGCGCCCGACCTGCCGGGCCATGGCGAAAGCCCCCGGCCGGCCGTGCCGATGGCGCTGGCCGACTACGCCGAGGCGGCCTTGGCCGTTCTGGCCGAACCGGCGCTGATCGTCGGTCATTCGATGGGGGCGATGATCGCGCTCGACATGGCCGTGCGTCATCCTGAAATGGTCCGCGGCGTGGCGGCGCTGAACGCAGTGTTCGAACGTGATGCCGCGGCCGCCGCAGCGGTCGAGGCCCGCGCCGCCAGCCTCGACGGCGAACGCGCGGCCGATCCCGGGCCGACGCTGGCGCGCTGGTTCGGTCCGGACGAGACGCCAGAGCGCCACGCCTGCGGCGACTGGCTGCGCGCCGTCGATCCGGCAGGTTACAGGATGGCCTATGCTGCCTTTGCCCGCGCCCAGGGCCCGGCCCGCGAAGCCCTGGCCCGCCTGCCCTGCCCGGTGCTCTTCATGACCGGCGCGCTGGAGCCCAACTCCACCCCGCAGATGTCGGACACCATGGCCCGCCTGGCGCCACGGGGCCGCGTGCGGATCGCCGCGGGCGCCGCTCACATGATGCCGATGACCCATGCCGGAGACGTCAATGCCGCGCTCATCGACTTGGCCACGGAGGTTCTGCCATGACCGCCCTCGACCCGCGTGCGCTGCGCCGCGCCTTCGGTAGTTTCATGACCGGCGTCACCGTCGTCACCAGCCGCACGGACGACGGCCGGCCGCTGGGCTTTACCGCCAATTCCTTCACCTCCGTCTCGCTCGATCCGCCGCTTCTGCTGGTCTGTCCGGGCAAGTTCCTTTCGACCCATGACCGTTTTGCCGCCAGCACGGGGTTTGCCGTCAATATCCTCGCCGAAGGCCAGCAGGAGGTTTCCAATACCTTTGCCAGCTTCAAGGGCGACCGCTTTGCCCGTGTGCCGCACCGCAGCGACGCTCGGGGCAATCCGCTGATCGAGGGCGCGCTGGCGCAGTTTTCCTGCTCCACGGAACGGGTGCTCGACGCCGGCGACCACAGCATCCTGATTGGCCAGGTGCAGGATTTCGCCTGTGCCGAAGGGCGCGGGCTGGGCTATGCTGGCGGCCAGTATTTCAGCCTCGGGCTGGAACGCGCGGCGCTGGAGCGCCGCCCCGGTGCCACGATCTGCGGCGCGATCCTCGAACGCGGCGACCGTGTCCTGCTGGAGCGCACGCCGCACGGCCACCGCCCGCCACAGGTCGCGCTGCCCGACCGGGGCCGGCTGCGGCACGACCTGTCGCAGGACCTGGCCGGACGGGGGCTGCCGGCCCGGTTGCACGCCGCCTATTCCGTCTTTGACGTGGCGGACACCCGTTTCACCTATCTGCGCGCCACCACCGAGGCCACGCCCGCCGGCGACATCGAGGCCATCGCCACCGCCGCGCTGCCGCATCTGACCTACACCGCCCCGCCCATCGCCGACATGATGGCGCGTTTCGCGCGCGAGGCCGGCAGCCGCAGCTTTGGCTTCTACCTCGGCGATGGCCAGCGCGGCGATGTTCACACCCCGTCTGAAAGGACCTGACCCATGGAGTTCTCGCTCTTCGTGCATATGGAACGGCTCACGCCCGACCAGCCGCAGGCCCGGCTGAACGATGAATTCATCGAACTTTGCAAGATGGCCGATGCCGCCGGCATGCGCGCCATCTGGACCGGCGAGCATCACGGCATGGAATTCACCATTGCGCCCAACCCTCTGACGACGCTGGTCAACCTCGCCCATCACACGAAACGGGTCCGGCTTGGCACCGGCACGGTGATCGCGCCGTTCTGGCATCCGATCAAACTCGCCGGAGAAGCCGCCGCCGCCGATCTGATGACCGGTGGACGGATCGAGCTTGGCGTGGCGCGCGGGGCCTATGCCTATGAATACGAGCGTCTGATGCCCGGCATGGACGCCTGGGAAGCCGGCCAGCGAATGCGCGAGATGACGCCGCTTCTGCCCCGGCTCTGGGCCGGGGACTGCGTCCATGACGGCCAGTATTTCGCCTTTCCCGCCACCACCTCGGCGCCGAAACCGGCACAGCCCGGCGGCCCGCCGATCTGGATTGCCGCACGTGACCCCAACAGCCATGAATTCGGCGTGCACAACGGGTTCAACATCCAGGTCACCCCGCTCTGGCAGGGAATGCGCGAGATCGAAACCCTGATGTCCCGGTTTGACGCCGCCTGCGCCAGCCACGATGGCGCGCGGCCGAAAATCATGCTGCTGCACCACACCTATGTCGGAGCCGACGGCGACGACGTGGCGCAGGCCGCGCGGGATCTGTCGCGCTTCTACTGTTATTTCGGGGCCTGGTTCCAGAACAAGCGACCGGTGGAACAAGGGCTGATCGCGCCGCTTTCGGCGGCGGAAATCGCCGGCAATTCGATGATGGCGCCGGAAAACCTTGCGCGCGATCTGACCATCGGCACCGCGCCGGAGGTGACGCGGCGGATCAAGGCCTACGAGGCCCTGGGCTACGATGAATTCGCCTTCTGGATCGACAGCGGCATGAGCTTCGAGCGCAAGCGCGCCTCGCTCGCGCGGTTCATCGACGAAGTTATGCCGGCCTTTCAATGAGGGATCAGATGACCGACACACCGCATTACCAGCTTTTCATCGACGGCCAATGGACCGAGGGCGCGGATGGCCAGACCATGAGCACGCTAAACCCCGCGACCGGTGAGGAATGGGCGACTTTCGCCTGCGCCGCGCCTGCGGACATCGACCGCGCCGTGACCGCCGCCCGCCGCGCGATGTCCGATCCGGCCTGGCGTGACCTCAGCCAGACCGCGCGCGGCAAGCTGCTCCATCGCCTCGCCGATCTGATCGAACAACACGCCGCCGGGATCGGCCGGATCGAGACCACGGACAGTGGCAAGCTCCTGGCCGAAACCGCCAGCCAGACCGCCTATGTGGGCGATTATTATCGCTATTACGCCGGCCTCGCCGACAAGATCGAAGGCGCGGTGCTGCCGATCGACAAACCCGACATGCATGTCTTTACCCGCCGCGAGCCGATTGGTGTGGTGGTGGCGATCGTGCCCTGGAATGCGCAGATGTTCCTGACCGCCACCAAGCTCGGCCCGGCCCTGGCGGCGGGCTGTGCGGTGGTTCTGAAAGCCTCCGAGGTGGCCCCCGCCCCGATGCTCGAGTTTGCCCGGCTGATCGAGGAGGCGGGCTTTCCGCCCGGCGTCGTCTCGGTGCTGACCGGTGACGCCGAGGCCTGTGCCATTCCGCTCACCCGTCACCCCGGGGTCGACCGGATCGCCTTTACCGGCGGGCCGGAAACCGCGCGGCACGTGGTGCGCAATTCGGCCGAAAGCTTCGCGGTGACGACGCTGGAACTCGGCGGAAAATCCCCGATCCTGGTGTTCGAGGATGCCGATCTCGAAGGTGCGGCCAACGGGCTGATTGCGGGCAATTTCGGCGCCTCCGGGCAGAGCTGTGTCGCCGGTTCGCGCGGGCTGGTGCATCGCCCGGTCTTCGACGCGCTTGTCGCCCGGATCGAGGAAAAGATGGCCGGGGTCACCATTGGCGACCCGCTGGAGGCGCAGACGCAGATCGGCCCGCTCTGCACCGCGGCGCAGATCGCGATGATCGAGGCCACGCTGACCACCGCCACGGCCCAGGGCGCGACGATCCGCTTTGGCGGTGCGCCGCTCGCGCGTCCCGGCAATTACATGCCGCCGACGCTGGTGGAATGCGCTGGCCCCGACACCGCGACATTGCATGTCGAGATGTTCGGCCCGGTGATGTCGCTGCTGCCGTTCGACAGCGAGGAAGAGGCAATCGCCCTGGCCAATGACACGCCGTTCGGCCTCGGCTCGGGCGTCTTTACCGAAAACCTCGCCCGCGCGCACCGGGTCTCGGCGCGGCTCAAGGCGGGGATATGCTGGGTGAACACCTACCGCGCGGTGTCGCCGATCGCGCCGTTTGGCGGCTATGGCCAGTCCGGCTACGGGCGCGAGGCCGGGATCGAGGCGATCCAGGACTACACCCGTACCAAGACCACCTGGATCAGCACCTCGGACCGGCCGATGGCCAATCCCTTCGTGATGCGCTGATCCGGTCCGGCGCTCAGCCCATGCGCTCGGACGCGTAGGAACCCGGCGAGGCCGGAAAAACCACCGTCTTGTTGCCGTTGAGAAAGACCCGGCGGTGGATATGCGCGTGGATCGCCCGGGCCAGCACCTGGCTTTCGACGTCGCGCCCGAGCGAGACGTAATCCTCGGGCGATTGGGCGTGGGTGACGCGCACGATGTCCTGTTCGATGATCGGCCCCTCGTCGAGATCGGCGGTGACGTAATGCGAGGTCGCGCCAATCAGCTTGACGCCGCGCTGAAACGCCTGCTTGTAGGGGTTCGCACCCTTGAACGACGGCAGGAACGAGTGGTGGATGTTGATGATCCGGCCCGACATCTTCTGGCACATCTCGTCCGACAGGATCTGCATGTAGCGCGCCAGCACCACCAGTTCGGCGCCGGTCTCTTCCACCACCTGCATAATCGCCGCCTCGGCCTGCGGCTTGTTTTCCTTGGTCACCCGGATGCAGTGGAACGGGATGTCGTGGTTTACCACCACCTTCTGATAATCCATGTGGTTCGAGATCACCGCCACGATGTCGATCGGCAGCGCACCGATGCGCCAGCGATAAAGCAGATCGTTCAGGCAATGACCGAAGCGCGAGACCATGATGATGACCTTCATCTTCTCGGCCTCGTCATGGAAATCCCAGGTCATGCCGAACTCGGCCGCGGTGTCGACAAAGCCGGCGCGCAGGGTCGCCAGGTCGACGCCGTCTTCGCTGGTGAAGCTGATGCGCATGAAGAAATTGCCGGTCTCCATGTCGTCGAACTGGGCGCTGTCGGTGATGTTGCAGCCGTTCCCGACCATGTATCCGGCGATGGCGGCGACGATGCCGCGGGTCGAACGGCAGGCAACGGTGAGGGCATATTTGCTCATTGGGGGCTCCGGGCGAATTTGTCTGTCAGGGGATCAGGCGGTCAGGCCGTCGGGTTCGGGCAGACCGTGGCTGCGGCAACAGGCGGTCAGCGTATTGGCCAGCAGGCAGGCGATGGTCATTGGTCCGACTCCGCCGGGCACCGGGGTGATGGCGCCGGCCACGGCGGCGGCCGAGGCGAAATCCACGTCGCCCACGAGCCGGGTCTTGCCTTCGCCCTTTTCCGGCGCGTCGATGCGGTTGATGCCGACGTCGATCACCGTGGCGCCGGGCTTGACCCAATCACCGGTCACCATCTGCGGCCGGCCCACGGCGGCCACCAGGATATCGGCCTGGCGGCAGAGCGCCTCGATATCGCGGGTGCGGGAATGGGCGAGCGTCACGGTGCAGCTGTCGCGCAGCAGAAGCTGTGCCATCGGTTTGCCGACGATGTTCGACCGGCCGACCACCACGGCATTCAGCCCCGACAGGCTGCCATGCGCCTCGCGCAGCATCATCAGGCAGCCCAGCGGCGTGCAGGGCACCATCGCCTTCTGCCCGGTGGCCAGCAGGCCGACATTCGAGATGTGAAAGCCGTCGACGTCCTTTTCCGGCGCGATGGCGTTGATCACCAGATCCTCGTTCAGATGATCGGGCAGCGGCAGTTGCACCAGGATGCCATGCACCGCCGGATCGGCGTTCAACTGCGCGATCAGCGCCAGAAGCTCTGCCTCGGAGGTGCGGGCGTCAAGCTTGTGCTCGAAGGAGGCCATGCCGCATTCGACGGTCTGCTTGCCCTTGTTGCGTACATAGACCTCGCTGGCCGGATCTTCGCCCACCAGCACCACCGCCAGCCCTGGCGTGAGCCCGTGGTCCTCGCTGAGCCGGGTCACCTGCCCTGCTACCTGTCCCCGCACTTTGGCCGCAAAGGCCTTGCCATCGATGATCCGGGCCGTCATATCCGCTCTCCTGCACTCGCTCTGGCCGCGGCGTTCCTGCGCAAACGGCCCTGAGGTGGATCACGACCACGCCCGGAGCGCGGACGCCAGCCCGAATTGCCGCCCGGTCAGACGGAAATGACCGCAGAGAGGCGGCAGGCTTTTCCAATAGCAGCTTGGCGGTTCCTTTAGTGGTCACCTGCCCCGATCCGGCCCCCGGCGCATGCGCCGCGATGGCCCGGAAAAGCGCGCCCCGGCGCCGGGATCAGCGCAGCGCCGTCAGCCAGCCGAGGCTGTCCTCGGTCGCGCCGGCGGGCTTGTATTCGGCGCCAAGCGGCATGGGAAAGCCAAGCCTCTCGATCACCTGAAAGACATGGGCGTAATTGACCTCACCATGATCGGGCGCGCCGCGATCGGGCACCGAGGCAAACTGGATATGACCGATCTGCGCTTGCAGCGCCTCGAGCCTGCGGCTCAAATCGCCCTCCATCAACTGCACATGATAACAATCGAACATCAGTTTCAGATTCGGCGCCCCGACGGCGCGGATCACCTCATCCGCCTGCGCCGTTGTGGTCAGGAAATAGCCCGGCGCGTCATAGCGGTTGAGCGGCTCGATCAGGATCGTGATCTCGGCGTCGGCCGCCTCCTGGCAGGCATAGGCCAGGTTGTCGACAAAGGCGCGCTGCGCCGCCGGGCCGGCGGCAAAACCGGCCATCACATGCAGGTTCCGCGCGCCGATTTCGCTGGCATAGGCCAGCGCCTCGTCAATCGCGGCACGCGCCTCGGGTTCGCGCCCGGGCAGCGCCGACAGCCCGTTGTCGCCCGCCGCCAGGTCGCCCCGCGCGGTGTTGAGGCCCAACATCTCCAGCCCGGTCTCGCGCAGCGCGGCGCGCACCTCCTGGGCCGGCGTGTCATAGGGCCAGTGGCATTCGACGGCATCGAACCCCGCCGATTTGGCCGCCCGGATCGCCTCTGGCAATGGCCTGTCGGCCCAGAGAAACCCGAGATTTGCCGAAAATTTCATGTGTTCCACTCCCTGTCAGCCCTGCGCGCCGGCACCTTCCGACCCCTCCGGCACGCCGGGCAGTCAGACTGGAAACAGCTTTACCCGCCCCGGCGGCCCGATGCCAGCGCGGAGGCGGATGATCGCGCGTGAGACGTGCGCCCGGCCAGGCGGGATCGCCGAACGGGCCCCGGTTCACAAGATGTTGCTCACGCCCGAAAGTTCTGCCACCTTTCGGGCGAAGGCAGTCCAGCGTCGTAAGTATGCCCAAATGAACGAAAAACTTACCCATCACGAGATTTATGATGCGGCCCTTGACAACGAACTCTTCGAGACACTGCCCCGGCAATTGGCCCGCGACATGGATGTGCCGTCGGCGATGTTCTTCTGGCTGCATCCCGGTGACCTTCAGGAAGTAAGCGCCGGGACGCAGCCCGAAACCAATGACGACTACGCCGAGTTCATGCGCCGCGATCCGTGGATGGCCCAGGTCAATGATGAAAGGATCGGCACGGGCGCCTTTCGGCTGACCCAGTTCGTAAGCCCCGAGACGTTTCAGAAAAGCCTGATGTACAACGAGTTCATCGTGAAGAATCGCCTCGAGCGCTTCTGGTGTCTCGGGCTGGTGCAAGACACCCGGGACGGGCGGGTGGTCACGGCCTTTCACAAGGGCAAGCACGCCGGCGATTTTTCCGACGATGAGATGGCGCTGCTCAATCGGCGCCAGTCCGACCTCGGTCGGATGCACGCAATCAGGCGGGAGCTGATCAGAAACCGGGTTCGCGACATCGCGGCCGCGGACGGTTCCCTGAACGGCGAAGTTCCGATGTTCGAGCTGGACCATGAGGGCCGCTTGCTTCGCCTGAACGGACTGGCGGATTTCCTGCTGCGGCAACACCCGAATTTCATCTTTCGCAACGATCAGGTCGTGACGCTGAGCGGTCCGATGGCCGCGCAGTTCCAGGCCGATGTCGGACTTGCCACGGATGCCACATACGGCCGGGCGAACACATTGGACCTGCCCCAGGTTCGCGGTGCCGACGGACGAATTTTGCCCGGGATGCGGGTGAATTTCTTGCCTCAAACCAACGGCGGGCGACATGTCCTTGTCATCGCGACAACCGAGGAACTGCCAGCCCTGAAAGCCGCGGCCTACGCTCCCGAGGAAAAGGCCGTCTTGACCGCCCGCGAAGCGGAAGTCCTGCGCGGCCTGATGAAAGGTCAGCGGCGTGATCAGCTCGCTTTCGACCTCGATATCTCTGTTGCCACCGTCGACCTGCACAGCAGCAACGTTCGGCGCAAGCTCGGGGCGCGGACAATGCTCGAGGCTGTTGCCCGGGCCCTGAAAGGCGGTCTTTTGTAACCGAACCGGTGGCAAGATCGCCCGCGCGCCCTGATGCCCGGATTGATCAAAGCTCTTTTTCCGGTTTCGTCCCTCTGCCGGCTATCCGCGCAACCCAGTCTGTTCGGCGGGAACGGAGGCAGTGCGATTGGGGAAAAGGTGTTCTTGGTCGCAAAGGGGGGAAGATGGTGGGTGATAAGAGATTTGAACTCCTGACATCTTCGATGTGAACGAAGCGCTCTACCACTGAGCTAATCACCCGGTAGCGCGTCTATTAACGCCCCTTTTCGGGCCGTGCAAGGGGGGATCGGGAGAAAATTCCGCACCGCCAATCCCGCGCCCCTGCCCCTGTCTGCCCGGCCCGATCGCCGGTGCGTGAGATCCCCGCCGGACCGGCGAAGGCGTGACCGGTTGCACCGGCGGCGCCCACCTCGGGCGGCGTAGGGAAAGGCGGTCTGCAAAGATGAAGGCATCATTGATCGCAGTCACTTGCGCGGCGCGCGTTGCCAACGCGGCGCGGGCCGGCAGCCCGCTGTCCGGCCCGTGGTCGTCGCGGTCAGGCCCGAGGCGGTCCGCGCATCCTTGGCCGGCAACGGCGCTTCTGCCGATGCTCCTTGTGGTCTTTGGCGCGGCGCAGTCGTGCAACGGCCTCGGGTTGTCCCCGCACGAAAAAGGCCGCCCGAGCGGATCGGACGGCCTCGGTCATTTCTCTCGCGACAGGCTCAGTGCGCCACGGCGCTCGTCGTGTCGTCTCCCTTCGAGAGCGCGCGCCGGGCTGCGGCCTCTTCTTCGGCAGCCTCATCCCATTCCACCGGTTCGGGCTTGCGGATCAGCGCCTGTTCCAGCACATCCGAAACATGGGTGACGGGAATGATCTTGAGCCCCGAGGTGACGTTGTCGGGGATATCCGCCAGGTCCTTTTCATTCTCTTCCGGAATGAAGACCGTCTTGATCCCGCCGCGCAGCGCCGCCAGAAGCTTCTCCTTCAGCCCGCCGATCGGCATCGCATTGCCGCGCAGCGAGACCTCGCCGGTCATGGCGATGTCCTTGCGCACCGGAATGCCGGTCAGCACCGAGACGATCGAGGTCACCATCGCCAGACCGGCCGAGGGGCCGTCCTTGGGAGTGGCGCCATCGGGCACGTGGACGTGGATGTCCCACTTCTCGAACTTCGGCGGCTTGACCCCGATCTGCGGCGAGATCGAGCGCACGTAGCTCGAGGCCGCGTCGATCGATTCCTTCATCACGTCGCCGAGCTTGCCGGTGGTCTTCATCCGGCCCTTGCCCGGCAGGCGCAACGCCTCGATCTGCAACAGGTCGCCGCCGACAGAGGTATAGGCCAGCCCGGTCACGACCCCGACCTGATGCTCATCCTCGGCCAGGCCAAAGCGGTGTTTGCGCACGCCGAGGAAATCCGAGAGGTTCCCGGAGTTCACGACCACCTTGTCGCTCTCGCCCTTGACGATCTGCGTCACCGCTTTGCGCGCGGTCTTGGCGATCTCGCGCTCGAGGTTCCGCACCCCGGCCTCGCGGGTGTAATAGCGCACCATGTCCGACAGCGCTTCGTCGGTCAGCTCGAACTCGGTCTTTTTCAGACCGTGGTTCTTGATCTGCTTGCCGATCAGGTGCCGTTTGGCGATCTCGGTCTTCTCGTCCTCGGTGTAGCCGGCCAGCGGGATGATCTCCATCCGGTCAAGCAGCGGCCCGGGCATGTTGTAGCTGTTCGAGGTGGTCAGGAACATCACGTTCGACAGGTCGTATTCCACTTCGAGATAGTGGTCGACGAAGGTGCCGTTCTGTTCCGGGTCGAGCACTTCGAGCATGGCCGAGGCCGGATCGCCACGAAAGTCCTGCCCCATCTTGTCGATCTCGTCGAGCAGGATGAGCGGATTGGTGGTCTTGGCCTTCTTCAGCGCCTGGATGATCTTGCCCGGCATCGAGCCGATGTAGGTCCGACGGTGGCCGCGGATCTCGCTCTCGTCCCGCACGCCGCCGAGGCTGATGCGGATGAACTCGCGTCCCGTGGCCTTGGCGACGGATTTGCCCAGCGAGGTCTTGCCCACGCCCGGAGGGCCGACAAGGCACATGATCGGGCCCTTCAGCTTTTTCGAGCGCTGCTGCACCGCAAGGTATTCGACGATGCGTTCCTTGACCTTTTCCAGACCGTAGTGATCGTCATCAAGCACGCCCTGCGCCTTGTTCAGATCCTTCTTGACGCGGCTTTTCACACCCCAGGGGATCGACAGCATCCAGTCGAGGTAATTGCGCACAACCGTGGCTTCGGCCGACATCGGGCTCATGTTCTTGAGCTTTTTCAGCTCGGCCTCGGCCTTTTCCTTGGCCTCTTTCGACAGCTTGGTGCCGGCGATCTTCTCTTCCAGCTCGGCGATCTCGTTGGCGCCGTCCTCGCCGTCGCCCAGCTCCTTCTGAATGGCCTTCATCTGCTCATTCAGATAATATTCGCGCTGGGTGCGCTCCATCTGGCTCTTGACCCGGGTCTTGATCTTTTTCTCGACCTGAAGGACGGACATTTCGCCCTGCATCAGGCCATAGACCTTTTCCAGCCGTTCCGAGACCGACAGCGTTTCCAGCAGATCCTGCTTCTGATCGACCTCGATGCCCAGATGCCCGGCCACCAAGTCCGCCAGCTTGGCCGGCTCCTCGGTCTCGGACACGGCGACAAGCGCCTCTTCGGGGATGTTCTTCTTGACCTTGGCATAGCGCTCGAACTCGGCCGCGACGGTGCGCAGCAGCGCCTCAATCGACGCCTGGTCACCCGGCATTTCCGTCAGGTAATCGCAACGCGCCTCGAAAAACTCTTCGTTTTCCAGGTATTCGACGATACGCACCCGCGCCACGCCTTCGACCAGCACCTTGACGGTGCCATCGGGCAGCTTGAGCAGTTGCAGAACGTTGGCCAGCACGCCCGCCTTGTAGATGCCCGAGGCTTCGGGGTCATCGACGGCGGGGTCGATCTGGCTCGACAGCAGAATCTGCTTGTCGTCGGCCATCACCTCTTCCAGCGCGCGAACCGATTTCTCACGGCCCACGAAAAGCGGCACGATCATATGCGGGAAGACCACGATATCGCGCAGCGGAAGCACGGGATAGCTTGAGTTGAGGGGGTCTTGCATGCTCTTTCCTTATTCTTGGCAAACTGGCACGGCCCCGCTTTGCGGCAGCACTCACCAGCTCCTGTCAGGCTAATCAAGTAGGGCGGTGCCCTGTCCCATTCAAGGATGGGCGGTTGGTCTTGTCCGGTTCAGAATGCCCGCGCGGCGGCGGCGGGGCAAGCGGGTATCTTGGGTCAGCCCCGGGATTCGGGCCGCAATCCACCCGGCCATCGCTCGCAAAATCGCCACAATTGTTGGCCATACCGCGCGCAATCCTTGGGCCATCGTCCGGCCCGGCGCATTTTATCCCGGCCGGCAGCACGCCGCGCCGGCTGTCATATATGGGGTACCGCATGAAGGCGATGATTTCCGACCTGCTTTATTCGCGCGAATTTCGCAATTCCATGGCCGGGGCGCTGACCCGCAAGCTGATCCGCGCCACCGCGTCGCGGATGAAGTATTCGGTCGATTTCCAGGTCGACATGCTGGCCGTCGAGCGCCCGCATTACGCTTGGTGCATGCTCAATGCCGCGCGGCTGGGCAAGGCGCTGGGTCATGACCGGATCTCGGCCATCGAGTTCGGCGTCGCCGGCGGCAACGGGCTGGCCTACATGTGCGACTTTGCCGAACAGGTGAAGGCGGTGACCGGGGTCGCTGTCGAATGCTACGGCTTTGACACCGGCGCCGGTATGCCGGAGCCGGAAGGCGCATATGACCTGCCCTATTGGTTCGCCGCCAAGCAATACCGGATGGACCAAGCCGCGCTGCAAGCCCGTGTGCCGCAGGCCAAGCTGGTGATCGGCGACATCCGCGAAACCATCGCCGGCTTTCTCGATGCCCACAAGCCCGCCCCGATCGGCGTGATGTTCAATGACACCGATTACCATTCCTCGACCCGCGAAAGCTTTCGCATCTTTGACGAAGTGGCAGAGAAGCCCGAACATTTCTTGCCGCGGATCTTCATGTATTTCGACGATGTTCTCGGCTCCGAGCTCGAAATGTACGGCGAACACAATGGCCAGCTGCGCGCCATTGCCGAATTGAACGCCGGGCAGGAGGCGATCCGCATCCACCGCAACCAGAACCTGATCCATCAGGATTACCTGCCGTACCGCCACCAGATCTATTATGGCCACCTGTTCGAGCACCCCGATTACAACCGCTACATCGGCGAAGGCCGTCAGGAAGCGATCGAAGGTCTGCTGAAGCTCCGGGCGTGAGCGGCACTCACTGACAGAGCCGGAAGCCGCTGCTCCGGGCGATCACGTCCAGGTGCAGGTGATCGGAATGGGTGGCATCCGTCCCCGGCCCCAGCACCGTGGTGAAATGCAGGCAGGCCGTGGCGCGCACCGTGTCCTGGAACGCCTCGGCCATGCCGCCGTCACGTTCGCGTGGCTGGATCGGGATCGGCGCGCCGGACGCGAAGCGGAAGCCGGTGATATCGATGCCATTGCCGACCGCATGTTCCGACAGCTTGCCATCGGGCTGCGAATTGCGGCGGCGGCAGATGTAGCTGCTGCCCTGGTCGATCGCCGCCAACGCCCCGCGCTCGGGCAGCCTCTCAGCCGCCGGAATGACAAAATCCTGCACCCATTGCCCCAGCGCAAGCGCGGTTTCGCAGCGCATCTGGCCCGCCGGCTCCAGCGCCACCCCGCCCGGCAGGGCGCTGACCTCGACCGGCTGGCGGATGCCGCAGGCGGCATCCTCCGGTTCACTGATCGGGGCAATCGTCTGATATTGCACGCCAAGGAGATCGAGCGCGGCATGACAGGCCGCCAGCTCAGCCGTCCTCATGGCGATGCGGTCGGGTTTCGGCGGCGTCTCTGGCGCCAGAGCCTGCCCGGCGGCGAGCGGCGCGTCGCGGCCCGGTTCATCGGCATCGGGCGTGCCGGCGCGGTCAGCAGGCCGGGCCTGCGGTTTCAGGGAAGTCTCGGGCGGCACCTCGGGCCGGGCGGGCGCGTCCGCCTCCTGCGCCACGACGGGAAAGGCGACCAGCGCCGCGACCAGAACCGCGCCCCACATCCCGCCAGATTGTGACACCCGGTCGCCAGCCGCCGCCGGCGGCATGTGTCGCGGCCGCGCGTCCTCGCGCGGCGCTGGCCGGGCCGGAGGCGAACTCACATAAGCGGTGTGGCGGTTTCGGCGTATCATGGCCGGTCAACGCCGGGTTTCGCCTCGGGTTCCCGTCCAGGCCGGCCGGTGGCGACGACCTGCCGAAGCCGCCCTAGCCGATCAACGTCCGCGCCTCGCGGAACGACAGCAGCCGGCGGCTGTCTTCGTCCCAAAGATGAAGGCGCGCGTTCTGAAAGCTTTCGCGGATCGTCATCCGGTTGCCGGTGGCCAGATCTGCGTGATCGCGCAGCACACGCGGCAGGCGATAGAACGGGATGCGGCTGTGCAGGTGATGCACGTGGTGGATGCCGATATTGGCGCTCAGCCATTGCAGCACCGCCGGCATCACGTAGTGCGAGCTGCCATGCAGCGCGGCATCGTGCAACTGCCAGTCTTCCTCGGCCTCCCAATGGGTGGTCTCGAACTGGTGCTGCACATAGAACAGCCAGACCCCGGCGGTGGCGGCCAGCAGCGTCGAGGGCAAGAAGATCAGCAGGATCGGCATCAGCCCGCCAAACCAGAAGATCAGCCCCAGCAGGGCGAGGATCGCCGCATTGGTGCACATCGCGCTGATCCAGTAGCGCGCGGTCTCCATCAAGCCGAGCGGCAGGCGGTTTTGCAGAAAGAACAGATAGCCCGGCCCCAAGCCGAACAGCACCAGCGGATGACGATAAAGCCGGTACATCAGCCGGTTGTAAGGCGTCAGGTCGCGATATTCCGCCACGGTCAGGGTGTGGATATCACCCATGCCGCGCCGGCCGAGATTGCCGGCAGAGCTGTGGTGAATCGAATGCGACCGCCGCCAGACGTCATAAGGTGTCAGCGTCAGCACGCCGAGCACCCGGCCCAGCCAGTCGCTGAGCGTGCGGTTGCGGAAAAACGCGCCATGGCCGCAATCGTGCTGGATGGCAAAGAGCCGCAGCAGAAAGGCCGCGTTGAGCGACGACAGCGCCAGCGTCAGCCAGTAGCTCACCCCGAGCGACCACCAGGCCAGCGCCCAGAGCAGCACGAAGGGCCCGATGGTCACCGCCAGCTCGAACCAGCTGCGCGTGGTATCGGGATCACGGTATTCCGAAAGGAGTTTGACCCAGTCGCGCGCGGCGCGCGGTTCGGGGGATCGCCGGGGCGATTGCGGTATCTCGGTCATGCGCCTGCTTGCTCGTTGGTTGGCCGGCTTCATAGAGCAATAACCCAAGCATGCAAACGTTAGCTTAACGTCATCCGGCTCTGCGGCGCGGCTCTACAGCGGATCGATGTCGCCCTGGGCCCGCAGGGCATGGAACTCGGACGCCCATTGGGCAAAGCCGCCCTTGGCGATGGCGGTGCGCATTCCGTCCATGAGTTCCTGGTAATAATGCAGGTTGTGCCAGGTCAGCAGCATCGACGAGATGATCTCCTGACTGCGGAACACATGATGCAGATAGGCCCGCGAATAGTTGCGACAGGTCGGACAGCCGCAGTCTTCGTCCAGCGGCCTGGGATCGTCCTGATGGCGCGCGTTCTTGATGTTGAGCTGACCCAGCCGGGTAAAGACCTGCCCGGTGCGCCCCGATCGCGACGGCAGCACGCAATCCATCATGTCGACGCCCCGCGCCACCGCACCGACGATATCGTCGGGCTTGCCCACCCCCATGAGATAGCGTGGCCGGTCCTCGGGCAATTGTCCGGGCGCGAAATCGAGACAGCCGAACATCGCCTCCTGGCCTTCGCCCACCGCCAGCCCGCCGATGGCGTAACCGTCAAAGCCGATCTCCCGCAAGGCCTCGGCGGATTGCTGGCGCAGGTCCTGCTCCAACCCGCCCTGCTGAATCCCGAACAGCATGTGCCCGGGGCGGTCGCCAAAGGCCGCTTTCGAACGCGCGGCCCAGCGCATCGAAAGCTCCATGCTCTCGGCGATCCGGTCGCGGTCGGCAGGCAGGGCCGGGCATTCATCGAAACACATCACGATGTCAGAGCCCAAAAGCCGCTGGATCTCCATCGAACGTTCCGGGCTGAGCATGTGTTTCGAGCCGTCGATATGCGATTTGAACGACACGCCCTGCTCGGTCAGCTTGCGCAGGCTCGCCAGGCTCATCACCTGAAAGCCGCCGCTGTCGGTCAGGATCGGCCGCTGCCAGTTCATGAAGACATGCAGCCCCCCCAGCCGGTCGATGCGCTCTGCCGTAGGCCGTAGCATCAGGTGATAGGTGTTGCCCAGCAGGATATCGGCCCCGGTCTCGCGCACGCTTTCCGGCAGCATCGCCTTGACGGTGGCGGCGGTGCCGACGGGCATGAAGGCGGGGGTGCGAATATCGCCCCGCGGGGTCGAGATCACCCCGGTACGGGCGCGGCCATCACTGGCGTGAAGCGTGAAGGAGGTCTGTGTCATGCGCCCGGATTTGCCCGGTTTGACGGCATTTGTCGAGAGCGCGGATTTGACCCGCGCCGGCTCTGCCTTAGCTTGCAGCCCATGCATGATGATCCCAGCCCACTGCCCGTTCTTTCCTTGCTACATCGCCTCGTAATCGCTACCGCTGCCCCGCACGGCAACCGGGGGCATGAAACATGAGCGAAGAGATCAAGCTGGGATGGGAAGAATGGGTATCGCTGCCCGACCTGGGCCTGCCGGCGCTGCGCGCCAAGGTCGACACCGGCGCGCGCACCTCGGCGCTGCACGCCTATGAGATCGAACGCTTCGGCCCGGCGTCCAAGCCCAAGGTCCGCTTTGCCGTCCACCCGATCCCGGGCCGGGACGATCTCTCGATTCCCTGCTCGGCCGAGATCATCGACCGGCGCGAGGTGATCTCGTCCAATGGCGAGGCCGAGAGCCGCTACGTGATCCGCACCAACATCAAGGTCGGCACCAAATCCTGGCCGATCGAAGTGACGCTCACCGACCGGCGCGGCATGTCGAACCACATGCTGCTGGGCCGTCAGGCGCTGACCGAAGCGGTCACCGTGGTGCCGGCCGAGAAATTCCAGCAGCCCGAGCTGAGCTTCGACGTCTATCATTCGACCCGCGTGCGCAAGATGGCGCCGAACCGGGCGCTTCGGGTGGCGGTGCTGTCGCGCGAGGCGAATTATTCCACCGCGCGGCTGGTGGCCGAGGGCGAGGAACGCGGCCATGTGGTCGAGACCATCGACACCACCCGTTGTTACATGGCGATCAACGCCCTGGCGCCGGATGTCTATTACGATGGCAAGCGGCTGCCGCGCTATGACGCGGTGATCCCGCGCATCGGCGCCTCGATCACCAGCTATGGTACCGCCGTGGTGCGCCAGTTCGAGACCATCGGCACCTATTGCATCAACGGTTCGGCCGGTATCACCCAGAGCCGCGACAAGCTCTGTGCCCATCAACTCATGGCGCGGCACAAGATCGGCATGCCGAACACCGCCTTTGCCGCCTCGCCCAAGGACACCGACGGGCTGATCGGGCTGGTGGGCACGGCGCCGCTGATCGTCAAGCTGCTGGAATCGACGCAGGGCAAGGGCGTGGTGCTGGCCGAGACCAAGAAGGCCGCGCAATCGGTGATCGATGCCTTCCGCGGGCTCAAGGCCAATTTCCTGGTGCAGGATTTCGTCAAGGAGGCGGCCGGCGAGGACATCCGCTGCCTGGTGGTCGGCGGCAAGGTGGTGGCGGCGATGAAACGCACCGGCGCCGAGGGCGATTTCCGCTCCAACCTGCACCGTGGCGGATCGGCGCAGGTGGTGCGCATCTCCAAGGCCGAGCGCGAGGCAGCGGTCAAGGCGGCGCGGGTTTTCGGGCTGAAACTGGCCGGGGTCGATCTGCTGCGCTCGGAAGGCGGGCCGAAGGTGCTCGAGGTCAATTCCTCGCCCGGGCTCGAGGGGATCGAGAAGGCCAGCGGCAAGAACATCGCCGGTCTGCTTTACGATCACATCGAGACCCATGTGCGGCCGCAGCCGGTGCGGCGGCGGAAGACGGATTGAAATCATGCCGCGCGGGTTGCCGGCGGGCTGCCTGCCCGCAGGCGCATTGTTCAGCGGTCGGATGGGCCCGGCGGGCATAAACCGTTTCGGCACACGCCGAGGATCGCCGCGCCGCGGCCCGGGGATGCGCCGCTTCGGGAGGTCTTGAAAAATCAGACAGTTCTCATGAAAGCGCCCTTCCCCGCCTGCCTTCGAACGTTATACTGACCACAGCATTACAAAACGATCCGCCCGCGATTTCGGGCCTCAGACCCGGAGCTCGCAGAGAACCCATGGAAGACGTGATCCTTCCCCTGTTGCAGGACAATCTGGTGATCCTGCTGGCGGCGCTGTTCCTGATCCTCGTTGTCGTGCGCGGGGTCAAGATCGTGCCGCAATCCGAAAAATTCGTCGTCGAACGCTTCGGCCGGCTGCATGCGGTGCTTGGTCCCGGCATCAACTTCATCGTGCCCTTCCTCGACCGGGTCGCGCACCGGATCTCGATCCTCGAACGGCAGCTTCCCACCCATTCGCAGGACGCCATCACCTCGGACAACGTGCTGGTGCAGGTCGACACCTCGGTGTTCTACCGCATCATCGAGCCGGAAAAGACCGTCTATCGCATCCGCGACATCGACGCCGCGATCGAGACCACGGTGGCCGGCATCGTCCGCGCCGAGATCGGCAAGATGGAGCTCGATCATGTGCAATCCAACCGGTCGGCGCTGATCGACACCATCAAGCACAGCGTCGAGGACGCGGTGGACAACTGGGGGATCGAGGTGACACGGGCCGAGATCCTCGACGTCAATCTCGATCAGGCGACCCGTGAAGCGATGCTGCAACAGCTCAATGCCGAACGCGAGCGCCGGGCACAGGTGACCAAGGCCGAGGGTGCCAAACGCGCCGTCGAACTGAACGCCGATGCCGAACTCTATGCCGCCGAACAGACCGCCAAGGCACGCCGCATCCAGGCCGATGCCGAGGCCTATGCCACCGCCGTGGTGGCCCAGGCGATCTCCGACCACGGCATCGAGGCGGCGCAATACCAGGTGGCGCTGAAACAGGTCGAGGCGATGGCCGGCCTAGGCGCCAGCGCCGGCAACCAGACGGTGGTGATCCCGGCGCAGGCGCTCGAGGCCTTCGGCGATGCCTTCAAGCTGCTCAAGGGCCGGGCGTGATGGCGGAACTGGTCAACACATGGTGGGTCTGGCTGGCGGCGGCGCTGGTGCTGGGCAGCCTCGAGGTGCTGGTGCCGGGCTTCGTCTTTCTCGGCTTCGCGATTGGCGCGGCGCTGGTCGGGCTGGCGATGCTGGGGCCGCTGGCCTGGCTGTCACCGGCGATGATTCTGCTGGTCTTTGCGGCCCTGTCGCTGCTGGCCTGGCTGGTGCTGCGACGGCTGTTTTCGCTGCCCAAAGGCCAGGTCAAACATTTCGACCGCGACATCAACGACTGACGTCTCGGTTCCCGGCCCGCCCCGGCGCCGCTGCCGAGGCCTCGGTTTTTCGCGGCTCGGGCCAAGAGGCCCCGGGTCTGGCCCGGGGCGCGCGTGCTGCCGCGGCATCGGCCCCTCTGGACCCTGCCGCCCCCATTCCCTATATGTTTGGTAAGAAATCAAACGAGGCCCCGTGATGAATGACGCCACCGCGCCAATGGAAGGCGCGCCGCTGATCAAGCCTTCGAGCACCGAACACCCGCTCTACGACAATATCGTCGAAGCCTGCCGGACGGTCTATGATCCCGAGATCCCGGTGAATATCTACGATCTCGGTCTGGTCTACACGATCGAGATCAGCCCCGAAAACAAGGTCATGATCATCATGACCCTCACCGCGCCGGGCTGTCCGGTGGCCGGCGAAATGCCCGGCTGGCTGGTGGATGCGGTCTCGCCCGTCGATGGCGTGCAGGAGGTCGATGTCGAGATCACCTGGGATCCGCCCTGGGGCATGGACATGATGAGCGACGAGGCCCGGCTCGAGCTGGGGTTCATGTAGGCGCCGATGACGTCGCAGAAGGCGCGCATGCAGGCCGGCGAGCTTTATGATGCCGGCGATCCTGAGCTGGTGGCGGCGCGGCAGCGCGCCCAGAGCCTGATGCGCGACTACAATGCCACGATCTACGGCGAAGGCGCGGCCCGCGCCGCCATTCTGGATGAACTTCTGGGCCGCCGGGGCGACGGCTGCGCCCTGCGCGCCCCGCTTTTTGTCGATTACGGCTGGAACGTGTTTCTGGGCGACAAGGTGTTTCTCAACTATGGCTGCGTGCTGCTCGATGTCTGTCCGATTACCATCGGCGACATGACCCAGATCGGCCCTTATGTGCAGATCCTCACCGCCGATCACCCGCGCGACGCGGAAACCCGTGATCGGGGGCTGGAATTCGGCCGGCCGGTGACCATTGGCCGCAATGTCTGGATCGGCGGCGGCGCGATCCTTCTGCCCGGCGTCAGCATCGGCGATGACGCGGTGATCGGCGCCGGCGCCGTTGTCACCCGCGACGTGGCCGCCGGCATCACGGTTGGCGGAAATCCGGCCCGCCCGCTTGTTTCGCGCCGGGTGCAGGCTTAGGTAAGGCGCAAAGGAGACCCGCTCATGTTTGGCATCCCCGGCAAGCAAGCCGTGACCATGACCCCCGCCGCGATCCGCCAGATCGTGAAACTGATGCAGCAGAAAGGCCATGCCGGCCTGCGCATCGGCGTCAAGAAAGGCGGCTGCGCGGGCATGGAATACACCATGGATTTCGCCGACGAGATCGGCGAAAACGACGAGGTGGTCGATCAGGATGGCGCCCGCGTGATGATTGCGCCGATGGCACAGATGTTCCTCTTCGGCACCGAGATCGACTACCAGACCTCGCTTCTGGAAAGCGGCTTCAAATTCAACAATCCCAATGTCGAAGACGCCTGCGGCTGCGGCGAATCGATCAAGTTCAAGGATGTCGAGGAGCTGGCCGAGGAATTCCCCGACGGCATTCCGAAGCTGAGCTGAGCCACGCCGCTCCGCCGGCCGCTCAGTGCCCGGTCAGCCGCGGGTCATAGGGATAACGTGACAGCAGTTCATAACCGGTCTCGGTGATCAGCACCTGATCCTCCAGCTTGATCGAGAAATCGCCACCCTCAGGGCTGATCAGCGCCTCGACACAAAGCGTCATGCCCGGTTCCAGCGCATAATCGAAGGCGCCGGGCATCGTGTGATCGGGATAGGCCACCAGCGGCCATTCATCGCAGAGCCCGACACCATGGGCCAGACAGCTGTATTTCTGCATCTCGAACTCCGGCCGCAGGCGGTGGCAATTGCGGCTCAGATCCTCGATCTGCACGCCCGGCCCCAGCATGTCCATGTTGCTTCGGATGTGGTCGAGCCCGTGGCGCATCGCGTCGACCATGTCGGGCCGTGGCGGCCCCGGGTCGATCCACCAGGTCCGGCTGATGTCGGTGCAGAAGCCATAGGCGCCCACCAGATCGGTGTCGAAGGCGAGGATCTCGTTTTCCTGCACGATCCGGCCGCCGCATTCCTGAAACCAGGGGTTGGTGCGCGGCCCCGAAGTCAGCAGCCGCGTCTCGATCCATTCGCCGCCCCGGCGGATGTTCTCGGCATGCAGCACCGCCCAGATGTCATCTTCGCTCACATCGCCGCGCGGCACCTCTGCCCGGGCAAAGCGCTCCATTTCGGCCATGGCCGCCTCGCAGGCATGGATCGCGCAGCGCATTGCGCGGATCTCGTCCGCCCCCTTGATGCTGCGGGCCTTTTCCGTGGCCTCTTCGCCGGGGAAGAGGCGTATGCCCAGCCCCTCCAGCGCCCGCAGCCCGTGCTGCATGATCTTGTCCACCCCCAGCCGCATCTCGCCGCCGCCATGGTCAGCCAGCAGATCGCGCACCTCGCCTGCAAAGACCGTCGCTGCCGCCTCCAGCCCGTCGCCGCGGCTGAAGTAGAACAGATCGGCGCCCGAGCGCTGTTCGCGCACCAGCGGGTTGAAGCCGGAAAGAAACGGCGCCACCCGGTAATCCCAGATCACCATGTAGCCGTCGGCACAGACCAGCACGGCGCGGAACGGGTTGTGGGTGTTCCAGAGCTGCATGTTGGTGCTGTCGGTGGCATAGCGGATGTTGAGCGGATCGAAGATCAGAAGCCCGCCCCAGCCGCGCGCCTGCACCGCCTGCACCAGACGCTGCCAGCGCCAGCGCCGCATCGCCTGAAGATCGGGCAGCGCCAGCCCCGCCGCCGCCCATTCGTCATAGGCCAGCCGCGTCGGCCCGATCTCGACCCGATCAGCATCGTTGGGCGTGTTGTCGGCCAGCCGCCGCCCCCGGCCCGGATCGATCTTGCGCCGGGTGCTGTAGGGTTCGAACCTGTCCTTGCTCATGGGGCCTCCGGGATCGCTCGCACCGAGTATGACCCGATGCCAGACGCCCCGATGCGCCGGATTGCGACCTGTCGGGGCGGCGGAAACGACCTGCCGTCCGCCTCAGCCCTTCAGATGCAGGTACGTCTCGTTGAACCGCTTGGCGAGGTGATCGCCGGCGCGGATCACCACACCCGAGCCCGGCGGCGCGACATTGGCGTCATGATTGGGGTTGAAGAACATCGGCACCGAGATTCGCTCCTGCTCGGAGCCCTTCACCCGATGCAGCGTCGCCACCACCTGCCCCTCGGTCCACATCTCGAGCATTTCGCCGAAATTGATGATGAAGCTGCCGGGCTGTGCCGCGACCGGCAGCCAGCGCCCGTCGCGGGTCTGCACCTCGAGCCCGGGCACCCCGTCGGTGGCCAGCAGCGTCAGACAGCCGTAATCAGTATGCGGGGCGATGCCGAAATCCTTTTCGCCGGCCCAGGTCGGGCGTTCTGGATAGTAATTGCCCCGCAAGAGCGCCATCGGCCGGGTGAACTTGTCGTCGAAATAATCCTCGGGCGCGTCGATGGCCCGCGCGATGCCGCGCAGCATGTCGCGCGCCACGACCAGCGCATCGCTGTAATAGGCCTGCACGATGCGCCGGAACCGCGCGGGCCGCGCCGGCCAGAGGTTGTCGGCATAGACCGGCAGATCAAGGCCGCGCAGCGGATCGCCCGCCGCCAGTTCAAAGCCGCAATCGAAGACCTGCTTGTAATCGGGATTGGCGCCGGGATCGACCTGTTCGCTCTGCGCCGCGCCCCAGCCCCGGTTCGACCCGGTGCGCGCCATGTCGACCGCGCGTTTCTCGGCCTCGGGCCGGCGAAAGAAATCGCGGTAGGCGGCGATCACCGCCGTCACCCGGGCCGCATCGAGCGCGGTACCGGTCAGGACGAGAAAGCCGATCTCCTGCGCCGCCACCCGCAGGGCATCGAGCGTCAGCGGATCGCCCGCGCGCAGCGAACAGGCGTCGATCCTCGGTATCATGCTGGCGCCTCCCTTGCCGGCCGGCCGCTGTGCGTCGGGCCCCTGTGCCTCGGCCCCCTGTGTTTCAGAACCCCCGCGGTCCTGCAACCGGGGTTGACCTTTGGCCGGCAGCGGCAATGATGCGCGCCAATCAAACCAGAGGAGTGGTCATGCGCAGAAAACTTGCCGCCGGCAATTGGAAGATGAACGGAACCTCGGCCGAGCTCGCCCGGCTGACAACCCTGGCCGAAAGCCACGGCTCCGCCGGCTGCGACGTGCTGATCTGCCCGCCCGCCACCCTGCTCAGCCGCGCCGCCGAGGCGCTCTCGGGCAGCGCCATCGCGGTTGGCGGACAGGATTGCCACGGCGCCACCAGCGGCGCCCATACCGGCGACATCTCGGCCGGGATGCTGAAGGACGCTGGCGCCAGCCACGTGATCCTCGGCCATTCCGAGCGCCGGGCCGACCATGGCGAAGGCGATGCCCTGGTGCGCACCAAATCCGAGGCCGCCATTGCCGCCGGGCTGACCGCGGTGATCTGCCTCGGCGAAAGCCTCTCAGAGCGCGACGCCGGGCAGACGCTCGACGTGATCGGCACCCAGCTCGAAGGTTCCACCCCCGATGGCGCCAGCGGCGCGCGCGTGGTCATCGCCTATGAGCCGGTCTGGGCGATCGGCACCGGCAAGGTGCCCACCACCGATCAGATCGGCGAGGTGCATGATTTCATCCGCGCGGGCCTCACCCGCCGGTTCGGCGCCGAGGCCGGCGATGCCATCCGCATTCTCTACGGCGGTTCGGTCAAGCCGGGCAATGCGGCCGAGATCTTTGCGGTCTCGAATGTCGACGGTGCGCTGGTGGGGGGCGCCAGCCTGAAGCCTGAGGATTTCGGCCCGATCATCGACACCCTCGAGGCCAGCGCGGGCTGAGACTGCGGCAGCGAGGGGCCAGCCCCTCGCGCTCCCCGCGGTATTTCCGGCAAGAGGAAAGCAGACTGCAAAGGCGACGCCCGGATGGAGCGTCGCCTTTTTGGTTTGTCGGGAACAGGCGCGCGGCGGCGCGGGCGCAGGTCTATTGAACCACGATCTCCGGCCCCATGAAGGTGGTGGGAAGCCAGGTCGAGAGCCAGGGGATGTAGGTCACCATGATCAGGAAGACGAAGAGCACCGCGAGGAAGGGCAGCGCCGCCTTGACCACCCGCATCATCGGCATCCCCGCCACCCCGGAGGTGACAAAGAGGTTGAGGCCGACCGGCGGGGTGATCATGCCGATCTCCATGTTGACGACCATGATGATCCCGAGGTGGATCGGATCGATGCCGAGTTCGATGGCAATCGGAAACACCAGCGGCGCCACGATCACGATCAGCCCCGAGGGCTCCATGAACTGACCGCCGATCAGCAGGATCACGTTCACGATCACCAGGAACATCACCGCGCCGAAGCCCGCCGCGAGCATCGAGGCGGCGATCTGTTGCGGGATCTGCTCGTCGGTCAGCACGTGTTTCAGGATCAGTGCATTGGCGATGATGAACATCAGCGTGACCGTCAGCTTGCCGGCCTCGAACAGCGTGTCGCGGGTGTCGCGGTGCACGAAGGCGGTGACCAGCGCGATGGGCTTCTGCATCAGCGACAGGTTGCGCTCGCCCTCGGGACGCGACAGCGGCCCCATGTCACGATAGACGAAGGTGGCGATGAAGAAGGCATAGACCGCCGCCACCGCCGCCGCCTCGGTCGGGGTGAAGATGCCGCCGTAGATGCCGCCCAGGATGATGACGATGAGGAACAGGCCCCAGCCGGCCTCTGCGCCGGACTCGAAGACCTCGCCCCAGCCCTTCCATTCGCCCTTGGGCAGCGCGCGGATGCGGGCGATGATGTAGATCGTCACCATCAGCATGGTGCCCGCCATCAGCCCCGGAATGACACCGGCCAGAAACATCCGCCCGACCGACACATCCGTGGCGGAGGCATAGACCACCATGACGATGGAGGGCGGGATCAGGATGCCCAGGGTGCCGGCGTTGGCGATCACGCCGGCGGCGAAATCCTTGGAATAGCCGACCTGGCGCATGCCGGCGATGACGATCGAACCGATGGCCACCACGGTTGCCGGCGACGAGCCGGAGAGCGCGGCAAAGAGCATGCAGGCAAAGACGCCGGCGATCGCCAGGCCGCCGTGGAAATGGCCGACCAGCGCGATCGAGAAGCGGATGATCCGCTTCGCCACGCCGCCGGTCGACATGAAGCTGGACGCCAGGATGAAGAACGGGATCGCCAGCAGCGTGTAATGGCCCGCCATCGCCTGAAAGAAGGTCTGGGCAATCGAGGCCAGCGAGGTGTCCGACAGCAGCAGCAGGAACAGGATGGACGACATGCCGAGCGAAACGGCGATGGGCACGCCGATCAGCATCAGGCCGATCACCATGACAAAGAGGAAGACGACTTCCATTGGGTTATTCCTCGTAGTTCATGTGGCGGACATCATCGACGGCGTCTTCGGCCTCATGGCTGACAATCAGCCCCTCGGCCTTGTCAGTCACCAGACGCAGGAAGGCCTGGATGAAGCGAAAGAGCAGCAGCGCCGCGCCGAAAGGCAGCATGGCATAGGGGATGAAGCGCGGGATCTTCTCGTAGGCCTCGCCTTCGTTCATCGCATCGCCGAGCCAGGCGAGAAAGGCCGGCATCGGGATGTCGTTGACCTCGTACCAGGCGCGGAACGACGAACGCCCCATCTCTTCCAAGCCGGTGGGGAACCAGCGGCCGGTGGTCTGCGGCAGATTTGCGAAATTGGCCCAGTAGTCCCAGGACCCCTTGAGCAGCAGGAAGGCATAGACGATGCAGATCACCCCGGCGATCAGCGCCAGCGCCTTGCGCACCGGCCGGTCGAACAGGTTGATCACCGCGTCGACGCCGAGATGGGCGGTGACCTTGACCGCATAGCTCACCCCGAAGAGCACCAGCCAGGCGAAGAGAAAGGCGGTCATCTCCAGCCCCCAGATCAGCCCGGTGTTGAAGCCATAGCGCAAAACGACGTTGATGAAGGTGATGATGGTCATGGCGCCGAGGATCAGCGCGATGAAGGTTTCCTCGAGCTCATGGACCATGCGGCCCAGAATCCCCTTGGGTTCGTAATGGGCTGACATCGCCCGTCCCCTTTTCGTCTGGAAGTTGCCGGACACCCGGCGCGTTGCCGGCCGTGCCCCGGAAGTGAAACGGGCCGGGATCGTTGCGGATCCCGGCCCCTGTCCCCGCGGTCTGGCGGTCCCGGCCCGCAAATGGGCCGGGTCGGCAGTGCCGGATCAGTTCATGTTGTTGATCGCCTGCGCGGCGTCGATGTTCTCCTGGCCGACGTCCTCGGTGAATTCCGCCCAGACCGGCTTCATCGCGTCTACCCAGGCCTGGCGCTGATCAGCGTCGAGCTGGCGCACGGTGCCGCCGGCATCGATGATCGCCTGCTTGGCCTCGCCGTTCACCTTGGCGGATTCCGAGTTCCGGGTTTCGGTCACCTCGTCGACGATGGTGCGGAGCTGCTCGCGCACGTCGTCGGGCAGGTTGTCCCAGAAATCCACCGAGGTCACGAGCAGGTAGTCGAGAATGCCGTGGTTGGTCTCGGTGATGCCGTCCTGCACCTCAAAGAACTTCTGGCCGTAGATGTTGGACCAGGTGTTTTCCTGACCGTCGACAACGCCGGTCTGAAGCGCGCCGTAGACTTCCGAGAAGGCCATCGGCTGCGGCGAGGCGCCCATTGCCGACATCTGCGCCTTGAGCACGTCCGACGATTGCACCCGGAACTTCAGGCCTTCGGCGTCGGACGGCACCAGAAGCGGCTTGTTGGCTGACATCTGCTTCATGCCATTGTGCCAGAACGCCAGGCCCAGCAGGCCGCGGCGGGTCATCGATTCCTTCATCGCCTGGCCGGTTTCCGAGTTCTGGAAGGCGTCGACGGCGTTGATGTCGTTGAACATGAACGGCAGATCGAAAATCCGGAACTGCTTGGTGAAGCGCTCGAACTTCGACAGCGAGGGCGCCGCGAACTGGACGTCGCCGTTCAGCATCGCCTCGAGCACCTGGTCATCGTTGTAGAGGGTCGAGTTCGGAAAGACCTCCATGCAGGCTTTGCCGTTCATTTCCTCGTTGACGCGCTTCTCCAGCAGCGAGGCGGCAATGCCCTTGGGGTGTTTGTCGGTGTTGGTGACATGGGCGAACTTGATGACGATCTCGCCCTCTTCGCAGGCCGCCAGCGCACCGGATGCGGTGGTGACGGTCAGGGCCACGGCAGTTGCGGCGGTTGTCAGGAATGTTTTCATGGTCTCTCCTCCCGAGAATTGACGCGCCCGGAGTGCGCTCCGGACCGATGACGGTACTAGACAGCGCGGCGGGAATCCGCTCAAGAGGCTGTGATCGCAGGTGAAAATAATCCTTTAACTAACTGATTTTATTTAAATTTCGAATTTCAAGTCCGGGCACCACATGTCACCTGTGCGAAATTCCGCACAAGGTTAGCGGCAAACAGTGCGAAAATCCGCACAGGTCGGCGGGGCTGGCGAATCTCCCGCGGGGCAGTCACCCTGCTCCGCATGACGCAGCCCGAAGACATCCCGCCCGACCGGCTCGACCGGCTGCTTGCCTTTCTGCAACGGGCCGAACGGCTGAAGGATACCCTGCGCTCAGGCCGGACCGCCGAAGGGCGGCCCGAGAGCGTGGCGGCGCACAGCTGGTCGCTCTGCCTGCTGGTGCTGCTGCTCGAGGACGAGATTGCCGGCGCCGACCTTTTGCAGCTCCTGCGGCTTTGCCTTGTGCATGATCTGGGCGAGGCGATCTCGGGCGACGTGCCGGCGATCCACCAGACCCCGGAGGACGACAAATCCGCCCGTGAGCGTGCCGATCTTCTGACGCTCTGCGACGGGTTGCCCGAGGATGTCACCACGCGGCTGCTCGCGCTCTGGGAGGAATACGACCGGGGCGAGACGCCGGAAGCGGCGCTGGCCAAGGGGTTGGACAAGATCGAGACCATGGTGCAGCACGTCACCGGCACGCAGCAGCCCGATTTCGACTACCTATGGAACCTCGGCTATGGCGTCAGCCGCACGGCGCAGACCGATCTCTTGCGGGATCTGCGGCATCGTGTGGACGCGATGACGCGGCGCAAGGCGGCGCAGCCTCGCGGCGGCGCCCCCTGAGCCGCCGCCTCAGCGCAAACAGACCAGCCGACGGTCCCGGATCGCGGGCAATGCGGTGGGCGGCGCAACCTCGGCTTCGGTCTCGAAATAGGCGGCCAGGCCCTGCGCCACGTCACCGAGGAAGGATTCGCAGCCCAGCCCCTCGCAGATCAGCACCTCATGCCCCTCGAGCGCCACATGCACATAGACAAGATCGCCCTCGGGCGCGACCTGGCGAATGCTGTCGCCATTGGTCAGCTTGATGGCGGGGACGAGCACGGCCTCTTCGCCGAAATAGATCTGGGCCCGCCAGTCGCGCACCAGAACCCGGTGCTGCGGCGACAGCTCGACCGCGCGGCGCGGCCGTCCCGGGCCCAGTGCCTCGGCGCCGATGCGCACCGGCCAGAACCGCCGGTCCTCGCGCACCGCGGCCAAGGGATAACGCTTCATCAGCACCTGCCGCACCTCGGCCGTGCCGCCGCCATGCAGCTTGACCCGCATGCCCGGCGCCAGCGCCTCGACCCGGACCGGGCCGGTTTCGGTGGCGATGCGGCTGCCGGCGCGGAAACAGACCGGTGTGGCCAGTTCTTCATAGGGGCGCGATCCGCCCTCGGAGGCCGACACCACCGTCAGCGGCACACCCGGCGGCGGAAAGCCCCCGGGGCCGCCCATGAAGGCCAGCCCTTCGACCGTGCCATAAGAGGCCCCGCCGCCCGGTTCGTTGATGTTGAAGCCGATCAGCGTGTAGCTGTTGCCGTCGGGATCCTGCACCACAAGCTGATATTCGGCCTCGACCCGCAGGCCGCTGTCATATGACACGCCGTCAAAGCTCTGCGCGCCGTCCAGCGTCTGGCTGCTGTCGGTGTCCTCGAAATTGTTCTCGCTGTCGTCGACGTCAATCGTTTCCCAGGCGGTGGAGTTCAGCGTGATGGTCTCGCCGACCAGATGCGAGCCGTCGCCCTGGTCGTACCCCGAAAGCTCGGCCCCCCCGGAGATCGAAATCTGCGACTCTCCCAGGGAATAGATCGTATAGCTGGGCATTTTTTACCCTTTTTTCTGACTGTTATTCATTCTGCTCGGCGCCGAGAATGCGGCATGCCGGAGGCCGGCGTCAATCCGGCCCGCGCCCTTGCCCGCGCAGCGCGGCGCAAACACCACAGGCGGGGCGGATCGGGGCTTGGTCCTCCGTCCACGGGCCGCTAGGCTGGCGGCGATGTTTCCGAGGAGGCGCGCCATGGTCCTGCGAAGCTCTGCCCTGCCCGTGACCGGCCTGTCGTGATGGGCACGCTGGCCCTGTTGTGGCGCGACAACAAGCTGCTGCTGAGCGGTTTCGTGCTGGCGCTGGTGCTGGCCGGATTCTTTGCGGTGCGGGCGGTGGGGTTCTGGATCTACTGGGCCGATCCGGCGCATCGCAATCAGGCGATCGAGCCCTGGATGACACCGCGTTATGTGGCGCATTCCTGGCATGTGCCGCCAAAGGTGGTGGCCGAGGCGCTGGGGCTCACCCCCGGCGGCGGACGCATCACCATGGCCGAGATCGCGGCGCGCGAAGGCGTGAGCCTGCCGGAAATCGCCGCCCGGGTGATCGCCGCCATCGAAGCCGACCGCGCGGCGCGCGGCGGGCCGACGCCGGGACCGCGCGGATGAGCGAGGCGCTGTTCGAGCTTGTCGCCAGCAATGGCATCTGGCTGCTGGCCGGAGCCTGTTTCCTGTCGTGCCTGCTGGTGCCGATCCCCTCGTCGCTGCTGATGCTGGCCGGCGGCGCCTTTGTCGCGGCGGGCGATCTGGAATTCACGGCAATGTTCCTCGCCACCTGGCTGGCGGCAGTGGCGGGCGATCAGACCGGCTATCTGATCGGCCGCAGCGGCGCGCCTTTGCTCGACCGGCTGTCCGCGCGCCATGCCAAACAGGCTGCGCTGATTGCCCGCGCCCGGGCACTGGTGGCGCGGCGAGGCGGGCTCGGGGTGTTCTTTTCCACCTGGCTGGTGGCGCCGCTGGGGCCTTACGTCAACTTCATCGCCGGGGCCAGCGGGCTGGGCTGGCTGCGCTTTTTGCTCTGGGATGCCGCCGGCGAGGCGATCTGGGTCGGCGGCTACATCACCCTGGGCTATGTCTTTGCCGATCAACTGGCGCAGGTGGCGGATATTGCCGCAAATGCCTCGGGTTTCCTGGCGGCGGCGGCGGTGGCGCTGGGTCTGGGGCTGCTCCTGCGGGCGCGGGTGCGCCGGGCCCGGGCGCGGGCGGGCTCGACATGAGCCCGCGCCGGCCCCATATCTGAGCCATGTTGAAATTCACCCCGATCCTGCTCGCCCTTCTCTATGGCCTGGCGATGTATCACTTCTCGGCCTGGCGCACCCGCAAGGAGCTTGACGCGCGGTCGACCGAACTGGCCGATCCGGCGCTGAAGCGGCTGACCGACCGGATGGCCGCGGCGCTCGATCTGGCGCGCATTCGGGTGCATATCTACGAGATCGATCCGGTCAACGGGCTGGCGGCGCCGGACGGGCGGATCTTCATCACCCGCGGCTTCTATCGCAAGTATCGCAACGGCGAGGTCACCGCCGAGGAGATGGCCAGCGTGATCGCCCATGAGCTGGGCCATGTGGCGCTGGGCCATTCGCGGCGGCGGATGATCGATTTTTCCGGCCAGAACGCGCTGCGCACCGCGCTCGGCATGGTGCTGAGCCGCTTCCTGCCGGGGATCGGTGTCTGGATTGCCGGGGCGCTGACCTCGTTGCTGGCGGCGCGGCTGTCCCGGTCGGATGAATACGAGGCCGATGCCTACGCGGCGGCGCTGCTGACCAAGGCCGGGATCGGCGTGGCGCCGCAGATCAGCCTGTTCCACAAGCTGGACGCGCTGACCGCGAAACGCGCCGGTGCCGCACCGGCCTGGCTGATGAGCCACCCGAAGACCGCCGAGCGGGTGGCGGAGCTGGAGAAGCTGGAAGGCCGCTGGCAGTCCTAGGGCGGGTGTGCACCCCAACGTGGCGCGACGGCCGGCCTGCCCGGGTGGGTTCGATGCTCCCTAGGCGAGAGCCTTGGCCAACCGGGGGAGACGCGCCTTTTTCAACAGCGGCCGCATCTGCCAGTCATGTTCTGAAAGGCTGCGAGCCTTGGCGAGCACGTTTGTCGCCACCGGCTCCACCAGCTCCGGCCGGGCCTGCCAGATGCCATGCAGGAAACCGTCGGGATCGAGCCGCGACAGCCCCTCTTCGGCCAGGATCTGACGGGGGAAATCCTTGGCGTTCATGGTGCAGATCATGTCGGCCGAGCCGGCGATCGCCGCCGCCAGCACATGTATGTCGGCCGGATCGGGCAGCCACAGCCGCGCCTCCAGCGATGGTGGCCAGCTCACCTCCGCCTCCGGCCAGTCGATCGCCAGGAGCGCGATCTCGCCGCGTGCCTGGGCCTCGCCGCCCGGTCCGATCTTGCGCGCCGCCCGCGCCCATTCCTCGAGGATACGGGCCGACCAGAGCGGTGTGAAGGCGCCCTGCGCCGCCACGCCGAGCAGCATCTCGCGCATCACCGTCGGATAGATCACGCAGGCGTCGAGCAGGACTTTCACGATACAGGCTCCGTAACGGGGAGAGTGGGGCCGTGCCCCTCGGCCTGCGGCCTCACCCCAAGGGTATTGGCAAACTGAGGACGGGATCAGAGGCGGTAGAACAACGCCTTGAGGTAACCCGATTCCGCCAGCTGCGGCATCAGCGGATGGTCCGGCCCGGCAAATCCGGTGTGGATCAGCGCGCCCTGCCGCCCGGCGCGGCCGATGCCGCGGGTGCAGGCGGTGCGGAAGGCGCCGAGATCGGCGGCATGCGAGCAGGAACAGAGGCCCAGATAACCGCCATCACGGACCAGCGGCGCCGCCAGCCGCGCGATGCGCTCATAGGCTCGCAGCCCGGCCTCCAGCGCCTGTTTCGAGGGCGCGAAGGCCGGCGGGTCGCAGACCACCACGTCGAATTGCGCGCCCGCCTCGGCCAGCACGGTCAGCGTGTCGAAGGCATCGCCCTGACGAACCGAGAGCCTGTCGCCGAAGCCCGAGGCCTCGGCCCCCGCCTCGGCCAGCGCCAGCGCCGGGGCGGAGCCATCGACGCAGAGCGCCGTCCTTGCGCCGGCCGCCAGCATGGCCAGGCCGAAGCCGCCAACATGGGAAAAGACGTCAAGCACCTCGGCCCCCGGCGTCACCAGCCGGCGGGCAAAGGCATGCGAGGCCCGCTGATCGAAGAACAGCCCGGTCTTCTGGCCGCCGGTGAGGTCCGCCATATAGGTGGCGCCGTTCATCGTGACCGGCAACGGCGCGTCGGGCGCCTGCCCCGCCAGCACGCCGGATTGGTCGTCGAGCCCTTCGAGCGCCCTTGTGCGGCCACCGGCGTTCTTGAGCACATGCTGGACCCCCGTCACCTGTTGCAGGGCCGCGGTCAGCGCCTCGAGCCGGACCTCGAGCCAGGCCGCGTTGGGCTGCACCACCGCAGTGTCGCCGAACCGGTCGATCACCAGCCCCGGCAGCCCGTCGGCCTCGGCATGCACCAGTCGATAGAAGGGCGCATCATAAAGCTGCGCCCGCAGCGCCAGCGCCTTGCTCAGCCGCGCCGCGAACCAGGCCTGATCCACGGTCTCGCCCGGATCGCGCGACAGCACCCGGCCGATGATCTTCGAGGTCGGATTGGCCGCCACCAGCGCCAGTGGCGTGCGGTCGGCATCCTCGAGCACGGCCAGCGCGCCCGGCGCGATCGAACGGGTGCGGCGGTCGGTGACCACCTCGTTGGCAAAGACCCAGGGCGCGCCATGGCGAATGGCGCGGGCGTTGGCTTTGGGTTTCAGGCGGATCACGGGTAAATCTGTCATAGCGCGCTGATAGGGCCAAAACCGCGCCGAGGAAAGACCCGTCGCCATTCCGCGCCACTGTGTTATCCTGCGCGCGGGACGAGGGTTGCAATCCCCAGGCCGGCCAGCTAGAAGACCCGGGAAGTTAGCGCTAACAGCCGCGACAGACCTGCCGCCGCGATAGGAGCCAGCATGACCCTGAACGCCACCATTGCCGATGTCACCGACAAGATCCGCAAACGCTCCGAGGCGCGCCGCGCCGGCTATCTCGACAAGATGCGCCGCGCCGCCGAGGAGGGCCCGCGCCGCGGCCATCTGAGCTGTGGCAACCAGGCCCATGCCTATGCCGCGCTGGAGGAGGACAAGGACGCCCTCGCGGCCTCGCAAAAGCCCAACCTGGGAATCATCACCGCCTATAACGACATGCTCTCGGCGCACCAGCCCTTCGAGACCTATCCGCAGCTGATCAAGGCGGCCGCCCGGCGCGCCGGCGGCACCGCGCAGGTCTCGGGCGGCGTGCCGGCGATGTGCGACGGGGTGACCCAGGGCCAGGTGGGCATGGAATTGTCACTGTTCTCGCGGGACGTGATCGCGCTGGCCACCGGCGTCTCGCTGTCGCACAACACCTATGACGCCGCCGTTTACCTCGGGGTCTGCGACAAGATCGTGCCCGGTCTGATCATCGCCGCCGCCACCTTCGGCTATATTCCCGGGCTGTTCATCCCGGCCGGGCCGATGACCTCGGGGCTGCCGAATGACGAGAAATCCAAGGTGCGGCAGAAATTCGCCACCGGCGAGGTCGGCCGGGACGAGCTGATGAAGGCCGAGATGGCCTCGTATCACGGGCCGGGCACCTGCACATTCTACGGCACCGCCAATACCAACCAGATGCTGATGGAGTTCATGGGGCTGCACCTGCCCGGCACCAGCTTTGTCAACCCCGGCACCGCGCTGCGCGAGGCGCTGACCGAGGCGGCGACCGAACGCGCCCTGGCGATCACCGCGCTGGGCAACCAATATACCCCGGTCTGCGACGTGCTGGACGAAAAAGCCTTTGTCAACGGCATCGTCGGGCTGATGGCGACCGGCGGCTCGACCAACCTGGTGCTGCACCTGCCGGCGATGGCGCGGGCGGCGGGCGTCGAACTCGAGCTCGAGGATTTCGACGCGATCTCGAGCGTCGTGCCGCTGATGGCCAAGGTCTATCCCAACGGGCTGGCCGATGTGAACCATTTCCACGCCGCCGGCGGGCTCGGCTTCATGATCGGCGAGCTGCTCGACGCGGGACTGCTGCATGACGATACCACCACGGTGATGGGCAGCGGGCTCGCAGCCTATGCCCAGGAACCCAAGATCAAGGACGGCACGCTGGTCTGGGAAGACGGTGCCAAGGTGACCCAGAACGACAAGATCCTGCGCCCGGTGGGCGAGGCCTTTCAGCCGACCGGCGGGCTCAAGCAGATGTACGGCAACCTCGGCCATGGCATGATGAAGGTCTCGGCCGTGGCTCCCGAACGTCACATCATCGAGGCGCCGGCCCGCGTGTTCCACGATCAGGCCTCGGTGAAACAGGCCTTCAAGAACGGCGAATTCACCTCCGACACCGTGATTGTCGTCCGCTTTCAGGGGCCGAAATCCAACGGCATGCCGGAACTGCACGGGCTGACCCCGACACTTGCGGTGCTGCAAGACCGCGGGCTCAAGGTGGCGCTGGTCACCGATGGCCGGATGTCGGGCGCCTCCGGCAAGGTCCCTTCGGCGATCCACATTTCACCCGAGGCCGCCGCCGGCGGCCCGCTGGCCAAGCTGCGCGACGGCGATATCGTCCGGGTCGATGCCACCAATGGCAGGATCGAGGCGCTGGTCGAGAATTTCGACAGCCGCGAGGCGGTGGTGGCCGATCTCACCGGCAATGGCCATGGCGTCGGACGCGAGCTCTTCGAAGCCTTCCGCCAGAACGTCGGTCTTGCCTCCAATGGCGCGGCGGTGGTTGTCTAATCGTCGCTCCCGTGCTTCTTCTCTTGTCAAATACGCAGCCCCGCCGCCGGCCGCAGCTCCGGCCCCAAGCAGAAAGGTCCCAGTGACATGACCCCGCAAGACGCCTCCAAGGAAACCGAAGCCCTCTGCCGCCGCGCACCGGTGGTGCCGGTGCTCGTGGTCGAGGACGTGGCCCATGCCCGGCCGCTGGCCGAGGCGCTGGTCGCGGGCGGACTGCCGGCGCTCGAGGTCACCCTGCGGACGCCGGCCGCGCTCGACGTGATCCGCGAGATGGCCAAGGTCGAGGGCGGCGTGGTCGGCGCCGGCACTCTGCTGACGCCGGAAGACGTGCAGAACGCCAAGACGGCCGGCGCGCGCTTTGGCGTGACACCGGGCTGCACCGACCGGCTGCTCGACGCCGTCGAAGCGGCCGATCTGCCCACCCTGCCCGGCGCGGCCACCACCACCGAGGCGCTGCGCCTGCTGGAACGCGGCTATACCGTGCAGAAGTTCTTTCCCGCCGAGGCCAACGGCGGCGCCAAGGCGCTGGGCTCGATCGGCGCGCCGCTGCCGCAGATCAAGTTCTGCCCGACCGGCGGCATCTCGCTGAAGAACGCGCCGGATTACCTGGGCCTGTCGAACGTGCTCTGCTGCGGCGGCAGCTGGGTCGCGCCGAAAAACCTGGTGCAGGCCGGCGACTGGAAAGCCATCGAGGAACTGGCCCGCGAAGCGGCCGCCCTGGCCCGCGGCTGAGCCGCCCGCCGGGCCTTACCGGTCGCGCGACCGCCAGCCGCCCCGGCGGCGCGGTTTTGCGGCCGGGGCGCGGCCTTCGCGCAGAACACCTGTCATCGGGTGGTCCGGGTGGGCCTGGCCGTGACGCTCCAGCAGCGCATCGATGGTGGTGGTGACATCGCCCTCCACCGCCAAGGCCCAGTCGAGAAAGATCGACCGGCATTCGCCTTCGGTGATCCCCTCCATCCGATAGCTTTCGTGGATCAGCCCGCGCGGATCCAATGCATCGCCCTTGCTCATGACACCTCCTCCAACCCGGGCAGCGCGGCGCTGATCGCCTGATCCGCCTGATCCCGGAAATCCGCCAACATCCCGCCGAGATCGCTCAGCGTCTCGGCACCGCATTCGCGCAGCACGAAGCCCGCGCCGCCGCCGGCAAGCGTTTCGGGGTCCAAAGCCCGCTCGCTCAACAGCCGCGAGGCCATCTGCAAGGCCCCTTGCAAGGCATAAGCCTCGGTCAGATACCCCGCCGACGCCGCCGAAATCACCCCGGCCCGGGCCGCCGCCGCCAGCCCCTCGGAGGTGCTGCGTACGGCGCAGCCGTCGATCAGCGCGCCGGCCTGAGCCAGAAGTTCGATGTCCTGCATCCGGCCGGGGCCGATCTTGGCGTCGAGCGGGCCATCGGGCGATTTCGCGGCGGCGATCCGCGCCCGCATCTTCGCCACCTCGCGCAGCACCTCGGCGCGCGGGCGTTGCCCCAGCAGATCGCGGCGCAGCGCCTCGACATCGGCCCCCAGCGCCGCGGTGCCGGCCACCGCCCGCGCCCGGGTCAGCGCCAGATGCTCCCAGACCCAGGCCTCGTTGCGCTGGTAGTTCTCGAAACTCTGCCAGGAGGTGGCCACCGGGCCCTGCGTCCCCGAGGGCCGCAGCCGCATGTCGACCTCGTAGAGCCGTCCCTCGGCCATCGGCGCGGTCATCGCGGTCACCAGCGCCTGGGTCAGCCGGGCGTAGTAGGTGCGCGCCGCCAGCGGGCGGCGGCCCTGCGACTGTTCCACCCCCTCGGCGTCATAGATCACGATCAGGTCGAGATCCGACGCCGAGGTCAGCCGCCCGGCGCCGAGGCTGCCCATGCCCAGCACCACCGCGCCGCGGCCCGGCGGGTCTCCGTGCTTGAGGCTGAACTGCGCCACCACCTCGGGCCAGAGCGCGGCGAGGTTGGCACTGGCCAGGTCGGCATATTGCGCCCCGGCCCGACGGGCATCGATCAGCCCGCGCAGGTGATGCACGCCGATACGGAAATGCCATTCCTTGGCCCAGCGTCGCGCCGCGTCGAGCTTGCGCTCGTAATCGCCCTCGCGCGCCAGCACTTCGGCCAGCTCCTCGGTCAGCGCCTCGGTGCCGGGCCAGTCGGCAAAGAAATCGCCGCCGATCACCGCGTCGAAGACCGAGGAATTGCGTGACAGGTATTTCGCCAGCGCCGGCGAAGTGCCGGCGATGTCGACCAGCAGGTCGATGAGCTGCGGATTGGCCTCGAAGAGCGAAAACAGCTGCACCCCGGCGGGCAGCCCCGACAGGAACCCGTCAAAGGCATTGAGCGCATCGTCGGGCCGCGCGGTCTCGGCCAGGCGGCGCAGGATCTCGGGGCGGATGCGGGTGAAGATCTCGACCGCGCGCGGGCTGCGCAGCGCCGCATAGCTGCGCCAGCGGCTGGTGACACCGCTGTCGAACTCGGTCTCGGGGGCGCCGGGCTCGGTTTCGGGATCGGGTGCGAAGAAACCCTCGGTGCTTTCGTGAACCTCGGTCAGCCGGGCCATCAGATCGGCCTCGAGCGCGGCGCGTTCGGTACCCATCATCGCGGCGATGCGGTCGAAGCCCTCCTGGCTGGTGGGCAGGGTCTGGGTCTGGGCATCGGCCACCATCTGGAGCCGGTGCTCGACCTCGCGGTGACAGCGGTAATGGTCGGTCAGCAGCTGCGCCAGATCGTCGGGGATCCACGCCTTGTCCGCCAGCACCGCCAGCCCCTCGACGGTGCCGCGCACCCGCAGATCGGGATCGCGGCCGCCGGCGATGATCTGCTGGGTCTGGGTGAAGAACTCGATCTCGCGGATGCCGCCGCGGCCGAGCTTCATGTTGTGCCCTGGCAGGGTGATCGGCCCGCCCAGCCCCTTGTGCTCGCGAATCCGCAGCCGCATGTCATGGGCGTCCTGAATGGCGGCGAAATCCAGGTGCCGGCGCCAGACGAAGGGCCGCAGGGTATGCAGGAACCGCTCGCCCGCCGCGATATCGCCGGCACAGGCGCGGGCCTTGATATAGGCGGCGCGCTCCCAGGTGCGGCCGAGGCTTTCGTAATAGCGTTCGGCGGCCTCCATCGTCATGCAGACCGGGGTGACCGAGGCATCCGGGCGCAGCCGCAGGTCGGTGCGGAAGACATAGCCCTCGCCGGTCTGGTCGTTGAGCATCGCCGCCATCTTGCGGGTGGCCCGGATCAGCGCGGCGCGGGCCTCGTGATAATCGTCGCGTTCGAACTGGCTCTCGTCGAACAGGCAGATCAGGTCGATGTCGGAGGAATAATTCAGCTCATGCGCGCCCATCTTGCCCATCGCCAGCGCCACCATGCCGGCGCCGGTTTCGGCATCCTCCTCGGTCTTGCCGGGGATCTTGCCGCGGCGCAGTTCGTGGCCGACGCAGGCGCGGATCGCCAGGTGGGTGGCGAGATCGGCAAAGCGGGTCAGCGTGCCGGTGACCTCTTCCAGCGACCAGACACCGCCGAGATCGGCAAGCCCTGCCAAGAGCGCCACCCGGCGCTTGCCCCGCCGCAGCGCCGAGGCGAGCTGATCCGGGGCGGTGGCGCGAAGCGTGTCGAAGAGCGCCTCGATTTCCGCTTCGGCATCGTCGAGGGCGGGCGCCAGCCAGGCCTGCTCCTTTTCGCAGAGTCCTTTGAGATAGGGGCTGCATCCGCCGGTGCCGGCCAGAAGATCACCGACCCCCTGCTCGACCCCGGGAAAGAGCGCGCGGGTCTCGGCGCCGCGGTCGGGCTCGAAGGGATGGGGCAAGCGGGTGATGCGGCTGGCGAAATTCATGCCGCCACGTTGTGCATGGGGGCGGGACCCCGTCAAGTGGCGCTTGGAACCGGCGGGATCACAGGGGGCGCTGCCCCCGGCCTGCGGCCTCCCCCGAGGTATTTCCGGCAAGAGGAAGACCGGAGCCCGCTTGACCCCGGCCGGCGTTTTGCGTTTGTGACGGTGAGACAGGAGGCTGACATGAGCAAATCGCTGAAACGGGTGGCGCGCGCCCTGGCAGAGGCCGGGATCGAGACCGAGATCGTCGAAGTGGGCCAGTCGCGCACCGCGCAGGAGGCGGCCGATGCCGTCGGCTGCCATATCGACCAGATCGCCAAGTCGATCATCTTTCGCGGCGAGGCGAGCGGCGCGGCGATCCTGTTTCTCACCGCCGGCGGCAACCGGGTGGATGGCGCCAAGGCCAGCGCCCTGGCCGGCGAGCCGCTGGGCAAGGCGGACGCGGCACTGATCCGGGCGCAGACCGGCTTTGCCATCGGCGGCGTGGCGCCGATCGGCCATCTCGCTCCGATCCGCGCCTTTCTCGATCCGCGCTTGCAGGCCTTTGCCGAGGTCTGGGCCGCAGGCGGCACGCCGCGGCATGTCTTTGCCATGCCTTCGGCGGAATTGCAGCCGCTGACCGGGGCTCAAGTGTCTGATTTTGTTATAGAGTCAAAATAAATGTAAAAAACATTCACATGGAGGCTTGCGCCCCGGGGACCGGCTTCCCATCTGTTGTGATGTGAAGAGCATTCACATTGAACCCAACAACGGAGAGCCCCGATGACAACCGTCGCCACCGAAGTCCACCCGATCCGGTCCACCCAGGGCTGGTTCTCGCGCAGCGAGGCCTGGCTCGACAGCAAGGGCAGAGGTGCCTGGATTGCTGCGATGGTCCTGGGCTTCATCTTTTTCTGGCCCGTCGGCCTCGCCCTTCTTGCCTATATGATCTGGAGCAAACGCATGTTTGGAAAATGCAGCATGGCTTCCCGCCGTCACAGCCGCCACGCGGCGCGCTGGAACGCGATGAAACCCTCGGGCAACAGCGCCTTTGACGCCTACAAGGAAGAGACCCTGCGCCGGCTCCAGGAGGAACAGGAGAGCTTCGAGGCCTTCCTCGAACGGCTGCGCGCCGCCAAGGACAAGGCCGAATTCGACCAGTTCATGGACGAGCGCGCCCGCGACGCCCGCAAGGCCCGCGCCGAAGACAGCGCCGACGACGACCGTCGCGACGCCTGAGCCAGAGCATGACCGGGTGGTCCCCCGAAGGGGGCCACCCTTGCCAACGGAGGACATGATGCATACCGCCGCCCTGCCCGATCCGCAGTATCAGCCCGAGTTCTACGCCGATATCGCTCCCAAGCGGCTGATGGCCTGGATGATCGATGTCGGCCTGATCCTGGGCCTGACGCTGATCGCGCTGCCGTTCACCGCCTTTATCGGCCTGTTTTTCCTGCCCTTTCTTTATGCGATTCTGGGCTTTGCCTATCGCGTGATGACCCTTGCCGGCGGCTCGGCGACGCTGGGCATGCGGGTGATGTCGGTCGAATTGCGCAATGCGCGGGGCGAAAGGCTCGACCTGGGCGGCGCCTTTCTGCACACGCTGGGCTATTATCTGAGCTGCCTGATGGCGCTGGTGCAGCTGGGGTCCGTGGTGCTGATGCTGACCTCGGAGCGCGGCCAGGGCCTGACCGACATGGTGCTTGGCACGGTGATGGTGAACCGCCGGATCTGAGCCCGCCGCCGGTGCCGCCCGAGGCCTGCCACGCAAAGGACCGCCGCCGCCCCAGTCTTGCGCTTGGCGGCGGCGATATTCGTTGTTATCTTCTGGGAAGCTCAGGGATGTCCACATGCGCCATACGCTTCCACTCGCGCCACAATTCTACGTGACGGCTCCGCAGCCCTGCCCCTATCTCGACGGGCGGCTGGAACGGAAGCTGTTCACCGCCTTGCAGGGCGAAAGCGCGGAAAAGCTCAATGACAGCCTGTCGAAACAGGGCTTTCGGCGGTCGCAGAACGTGCTCTACCGGCCGTCCTGCACCGATTGCGCCGCCTGCATGTCGGCGCGGATCTCGGTGGCGGATTTCGCCCCTTCCAGAAGCCAGAAGCGCACCCTGCGCCGCAATGCCCACCTCGACCGCCGGGCGACCTCGCCCTGGGCCACCGACGAGCAATACGACCTGTTCCGCAGCTATCTCGAGAGCCGTCATGCCGAAGGCGGCATGGCCGACATGGATGTGTTTGAATTCGCCGCGATGATCGAAGAGACGCCGATTCGCAGCCGGGTCGTCGAATACACCGACCGCGAGGCCGACGACGACCTGACGGCGGTCTGCCTGACCGATGTGCTCGATGACGGGCTGAGCATGGTCTATTCCTTCTACAAGCCCGAACTGCCGCGCCAGAGCCTCGGCACCTACATGATCCTCGATCACATCGAAATCGCACGCGAGGCCGGCCTGCCTTATGTCTACCTCGGGTATTGGGTGCCGGGCAGCCCCAAGATGGGCTACAAGGCCAAATTCGCCGGTCTCGAGGTCTATCGCGGCGGGCGTTGGACCCGGATGCGGAACCCGCAGGATTATGACGCCGATCACCATCCGCTGTCGACCGATCCGATTGCCGAACAGGTCGCCAATATCTCGCTGCCCGACCTGAGCCCCAGAGGCCGCTAGTCCTCGGACAGCGCCCAGTCGCCCGCTTCGATCACAAAACACCAGCGTCCGGCCGCGTCAAAGCCGGTTTCGGCGCTCTCGGCCACCATGCGGCGGATTTCCACCGCGTGATCATGGATCTCGATCAAGGCGAATTCGTTCGGCTCGCCGCGCAGGCGGGTCGAGAGCCCGGTGCCGCAGTGCACCTGCAAGGTGGCCGACCGGTTCTTGCGAGAGACGAAGGGCTCGACCAGCCAGCGGTGCAGATGACCGGTGAGGATCACATGCGGCCCCGCCTCGGCCCAGGCCTCGAGCGCCCGTGGCGCACCGCGCATCAGCTTCTTGGCGATCTCGGCACCCTGGTGAAACGGATGGTGGGCGGCGATGAGCACCACCCGGTCGGCCGCATGCTCGCGGATGAAGCCGGCGACACGCTCGATCTGGGCCGGATCGACCCGCCCGCCCTGCCGGCTCCAGCGGTGGGTGGTGTCGAGACCGAGGATGGCGCAGCTGGCGGTCACCAGCATCGGCTCTGTGTCGTCGGCGATCCAGCGGCGATAGGCGCGGCGCGGCCAGGCGAGCCGGGCCAGCAGGTTGAACAGCGGAATGTCGTGGTTGCCGGGCACCGCGAGCCAGGGCGCTGGCAGCCGATCGACGAAGCTGCGCGCCATGTCGTATTGGCTGGCCCGGGCGCGCTGCACGAAATCGCCGGCGATGACGATGTGATCGGGCGCGGCCCGTTCCAGCGCGGCAAGCAGCGGCGGCACCAGCTCGGGGCTGGCCCGGCCGAAATGCAGATCCGAGAGCAGGGCCAGTCGCATCACCGCACCCCGTCGGTCGGGCGCGGCACACGGACGGTCAGGGCGTCTTTCCTCAGGTGAAAGCGATAGGGGCCCGGCATGCGCTCCTTTTCGCCGTCATGGGCGATCAGGCGTTTGCTGCGCTTGGTTTCGATGGTGATGTCCTCGCCGGTCAGCAGTACGTAATCGGTGCCCGAGCGGGCGCCGCGAAAGAAGATGCGCACCGCCCGCCACAACAGATGCAGCCGGCCGACGTCGCGCGCCACCAACAACGCCAGCTTGCCGTCAGAGACCGCATCGGCGCCGTCGAGATCGAACTGCTCAAGCTGATAGGCGCTGATCGCGACAAAGGCCATTGGCGATTTCACCCGGTGGGTCTTGCCGTCGACGGTGATCGTCATTTTGAGCGACTTGTAGATCGTCGTCATCGCCACGATCACCGACCAATAGGCCGCCAACCGGCTGCGGCCCCAGTTCTTGTAGATGCTTTCGCGCACGCTGAGCACCGAGGCATAGGCGCCGAGGCTGGCGTTGTTGAGAAAGACCCGGCCGTTCACCTCGCCGACAGAGACCGCGCGGGTGTCGCCCTCGAGCGCCGCGGTCAGCGCCTGTTCCGGGTCTTCCGGCAGGCCCAGGCTGCGCGCGAAATAGTTGAAGGTGCCCATCGGCAGGATTCCCAGCGCGACGTCGGTGCCGGCCAGGGCGGCTGCCAAGGCGCCGATGGTGCCATCGCCGCCGGCGGCGATGATCGGATCGCAGCCTTCGGCCAATGCGGTGTCGACCGTGTCGCCCAGCTTCGACGGGGACGGCACCTCACGAATTTCGACCCCGGGGAATTTCGCCGCGGCGGCGCGGATTGCGTCACCTCTGTGGTCGCCGCGCCCCGACGCGGGATTGAGAATGATACATGCGCGCATTTGCGGTCACTGTCCGTGGTTTCCAGCCTCGCCGAAACAATGCGCGAGACCGGCCTCGGTTCCATCGCCGGGCCACGGTGCGGCGCACCTCCCTTTCGGAACACCGCGCGGCCGGAGGGCAAATCGCCCCCTTGGGACGGGCTTCCAACCCACCACCCTGCCCCCACCCGCATCAAAAAAGGCCGGGCGCTGAGCCCGGCCTTTCCGATTTCCTTGAAACGACCCTAGTTCGGGATCAGATCCGGCACGATGGTCACGATCGCCGGGAAGAACCACAGGATCGCGATCCCCACTACCTGGATCAGCACGAAGGGCAACACGCCCTGATAGATGTGCCCTGTGGTCACCTCCTTGGGCGCCACGCCGCGCAGATAGAACAGCGCAAAGCCGAAGGGCGGCGTCAGGAAGGAGGTCTGAAGGTTGACCGCGATCATGATCGTCACCCATTTCGGATCGAAGGTGCCGCCATAGATCACCGGCCCGACGATCGGGATCACGATGTAGATGATCTCGAGGAAGTCGAGCACGAAGCCCAGCACGAAGAGCACCAGCATCACGATCAGGAAGACCTTGAACTCGTTGTCGAAGCTCTGAAGGAATGTCTGGATGTAATGCTCGCCGCCGAAGCTGATCACCACGAGGTTCAAGAGCTGCGAGCCGATCAGGATGGTAAAGACCATCGAGGTCACCTTGGCCGTCTCGCGCACCACCGGGGTCAGCACCCCGCCGGCAAAGAGCACCCAGAGCGCATAGAACAATCCGAAGATAGCAAACAGATAGGCCGCCTGCGCCACGACATAGGCGATCCAGCTTTCCAGCGCCACGTCGGCCAGCCCGACCCGCAGATCGAAGTTGATGCCGACGAGGATCATGATCACCACCGCGAAGGTGGTCCAGATGATCAGCTTGCCCGACCGGTTCTCGTCCGCCAGCTTGCGATAGGCCGCCAGCATGATCGCCCCGCCCGCACCAAGCGCGGCCGCCGGCGTCGGGTTGGTGATGCCGCCGAGGATCGAGCCGAGTACGGCGACGATCAGCACCAGCGGCGGGAAGACCACGCGCAGAAGCTCGTTCTGCGACAGGATGCCGGTTGCGTAGCGCACGCCCCAGAGCGTCAGCGCCAGGGGCACCAACAGGATCAGGAAGGTCACGCCCGCGCTGGCCAGCGGCGAGATGAAGAGCGCGTCGAACAGAAGCGCCAACGCCACCCCTGCCGCGCCGACAATCAGCGGCAGCGGCTCGGCAGTGGGCGACACCCCCCGCGCCACGCTGAGCGCCAGCGCCAGCAGCAGGAAGCCCACCGCCACGCCGGTGCCGATCACCGGGCTGTTGGCGATCTTGGCGTCACGCAGGGCGTCGCGTTCCTCTTCGCTCAGCGCGCGCGCCTGTTCGACACCGCCCGCCTCGTTGATCGCCTGCTGTTCGGCGACCGCCCGGTCCCAGGCAGCCTGGCCGTGCAGATCGATCATCGACGCGCGGCACTGCTGGCCTACGTTGGTGCGCAGGCTGGCGGTTTCACCCGCGTCGGAATAGGTGTCGACGGTCACATCCTGCGAGCCGATCACGCCGACCTGCCCCAGCGCCAGCATGCCGACGATCAGCAGCGCCGGCACACCGAGGAACCAGGTCATCGCCTCGCCCCGGGTCACCGGCTCGGAGCCGCCGTCGCCCAGTTCGACCGCCGGGGCCTTGGAGGGGTTCACCAGCGCGTAGCCGAAGGCATAAAGCCCGTAGAGCCCGGCCAGAAGGATGCCCGGCAGCAGCGCCGCCTGGAACAGCGTACCGACCGAGACCACCGCCGGTTCGCCCAGGAAGGTTAGCGCATCGGTACAGCCCGCCAGGGTGGCGCGCTCTTCCTGCGCGGCGGAATAGAGATCGCCCGCCAGCGTGCCCAGAAGGACGATGACGATCGACGGCGGAATGATCTGCCCCAGCGTGCCCGAGGCGGCAATCACGCCGGTGGCGAGCTGTGGCGAATAGCCGGCGCGCAGCATGGTGGGCAGGGACAGCAGACCCATGGTCACCACGGTGGCACCGACGATCCCGGTCGAGGCGGCCAGGAAGGCCCCCACCACAACCACCGAGACGGCGAGGCCGCCGGGTAGCGGGCCGAAGACCCGCGCCATGGTGGTCAACAGGTCATTGGCAATCCGCGACCGCTCCAGCGTGATGCCCATCAGCACGAACATCGCCACCGCCAGCAGCGTCTCGATCGACTGGCCGGCCAGAACGCGTTCGTTCATCCGGTTGACCACGAAAGAGATGTTGCGGTCGAGCGCCACTTCCCAGCCGCGCGGAAACACCGGTTCGCTGTATCTGGGCAGATCCGGGTATCGGAAGGTCGATATCGACTCTGGCCGCACCCCCTGCGCCACCAGATCGGCATACATCGCCGATCCGGTGTCGATCGCCTGGTGCAGCAGCAGCCCGGCGCTGTCGAGCGCGGCAATGATGCCGAATGAGATGATGCCGGCGCCGCCGATGGCAAAGGCCACCGGAAAGCCGGAAAGAATGCCCCCGAAGAGGCAGAGGAAGACGATGATCAGGCCGATCTCGACGCCATCAAGTCCGAATAGCATGTACCCTGCCCCTTAGTGATGTTCTTCGATCGCGTGAACGAGTTCGGCTTCGTCGCTGCCAAGCACGTCCCGGTCGAGGTATTTGTGTTCGCTCTCAGGTCCTTCGCGCCATTCCAGGTAGGATCGGTAGAAGAACGCCCAGCCGTGGATGAAGACCAGCCCGGCATAGGCCACGAGCAGGACTTTAAAGAGGAAATAGGCGTCGAAGCCGTTCGGCGAAAAGCCGATGGTCTCGACGTTCCAGCGCAGCGCGCGCGCCTTGGCGATCAGCCGGTCGAGCGTGTCCGAGGCCGAGGGTTTGGGCACCACCAGATGCCGCCACAGGAAGTACCAGCCGTACATCCAGGTCAGCACCGCCGCCGGGATCATGAAGATCATGCAGCCCACCATGTCGACCAGTCGTTTGGCGCGGAACGAGATCGCGGAATAGATCAGGTCGACGCGCACATGCCCGCCCTGGACAAAGGTGTAAGTGACACAGAGCGCCACGATCATCGCGTTATAGAGCTTGAGCTCCTCGGCCCACCAGCTGATGTCGCGGGTCAGCACAGAACCGAAGCCCAGCGAAATTTCCGGCGTCGCGAAAATCCGCTGGTTGAAGACGATCAGGATCTGCTGGATCACCATCAGGATCCCGGCCCAGGCAAAGAACCGTCCGATGCCATTGGCAAATCCTTCGAGCCCGATCACCACGCCCCAGAGGAACTTCCGGCTCCAGAGGCCGACCAGGAAGATCACGAGGAACAGGGTGAAGACGACAAAGAAAAATTCTGTCGACCCGCCGTAGTAGATGAAGCGCATCAGCGCCTGCTTGTCCTCGGGTGTTTCCATCCCGCCGGTCCAGCTCATCCACTGGTCCCAGTTTATCAGCGCGTTGGCGAAATTGAAAAACGCCAGCACAAGGTTTTGCAGCGCCCAAACAAGACCGTCCAGCATCGTGCCCCCTTTCGATATCCCCGTGTCTGGCCGGGCCTCTGGCCCGTGCCGTCGGTACAGCAAAGCCCCCGGCACGGATGCCGGGGACCTTTTTCAGTGAAGTGTCGGAGCGATCAGCCCAGGACGCGGTCGCGCTGCTGGCGATAGGCGTCGTCGGAAACCGAGGTCCATTTCGACGATTTCTTCAGCGAGGCGTTGAAGCTTTCGCGGATGCGGGCATAGAGCTCGTCGCCCATATGCTCGTCGAGCGCCTCTTGCGAACCCTTGCCGAAGGCTTCCCAGACGTCGTCGGGGAAGGTCATCAGCTTGGTGCCGCCCGATTGCAGACGCTCGAGCGCCGCCGCGTTGTTGGCATAGCTCTGGGCGAGCGACCAGTGGTGGGTGGCCTGCGCCGCGATCTCGACGATCTTCTGATCGGCAGCGTCCAGCTCGTTGAAGACGTCGCGGTTGAAGGCACAGGACAGCGCCGAGCCCGGCTCGTGGAAACCGGCGGTGTAGTAGAATTCGCAGACCTCTTGCAGGCCGAGGCGTTCGTCGGCGAAGGGACCGATCCACTCGGCACCGTCGATCGAGCCCGAAGACAGGGCCTGATAGATCTCGCCGCCCGGCACGTTCTGTACCGAGGCGCCGGTGAGGCCCAGCGCGCGGCCGCCGAGGCCCGGCATGCGGAACTTGAGGCCCTGAAGGTCTTCGGCCGAGTTGATTTCCTTGTTGAACCAACCGCCCGGCTGAAGCCCGGTGTTGCCCGCGAGGAAGGACTTCAGGCCGAAGATCTCGCCCAGCTCGTCATGCAGCTCGGCGCCGCCGTCGTGCAGATACCAATTCATCAGTTCCTGGCCGGTGCCGCCGAAGGGCACGGCGGTGAAGAAGTAGTAGCCCGGGTGCTGGCCGCCGAAGTAGTAGTCGGCCGAGTGATACAGATCGGCCTGACCAGCGGTCACCGCGTCGAACACCTCGAAGGCGCCCACGAGGGTGCCGGCCGGGTTCTTCTGGATGGTGATGTTTTCCGACATCGCGTTGACCGCGTCGGTGAAATACTGCGCGGCGTCGTCAAACACGGCAAAGCCCTCGGGCACCGAGGTGACCAGACGCAGGGTGCGCTTGCCTTGGGCATAAGCCGGGGCGGCCAGCGTGGTGGCCGCGGCCGCGGTGCCGCCAAGTGCGGAATTCTTCAGAAATGAACGACGATCCATTCATACCTCCCATGGTTTTTTGATTGCCACGCTCCTGCCAGCGGCCTGCGCCGGTCGCAGCATGGCGGATCGTTGGTAACGAGGCGGAGGTTAGCGGCTGTGTCGCCATGTGGAAATACCCACAATTTCCGGATTGGACATTTTTTCGACTTGCATCCGAAGGGGTTTGAAGGCAGTGCGCCCCACCCCCGGAAAGCTGCCGTTGCGGCAGGCAAGTGCCTGTATTTCAGACATATTTATCTTGTTAAATGACCGGTAACGCTCACAGGTTCGGCCGGCGGAAATTCCCGAGCGGCGGCGCGACCGGCGCACCGTTTTCCAGACCGGGCCGCCACTCCGGGAAACTTTGCATTCCTGTCGCCAGATCGGCTCGCGGGGCAATATTTGCAAAGAAAACCCGTCAAACAGCGGTTGACCCTCCTGCCGCCCTCACCTAGTGTCGCGCCCACGCACAAGGAAGGACGCATTCAATGACACGTCTAGTCGTCGTAGTAGGCAAGTGGCGCATGGGCCGGTAACGGACACCCTGAACGGTACCCCATGCGCCCCCGAGATTTCGGGGGCTTTTTTGTGCGCAGAAGAAAAAATGATGACGTCATGAACGGAGCAACAAGATGACACGTCAGATGACCGGAGCAAAGATGGTGGTTCAGGCCCTGAAGGATCAGGGTGTGGACACGGTATTCGGCTATCCCGGCGGTGCTGTGCTACCGATCTATGACGAGCTGTTCCAGCAGAACGAGATCCGCCACATCCTGGTGCGCCACGAACAGGCGGCGGTGCATGCCGCCGAGGGCTATGCCCGCTCGACCGGCAAGCCGGGCGTGGCGCTGGTGACCTCCGGCCCCGGCGCCACCAACGCGGTGACCGGGCTGACCGATGCGCTGATGGATTCGATCCCGATCGTCGTGCTGTCGGGCCAGGTGCCGACATTCATGATCGGCTCGGACGCCTTTCAGGAGGCCGATACCGTCGGCATCACCCGGCCCTGCACCAAGATGAACTGGCTGGTGAAGGACACCAAGGACCTCGCGTCGCTGATCCACGAAGGGTTCCACGTCGCCTGCCAGGGCCGCCCCGGCCCGGTGCTGATCGACATTCCCAAGGACGTGCAGTTTGCCTCGGCCCAGTACACCCCGCCGGCCAAGGCCGATCTTGGCCATTACCAGCCGCGGGTGAAGGGCGACATGGAGACGATCACCGAGCTGGTCGAGGCGATCGAGAACGCCGAACGCCCGGTGTTCTACACCGGCGGCGGCGTGATCAACTCGGGCGCGGCGGCCAGCCAGCTTCTGCGCGAGCTGGTCGAGGCCACCGGCATTCCGATCACCTCGACGCTGATGGGTCTTGGCGCCTATCCCGCCTCGGGCAAGCACTGGCTGGGCATGCTGGGGATGCACGGGCTTTACGAGGCCAACCTGGCGATGCACGGATGCGACCTGATGATCAACATCGGCGCCCGCTTCGACGACCGGATCACCGGCCGGCTCGATGCCTTCAGCCCGCACAGCCGCAAGGCGCATATCGACATCGATCCCAGCTCGATCAACAAGGTGATCCGCGTCGACATGCCGATCATCGGCGATGTCGGCCATGTGCTCGAGGATGTGCTCAAGGTCTGGAAGGCGCGCGGCCGCAAGGTCAACCGCGAGGGGCTGCAAAAGTGGTGGGCCCAGATCGACGACTGGAAGCGCGTAAACTGCCTGAGCTACAAGAACGACGGCCCCGGCATCAAACCGCAATACGCGCTCGAACGGCTCGAGGCGCTGACCAAGGGGCACGACCGCTATATCTGTACCGAGGTCGGCCAGCACCAGATGTGGGCGGCACAATACCTGGGCTTCGAGGATCCCAACCGCTGGATGACCTCCGGCGGGCTCGGCACCATGGGCTATGGCTTCCCGGCCTCGGTCGGGGTGCAGGTGGCGCATCCGAAATCGCTGGTGATCAATGTCGCCGGCGAGGCCTCGTGGCTGATGAACATGCAGGAGATGGGCACCGCGGTGCAATTCAACCTGCCGGTCAAGCAGTTCATCCTCAACAACGAGCGTCTCGGCATGGTCCGCCAGTGGCAGGAGCTGCTGCACGGCGAACGCTATTCGCATTCCTGGAGCGAGGCGCTGCCCGATTTCGTCAAGCTGGCCGAAGCCTTCGGCGCCAAGGGCATCCTGGCCAAGGACCCCGGCGAGCTCGACGATGCGATCATGGAAATGATCGATTATGACGGTCCGGTGATCTTCGACTGTCTGGTCGAGAAACACGAGAACTGCTTCCCGATGATCCCGTCGGGCGAGCCGCACAACAAGATGCTGCTGGGCGCGGCCTCGACCAAGGATGCCATCGGCGCCAAGGGCGCGGTGATGGTGTGACGATGCGCTATCCGGGGGCTCTGTCTGTCGACATTGACCCTCGGACCAATGGCGGGTCAAAGTCGACCCCACGCGGTATTTTCAAACAGAAGAAGAGATCATGTCTGCGCTAAAGATCAAAAAAGGCTCGTCCAAACACTCCGCCTATAACCTGCGGCCGAATTTCTCGGACGTGCAGGAAAGCCATACCCTGGCGGTCATCGTCGACAACGAACCCGGGGTTCTGGCGCGGGTGATCGGGCTGTTCTCGGGCCGGGGCTACAATATCGAGAGCCTCACCGTGGCCGAGGTCGACCATACCGGCCACCTCAGCCGCATCACCGTGGTCACCACCGGTACACCGCAGGTGATCGAACAGATCAAGGCGCAGCTCGGCCGCATCGTGCCGGTGCACGAAGTGCATGACCTGACCGTCGAAGGCCCCTCCGTCGAACGCGAGCTGGCGTTGATCAAGGTCGCCGGCAAGGGCGACGACCGGGTCGAGGCGCTGCGGCTGGCGGATGTGTTCCGCGCGCATGTGGTTGATTCGACGCTGGAAAGCTTTGTCTTTCAGATCACCGGCGCGCCCGACAAGATCGACGCGTTTGCCGATCTGATGCGGCCGCTGGGCCTTGTCGAAGTGGCGCGCACCGGCGTCGCGGCGATCAGCCGGGGATCACACTGATCCCCGCCCGGCGCCTGGCGTTGCGCCTCTCGCAATAAAAAACGCCGCCGCGGCCCAGAGCCGTCGGCGGCGTTTTCAGGTCTGCCGCGCCCCCACAGAGCGGCGAGACCTCTCTCAGGCCGTGACGTGAGTGGTAGCTATCGAATTGGCCCAGTCACGCGCCCGGCGGAATGGCACGACATTGCTGTTTGTATCCGCCCCGGAGGGCGCGACACCGCCGGAATTGGCGCAGCGGCCCAGCTTGGCCACCAGCTCCGGCGCGTGGTCCTGCACCAGCAGCGTCGGGTTGGTCACCCGGCGGAACTGGCGGTCTTCTCTCAGTTCGAATTCGATCAGATCGCCGGCATCCAGCGCCACGCCCGACATCGCCGTGTCTTTCGGCTCGACGTAAAAGGCCAGATCGCCCTGATCTTCACACCAGACTACCGCTTTCTGGTCGTCTGAGTTGGCCCAGAGCACCAATCCGCACATGCGTCCAAGTGACATTGCCTTCACCTTTATTGCGTCTCGTTGGGGACAAATGTGGCACAATTTTCGTTCTTGCGAAGGTACGTAGAGGGTCACCTGCTCTTGTAATTTGTGCCAGCTTGGTACAGGTTTGAAGCTAATTCGCGTCGGCTGACGCGGCATAGCATCATTTGGAGTTCAGATCGTCCGGTTTCGTGAGTTGTCCCGGCGATTTGTAACTGAATAGACCTGACCATACGCTGCGAGACGCAAAACTTGTCGAATACTGCTACAACCCTGTCCCGATCTTCTGCCTCCCCGGCCGAATTGCGTGCCATGTTCGGCGCAAATCTCAAACATCTCTGCCGCGACGCGCCTTCGATTTCGGCCCTGTGCCGCGATCTTGGCATCAATCGCACGCAGTTCAACCGCTACCTGAGCGGCGAGAGTTTCCCTCGCCCCGACGTGTTGCATCGTATCTGCACCTTCTTTGACGTTGATGCGCGCATACTGCTCGAGCCGGTGGAACAAATAGCGACAACTTCGGGCTTTGTGATGCAGCACCCGGAACTGGCCGGGTTTCTCGGGCCGGAAGTCACCCAGATCGGCCAGGAACTTCTGCCGGACGGCTTCTATCGGTTCATCCGCCGGTCCTTCATGGATCAGCAGAAATTCGTCGAGGCGCTGGTCTATGTCTATCGGCTGGGCGATTTCTGTTTCGTGCGCGGCCATGAGGCCCGAGAGGCGATGTCGCGTGTCGGCCTGCCGGAAAGCCCGCGAGGGCGCGAATTCGGCGGCTTCTTCTTTCGTCAGGATCGCGGTGTGGCGGCGATCGTGGCGCGGCGCGGGGCGACCAGCGGCTCCTTCACCTTCCTGCACCGGGTTCCCTCGCTCGAGAACCGGACCTGGACCGGCTTTACCGCGCGCATCACCCATGAGAGCGAGAACAGCCACCGCATGGCGCGCATCGTCTGGGAACATCTCGGGCGCGGCATGTCGGGGGCGCTCAAGGTCGGGCGCAGCGCCGGTTTCCGCACCTTCAGCCAGCTGAGCGAAAGCGATCAGGCGCTGCTGCGCCCCGACAAGCCCTTTGCCTGAGACCTAGCTGTCGGCCCCCTCGGGCAGCAGCACCCGCGTCACCGGCACAAAGGCGACGCGGCTGGCCCGGTCCTGCAAGCCCCAGATCAGCAATGCCGAGATCGTCTCGGGGCGCAGCCGGCCCAGCATGATCACCGACCCCTCCTGCCCCGCCTTGAAGGCGGCCTGATCGAGAAAGCGGCGGATCACCGTGGCGGTCTGGCCCTTGCTGTCGAAGTCGCGGAACAGCGTCGCCGCCGGCACCCCGGCGCGCGCCGCGATCGCCTGGCCGGTGTTGAGCCCCTGCGGATAGAGCACCAGACCATGGCCGCTGTCGGCCAGGATGCGCGCCACCTGATCCGAGACCTCGCGACTTTCCTGCAATCCGCCGGCATCACCTTCGAGCACCGCCACCGCCTCGGGCACGGCCGACAGCGCCGATCCGAGCGAGATCTCGGCATCCTGCGGCCGCGCTCCGGCGGGCAGATTGGCCAGCGCCATCACCTCGAACCCGGCATCGCGATAGCGGCGCATCGCCTCGGCCGCGCCCTGCCACGCGGTGTCGACGGCAAAAGTGATCGGATAGGGAAAGGCCTCGAGCGCCTCGAGACCCATCGGCGTGCTGCCGTCGTCGATCAACACGATCGACATCAGCGGCTTGTCGCTGTCGACCTCCGCCGGCACCGCGAAGGCCTCGACCGGGCGGCGCGGCGCAGCCGCTGCCCCGGTCTCGGGCGGGGTGTCGAGCGTCGGCAGGCGGCCGACGATCACCCCGGTCGCGCGGTCGGTCAGCGTGGTGGCCGGGGTGCCGATGTCGGGGCGGCCATCCTCGCCCGCGTCGCGCTCGATCAGCGACGAGACCTGCGGCCGGGCGGGCCGGCTGTCTCGCACCGCCTCTTCGGCGGCTGGTGCTTCGGGGGCCAAATCCTCGGTCACCGCGGGTTCGGGCGCCAGGGCGATGACCGCCGGCGGCTCTTCGGGCACCACCACGGGGCTGGGCCGCGCCTGTTCGCCGCCGGGCGCCTGCGGCGCGGCGGCGGTCTGCGGCGCCTCCGGTTCGGCTGCCGGTGGCGCTGGCAGATCGGTGCTGTCCGGGGCGGCGGCGGTCACCGGTGTGTCATCGGCGGCCTCGGGCGCGGCGGCCGGGGCACCGGGGGCGATGCTGCCGTCGGCCTCGGCCTCGGCCCGGGCGCGGGCCGGATCGGCCTCGCTGGCGCCGACCGGCGCTTCGGCCTCGGGGGCCACCGGCCCCGCCCCTGCCTCGGGCTCGGCCGAGCCCAGCCGTGGCGCGGCTTCGGTCACCGCCGGCGCCGCCGGCTGTGCCGGGTTGTTGGAAATCGACAGCTCATCCGCCTCGGGGCGCGCCGGCGGGGCGCCCGGCGTGCCGGGCTGCACCGGCGAGACGCCGCGCGCGACCACCTCGCCGGCGCCCTCGCCGTCGGGTCCGGGACCGAGATCGGCCACATCGCCGGTTTCCGGCCGGCCGGTCGAGGCGGTGTCGGCCAGCCCGCGCGCCTCTTCGGCTCCGGAGTCGGGCTCTGGAATGCCCGGCGAGGCGGCCTGCGGCGAGCTGCCATCGCCGGTGCCCGCCCGCGGCAGGGCATCTGGCGCGGCGGCGGGCGGCGGCGTGCCGGCGGCGGGCACCACGGCCACATCCGGACTTGGCGACAGCACCGGCCCCATCAGGACCGAAACGGTCCCCGCGCCGATGCCCGCCACCACAAGGCCCGCGAGCGCCCCTGCCACGAAATTCTGTGCCATGACTGCCTACTCCTCGATCCCGGACCGCGCCTCTTTTTCAACGGGTGCCGCCCTCTGCAAGCCCCGACCGCCCTTGACGCTGGCGGCCAAGCCTGAACATGTATACCCCGATCCTTATACTGCGGTGAAGGCCCCCCTTCCCAGCCCCTAACGGCAAAGTTCATCCCATGCTGCTGCTCATCGATAACTACGACAGTTTCACCTATAACCTGGTCCATTACCTCGGCGAGCTGGGCACCGACGTTCAGGTGCATCGCAACGACGCGCTCGATGTGCAGGAGGCGATGGCGCTCAACCCCGCCGGCATCCTGCTGTCGCCGGGGCCCTGCGATCCCGATCAGGCCGGCATCTGCCTGGCGCTGGTCGAGGCCGCGGCCGAGACCGGCATTCCGCTGATGGGCGTCTGCCTCGGCCACCAGGCGATCGGCCAGGCCTTTGGCGGCAAGGTGGTGCGCTGCCACGAGATCGTGCATGGCAAGATGGGGCGGATGCATCACACCGCCAAGGGGGTCTTTGCTGGCCTGCCTTCGCCGTTCGACGCCACCCGCTATCATTCTCTGGTAGTCGCGCGCGAAAGCCTGCCCGACTGTCTCGAGATCACCGCCGAGCTCGAGGATGGCACCATCATGGGGCTGCAACACCGCGATCTGCCGATCCACGGCGTCCAGTTCCACCCGGAATCGATCCGCTCGGAGCATGGCCATGCGCTGCTCAGGAATTTCACCGATCTGCTGAAGGTGCCGGCATGAGCGAGAAACTGAAGCCGCTGATCGGTGCCGCCGCCGACCGGCCGCTGAGCCGCCAGGAGGCCGAGACCGCCTTTGACATCCTGTTCGAAGGCGAGGCCACGCCGAGCCAGATCGGCGGGCTGCTGATGGCGCTGCGCACGCGCGGCGAAACGGTCGAGGAATATGCCGCCGCCGCGGCGGTGATGCGCGGCAAATGCAACCCGGTGAAGGCGCCCGAGGGCGCGATGGACATCGTCGGAACCGGCGGCGATGGCAAGGGCACGCTCAATATCTCCACCGCCACCGCCTTTGTGGTGGCCGGCGCCGGGGTGCCGGTGGCCAAGCATGGCAACCGCAACCTCTCGTCCAAATCCGGCGCCGCCGATGCGCTGACCCAGATGGGCGTGAACGTCATGGTCGGGCCCGAGGTGGCCGAACGGGCGCTGGCCGAAACCGGCATCTGCTTCATGATGGCGCCGCTGCACCACCCGGCGATCGCCCATGTCATGCCGACGCGGCAAGAGCTGGGCACCCGCACGATCTTCAACATCCTCGGCCCGCTGACCAACCCGGCCGGCGTCAAACGCCAGCTCACCGGCGCCTTTTCCCGCGATCTGATCCGGCCGATGGCGGAAACCCTGCTGACACTGGGGTCCGAGCGCGCCTGGCTGGTGCATGGCTCCGACGGCACTGACGAGCTGTCGATCGCCGGCGTCAGCTGGGTTGCCGCGCTGGAGAACGGCCGCGTGACCGACCGCGAAATCCACCCCGAGGAGGCCGGCCTGCCGGAACATCCCTTCGAGGCGATCCTCGGCGGCACGCCGGCGGAGAACGGCCGCGCCTTCGCCGCCCTGCTCGACGGCGAGACCTCGGCCTATCGCGACGCGGTTCTGCTCAATGCCGCCGCAGCGCTTGTGGTGGCCGACAAGGCCGCCGATCTGAAGGCCGGCGTCGAACTGGCGGCACAATCGATCGACAGCGGCGCGGCCAAGGCGCGCATCATCGCCCTGGCCCAGGCCACCCGCGCCGCATGAGCGCCCGCACCGTCCCGGCCGCCTGGGCGCATCTGCCGTTCTTTGCCGAGACCTGGCCGGCGCTCGACGCCGCCCTGACGGCCGAAACGCGCGAGATCCTGCCGCCGGCACCGCAGACCTTTGCCGCGCTCGAGGCCTGCGCGCCCGCGGATGTCCGCGTGCTGATCCTCGGGCAGGATCCCTATCCGACCCCCGGCCACGCCCATGGCCTCGCCTTTTCGGTCGCGCCCGAGGTGGCGCCGCTGCCCCGCTCGCTGCGCAACATCTACGCCGAGATGACCGAAGACCTCGGCCAAAGCCCCGCCACCGGCGACCTGCGGTTCTGGGCCGACCAGGGTGTCCTGCTGCTCAACACCGCGCTCACCGTGCCCTCCGGCGAGGCCGGCGGCCATCTCAAGCTCGGCTGGTCCGGTCTGACCGCCGAGATCCTCGCCGAGCTCGACCTCGCGCCCCGCGCGCTGCTGCTCTGGGGCAAACCGGCGCAGAAGCTGGGGACGCGGCTCACCCATCCCGATCACCTGCGGATCGAAACCGCCCATCCTTCACCGCTTTCGGCACGGCGCGGATTTTTCGGTTCGCGACCCTTTAGTCGCGTCAACGACTGGCTTAAGAAGCAAGGTGACCCCGCGATAGACTGGACAGGCAGATGACCCAGACCGTTCTCGACAAGATCAAGGCCTACAAGCTCGAAGAGATTGCCGCCGACAAGGCCGCGACCCCGCGCTCTGCCGTCGAAGAGGCCGCCCGCGCCGCGGGCCCCACCCGCGGCTTTGCCGAGGCCCTGCGCCGTGCCTCGCGCGAGGCCTATGGGCTGATCGCCGAGGTCAAGAAGGCCTCGCCCTCCAAAGGGTTGATCCGCGCCGATTTCGATCCGGCCCAACTGGCCCGGGCCTATGAGACCGGCGGTGCTACCTGTCTTTCCGTGTTGACTGATACTCCCTCCTTTCAAGGCGCCAAAAGCTTCCTCACCGAAGCCCGCAATGCCACCAGCCTGCCGGCACTTCGTAAAGATTTCATGTACGACACCTATCAGGTTGCGGAGGCGCGCGCGCTGGGGGCCGATTGCATCCTGATCATCATGGCCAGCGTCTCCGACGCCCAGGCGCAAGAGCTCGAGGACGCGGCCTTTTCCTGGCACATGGATGTTCTGGTCGAGGTGCATGATGGCGAAGAACTTGACCGCGCGCTGGCCTTGAAGTCGCCCCTTCTGGGCGTAAACAATCGCAATCTCAAGACCTTCGAAACCACTCTTGAGACGACGCGTGAACTTTCCAGACGAGTGCCCGAGGGCAAGCTGCTGATTTCGGAAAGCGGATTGACCGGCCCCGCCGATCTGGCCGACATGGCCCGCCACGGCGCGCGCACTTTCCTCATCGGCGAGAGCCTGATGCGTCAGGCCGATGTCGCCGCCGCCACCCGCAGCCTTCTGGCCGACCCGGTGCCCGCCAATGGCTGATCTCACGCATTTCGATGCCAAGGGCGACGCCCATATGGTGGATGTCTCGGACAAGGCGGTGACCGCGCGCATTGCCACCGCCGAGGGCTACATCAAGATGACGCGGGAAACTTTTGATATCATTACGGAAGGTCGTGCCAAGAAGGGGGATGTCATCTCCGTCGCGCGGCTCGCGGGGATCATGGGGGCCAAGCAGACATCGAGCCTCGTTCCGCTGTGCCACCCGCTGCCGATTACCAAAGTCTCTGTCGATCTGACGCCCGATCCCGATTTGCCCGGATTGCGGCTCAGCGCCACGGTCAAGACAACCGGGCAGACCGGCGTCGAGATGGAGGCGCTGACCGCCGTCTCGGTCACCGCGCTGACGGTGTATGACATGGCCAAGGCCGTGGACCGAGCCATGGAGATCGGCGGCATTCGCGTGAAATTGAAAGACGGCGGTAAATCAGGGCGTTACGAGGCGACATGATATCGGTTTCGCAGGCGCTTGATCACCTCTTCGCGCTGACCCGGCGCCTGCCCGGCGAAGAGGTGCCGCTGCGCGAGGCCGCCGGCCGGGTACTTGCCCGCGATGCCATCTCGACCCGAGATCAGCCGCCTTTCGCGGCGTCTGCCATGGACGGCTACGCGGTGATCGGAGCCGAAGCGACGCCCGGGGCCCGGTTCGAGGTGGTCGGCGAAGCCGCCGCGGGCCACCGCTACGACGGTGAGGTCCGCGCCGGTCAGGCCGTGCGCATCTTCACCGGCGCTCCGGTGCCATCCGGGGCCGATCGCGTGGTGATCCAGGAGGATGTGCACCGCGACGGCGATGTCATCACGCTCGGGCAAGGGCTCGGCGAGGCAACCAACATCCGCCCCGCCGCCGGAGATTTTCGTGCCGGTAACCGGCTCTCGGCGCCCCGGCGCCTGAGCCCGGAAGACATCGCGCTCCTGGCGTCGATGAACGTCGCAAGCGTCACTGTGGCCCGACGGCCGTCCGTCGCCCTCATCTCGACCGGCGACGAGCTTGTCATGCCGGGCGAAAACCCCGGCCCGGACCAGATAATCGCCTCGAACACCTTCGGTCTGCATGCGCTGCTGCGCAATCTCGGTGCCGCGCCGCGCCTGTTGCCAATCGCCCGCGACACCAGAGCCTCTCTGGCCACCGCCTTCGATCTGGCGGCCGGGGCCGATCTTGTCGTCACCATCGGCGGCGCCAGCGTCGGCGATCATGATCTGGTCGCGGATGTCACCTCCGAACGCGGCATGGAGCGCGCGTTCTACAAGGTCGCCATGCGCCCGGGCAAGCCGCTGATGGCCGGTCGCCTGGGCGACGCCATGATGCTGGGCCTGCCCGGAAATCCGGTGTCTGCCATGGTCTGTGGCCATGTCTTTCTGGCGCCGGTCATCCGCGCAATGACCGGCCTCGCGGCGGCGCCCGCACCGCGCATCACGGCGCCGCTGGCCGCCGATATCGCCTCCAACGGCCCCCGCGAGCATTACATGCGCGCAACCATGACCCCGCAGGGCATTCTGCCCTTCGCCGCACAGGATTCCGCCCTGCTGCACGTGCTGTCGCGGGCCGATGCCCTGCTTGTCCGCCCGCCCCGCGACGGCGCTCGCAAGGCCGGTGAGATGGCCGAGTATATTTCACTGCAAAGTTAAAGAATTCTTAATCGCCCACCGGCATTCTCGGGCGCATTCTAAACATGTTATCCACAGGGCCCATTGACACAAAACGGGAACATGCGTAGAACAAAACCCAAATCAATAAATTCCGAAGGGCGAATACCATGTTAACGAAAAAGCAACTCGATTTGCTCGATTTCATTAACAAGCGCATCCAGACTGACGGTGTTCCGCCCTCGTTTGACGAGATGAAAGAGGCGCTCGACCTGCGATCGAAATCGGGCATCCATCGGCTGATCACAGCGCTGGAAGAACGCGGATTCATCCGTCGCCTCGCCCACAAGGCGCGCGCGCTCGAGATCGTGAAACTGCCGGAATCCCTTGGCGGCGCGCCGACTGCGGCGACGCAGGCCTTTCAGCCGCGGGTCATCGATGGCGGCGGCACCGGCCCACGCGATCCGCAGGGCGCGCCGATGCATGTGGCGGAACTGCCGGTCATGGGGCAGATCGCCGCCGGCGTCCCGATCGAGGCGATCAGCCATGCCTCGCATGCCGTGGCCGTTCCCGGGCAGATGCTGCGCCATGGCTCGGATCATTATGCGCTTGAAGTCAAAGGCGATTCGATGATCGACGCCGGGATCAACGATGGCGATGTCGTGGTGATCCGTGAAACCGACGTGGCCGACAATGGCGATATCGTGGTGGCCCTGATCGAAGGTCAGGAGGCCACCTTGAAACGGTTTCGCCGCGCCGGTGGCGGGGCCATCGCGCTGGAGGCCGCGAATCCCGCTTACGAGACCCGCATCGTGCGCGAGGACATGGTTCAGGTGCAGGGCCGGCTGGTCGGGCTGATCCGCACTTACTGAGCCTTACGGCGTCCAGAGCCGTCGCCCGCTCTGATCCGCGACGGTGCGGACCTGCGGCGCGCCCTCCGAGAAGGTGACAGCCAGGGCGCCGCTTTGGCGCAGCGTTTCAGGAGTGAAGGCAAGGCAGGCGCCCGGATGCGGCCCGGGGGTGTTGAAGACCGCCAGGTCGGAGGAGCGACAGCCGGGAAAGGATGCCCGCCCCCGCTGGCCCGCGACATGCCAGAGCGTGCCGCCGCCCGGCATCGGCGCAGAGGCCAGGCCGCCGTCGACCTCTGGCCAGCGCAGGGCAGCGCCGGCCTGATCGGCACCGTCGCCATCGTTCTCGAGCCAGACCCGGGCGACGAAGCCGGAGCCGCGCGCGCGGCTCAACGCCCGGCCGCTCTCGCCGGTGAGGCCGACCAGACCGCCGGATTCGGCGATCAAGATCGCCGGCCTTTCCGCGGTGGACCAGAGCGCCAGAGCCGCGAGAACCGGCCCCGCGCCCAGCATGGCGACCCGGCCGCGCCAGAGCATGGAAAACAGCCCGCCCAGGGCCATCAGCGGCAAAACCAGAGCGCCCGGCGCCACCACATGCCGCAGCGCGCCATCCCATCCGGCGACCTCGTGCGCCACGGTCAGAACCCAGGCCAGGCCGCGCCCCAGAAACCAGAGCGCCGGCGCCTCGAGACCGAACGGCGCTAGGCAGGCCGCCACCACCGCGGCCGGCATCACGACGAGGCCCATCAGCGGCACGGTCGCGAGATTGGCCAACAGCCCCCATTGCGCGATCCGGTTGAAATGCGCCGCCGCGACCGGCGCGGTGGCCAGCCCCGCCACCGCCGAGGACAGCATGACCGCCACCAACGGCCAGAGCCAGCGCGGCATCATCTGCGGCGCGCCGCGCAGCCGCGAAAACACCGCCACCAGCGCCGTTGTCGCGGCAAAGGACATCTGGAATCCCGGGCCCAGCAGGGCCTCGGGCCGCAGGATCAGCACGATCATCGCCGCAACCGCCACCGCGCGCAGGCTGATCGCGCGGCGGTCGAACAGCACGGCCGTCAGGGCCACGGCAACCATGACAAAGGCGCGTTCCGTCGCCACGTTGCCACCCGACAGCGCCAGATAGCCCGCCGCCGCAACAAGCGCGGCAAGGGCCGCGATCTTGCGCCCCGGCACCCGCAACGCCACCACCGGCACCGCCGCCAGCGCCAGCCGCACGGCGCCAAAGACGAAACTGGCCAACAACCCCATGTGCAGCCCCGAGATCGCCAGCAGATGCGCAAGGTTGGTGTCACGCAGCGCCTGCTTGGTCGCTTCGCCCATGCCGGACCGGTCGCCGGTGGTGATGGCGGCGGCAAAGGCCCCGACCTCTCCGGGCAACGCCGCCTGAACCGCCCGCGACAGGCGCATGCGCAGGGCAAAGACCGGTTGCCCGCCATCGGGCTGTGCGCTCACCACCAGCGGCACCCGGGCATAGCCCACCGCACCGATCCCGAGAAACCAGGCGTGGCGGCGAAAGTCGAAACCGCCGGGCTCGACCGGGCCCTGGGGCGGCGACAGATGGCCGGTGGTCATCATCCGCAGGCCGGGGCGCGGCACCGCCCCCGGCGGCCCGTGCAAGGAGATTCGCACCCGGGCCGGCACCTCGCGCACCCGATGCAGCCGCACCCGGTCCAGCGTCAGCCGCAAAGCGCCCGAGGCCGACCGGTCCATGCCGACAACACGGCCCTCGATCGGGCCATAGTAGCGAAAATCCAGAACCGGTGCGGCCACCGCCTGTGCCCGGGCGCCGGCAAGCGCCACCCCGGCCGCAACCAGACCGGCAGCAAGAAGGCCGGGCCCGAGCAGTGGCCTGGCCTTCCACGCAGCCAGGAACGCCGCCACGGCGCAGCCGGCAAGCGCGATCAGCGCCCAGACCGGCGGCTCCTGGCGAAGCGCAAAGTACCCCCCGACGCCCAGAGCAAGCATCACCGGCGACCATGGCATCAGCGCGCCCCGCTGACCGAGGATCCCCTGACCGATTGCCTGCCACATCCACATGCTTGTTCCCGCCCGCTGCGGAGGGTAATCAGGCCTCAAGCTATCCCGCCATGGTTATCGAAAGGTTAACGGCCCCCATGTCCGACGTCTCTCAGGTGGTGACCCGTTTCGCCCCCTCGCCCACAGGTTTCCTTCACATCGGCGGCGCGCGCACCGCGCTGTTCAACTGGCTGTTCGCCCGCGGCCGTGGCGGCAAGTTTCTGCTGCGCATCGAAGACACCGACCGCGCGCGTTCGACCCCGGAAGCCACCGATGCGATCCTGCGCGGTCTCGACTGGCTGGGCCTCGATCACGATGGCGAGGTGATCAGCCAGCACGCCCGCGCCGACCGCCATGCCGAGGTGGCGCATCAGTTGCTCGCCGACGGCAAGGCCTACAAGTGCTTCTCGAGCCAGGAAGAGATCGCCGCCTTCCGCGAGGCTGCCAAGGCCCGGGGCACCTCCACCCTGTTCCGCTCGCCCTGGCGCGACGCCGACCCGGCATCCCATCCCGAGGCGCCTTTCGTGGTGCGCATCAAGGCGCCGCTCGACGGCGCGACGGTGATCCGCGACGCGGTGCAGGGCGATGTGACGATCCGAAACGACCAGCTCGACGACATGGTGCTGCTGCGCTCTGACGGCACGCCGGTCTACATGCTGGCGGTGGTGGTCGACGATCACGACATGGGGGTGACCCATGCGATCCGCGGCGACGACCACCTCAACAATGCCGCCCGGCAGATGATGATCTATCAGGCGATGGGCTGGGATGTGCCGGTCTGGGCGCATATTCCGCTGATCCACGGGCCCGACGGCAAGAAGCTCTCGAAACGCCACGGCGCGCTCGGGGTCGAGGAATATCAGGCGATGGGCTACCCGGCGGCCGGCATGCGCAACTATCTGGCGCGGCTGGGCTGGAGCCATGGCGACGACGAGTTCTTTACCGACGGCCAGGCCATCGAGTGGTTCGGCCTCGACGGGATCGGCAAATCCCCCGCCCGGTTCGATTTCAAGAAGCTGGAAAATCTCTGCGGCCAGCATATCGCCGTCGCCGACGATGCTGCGCTGCTGCAAGAAGTGCAGGCCTATCTCGCCGTGAGCGGCCAGCCGCCCCTGACCGAAGCGCAGCGGGCAAAAATGCTGAGCGCCATGTACTGCCTCAAGGAGCGCGCGAAGACATTCCCGGAACTGCTTGAAAAGGCACACTTTGCCCTGACGAGCACCCCGATCGAGCCGGATGCCAAGGCGGCCAAGAACCTGGACGATGTATCCCGTGGTATACTGGACAGATTGACGCCGCAGTTGCAAAATGCTAGCTGGACCCGGGAAGAGCTGGAGGCGGTCACAGCCCGGGTTGGCGAGACCCTCGGGATCAAATTCGGAAAGATGGCAGGCCCGCTCAGGGCCGCTCTGGCCGGGCGCGCGGTGACCCCCAGCGTCTTTGACATGATGCTGGTACTGGGCAAGGACGAGACTATTCTGCGACTGACCCACGCCGCGACTGAGGCCGGTTGAGGTTTTGCAAACCGATTGACCGTCACGTGATTTATGGATTGCCGAGGCAGGATTGCGCGGCTCAAGGACGAAGGGATGACCATGGCAGACAGCAACAAGACCGCGAACCTCACGATTGGCGATCAGAGCTATGAGCTCCCGATCCACAGCCCGACCGTGGGGCCGGACGTGCTCGACATCCGCAAGCTTTACGGCCAGGCGGGTGTTTTCACCTATGATCCGGGCTTCACCTCGACGGCGGCCTGCGACTCGACCATCACCTATATCGACGGCGAAGAGGGCGTGCTGCTGCACCGCGGCTACCCGATCGACCAGCTGGCCAGCAAATCGCATTACCTCGAGGTCTGCTTCCTGCTGCTCTACGGCAACCTGCCCACCGCCACCGAGCTCGAGGATTTCGAAAGCCGGGTGACCAACCACACCATGCTGCACGAACAGATGCAGTATTTCTTCCGCGGTTTCCGCCGTGACGCCCATCCGATGGCGATCATGGTGGGTGTGGTCGGCGCAATGTCGGCCTTCTACCATGACAGCACCGACATCTCCGATCCCTGGCAGCGCGAGGTCGCCTCGATCCGGCTGATCGCCAAGATGCCGACCATTGCGGCCTGGGCCTACAAATACCACACCGGCCAGCCCTTCGTGTATCCGCGCAACGATCTGGACTATGCGTCGAACTTCCTGCGCATGTGTTTCAGCGTTCCGGCCGAGGATTACGAGGTCAACCCGATCCTGAGCCGCGCGATGGACCGGATCTTCACCCTGCACGCCGATCACGAGCAGAATGCCTCGACCTCGACGGTGCGGCTGGCCTCCTCCTCCGGCGCCAACCCCTTTGCCTGTATCGCGGCCGGCATCGCCTGCCTCTGGGGGCCCGCGCATGGCGGCGCCAACCAGGCCTGTCTGGAAATGCTCAAGGAAATCGGTTCGCCCGAGAACATCCCCGAGTATATCGCCCGCGCCAAGGACAAGAACGATCCGTTCCGCCTGATGGGCTTCGGCCACCGGGTCTACAAGAACTTCGACCCGCGCGCGACGGTGATGAAGCAGAGCGCCGACGAGGTGCTTGATCTGCTGGGGGTCGAGAACAACCCGGTGCTGGCCACCGCCAAGGCGCTCGAGGAAGCGGCGCTGAGCGATCCCTACTTCGCCGAGAAAAAGCTCTTCCCGAATGTCGATTTCTACTCCGGCATCATCCTCGAGGCGATGGGCTTTCCGACCTCGATGTTCACCCCGATCTTCGCGCTGTCGCGCACCGTCGGCTGGGTGAGCCAGTGGAAGGAAATGCTGACCGATCCGCAGAACAAGATCGGCCGCCCGCGCCAGCTCTACCTCGGCGAGACCGCGCGCGACTACGTGGATATCGAAAAGCGCTGAGCCGCAGTGTCCTGACAGCTCAAGGGCGCCTCCGTCACCGGGGGCGCCTTTTTCGTGACCGGCGCACCTCTTGGCGGTCGGGCTTGCGTATTTGCCAAAGAGAAGAAGACCCTGCCGCTTCTTCTCTTTCCAAAGTACGCGGCTCCACGGCGGCGGCGGGCGCGGCGCTTACATGTGGATCGCCCGGTCAAAGGCATCCAGCACGCTTTCGTGCATCATCTCGCTCAGCGTCGGATGCGGGAAGACGGTGTGCATCAAATCTTCCTCCGTGGTCTCGAGCTGGCGGGCGACGATATAGCCCTGGATCAGCTCGGTCACTTCGGCCCCCACCATATGCGCGCCGAGCAGCGCGCCGGTTTTGGCGTCGAACACCGTCTTGATCAGCCCTTCCGGCTCGCCCAGGGCGATGGCCTTGCCATTGCCGATAAACGGAAAGCGGCCGATCCGGATCTCGTGGCCGGCCTCTTTCGCCTGCGCCTCGGTGAGCCCGACCGAGGCGATCTGCGGCTGGCAATAGGTGCAGCCGGCAATCGCATCGGGATCGACCGCATGCGGGGCGCCGCCGGCGATAAGCTCGGCCACCATGACCCCCTCGTGCGAGGCCTTGTGCGCCAGCCAGGGCGCGCCGGCGACATCGCCAATGGCATAAAGCCCCTCGACGCCGGTGCGGCAGTGCCGGTCGGTCACCACATGGGCCCGCTCGACCTTCACGCCAAGCGCCTCGAGCCCCAGGCCTTCGGTATTGCCTACAATGCCCACCGCCGAGATCACCGTGTCGAAGTCTTCCCTGGTGACCTTGCCGCCCTGCTCCAGATGCGCCGTGACCTTGCCCTTGCCGCGGTCCAGCTGTTTGACCATGCATGCCTCACGGATCACCATGCCCTGTTTCTCAAAGGCCTTCTTCGCGAAGGCCGAGATCTCGGCATCTTCCACCGGCAGGATGCGGTCGAGTACTTCGACCACCGTCGTCTCGGCGCCCAGGGTATTGTAGAAACTGGCGAATTCTATGCCGATGGCGCCCGATCCGATGACCAGAAGCTTTTTCGGCATGCGCGGTGGCACCAGCGCGTGCTTGTAGGTCCAGACCAGATCGCCGTCGGCCTCGAGCCCGGGCAATTCGCGGGCGCGGGCACCGGTGGCGAGCACGATGTTCTTCGATGACAGCTCTTCGGTGCCGCTGTCAGTCTTGACCCGGACCTTGGCGGCGCCGGGCAGTGTCGCCGCCCCCATGAAGGTGGTGACCTTGTTCTTCTTCATCAGGTGGCTGACGCCGGCGTTGAGCTGTTTCGCCACCCCGCGCGAGCGTTTGACAACGGCGTCGAGGTCGTAATCCACCGCATCGGCCCTGAGCCCGTAGGCGCCGGCGTTCTGCATCAGATGGAAGACCTCCGAAGAGCGCAGCAGCGCCTTGGTCGGGATGCAGCCCCAGTTCAGGCAGATGCCGCCCATGTGCTCGCGTTCGACAATCGCCACGCTGAGGCCAAGCTGGGCGCCCCGGATGGCGGCCACATAGCCGCCCGGCCCTGCCCCGATTACGATCATGTCAAAGCTCTGGCCTGCCATTCTGCGCCCTCCCGTTCATGTCGGCAAACGCTAGCCGATGGCCGGGGGAGCTTCAATCGCTATGGCTCAGACCGCCTGTTGCAGCTCCTGCAAGGTCTCGCCATAGCCGCCTTCGGCAAGATAGGCCTGCTCGGGCGCGGTGGCCCGCCGCGACAGCGCCTCGTTGCGATAGGGAAAGCGGCCGAACTTGCGGATGATCTCGCGGTGGGCGCGGGCATGCAGCAGGTTGCCCTCGGCCTCGGGCATCCGCTCGGCCATCAGCCGCACGCAACGCTCCTGATCGCAGAGGTTTTCCGAATGCATCAGCGGCAGGTAAAAGAACTGCCGCGCCGGCGGGTCGATCTTGAGGTCATAGCCCTTGGCGATCGCGCTCTTGGCAGCGGCGATTGCCACCCGGTCCGAGCTGAAGGCCCTGGCCTCGCCCCGGAACATGTTGCGCGAGAACTGATCCAGCAGGATCAGATAGGCTAGGGTGCCGCTGGGATAGGTCAGCCAAAGCGCGTATCGCCCCTCCATCGCGCCGGTCCAGGCGTCGAGAAATCTGTCGCGGATCTTGGCGTCAAGCGCGGCATCGGCCACGTACCAGCCTTCGGGTCCAATATCGTCCAGCCAAAAGGTCAGAATATCCTCGGGTGCTACCATCTCTGGTCTCCTCACGTTCACCCCCCTTATATTCACGTTACATAATGTTTCGCTAAAATGGTGATCACAATTTGCGACAGAGTTAACACTTTATCCCGACTTTTCATCCTCTTCGGCCTCGGCAACGGCATATTCCTGCGCGAATTCGACGGCAACCATCGTGGCCGACGGGCCGACCGGCGCGTAAGAGGTGGTCTCTTCCACCTGGACCGAGGGCCGCACCATGGCACGATAGGCGGCATAGGCCGACATCAGGATCATCAGCGAGCCGATATAGAGGAAATATCCGGTCGGGCCAAAGAACCCCATCGCCCAGCCGGTGATCAGCGGGCCGGAAATGGCGCCGACGCCATTGATGAAGATCATCCCGCCCGAGGCTGCGGCCATGTCCTCGACCTGAAGGTAATCGTTGGTATAGGCCATGAGCAGCGAATACAGCGGGTTCGACATGCCGCCGATCATGAAGGCGGCCACCAGCAGCACCGGGAAATAGCCGCCGGTCAGCGCGCCGAGAAAGGCCCCCAGGCCGCAAACCAGCGCCGCAGCAAGGATCAGCATCCGCCGGTCCATCCGGTCCGACAGCCAGCCCAGCGGATATTGCACCACCAGCGCGCCGATGTAGAAGGCCGCGACGAACATCGAAATCTGGCTCAGCGTCAGCCCCGCCTCGGCGCCATAGACCGCCGCCATGCCGAACTGGGCCGAGAACACGCCCCCCAGCAGGAACATGCCGACACAGCCCAGCGGCGAGATGCTGTAAAGCTCGCGCAGGCTCAGCGGCTTGGTGGTGTCGAAGGCCGGCGTTGGCGAAATCGACAACAGGATCGGCGCAAAGGACACCGAAACCAGCACCGAGATGATGACAAAGAGCGCATAGCCCGAAGGATCGGCCACCAGCAGAAGCCCCTGCGCCGCGACGATGCCCACCATCTGGACAATCATGTAGGCCGAAAGCGTCTGGCCCCGGGTTTCATTGGTGGCGGCATTGTTGAGCCAGCTTTCGGCGGTGACATAGACACCGGAAAAGCAAAAGCCGATGATCACCCGCCCCAGCGTCCAGGCGATGGGATGGGTCAGTGCCGGATAGAGGATCAGCACCGCCGAGATGAACGAGCCCAGCGCGGCAAAGACCCGCACATGCCCGACGCGGCGGATCATTTCGGGCGCCATGCGCGACCCGCCTAGGAAGCCGACGAAATAGGCCGACATCACGATCGACATCTCGAGCGTCGTAAAGCCCTCGATCTCGCCCCGGACACCGAGCAGCGTACCTTGCAGGCCGTTGCCAACCATCAGGAGCATAATACCAAGGAGCAACGCCCAGGCGTTTGAAACCACGGCCATCATGGGCTTATCCCTTTCACTTCCGGCACTCTAGCGCCAGTTCGGTGTCAACGCTGGCCCAAAAGCGACTCGATGCGGGCTTGGCCTGACGCCTCTCAGATTACCTCTGCGGGATCAAGAGCGAGGCGTCGCCATAGGAGAAAAATCGGTAGCCGCTAGCGATGGCGTGATCGTAGACGCGCAAAATGCGGTCGCGGCCCATCAGGGCGGCGACAAGCATCATCAGGGTCGAGCGCGGCAGGTGGAAGTTGGTCATCAGCGCATCGGTGACACGAAAGGCGAAACCGGGATAGATGAAAATGTCGGTCTCGCCCTGCCAGGGCCGGATGGCGCCGGTGTCGCGGGCCGCCGTCTCGATCAGCCGCAGGGCGGTGGTGCCGACCGGGATCACCCGGCCGCCCGCCGCCTTGGTGGCCGCGATCTCGGCCGCGGCCTCTTCGCTGACGTCGCCCCATTCGGCATGCATCTTGTGGGTGGTCACGTCCTCGACCTTGACCGGCAGAAAGGTGCCGGCGCCGACATGCAACGTGACCTTGGTAAAGCCGACGCCCCGGGCCTCGAGCGCTGCCAGAAGCGCGGCGTCGAAATGCAACGAGGCGGTGGGCGCGGCCACCGCCCCTTTGCGCGCCGCCCAGACGGTCTGGTAATCCTCGCGGTCCTGCGCGTCGGCCGGGCGCAGCGCCTCGATGTAAGGCGGCAGCGGCATGGCGCCGGCCTCGGCCAGCGCGGCATCGAAATCCTCGCCTTCAAGGTTGAAGCGCAACAGGCCCTGGCCTTCGGCCCGGGCCTCCATCACCGCAGACAGGGCGTCGGAAAAGCGGATCACCTCGCCATCGGCCACCTTCTTGAGCGGCTTGATCAACGCCGACCAGGTGCCGTCTGCCTGCGGCTCGAGCAGGGTCACGCCGATGCGCGCCTCGGTCGGCCCCTGGGCGCCCTCGCGCCGCCGGCTGCCCGAGAGCCGCGCCGGGATCACCCGCGTGTCGTTAAGCACCAGCCGGTCGCCGGGGCGCAGCCAATCCGGCAGGTCGAAGACATGGGCATCGGTCACGGCGTCGCCCTCGGCCACCAGCAGGCGGGCCGAGGAACGGGGCCGCGCGGGGCGCGTTGCGATGCGGTCTTGCGGCAGGTCGAAATCGAAATCGGAGAGTTGCATGCGCTTCCTCTAGCCGAGCCTCCCTGCGGGGGCAATCGGCGGGTCTTGCATCCCCGCAGCAAATTGCTAGCGTCCCGGCAAATATCAGGAGTTTGCCCATGTCCCCCGACTTCGACGAGATCATCGACCGCCGCGGAACCCATTCCTCGAAATGGGATGCGATGGAGGGCCATTACGGCGTCTCGCCCGACGACGGCATTCCGATGTGGGTGGCTGACATGGATTTCCGCCCGCCGCAGGCGGTGCAGGCCAAGCTGGAAGAAATCGCCGCCCATGGTGTCTATGGCTATTTCGGCGATGCCTCGGCCACCAATGCCGCCGTCGTCTGGTGGATGAAGAACCGCCACGGCTGGGAGATCGAGGACAGCTGGATCCGCTATACGCCGGGGGTGGTGACCGGGGCGGCGCTCTGCATCCATGCCTTTTCCGAGCCGGGCGACGGCATTGTCGTCATGTCGCCGGTCTACCACGCCTTTGGCCGGATCATCCGCGCCGCCGGCCGCACGGCGGTGGAATGTGAACTGGCCAACCGCGATGGCCGCTACGAAATGGATTTCGACGCCTGGGATGCGCAGATGACCGGGCGCGAAAAGGTGCTGCTGCTGTGTTCGCCGCACAATCCCGGCGGCCGGGTCTGGAGCGCGGAGGAGCTGCGCGGCGTGGCCGAATTCTGCCGCCGCCATGACCTGATCCTGGTGTCGGACGAAATCCACCAGGACATCGTCTTTCCCGGGGCCAGCTTCCTGCCCACCGATGTGGCGGTGCCCGAGGCCCGCGACAGGCTGATCGTGCTGGGCGCCACCAGCAAGACCTTCAACCTCGCCGGCCATCACACCGGCCATGCGATCATCCCCGACGCCCGGCTGCGCGCCAGATATTCCGCCGTCATGGGGGGCCTTGGGATTTCCACCAATGCCTTTGGGATGCACATGGTCGAGGCGGCCTACAGCCCTGAGGGCGCTGCCTGGGTCGATGCGCTGGTCGCCTATCTCGACGGCAACCGCAAGCTGCTGGACGAGGGGCTGAACGGGTTGCCGGGCGTCACCTCCATGCCGCTCGAGGCGACCTATCTGGCCTGGGCCGATTTCAAAGGCACCGGCATGGAGCATGAAGAGCTGTTGCGCCGGGTCGAGAAACACGCCCGCATCGCGGTGAACCACGGGCCGACCTTCGGCGCCGGCGGCGAGACCTTCCTGCGGTTCAATTTCGCAACACCCCGCGCCCGGGTGGCCGAAGCGGTGGAGCGGCTGCAAAAGGCCTTTGGCGACCTTCAATAAGTGGCGGCGCGGGGGTTACCCGGCCCACCGCCGGGTTCCCACCAGAGCTGTGCAGAAATGCGCAGGTCTTGCGCGTTAATTCCGGTGTTCTGTGCGCCGATGCAAGCTATGTCTTGTGTCAACTCAAAGGAGGATGACATGGGACTTCTGATCGACGGCACATGGCACGACCAATGGTATGACACCAAGAAAACCGGCGGCGCCTTTGAACGCTCGACCGCGAAATTCCGCAACTGGATCACCGCAGACGGTGCGCCCGGCCCCAGTGGCGATGGCGGTTTTCCGGCCGAATGCGGACGGTATCACCTCTATGTCAGTCTTGCCTGCCCCTGGGCGCATCGCACGCTGATCTTTCGCAAGCTCAAGGGGCTCGAGGATTTCATCAGCGTTTCGGTGGTGCATCCCGACATGCTGTCAGACGGCTGGGAGCTCGACGCCGGCTATCCCGGTGCCACCGGCGACCGGCTCTATGGGCTGCCCTACCTGCGCGACATCTATCTCAAGGCCGATCCCAAGGTCTCGGGCCGGGTGACGGTGCCTGTTCTCTGGGACAAGGTGCGCAAGACGATCGTCAGCAACGAAAGCGCCGAGATCATCCGTATGTTCAACAGCGCCTTCGACGAAATCACCGGCAACCATGACGACTACTGGCCCGAAGCGCTGCGCGACGAGATCGAAGAGGTCAACGCCCGGGTCTATGACACGGTCAACAACGGCGTCTACAAGGCCGGTTTCGCTACCAAGCAAAAGGCTTATGACGCGGCCGTCCGGCCGCTGTTCGACACGCTCGACTGGCTGGAAGACCGGCTGAGCGGCAAACGCTATCTGCTGGGTGACCGGCTGACCGAGGCCGACTGGCGGCTGTTCACCACGCTGGTGCGTTTCGATCACGTCTATCACGGCCATTTCAAATGCAACCGCGCGCGGATCGTCGATTACCCCAATCTCTGGGCCTATACCCGAGAAATCTATCAGGTGCCGGGCGTGGCCGAGACGGTGAATTTCGATCACATCCGACGCCATTACCACTATAGCCACGAGACCATCAATCCGCACCGGATCGTGCCGATCGGGCCCGACATCGATTTCAACGCGCCTCATGGCCGCGAATTGTCGGTTCCGAAAGCGGCGTGATGCTCGACCAGCGCCGCCAGATCCTCTGGCGGCGTCGTGCACGGCACGATGGCGGCGGCATTGCCGAAGAACTGAAAGATCGACCCGTCGGAGAAAAAGCCGGCGTTGGTGACAAAGATGATCCGTGCTTCGGGCTGGCGATAGGAGGCAAAATCGGCCACGGTCAGCGCCGCCCCGTCACCCAGCACGAGGTTGAGAACGATCACTTCGAATTCGGTGTCGGTCAGCGCCTGAATCGCCGGCGGAGGCGCATCTACGAGCACCACCCGAGCGCCGAAACGCTCGAGATGACGCGCCCATATGAGACCCAGCGACGGATTGGATTCGACGATCAATACGTGCATGTCCCTGACCTCAATGACCTCATGACCTGAACTCGTGAATGTCACCGTGCCCTGAGGTGCAGCCTCGGCCAAATTCCTTAACAAGTGATTAAAATCCGGAGCGCAGGCGATAATTCGCCCGCCGCGGCCCCAGCCCGGCGGGCGGCGGCCCGGCTTCGGGCTTGGCGCTTGTCCCCGGGCCGATGGCTGCTAGGTTGCCGTGAAATTGGCATATCCAGAGGGTCCTTCATGAGATTTTTCCGCCGTGCGTCCGTTTTGGCTTGCGTGCTTGCCCTGTCTTCGCCCGTCCTGACGTCACCCGCCCTGGCGCAGGACTGCGGCGGCTCGTTTTCGCAATTCGTGGCAGGGCTGAAATCCGAGGCTGTCTCCAAGGGCCATTCCGCCGCCGCCGTCGATCGCTTTTTTGCCGGCGTCCAGCAGGATCCGGCGGTGCTGCGCGCCGATCGGCGTCAGGGGGTGTTTCAGATGCCCTTTGTCGATTTCGCCCGCCGCCTGATCAGCCAGAACCGGATCGACAACGGCAAGGCCAACCGGCAGCGCCATGCCGACGTCTTCGCACGGATGGAGCGGGAATACGGCGTCTCGCCCGGCGTGCTGCTGGCGTTCTGGGCCTTCGAGACCGACTATGGCCAGGTGCAGGGCGATTTCAACACGTTGAATGCGCTGGTGACGCTGAGCCATGATTGCCGCCGGCCCGAGCTCTTCCGGCCGCAGGTCTTTGCGGCGCTGGACCTCTTTGAGCGCGGCAATTTCGATCCCCGCACCACCACCGGCGCCTGGGCCGGCGAGATCGGCATGGTCCAGATGCTGCCCGAGGACATCCTGACCAATGGCGTCGACGGTGATGGCGACGGCCAGGTCAGCCTCAAGACCTCGCCCCCCGATGCGCTGCTCTCGGGCGCCAACATGCTGCGCGATCTGGGCTGGCGGGCCGGCGAGCCGTGGTTGCAGGAGGTGACCGTGCCCGCCGATCTCGACTGGTCGCTCACCGGGCTCGACCAGCCGCGCCCCCCCTCGGACTGGCAGGCGATGGGCGTGCGCGTGCGCGATGGTCAGGCGGCGGATCTGCCGGCGGCGCTGATCCTGCCGCAGGGCCGCAAGGGCCCGGCGTTTTTCGCCTATCCCAATTTCAACGTCTACTTCGAGTGGAACAAGAGTTTTGTCTATGTGCTGACCGCCGCCTATTTCGCCAACCGGCTGGAAGGCGCCGCGGTGTTCGACGCCGGCACCCCGGAACCGGGCCTGGGCGACGAAGAGATGAAGCAGCTTCAGCGCAAGCTCCGGGCGCGCGGCCATGATGTCGGCGAGATCGACGGCATCCTTGGTGCCGGCACCCGCAACGCGGTGCAACAGGTGCAGCAGGAGCTGGGCTTGCCCGCCGACGCCTGGCCGACCCGCGATCTGTTGAACCGGCTGTAATCCCGGATGCGGCGCGCCCCCGGTGCGCCGCGCCGGCTGACGTCCCGCGTCAGGACGAAGTGCCGACGATCATGCGCGCCCGGCCCGGCCGGCCTAACGCCACGTAAGATTAGCGCTCTCGCCCCGCCGTCCCTATCCTCTGACCAACAGGGCAATCCCACCGGAGGGGCGATGAGACTGACCGTGGACGGCGTGGCGCATGAGGTGGATGTCGAGGCCGACATGCCGCTGTTGTGGGTTTTGCGCGACGAGCTGAAGATCAAGGGTGTGAAATACGGCTGCGGCATTGCCCAATGCGGCGCCTGTACCGTGCATCTCGATGGCGCCGCCGTCCGCTCTTGTCAGGTCTGGGCCGAGGATGCCGAGGGCGCGGAAATCACCACCATTCAAGGACTTGGCCAACCCGAGGCCTTGCACGCGGTGCAGGCCGCCTGGATCGAACATCAGGTGGCGCAATGCGGCTACTGCCAGTCCGGCCAGATCATGCAGGCCGCCGCGCTTCTGGCCGAAGACCCGGCCCCCAGCGACGCGGTGATCGATGAGGTGATGTCGGGCAATCTCTGCCGCTGCGGCACCTATCCGCGGATTCGCGCGGCGATCCACAGCGCCGCCGCCAGGCTGCGGGAGGCGTGACATGGGCCGGTTGAAGACCTTCACCCGCCGCGCCTTCCTTGTCGGCTCTGCCGCTGTCGCCGGCGGCGTCGCCTTTGGCATCTATACGGTGCGCAAGCCACATGAAAACCCGCTGGCCGACAGCCTGGCCCCGGGCGAGGCCGCGCTCACGCCCTATCTGCGGCTCGACGCCCGGGGGGTGACGCTGATCACCCCGCGCGCCGACATGGGCCAGGGCGCCTATCACGTGCAGGCGGCGCTTCTGGCGGAAGAGCTCGACCTCGATCTGGCAGAGGTCCGCACCGATCCCGGCCCGCCGGGGGCGGCCTATTGGAATACCGCGCTGGCCGAAGAGGCGGCGGAGTTCTCGGTACCCTCCGAAGGGCTGATGCGCACTGTCGCCGAAACCGCCGTCGGCGCGGTGATGAAGATGATGGGCATGCAGATCACCGGCGGCTCGACCACGGTGCCCGACCAGTTCGACAAGCTGCGCGCCGCCGCCGCTTCGGCCCGCGAAACGTTGAAGGCGGCCGCGGCTCACCAGACCGGCGTGGCGGCAGACAAGCTGCGCACCGAAAACGGCCAGGTTCTCCTGCCCGACGGCAACGCCCTGCCCTATGCCGCACTGATCCCGGCGCTGGCCGAGGTCGAGGTGGTGCAGGACGTGCCGCCACGCGATCCCGCGCAATGGCGCCAGCTCGGTCAGCCGATGCAGAGGATCGACATTCTGGCCAAGAGCACCGGCACCCAGGTCTATGGCATCGACGTCGAGGTCGACGGCATGGTGCATGCCGCCGTCAAGCTGAACCCGGCTCAGGGCGGCGAAATGCGGGGGTTTGACGCCAGCGTGGCGGAGAAGATGCGCGGCGTTCAGGCGGTGCTGCCGGTTGCCGGCGGCGTCGCCGTGGTGGCTGACAACACCTGGCGCGCCTTTCAGGCGGCACAGGCGATCGAGGTGCAATGGGGCCCGGCCGAGATGCCCGCCACGATGGCGGATCATTGGCAGGCCTTGGCGGGCGCCTTCACCGAAGACGCCCGCGACAGCCGCCAGCGCGACGACGGCGATGTCGACACGGCGCTCGAGGCCGCCGAGGTGATCGAGGCCGAGTACCGCGCGCCCTATCTCGCCCATGCGCCACTGGAACCGATCAGCGCCGTCGTGCGCGTGAGGGACGGCAAGGCCGAGGTCTGGACCGGCACGCAAGTTCCTCGCTTCGTTCAGAAAAATGTCGCCGCCATTGCCGGGATCGCGACCGAGGATGTCACGCTGCATGTGCAGATGATGGGCGGTTCCTTCGGGCACCGGCTCGAGGACGAGGTGGTCAAACGCGCTGCCGAAATCGCGGTGCAGATGCCCGGCGTGCCGATCAAGCTCACCTATTCGCGCGAAGAGGACATGACCCACGACTTTCCCCGCCAGATCGCCATGGCGCGGCTGCGCGGCACGGTCGACGCCGGCCAGGTCGCGGCGATGGATCTGTCGATCGCCAGCCCGTCGGTCATGGTCTCGCAGATGGGCCGCCAGGGCATTTCCGTCCCCGGCCCCGACAGCCAGATTGTCGCCGGCGCCTGGAACGCGCCCTTTGCCATTCCGCATCATCGGGTCACCGGCTACCGCGCCGCGCCGCTGGCGCCGATCTCGTCCTGGCGCTCGGTGGGCGCCTCGCACGCCGGCTTTTTCCACAATGCCGCGCTGGACGAGCTGATCCATGCCGCCGGGGCCGATCCGCTGGCGGAACGCCTGCGGCTCTGTAACGACCCGCTGGCGCGGCACGTGCTCGAGGCGGTGGGCGAGATGTCGTCGTGGGAGGGTGTGCTGGGCGATGGCCGGGGGCGCGGCGTGGCGCTGACCACCAGCTTCGGCGTGCGCTGCGCCGAAGTGGTCGAGGTGCGGGCCACCGATGACGGCATCAGGCTCGAAAAGGTCTGGGTCGCGGCCGAGGTGGGCCGGGTGCTCGACCCGGTGAACTTCGAAAACCTGGTGCAGGGCGGCGTGATCTTTGCGCTGGGCCATGCGATCCACAGCGAGATCACCTATCGGGACGGCCGAGCGGAGCAGTCGAACTATGACGGCTATCCGGCCATGCGGCTTTATCAGACCCCCGAGATCGCGGTGCGCGGGCTGGAGAACGGCGACAGGGTCCGTGGCATTGGCGAACCACCGGTGCCGCCCGCCGCCCCTGCCCTGGCCGGCGCGATCTTTGCCGCCACCGGTACACGGCTGCGCGAAATGCCGTTTGCGAAATTCGTCGATTTCGTCTGAGGCTCAGCGCTTCGGAAACACCGTGACAATCGCCAGGCCGGCGATCAGCAGCACCGCGCCCGCCAGCTTGGCGGGCGTCAGCACCTCGCCCACCACCACGGTCGCCAGCGCCCAGGCGGTCAGCGGCTCGATCAGCGCGAGGGTGACGGCGGTCGAGGCCGCGACCCGTCCCAGACCCCAGGTGTAGAGCGCGTAAGAGACGCCGGTGGCACAGATGCCGAGAAACAGCATTGCCGACCAGATGCCCGGCGCCGCCAGCCACCCCAGCGGCACGATCAGGAAGACCGGCAGCACCGCGACGGCGGCAACGGTGAAGGTGGCGGCGGCCACGGTGGCCGAGGGCGCGCGCTGGCTGATGCGGCTGGTGGCCAGCGAATAGGCGGCATAAGCCGCGCCGCTCATCGCCGCGAGGGCGATGCCGAACCCCGAGGCGCCGGCGTCCGCGCCCGACAGCACCAGCAACGCCGCGCCGCAGATCGAGATCGCCTGGCCGAAAGCACGCAGCCTGTCGGGCAACTGGCGTTTGATACCGATCTCATAGGCGGTGACCCAGAGCGGCGCCGAGCCGATGGCGATGGCCGTGCCGACCCCCACGCCGGTTTCGAGAACCGCCCAGAAAAACAACAGGTTATAAAGCCCGATCGCCAGCCCGGCAAAGATCACCACCGCCGGCGGCAAAGCGCGAAAGGCCCGCCGGCTCTCGGGGCGCAGCGCCGCCAGAAAGATCAGCGCGGCGGCGCCGAAGGAGAGCCGCAGCGCCGCGACCACCAGCGGCTGCTTGCCCTCCGGCAACAGCGCCTGAACCGTGCCGGTGGTGCCCCAGAGCGCCGCCGCGGCGATCACCGCCGCGATGCCCATCATCCGTCCGCCCCGTGTCATGCCGCTGCCCCGTGTCATGCCGCTGCCCCGCCAGAATGCCTTTACCGCTGCCTATCGGGCCTGCGGCGGCGCGGCAATGCGCAAGATCTCAGCCAAGGCTTTCGGCAAATTCGGTGAAGTCTGCCAGCGCCGCCGGATCGGCTTCTTGCCCGGTGAAGCCCAGCAGATAGCCCCGGGTGCGCGCCACCCGGTCGGCCATCGGCTCGGTCTGGTCGAGCGCGTGATAGCCGAGCTGCATGAAATAGAGGATGCGGGCGCGGACATCGGCCTCGTAGCTGTCATATCCGTACCGTGCGAACATCGCGGTGACCGCCTTGATCCGGGCCTTGTCGGCCAGATCGATGCGGCGGCGCACCTGGCCGTCGCGGCGCGACCATTCGCGGATGGCGAAATCCAGCCCCTGATCGAAATGCGCCGGATCCATGAAACAGCGGAAGAAATTGCAGACCGCACCGGTGATCGTCGCCGCCGGCGCGGCACAATGGTCCTCGATCCGGGCGGTGTTGCGCGCCTCCCAATCGTCGAGCAATTGCGACAGAAGATCCTTGCGGCTCTTGAAATACCAGTAAAAGCTCGAGCGCGAGACCTCGAGCCGGGTGCCGATGGCCAGCACCTTGACCTCGGCCACACCATCGGTCACCAGAATATCGCGCGCCACGTTGAGCCAATCCTCGCGGGTGACCTTTATATGGCCGACCAGCGGCTCCTTGTCGGGATCGTCGCGGTGCAGCACCGGGCCGTTTGCCATGCGCTTGCCTCAGCTTTCCGGCGGCGCGCCGCCTTCGGCGCTGCGTCTGGTGATATAGGCGTGCAAGGCGGCGACGCGGGCGGGGTCGGACCCGGGGCGTTTGCCGGCCGCGAGAATGCCCTGCCAGATGCCGGTGGCGCGTTCGGTGGCGTTCTGGCTGCCGGTTTCCTGCCAGCGGCCGTAATTCGACCAATCGGCGACCAGCGGCTGATAGAACTGGGTCTGATAGCGTTCCATGGTATGGGCGCAGCCAAAGAAATGGCCGCCCGGCTGCACCTCGGCCAGGGCATCGAGCGCCAGCTCCGCATCGGCGGCGGATGTGGGCGTGCAGAGTTCGGCCACCATTTGCAGAACCTCCATATCGGTGATCAGCTTTTCATAGCCCAGCGTCAGCCCGCCTTCCAGCCAGCCCGCCGCATGGATCACCACCGTCGCGCCGGACAGCAGGCAGCCCCAGAGGCCGAATTGCGTTTCATTCGCCGCCTGCGCATCCGCCGCCGCCCCGGCCGCGCCGCTGGCGCAGCGCCATGGCAGGCCGATGTGTCGCGCCAACTGGCCGGCGACCAGCGAGGCGGTGAAATGCTCGGGCGTGCCAAAGGCCGGCGCGCCGGATTTCATGTCGACGTTCGAGGTGAAGGTGCCATAGAGCACCGGCGCGCCGGGCAGCGCCAGCTGGTTGAGGGTAATCGCGGCCAGCGCCTCGGCATGGCTCAGCGTCATGGCACCGGCCACGGTGATCGGCGCCATCGCCCCCATCAGGGTAAACGGCGTGACAATCACCATCTGGCCATGGCGGGCAAAATCGATCAGTCCCTGGGCCATGGGAATATCGATCTGGCGCGGCGAATTGGTATTGATGACGGTGTAGCTCCAGGGCTCGGCGGCAAAAGCCGCGTCCGACAGCCCCCTGAAATCGCGGATCATCTCGAAGCTCTCGCGGACCTGCGGGCTGCCGCGGCCATAGACGAAAGGCGATTTGTCCATCAATGTGAGTTGCGCCTCGATCATGAAGTAATGGCGCAAACTGGGGGCAATGTCCTGCGGCTCGAGCAGCGCCGAGACCATTTGCAGCGCGTCGAAATGATGGGTGAGCTGCACCAGCTCGCGGAAATCGCGGCCGGTGCCGGGGCGGCGGCCGCGCAACCGGTCGGAGGCATGCGGCGTGCCGCCGCCGGGCTGAAACACCAGCCGGCCAAGCTCCAGCGTCACATCGCGCTCGGGTCGGCCGCCCTTCATCACCACACGGCGCGGCGCCGTGGCCAGCGCGGCGCGCACGATCTCGCGGCCGATGCGCACCATCTGGCTTTCGTCATCGACGCTTGCACCGGCGGACTTCAAAATCTGTCGCGCCTCAGGCAGCAGCACCTTGATGCCGGCGGTTTCCAGAAGGTTCAGCGCCGCCGTGTGGATCGCCGCGATCCGGTCGTCGGAAAAGGCCTTCATGATCGGGAACGGGCTGCGCAGCTCGGTGTAATCGATCTGGCGGTGATGCGCTTCTGCGCCGCGAGGGGCGCGCTTGCGGCGGCGAGATTTGGTCTGATCGCTCATCATGCCCTCATTGCCTTGCCTTGCGGGTCATAGGGCGAAGGCGCGATCACCCGCGCCGCCCGCGCCTTGCCCACCACATGCACCGTCAGGTCGGTGCCCACATTCGCCGCCTCGCGGTCCAGCATCGCCATCGCCAGCGACCGGCCGACGGAATGGCCATAGCCGCCCGAGGTGACGTAGCCCGCCAGCCGGTCGCCCTGCCACACCGGCTCGTAGCCGCTGGCGTCGGCGTCTTCGGCATCGATCGCCAGCGTGGCGATCACCCGGGCCGGGCCGTTGCCATCGCGTTCGGCGCGGGCCGCATCACTTCCGAAGAACTCTTTCGACCAGTCGATCCAGCGGTCCATGCCGGTCTGTGCCGGGGTGTAGATCTGGGTAAATTCGCGCGACCAGATACCAAAGCTCTTTTCCAGCCTCAGGCTGCCGAGCGCCTCATAGCCGATTTCGCGTATCCCGAGGTCCGCCCCCGCCGCCAGCAGCATGCGGCGCAGCGCGACATGTTCGGCGGCGGTGCAATTGATCTCGTAGCCCAGCGCGCCACTGACCGAGAGCCGGCCGACATGGGCGCGGATCAGCCCGATGTCGAAGCGCCCGCAGCCCATGAAGGGCAGCTCGGAAATCGGACCTTCGGTGAGCTGTTCCAGCACCCGGCGGCTGTTCGGGCCGGAAAGCGAAAACCCCACCACCGCATCCGAAATGTCGCGCAGCGCCACCCCGGGGCGCGCATGATCGGCAAACCAGCGCATGTGCCATTCACGCAGGTAGTAGCTGCCCATGATCCACCAGATGCCATCGCCCCAGTTGAACACCGTCAGATCGCCCTTGAGCCGTCCGCTGGGCGAGAGCATCGGCGCCAGCCGGGTGCGGCCCGGCCCCGGCAGCCGACCGGCCAGCAGGTGATCGAGCCAGGCGGCGGCCTCCGGCCCCGTCACCTCGAAACGCGAAAAGCCCGAAATATCCAGCAGCCCCACGGCCTCGCGCGTGGCGCGCACCTCTTGGGCCACCAGATCGAAGGCATTGGAACGGCGCAGGCTCGGATGTTCCTCGAACCCCTCGGGCGCAAAGTAGAGCGGCACCTCCAGCCCCCAGCTCTCGCCCCAGCGGGCGCCGGCGGCACGCATGGCGTCATGCGCCGGGGCCATCTTGAGCGGCCGGCCGGCCGGCAGTTGCTCGTTGGGATAGGTCATCACGAAGCGGCGGGAATAGAACTGGCCGGTGGTTTCGCGGATATAGGTCTTGTTCGCCGCGTAGTCGCCGTAGCGCGCGACATCCATGCCAAAGACATCGGCCTCGGTCTCGCCGTGGATCATCCATTCCGCCAGCGATTTGCCGACACCGCCGCCTTGCAGGAACCCGGCCATGACCGCGCAGGCGCACCAATAGCCGGGCTTGCCGCGCACCGGCCCGACCAACGGGTTGCCATCCGGCGAAAAGGTAAAGGCGCCATGCACCCAGGTCTTGACGCCGACGCTTTCCAGCACCGGGAAACGTTTGAAGACGTGGCACAGCTCGCTTTCGATCCGGTCGGGTTCCTCCTGCAACAGCTCGACCCCGTAATTCCAGGGTGCGCCGTCCATCATCCAGTGCTTGGGGGTCAGCTCATAGATCCCCACCAGCATCCCCTGCTGATCCTGCCGCGAATAGGTAAAGCCTTCGAGATCGACGCACATCGGCAGTTCCCGCTCCAGCCCCTGCAATTGCGGGATGGTGTCGGTGATCAGGTAATGATGCGCCAGCGGCGAGACCGGCAGCTCGACCCCGGCCATCCGCCCGACCTGCTTGGCCCAGAGCCCGCCGGCGTTGACCACATGTTCGCAGCTCACGGTGCCCTGCTCGGTCACCACCTGCCAGCCGCCGGGCACCTGATGCAGTTCGAGCACGCGGTTCTTCTCGATCACCTCGGCGCCGCGCTTTTTCGCGGCGATGGCATAGGCATGCACCGTGCCGGTGGTATCGACATACCCTTCGCGGTCGGCCCACATGCCGCCGAGGATGCCCTCGGTGTTGAGCACCGGCGAGAGCTGCGCCGCCTCGTCGGGGGTAATAAGGTGCACGTCGTCGATGCCGATGGATTGAAAGGTGCGGTAATTGGCCTGCAACCATTCCCAACGGTCGGGGGTGCCGGCCAGATGCATGCCACCGGTCATATGCATGCCGATGGACTGGCCGCTTTCGGCCTCGACCTCTGACAGCAGGTCGATGGTATAGCCTTGCAGCGCCGCGATATTTGGATCGGCGTTCAAGGCATGAAAGCCCCCAGCCGCATGCCAGCTCGACCCTGCGGTCAGCACGTCGCGCTCGATCAGGCAGACATCGGTCCAGCCATACCGGGCCAGATGATAGAGCACCGAGGCGCCCACGACGCCTCCCCCGATCACGACCACGCGGTATTGCGATTTCATGGCGCTCTCCCTGGCTGTCAGGGCGACGGTAGGACGGGTCTCTGATTCCGTCTAGACATTTTTGTCCAATGCTCTCGCGATGCCTTCAGCGACGCTGCGGCGACGCGAACAAATCGCCAGCCGGGGCTTTTCCCGTCGGGGCAAATCGCCTAGACGTCGCCGCGCGGGACGACAACCGGGCGAGATCATGAGCTACACCATTCTGGAACGCTGCGAGGCCAAGGGCCTGCGCATGACCGGCCAGCGGCGGGTCATTGCGGCAGTGCTGGAAGACAGCGACGATCACCCGGACGTCGAAGAGCTTTATGCCCGCGCCTCGGCCCGCGACGCGGCGATTTCCATTGCCACGGTCTATCGCACGGTGAAACTGTTCGAAGAGGCCGGCATTCTGGAAAAGCACGAATTCGGCGACGGCCGGGCGCGCTATGAAGATGCCGAGCGCGACCACCACGACCATCTGATCGACATGAACTCGGGCGCGGTGATCGAATTCGTCGATCCCGAGATCGAGGCCTTGCAGGAAAAGATCGCCGAAAAGCTGGGTTATCGGCTCAAGGGGCACCGGCTCGAGCTCTATGGGGTGCCGCTCAAGAAGTAAGCGCCTTGGCTTCCCGCTGTGCAGAGGATAGTCAGGGCGGGATACTTAACATTGAAAGTAAGCTGATGCAGGTGCTGCGCGCGATCCTTTTCATGACGGCGTCGATGGCCTGCCTCGCGCTGAGCGATCTGTTCATCAAGCTTTCGGCGCAAAGCCTGCCGCCCGGGCAGGTGATGTTCTTTCTCAGCCTTGGCGGCACGCTTCTGTTCATGCTGATCGCGGCACTGCGCGGCATCCCGCTTGTCAGCCCGGCGTTCTGGCATCCGACCGTGATGTCCCGCAACCTGGCCGAGGTGCTCGCGGCCTTGGGGATGGTGACCGGCATCGCCTGGACACCGCTGCCGATGGTGGCGGCGATCATGCAGACTACGCCCCTGCTTGTCACCCTGGGCGCGGCGCTGTTTCTGGGCGAGGCCGTGGGCTGGCGCCGCTGGGCCGCGATCCTGGCCGGGCTGGTCGGCATGCTGCTGGTGATCCGGCCGGGCATGGCGGGGTTCGAGCCGGCGGCGCTTCTGGTGGCGCTTGGCGCCTGTGGGCTGGCGGCACGCGATCTTCTGACGCGACGGGTGCCGGCGGCGATCAATTCGCTGACCCTCTCGACCTGGGGATTTGGCGCGACGGTGCCGGCAGGGCTGGTGCTGATGCTGATCATGGGGCCGGACTGGAGCACCGGCGGCGGCGGATTTGCCTATATCGGCGTGGCCGTGGTGGTCACCACCTCGGGCTATTACCTCGTCACCGCCGCGATGCGGCTTGCGCCGGCGGCCATCGTCTCGCCGTTCCGCTACAGCCGGCTGGTCTTTACCATGGGGCTTGGCGTGATCGTCCTGGGCGACCGGCCCGATACGCTGACGCTGCTGGGCGCGACGATCATCCTGATCTCCGGCCTCTACACCTTTTTCCGCGAACGACAGCTGGCCAGGGCGCAGGTCCAGGCCCCGGCCTGAGCGAGATTCGCGACAGGCCGCCCTGCCCGCACGATACGCAGGGCCTGCCGCAAGGGCAGCAGCGCGGCGGTGCGCTGCAACGGCGCACTTGTTAGCGCTAACCAAACTGGTTCCCAAAGCCCGAGGCCTCTGTTAAGGAGGCACCAACTTTATCGTCATGAGGGACATGCCCATGAGCACTATCATTGATATCCATGCACGCGAAATTCTCGACAGCCGCGGCAACCCGACCGTCGAAGTCGACGTCACCCTGGAAGACGGCACCATCGGCCGCGCCGCCGTGCCCTCGGGCGCCTCGACCGGCGCCTATGAGGCCGTCGAAAAACGTGACGGCGACAAGGCCCGCTACATGGGCAAGGGCGTTCTCGAAGCCGTGGCCGCGGTCAATGGCGAGATCGCCGACGAGATCGTCGGCATGGATGCGACCGAACAGGTCTCGATCGACCTGGCGATGTGCGAGCTCGACGGCACCGACAACAAGGGCCGGCTCGGCGCCAATGCCATCCTTGGCGTGTCGCTGGCAGTGGCCAAGGCGGCCGCAGATTACACCGCGCAGCCGCTCTTCCGCTATGTCGGCGGCACCTCGGCTCGTGTCCTGCCGGTGCCGATGATGAACATCATCAACGGCGGCGAACATGCCGACAATCCGATCGACATCCAGGAATTCATGATCATGCCGGTCGCCGCGGAGAACATCCGCGACGCGGTGCGCATGGGGTCCGAAGTGTTCCACACCCTGAAGAAAGAGCTCTCGGCCGCCGGCATGTCGACCGGCCTCGGCGACGAAGGCGGTTTCGCGCCCGAGCTGGGCTCGACCCGCGAGGCGCTCGACTTCATCCTCAAGTCGATCGAGAAGGCCGGCTACAAGCCCGGCGAAGACATCTATCTCGCCATGGATTGCGCCGCGACCGAATACTTCAAGGACGGCAAATACCAGATGAAGGGCGAAGGCAAATCGCTGACGTCCGAGGAAAATGCCGACTATCTTGCCGCGCTCTGCAACGACTACCCGATCATCTCGATCGAGGACGGCATGTCCGAGGACGACTGGGACGGCTGGAAAATCCTCACCGACAAGCTGGGCGACAAGATCCAGCTTGTGGGCGATGACCTGTTCGTCACCAACCCGACCCGCCTGGCCGACGGCATCGAACGCGGCGTGGCAAACTCGATGCTGGTCAAGGTGAACCAGATCGGCTCGCTCACCGAGACGCTGAAGGCGGTCGATATGGCCCACCGCGCGCGCTATACCAACGTGATGTCGCACCGTTCGGGCGAAACCGAGGACGCCACCATTGCCGATCTCGCCGTGGCCACCAACTGCGGCCAGATCAAGACCGGCTCGCTGGCGCGCTCGGACCGGCTGGCCAAATACAACCAGCTGATCCGCATCGAAGAGATGCTGGGCGAGACGGCGGAATATGCCGGGCGGTCGATTCTGAAGAAATAACCTTTTGCCGCCTCGGGTGGCATGGGTCTAGGGTCTCTCCATTCGCTTGGAGAGGCCCTTTTTGTTGCCGGACCTACGGATCATATCGCCCCGCACCCCCGCCGAGCTCGAGGCGGTCCGACAGCTGTGCTGGGAGTACCGGGCCTATCTGATGTCGCTCTCGGCCTTTGACGCCGAACTGGTCACCTTGTTCTACCCCGAGGCCAAATATGCCGCGCTGATGGAGCAGATCGCCGAGAGCCATGCGCCGCCGCACGGCTTCATCAGATTGGCGATGCTGGGCGAATCATCCGTAGGGTGCGGAATGGTGCATTCGCTCTCCCCAAGGTCGGCCGAAATCAAGCGAGTCTATGTCACAGACACCACCAGAGGCATAGGCGCAGGCTATGCACTCATGCAGTCCTTGATCGCAGAATGTCGGAGATTGCACTTTGAACGTATCCTGATGGATACGTCCAAACCGCTTGTTGCGGCGCAGAGGCTCTATCTGTCGCTCGGCTTTCGCCTGCGCGGCCCCTATCAACCGGTGCCCCCCGAAGCCGAGGGGCACCTGCTGTACTTTGAAATGACGCTTTAGCAGGGCGCCTTGTAGTAGGTCCCGTCGCCACGCGCGTAGGCGCAGCTGCCGGTGGCGGTGTTCTGCGCCACGACCGTCCCTGCCGCCGCGCCGGCCAGAGCCGAGATCAGGCGCCAGTTGTCATCAGCCTCGAGAGCGGAGGCCGCGATAAGGCCCGCTGCCGCGCCGCCGGTCACACCAACGACAGAACGTTGCTCAGGTGTCAGGGACTCGCAGGCCGCGAGGCCAGTGAGCGCAAAGGCCGCAGCCGCAATACTTGGGAGTTTCATCTGTGTCTCCTGGTTCCAGTGTTGATGACCCCGAACCTAGTGCCGCAGCACGTCGGGGCCAGCCGGATTATGCCGCCAAGCGCGTTTTTGCGTAAAAACTTTTATGGTCGGCGAAACCCCGCCGAAACCGCTTTGGCCAAAGCGAAATAGTCAATCAGATGACGTGCCGAATACCCACGTCAACATCTATAGGCAGAGACTATCATTGGTAATTCAGTGCAACTTACAAATTAGCCAAAGCGCCTCGACACAATCGATACAACCTCTGCGGTCGCTAAATCAGCCTGATTTACATATTGCGTGACGCGAACGCCACGGTAATCAATGTAACATCAATGCCAATAATCGTGTAAATTCAATGAATTAACTCAAATCCGCCGTTACTTCACATATTAAACAGCATCTGACATGCACCTTTTTGGTTGAATTGCTAATTTTGTTAAATATGATGAACTCAACTAAAAGATAACAAGATCCTACCGAGGCAGTGATGAAATACGAACGCTACATGACACTTCTGTTGCGTCTGTTCTGTGGGTACACGCTCCTGCTGTGTGCCCTCACGACAATCGGCGTTTACCGGGGACCGCTTTCCCATTCATGGATGAACTTCGACTACGTGTCGCAGTTTCGCTTCATGACCGTCCCCCTCGTCCTGCTGATCCTGATCTTCGCACTGTGGCTGATGCTGGGCATCCGCACCCGCATCATCGCCTTTTCGTCGATGGTCCTGATCACGGTGTTGATCCTGTTTGATTTTACCGCCCCCTATGCTGTCTACGGTCCGGCGGCCGTCTGGGAATTCCTGCATGCTACAGGTTTCCTCTTCGCGCTGCTGATCCTGACAATCCAGGGCGGTGGCGAGACGGCCCTTGTCCGTGGTGGTTGGCAAGGCCTGTTCTAGCCTTCCCCGGCCGGAACCTTTTTTTACCACCAGCTCTACTAACTTGGACGGGATATATTCCCGTCCATTTTTCGTTTGGGCCTGCGCTTGCTCCGGCCCCTTCGCGCAAGGCCGGAGACGGCCACAGGCGCCGGTGCCCTGCCGGCGCCCAAGGACCGCGCCCCGCCACAACGACGCCAAGACCGCGGCGCCGGGCGACTGGGGACCTGAAATTTAGGAAATGATCATGTGCGGCCGCGCCGCATGGGCCAGATCGGGGCCACCCCGGTCCTGCCGAGGCGTGGCCCGGCCGGTGCGGGACCGGCCGGGTCTGGCGGCGCTCAGCCGCGGTGTTTCAGGACGTATTCCACCAACTGGCGGGTCGAGCCGTCCTTGCTCTCGGCGCTTTCCTCTCCGGCGACGATCGGGCCCAGCGCGGTGGCCAGCTCCTTGCCCAGTTCGACGCCCCATTGGTCGTAGGAGTTGATGTCGAGAATGACGCCTTCGACAAAGACCCGATGCTCGTAAAGCGCCACGATTTGGCCGAGTATCTCGGGCGTCAGCTGCGGATAGATCAGCGTGGTCGAGGGCCGGTTGCCGGGAAAGACCCGGTGCCGTGCCTGCCGTTCCATCTCGTCGCCCTCGAACTTGCCGGCCACCTTCTCGCGCGCCTCGTCGAGCGTGCGGCCGCGCATCAGCGCCTCGGATTGCGCCAGGCAATTGGCGACCAGAAGCTGATGGTGATGCGCCAGCTCGGGCTCATGACCTTCGGCGGCAACCAGAAACTCACACGGAATGACCCGCGTGCCCTGGTGAATGAGCTGATAGAAGGCGTGCTGGCCGTTGGTCCCCGGCTCGCCCCAGACCACCGGCCCGGAATTGTGGCCAAGGTCCGATCCGTCGATGGCGACGCTCTTGCCGTTGCTCTCCATCTCGAGCTGTTGCAGGTAGGCCGGCAGGCGCACAAGCCGGTTGTCATAAGGCAGGACCGCGCGGGTCGCGTGGCCCAGCACCTGGTTGTGCCAGATCCCCACCAGCGCCAGCAGCACCGGCATGTTCTCGGCAAACTCCGCCTCCTTGAAGTGCCGATCCATCGCCTGGCCGCCACGCAGGAAGGCGCGGAAGGCATCGGAGCCGATGCCGATCATCAGCGACAGGCCAATCGGACCCCAGACGGAATAACGCCCGCCGACCCAATCCTCGAAGCCGAAGACGCGGGCCGGGTCGATGCCGAAAGCGCCGGTCCGTTCCTGATCGGTGCTCAGCGCCGCGAATTGCGCCGCCGGGTCCGAGACCTTTTCCGACATCCAGGCCCGCGCGGTGCGGGCGTTGGTCATCGTCTCGATGGTGGTAAAGGTCTTGGACGCCACGATCACCAGCGTGGTTTCCGGGTTCAGCCCGCGCAGCGTATCGGCAATGTCGGCGCCGTCGACGTTCGACACATAGTGCACCCGCGGGCCGTCCGCATATGGCGCAAGCGCCTTGTAGGCCATCACCGGCCCCAGATCCGATCCGCCGATGCCGATGTTGACCACATCGGTGATCGCGCCGCCCTGCCCCCGGAAGCTGCCGTCGCGCACCTGGCCGGCAAAGTCGCTCATCCGGTCCAGCGTCTTCAGGACGCCGGGCATGACATCCTCGCCGTCGACCGCCACCGGCGCGCCGTCGAGGTTGCGCAGCGCGGTATGAAGCACGGCGCGGCCTTCGGTTTCATTGATCTTCGCGCCCGAGAACATCGCATCGCGCTTGGTTGCGACGCCGGCGTTTTCGGCCAGTTCGAGCAGCGCCGCAAGCGTGGCGGCGTCAATGTTGGTCTTGGAAAAATCAAACAGGGTCTGGTCGAAACTGGTAGAGAAGGCCTCCGCGCGCCCGGGGTCTTCGAACAGCTCGGTGATTTTACGGGTCTCGGCGTCCTGCGCCAGAGACTTCAGCTTGGTCCACATGAATTCCATGTCCTTCGTAAGGCCGGTTGATCTGTTCAGGGCGCCCAATGCACCTGGGCCTGCGACAGCACGGCCGCCACCGGCGCTTCGCTGGGCTTGAGGTGGCGGGCACGTTCCAGCGCCTCGCGCTTTTCCGCGCCAAAGATGATGATGTGCTTGGACATGGCCCCATCGAGCACCGGCGCGGTCAGGGTAATCCGCGGCTCGGGCGCGCCGGGGGCACGCATTGCCATCAGCGCCGGCGCCTTGGGATCGAGCGCCTCGGCCAGCTTGTCGGCGCCGGGAAAGAGCGAGGCGGTGTGCATGTCGGCCCCCATGCCCAGCACCAGCACCTGAATGGGCAGCCGCGGGGTGATATTGGCCTCGAGCTCTTCCAACCGTTCTTCGGGCGCATCGCCCGGCAGATAGAGCGGCAGATACCGCGCCGCCGCCGCCCGTTCGACCAGAAGCCGCTGCCGCAGCAGGCGGGTGTTGGAACGCTCGCTGTCCTCGGGCACCCAGCGCTCGTCAGAGAGCATGACGTCGACCCGGCTCCAATCGAGATCGGCGGCGCAGAGATCGTCGAAGATCGGCCCCGGCGTGGTGCCGCCCGGCACCGCCATCAGCACCCGGTCCTCGTGTTCCAGTGCCGCACGCAGCTCGCCGGCCAGTTTGTTGGCGACGTCGATCGCCAGCATTTCACGGTCAGGATAGTCGACGAAGTCCATGACATGTCCTTTCTTGTCTCAGTTGCGGTGCCGGGAGATCAGGGCCTGATTTCCCGCCATTTGCGGCCGTCGCGGTGCATCAGCATCAGCGAATCCTCTGGCCCCGACGACATCGGGTCATAGAGTTTGGGCACGTCGTTGCGCGCTTCCCAGCCCTCGATGATCGGATCGGTCCAGGCCCAGGCGGCCTCGACCTCGTCGCCACGCATGAAGAGCGTCTGGTTGCCGCGGATCACATCCATGATCAGGCGCTCGTAGGCATCCGGCACCTCTTCGGCATCGGGCCCCAGCGCGTCAGAGAACGACATGTCGAGCGGCACATCAACAAGACGCATGCCCCCCGGCCCCGGTTCCTTGATCGTCACCCCGAGCTCCATGCCCTCGTTCGGCTGAAGCCGGATGGTCAGGATATTGCGGTGGCGCCCGGCGTCATCGTCAAAGATTGAATGCGGGGTTTCCTTGAAGACCACGGCAATCTCGCTGGTGCGCGCCCGAAGCCGCTTGCCGGTGCGCAGATAGATCGGCGTGCCGGCCCAGCGCCAGTTCGAGATATGGCACTTCAGCGCCACGAAGCTTTCGGTGCGCGAGCGCGGATTCTCGGCATGGTCGCGATAGCTGCCTTCGTCGCCCTGGGCGTCATACTGGCCGCGCACGATGTGATGCGGCTCGACCGGTTCGAGCGCGCGGATCACCTTGAGCTTTTCGTCGCGCACCGCGCCCGGTTCGAATTTCGAGGGCGGCTCCATGGCAATCAGGCAGAGCAGCTGCATCAGGTGGTTCTGCACCATATCGCGCATCGCGCCGGATTTGTCGTAATAGCCGCCACGGCCGCCGACGCTGACGGTCTCGGCCACGGTGATCTGGATGTGGTCGATGTACTGGCTGTTCCACAGCGGCTCGAACAGCATGTTGCCGAAACGGACCGCCATCAGGTTCTGCACGGTTTCCTTGCCGAGGTAATGGTCGATCCGGTAGATCTGATCCTCGTGGAAATAGGCCGCCAGCGATTTGTTCAGCGCCTGCGCCGACGCCAGATCGCGGCCAAAGGGTTTTTCCACCACGATGCGCGCGTCGCGCTTGGCCAGCCCGTTGTTCTTGAGCCGCTCCGCGATATCGCCGAAGAGAGAGGGCGCCACCGAAAAGTAGAAGGCCTTGACGGTGTCCTTGCGCAGCAGTTCCTTGAGCTCCTGCCAGCCGCCTTCGCCCTGGGCGTCGACCTGCACATAGCTGAGACGGCTGAGAAACCCCTCAAGCTCGGGGCATTCCTCGGGCCGCCGACCGTCGAATTCATGGATCGCGTCGCGCACCATCTGGCGATAGCCCTCGGCATCCATCTCGGAACGCGCGGCGCCGATCACCTGGGCGTCCTGCGGCATCTGACCGGCGCAGAACCGGCGAAACAGGCCGGGAAGAATCTTGCGGCGGGCCAGATCGCCCGTGCCGCCAAACACAACCAGATCAAACGGGTTCACAGGGATGACACGTGAAACCATGAGCTATCCTTTTGCTGTCATTGGTCTTTTTTAAGACCGGCATCAGTTTCCGCCGCAACGCTGTTAGCGCTAACTTCCGGCTTCGGTGCCTCACTACCCGGTTGGTCGCGAAAAGTCTAACACGCATTTTGCGCATCACAATGGCGTCAGGCTCAGTGTTGAGCATTGGCAACGTTTCGCCCGCAAGTTACCCCGGAAGAAACGGGAGATATGCGACAAGTTCATGAAAGATCAAACGCTTTCCGACGCCAATGTCGGCAAATTCATCGACCCCGACCTGACCGCCAAGGGCGAGCCGCGCGCCAAGGTCGCGCTCAGCGATCCGCAGACCCTGTGGTTCAACACCGGCACCCTGTGCAACATCGAATGCGCGAATTGTTATATCGAAAGCTCGCCCAGCAACGATGCGCTGGTCTATATCACCGAGGCCGAAGTGGCGCGCTATCTCGATGAACTCGAGGCGCGGCGCTGGGGCGTGCGCGAGATCGGCTTTACCGGCGGCGAGCCCTTCATGAATCCCGAGATGGTCGCCATGGCGCGCGCTGCGCTGGCGCGCGGCTACGAGGTTCTGATCCTGACCAATGCCATGCGACCGATGATGCGCAAACGCGTGCAGGCGGGGATTGCCGAGCTTCAGGCGGAATACGGCGACAAGCTCACGCTGCGCGTCTCACTCGATCACTGGAGCCGGGTGCATCACGACGCCGAGCGCGGCGAGGGCAGCTACGAGTCCACGCTTGTCGGCATGCGCTGGCTGCGCGATCAGGGCGTGCGCATGGCGGTTGCCGGGCGGATCATCTGGGCCGAGAGCGAAGCGGCGGCGCGACAGGGCTTTGGCCGGCTCTTTGCCGACGAAGGCTTTGCCATCGACGCCGACAGCCCGGCAGAGACGGTGCTGTTTCCCGAAATGGACACCCGGGTCGAAGTGCCCGAGATCACCACCGCCTGCTGGGGCATCCTGGGCAAATCGCCCAAGGATGTGATGTGCTCCTCCTCCCGGATGGTGGTCAAGCGCAAGGGCGCCGGGCATCTTTCGGTGCTGGCCTGCACGCTCCTGCCGTATGAGCCCGAGTTCGACCTCGGCCAGACGCTGGAAGAGGCCGAGCGCCCGGTCGCGCTCAACCATCCCCATTGTGCCAAGTTCTGCGTGCTGGGCGGGGCGAGCTGCTCGGGCTGAGCCGCGCGGCCCCGCCTGAGCAGGGCCGCAGGGCCAAAGCCCGGTCTCGCGTGCGGCCTTACTGTCCCAGCATCCAGCGGCCATCGGGCCAGAAGGCATGGAAGGCAAAGGCGAACAACATGTCATGTGGCAGGTCGCGGCCCGACGCGTCGCGCACCCGGATGGTGCCGACTTCCCTGCCCTGATCGATCCGGCTGGCGTCCAGCGCCGAGGCCTGACCTTTGCTCCAGGTCAGCGTGACGCCGGCTTCGCTAATCTTCTGCTGGGTGTCGAAACGCGACATCGGCCAGGCCCGGTCGCCGACCCGCACCACCCGCATCAGCGGCGGAATGCCATGCGGTGGCATCTCGCCGTTATAGAGGAAGGGCTGCTTCGAGCTGTCGTAGTTGCGATAGGGGTTGCGGCCGTAATCGCGGGACCATGACGGCTCTTTCATCACCAGCCCCTGGGGGTTGCGCTCCTTGAACTGCGCCCAGCTTTCCATCCAGGTCGGCAGGGTGTCGAGCACGGTGCCGGTCAGATCGCCGACAATCGCCTCGCCCAGGGCCTGCTGCCACCAGCTCTCGGTCTGGCGGTCATACATCACCATGTCGGAATTGCGCAGCTTGCCCGAAACCCCGAAGCTCAGCACACCGTGGCGCGTGCGCCGGTCGAAGGTGATGCCGGAGTTGCACAGCGGGCAGAAGGTGACGGCGATCGGCACCCCGGCCACGGTGTCATTGACGATTTCGTGCCAGGTCAGATATCGGATCGGATAGGCACGCGGCTCGGCGCCCCTGACCTCGACGGTGATGACCGGTTCGCGCGCCCCGATCCGGGTTTCGCGCGCCGCCGGAATGAAACCGGGATTGTCGAGCGCCGGTATGCCGTCCTTGGGCGGGCCGCCTGAGAGGATTTCGGACCAGGCGTCGACGGTGGTCTTGTTGAAATTGGTATCGGGCCATTCGCCCTGCCAGGCCCTCGGTTCGGCCGTGGCCAGCGTGGCCAGCGCCGCACAGACCGCGGCAAGAATGGTGGTTCTGAAAATCATGGCGCATCCCCTTTTCTTCAGGATGCGCCGCGCGGGGGGCCCTTGCCTAGCCCCCCGCACGCGGGTTTGATCATCCGTGCACACCCGCCCCCCGCGTCCCGGACCCCGATCCGGGACCTCGCGGTCGATGACCGGGAAACCCCGGATCACGTCCGGGGCAGGCTCCCGGATCACGTCCGGGGCAGGCTCCCGGACCAGGTCCGAGGCGGGCCCCTTCAGGCGCCCGCGAAGGAGGTCACTCGGTGACAGTCACCGTTTTCATCAGGTCCGGCGCGCCCACGACCGCACCATTCGGCCCGGTGCCGCGATGGATGGCGTCGACCACCTCCATACCTTCGGTCACTTCGCCGACGACGGTGTATTGCCCGTTCAGGAAATACCCCGGCTCGAACATGATGAAGAACTGCGAATTGGCGCTGTTGGGCGATTGCGAGCGGGCCATACCGACCACGCCGCGCTCGAAAGCGAGATCGGAGAACTCCGCCGGCAGGTCGGGCTTGTCCGAACCGCCGCGGCCCGCCATCTGCATCGAGAACCCGTCAGCCTGGGAATTGCCGAACTGCACGTCGCCGGTCTGTGCCATGAAGCCGTCTATTACTCGGTGAAACACCACGCCGTCATAGGCGCCGGCCGCCGCCAGCTCGGTGATCTGCGCCACGTGTTTCGGGGCGACATCCTCGAAGAGATCGATGCTGACGGTGCCGTTGGCCGCACCTTCGATCTCGATTTCGAGACCGGTGGCGCCTGCCGGCGCACCCGCCAGCACCGGGCCGGCCATCACGCCGAGGGCAAGGGTCAGTTTACGCATCGGCGGCCACCTTGACCGAGATCATCCGGTCCGGCTCCGCAGGCGGCTCGCCGCGGGTGATGGCATCGACATGTTCCATGCCCGCGACCACGCGGCCATAGACGGTGTATTGACCGTTGAGGAAATGGTTGTCCTTGAAGTTGATGAAGAACTGCGAATTGGCGGAATTCGGGTTCTGCGAGCGGGCCGCGCCCAGGGTGCCGCGGTCATGCGGCAGCTTGGAGAATTCGGCCGGCAGATCGGGCTTGTCGGAGCCGCCGGTGCCGGCCATGCGGATGTTGAACCCGTCTTCCATGTCGCCGTGCTGCACGTCGCCGGTCTGCGCCATGAAACCGTCGATCACCCGGTGAAAGGCGACGTTGTCATATTCGCCGGAGCGCGCCAGCTCTTTCATGCGCTCGGCATGTTTGGGGGCCACGTCGGGCAACAGCTCGATGGTGACAGTGCCGCCCTTGAGTTCCATCAGGATGGTGTTTTCGGGATCCTTGATCTCGGCCATAGGGCCCTCCTCTGCATGCGATTGGCCTGATACCTAATTTGCCAGCGCGCCCGCGGCAAGCACGCGATTGACCCTCCGGCCGTTAGCGGCCAAACAAGGCGCAACCTGAACCCTAGTGAAGGAACACCGAGATGGGCTGGAAAACTCTCGACGACATGGACCTCGACGGCAAGATCGTGCTGACGCGTGTCGACATCAACGTGCCGATGGATAACGGCAAAGTGACCGATGACACCCGCATTCAGCGCATCGTTCCGACGATCCGGGATATCCTCGCCAGGGGCGGCACCCCGGTGATGCTGGCCCACTTCGGCCGCCCCAAGGGCCAGCCGGTGCCGGAGATGAGCCTGCGTCAGGTGGTGCCGGCGCTCGAAGCCGCGCTCGGCCAGGCGGTGACCTTTGTCGAACGCCCCTCGCGCGAGGCGCTGGACGATCTGGCCCCGGGGACCATCGTGCTGGTGGAAAACACCCGGTTCTCCGAGATGGAAGAGAAGAACGATCCCAAGATGGCGCAATTCCTCGCCTCGCTGGGCGACGTCTATTGCAACGACGCGTTTTCCGCCGCGCACCGCGCCCATGCCTCGACCGAGGGCGTGGCGCGGCTGCTGCCCGCCTGCGCTGGCCGGCTGATGCAGGCCGAGCTTTCGGCGCTGGAAAAGGCGCTCGGCCAGCCGGAGCGCCCGGTGGTGGCCGTGGTCGGCGGCGCCAAGGTCTCGACCAAGCTCGACCTGCTGGGCAATCTGGTCAGCAAGGTCGATCATCTGGTGATCGGTGGCGGCATGGCCAATACCTTCCTCGCCGCGCAGGGAATCGACGTCGGCAAATCGCTGGCCGAACATGACATGACCGACACCGCCCGCGAGATCATGGCCAAGGCCCAGGCCGCCGGCTGCAACATCCTGCTGCCCCTCGACGTGGTGGTCGCGCGCGAATTCAAGGCCGGGGCCGAAAACGAGACCGTCGCCGCCGATGCCTGCCCCGCCGACGCGATGATCCTCGACGCCGGGCCGGAGACGGTGAAGAAGGTGGCCGAGGTGCTGGAAGGCGCCAAGACGCTGATCTGGAACGGCCCGATGGGCGCCTTCGAGATCGAGCCATTCGACCGCGCCACCAATGCCGCCGCGAAACAGGCCGCCGAACTGTCCAGGGCCGGCAGGCTGATCTCGGTCGCCGGTGGCGGCGACACCGTGGCGGCGCTCAACAAGGCCGGGGCGGCCGAGGATTTCACCTATATCTCCACCGCCGGCGGCGCCTTTCTCGAATGGATGGAAGGCAAGACCCTGCCCGGCGTCGCCGCCCTCGGCTGACACCTCCGACCAAGGCCCGGAGGCCCGGAGCGCGCGTTGAACACAGGCGCCCTCGCAGGACGTTGCGAGGGCGTTTGACTTTGGGTGCCTGCTGGCGGACATTGCGGTCGTTCACGCCGCGGCGGCGAATGACGGCACCCAGCCCGAAGCGGACACACGAATTAGGGTTTTCCTTTTCGCAAAACGCCGTTCATTCTGGTATGCAAGATCAACCGAATATTAATGATCCGAAGTTGGTTCCTAATATGCATGCCCTCGGCAACGTTGTCCCCGTTTACATAGACCAAAACATACTTAGCCACCTACGCGAGGGTAAGAACGCGAGAGAAGAATTGGTCGGATTGTTGAGGACGCTGCGAGAGAAGAACGCCGTCTTTGTATATTCCATGACACACGTCGATGAATGCCGTGCCTCTTCCCAGCCAGAGCAATTTGTTAAGGTCATGGAGGAGTTGCCAGCGTATTTGATGGAATTCCAGAAAGCTTCAGAGCAACAAACCACCCTGTCGTTAGGGTCAGGATGCATTGATTTCCGCTGCAACGCGTGATTCACGGTTCCGAAAACGGAGCGGTGAAATGTCTGATCTTTTCTGGCTGACCGATGCGCAG